>Ga0268294_1013_pt1 | contig 207981 bp, 184 predicted proteins | sample MetS3V5B_FD_191342 | JGI IMG/M metagenome (GOLD analysis project Ga0268294, IMG submission 191342) | Soil microbial communities from Anza Borrego Desert, Southern California, United States - Methylocaldum S3-V5B | ecosystem: Environmental > Terrestrial > Soil > Desert | place: USA: California...
GCATGCGCCAATCAATCAGTGATTTCTTCAGAACGAAAGTCGTCGTCGCCAGCAGCGCCGCCGCCCTCGTCAGTGAGCGGGGTTATAAATCCATGCCCACAAACAAGTCAACAGGCTTGATTTGGAAAAATCGAAAAATCGAACAATTCATTGATACAATTACGTAATTTACAAAAATTTTTGGTTTTTCCGCGTTAACCATTGTTAACCAGTCGACCTGAGCCCCTCCGCCCGGGTTTCCACAAACCCCCGCCGCCCACAAGCACATTCTTGTGCTGCCGCGGCAAACCATGCGATAGCAGGGCCATTCCCCCCAACTCTGCAGAAAGCTATCCAGGTGCGCGTTCTTCCCGAAGCCTTCATTCCCGAACTGCCGAACTATTATCGTGGCAAGGTGCGCGAAAACTACGATCTGAGCGACGGTCGCCGCATCATCATCGCGACCGACCGGCTGAGCGCCTTCGACCGCATCCTGACCAGCATACCCGACAAGGGCCATGTGCTTACCCAGACCGCGCGCTACTGGTTCGAAGCGACCGGGGACATATGCCCCAATCACGTGCTGGCCTATCCGGATCCGAATGTCGTGATCAGCAGGCGGCTTGATATATTGCCGGTCGAGATCGTCGTGCGGGGATATCTCGCAGGCACGACGGGGACCTCCCTCCTGACCCTTTATAAGAAGGGTGAGCGGAACGTATACGGGTTGAACCTTCCAGAGGGGCTGCGGGACAACGAAATCCTGCCGCAGCCGGTGATCACGCCAACCAGCAAGGCGTTCGACGGAGGCCACGACGAGCCGCTGACGCCGGCGGATATAGTCGGGAACGGGCTTCTGACGGCGGAACAGTGGGAAACCGTGTCCGGCTACGCGCTTGCTCTTTTTGCGCGCGGCCAGCAGCTGGCTCAAGCGCGTGGCCTGATCCTGGTCGATACCAAGTATGAGTTCGGCGCCGATCAGGACGGCAAGATCATACTGGCGGACGAAATCCATACGCCCGACAGCAGTCGCTACTGGATCGCGGACACCTATGAGGATGCCTTGCGCAACGGCACGAGGCCGCAGAGCTTCGACAAGGATTTCATCCGCGCCTGGGTGGTCGAACGCTGCGACCCGTATAAGGACGAGATCCCGTCCATTCCCCTGGAACTGGTCGAGGAAACGGCAAAGGTATACCGTGGTGCCTACGAGAGGATCACGGGCAAGACCTTCGTCGCCGATACGTCCGGCGCAAGCGTGCTGGACCGCATCCGCGAGAATCTGAAGCCCTATTTCACCCTGTAGAGAGAGAGCGTCCGGATTTGGCAAGGCTTGAAGAGGTGAGAGTGCGCAAACCGAGGCGCAGGGCTGAGGAAACCCGAGAGGATATTCTCAACATGGCCGAGACGCTCTTTCGGGAGCGCGGCATCGCCAAGTCTTCGATCGCCGACATCGCCCAGGCCCTGCACATGTCGCCCGCCAACATCTTCAAGCATTTCCAGTCCAAGGCGACCTTGGTCGACGCGATCTGCGATCGCCACATCACCCGGATGATCGGCAGGTTCAAGACGCTCGACCGGCCTGCACCCGCCCCGGAAAGACTGGCTACCGTCGTCTGCAACCTTATGGAAGCGCATCTTGAGGATATCAGGAAGAACCCGTTCTTCCTTGAGATCATAGTTTTGATGTCGGAAACGGACCTGCCGAGCGGCCGGCACTACAAGGAACTCATCGACGCGCTGTTTTGCGATCTGGTTCGTCAAGGGGTGGAGGATGGCGTGTATTATTGTGCCGATTATCAAACGACCGGCCGGCATGTCGCGGCGGCATTCCTGAGCGTACTACACCCCGTTTTTCTGGCGGGTGAAGATGAGGCCGAACTTCAGGATCGTTGTGCAGGCCTCGTCAAACTTGTGAATGCTGCATTGCAAAATCCTCTTGCTAAGTGACGATTCTTCAATTACGTCACTTGGCAATTCGCAAGCCGCGGTATCACTCGGCCGTCGGCCTCTGTTCCGATTCGTAAAGACGAGTTACCTTTTCGAGCCCTGCGCCCCCGGTCGTTTCTGCCGTGGGTCATCTCTGATGTTTGCCCTGGATGGACGCCATGACCGGACGTAAATTGATCCTTCCTCTGTTTCTCGCCATCACCCTGGCGGCCTGCAGCGATTCGAGTGAGCAGACGGCGAACGGGGCGGCAGGGGGCGCGCCTCAGCGTCCGCCTCAGCCGGTCAGCATCGTCGCTCTGAAGAAATCGCAGCAGCCTATCACAACCGTCCTGCCGGGGCGGGCTGTTGCCTATCAGACGGCGGATATCCGTCCCCGCGTCACCGGAGCGATCAAGGAGATCGCGTTCAAGGAGGGCAACGAGGTCAAGGCCGGCGACGTCCTCTATCAGATCGAAGACAATACCTACTCGGCAACCGTTGCGCAGGCGCGTGCGACGCTCTCCAAGGCGGAGGTCAGCATTCCGGCCGCGCAGGCAAATCTCACCCGCTACGAACGGCTGGTCAACAGCGGCGCCACCCAGATCGAATTCGAGAATGCACGGGTCACGCTGCTGCAGGCACAGGCGGATGTCGAACAGGCCAAGGCAGCCCTTCAAGCCGCCGAGATCGACCTCGACCTCACCAAGATTCGTGCGCCCTTCGATGGCGTCACGTCGATCTCGAACGTCAGCGTCGGCAATATCGTCACCGCCAACCAGACAACGGCGCTGACGACGCTGCGCCGTCTTGATCCCATCTATATCGATCTTATCGACTCGAGCACCAATCTTTTGGAATTGCGCGCCGCCATGGCATCCGGCCGGCTGAGCGGCGATCCGCGCAAGGCCGACATACGCCTGAGGCTTGAGGACGGAACGGATTATGCGCGGACCGGCAAACTCGACATGTCGGACATGGCCGTGAGCGAAACGACGGGCACCTATCAGATCCGCGCCGTTTTCGAAAATCCCGACAATATCATCCTGCCTGGCATGTATGTCCGCGCAACCGTCACCATGGGCGAGGAAACCGGCTACCTGATCCCGCAACGCGCCGCCACCCGCAATGCCCGCGGCGAGCTGTCGGCCAAATTCGTCACCGCCGATAACAAGGTCGAGACCCGCATGTTCCCCATCAGCGTCGTTTCCGGCAGCAATTGGCTGGTAACGGAAGGAATTGCCGATGGAGACCGGCTGATCGTGGACGGTTTTCAATGGATTGCAGACGATGCGCCGGTTCAGCCGGTCGAGGCGCAGCTGGACGATCGAGGCCTCGTCATCGAGACCCCGAAAACCGAGGCTGCCAAGCCTTGACCGAACCAGCAGAGACAGCGCTTAACGCCGCAAGGATAATCTGAATGGCAAAGTTCTTCATCCGGCGACCGGTTTTCGCCTGGGTCATCGCGATCGTCATCATGCTTGGGGGCGCGCTTGCAATTGCAACGCTGTCGATCTCGCAATATCCCGAGATCGCTCCGACCACTGTTCAAATCACGGCGAGCTATAACGGCGCGAGTGCCGAAACGGTTGAGAAGTCGGTGACGACGATTATTGAAGACGGCATGACCGGCCTCGACGACCTCACATATATGAGTTCGGCCTCGAGCACGGGCAGAGCGACGATCACCCTCACCTTCGGCAACAGCGTCCTTCCCGACATCGCGCAGGTTCAGGTGCAGAACAAGCTGCAGCTTGTTCAATCGCAATTGCCCGATGTCGTGCAACAGGCCGGTATCGAGGTTGCGCGCTCTACATCCAGCATCCTGATGGTCGGCGCGCTCGTCTCCACGGATGGGAAACGTAATTCCGTCGACCTTGGCGACGTCTTCTCCACCCAGATCGAAGACTCCGTCAAGCGCCTGGAAGGCGTCGGCAGTATCAATATCTTCGGCTCCGGCTACGCCATGCGGATCTGGCTGGATCCGTTCAAGCTGCAGAAATACCAGTTGACGGCGGCCGATGTCACGGCGGCGATCCAGGCGCAGAATACCCAGGTTTCGGTCGGCGCACTTGGCGGCCTGCCTGCCGAGAAAGGCCAGCAGCTTACCCTCACCATGACGGCTCAAAGCCAGTTGACTACCGTCGACGAGTTCGAACGGATCATCCTCAAGGTCGAACAGGACGGCGCCACAGTTCGGTTGAGCGATGTCGCCCGCGCCGAAATCGGCCAGGAAAGCTATGGTGGCGAATCGCGCCAGAACGGTCTTCCCTCCACCGGTTTTGCCGTCAATCTTGCCACGGGCGCCAATGCGCTGGATACCGCCGATCGCGTGAAAGCTGAGCTGGCCAAGCTGGCGCCAACCCTTCCGGAAGGTGTCGAGATCACCTATCCCTACGACACTACGCCTTTTGTTGAGCTTTCAATCGAAAAGGTCGTCCATACTCTGATCGAGGCGATCATCCTCGTTTTCGTGGTGCTTCTGATATTCCTTCAAAACCTCAGGGCAACGTTCATTCCGATGATTGCAGTACCGGTGGTTCTGCTCGGAGCCTTTGGGATTCTGGCGGTTGCCGGCTATTCGATCAATACGCTGACCATGTTCGCGATGGTACTGGCGATCGGCCTTCTGGTGGATGACGCGATCGTCGTGGTGGAAAACGTCGAGCGCATCATGGACGAAGAGGGGTTGGGGCCGCTGGAGGCAACGGAAAAATCCATGGGAGAGATCACTGGCGCCATCATCGGCATTGCGCTCGTGCTCACCGCCGTTTTCATTCCGATGGCCTTTTTCGGCGGATCAACCGGCATCATCTATCGCCAGTTCTCGGTTACCATCGTATCCGCCATGCTGCTTTCAGCGCTGGTGGCCATCGTGCTGACGCCGGCACTATGCGCCACGATGCTGAAGCCGATCGACCATCACAAGAAGCGTCGCGGCATCGGCGCCTGGTTCAACCGCGGTTTCGAGCGCACGACCTCCGGCTACGTCGGCACGATCGGCTATCTGCTGAAGAGACCGCTCAGGGTGCTTGTGGTTTTTGTTCTGGTCATTGCGGGCTGCGCCTGGCTTTTCACCCGTTTGCCGAGCTCGTTTCTTCCGCAGGAAGATCAGGGCGTGTTGCTGACGATTATTCAGACTCCGAACGGCGCGACGACCACGCGCACGGACGAGGTCGTGAAGAAGGTGGAGGCCTATTTCCAGGAAAAGGAAAAGGACAATGTGGACGCCGTATTTGGTGTCCTCGGCTTCAGCTTCAGCGGCAGCGGGCAGAACAATGCCATCGTCTTTACCAAGCTGAAGGATTTCGCGGAACGCACGAAGCCGGAACAATCCGCCGCGGCGATCGTGCAGCGCGCCAGCGGTTACTTCTTCACCCTGCGCGACGCCCAGGTGTTTGCACTGCTGCCGCCGGCGATCCAGGGGCTTGGAACGTCGAGCGGGTTCTCCATGTATCTCGTGGACAGCGGCAACAACGGCAACGACGCCTTGACGCAAGCTTCGCAGCAACTCATCCAGACCGGCACCGGCAACCCCAATATCAGCTCGTTGCGCAGCAATAGCCAGCGTTCGGAAACCCAGATGAAGATCCTGCTAGACCAGGAAAAACTGGGAGCCATGGGCGTCGATCTCGCTTCGGTGAACTCGATGCTGGCAACGATCTTCGCTGGACGCGACGTCAACGACTTCACCCTGAACAACGAGTTGAAGCCGGTCTATGTGCAGGGCGACTCGCCCTACCGCATGCAGCCGGACGACCTGAAGCACTGGTACGCACGCAACAATGCAGGCGAGATGGTTCCCTTCTCGTCGTTCAGCACCGTCGAATGGGTCACCGGTTCGCCGCAACTGGCCCGCTTCAACGGCACGAGCGCCATTTCGCTCGATGGTGCGGCTGGCCCGGGTGTCAGCACCGGTCAGGCGATGGACGAAATAGAACGGTTAACGGCGGAACTGTCGGGCGGCTACACGGTGGCCTGGCAGGGCATCTCCTATCAGGAAAGGCTTTCGGGTTCGCAAGCGCCGATGCTTTACGCGCTCTCCGTATTGATCGTTTTCCTCTGCCTTGCAGCCCTTTATGAGAGCTGGTCGGTGCCGTTCTCGGTCATTCTGGCGGTTCCGGTCGGCGTCCTCGGGGCTCTGACGGCCGCCTATGTCTTTGGCCAGTCCAACGACGTCTATTTCAAGGTCGGTCTCCTGACCACCATCGGCCTGGCGGCAAAGAACGCCATCCTGATCGTGGAATTTGCCAAGGAACGGCAAGGAGGCGGCATGAGCCTCCTGGATGCCACGCTCGAAGCGGCAAGGCTGCGCCTGAGGCCGATCGTCATGACCTCACTCGCTTTTATCCTTGGCGTCGTGCCGCTTGCAATCGCCACTGGAGCGGGTTCTGCAGCCCAGAATGCGATCGGTATCGGGGTGCTGGGTGGTATGCTTTCTGCAACACTCCTCGGAATTTTCTTCGTTCCGTCCTTCTTTGTTGCCGTTAGACGGTTATCAAACCGTGAAAAAAGGTAGGATAGAGATTACGTTCGTTAACATATTCGACGTGTAATGCCGCCAGGAATGATGGGATTCGTTTCTGGCGGATAAATCGGAAGCGGCTTAAAAAGTCGACTTTCGCCGTTGTAGGGCACTGGGACAGAAAAATGTTATCCATTCGTATTGTTGCTCCTCTCACTCTGCTGTTGCTCTCGGGCTGCGTTGTCGGTCCCGACCACACCGCGCCGGAGATTGCCCTGCCGGGTAAGTTCGCCGAAGCCAAGGCAACCAGTAACGGGGATGTCTCTCAAGTCGCTTGGTGGAAGGCCTTCAACGACAGCCGTCTGAACGGTTATGTCCAGCAGGGTCTCAACCAGAACCTCGACATTCTGCAGGCGCTTGAACGCATCAACGCCGCACAGGCGAATGTCACCATTGCCGGCGCAGGCAGCCTTCCCTCGTTGGATCTCTCAGCCTCCAGCACCACGACTGGCGTGCACACCAAGGCCGAAACAACCTCGTTCGCCAGAACCACGGTCAGCGGCGGCAGCGCCGATGCCTCCTGGTTCCTCGACCTGTTCGGCCTTTATCGCCGATCCAAGGAAAGCGCCCTCGCCAGCCTTGACGCATCCTATGCCGCTGCGGACGTGGCGCGCCTCACTTACCTGTCGCAGGTCGCAGCGGCCTATATCGACGTTCGTTATTACCAGGAGCGGATCGCGATCGCCCGGCAGAACCTGGGCTCGCGGCGCGAAACGCTGGACCTCACGAAGCTTCAGCTGGAAGCGGGCGCCGCTTCCCGTCTGGACGTCGTTCAATCGGAAGGCCTTGTGAACTCCACCCTGGCCGAAATTCCGGGCCTCGAGACCCAGTTCCGCACCGCAGCCCATCGCATTGCGACCCTTCTCGGCCAGCCGGCTTCGTCGCTGGTGCCGGAGCTGCAGAGAGGCGCTCGTCAGCCGGTTCCCCGGTTCAACGTTAAGGCTGGCATTCCGGCCGACCTGATCCGCAATCGCCCGGATATTCGTGCGACGGAGCGTCAGTTGGCATCCGCAGTGGCGGAAATCGGCGTTGCCGAAGCGCAGCTTTATCCGGCGATCACGCTCGGCGGTTCCATTTCGCCGCGTTACAATGCCATTGCCGGCGCCTTGGACACCCGCTCGCTGACGTGGTCCTTCGGGCCGCAACTCAGCCTGCCGATCTTTGACGGCGGACGCCTCAAGGGCAACGTGAAGCTCGCGGAATCGACCGCACGCGAGGCCTATCTCAACTGGAAGCAGAGCGTTCTGGACGCCGTCGAGGAGGTGGAAAACGCGCTCGCCGCCGTTGCCCGCGATCGCCGCACCGTGGATGCCCTGCAGGCGACGGTGAAGTCCTATCAGGAGGCGCTGCAGCTTGCGACCGCAAGCTACCGCGACGGCGCTTCGTCGCTGCTCGACGTTCTCGACGCACAGCGTCAGGTTTCGACCGCCCAGGCAAACCTTGCCCAGGCCGTGCAGCAAGTGGCGCAGGACTACGTCGCGCTCAACGTCGCGATCGGCGGCGGTTACGCCTTTGGCGCGGCCGACACCAAGGTGGCCTCTGTCGTCGTAACCAAATAAGCTCACTCGACAACCTGACAAAGAAAAACCTCCGAAGCCCTGGCTTCGGAGGTTTTTTATCATGGACCGACAGGCCGGGGACGATCAGTTCTTGGCACGCTCGACGTAGGAATTGTCTTCCGTGGCGATGACGACCCGGGTGCCGGCGTCGATATGTGGCGGAACCATTGTCCGAACCCCGTTCGAGAGGATCGCCGGCTTGTAAGAAGAGGAGGCCGTCTGGCCCTTCACGACCGGTTCCGTTTCGACGATCTCTAGCGTGACGTGGCGCGGTAGCTGAAGAGCCAGCGCAACGCCCTCATGCATGGAAAGAATGCAGGTCATGCCTTCCTGGAGATAGGCCTTCTGGTCGCCCATCGTCTCGACGTCGACCACCACCTGGTCGTAGGTCTCCGGGTTCATGAAGTGGAAGCCTTCGCCGTCTTCGTAGAGATACTGGAAATTCACGTCCTCGACAAAGGCGCGCTCCACCTGCTCGGTGGTCCGCCAGCGCTCCGATACCTTAACGCCATCGACGATACGGCGCATATTGACCTGGGTGACCGGCGTGCCTTTGCCGGGGTGGAAGTTCTCGGCGGTGAGAACGACATAGAGTTTGCCGTCGACTTCGAGGACGTTGCCCTTGCGGACCGAAGAAGCGATGATCTTGACCATGATAATCCTTATATAGCCTGGCGGCTTGTCACTGCCGGAAATGCGTCGTAGAGGACCGGGCGATAACCGGCCTGAAGGACGGATCGTCTGTTTTCCGCGCGGGAACTACCCTAAAATAGCGCAAAGTGGAAGCCTCGCCGCGGAGAACCGGCAAAGAAAGCCATAAATGAACGCGCCCAGACCTGCCACATCCCGGACGCCCTGGTGGACGCCGGAAAGCCACAAGGACCGCCGGCCCTTCCTCATGGGCCGCAACGCGGTGCAGACCGCCTTGCGCGGCTTCTTCGGCAAGCGCGACTTCGTCGAGGTGGACACGGCCGCTTTGCAGGTCTCTCCTGGTAACGAGACCCATTTGCATGCTTTCGCGACGGAGGCCATCGCGATTGATGGCAAGAGGGCACCTCTCTACCTGCACACCTCCCCCGAATTTGCGGCAAAGAAGCTGCTGGCTGCCGGTGAGCGCCGTATCTTCACCTTTGCGCATGTCTATCGCAACCGGGAGCGCGGACCGCTGCATCATCCCGAATTCACCATGCTCGAGTGGTATCGCGTCGGCGAAAGCTACGAGCAGCTCATGGACGACTGTGCGCATATGCTGGCACTGGCGGCCGAGACCGCGAAGACCAAGCGTTTTGTTTTCCGTCAGATGGAAATTGATCCCTTTGCGGAGCCGGAACGCCTGACGCTCGCCGAAGCCTTCCACCGCTTTGCCAGCACCGATTTGCTTGCATCCGTTGCGGCGAGCGGCGACACGAACCGCGATCTTCTTGCAACGGGTCTGAAACAAGCCGGCATACGGTTCTCGGAGGACGATACCTGGGCCGATCTTTTCAGCAAGGTGCTCGTGGAGAAGATCGAGCCCAATCTCGGGCAAGGCCGGGCAACCATTCTCTGCGAATACCCGGTTTCCGAGGCAGCGCTGGCAAGGCCTTCGGCGCGTGATCCGCGTGTGGCTGAACGGTTCGAGCTTTACGCCTGCGGGGTCGAACTGGCGAATGCTTTCGGGGAATTGACGGACGCCGGCGAGCAGCGCCGCCGCTTCGAACACGAGATGGCGGAAAAAGCCCGCATCTACGGGGAGCGCTACCCGCTCGACGAGGATTTTCTCGACGCGCTTTCGATCATGCCGGCGGCAAGCGGCGCGGCGCTCGGCTTCGACCGGCTCGCCATGCTGGCCACGGGTGCCACGCGCATTGAGCAGGTCATGTGGGCGCCGGTCGCGGAGGTGTTTGGATGACCGCGACGCGTTCATTGAAGACTACCGATGAGCTGGCATCCGCCGGACTGATCGAACCGGGAAAACTCCCAGCCATTCGCGCCGTCGCGGACCGTTACGCCATAGCCCTGACGCCGACCGTGGTTTCGCTCATCGACCGTACCGACCGGCAGGATCCTGTCGCCCGGCAATTCGTGCCCGATCCGGCCGAGTTGCTGGCGACGCCGGAAGAACGCGCCGACCCCATCGGCGATCAGGCGCACAGTCCGGTAAAGGGCATCGTCCATCGTTATCCGGACCGCGTGCTGTTGAAGGCCGTGCATATCTGCCCGGTCTATTGCCGCTTCTGTTTTCGCCGCGAAATGGTCGGTCCGCAGGGCGACGGCACGCTGGCGCCAGCAGAGCTGTCGGCGGCGCTCGCCTATATCCGCGCACATTCCGAGATCTGGGAAGTGATTCTCACCGGCGGAGATCCGCTGGTCCTTTCGCCGCGGCGGCTTTCGGTAATCATGCAGGGGCTTGCTGATATCCCGCATGTGAAGATCGTCCGCTTCCATACGCGGGTTCCGGTGGTCGAGCCGGACCGCGTGGACGAGGCGATGATCGCCGCCCTGAAGGAAAGCGGCAAGGTGATCTATGTGGCGCTTCACGCCAACCATCCCCGCGAACTGAGCGATACCGCCCGCGCCGCGTGCGCGCGGTTGATCGATGCAGGCATTCCCATGGTCAGCCAGACGGTGCTGCTCAAGGGCATCAACGATGATCCGGTCGTGCTCGGCGACCTGATGAAGGCTTTTGTCGAAACCCGGGTCAAACCCTATTATCTGCATCATCCGGATCTTGCGCCCGGCACCAGCCATTTCCGGCTGGATATCGCCGATGGGCAGAAGATCGTTGCGGCGCTGCGCGGAAATGTTTCCGGGCTGTGCCAGCCGACCTATGTCCTGGATATTCCGGGCGGTCATGGCAAGGCGATGATCGGCAAAAGTGCGGTACGCACGGAAGGCGGCTGCTATTCGGTCAGCGATTTCCGCGGCGAGGAGCACAGATATCCTCCGAAGTGACGCGCGCTCGCCTTCACGCGACAGCTCCTGCCCGTGTTTTGGAGAGCCCACACGAATGCGGAACCTCATTTGATTTTGTATGTGTGGCTCCGCATTCGCGTGGCCTTCGGCGTTCTTTCGGGGTGTCCTGCCCCTACAGGTGATCATCTCGCCTCGCTGCGTGGCTTCATTTGCGGTCTCCTTTCGGGAAACCTTGCCACTTGCACGGCTATACCGAACCGGACATGGCTGCCCGGGGGAGGCTTGATAGGAAGCGATCGGGTTGATGGCCCGCTCTCCTCCATGGCTTTCACCTCTTCCACCTTTCCCGCACGTTACGGGTCCAATGGAAGCGCCGGCTCCCGCCTGCCCGCGAACGTCTCGCGAAACACTCCGGCGACGGAAGCGGGAGGATTGTAGGCATGGATGCGGAGGGTGGGGATGATGACGCGGTCAAGTCATTGGAGATGCTGAGCGGCGGCGATGAATTGTCCCCGGGACAAACATGGAAAGGCAGCATTGTGGGGCGTGCCCCGCCATACCCCCTCTGTCCTGCCGGACATCTCCCCCTCAAGGGGGGAGATCGGCTGGAAGCGAGGCCCTAACCCAGTCAAAGCCTTGAGATTGCCGCAAGATTGCTGAATTCTGCTCCCCGCCGGCTTCCTGCCCTTCACGATTGGAAAGGGATCGCTGAGCATGCCTCCTTCGATCTCCCCCTTGAGGGGGAGATGCCCGGCAGGGCAGAGGAGGGTGAACCGGCCTCGACGTGAACTGGCCCAACGTCGAAGGGCATGGGATCATGCTCACTCCTTCCCCACCGGCATGTAGAGATCGCCGCCGTCGCGGTATTTGGCGGCCATGGCTTCCAGTCCCTCCTTCTGCGCCTCAGCCCGGATATCATGCGAAATCCGCATCGAGCAGAACTTCGGGCCGCACATGGAGCAGAAATGCGCCACCTTGTGCGCTTCCTTCGGCAAGGTCTCGTCATGGAAGGAGCGCGCCGTTTCCGGATCGAGCGACAGGTTGAACTGGTCCTCCCACCGGAACTCGAAACGGGCGCGGGAAAGCGCGTCGTCGCGAACCCGGGCTGCCGGATGGCCCTTGGCGAGATCGGCCGCATGCGCGGCGATCTTGTAGGTGATGACGCCGACCTTGACGTCGTTGCGGTCCGGCAGGCCGAGATGTTCCTTCGGCGTCACGTAGCAGAGCATCGCCGTGCCGAACCAGCCGATCATCGCTGCCCCGATCCCTGAGGTGATGTGGTCGTAGCCGGGAGCGATATCGGTCGTCAGCGGCCCGAGCGTGTAGAACGGCGCCTCGCCGCAAACCTTGAGCTGCTTGTCCATGTTTTCCTTGATCTTGTGCATCGGCACATGACCGGGGCCTTCGATCATCACCTGGCAATCCTTCGCCCAGGCGATCTTGGTGAGTTCGCCGAGCGTCTCCAGCTCCGCAAACTGCGCCGCGTCGTTGGCATCAGCGATCGAGCCGGGACGCAGGCCATCGCCGAGCGAGAAGGACACGTCATAGGCCCGGCAGATATCGCAGATTTCCTCGAAATGCTCGTAGAGGAAGCTCTCCTTGTGGTGATGCAGACACCACTTTGCCATGATCGAGCCGCCGCGCGAGACGATGCCGGTGACGCGATTGACGGTGAGCGGGATGTAGGGAAGCCTGACGCCCGCGTGGATGGTGAAATAATCGACGCCCTGTTCAGCCTGCTCGATCAACGTGTCGCGATAGACCTCCCAGGTCAGGTCTTCGGCGATGCCGTTCACCTTTTCGAGCGCCTGGTAGAGCGGCACCGTGCCGATCGGCACCGGCGAATTGCGAATGATCCATTCGCGGATATTGTGGATGTTCCGGCCGGTGGACAGGTCCATGACCGTATCCGCACCCCAGCGGATCGACCAGACCATCTTTTCGACCTCCTCCGCCATGGAGGAAGTGACGGCGGAGTTACCGATATTGGCGTTGATCTTCACCAGGAAATTCCGGCCGATGATCATCGGCTCGCTTTCGGGGTGGTTGATGTTGGAGGGGATTATCGCCCGTCCTTCCGCGACTTCGCGGCGAACGAATTCAGGGGTCACGAAATCCGGAATATGCGCTCCGAAGCTCTCGCCGTCACGGATGAGAGCTTCCTTGGCCGCCTGCCGGCCGAGATTTTCGCGGATGGCGATGAACTCCATTTCCGCCGTGACGATGCCGGCGCGCGCATAGGCAAGCTGGGTAACGGCCCTGCCGTCTTTCGCCTTCAGGGGCGTGTTGCGGACCGGGAATTCCGGCGTCAGGCGATCGCCGGTGACAAACCCGTTGTCCTCCGGTTTCACGACGCGGCCTTCATAGGATTCGACATCGCCGCGCGCCCTGATCCAGCTTTCGCGCAGCCGCGGCAGGCCGGCTTCGATCGAGACCGCATGGGCCGGATCGGTGTAGGGGCCGGAGGAATCGTAGACGGTGACCGGCGGCTCGCCGGAGGTCGGATGCAGCGCGATCTCACGCATCGGCACCCGGATATCCGCGTGGACGACACCGGATTTGAAAACTTTGGTGGAGGCGGGAAGCGGACCGGTCGTGACGACAGGCGTAAGCTTTGGTGTGGCGATATTCATGGGTGAGGCTCCAAGGTTTGCCGTTTGGAGACCCAGTTCCAGTGTTGGAATGATGGAAAAACGCCTGAGCCGATGGACGGGAATCCCGCCTGAAAGCCGTGAGCGCTCGCACCGTCCCTACGCCAGTATGAACTGGATCAGGTTCAACGGGTCACTGCGCCTCGGCGGCAAAGCCGTCCGACCAGCAGTATCTCAGCCCCTTGCCGGGACCCCCCTGGTGAATGCGAGCATCAAAAACCTGCCGAGCGCCCGTGTCAAGCCAAAGCTGGCCATGCGGATATCTCGGATTTTAGCGAATCCCGCAGCCCTAACTTCACGACGTTTCTTACCGGAATTTTATGCTTTCCGACGTAGACAGTGTTCCCGGCGATGAACGCAAATTCCAGTCATTGGAGATGTCGAGATGAACGAGACTATTCGCGAACTGCTGGCACGGGTCGGCGGGCTTCCGGTTGCAGTGACCGAACTTGAAGATGCGGCCGATCTTTATGCGGCCGGGCTTTCCTCCTTTGCCTCCGTGCAGCTGATGCTGGCCATCGAAGAGGCTTTCGACATCGAGTTTCCCGACAGCCTCCTGAATCGCAAGTCCTTTGCCAGCATCTCGGCAATCGAGCAGACGGTCGCCCAGATCGTGAAAGCCCGTGAGGCTGCGTGATGAGCCTCCCAGCCTTTGCCGCCGACATGACGCTCGGCGCACGTGCCCGCCGAGTGGCGGAGGTCGCGGCCGAAAATGCCGACCGCGTCGACCGGGAAGCCCGTTTTCCGCAGGAAGCGGTCGATGCCATGAGGGCCGAACGCCTGCTCGGCATTCAGGTCCCCATATCGCTTGGCGGCGAGGGGGCTTCGACACAGGAGATCGCGGAGGTCTGCTCCATCCTGGGACAGGCATGCGCGGCAAGCGCCATGGTCTTCGCCATGCACCAGATCAAGGTGTCAAGCCTGGTCGAGCACGGCGGCGACAGCGAGTGGCATAGGGATTTCATGCGCGAGCTTTGCGCCCGTCAGCTTCTTGTCGCCTCCGCGACAACGGAAGGCGGCATCGGTGGCAATCTGCGCAATTCCATCTGCGCCATCGAGATCGACGGAAACATCTGCCGCCTGACGAAGGACGCGACCGTCATTTCTTACGGCGTTCATGCGGATGTCATCATGGTGACCTCCCGCGCCCACGCCGACGCGGCTCCGGGCGACCAGGTCATGACCGTTTTCAGGAAGAACCAGTATACGCTGGAAAAGACGGTGGACTGGGATACGCTCGGCATGCGGGGCACCTGCTCTGACGGCTTTATCTTCAAAGGCGAGGCGCCGGTCACGCAGATCTTCCCGAAACCGTTTGCCGAAATCGCGGCGCAGAGCATGCTTGCCTCGTCGCACCTCCTCTGGAGCGCGGTATGGTATGGCATCGCAGCCGATGCGGTATTGCGTGCGCAGGCCTTCGTGCGCGCCGCCGCTCGCAAGGCGAATGGCACCACGCCGCCCGGCGCGTTGAGACTCGCGGAAACATCCAACCTGCTGCAGCTCCTGAAGTCGAACATTCTTTCGGGCCTGAAGGCCTACGAGGACGCCAAGGCTGAGCCGGACCAGCTTTCCTCGATGGCGTTTTCGATCGCCATGAACAACGTCAAGCTCGCCTCGTCGGAGACGATCCTGACCATCATCAACCAGGCGATGATCATCTGCGGCATCATGGGTTACAAGAACGGCACGCCTTATAGCCTCGGCCGGCATCTGCGCGATGCCCATTCGGCCCAGCTGATGATTTCCAACGACCGCATTCTGGGCAACACGTCGACCATGCTGCTCGTACAGAAACCGGACACCAGCCTTCTCGGCTGACGCCCACCCGTCAATGATTGCCCGTCAAATGAATTGAATGAGGTGAAGCCATGGATATGCAAGTTTCCTTTCTCGACCGCCTGTTCGACGCAGGCCTTCTGATCGACACCGGCGTCGACGGGCTTTATGGCCGCAGCGGCCGGTTCGAAGATGTGATTACGGCCTTCGAGCGGCTGATCGACAGGATAGGCGGGGCCGACGGCGCGGAAGCCATGCGCTTTCCGCCCGGCATGAACCGCGCCTTCTTCGAGCAGAGCGGCTACATGAAGAGCTTTCCGCAGCTCGCCGGCACCGTGCATTCCTTCTGCGGCAACGAGCTCGACCACATGAGCCTGTTGAAATGCATGGAAGTGGGCGAGGAAGACTGGACGAAGGGTCAGGAAGCGACCGATATCGTGCTGACGCCGGCCGCCTGCTATCCGCTCTACCCGACCGTTGCCCGGCGCGGCAACCTGCCGAAGTCCGGCGCTCTCTATGATCTGCAGAGCTACTGCTTCCGCCACGAGCCCTCCAAGGACCCGGCCCGCCAGCAGCTGTTCCGCATGCGTGAATATGTCTGCATGGGCACGGAACAACACGTCACCGATTTCCGCCAGCGCTGGATGGATCGCGGCGTCGAGATGATGAAGTCGGTCGGCCTCGAGGTGACGATCGACATCGCCAACGACCCCTTCTTCGGCCGCGCCGGCAAGATGCTGGTCAACAACCAGCGCGACCAGAACCTCAAGTTCGAGCTCCTGATTCCGATCACCTCGGTTGCCAAGCCGACCGCCTGCATGAGCTTCAACTATCATCAGGATAGTTTCGGTTTGAAATGGGGCCTGAACCTGGAAGACGGCAGCGTCGCACACACGGCCTGCGTCGGTTTCGGGCTGGAGCGGATCGCACTCGCTCTCTTCCACACCCACGGTCTCGACGTGAAAGAGTGGCCGGAATCCGTCCGCGCCACCCTGTGGGGCTAAGGCCATGGCTGGAGTTCTAGCCGGTCTTGATCCGGCCAGCTACAGGCCGCATGCGCTACATTCGGCGGAGCGCATCTGGCCGGAGACCAATTGTTATGTGGACCTCTGGATCGAGGTGCTTTCGGCGCAGGGCCTTCCGCCGGAAGCCATGCTGGGTTTCACATTGACCCAGGATTTTGAGGGCGACCAGTTCACCTTTTTCAAGGTGCCGCTGGAGGATCTCGAAGCGCTTTACGGCATCCGCGTCACGGAACTGGCGATCTTCGACAGGCCGGAGCGGCATGTGCTCGAGCAAATCGGCCGCGGCCGGTTGACGCTGCTGGAGCTCGACAGCTACTTCCTGCCGGATACGCGCGGAGTGACCTATCGCCAGGAGCATGGCAAGACGACGGTGGCGGTAAACCGGCTCGACCTGGAGAAGCGCGAGCTGGACTACTTTCACAACGGCGGCTTCTTCCATTTGTCCAGTGAAGATTTCGACGGCCTATTCCAGACGAATGCGGCCCCGGAGGCGCTGCCCTTCCTGCCGTACACCGAATTTGCAAAGTTTCCGGCGACCTATCCGGCTGCCAGAGACATGCGGGAGACGGCGTGGAAACTCTTGCGGCACCATTTCGCCAGACGGCCGGAGCAAAATCCGATCCGGGCTTTCGCCGAGGTCTTCCCGACCCAGGTCGAGCGCCTGGCCGAACGCGATTTCGGCTTCTTCCACAAATATGCCTTCAACACGCTGAGGCAGGTGGGGGCCAATTTCGAACTTCTGGCTAGCCATCTCGACTGGCTGAATAGCAAGGGTTTTGCGCAGGCGGAAAAACATGCGCTGAGAATTGCTGAAGTCGCCAAGTCTACGCAATTCCAGCTTGCCCGCGCCGTCACCCGCAAGAAATTTGACCCGCTGGCAACGGCGCTCGATCCGGCCGTCGAAGCCTGGGATCTGCTGGCGGCAGAACTGGCCATGACATTGGCCCAGACCCGCGAGGCCGCGTGAGCGCACTTTCGCTGATCGGCACTGAGACCAGTCTTCTTTCGGAGGGCTGGTCATTGCTTTTGAGCGAGCGCGACGCCTATTCGCTGCCAAGTCATCTGCCGCCTGCCCTCGACGATATTCCGGCGGCCGTGCCGGGCACGGCTGCGGCCGCTCTGGAAGCCGCCGGCCGCTTCGACCGCGATGAACCGGAGCCTCTGATCGAGAAAGATGCCTGGTATCGCCGCTCGCTTGCCGGCGAGGCACCCGGTACCGCAATCCTTCGCTTTGACGGCCTCGCCACGGTGGGGGAGGTTTATCTCGGTGATCGGCTGGTCCTCTCGTTTGACAGCATGTTCGAAAGTCACGACGTGCCGGTAGAGCTGACCGGCGGCGAGACCCTGTCGATTTGTTGTCGCGCGCTGAAACCGCATCTGGACAAAACCGGACCGCGTGCCCGCTGGCGCCCAAGGCTCATGAACAATCAGGGCCTCCGGCTGGTTCGCACCACCTCGCTGGGCTTCATGCCCGGCTGGTGCCCCGAAATCCATGCCGTCGGTCCATGGCGACCGGTGTCGCTGGTGAGGCCGGGCGAAGACTGCCTTACCGACCTTTCGATCGCCACGGACTTCGTCAGCCACGAGGGCGGCATCCTCAGGGTCGCCTTTTCCTATGAGGGCCCGGCACGCGATCTCCGTCTGATCTGTAATGGCCAAGAGGCCGAGTTTTCGCTCGCCGACGAAAGATATTCAGCCGAACTTCGTCTGCCTGACGCAAAACCCTGGTGGCCGCATACCCATGGTGAGCCTGCGCTTTACGACGTCACCCTGCAGATCGACGGAAAGGCGACGTTGCTTGCCAGAACCGGCTTTCGAAACATGACAGTCGATCGCGGCACCGATGGCAATGACTTCGCGGTCCTCATCAACGGCGAGAAGATTTTCTGCCGCGGAGCCGTCTGGACGACAGCCGACATCGTGAAACTGCCGGGCGAGCGCGCCGCCTATGAGCCATGGCTGAGGCTCGCGAGGGATGCGGGCATGAACATGATCCGTATTCCTGGCGTCGCGGCCTACGAGAGCGGTGACTTCTTCGCGCTTTGCGACGAGCTCGGGCTGTTGGTCTGGCAGGATTTCATGTTCGCCAATTTCGATTATCCCGCGACCGATCCGGATTTCGTGATTCACGTGAAAAAGGAAATCTCCCAGTTCCTGAACGCGACACAAGCGTCTCCATCGCTTGCTATCCTTTGCGGCGGCAGTGAAATCTATCAGCAGGGGGCCATGCTCGGTCTGCCGGAGCGCATCTGGAAAGGAGCGTTCTGCGAAGAGATTCTGGCAGAGCTCGCCGCTCGATACCGGCCGGACCTGCCCTATGTGGCTAATTCCCCTTCCGGCGGAGCTTTGCCCTTCCATCCCAATGCCGGTGTCGCGCATTACTACGGCGTCGGCGCCTATAAGCGCCCGCTCGAAGATGCGCGGCGGGCGAATGTGCGCTTTGCCGCCGAATGCCTGGCCTTTTCCAACCTTTCCGGAACCGAGACATTGGCCGACGGCAAGGCCGGCATTCCTCGCGACAGAGGTGCCGACTGGGATTTCGAGGACGTGCGCGACCACTATCTCGGCGATCTCTACGCCGTCGACCCGCAGGAGCTTCGGCAGAATGACTTTGAGCGCTATCTCATGCTCTCCCGCGTCGTTACCGGGGAGGTGATGGAAGCTACCTTTGCCGAATGGCGACGGCCGGGCTCCACCTGCAACGGTGCCTTGGTATTTACCTTTCAGGACGTGATGCCGGGCCCCGGATGGGGCGTGATCAGCGTTGACGGTCTGCCGAAACCGGCCTGGTACGCGTTGAAAAGGTCGTTTCGGCCGCTTCAAGTCCTCTTCACCGACGAGGGCACGAATGGGCTCGATGTTCACCTCCTGAACGAGACGCCAGGCAGCTTACCCGTAAGTTTGGAGATTGCCTGCTTGCGGGACGGCAAGCTTCCCGTGGTTTCCGGCCGACGTGAACTGAGGCTGTCTGGTCGGGGCAGCGAAAGCCTGGCCTGTACCGACCTCTTCGGCGCCTTCTTCGACACCGGCTATGCCTACCGCTTCGGACCACCCTCCCACGACGTGACCGTGGCCCGATTGAGGCATGGCGAGACAGGTGCAATTCTCGCCGAGGCCTTTCATTTTCCGCTCGGACGCCCCTCTGCACTTCATGATGCCGAGATAAGCGCGGCGCTGGTCGAGGATCCCTCAGGGTGCTGGCTGGAACTTGCAACCGACCTATTCGCACAGTCGGTCAATCTGGATGTTCCAGGCTACCGCGCTGCCGACAACTGGTTCCATCTGGCGCCGGGCGATAAGAAACGCGTGCGGCTTGTCGCAGAGGTTACTGCGGTTGATCGGCCGCAGGGTGTCGTCCGCTCACTCGGCAGCCGCCGCCCCATATATTTCTGATTTTTCCGTGCCGGTCGACGGCGCAAGGCGAAAAGCCAATTGCTGCACGGCTTGTAGATAGACGTCACGGGCGTGATCCGGCGTCAGATTGTGGTCCGCATCCAGAATGATAGTCGCCGATACATTGGGAAACCGGGCAAGGCCCGCACCGTCGCGGCCAAAATAGAAATTGTAGTGGTCGAGGCCGAGATCATTTTCGCTATAGATCAACGAGACCTGGACGCCGCGGCGTTTGAGCCGGTCGAAAGCGCGATAGATCTCCCGCCCCTCTGAGGTAAAATCCCGAAAAACGTGGGTCATCCGGTGGGAAAGCCGCTTGGTAAGAGCCTTGGCAATATTACGGATCGCCGCACGAAGATCGACGTCACCTTGAAGAACCCGCTTGAAGGTCTCGGCGCGCAGCACCCGTTTTCCGTAATCATCGAGGCTGCGGGTACCGTTGACGATGGCATCCTCGACCGAGCGCCCCCGGCGCCATCGAAAGACGGCCGGATTGACCAACACACCGCCCGCGATGCGGACGTCGGTCAGGGCTGACTGAAATCCGAGATAGGCGCCGCTGCAACGTCCCGCGACAATCACAGGCGCCAATGCACGAGTTTCAAGAAAATCGATCGCCTCCGATACATCGCCGTTCTGCGTGGAATGATAAAGGACCTGTTCCGGACGGCCGGGCACGAGCGGGCTGTCGCCGGCATTGGCGGTATCGAAGCGGAGGGAGGGGATACCGGATCGGGCAAGCATCCGCGCCATAGCCGCCGTCGTGCGTCCCCAGCCGGCATGGCGGTCATAGGCCGAAGTGAGGAACAGCACCGTCGCAGCGCCGCGCTCGTGCAGCGGTTCGCAGACGATACCGGAGAGCCGGTTGTTCGACCCGAAACGGACCGGGGTTTCAGCGAAACCGTCACCGGCGAGCGGCGAAACGACGACCGGTTGAGGCCGCGTCGCCGAGCGTTCCGGAACGGGGATAGCCGCGATCCAGTCCACCAGATTGTCTGCCACCGGCAGCGGCAGTTTTGAAATCGCCGGATTGGAAACAAGCTTGTCGTAGCCTTCAAAGGCCTGTTCGGTGACCTTGGCGCCGAGCGTCGTCAGGCGTGAGGCGAATTCCCGGTCCGCCGGCCTGTCAGGCCGGCCCATTACCAGAGCCTGCGCCGCAGGCGCCCGCTCCACCGCCATCAGATTGACCTCGCGAATGTCCGCGGCAATTTCGGCCGGCATTGTCAGCGACGCAATCGAAACGCCCGACTTGTCCCGCTGCGCCTCGGAAAGGCCGAGGTTATCGTCCACGACCTTTGACCAGACGGCGAGCTCGCGAAGGTGCGGACGGCCGGATATGACTGGTGCGAGATAGGCGATCGCTTCCAGGCCCTCGATCTGCCCCGCGGCAGCGGTGGCGACAACTGCGCCGAGGCCTTGCGACACAACGACGATCCGCTCACAGCCGGAAAGCACCTTGAGCCGCCCGGCTGCGGCAATCAGGCTATCGGACCAGACGGAAAGGCCTTCTGTAAAATCCTTGCCATCCAGCGCGTCGCCTGTCCCGGGATAATCGAAGCGAAGGCTCGCAATGCCGCGATCGGCGAGTTTCTCGGAAATGATGCGCCAGAACTTGCGGGTGCACATCTCTTCAAGGCCCCAGGGACTGGCGAAGAGGACGGCGAGGCGGGAAACCGCTGTATCCGGTGACGGGGGCGCAAACAGGCCGACCGTGCTGCCGAAGGTGAAAGGCTCGGCGGCCTGCCGCGGCTGCAACGGCGGTTCCTGCACTTCCAGCCGGGCTGTCTTCTCTGCGTCCATCATGGTCGTCTTGGCAATCTCCAGATCATCCTTTCGACGCATAACCCAAGCTCGCTTATGTAGGCTTAAGCAATTATCTGAACTTTTAGCGATTGCAGCCGGTTTGTTCCGAAAAGAAGCTCGAGAGAACCTGCATCTGCGGCCGGTCACCCTCCTTTGTCGGCTGAATGTTGAGCGCCTCGTCTTCCGGCCACCAATCGCCGCCAGCCCAATAGGACCAGCCGAGCCAGACATCGGCATTTTGCTCGACTGTCCTCACCATATCGGCAAGTCCTGTCAGGCATTCCGGGCTGGCCGGTGCCGCGAACTCGCCGAGGAAACCCCTTCGGCCATGATCTCTTAACCAACCGGCGACATCCTGTACCGCCTTAACGGCGTCCGCCGCCCGCGTGCACTCGGAGTTCTTTCCGGAAAAATCCACATCCAGATATTGGTGAAGTTCGTAGGCATAGTGATCCTGGGGATCCTCGACCCCGAGCATTGCCGAGGCATTGGGCGTGCCGTAGTCGCCCGTCGTCCAGCTGTGGGCGCCCGTCCAGGCCGTACCTGGAACCAGCAGCAGGTTGCCGGCTCCTGTCTTGCGGATTGCGGCGATCGCAGCGTTCACGGACAGCAGCCAGTCTTCTGCCGAAACCCCGTAAGGCTCGTTCATCAGCCCGAAGGCCACGCCTTCCACCCCGACAAAGGCGGCGGCCAGACGACGCCAGAAATCGGCAAAAGCGCTCTGCGGGACGGCTTCAGATCCGATTAAATTCCCTCGGAAGCGGGCATAATTATGCGGATCCAAAATGACGGCCATGCCGCTTGCACGAATGAGCATCACGGTATCGTACAGCCGCTTGAACTCGGCCGCATCGAAAGGTTCGTGGAGCTCCGGCTGGAGCCTTTCCCACAGAAACGGCAACCGGACGGTGTTGAATCCTTTGCCAGCAAAATAATCGATCGTTTCCTTGGAAGGATAGACGTATCCGGCGCCGTACTCGGCGCCGAGCTCCCCGAATTCCGCCCCAGCGAGATTCACCCCTCGCAAGCACAGCGGTTCAGCCTTGGCCGACCCGGCAGCAATCGTGAAACAGACGAGAACACCAAGCACGTGCAAGCGGGAGGGCCGGTTTTGTCGAAGCGGCTGTTCCACGTCTTCCTCCATTTTAGTCCGGGCAACATGGCATCAGAACCTTTAGCAAATGCCAATGGTTGCCTGGAAACAGCAAGACGGCGGCGATACGCGCCCGGACGACGCAAAGGGAACGGAATTTTAGGCAGCCGGCCTTAAGTTCAAAGCAACCGAAAAATATCCGCCGCTTGGCTCAAAACGGCTTCTATGTACACATGACCATATCAGCCTTGCCATGATTTCAACCAAATTTCCTTTCGAATTTGGGGCGAAATATTGTCTAGGGAATGTTTTGTGTATACACGAATAGCCTGCAGCGACGGAGGAGGGAGATCTAGATGAAGACTTATGTTCTGAGGGTATCGTGCAAGTCGACGCGCGGCATCGTGGCGGCGATATCCGGGTTCCTGGCCGAGATGGGCTGCAATATCATCGACAGTTCGCAATTCGACGACCTCGACACCGGCAAATTCTTCATGCGCGTCAGCTTCCTGTCGGAAGAAGGCGCCGAGCGCCCGGCACTCGTCGAAGGCTTCAAGCCGATCGCCGACAAGTTCGAGATGGACTGGGAGATATTCGATGCGGAGGACCGCATCAAGGTTCTCCTGATGGTCTCCCGCTTCGGCCACTGCCTGAACGACCTGCTCTACCGCTGGCGGATCGGCGCCTTGCCGATCGACATCGTCGGCGTTGTCTCCAACCACTTCGACTACCAGAAACTGGTGGTCAACAACGACATCCCCTTCCACCACATCAAGGTGACGAAGGATAACAAGCCCAAGGCGGAAGCCCAGCTGATGGATGTCGTCGAGTCGACCGGCACCGAACTCATCGTGCTGGCCCGCTACATGCAGGTGCTGTCCGACCAGCTCTGCGCCAAGATGTCGGGGAGGATCATCAATATTCATCATTCCTTCCTGCCGAGCTTCAAGGGCGCCAACCCTTACAAACAGGCCTACCAGCGCGGAGTGAAGCTGATCGGCGCGACCGCTCACTACGTCACGGCCGATCTCGACGAAGGACCGATCATCGAACAGGACACGGTGCGCATTACCCACGCGCAAAGCCCGGACGATTATGTTTCGCTCGGCCGTGACGTGGAAAGCCAGGTTCTCGCCCGCGCCATCCACGCCCATATCCACCACCGCACCTTTATCAACGGCAACCGCACCGTTGTCTTCCCGCCGAGCCCGGGCTCCTATGCTTCCGAGAGAATGGGCTGAGGCAGTGCCTAACTAGCCGAGAGCCTATGGACGCGCGGTTCCGCCGCTCTATCCTCTTCGGGAGCGCCCCTTCCGGAGAGGCTTATGTCCGACGGCATGCCCGAACTCACCGACGCGTCGTCAACCGATCTTGCGATTGAGACGGTGGAGGGAGTTTTGCGGGAACACTACGGGCTGTCCGGGCAGGTATTTCCGATCGAAGGGCGGCAGAACCCCTATTTCCTGATCGACAACGGCCATATGCGCTATCTCCTCAAGACGGCGCCTGCCGATGCCCCCCTTCCGGAGATCGAGGCCGAACACGCGCTGATGCGGCATATTCTGCGCGGCACCGACGGCCCGCTGGTTCCCGAGCCGGTGCTCACCAAAGACGGCGCAGACACGGTTGTGCTACCGCTTGAAGGAGAAGACAGGCGCCTGCGTCTCCTGACCTTTCTGGAGGGTGCTCCGCTGCCTGCGGACGACACGTTGTCGGATAAAGGGATCGCCGCCTTCGGATCGATCTCGGCGGCACTCACCAGAAGCCTCGAAGGCGTTGACAATCCGCTGTTGGAACGTGAGCCGGAGAGCGATCTGCGAAAGGCAGGCCCGCAGACGGTAACGCTCCTGGCTGAAGTAACCGATCAGGAAACACGCGACGTCATTGCCAAGGCCATGGTGACGGCGCTGAGGCGCATCCAGCCGCTGGGCCCAGGCCTGCGGATCGCGGCCGTCCACCAGAACCTGGATGCCGGAACCGTCGTGGGCAACACGACGGAGGCCGGCTGGCTGCCGACCGGCGTGACGGATTTTACCGGAATCGCCAAGAGCTGGCTTGTTGCGGGATTGGCAAATACCTGCGCATTCCTGTTGGTAAATCGGGACGGTGATGCCCTGGCACTCTTACCGGCCATTCGCGCCTATCACGACCTCTATCCGCTCACTCTCACGGAGATCGAAGCACTCTGGCCGCTGGTCGTCGCCCGCACGGGAATTCTGACGGCCGAAGCCGAGAGCAAACTGGCACAGCGGCCCGCTGATCCGCAGGCAAAGGAGGAAACGGAAAAACGGCATGCCGTGCTGCGCGCTGCAACAGCAATCTCTCCGGCGCTGGTGTTTGCAGCATTTCTCGAGGCGACCGGCATGACAAATCCGCTGCCGGAAATGATCCCCATGCTGCCGGACATCGATCCGGAAACGATCCGGACCGTCGATCTCAGCGTCACCAGTCCTCTGCTTTACGGCGGCAACTGGATCGACCCGGAAAACGATTGGAAAATGCTCGCCCGCATCGCCAGGGAAACCGGGCGCTGCAGCACGCGCTACGGCGAATACCGCCTTTCGAAGAGCCTTGCGGACCCGCGGCAGGAACCGGAAAACTTCGCGCTCCACGTGGACGTTTGCGTGCCAGCAGGAACGCCGGCGCTGGCGCCCTTTGCCGGAACGTTGAAAAGCGTCGGATCGCGGATCGTTCTTTCGGGAGCAAGCCTTGCACTGCATCTGGAAGGTTTGGACTGCGCGCTTCCGGACGGCAACGAGCTCAGTATGGGCGACCCGATCGGTGCCGTTGCCGGCGCCGAAAATTCCGTTGGCGGGCTACGTCTACGTTTCTGCCGGGACCCCGAACTCCTGCCGCCGCTCTTCTGTACGGCGGAGAAGGTGGGCACCTGGTCCAGGCTATGCCCCTCGCCGGCAGCACTCCTGGGAGTCGTCACCGATGCACCGGTACCCGTCCAGATGAACATCCCGGTCCGCGGCTGGAAAGAGCATCTTTTCGACGCTGCGGGCCGCTGTCTGCTCGATCTGCGGGAAGACACATCGCTGATCGGCCACGGCCACCCGCGCGTCGCAGCGGCGAGTTATCGCCAGCGTCTGCTGTTGAATGCGCCCTCTTCCGAGCCGTTCGAAGCGGCAGAGCTTTTGGCCCAGCGCCTGAAGGCGCTCGCACCAACGGGGCTTGATGACCTATATGTCCTGCGCGGGTGGCGGGATGCATTTCACTACGCCTTGGCGCTCACGCGCAACCATACCGGCCGACACGAGATCGTCAGTATCACCGGAGTTTCGGGGACAACCCACGATCCCGCGATAAACAGTGCCGGCGGCGTGCAAGGCACGATAGATTCCCTGGATGCGGGTGATAAGGCCGGTCTGCTGCTTGCTGGCTACACGCAGCCTTTCGACGGCCTTCCTGAGATCTTGGAGGCGCTTCGACGCAACGAGGGCTTGCTGCTCATCGATGAGACGCGCTCCGGCTGGGGCAGATCCGGCCGCTATCTTTGGGGATTCGAGGCACTGGGACTGTCGCCCGACATCCTGGTGGCAGGACTTCCCGGAGAAGATATTGCCGTATGCTTCGCTCGCGAAAATCTCGCGGCCGCCCCAGACGACAGGATGGAAAAGCCGAGCCCTGTTGCCTGTTCGGTCGCCGCAGCCATGCTGGAAATCTGGTCGGAAGAGGACTTGCGGGACAATGCCCGGCTTGTCGGGGACCACCTGAAATCAGCCCTTGAGCAGCTGGCGCGCCGTCATCATGCAATCCAGGATGTAACCGGCAGTGGCCTATGCCTTGCCCTGAACTTCAAGAATGAGGAACTCGCCGAGAAGATAACGGCGCTACTGCGAAGGGAGCGCGTCTTGGCGAATACCGAAGCGCCGGCTTCGCTCCTGATCGTCCCGCCGCTTTGCTTTGCCCGCGACAGCGCCGACCGACTGCTCGAGCGGCTCGAAACCGCTCTCGCGCAAAATTGACAGCTTACCGAAATGGAAATTTCCGCTGCTCCGCCTTGCGCAAGCCGGGACGCCACCTATTTAATTGCAGACGGACGCAGGTCGCGAATATGCGAATGAAATTTCACAATTCCGCCTTCTTCCTGTCATCGATCGGAAAAAAATTCTAGTTATACCGATTTTCGTTGATCGCGCTGTCAGGTTTTGCTACAGACGGTTTTCGTTCGATCGGTGAGTCCGATCGGTTTTGCACGCAACATCGTGAGGGAGAGTGACATGTATAAATTCGTCCGCGTCGCCGCCTTCGGTGGGGATGCGTCCAACATGATTGGCACGGATCGCCGCTCCCTTCCGTGCTGTCGAATGTAACGCTTTCAGTTCCATCATTCCTGAAAATTTTCATTCGCCAGAGCTGCCTATCAAGCAGTCAATGCGGGAGTCTGCCATGCAGAAGCAAGTTATCGAATTCGGCGGCGAGCCCGTCGGTATTGTCATTCCGGACGCAGATCGGCTGAAGTTCATCGCCGTGAAATTCCACGTCATCGATCTCGACGAACAGCGCTTTGGCTCTGCCGACGAGGTGCGCCTTGCCATTCGCGACCTTGTTCGTTCGCGCAACGCGGCGCCGACGGCGCATGTCTGAAATTTGATTTAAGCACCTTCAAAAGCCGCCTCCGGGCGGCTTTTTCATGCGTACTAGAAGGCAGTGAAAGTGATTGTCGTCAAGGAACGTTCGATGCCGGGTATCGACGCGATTTTCTCGTTGACGAACCGCCCGATTTCGTCGCTGTCCTTGATGTAAATCTTCAGCAGAAGGTCCCAGTCGCCGCTTGTCGAATAGAGCTCGGAGACGAGTTCCGTCTTGTAGATGGCGTCGGCGACTTCATAGGTCTGACCGGGCTTGCAGCGAAGCTGCACGAAGATGGGCTTCATGGACGTCTTCCCGTCGGTTGATCGCCTTTGCGATCGTGATGGCACATATCCGACTATTGGCCGATGCGGTTGCCGTTCGCAAGCCGGTCCGCCCGGATCTCCTGCAGTATCCAGTCGCGGAACGCGGCGAGCGGAGGATAGGTGGCGCGGTCGGGCGGATAGGCAAGATAATATTGTCCGGTTTCCATAGCCCGGCCTTTGGCGGCCGGCACCAGCAGCCCTTGCTCCAGTTCCCGGTCGATCAGGAAGCGTGGCAGGAGCGCCGCGCCGAGGCCGGCCGACGCAGCCTCGACCATCGGCATGAATTGATCGAACAGCATTCCGTGCAAGGTTTCGAACGGGATTTCGTTCTGGGAAAACCACAGCTCCCAGGCGTCCGGGCGCGTATTGAGATGCAGCAGCGGCACCTTCAACACATCCCCGGGCGCCTGAATTTCATGTCGAGCCTTAAATTCCGGACTGCAGACCGGCAGCACCGCTTCGTCCATCAGAAAGGTGAGCGCAGCGCCCGGCCAGCGTGCCACGCCGAAGTGGACCGCGGCATCCAGCGTATCGAAACGGAAATCGAAGGGTTCGAGCCGGGTGATGAGATTCACGACCAGGCCCGGATGGGCCTCGAGAAAATGCGCAATCCGCGGAGTGAGCCAACGGGTACCAAAGAACGGCAGGATGGCAAGGTTGAGCGTACCGCCGGATGGATTGGCTTTGAGATTCAGGGAGGCATTCGAAATCCGCCGCAGCGCTTCGCGAACCTCTCGGGCATACCCGTCACCGGCAAGCGTCAACCGGATTGTCTGGCGCTCGCGAAGAAACAGTGCCACGCCGAGTTGCTTTTCCAACGCCGAGATCTGGCGGCTGACGGCGCTCTGGGTGAGGCCGAGTTCGTTGGCTGCCGCCGTGACGCTGCCGGTGCGGGCCGCCGCTTCGAACGCTGCGAGCAAAGAAAACGAGGGAAGGAAGCGCCGGGGCGGCAGCATGTCATTCCTCCAGCGAATGACCTGTTGAGAACATGTCGATATTCATGGATAAAGAGCCTCTGTAAAGAGTCTGAAGCGCCACTTCCGGACATTTCCATCATGTTGAACGATCCCCGCTCTCACGGCCTCTGGGAAAAGACCGCTCCCGCTCCTCCCGTGACGCCGCGGTTGGAAGAACTCGTTACCGCGGATGTGGCGATTGTCGGAGGAGGTTATACCGGTCTGTCGGCCGCACTGCATCTCGCCCAGAAGGGCGTCGATGTGAGGCTGTTGGAGGCTGCAGAGATCGGCTTCGGCGGCGCGGGTCGCAATGTCGGCCTGATCAATGCCGGCATGTGGGTCATGCCTGACGATTTTACGAAGGAACTCGGCCCGCTCTACGGCGAACGGGCCCTCGATCTTCTTGGACACGGCCCCTATCTCGTCCGCGACTTGATCGAGACCCACGGCATTGCATGCGAGCTGGAGAAGAACGGTACGCTGCATTGCGCGGTTGGCGCCGATGGCATGAAGGAACTCGAGGAGCGCGCCCGCCAATGGCAGAAACGCGGCGCCCCGGTCACTTTGCTGGACGCCATGGAAACCGAACGGCGCACGGGCAGCAAGGCCTATTCAGGTTCGCTGCTCGATATGCGCGCCGGTACGCTGCAGCCGCTTGCCTATGCCCGCGGATTGGCCCATGCCGCCGTCAGGGCAGGCGCGAAACTTCATACAGGCAGCGCGGCGATCGAAACCGGCGAAGTGAATGGCAAGAAGTTCATCAGGACTGCTCACGGACAAGTTACGGCTGACTGGATTATCGTCGCCACGGATGCCTACAGTACCGGCCCTTGGGAACAGGTTCGCCGCGAACAGGTCCATCTGCCCTATTTCAACCTCGCCACCAAACCCCTCGGCGACAACCTCCGCCACTCGATCGTCCCCGGTCGCGAAGGCTGCTGGGACACCAAGGAAATACTCTCTTCCTTCCGCATGGATCAGGCGGGGCGCCTGATCTTCGGTTCGGTCGGGGCTTTGCGCGGCACCGGTACCGCCATCCACAAGGCCTGGGCGCGACGTTCGTTGAAACGTATCTTCCCACAACTCGGCGAGGTGGAATTCCAGGCCGAATGGTACGGCCTGATCGGCATGACCGACAATGCGCTGCCGCGCTTCCACAAGTTCGGCCGCAACGCCGTCGGCTTTTCCGGCTATAACGGCCGCGGCATTTCCCCCGGAACGACATTCGGAAAAGTGCTCGCCGCGCATGTACTAGGCGAGATTTCAGAAGCCGAACTGCCGCTGCCGCTGACCGATACGACGGAGCCAGGCTTCCGCTCTCTCAAGGAAGCCTACTATGAAGCAGGCGCACAGATTGCCCACTTCGCCGGCGAACGGTTCTGATTGTCAAACCATCGCCGATTTGTAGATTGACTGACATTGAATTCCGGAGACCGATATGACCCTTGCCACTCTTGATCTCGCCGCCGAGGTGAAAAGCATTCTGAGCGATCTTGGCGTAAAAGCCGAAAGCTATACCGGCGGCACGCTTGTCGTCCGCTCGCCGATCACTGGCGCCGAGATCGGCAAGCTGCCGGAGATTTCGGCTGAGGAGGCCGGAAAGGCGATCGAAGCCGCCCATGCCGCCTTCCTGGAATGGCGGGCCGTGCCTGCTCCAAAGCGAGGCGAGCTGATCCGGCTGCTCGGCGAGGAGCTGCGTGCGGCCAAATCGGCGCTCGGCCGACTGGTGTCGGTGGAAGTCGGCAAGATCACCTCGGAGGGCCTTGGCGAAGTGCAGGAAATGATCGATATCTGCGACTTCGCGGTCGGGCTCTCCCGCCAGCTCTACGGTCTCACGATTGCCACCGAACGCGCCGATCACCGCATGATGGAAACCTGGCATCCACTCGGGGCTATCGGCATCATCTCAGCGTTCAATTTCCCGGTCGCGGTCTGGTCCTGGAATGCGGCCCTCGCCATCGTCTGTGGCAATTCGACCGTCTGGAAACCTTCGGAAAAAACCCCGCTGACCGCGCTTGCAACCCAGGCGATCTTCGAAAAGGCGCTGGCCCGCTATGTTGCAGAAGGCAATACGGCACCGAAGAACCTCTCCACGCTGCTGATCGGCGGGCGCGCGATCGGCGAGATCCTGGTCGATCACGAGAAGGTGCCGCTGGTTTCGGCGACCGGATCGACGGCCATGGGCCGCGCCGTCGGGCCGCGCCTGGCGCAGCGCTTCGCCCGTTCCATTCTGGAACTCGGCGGCAACAACGCGGCCATCGTGACGCCCACCGCGGATCTCGACCTGACGCTGCGGGGCGTTGCTTTCGCTGCCATGGGAACGGCCGGACAACGCTGCACCACGCTTCGCCGCCTGTTCGTCCATGACAGCGTCTACGACACGCTGGTACCACGCCTGGTCAAAGCCTATCAGTCGGTCACCATCGGAAATCCGCTGGAAAACGGCAACCTCGTCGGCCCCCTGATCGACCGGGCTGCTTTCGACAAGATGCAGAAGGCGCTCGAGGCCGCTAAGGCCGCTGGCGGGAAAGTGGTCGGAGGCGAACGCGTCCATGCCGAAAGCTCGACCGATGCCTACTATGTGCGCCCGGCAATCGTGGAAATGCCTGCTCAGGCAGGTCCGGTGAAGGAAGAGACTTTTGCTCCGATCCTTTACGTGATGAAGTATTCGAGCTTCGATGAGGCGCTCTCGCTGCACAATGACGTGCCGCAGGGCCTTTCCTCCTCGATCTTCACCAACGACATGCGCGAGGCCGAAACTTTCGTATCCGTGCACGGCTCCGATTGCGGCATCGCCAATGTCAATATCGGTCCCTCGGGCGCCGAGATCGGCGGGGCATTCGGCGGAGAGAAGGAAACCGGCGGCGGTCGCGAATCCGGTTCGGATGCCTGGAAGGCCTATATGCGCCGCGCCACCAATACGCTGAACTACGGCCGCACATTGCCATTGGCGCAGGGCGTCAAGTTCGACGTCATCTGATCGGATGTCTCAGCCGCTGAACCTGCTCACCGACATCGAGGGCGTGGCTGTGGGCCACGCTACGGATCATGTGCTGGGTTCGGGCGTGACGGTAATCGTTTTCGACGAACCGGCAGTCGCTTCCGGCTCGGTGCTCGGCGGCGCGCCGGGCGGGCGGGATACTGCGCTGCTCGATCCATCCATGACGGTGCAGGCGATCGATGCCTTTGTGCTCTCCGGCGGTTCGGCCTTCGGGCTCGATGCCGCAGGGGGCGTCCAGGCGGGCCTCCGCAAGATAGGTCGTGGTTTCGACGTCGGCCCGGTCCGGGTGCCGATCGTGCCGCAGGCGATTCTGATGGACCTCCTGAACGGCGGCAACAAGGACTGGGGACTTCACTCGCCCTATCGAGAGATGGGGTACGAGGCTTTCGAGGCGGCGGCAAAGGGTTCCTTCGCCCTTGGCACGGTGGGCGCAGGAACCGGCGCCACCACCGCTACCTTCAAGGGCGGAATCGGATCATCGAGTGCCAGAACTTCAGCCGGCCATACCGTTGCGGCACTGATGGCGGTCAACGCTATGGGTTCCGCGACGGTAGGCGACGGTCCGCATTTCTGGGCCGCTCCCTTCGAGGAGAATGGCGAATACGGCGGGCTCGGCTTGCCGCAGAACTTCGACAATCGGCTGCGCATGAAGGGTCGTAACAGGATTGCGACGACAATCGGTGTTGTGGTGACCGACGCGGGGCTGAGCAAGGCGGAGGCTCACCGCCTCTCGATCATGGCGCATGACGGGCTTGCCCGGGCCGTCCTGCCGACCCATCTGCCGGGCGATGGCGATACGATCTTTTCTGCAGCGACCGGCGCCAGGTCCCTGAATGACCCAGGAGACTTTCTGGAGATATGCCATCTTGGGACGCTGGTAACGGCGCGCGCAGTGGCGCGCGGAGTCTACGAAGCAACCGCGTTACCGGTGCCGGATGCGCAGCCCGCCTGGCGCGACAGCTTCGGCTCCCTGGTTAGATAGTTCGCAGCGCTTGCTCCACGCGTGGCCAATCTTCCGCAGCGGGCAGGCCGATTCTGAGATCCCCCGGGCGCTCCGCAAACCGTCGGATGATGATCCCGCGCTCGCCGAGATGCTGGAAGATCGCCTGCGCCCGCGTGTCGCGGATGAAGCGGAAGAGCGAGGTACCCCCCGCGACGGAAATGCCCGCTTCTGCGAGCACGGCATCGAGCCGCGCCGCATCCGCCTTCAGCTTTTCCCGCATCGCCTTCTGCCAGTCGGCATCGGCAAGCGCTTCGCCGGCAATGTGCAGCGCCGGACCGGAGACCGCCCAGGGGCCGAGGCGGCTCTCGACTTTCACGACGGTCTCGGGATGCGAGATGGCAAAGCCTAACCGAAGCCCCGCCATGCCATAGAATTTGCCGAAGGAACGCAGGACGACCAAGCCTCCTGCATCGACTGCGCCCGCCACGCTCTCCGCTTCAGAGACATCCATGAAGGCCTCGTCGACGACAAGAAGGCCGCGCTTGGCACGCATCACGGCCGCAAGAGTCAAAAGATCGCCGCGCTGGACAATCCGGCCGGTGGGATTGTTCGGATTGACGATGATCGCCAGACGGCCATCCGCCAGCCGTTCCATATCCTCCGTCTCGGTCACCTCAAGGCCTGCAAGCCGCGCGGCGCGAGCATGTTCCGCATAGGTAGGAGAGAGGACCACCGCCTTGCCTCCGCCCCAGTCCGCAGCAAGGCCGGCAATGACAGGCAGAAGGATCTGGGTTCCCGGCCCAGCGGCAACATGCATCGCAGAAGGTGCTCCGTATGCCCGCGCTGCCAGTATCTTCAGCCGTTCAGCCAAATACGGCTCCGGCAGTCGCGCCAAGGCATTGCCCGGAATGGGAGAATGCGGATAGGAATGCGGATTGATACCGGTGGAAAGATCGATCCACGGTTCGGGCGCATCGGGAAACGACGCTCGCGCCTGAGCAAGATTGCCGCCGTGCTGTATCGGATCGCCAACCTCAGGCCTTATCACCGGCATGTTCTTTCTCGCATTTTTTGCCCTGATCATCGAGCGGATCTTTGGTTATCCGGACTGGCTGTTTCGCCGCATCGGCCATCCGGTTACCTGGATAGGCGGGCTGATATCCCGGCTCGACACCAATTGGAACCGGGAAGAAGATGACTTTGCCAGGCGCAGGCGCAATGGCATTCTTACCCTGTTGGTACTGCTCGGCACGGTGATCGTCGTGGCATTGGCGCTCGAATATGGGCTTCTCTTCCTGCCCTTCGGGTCGATCCTGCTTGCCGTTGTTGCCGCAAGCCTGCCCGCCCAGAAGAGTCTCGAACAGCATGTCGCGGCCGTCGCTGACGCTATCAGGTACGGCGGACTGAACGCCGGACGAAAGGCTGTTTCCATGATCGTCGGGCGAGATCCGGAGAAACTCGACGAAGCCGCCGTCTGCCGCGCGGCAATCGAAAGCCTGGCGGAGAATTTTTCCGACGGCGTCGTGGCGCCGGCATTCTGGCTGGGCCTCGGTGGATTGGCCGGTGGCGCGGCCTACAAGGCCGCCAATACCGCCGACAGCATGATCGGTCACCGATCGCCGCGGCACGAGGCGTTCGGCTGGGCCGCGGCGCGCTTCGACGACGTGATCAACCTGCCCGCTTCGCGCCTGAGTGCGCTGCTTTTCGTCGTTGCCGCATTCTTCATCCCCAATGCTTCGCCGAAAGACGCGATGAAGGCTATCTTTCGGGACGCCCGGCATCACCGGTCCCCGAATGCCGGCTGGCCTGAGGCGGCGATGGCCGGCGCGCTTGGGATAGCGCTCGCAGGGCCGCGGAGTTATGGCGGCCAGATGATCGAGGCGTGTTTCATGGGCGCCGGCGGACGTACGGAACTTACCCATGAGGACATCGTTCGCGCGTTGAAACTGGCCCGGGTCGCGGACGGTTTGCTGATCAGCCTTTTCGGCGTCCTGGCGTGGATCATCTGGCAAGTCTGAGCAATCCGTCAAGATCGAGATGCTTTTCCATATGGGCAGCAAGGCGGTCGAGCACTTCGTCCACACCTGCTTCGTAGTTCAGCCCGGACGCCCCGCCACCCAGCCGCTCAAGCCAGGCAGAGCGCTGCCGGTCATCGGCAAACAGGCCATGCAGATAGGTGCCGCAGATTCGTCCGTCGCGAGACAGCGCCCCGTCGGCCTTGCCGCCGACGACCGAAAACGGCTGCGCACAATCCGGCCCGGTCGTCCGGCCCACGTGCATTTCATAGCCGACTAATGATACTCCGTCGAAACTGCTGCCGGAAACTGCTTCCAGCCGCTTGTCGCCGGTCAGCACTGTTTCGATATCGAGCAAACCAAGTCCATCAACCGCCCCCGGTGGACCTTCTATACCCTCGGGATCAGAAATCCGGCTGCCTAACATCTGATAACCACCGCAGAGACCCAGCACACGTCCGCCGCGTCTCACATGCGCGGCGATATCGATATCGAAACCAGCCGCCTTTAGCGCCTCCAGATCGGATATCGTTGCCTTGGAGCCGACCAGCAGCACGAGATCGCAATCCACCGGAATGACCTCGCCGGGCCGGACGCGGACGATTTCCACATCCGGTTCGGCGTCCAGCGGATCGAGATCGTCGAAGTTCGATATGTGAGGCAGGATCGGCACGGCGATGCGGATCTTCGCCCCCGCCTTCCGGGTATAGGAGCCGGCGAGACCGAGCGCGTCCTCCGCCGGCAGGCGGACTGCATCGGCAAAGTGCGGCAGAAGGCCAATCGACCTCCAGTGTGTCAGTTCCGCAATCATCCGCATGCCGTCGGCAAACAGCGTTGGATCGCCCCGAAAGCGATTGACGATAAAGCCGCGGATCATCGCCGCATCTTCAGGTTCGAGCACAAGCTTCGTACCGGCCAAGCTGGCGATCACGCCGCCGCGGTCGATATCGCCGATCAGCACCACCGGCACGTCGGCTGCCCGGGCAAAGCCCATATTGGCAATATCGTTCTGGCGCAGATTGATTTCCGAGGCGCTGCCGGCGCCCTCGACCAGCACGAGATCCGCCTGATTTCGGAGACGCTCGAAACTTTCCAGCACGCGCGGCATCAGCTTCGGCTTCAGATCCTGGTATTCGGCCGCCTTGGCATTGCCCTCGACCCTGCCTTGCACCACCACTTGCGCGCCAACTTCGCTCTGCGGCTTCAGCAAGACAGGATTCATGTGGACGCTGAGCGGCGCCTTGGCGGCACGGGCCTGCAATGCCTGCGCCCGGCCGATTTCACCACCGTCGGCCGTTACCGCCGCATTGTTCGACATGTTCTGCGGTTTGAACGGCAGAACCTTCAGACCTCGGAGCGTGAAGGCGCGGGCAAGGCCCGCCACGACCAACGACTTGCCGACGTCCGAACCCGTTCCCTGAAACATCAGTGATCGAGCAACCATGCGCCTAGAACTCGATGCCGGCCTGAGCCTTTACGCCCGCCTTGAAATGATGCTTCACCAGCGTCATCTCGGTCACCATGTCGGCTACCTCGATCAATGCTGGTTTGGCATTTCGGCCGGTGACGACGACATGCAGGTCCGGCCGTCGCGACTGCAGCTCCGTAATGACCTTGTCGAGATCGAGGTAATCATAGCGCAGCGCGATATTGAGTTCGTCCAGGATAATCAAGCCGATCGTCTCGTCAGCCATGAGCTCGAGCGCCTTTTCCCAAGCCTTTTCGGCGGCGGCGATATCGCGTTTCAGGTCCTGCGTCTCCCAGGTAAAGCCTTCGCCCATCGTGTGCCAGACAACGCGATCACCGAAGACCGCCAGCGCCGGCTGCTCGCCCGTCGACCAAGCGCCCTTGATGAACTGCACCACGCCGACTCGGCGGTTGTTGCCGAGCATGCGCAGCGCCAGCCCGAAAGCGGCGGTGGACTTGCCTTTACCCGGGCCGGTGTGAACGATGAGAAGGCCCTTTTCCAGGGTCTTCTCCGCGACTTCCTTGTCCTGAACCGCCTTGCGGTTCGCCATCTTGGCGCGATGGCGCTCGGCTATGCTTTCGTCGACCTGTTTCACCGTGAAGCGAGCTTTGCCGCAGATGCGGCAGAAGCCTCCTCGCCTGCGTGAAAACGCTCGCGAAGCATGCCGCAAGCTGCCCCAAGCAGGGCCCAGAACACCAGATTCGTGGCATAAACCGCGTTGACGAAGCGAGCGTGTAATTCGACCGGCACGACCGTCTCGTGAGACGGCGGCAGCGGCGCGCCGATCAGGTGGGGAGCAATCAGCAGACCGATCGCCAGGGCAGCAAAAATCGCCGAGCGCGTGTAAGCCAGGAGACCAAGCGCAGCCGCAGTGCAGACGGCGGTGGATATCCACCAGATTTGTCGAGGCCCAAGTTCCGCAGCGGGCATGCCCGGCAATTCCGGCGGCAGGCCGAGACCGGGTGCGAGACTGACGGCGAGGAAGCCGGCAATGCCGAACATCAGGCCGCCGCGCCAACCCCTGAAGCCGCCAAGAGCCTCTGAAGCCGCGACCAGAACGAGCCCGAAACCAATTGCCGACAATGCATTGGCAGCGGCGGTATAAATGAAGCGTTCGAGGCCATCGGCTGGAGCCCAGGCCGCTTCGTCATGGTGGTGGTCGGCAGGACTAGCTGCTCCCGCTGCCGGAACATCGTGGCTATGGCCTGCCCCACCGCCGGCATTTTCAAATACCTCGGCCTGCAGGATCAGCGGCACGGTGGAAAGGCTCTGCATGATCGTGAGCAGCAATCCGGACAATAGCCCGGCGATCACCGCCGTGAAGACGATGTTACGAAACAATGACATGGAAAGTTTTCCCTCAGTGACAGGGGAAAGCGAAGGAATGGCGCGAATCGTGGGCGGCATTGTGAACGACTTCCATGTGGGAGAAGCCGACGAAACCGACGATGAACAAGCCAAGCAGGGCCGTCATGCTAAGCGGAATAATCTTCGAAGCAGAAACGCTCGTTGCCATCGAAGCGGAATTCGTAACCATCGTATCGTCCTTTCGCCCTCCACCCGAGGGCCGTTCCATTTCGTCTTCAGCCTCGGCAGGTCTCCTGGCTCGCGGATCGAACGCCTAACGCCCGCCTTCCCGGATTTTCCAGTGGCTTCATGGACGAAGACTTTCCGCTTACAGTTGCGGGGGCAGCCGCGGGTTTGACGACAATCCGTCACACCGCATTCCCTCAAACCCTTTCGGGCACCATAGGCTTGGCCACTATAGACGAATTCGCCAGCCTCGCAATCGCCTTTGCGACGCATTGACATGGTGTCGCGACCGGGCGTAGTTGAAAGGAACGGTCCTTTTCTGGCAACGGGAGGGGCTAAGAGAGAATGCGGTGCGAGCTTTATGCTCAATGCCGCGGCTGCCCCCGCAACTGTAGGCGGCGAGCCATTGCCACCGAGCCACTGGATAATCCGGGAAGGCAGGCAAATGGCGGCGACCCGCGAGCCAGGAGACCTGCCGTTGGATTTGTAAGCTTCGCCGGGCGGGGTGCTCCGGAGGAAGCCGTGTCATTCATGGCAGACGAGCTTTGCTTTTCTGCTCCGCACCCCGATTGTTTGAACCCGGCGGTAACGCGGCTGAATGATGAGTGACGAGCGAAAAGACGATCCCGACGACATCGGCGTGACAATCTTCGTCTGCACGAACTGCCGTGACGAAGCAGATCCGGATATCCGGCCGGGCCTGAAAATGATCGCTGCGCTGAAGGAAGCTAGCGCCGGCAAGCCGCTGGCAGTCAAGCCGGTGACCTGCCTTGCCAATTGCGAAAAAAGCCCGAGTGCCGCCTTCAACCATCGGTCCGGCTGGTCCTATGTCTTCGGTCATCTGACGTTGGAGAACGTCGACGATATCGTCGCCGGCGCAATGATGCTCGCAGAAGACGAGCGTGGCTTCCTTCCCCTTCGTGGCCGTCCCGCCTGCCTGCGCGGCAAGGGCATGACGGCCCGCATCCCACCCTTTCATCATCACGAGGACATGCCTTCATGAGCGTCAATTTCGACCGCATTCCGTGCACCGTCGTTACCGGATTCCTCGGCGCCGGCAAGACCACGTTGATCCGTAACCTGATCGAAAAGCTGGATGGCAAGCGGCTGGCGATCATCGTCAACGAATTCGGCGATGTCGGCATCGACGGAGAGGTGCTGAAGGGCTGCGGTATTGAGACCTGCCCGGAAGACAATATCATCGAGCTTGCCAACGGCTGCATCTGCTGCACGGTGGCAGACGACTTCGTGCCGGCGATCGACCAGATTCTTTCCCGCGAGCCGCGCGTCGATCATATCCTCATCGAAACCTCCGGCCTCGCTCTGCCGAAGCCCCTCGTCCAGGCCTTCCAGTGGCCGGACGTCAAAGCTCGGGTGACCGTGGATGGGGTGATTGCAGTGGTGGACGGCCTCGCACTCGCCGAAGGCCGGGTGGCCGACGATCACGAAGCGCTCGAGGCTCAGCGCCAGGCGGATGGCTCGATCGACCACGACGATCCGGTCGAGGAGGTCTTCGAAGACCAGGTGGCCTGCGCCGACATGATCGTGCTGACCAAGACGGACCTTTTGGACTCGGTCGGGCTTGCCGCAGCAAGGGACCGCGTCTCTGCGCATCTGCCGCGGGCCGTAAAGATCGTAACCGCGGCTAATGGCGCGATCGACCCGGCCGTGCTGATCGGCCTCGGCCTTGCCGTGGAGGACGACATTGAAAACCGCAAGACCCATCACGACGACGAGCTTGATCACGACCACGATGATTTCGACAGTTTCGTCGTCGATCTGCCGGCCATTTCCGATGCCGACGGACTTGCGGCGCGCATCTCCGCGACGGCGGAAGCGGAAAACGTTCTGCGCATAAAAGGCTTCGTGGAAGTCGCGGATAAGCCGATGCGCCTGCAGGTCCAGGCGGTAGGATCGCGCGTGAACCACTATTTCGATCGCGCTTGGGCACCCGGCGAAACGCGACAGAGCCGCCTCGTGGTGATCGGTGAAAAGGGAATCGACCGCGAAGCGATCGAAAGAATGCTGGCCGCATAGAGGCTGAAGAAAAGGATGCATATCCTCGCCACCACATCGTCGTCGCTCGACGACCTGATCGAACCGGTCGACCTTAACCAGTCGCCGGCCGATGTGGTGGTGCTGTCCTTTTCCGGGAGCGACCTGAACGGTATTGCTGCGGCTTGGCACCCAGATCAGCCGAGCTTGCGGCTGGCCAATCTTTCCGATCTTCGGCACCCGATGTCCGTCGATCTATGGATAGAGAGGACGGCGGCGCATGCCCGTCTCATTCTCGTGCGCATCCTCGGCGGCTATGACCGTTGGGCCTATGGGGTGGAAGAGCTTTCCCGGCTTGCGCGACGCGATAAGATCGCGCTGGCGTTGCTGCCGGGCGAATGCAGCATCCGCGACGACCGATTGGCCGCTGCCTCGACGGTTTCAGAAGAGACGCTTGCCGGCATCCTCGCCTGTTTTCGCGAGGGTGGGCGGGAGAACATGCGGCTTCTGGCGCGACGGTTGGCTGCGCTTGCAACCGGCGACACCGAGGCGCTGACGCAAGCGGCACCCGTGCCGAAGGCTGGATTTTACAAACCGGGGCAAGGCATCGTCGAGGCGACTGAATTGTTGACGAGCGCCGCGACGGGCTCGCCGCGCCTGCCGATCCTGTTCTACCGCTCCATGCTGCTCGCCAACGATGCGGCACCGATCGATGCACTGTTCGAAGCGCTGGCTGCACGCGGTTTCGCGCCGGTTCCGATCTTCGTCAGCGGTTTGAAGGATGCAGATGCGGTGGCTTTTGTGGAACAGGCAATAGCGGAACAAGAGCCGGCCGCGATCATCGCAACCACAGCCTTCGCCAGCAGCGCCGACGAGCAGGGCGAGACGCTGTTTGACCGTGCCGGCGTTCCAGTCTTCCAGGTCGTGATCGCCACGACCCGGCGGGAGGGCTGGGCGGAAGGCCGGCGCGGCCTGAACCCGGCGGACCTCGCGATGCATGTCGTCTTGCCTGAACTGGACGGCCGCATCCTCGCCGGGGCAATCTCCTTCAAGGCCGGCGACAATTCCGCAAATCTTGTGAACCAGCCGGAACCGGATCGGGTCGAACAGGTGGCCGATCGCATTTCCGCCTTTCTGCGCCTGAAAATGACGGCCCGGACGGAACGCAAGATCGTCATCCTGCTGCCGGACTACCCGAGCGCGCCGGGGCGAACGGGGTATGCCGTCGGCCTCGACGTGCCGCAAAGCGTGCTGTCGATGCTGCACCAGCTCTCCCTAGCCGGCTACTATGTCTCGAGCATTCCGGAGACGGCACGGGACCTGCTGAACCGGCTGGTCGGGAAATCCGGCGCCTATCGGCTTACCGCCTACCGCTCGCCAACCGCCTCCGAAGCCGCCTGGGGTTTGCCTGAAACGGATGAGGATGTGGAAGACGGGGCCTACCGCTTCCGCGCCGCGCATTTCGGCAACATCACCGTGGCACTCGCGCCGGACCGCGGGCGCAATAAAGATCGCCGCGCCGATTATCACGACCCCGAGCTTCCGCCTCGCCACGCGTTGATCGCCTTCGGCCAGTGGATGCGGGACGAGATCGGCGCTCACGCGGTCGTCCATGTCGGCGCGCATGGCACACTTGAATGGCTGCCCGGCAAAACGGTGGCATTGTCGAAAGATTGTTTTCCCGAACTTGTGACCGGCAGCCTGCCGATCATCTATCCTTTCATCGTTTCCAATCCTGGCGAGGCGGCAGTGGCCAAACGGCGGATTTCCGCGGTCACCGTCGGTCATCTGCCCCCGGTGCTGACCGGCGCCGGGCTTTCCGACGAGCAGAAGAAGCTCGAACTGCTCGTCGACGAATATGCGCAGGCGGACGGTTTGGACCGGCGGCGTCGCGACCGGCTGGCAAAGCTGATCGTCGAGACCGCCCGCGAGACGGGATTGGCTTCGGAGGCTGGCGTTTCCCGCGACGACGATCCCGACACTGCCCTTACCCGGATCGATGCTTTTCTTTGCGATCTCAAGGATTTTGCGATCAAGGATGGACAGCACGTGTTCGGGCAGGTCGCACCTGGCGATGACGATCTGTTGCGGATACGGAGCGCCGCGGCCGAACGCCAGGCCTTGCTCGATGCGCTGGACGGAACACACATCCGCCCCGGCCCATCCGGCGCCCCGGCGCGCGGCCGCCTTGATGTGATGCCGACCGGGCGCAACCTTTTCGCCAGCGATCCCCGCACGCTACCCACACCGACCGCCTTCGAGCTTGGCAAACGCGCCGCCGAAGAAATCCTGAGACGCTATCTTCAGGATCATGGCGATTGGCCGAAAAGCCTCGTCTTCGATCTCTGGGGCAGCGCATCGCTCAGAAGCGGCGGCGAGGAAGTGGCACAGGTGCTCGCCCTGATGGGCGCAAAGCCGGTGCAGGACACAGCGACCGGCCGCGTAACCGGCATCGAAGTTTTGCCGCCGGCGATACTCGGTCGCCCGCGCATCGACGTGACGCTCAGGATTTCCGGGCTCTTTCGTGACATGTTCCCGGCGCTGATCGCTTTGCTCGACGCCGCCATGCGGGCAATCGCCGCACGTGAAGAAGCGCCCGGCGACAATCCGCTCGCCGAAGAGGCCCGGAAACTTGGCCGGGTGCCGCCGCGCATATTCGGTTCGGCGCCCGGCACTTATGGTTCCGGCATCGAGGAAAAGCTTGCCGACGGCGCCTGGGCTGAACGCGAGGAGCTTGGACGCATCTATCTCGATGCCACCAGCCACGCTTTCGGCGGCGCCGAAGGTGATGCATTTCAGATGCCTGGAAAGTTTGCCGAACAATTGGGATCGGCGGACCTCCTCGTTCACACCGGCGACGATCCTGGCCGCGACCTGCTTGACGGTTCCGCCGATGTCGCCTTCATCGGCGGCTTCTCCGCGGCGGTCGCCGCGCTCGGCGGCAAGGCGGACATTATAGCCCTCGACACGACGGACCCGCAGAAGCCGAAAGCCCGTTCGATTTCCGAAGCCGTGACCCGCGTGGTCCGTGCCCGCGCCGTCAACCCGCGGTTCATCGCCGGCCAGATGCGGCACGGCCCCCGGGGCGCGGCCGAATTGGTGGAGACTGTGGACCGGCTGATTGGTTTTGCGGAAACGACCCATGCCATCCCGCAGTCGCTGATAGAAGCAACTTATGACGCCTATATCGGGGATAAAAAGGTTCGTGATTTCCTGATCAGCCAAAACCCGGAGGGCTTGCGCCACATGGGCGAGCGGTTTCGCTCTGCGCTTCGCCGGGGCCTTTGGCATCCGCGCCGCAACGCCGTGGACGCGGAGCTCGAAATGCTCGCAAGGGAGGTGGCATGACAGCTCCCTCGCTCCACCCCACGACTTTGCACATGCGGCGCGGTGCCTGCCCTGCGCTTTCCGCGCCGATGATGACCGGCGACGGTTTGCTGGCCCGTGTAGCGCTGACCGATGCGATATCGCCTCTGCAACTGGTCGATCTCTGCCGGCTTGCCCGCATTCATGGCAACGGCATTCTGGATATTTCCGCCCGCGGTAACTTGCAAATCCGGGGGCTGAGTGAGGCATCCGCACCTTTGCTCGACGCAGACGTGCGGGCCTTGAACCTGCCGCTGCGCGAGGGACTGGCGGTGGAGACTCCGCCTCTTGCCGGCCTGGACGACACCGAGATCGCCGATCCGCGCCCGATTGCGGATGCTATTCGGCTAGGTGCACGCGATATCGCAGGACTGGCGCCCAAAATGTCGGTCGTTGTGGATGGGCACGGCCAGCTGCGGCTTTCCCATCTTCTGGCCGATATCCGCCTGGTGGCGGTGAAGATGGGCGATGATATCAGCTGGAAGCTCCTCCTCGGTGGTTCGGAAGCATCCGCTGGCGTCTTGGCCACGCTCGACGAAGCCGAGGCTGTTTCAGCGGCGCTCGATCTGCTTGGAAAACTTGCTTCCATGGGGAACGGAGCCAGAGGGCGAGATTTGGCGGCGAACCTCCTGCGGGACAACGGCGAGCTCCCGACCACCTCTCCATTCGACCTGTTTGTGCTGGCCGACAGCCTCCATGCTGTGGGGATCGGACCTGCCTTTGCCCAATCGAAAGCCGAGGATGTCATTGCGCTTTGTGTAGAAGCCGAGCGGCGCGGGGTCCGATTCCTGAAGCCGGCTCTGGATCATTCCCTGCTGTTTTTCGGCCAGCGCCCGGCATGCGAAGCCCTCGCAGTATTCGCTGCCGAAAACGGCTTCATCACGTCGGCGGCCGATCCGCGCGCTCACATAGCCGCCTGCCCCGGCAGTCCCGCCTGCCGGTCGGCTAGTATCGCCACTCGCGATGTGGCTGAAGAAACGGCACGTGGCTGCTCCGACCTGCTGGATGGATCATTCAAGCTGCACATCTCGGGTTGCCCGAAAGGCTGCGCCCACCCGGAACCGGCGGCGCTTGCCCTTTGCGGCACCTTTGCAGGCCTTTCATTGATCGCCCAAGGCAAAGCAACCGATTTGCCCTTTGCCGACATCACAATTGCCGATACCAAAGCCACGCTTCGCCGCCTTGCCGATCTCGTCAGATCGGAAAAGCGTGCCGGGGAAAATTCCGCCGCTTGCCTAGCCCGGCTCGGGGCCGATCGGCTCGCCGCAGCTGCCATATCAGGACGACCATGAACAGTTACGATTACATCCGCGAAGGCGACGCCATCTATGAAAAGTCCTTTGCGATCATCCGCGAAGAGGCCGACCTTTCGTCGTTTTCCCCCGATCAGGCAGAGATTGCGGTGCGCATGATCCACGCCTGCGGGCTGGTGGAGGCGGCCGGTCATTTCCGCTTTTCAAAGGACTTCGTCACCCGGGCGCGTGGGGCGCTGCACGCGGGCAAGCCGATTTACTGTGATGCGGAAATGGTGGCGCACGGCATCACCCGAGCCCGTCTGCCCGCGCATAATGAGGTGATCTGCACGCTCCGCGACAGCCGGACGATCGAGCTGGCGAAAACGATCAGCAATACCCGGTCTGCCGCGGCCCTCGATTTATGGGACGAGATGGATGGCGCATTGGTGGCGATCGGCAATGCGCCGACCGCGCTTTTCCGCCTCCTCGAAATGCTGGATGCCGGTGCGCCGCGCCCGGCTGCGATCATCGGCATGCCTGTCGGTTTCGTGGGCGCCGCCGAATCCAAGGAAGCGTTGATGGAATCGACGCTCGGCATTCCTTTTGCTGTGGTGCGGGGCCGCATGGGCGGCTCGGCAATGACGGCGGCCTGCGTCAACGCTCTCGCGAGGGCAGGGCTTTGAACGCGGCGATCCTCAAGGGCAGACTGACCGGCGTCGGCACCGGGCCAGGCGATCCGGAACTCCTGACGCTGAAAGCGGTCCGCGCCATCAACGAGGCAGATGTAATTGCCTTCTTTTGCAAAAAGGGCAGCACAGGCAACGGTCGTGCCATCGTTGAGGCCCATATCCGCTCCGGTACATTGGAGCTGCCGCTGGTTTACCCGGTCACAGTGGAAACGAACAAGGACGAGGCGGACTACCGCGGCCCCATCGCAGATTTCTTCGATCGCTCGGCGGAAGAGATCGCCGCGCATCTCGACGCTGGCAAGAACGTCGCCGTGCTGAGCGAAGGGGATCCGCTATTTTACGGTTCCTACATGCACCTGCATGTGCGGCTCAGCGGCCGATATCAGGCGGAGGTGATCGCCGGCGTCACGGCCATGTCCGGCTGCTGGTCGATGACTGGCCTGCCGCTTGTCCAGGGCGATGACATTTTGAGTGTGCTGCCCGGCACATTGCCGGAAGACAAACTGGTTGAGAGACTGAAGGACACGGACGGCGCGGTGATCATGAAGGTCGGGCGCAACCTTCCGAAGATCCGCCGGGCGCTGGCATCGGTCGGCAAGCTGTCAGGCGCGCTTTACGTCGAGCGCGGCACCATGTCGAACGGCGCGGCTCAGAAACTTGAAGATCGCGACCAGAGCCCTGCCCCCTATTTTTCCATCGTCCTCGTACCCGGCTGGAAGACGCGACCGGGAGCGGACCGATGAGCGGAAGATTAACCGTCGTGGGCCTCGGCCCCGGAAATCCAGATCAGGTGACACCGGAGGCGCTTGCGGCCGTTGCGGATGCGGAGGATTTTTTCGGATATTTTCCCTATATCGATCGCCTCGACCTTCGGGCCGATCAACGACGGCACGCATCCGACAACCGGGAAGAACTTGCCCGTGCGCGCGCCGCCCTCGAAATGGCGGCGAAAGGCGGCAAGGTCTGCGTCGTTTCCGGCGGCGACCCGGGTGTTTTTGCCATGGCGGCCGCAGTCTGTGAGGCGATCGACGAAGGACCAGCCGAATGGCGCGACATCGATTTTTCGGTGGTGCCCGGCATAACCGCCATGCTGGCGGTCGCCGCCAAGGCCGGGGCACCGCTCGGTCACGATTTCTGCGCCATCTCGCTTTCCAATAACCTGAAGCCCTGGGATGTGATCGAAAAGCGCCTGATCGCAGCAGCGGAAGCGGGCTTCGTCATGGCCTTCTATAACCCCGTCAGCAAGGCACGGCCGCACCAACTCGGAGACGCATTTGCGCTTCTTCGCCGCCATTTGCCCGGCGAAGTGTCGGTTATTTTCGGACGCGCCGCCGGTCGCCCGGACGAAGCAATCCGGATCGTTCCCCTGTCGCAGGCCGAAAGCGGAATGGCCGACATGGCCACCTGCGTGATCGTCGGGACCGCAGAAACGAAGTTGATTGAACGGGACGGGCGGCGCCCGCTCGTCTACTCGCCCCGTTTTTTCAAAGGTGCCGGGGCATGATCGAGCCAGGCAAGCATATCCTCGATCGTCTCGACGGACGGCACGTCCGGCAGGACCGGGCGGCGGACCATGATCACCTCGATACCGAGTTTTCTGGCGGCTGCGATCTTGCCGTAGCTCGACGGTCCGCCGCTGTTCTTTGCGACAATCATCTCGATCCCGTGCTCTGCAAGCAGCAGCGCCTCGTCGGCCTCCGCAAAAGGACCGCGCGACGTGAGGTAAATCGCATGGGGCACATCGAGCGGCGGCTCCACCGGATCGACGCTGCGGATCAGATAGTGGTGCTGCGGCGCGGTTTCGAATGGCGACAATTCCTGTCGGCCGAGAGTGAGGAACACCTTGCGGGACGTCTCACCCAACGCCCCGACGGCGCCTGTGATGCTGTCGACCTCGATCCAGCGGTCACCGGCATCTCGCGTCCAGGCAGGCCGCCGCAGCGCGATGAGCGGTATATTCGCAAACCGGGCGGCCTCGGCCGCATTTCGCGAAATTTGCGCGGCGTAGGGATGGGTGGCGTCGATGAGGATGGTGACGCCGTTTTCCCGGATGAAGGCGGCCAGGCCCTCGGCCCCGCCGAAACCGCCCACTCGAACGGGAACGGGCTGCTCGGCCGGTGCGCGCGTGCGGCCGGCAAGCGACAACGTCGTGATGAAGCGCGTATCGCCGGCAAGCCTCTCGGCCAGTTTTCTGGCCTCCGCCGTGCCGCCGAGAATGAGGATGGAGTGTAACAAGATGCCTCCTGAATCAGCAGAAAGAGCTTTAAACCAAAGCCGCTGGCTGTCCATCGTCGGCATCGGCGAAGAAGGCTTGAAAGGTCTCGGCGAAGACGCCCGCGCCGCGGTTTCTTCCGCGTCCGTCGTTTTCGGCGGAAGGCGGCATCTGGAATTGGCAGCCGCCGCGATATCAGGCGAGGCACGCCCATGGCCTACCCCTTTTGATGCCGCCATGCTCGACGTTGTGACGCTTCGGGGCCAAAAAGTCTGTGTTCTTGCCTCTGGCGATCCCTTCCTCTTCGGCGTCGGCGCCACCCTGTCGCGTCATGTTCCGGCAGAGGAGTTTGTGACTTACCCGGCGCCTTCGGCGTTTTCTCTCGTAGCCTCTCGGCTTGGCTGGCCGCTGCAGGAGATCGAAACAGTATCCCTGCACGGACGCCCGCTCGATCTTATCCGGCCGCTTCTGCATCCCGGCCGGCGAATTATTGCGCTGACATCGGACGAGAAGGGACCGGCAGAGCTGGCCGCACTGCTGACGAAGGCCGGTTTCGGTCGCTCCCGGATGACGGTCCTTGAAGCGCTCGGTGGGGAGACGGAGCGTGTTCGATCGGCCCGCGCAAATGAATTTGCATGGCAGGATATCAACGTTCTCAATGTCGTAGCAGTGGAGGTAGCGGCCGAAGCTGACGCCCGTATCCTGCCGCGCGCCTTTGGCCTGGACGATGCTCTGTTTGAGCATGACGGGCAGATCACCAAGCGCGAGGTCCGGGCCCTGACGCTTTCGGCACTGGCGCCACGACGCGGCGAACTTTTATGGGACATCGGCGCCGGCTCAGGCTCGATCAGCATTGAATGGATGCTGGCCGATCCTTCGATGAGGGCAATCGCGATCGAGGCAAATGCGGAGCGAGCGGCACGGGCCGAAAGGAACGCATCCGCCTTCGGCGTACCCGGCTTGCACGTTGTTGAAAGGAAAGCGCCGGATGCCCTGAACGGCCTGCCTGCGCCCGATGCAGTCTTTATCGGCGGTGGCGGCAGTGAATCCGGCGTGCTCGACGCGGCTATCGGGTCCCTGAAGCCGGGAGGGCGGCTCGTCGCCAATGCAGTGACGCTTGAAATGGAAACCGTGCTTCTCGGCATCCACGCGCGCCTTGGCGGCAATCTTATTCGGATTGACGTTTCACGAGTGGCTCCGATCGGGGCGATGCACGGGTGGAAACCGGCGATGCCGGTGACGCAATGGACATGGATAAAGCAGGGGTAAGAGCGATGATCGTAGCGGGATTGGGTTGCCGTAAAGGTAGCACCGCGGAGGAAATCCTGTCGGCGCTTGACGCCGCCTGCGCAGCGGCGCGGATTTCACGGGAATCTGTGGCCGCATTGGCGACCGGCGAGATCAAGCGGGAGGAGCCCGGCATCCTCGAGCTTGCGGAGACATTGCGCTTGCCGTTGCATATCGTGGACGACGACGCACTGCTGCAGGCCGAACCACGCACCCGAACGGTATCCCGCCATAGCTTAGCAAAGACGCTTGCCTCCAGCCTCTCCGAAGCGGCCGCCCTGGCCGTCGCCGGGGATCGATCGGAGATCCTCGTCCCGCGGCTGATCGCCAATGGCGCTACCTGTGCGCTGGCGGCAACGAAGGAAAAGGCATGACGGTACATTTCATCGGCGCCGGACCAGGTGCCGCGGACCTCATTACCGTACGCGGCCGCGATATCCTGGCGCGATCACCCGTGTGTCTGTATGCCGGTTCCATAATGCCGAAGGAACTGCTGGACTATTGCCCGAAGGAGGCGCGGGTAGTCGATACGGGTTCGCTTTCGCTGGATGAGATAGAAGCGGAATATGTCGCCGCCCATAAGGCGGGCAAGGACGTGGCACGGCTGCATTCCGGCGATCTTTCAGTCTGGAGCGCAGTTGCCGAACAGATCCGCCGTCTGGAAAAACACGGCATAGACTACACGCTAACCCCGGGTGTGCCATCCTTCGCGGCAGCAGCAGCAGCGCTCAAGCGCGAGCTGACGATCCCGGAGGTCGCGCAGAGCCTTGTGCTGACCCGGGTCTCTGGCCGTGCCTCGAAAATGCCCGCAGGCGAGACATTGGCAGCGTTTGGCGCCACCGGTGCAACGCTGGCTATCCATCTCGCCGTCCATGCCCTAGACAGGGTCGTCACGGAGCTGACGCCTCTCTATGGGCCGGAGTGCCCGGTGGCGATCGTTGTGCGCGCCTCCTGGCCCGAAGAACGCATCATTCGGGGGACGCTTGCCGACATCGAGGCCAAGCTCGCCGCCGAACCTGCAGAACGCACGGCCTTGATCTTTATCGGCAAGGCATTGGGAGCGACCGAATTCGCCGAAAGCCGACTTTACAATGCAGACTATGTTCGTCGCTTTCGGCCTGGCTGGCTCGAGTCGGGCAATGATCAGACGGGCAAGGGTTCCGAATGATCGGACGGTGTAAACTGGGTCTGGCCGACCAGCTGGCCCTCCCGATCGAAGACCAGGATTTCCAGCGCGATTTCGGGACTGTGGAGGACTTTGGCGGCGGTATTCCAGGCAAGTGCCGCGATGCGGTTTCCCAGAGGAAGACCGCTTTCCGTGGCAATCGAAAAAGCATGCGCAACGATATTGGCCGAAGCAAGACGGGCGACGACCTCGGCATCTGCTCCAGCATCGGCAGCGACTTTCGCCAAGGCTTCGAGATCGGCGAGGCCGCGTTTCGAATGCACGTCGAGCATGCCTTGGGCGAGCTTTGTCATCTTGGCGACGCCGCCGGCAATGGTGACCTTCGGCACCGGGTGGTCACGCAGATATTTGAGCATTCCGCCGACAAAATCGCCCATGTCGATCAGTGCAATCTCCGGCAGGCCGTGATGGGCCTGAACGGCCCTTTCGGACGTATTGCCGGTCGCGCCGGCCACATGATCGAGACCGGCCGCTCGCGCCACATCGATGCCGCGCCAGATGGAATGGATCCAGGACGAACAGGAAAAGGGAATGACGATCCCGGTTGTACCGAGGATCGAGATGCCGCCCATGATGCCGAGCCGGCCGTTCAGCGTCTTTTCGGCGATCTTCTCGCCATCCGCACAGGAAATCTCGACCTCGAAATCCACCTCGTCACCCGCCACCTCGGAAATCGCCTGCGTGATCATCTTGCGCGGCACGGGATTGATGGACGGCTCACCCGGCGGCAGCGGCAGGCCGGGACGCGTCACCGTTCCCACACCCCGGCCGGCCCTGAAGATGATGCCACTGCCGGGAGCGCCACGGCGCACGGTGCTCATGATCAGGGCACCGTGGGTGACGTCCGGATCGTCGCCCGCATCTTTGATGATGCCAGCTTTGGCGAACCCCTCTCCCCGCTCTTCCATTGCCAGCGTGAAGCTCGGGCGTTGACCGCCAGGCAGCGTCACTTCCACTATGTCCGGAAATCTGCCGGAAAGAAGGGCAAGGCAGGCAGCCTTGCTCGCCGCCGCCGCACAGGTTCCCGTGGTCCAGCCACGGCGCAGGTTCTTGCCATCCTCTTCCATGCCGTTTCTATATATCGACCGGTGTCATGCGTCACCGGCCAAAGGTCTGCCTATGAATGAAAGTATCGAGAAGATTGTCGCAGCTCCGGACTTCGAACCAGGCCATGTCTGGCTGGCTGGCGCAGGCCCGGGCCATCCCCGCTATTTGACGCTGGAAGTGGCGGACGCGCTCTCCAAGGCAGACTGCATCGTCTACGATGCGCTCGTTTCGCAAGATGTGCTTGCGCTTGGCAGGCAGGCGGAATTGCTTTTCGCCGGCAAACGCGGCGGCAAACCGTCCGCAACGCAGGAGAACATAACCTCCTCCCTGATCGAACTGGCGCAGGCAGGCAAGCGCGTTCTGAGGCTGAAGGGCGGAGACCCGTTTATTTTCGGCCGCGGCGGTGAGGAAGCCGAAGCGCTCGTCAAGGCAGGTATTCCCTTCCGAGTGCTTCCCGGCATGACATCCGCACTGGCGGCCCTCGCATCGGCGCGGATCCCCGCCACCATGCGGGGGATCAGCCGATCTATCACCCTTGCGACGGGCCACGCGGCAGGCACGGAAGATGATCTGGATTGGGTCGCGCTCGCCCGATTGGGCGAACCGATTGTCATCTATATGGGATTGAAGATGATCGGTGATATCACGCGTCTGCTGATGGAGGGTGGTCTTTCGCCCGATACGCCGGCGGCGGTGGTGATGTCGGCCACCACGACCGAAGAGAAAACGCTGGTCGCGACGCTCGGCACCGTGGAAGAAGAGGTTCTGCGACAGAATTTTTCGGCCCCCGCGCTGATTGTCATCGGCGGCATCGTGTCCATGCGGGAAATCCTGACGCCGGGGAACACGCGATGACGGCCCGTGCACTTATCATCGGTGCGCCGCGCTCCGGTTCCGGCAAAACAAGCGTCACGATCGGCCTGTTGCGGGCTTTTGCCCGGCGGGGCGTAAAGGTGCGCGGCATCAAGACGGGACCCGACTACATCGATCCCGGTTTTCATGAGGCCGCGACCCATCTGCCCGGCCTTAACCTCGACAGCTGGGCGATGGCGCCGGACCTCTTGCGGCATCTGGCGCGAAAACAAGCCGAGGACGCGGAACTCATTCTGATCGAAAGCGCTATGGGCCTGTTCGACGGCATCGTCGGCGAGCCGAACCGCTCGGGTGCGGCTTCCGATCTCGCCCGGCTCTTCGGGCTGCCGACCCTGCTGGTCCTCGATGTGTCTGGCCAATCGCAGACCGCTGCCGTCATCGCCTATGGATTCGCCCATTACGATCCCGAAGTCCGGATCGCAGCCTGCATCCTGAACCGCGCCGGCAGCGAGCGCCACAAGAAACTGAGCGGCGAGGCAATCGAGGCGATCGGGCTGCCGGTCGTTGGGACCATCCTGCGCGACCCGACGCTGATCCTGCCCGAGCGGCATCTTGGGCTGGTTCAGGCGAACGAACATCCGGAAATGGATGCGCATATCGAACGCCTGGCCGATGCCATGGAAGCGTCTCTCGATCTCGACGCCATCTTCGCTGCGGCCAAGCCTTTCGACATACCGCCTGGAGCGCCGGAAAAGGCTTTGCCTCCTCCGGGTCATCGCATCGCACTGGCGCAGGATGCGGCCTTCACCTTTCTTTACCCGCACCTCCTGCACGGCTGGCGCGAGGCCGGAGCGGAACTCGTTCCCTTCTCGCCACTTGCCGACCAGGCGCCTTCCTCGGACTGCGATATATGCTGGTTGCCGGGAGGTTATCCGGAACTGCATGCCGGAAAACTGGCCGCCGCCGGCCATTTCAAGGCCGGGCTCACACGGTTTGCCGAGACGAAGCCCGTTCACGGCGAGTGCGGCGGCTATATGGTGCTCGGCGAAACGCTGGAGGATGCCGACGGCGTGACCCATGCCATGACCGGACTTCTATCGCATCGCACCAGCTTTGCGAGACGCAAGATGAACCTCGGCTACCGGCAAGCAAAACTCTGTGCCGACAGTCCTATCGGTCGGGCCGGCGAAACGGCCCGCGGCCATGAGTTCCACTATGCGAGCGTCGTTTCGCCGGGAACCGATAAGCCGCTTGCGATGATCGCCGATGGGACAGGCAAGGAAATCGGGCCATCGGGCGGGCGCCGCGGCCTCGTCAGCGGCACATTCTTCCACGCCATAGCGCGCGGCTGAGCACTCCTAACGGAGTGCAAACAAACGCAGGTTGCGGCATTTCTGGAATTGCGGCGCAAACCGTCGCATCGGTGGCACTTTATGTCGCATGGAATGCAGCGCATCATAACGATCCGAACCTTAATCCATGGAAAGACTTTGCCAGCGGACCAAAAGGGATCCGACGCGGTCGAACGGCAGACATCGGCCGCTATCGCGCTTAATCATTAGGATGGAAAGACCGGCGGCAACCGGAGCATTTCCCAGAATCGATGACGGGCAGATCCGAGCGGAAGAGGAAACCGCAGGATGAGCCTGAAGAAGGCATTTTCAACTCAACGATAAGGAACAGGGGAATGAGCGACTTTACCAAATATCTCGCCGGTCGCGTGACGGCAGGGGGCATGAACCGCCGCGAATTCATGGGCCGCGCCATGGCGGCCGGGCTGACGCTCACGGCGGCAAGCCAGCTCTTTGCTACAAGTGCCGAAGCTCAGACACCGAAAAAGGGCGGACATCTCAAACTTGGCTTGGAAGGTGCTGCGGCGACCGATTCCAAGGATCCCGCCAAGGCGCTTTCCCAGTTTATGTTCGTCGTCGGCCGCTGCTGGGGCGACATGCTGGTGGAATCCGAACCCCTGACCGGCAAACCTGTTGCTGCACTGGCCGAAAGCTGGGAACCCTCCCCCGACGCCGTCACCTGGACCTTCAAGATCCGCTCCGGTGTGAAGTTCCACAACGGCAAGACCCTGACAGTCGACGACGTCATTGCCACCCTCAAGCGGCATACGGACGAGAAGGCGGAATCCGGTGCGCTGGGCGTGATGAAATCCATCAAGGATATCAAGGCCGACGGCGGCAATCTCGTCCTCACGCTGACAGAAGGCAATGCCGACCTCCCGCTGCTGCTGACCGACTATCACCTGATCATTCAGCCGAACGGCGGCACCGACGATCCGAACGCCATGATCGGCACCGGGCCTTACAAGGTAGCGAGTTTTGAGCCGGGGGTTCGGGCCACCTTCGAAAAGAACAAGGACGACTGGCGCTCCGATCGCGGCTTTGTCGATTCCGTCGAAATCATTGCGATGAACGACGCCACGGCCCGTATCGCCGCGCTCTCTTCTGGACAGGTTCATTACATCAACCGCGTCGACCCGAAGACCGTAGCGCTCTTGAAGCGCGCTCCTACGGTAGAGGTTCTTTCCACATCCGGCCGCGGCCATTACGTCTTCATCATGCATTGCGACAAGGCGCCGTTTGACAACAACGATCTGCGGCTTGCGCTGAAATACGCCATGGACCGCGAAGGCATGGTCAAGACCGTCCTCGGTGGCTACGGCAAGGTCGGCAACGATTTTCCGATCAACAGCACCTATGCCCTTTTCCCGGAGGGAATCGAACAACGCGCCTATGACCCCGACAAGGCGGCGTTTCACTACAAGAAGTCCGGGCACAGCGGCTCTGTTCTGCTGCGTACGTCGGAGGTTGCCTTCCCGGGAGCCGTCGACGCCGCGGTGCTCTATCAGCAGAGCGCCAAGAAGGCCGGCATCAATGTCGAGGTGAAGCGCGAACCCGGCGACGGTTACTGGACGAATGTCTGGAACGTCCAGCCCTTCTCCACCTCCTATTGGGGCGGACGTCCGACCCAGGACCAGATGTATTCCACGGCCTATCTTTCCACCGCCGACTGGAATGACACGAAATTCAAGCGTCCGGAATTCGACAAGCTCCTTCTCGAGGCCCGCTCCGAGTTGGACGAAACGAAGCGCAAGGACATGTACCGCACCATGGCAATGACGGTGCGCGACGAGGGTGGCCTCATCCTGCCGATGTTCAACGACTTCGTGAACGCCGCCAGCAAGAAGGTGAAGGGCTACGTTCACGACATCGGCAACGACATGTCGAACGGCTATGTCGCGACCCGCGTCTGGCTGGACGCCTAGTTCTTCAAGACGGAATGCCGATTGACGGATCGCGGGCGCCTCGCGATCCTCCTTCCGTTTCAGAACGAGGCCTTCTGCCGATGTCCAATCCTACCGAAACAGAGAGCCTGCCCAGACAGCGTTTTCAAGAACGGTTTCCCCTTCTTGCTCTTGTCATCGAGCGCATACTGCTCTCTCTCCTGCTTCTCGTCGCCGTTTCGATGCTGATCTTCGGCGGCGTCGAAGCTTTGCCTGGCGATTTCGCCACGACCTATCTTGGGCAGTCGGCTACGCCGCAGGCGGTTGCAAACATCCGCGCCGAACTCGGTCTCGATCGCCCCGTCGTCACCCGCTATTTCGAATGGCTGGCCGGAGCGGTTCAAGGTGATTTCGGCACCTCTTGGGCGAGCAGGAATTCCGTCTCCGAACAAGTCGGCAATCGCCTCGGCAATTCATTGTTCCTTGCCGGCTTTGCAGCGGTAATCTCCGTGCCGCTCGCCGTCGGGCTCGGCATGTTGTCCGTGCACTTCCGCAACCGTATGCCGGACAAGATCATCAATGTCATATCCCTTGCGGCGATCTCGCTACCGGAATTCTTTATCGGCTACCTGCTGATCCTCTATTTCGCTGTCAATTTCGGTATCGCGACCTTTCCCGCCACCGTCTACGAGGGCATGGGCTTCATCGAGCGGCTCAAGGCGATCGCCCTACCGACTGCAACGCTGGTGCTGGTCGTTCTCGCCCACATGATGCGGATGACCCGCGCCGCAATTCTGTCGGTCATGTCCTCCGCCTATATGGAGACTGCGGAACTCAAAGGTCTTTCCGCTTTCCGGGCCATCGTCAAACATGCCGCCCCCAATGCTCTCGCACCGATTATCAACGTCGTGGCGCTCAACCTCGCCTACCTCGTCGTCGGCGTCGTCGTGGTGGAAGTGGTCTTCGTCTATCCAGGGATGGGCCAGTACATGGTCGACGCGGTGACGGTGCGCGACATACCGGTCGTCCAGGCTTGCGGGTTGATTTTCGCCGCCGTCTACATCTTCCTGAACATGCTGGCCGATATTCTTGCAATCATCGCCAATCCCCGTCTGAGGCATCCGCGATGAGATTGAGAGAAATCCCTATCACCGCCTGGGTCGGTATCATCGGCATCGCGCTCGCCTGTTTCTGCGCCGCCTTTGCACCGTTGATCGCTCCCTATGGGGAGACCGAGGTGGTCGGTGGCGTCTGGCAGGAGGCGGACGCCCAATTCTTCTTCGGCCTCGACAATCTCGGACGCGACATCCTCTCGCGACTGATCTACGGCGCCCGCACCACCCTTTCGGTTGCTCTCGCCGCGACGGTCATTTCTTTCTCGCTCGGAATTCTGCTAAGCTTCATCGCCGCCGTCTCGGGCGGGTTGATCGATACGGTCTTTTCCCGCTTCAACGACCTGATGATGTCGATCCCGACATTGATCTTCGCGCTGGTCGTGCTCGCCGTCCTGCCGCAGCATCTGATCGTGTTGATCCTCGTGATGGCGGTGCTCGATTCGACCCGCGTCTATCGACTCGGCCGTGCCGTGGCGCTCGACGTAGCAGTGATGGAGTTCGTGGAAGCAGCAAGACTGCGTGGCGAGGGCACCACCTGGATCATTTTCCGGGAAATCCTGCCCAATACGCTTTCTCCGCTGCTCGCTGAATTCGGTCTGCGCTTCGCCTTCTCCATTCTCTTCCTCTCCACGCTCTCCTTCCTCGGGCTCGGCATCCAGCCTCCCGCGGCGGACTGGGGCGGCATGGTAAAGGACAATAAGGACGGCATCATCTTCGGCATTTCGGCGGCTCTGGTGCCCGGGACGGCAATCGCCGCGCTCGCCATCTGCGTCAATCTCGTGGTCGACTGGCTGCTCAAACGAACTTCCAGCCTCAAGGGAGGCCGCGGCGATGCCTGAACTTCTGTCCGTCCGCAATCTCAAGATCGAGGCGACCAGCTATCCGCCCGGCGAGCCGCCCAAGCGCATCACCATCGTCGACGGGGTGTCCTTCGACCTCCAGAAAGGCAAGGTACTCGGCCTGATCGGCGAATCCGGGGCCGGCAAATCGACCATCGGCCTTTCCGCCCTCGCCTATGGCCGCGGCGGCGCCGAGATCACCGGCGGCGAAGTTTCGCTGAACGGAACGAACATCCTGGCATTAGGCAAGGCCGGCATTCGCAAGGTACGCGGCGCTCAGGTCTGTTATGTGGCCCAATCGGCCGCGGCAGCCTTCAACCCGGCACATCGCCTTGGCGATCAGGTGATCGAGGCGTCGGTCAAGCACGGACTGATGAGCAAGGACGAGGCCCGCAAGCGAGCCCTCTATCTCTTCCGCGTCCTCGGCCTGCCGCACCCGGAGACTTTTGGAGACCGTTTTCCGCATCAGGTTTCAGGCGGGCAGCTTCAGCGCGCCATGACGGCGATGGCGCTCTGCCCGAACCCGGAATTGATCGTGTTCGACGAACCGACGACCGCGCTCGACGTGACAACCCAGATCGACGTCCTGGCGGCAATCAAACATGCGATCGAGGAGACAAATACCGCCGCGCTTTACATCACCCATGATCTCGCCGTCGTGGCCCAGATTTCCGACGACATCATGGTACTTCGATATGGGAAGACGGTCGAATACGGTTCGGTGCAGCAGATCATCGAAGCACCGACACAGGATTATACCCGTGCGCTGGTGAACGTTCGCCAGACGGCGCGGCAAGAGGCGCCCGACCAGAGCCAGGCGCTGCTGAGGGTTGATAACGTCAGCGCCCAATATTCGAACGGCTTCAAGGTGCTGCACGGGGTGTCGCTGCATCTCTGCAAAGGTCAGACGCTGGCGATCGTCGGCGAATCCGGCTCCGGAAAGTCGACGCTGGCGCGCGTCATCACCGGCCTCCTGCCGCCAAGCGACGGAAGGATCACTTTCGAAGACAAGCCGCTGACGCCTGCACTCAAAAGCCGGTCACGCGATGAACTTCGCCGCATCCAGCTTATCTATCAGATGGCCGACACGGCGATGAACCCGCGCCAGACAGTGCGCGATATCATCGGTCGGCCGCTGACCTTTTACTATGGTCTGCGCGGTGCGGCAAAGACGGCGCGCGTCAAGGAACTGCTCGAGCAAATCGAGATGAGCAACGGCTTCATCGACCGTTATCCGGCAGAACTTTCAGGCGGTCAGAAGCAGCGTGTGGCGATCGCTCGGGCGCTCGCCGCAAAGCCGGAACTCATTCTCTGTGACGAGCCGACTTCCGCGCTCGATCCGTTGGTTGCAGAGGGTATCCTGAAACTGCTGATGAAGCTGCAGACGGAATCTCAGCTTTCCTATATCTTCATCACCCACGACATTGCGATCGTGAGGGCCATCGCCGATTCAGTTGCCGTCATGCATCGCGGCCGACTGGTGCGCTTCGGGCCCAAATCTCGAGCGCTTTCGCCGCCATTCGACGACTATACCGACCTGCTGCTGAAATCCGTCCCGGAGATGGAGATCGGTTGGCTTGAGCGGGTTCTGAGCACAAGACGCATGGCGAGCGCCGGAAACTGACTGTCTTTTTTGAAAGTGCATGCGACATGACCGAGCGCTCTTTCACCGTCATCGAAAACCATTGGATCACGCTGGGGGACGGGACGCGGCTTGCTGCCCGCATCTGGATGCCCGACGGCGCCGAAGCAGACCCGGTGCCTGCGGTCTTTGAATTCCTGCCCTATCGCAAGCACGACGGAACGAGTGCCCGAGACGAATCCACCTATCCGGCCTTCGCTGCGGCGGGCATTGCCGGAGTGCGCGTCGACATCCGCGGCTCAGGCGAGTCGGACGGTGTCATCGACGGCGAATATACCGAGCTTGAGTTGGCGAATGCCTGCGAACTGATCGCCTGGATCGCCGAACAGCCCTGGTCGAACGGCAATGTCGGGATGATGGGCATTTCCTGGGGTGGCTTCAACAGCCTGCAGGTGGCAGCGCTCCGCCCGCCGGCCTTGAAGGCAGTAATCTCGATCGCATCCACGACAGATCGATACAATGACGACATCCACTACAAGAATGGCTGCCATCTATCGGCGCAGCTCTCCTGGGCCGCAACCATGCTTGCCTATCAATCGCGTCCGCCGGACCCTGAACTTGCCGGCGAGCGCTGGCGCGAGATGTGGATGAAGCGGCTGGAAAACGAACCCTTTTTCCTGGAGGAATGGCTGACACATCAGCGTCGAGACGACTTCTGGCGCCACGGCTCGATCTCTGAAGATTACTCGGCAATCGAAATCCCGGTACTGGTGATCGCGGGCTGGGCAGATGGTTATCGCAACACGCCGCTCCTGGCCGTTGAGGGTCTCGGCAAGAAGGCCAAGGCATTGATCGGGCCTTGGGTGCACAAATATCCACATTTTGCCTGGCCGAAACCGCGCGCCGATTTCCTTGGCGAAGCGATCGCCTTCTGGAACCATTGGCTCCGCGGCGAGGAAAATGGCGTCGAGACCATTCCCCAGGTGCGCGCCTATCTTCTCGACGGGCCGAAGCCCGCGCTGCGCCGCGATTCGGATCCAGGGATCTGGATTTCCAAGGAGGTCTGGTCGAAGCCGGATATGCGTTGCTTTTATGTCGATCAATTCGGTACGCTGTTGGAGGGCATGCCGACCCCAAGCGCGGCGCATGAAATATATCTCAAGTCGCCTCTCGATACGGGTACGGCCTCCGGTGAATGGTTCACCCTCAAGCCCGATGCGGAGCTTGCAGGGGACCAGCGCGTCGACGATGCCGGCTCTCTCGTCTTGGAGACGATGCCGCTTTCCGAACCGCAGGCCTATCTGGGCCAACCGGTTCTGACCGTTGCGCTTCGTGCCGATGCGGAGCTTGCCAACCTCTGCGCTCGCGTGGTCGACATACATCCGGACGGCTCGGCGACACGGGTCTCCTTCGGTGTCATCAACCTCGCCCATCGTGATGGCAATGCCGAACCGAAACCGCTGACGCCGGGCGAGCCGGTATCGATCCGTCTGGCGCTTGACGCTTGCGGTTACCGCTTTGGAAAAGGGCACCGCATCCGGCTGTCGCTCTCGACGGCCTACTGGCCTACGATCCTCCCGCCTCCGGTAAACTCCGGACTGACCATCGACATCGCCTCACTCGGCCTCGCGCTGCCTATGCTTGGTGAACACGAGTCGTTCGAAATGAAGCAGCCCGGCAATCCCGATCCCCTGCCGAAATATATCGCCCATACGCCACCCGTTACGAGGCGCAGCGTAACCCGCGACCTCTCCGCCAACCGCACCGACTACCTCGTTCATGAGGATACCGGGCTTACCGAACGTCCCGGCACCGGGCTTTCGACGCGCCAGCTTCGCGAGGAACTGTGGTCGATCTCACCGGATGACCCGCTTTCCATGAAAGGCACCGCTATCTGGACATGCGATATGCAGCGGCCAGGCTGGTCGGTGCGGACAATTTCGATTTCGCGGATTTCCTGCACCGACAGGGACTGGCTGATCGGCGCATCCGTGACCGCCTATGAGGCCGAAAAACAGGTGTTCGAAAAGATATTCGAGAAGTCGATCCCGCGCGATCTCATGTAGCCAATCGCTTAACCGCTTCGCATACCGCATGAAAACCTTCGCGAGCGCCCTGGCTCATATGCCGGGCCCGCAGCCAGGCATGCACCATCTGCGGCTCTTCGCGTAAGCTGACCTCCACACCCACCCGCTTCAGTCGTTGTGCGTAAAGATATCCGTCGTCGCGAAGCGGATCGAAATGCGCGACGGTGATGTAAGCGGGCGGCAGACCAGCCAGATCATGTGCCAGCAGCGGATGAGCCACCGGCTCGTCCGACGGAGCTTTCAGGATCGCCCGGTAGTAGGCGACGTCCGCAGTCGTCAGCCCGGGCGCCTGCGCCATCTCCAGGTAAGAGCCGGAAACCAGGTCTCCGCCGAGGCTGGGGTAGATCAGCACCTGGCCGACAACGCCGGGAAGCCCTTCGTCGCGCGCCCGCAAAGCCAGGCTCGCCGCAAGGTTGCCGCCGGCGCTGTCGCCGATCAGGACGATCCTGTTTCCCTGTCCAAGAAGCTGTTTCAACACGCCGAAGCAGTCGTCCGTCTGGGCCGGCCAGAGATGTTCCGGTGCCAACCGGTAGTCCACTGCAACAAGTTCGGCGCCGGCATGTTCGGCAATCTCGGCGCAGATTGCATGATGGCTATCGAGCGATCCCACCACAAAGCCGCCGCCGTGCAGATAGAGCAATACGGTCTCGGTGCCTATCTTGGCCGGGCGATAGTGGCGGACCGGCACGAACAGCATCTCGTCCCGAAAGGTGAGGCCCTGCGGCAGGGGCTGGTCGAAACGGGCGCAAAGTGCGTCGTACCAGTCGCGCTGCTGCTGGATCGGAGCATTGACCGCATCCGCTGGATAGAAATCGTCGCAAATCCTCAGGAATTCCAGAATACCCGACTCTTCCGGGCGGGGTCCCGGCTTGGAAGCAGTGTCCATCATCATCAACAAACCTTCCGGTGCAGGATGGTGGAAGGTTAATGCGGCCGTGGGCGCTGAACAAGATCGGAATGCGCCCGAAATCCGCCAACCCGGGCGCGAATCCATCTTGCATGACCGGCACCAGCTTCTAGTCTGACCTTCATCGTCGCCGTTGTCTCTAACTGCAAGGTGCTTCTCGTGACGGATTTTTCGAAAACCCGCTCGTTCTTCTATCTGCCGGAGGGGACGACCTACCTGGACGGCAACTCCCTCGGCCCGCTGCCGCTGTCGGCCAGGGAGCGCGTCGACAGGCTGATGAGGGAGGAATGGGGCCAGCTTCTCATCAAGGGCTGGAACCAGGCAGGATGGATGACGATGCCGCGCCGCATCGGCGACCGCGTCGGCAAGCTGATTGGTGCCCCGCCAGGCACGGTCGTCATGGGCGACACATTGTCAATCAAGGTCTATCAGGCGCTTGCCTCGGCCCTCGAACTGGTGCCGGAACGCAAGGTGATCCTCTCCGACAGCGGGAACTTTCCCTCCGATCTTTACATGGCCCACGGGCTTTTAGGTTCACTTGGCAAAGGACACACGCTGAAGATCGTCGAACCCGAAGAGGTGGAAACTGCGATCGACGAGACAGTCGCCGTATTGATGCTGACCGAGGTGGATTATCGCACCGGGCGGCTGCACGATATGAAGGCGCTGACGAGGAAGGCCCATTCTCTCGGCGTCGTGACCCTCTGGGATCTCGCCCATTCCGCCGGCGCTCTGCCGGTGGATCTGGCTGCAGCCGAAGCGGACTTCGCTGTCGGCTGTACCTACAAATATCTGAATGGTGGCCCGGGCGCTCCGGCTTTCATCTATGTGGCGCCGCGCTATGCGGATAAGGTAAGGCCAGCCCTTTCCGGCTGGCTCGGGCATGAACAGCCCTTCGCTTTCGATCTCAGCTACCGGCCGGGCGGCGGCATCGATCGGATGCGCGTCGGCACGCCGCCGATCCTCGGTCTTGCCGCTCTCGATGCGGCGCTCGATGCCTGGGAGGATGTCGATATGCAGGATGTGCGCAGGCAATCGATCCGATTGTGCGACCTGTTTGTGACGGAGGTCGAACGGCGCTGCCCCGCGCTGGAACTCGCCTCGCCGCGGGACGGACAGAAACGCGGCAGCCAGATATCCTTCCTCCATCCCGAGGGCTACGCCATCATGCAGGCCCTGATCTCCCGCGGAGTCATCGGCGATTTCCGGGCCCCCAATGCAATCCGCTTCGGCTTCACGCCCCTTTACATCGGGGAAACCGATGTTCTGAAGGCGGTCGATGTTTTGGAAGACATCATGACCAACAGTATTTGGGATACCGCGGAATACAAACAGCGGGCCTTGGTCACCTGACCCTGCAGTTTCTGCTGAAAGCCAATCAAACCAGGAGTTCGGCCATGGAGATTGTTTACAAAGAAACAATCTCCATGTAAACAAACAGACGGGCGGGAGGAGATCGCCCACTTTGTCCTGGGAGGATTTTATGAAACACCGGTTTTTTGCTGGGATAGCGGCGATTGCCGTCATGTCCCTTCCCGTATTCGTCACCCCCGCGCTGGCCGACATAACGATCGGCGTCACGATCCCCACCACTGGCCCCGGCGCAGCGCTCGGCATCCCGCTGAAAAATTCGGTGGAGCTCTGGCCCAAGGAGATCGCCGGCGAAAAGCTCAAGGTGATCTTGCTGGACGATGCCGGCGACCCTTCGATCGCTACGACCAACGCCCGCCGGTTTGCCAATGACGACAAGGTCGACGTGATCATGGGTTCGGCGCTGACGCCGGCTGCGATCGGTGCGGCCGGCGTTGCCGCCGAAGTGGGCGTGCCGCATTTCGCCATTTCTCCGGTGCCGCCACCGGTCGCCAAGGGGAAATGGACCTTTGTCCTACCGCAGTATTCGAGCGTGCTCGCCAAGCGCATGTTCACGCGCATGAAGCAGGATGGCGTCAAGCGCGTATCCTTCATCGGCTTTGCGGATTCCTACGGCCAGCAATGGGTCGAAGAACTCAAGAACACCGGCAAGGAATACGGTCTGGAAGTCGTGGCCGACGAACGTTATGCCCGTGCCGATACTTCGGTTTCCGGTCAGGTTCTGAAAGCGATTGCCGCCAAGCCCGACGCCGTCTTCATCGGCGCTTCCGGCACCGGCGCGGCACTGCCGCAGATCGGCGTGCGCGAGCGTGGATTCACCGGTCCGGTCTACGTTGTCTCGGGCGCCGTGACCTTCGAATTCCTGCGCATTGCCGGCAAGGCGGTAGAAAACACGATCTTCTCTTCCGGCCCCGTCATGGTGGCGGAAGACCAGCCCGACGATTCGCCGACCAAGGCGGAAGGCCTGGCCTACCTCAAGGCCTATGAAGGCAAGTTCGGCCCCAATAGCCGCACACAGTTCGGCTCGCATGTCTGGGATGCCATGGTCATCCTCAAGAAGGCCGTGCCAGTCGCGCTGCAGAAGGCCAAGCCGGGCACCTCGGAATTTCGTGCAGCACTGCGCGATGCCATAGAATCGAGCGGTCCCTATAATGCGACCCATGGCGTGTTCCAGTTTACGCCGGAAGATCATTATGGCCTCGACCAGCGCGGCGCCGTGCTGCTGACCGCCAAGGACGGAAAGTTCCAGCTGCTGCCGGAGAAGAAGTAGGCCATTTGACCGCTGAACGGCCCATGTGACGGCTTTTCCTTCGTTGATACCGCAGGGAAAGCCACATGTCCTCCTCGTCATCCGGCCTTGATCCGGTATCTGGCGTACGAGATCCTGCGAGGCGAAGGCTCTCGCAAGGCATCGTTCGCGGCGCAGATCCGCCGTAGCAGATACCGGATCAATTCGGCATGAGGGGCTGGAAACCGTCAGCAGCAACAAACTGTATTTGCCGAATATGTTATCCGCCCTCGGCGGATCCTTCTTAAAAACTCCATTCCATCGCACAAGCGTGAGGGATGCATTTGGACGCGACGATTGCGACATTCCTGATCCAGGACGGCCTGACCAACGGCGCGGTTTACGCGCTGCTGGGACTTGCCATCGTCCTGGTCTTTTCGGTCACCCGCGTGATCTTCATTCCCCAGGGCGAGTTCGTTGCCTATGGCGCACTGACGCTTGCCACACTGGATGCCGGCAATGTGCCGGGAACGCCGAAGCTGCTCCTTTGCTTCGGCGCAGCTGCCTTTCTGCTCGACCTCTGGTCATGGCGGCGCGATCTCAAGGTCGACGCGCTCGCCCGAAATTTTGCGCTCAATCTCGGCTTGCCTCTGTTGATCTATGGCGCGGTGCTTTATCTGGCGCCGCTGCAGTTACCCTCCGTCATCCGCGCGCTGATGACCGTGTTGATCATCGCGCCCATGGGTCTTTACGTCTACCGTATAGCTTACCGGCCGCTTGCGGATGCATCGGTACTGGTGCTGCTGATCACGTCGGTAGGCGTTCACCTCGCCATGCTAGGTCTCGGGCTGATCTTCTTCGGCCCTGAAGGCTTGCGCGCTACGCCGCTGCATGACGGCAGTTTTACCATGGGGCCTCTGCTGGTGACGGCGCAGAGCGTGCTGATCTATTTCACGACCATCCTGATCATGGTCGCCCTCTATTTCTTCTTTGAAAAGACATTGCTCGGGAAGGCGCTGCGGGCGACGGCAGTCAACAGGCTCGGCGCCCGGCTCGTCGGCGTGCGCACACAGTTGACGGGCGTCACCGCTTTTGTGCTGGCAGCAATGATCGCCGCCGTATCGGGCGTCTTGATGGGACCGATCACCACGATCTACTACGACACCGGCTTCCTGATTGGTCTCAAGGGCTTCGTGGCCGCCATTCTCGGAGGCATGGGCAGCTTTCCGGTCACGGCCATTGCCGCAATCGGCGTCGGCATGGTCGAGTCGTTCGCGTCCTTTTTTGCCAGCAACTACAAGGAAATCATCGTGTTCGGCCTGATCGTTCCGGTGCTGATCTGGCTCTCCATCGATGCCGTCCACCATGAGGAGGAGTAAGCCATGATCGCCAACAAGCACCTCATGCCTGGCATCGCGGCCATCACAGTCCTCGCGGTTCTTCCCCTGCTGCCGGTTCCGCCATTCTGGATAACGCTCGCCAACAATGTCGGGCTAGCTTCACTAGTCGCCATAGGCCTTGTGCTGCTGACCGGCGTCGGCGGACTGACCTCCTTCGGCCAGGCGGCGTTCTGTGGGTTCGGCGCCTATACCACCGCCGTGCTGACCACCGCCCATGGTTTCTCGCCATGGATGACCCTACCGGTGTCGCTATTGATAGGCGCCGCCGTTGCCGTTCCGCTGGGACTGATGACGGTGCGCCTTTCGGGACATTACCTGCCGCTCGGCACCATCGCCTGGGGTCTCGCCATCTATTATCTCTTTGGGCGCATCGAAATGCTCGGTCGTTACGATGGCATCACCGGCATACCGCCGCTAAATATAGCTGGCTATCCGCTTCTCAGCGGCCAGTCGATTTTCTACGTCATCTGGATCTTTGTGATCCTTACCGCCATCGGCGCGCAGAACCTCCTCAATTCGCGAATCGGTCGTGGAATTCGTGCCTTGCGTGGCGGTGGTCAGGCCGCCGAGGCGTTCGGCGTCAACATCGAGCGCGCAAAGCTCATTGTCTTCATTTTCGCCGCTATTGTCGCAGCCCTTTCCGGCTGGCTTTATGCCCACATGCAGCGTTCGGTGAACTCCACGCCTTTCGGCCTCAACATGGGAATCGAATACATGCTGATGGCCGTGGTCGGCGGCTCCGGCTACATCTGGGGAGCGATCTTCGGTTCGGCGTTCGTGCTGATCGTCAAGGAGATCCTGCAGCGCGTCATGCCGGAGCTCGTCGGCAGCGGCATCAATGTGGAAATGGTCGTTTTCGGCATCCTTCTTGTCGCCATCCTGCAGCTTGCCCGCAATGGCCTCTGGCCCATGATAGCGCGCCTGATGCCCGCAAAAAGCCAGCGGTCAATTCCCACCTCGGTACGAAAACTTGCAAAGCGCACGCTTGCGCCGCCGGGTTCGCCGCTCATCAAGGTGGACAGGGCCCGCAAGGCCTTTGGCGGGCTGGTGGCGGTCAGCGACGTAAGTTTCGAGGTAAAGGCCGGGCAGATTGTCGGATTGATCGGCCCCAATGGCGCGGGTAAAAGCACGACCTTCAACTTGATCACCGGCATCGCCTCCCTCACCAGCGGTTCCGTCTCCTACCAGGGCCAGCCTTTGACCGGAAACAGTCCGCGCGAGATCGCCAAACATGGCATCGCGCGAACCTTCCAGCACGCCAAGATCCTGCCGGATATGTCGGTTCTGGAAAACGTTGCCCTCGGAGCGCATCTGCGTGGCTCCGCCGGGGTGTTCAGGAGTTTCCTTCGGCTCGACCGGGAGGAGGAGGCGACTTTGCTCGCCGAAGCAGCCTACCAGCTCGATCGCGTCGGCCTTAGCCAATACCGCGACCGGCCAGCCGGCGATCTGGCCCTCGGCCAGATCCGTATTCTCGAAATCGCTCGTGCACTTGCGGCCGATCCGACGATACTGCTGCTCGACGAGCCCGCGGCTGGCCTGCGGCACGGAGAAAAGCAGGAGCTTGCCACGCTTCTGAACAAATTGCGCCAGGAGGGCGTCAGCGTGCTCCTGGTCGAACACGATATGGGCTTCGTCATGGGCCTTGTCGATCATCTCGTCGTCCTTGATTTCGGCACACTGATTGCCGAGGGCCGGCCGGCGGACGTCCGCAGGCACCCAGCCGTGGTTGCCGCCTATCTCGGAGGCGTGGCATGAGCCGGAACCTGCTCGAATTGACCGATATCCATGTCTCGTATGGACATGCCGAGGTTCTGCATGGCATTTCGCTTGCCATGCGGCCCGGCAGCATCGTCACCGTGATCGGCGCGAATGGTGCCGGCAAGACGACGCTGCTGAATGCGGTCATGGGCGTTATCCCCTCAACCGGTGCGATCCTCTATGATGGAGTCCCGGTGCCGCGCTCTGTCGAGGCCCGCGTCGCTGCAGGCCTATGCCTTGTGCCGGAAAAGCGGGAGCTTTTTTCATCCATGACCGTCGAGGACAATATTGAACTCGGCGGCTTCCTGCGCAGCGCCTCTGAACGGGGAGAAACCCGTGAAGAGCTTTATGCACGCTTCCCTCGACTTGCCGAGCGACGCAAACAGCTGGCTGGTACGCTATCGGGTGGCGAGCGTCAGATGCTGGCGCTGGCGCGCGCGCTGATGAGCCGCCCGCGCCTGTTGCTGCTCGATGAGCCTAGCCTGGGTCTCGCGCCCAGAATCGTCGCCGACATCCTGAACATTGTTTCGGAACTACGAAAAACCGGAGTGGCCATCCTGCTGGTAGAGCAGAACGCGCGCGCAGCCCTGGAAATTGCCGATGAAGGCTATCTGGTGGAGCTCGGTGAAGTACGGCGTTCCGGTCCCGCAGCCGAATTGGCAGTCGATCCCGCGTTGATGGAAAGTTATCTTGGCGCGCATTCCTGAAACCTTGCCCGATCAATCGAAACTTTCGACGAATTTCTGGCGAAATTCGTCCATTCGATAAACCGGTGTATCCTTCGTGGGAAGCATGCCCGGTTGCCACTTCCAAGGGTCGATGCGTTTTAAGATCTCCGGGTTGCCGGTCACGAGATGAACAGGCACGTCGCGGGACGCACCCTCTCCGGTGATGATCGAGGCGGGCTGATGATCTCCGAGCAGGATAAAAAGCGTGTTCTCTCCATATCGAGCCATATAGGAGCCGAGGGTCTCAAGCGCATAGTCGATCGAGGCTGCATATTGCGAACGCACCCGCTCGGGATCTGCCCACACGACCGAGGCCGGATCGCCACTCTCCGCCTGGTCGTTGAAGATGGTCCCGTCACCTACTTTGTCCCAGTCGACCAGTGAAGGAATTGGCGTCCAGGGCGCATGACTGGAGATCAGCGCAATCTCCGCCATGAGAGGTCGATGTCCGGGTGATCGCTCCAGCTTCTCGAAGACCGCCAGCGTATATTGATCCGGCATCGTCACCCAATTGAAGGGTTTTCCCTTGTAGCCGAGGCCCGCGGCAGCATGAACGCGGTCATAGCCGAAATAGGCCGATTCCGGCCAGTCGAGCGTAATCGCCGGCATGACTGCGGCAGTTCGCCAACCCGATGCGCGAAAAAGACTGTTGAGGCTTCGCCGTTCGCTCGTGATCATCCGGTCATAACGAGACTGGTTATCAACCCACAGCCCCGAAAGAAGGGTGCCATGCGCGAGCCAGCTTAAACCTCCGACCGTAGGCGAGGTGAGCCAGCCGCTGCGCGCCTGTAATCCCGACGCTTGGACCTCGTGCTCGACCGCAGCGAGGCGATCATGGATCCGGAGGGCATATGACGGATCTTCGATGACGCTACGGCCGTAGGATTCGATAAAGACCAGCACGACGTCCATGCCGGACAACGCCGCAAAATGCGGGCCGGAGGAAACCGCATCACGACCCAGTTCGGCCTCGAAACGATCAAGGTCGGCATTGGACTCCCTTATCATGTCGATCCGGTTGACGATGTAGGGGAAGGTCGGCGCGTCGACGCCGAGATTGCGGCGGTTATCATCCTGTACAGCAAACAGCGTCAGGCCGACGAGCAAAAGGACGCCGCTTCCGATTGCTAATCGCCGCCGCGTTTGGCTTGAAAGATTACGGAAGCCGCCGAGCGACCAGTAGAGCAGGGCAACAACCAGAAGCCAAGCAAGCAGACCGGCGCAGATGATTCCGACGGCCTCCCTGGCCCCCACCGCACCGCTCAGGAGATTCCATCCGTCGGTTAGGATCTTGACGTCCAGATACGGGTTGAACGGCCGCTGGAAGGCAATGCCGGTGCCAAGGTCCGCCAATTTGAGAAGCAGCATTGCGCCAGCGAGCAAAGTGGCTGACCAGCGCAGGAGGGCCAAAAACCGGCCACTCATCGTTGACGCCAGGAATGCAAGCCCCGCGACTTCGAGTGGAAATCTTACGTCAGAAAGGTCCACGAGGGACTGCGGATTGGATGGAAGCGCCAGGATCAGAGCGACCAACAACAACGAAATCGTGATCCGAAGAGTGGAAAACCGGTTTACAGCGGGACGCGTATGATACTGTGGAAGAACGTTGCGACCTCGCGCGCGAAAAGGCCGGTATTCATTCATGCGTCCCTCTCTCCGTCATTGTTGCACGCTATGCGTCTATTGAAGTTTATCGGCATTATAGCGGCTATGGCACTTCTCGTTGCCGTGATCTGGCGTTCCGATCCACGACGAATAGCAGCAGATCTGTCATCGGCCAGCCTTGTTCATGTTATAGCAGGGCTCATTCTGGTCCAGGTTCAGATCGTGCTTTCCGCTTTGCGTTGGCGCTTTACGGCGGCGAGGCTTGGGCAAGGCCTGGATCGAGGCCGGGCAATCGGCGAATATTACCTGGGAACGCTGCTCAACCAGCTTCTTCCGGGCGGCGTGGCAGGCGATACCTTGCGAGCCTTCCGTAACCGCGCCGGAATAAAAGAGGGTTGGAAGGTTCCGGCCCAGGCGGTAATCCTGGAGCGGGTAGCCGGTCAGGGCATATTCTTTCTCATTGCGGCATTCGGAATTTTGATCTGGCCCCTTCTCGACGGCGGAATGATCCCGGAAAATCTGCGCACTCCATTTCAAGGTTTCGCATTGTTCGTCGCCGCTGGGGCGGTGGCTGTCCTCATTGTTTTTCGCTATCCGCCACGAAGGATCGCGCCATACACGAAAGAGCTCCATACAGCCTTTGCCCAGGTCTTCCTGCAGGAGCGAGCGTGGTTGTTGCAGACGGCGTTGAGCATTGCGATCGTCGGAAGCTACATTGCCATGTTTATGGTCGCGTCAGCAGCTGTCGGCGCACCGCTGCCGGCGCTTGCAGCCGTGACCGCCATTCCACTGGGCCTGTTGACGATGTTGATACCGGCCACGATCGCCGGATGGGGAGCCCGTGAAACGGCCGCAGCGTCGCTTTGGCCCCTCTTCGGTTACACGGCCTCGGACGGAGTTGCCGCCAGCATCCTCTACGGCCTCCTGGCACTGGCGGGAGCCACGCCCGGTCTCATTGTCTTGATTTCAGCGGCGCTCGGCAAAAAGCGGGCCTGAATCATCCCCCTTCAAGCCGTGCATAGATATCGCCGGACGAATTATCTTTGGTCAGCCGGGATAGCTCGATCAACATGTCGTCGGCAGACATCCATTCGCAACGCACGAAATGATGTCGCTCTCCTTCGACGCGATTGAAAAGATATGGCCCAAGTCTCCGCAGATGGCCGATCGCCTCTTCGGCGATCTCCATGGTGGCGGGAATATATTCGAAGGCGACAAGCGGCACCGGATGATGCAAGCCGGCTATGATATCGGCTTCTGCACCCTCCACGTCGATTTTGCAGAAACGCGGAAGGCCAAACTCTGCGATCAATGCGTCCAGTGTAGTCATTTCGACGCGCTCGACCCGATCCCAGGTGACGTTGCGAAAGCCTGCGGTCTTGCCAACCTTCGAAATCCAGGCGGACGAAATGCTGGTTACGGTGGGATGCATCCGTGAAATATGCAGATCGACGCTTCCCGCCTCCTTCCCTACGGCCTTACGCAGCAGGATAAGGTCTTCGCCGGCAAAAGTCCTTTGGACGAAATCGGCAAATATCGGCTGCGGCTCGAGCGCGACCACTTTGGCGCGGAGCGAAAGCAACGTTCGGCTACGGCTGCCGGCATGCGCACCGATATCGAACACCAAGTCGCCCGGCCTGATGAAGTCTGCATAAAAGCGTCGGAGCGCCGAACGGCGCCAGGGCTGGCCGTAGTAGATGAGCAACGAGCGGACAAACCCGAGGGAAGCCGCGAAATCAGCCCGCATGGCCGCGCCCGTTCCTGTTCAGCAGAAACGCCACATCGACACCGAAGGAGTAGGTGAGCGCGCCAAGTGCCCCTGCAGCAAGCAGGCCGGACACTGGCGGCGCCACCACCGGAAAGAGGAGCAGGCAGAGCGTTATTCCTTGCACGACGCAGATTGCTTGACGTCGGGTGGAAGGCGGCAAATCCCCACGAAGCCCAGGAAGGAGCACCTGGGCGCCAACATAGCCGTAACGCATCAGGCCGATCAGCAGCACCCAGGCCCCGGCCTTGTCCAACAGGAAGGCGGCCAGAGACAGGAAGAAGATGAGCAGAGCATCGATCTCCATGTCGAAACGCGCACCGAAAGGCGAAACCGTGCGGCCTCTGCGTGCGAAATAGCCGTCTATCCCGTCCAGGCCAAGGACGATCGAAACCACCACTCCGGTAAGGTACAACGTCTCCGGATGATGGCCGAACCCGCTTGAGGCCAGCAACAACCCACCCAGAACGGCCGTGACCGCGCCGCGGATCGTCGTAATGACATTGGCGAAGCCGAACCGACTGTGCCCATGCGCCTCGAGGTTACCAAGTGAAACCGCCGAGATTGCCGCATAAATGGCAAAGGCGGTGCTGATCGCCGGAGTATCAAGCCCCAGACGGTCGCCGAAAAAATACATGCTTGCCAAAAGAACCACCCCGACGGCCAAAGTGGCCGCAGCGGCATCGATAAACAGCGAGCGGCGGGCATTGCGGGCCAACATTTCGTCCGGACGATGGGCACCGGTCCACTCAGCCATCGCAACGACTCTTCAAGAAGGTTTCCCAACCCAAAAAGTCGAGGACAAGCGTGACGCCGCCCACCTTCTCCGAAAGACTATGTGAAAAATTCATGACAAGCTCCTCATGAGCAAGATGGGGAGATTTACGACGAACCGCCAAGGCTGGATTTTGAAAGCCCTGTCAAATAAACGTGATACGGCGCTTACCCTCTCGCGGAAACGCTCCCTTGCCGCCATCGATTAAGTCCCTAGGTGTGAACTGGTAGGAGTGAAAGGGGCTGGTGTTTGACAAGGCGTGAGACAGCTCAGGAAGCAGCCGTGACGAATGAGAGCCGTGCGCTGTGGTTCGAAGGGCCAGGGCGCTGCATGCTGCGTTCCGAAGCCCTTCCTGCGGAAGCGGGAGGCGAAGCCACGGTTCGTACGCTTTTCAGCGGCATCAGCCGCGGTACCGAATCCCTCGTCTTCGAAGGACGCGTGCCGGAAAGCGAGTATGAGCGCATGCGGGCGCCTCATCAGGCTGGCCGGTTCCCTTTTCCCGTCAAATACGGATACGCCGCCGTGGGTGTCGTGGAGGCGGGACCTGACTCTTTGGTGGGAAGGCCTGTCTTCTGTCTTCATCCACATCAGGATCGGTTTCGCGTACCATCCGGTTCCGTCCACACCCTGCCGGAGGATCTTCCGCCCGAACGGGCTGTCCTTGCCGCCAATATGGAAACCGCTCTCAATATCATTTGGGACGCGAGGATCCAGCCGGGTGATCGGGTTGCCGTCTTCGGCGCCGGCGTTGTCGGGCTGATGGTTGCCTATCTGGCATCGCGGATCATCGGCACCGAAACGATGGTTTGCGACATAATCGAGGACCGTTTGGAAGCCGCGAGAATTTTGGGCGTCCGCTTCACCCTGCCGGATTCCGTCCCTGAAGATTGCGATGTATTGATCAACGCGTCCGCCTCCGACGTAGCGCTTGCCGCCGCCCTCGATCATGCCGGCTGTGAAGCCCGTATCGTCGAGGCTAGCTGGTATGGCGGGCAATCCGCGCAAATCCCCCTGGGCGGCGCTTTCCACGCCCGGCGGCTTTCTATCGTCAGCTCCCAGGTCGGTACGTTGCCGCCGGACCACCGCCCTCGCTGGAATGCTGGACGGCGAATGGCGAAGACCCTTCAGCTCCTTGCCGACGGCAAACTCGATTGCCTGATTTCGGGAGAAACCGCCTTCCAGACATTGGCTGACGATTATGCACGCATAATCGGCTCTCCCGCCACACTCTGCCACCGCATTCGCTTTTGAGGAAATCTCATGTTCGCCGTCGAAGTCCGTGATCACGTCATGATCGCGCATAGCCTTCCCCGCCCGGTTTTCGGGCCTGCACAAGGCCTGCACGGGGCCACCTTCGTGGTCGATGCCGCCTTTTTTACCGAAGACCTCGACGAAAATGGACTGGCCGTCGATATCGGACTGGCCATTGATGTTCTGAAAGAGGTCCTCGCGCCGCTGAACTATCAGAATCTGGACACGCTCGAGATATTCTCAGGCCGGATAACGACGACGGAATTTCTCGCGAAGCACATTTTCGACCGTATCGCCGCGGCGATCGGCAAAGGTCGATTGGGGAGAGATGGTGGGCGCATTCGCAAGCTGCGGGTTATGCTACACGAATCCCACATGGCTCGAGGCTGGTATGAGGCGGAATTGTGAACCGAGATATCGTCTTTGCTTACCCTGGGGATATTGAAACCCGCACTGGCGGATACGGCTACGACCGGCGCGTCATCGCATCGCTTGCCGAACGCGGTTGGAATATTCAGCTGGTTTCGCTTGGCGAGGGTTTCCCAAATCCTGGCAGCGCCCAACTCTCCGATGCAGGACAGCTTCTTTCGGACACGTGTCGGGACGGAAGCCTTGTCCTTGTCGATGGGCTTGCCTTCGGGGTCATGGACCAATGGGCGGCACGAGAGGCTGGCAGGCTTAAGATACTGGCCCTTGTACATCACCCCTTGGCTCTGGAAACGGGGCTCAGCGAGGTGAGGCAACAGGAGTTGAAAGCACGGGAGGCGGCCGCGCTTGCGCATACGCATGGGGTGATCGTCACCTCCCACGCCACCGCTGCGGAACTCGCGGCGAACTACCAGGTACCATTCGAAAAGATCGCGGTGGCCACCCCGGGGGTCGATCCAGCGCCCCTCGCAGTCGGTGGGGGCGACCCGCCGCTGATCCTTAGCATCGGCACCCTGACCCGCCGCAAGGGCCACGACGTGCTGATCTGCGCGCTCGAAAAGATCCAGGGCCTGCCTTGGATCTGCCGCATCGTCGGAAGCAAGACCCTCGATCCAGGCGTCACGGTGGCACTGGAACGACAGGTCGCCCAGTCGGGCCTGGGCGATCGGATCGACTTTGCCGGCCAGTTGGACGACGTACGCGGCGAGCTCGCCAAAGCCGACATTTTTGCGCTCGCCAGCCGGTATGAGGGCTATGGCATGGTCTTTGCCGAAGCGCTCGCACAAGGCCTGCCCATTGTCGGCTGCGCAGCCGGTGCGGTTCCGGATGTCGTGCCGGAAAGCGCCGGCTTCCTTGTACCTCCGGATGATCCGGAGACTTTTGCTGCCGCATTGCGCCGACTGTTGCAGGAACCCGAGACGCGCATTGCCATGGCGGACGCCGCTGCGATTGCGGGCGCAAGTTTGCCGTCCTGGAAAGACACGGCCACAGTCATATCCGACTATCTGGAGGCGGTGCAGTGACCGGCTTCGGCAAGACATGGCTTGCCTTGCGGGAGCCGGTAGACGTCCGCTCCCGCGATCAGGCCTTGCTGGCCGGAGCGATCGAAGCCGTCAGGAACACAAACAGGGACGGCATTCTCGACATCGGATGCGGCACCGGTTCGACTTTTCGCACCCTTTCACCCAAGATAGGCGGAAACTGCCGCTGGAGGCTGTTCGATCACGATCCGCAACTGCTGGATGAGGCCCGACGCCGCCACCTGGGCGAAGCGGAGTTCCTCTGCGGAGATCTGAACGATCTGGAAGCACTGCCGCTTGCCGATGTTGGTCTGGTGACGGCGTCGGCGCTTTTTGATCTCTGTTCCGAACGATACATCCTGGCATTTGTCGAAAAGATTTCTGAAGTCGGCGCCTGCCTCTATGCCGCATTAAATTATGACGGCGAGATGCACTGGTCGACAACACATGCCCTCGATGAGGCGATCATGGAGAGTTTCAATGCCCATCAGTTGAGTAACAAGGGATTCGGCCTATCGCTCGGACCGACGGCGTGGCAAACACTGTCGGAATGCCTGCGAAAAAGAGGCTATTCGGTCAAGACTGCCGCATCGCCTTGGATCATGACAGCGGCCGACGCGGAGCTGCAACGGCTCTTTCTCGATGGAATAATCCGCGCAGTTCACGAATATGGCCTGCTCGATGCAGCTGAGGTCGATGACTGGGCAGAATTCCGGACCGCGATGATCGATCGGCGGGAATGTTCATGCCGTGTCGGCCATCAGGATATCCTCGCAATCCGGTAATGCCGCCGCCCGCTGGGCTTCGACACGTAGATTGCAGTCGAAAACGATATCGGTGCCGATGTTGTACACTTGAACTTCAGGACGGCGCGCCTGAGAAAGCCGATCGATTGGCGTGAGCCGGATACCTGCCGGCCCCGAGCCGATAATGATAGGTGAGACGGAAACATGCAGCCGATCGACCAATTGCGCGTCGATGAAGCGCGAGATCGTGTTTGCCCCTCCTTCGACCAGCACGGAGGTAAGGTCTCGCTCGGTGAGGGCCGCAAGAATATCGCGGGGCGACAGGCTGCCATCCGCTTGTCGTGGCAATGAGATCAGCTCATGCCCGCCATTGCGGCGTGCCACGTCGTCCGCCTGTATGACGATAACTGGCATCCCGCCGTCGTTCAGCATCTTGGCGCGGCGGGGCATGCGTCCGTTGCAATCCACCACGACACGCACAGGACTCTTTCCGGGTGCGACGCGAACGGAAAGGCTCGGATCATCCGCCACCACCGTTCCGACGCCGACGACGACGGCATCAACCAGGGCGCGACAACGGTGCAGATGGGCGATCCCGTCGGATCCTGAAACATCCTGGGCGTCCCCCATCGGAGTTGCGATTCGGCCATCGAGCGATTGGCCGACTTGTGCCAAGACGAATTGCCCACTCCGCCGGGCGATCGGGGCGTAAAGGGGCAGACAGGAGACGTCGGCATCCGGGGAAAGCACGCGAGGCCCGATCAGGCCCTCGCGAAGCGAGAGCAGATGCTGCCACATCTCGTCGGTTACTCTGACTGATTGCATCCATCGCCTCGTTAGCCGGCCGGAAACTGGAAATGCCGCGACGAAAAAGAAGTTCCGTTGCCTATGCTATATAGGTTTAGCGCATCCCAAGAAACTCACCTTGTGGATACTCCCAAGACCCGTCAACCCGGAGGATGCGGGTCCGGGGCGGCCGGATCTGAGTCCGATTACCCCTTCGCCATAAGGCTTAGCCTCATCTCATTGCCTTACTCGCCTCACGGGGCTTACCCAGTTATCAGATGATCAATGCGCGAAAGCGACACTGATCCTCTGAACCTGGGGCATCATCTGATGATTGCGATAGGACGCTTCGCCAAGATTTCCAACCCCTTGATATCGATCGCGATTCTGGCGCTCGCTTTTGCGATGCTTTACGCGGTTGGGATACAGGGCGTGATGAAGGCCGGGCCAATCGGCGACGACTTCATGGTTTTCTATCGTGCGGGAGGCCTGTTCCTTCAAGGCGGCGATCCGTGGCTCGCGCTCATGAATAGCCCGCAGCCTTATTCCTACCCGCCACACTCACTCTCGATTATTGTCGCGTTTGGCCTTCTTCCGCAATCTATCGCCCTTGCCCTTCATATTGCGATCTGCTTGGGCGCCATTGCGGCCATGTGCTACTGCGCCAACCAATGGTTTCTGAACATAAAGAGCTTCAGAAGCATGACCATTGCACAAGCCTTGGCGCTGGCTCTGATCATCGGCAACCCCTACACTGCAACCAGCTTGTACCAGGGACAGATGACATTGCCGGTCATGGCTGCACTGTTGTTATCCTGGCATTTCCGGCAAAAGGACCGATGGGTGACGGCGGGCGTTTTTCTTGCTTTTGCCACCCTGAAACCACAGCTTTCCGTTCTCTACGTCATCTGGCTGCTCATGTCGGCGAATATCGGAATGGTTCTGGTAGGCGGCTCGCTCGCCGGCCTCATGACCCTCCCCGGCGCACTGCTCCTTGGCCCGTTGAAACCATTCGAAAGCTGGCTGACCTCACTTGGCGGCTATTCGCACGTTTCCATCAATGCACCGGGCTCGCCCTTCGTCGTCGGCATGGAAAGCCTTCTCGTCGCGCACGGGCTCGAGCCGGACCGCCTGTGGCTGATCCTGCTGTGCCTCGCGGGGACGGCGCTTCTATTCAGGTACCGGCGCCATCTCGACCAGACGGTCATCTTGCACGCACTGCTCGTGCTTTCATTCACGTTTCTCTATGCGCACGACTACGACTATGTCGCGGTCATCCTGCTCTGGAGCTACGGGATGATGATGGTCCTCCATAGCGCCAGCTTTGCAAAATTGAGCCTTTACGCCATTTTGGCGCTCGGCTTCTTCATACCGCAGAGATTGCTTCGCGATATCGACATTCCGCTCATCGTCCATTCACGCACATTGATCCTCGCAGCGCTTTGCCTGGCGGTAATCGTCTGGAGCAACGAGATCAGTCGCACTGCAGCTCCCAACAAGCGTTATTCCTCCGTCGCAGCCTGATCTGTCGCAGTCGTTGGCAACGATCTCGAATCAATTCTCCAAGAGCCGTTGTACGGCCTCCCATTTCGGATGGCTCGCACCCTCGATCTCCAGCAGCCCCCAGCTTCCCCATTTGCTGGGTTCGCCCATAGAGGCAAAAACCGCGTACAGATCGCCGCCGGCCGCCCACCAGTTCTGGATATGCCGAATGTAGAGCTCCCCCATACGGGGATCCCTGTTGGCGGCGATAAACAGATCCGTCAGCTTTTCGTTGTTTTCGGCGCCGCCGAAACCGACGAGGTGCTGGCCCCCTTCATAGGCATAAAGTTTCACGCCATGCTCTCGCGCGATTTCCGCCTGAGTTTCGATGGATCTCTTGTTTTCCGTCTCGATTTCCTTTGCCAACTCGAAGAAGATCCGGCTGAGCGGCCAGGTGGAGACTTCGTCCGCCTGCTCCGGCGCTCCAAGTCCGCCGCCGAAATAGGGGGCGATGGCCAGCACATCCGCGTGTTTCTCCACCCCTTTCCAGGACATTATGGTCGTGCTCGTCCAATCGTTCGCCGCCTGGGCGCAATAAACGCCGATGATCCGATGCCTGTCGGCACCGAACACATCTTCCCATCTCGAGATGATCTGCGTCGCGCGATGGGCATAATATCGAAGCTGTGCTTGGTAGCCGTCGTTCGAAAAGCCGAGCGCCAGCCCTTGTTTTCCCGCATAGTCCGCCTGATCGAACATCGTATTCCAGACCTCATTGGAATATTCGACATGCACGTTCAAACTAGGATCGAGATCCTTGCGGACCTGCTCGGCGAAGCGCTGAACATAATCGTCATCGGCAAGATGCGGCATGTTGAACCAGGGATCGATTTTCACCTCATTACAGAGTTCGATCATGTATTCGAGCGGAACCCCGAGATCAGAGCGACCGAATTGTCCGGGTCGCGGCCTGTCGTTCCAGCTCCGCACCTTGGAATTGTTGGTGCCCATCCAGTCCATGAAGCGCAGGGCGGACATGCCCTTGAGCCTCTGCAGAAACGGCTCTCTGAACCTGCTTTTCGGTATCGGGCCGCGCTCGTAGACCCTAATGTTGCGAATCGGATCCGCAGGGTCGGTTTCCAATATACGGCCGGTAAAGGCGTCCGGCTTCCTCAGATTCCTGACATCGTCGCGTCCGGGAAACCGGGCCTCGAGTTCGCCGCCACCGACATAGGTCATTCGGCCCTTCCCGTCATAGTGGACCGAAAGCTCGACAGGCAGGTGCTTGCGATGCTCGGTGAATATCAGGAAACTATCCATCACCGACCCCTCTGGCACTACGGTCGGGTATCCGTCTTCCGTCATCGGAGGCAGCGGCGTGTCCCAGGTGAAGGGCGCGTCCTTGATCTGGACCCGCCAGCGCGCCGCATTGTGGGCAAGATTGGAAAAGGGCTGTTCCGCGGCCCAATAGGACATGCCGCTTATATTCAGGGCCAAGCGGCCGGGTGATGGAGCGGCCGCAAGTGCCGGACCGCTGCTCGAACTGCCGAGAAAGGGCGTGATGGCGGCACTCGACAACAGTTGCAGCAGCGTGCGACGGTTCACCTGGCTCTCCTTGAAAGCGGACCTGCTGCTGTCTCGGCTTGAAACTTGCGGCCATCGCATCGAAAGCCATACGCGCATCGCCGGCAAGCAGCCCAAAAGGCGGCGCCGGACCCTTCAATCGGATACGCGTCTATATCTTTTGCATAGGCCGAGGCGAGTGGTATCGAGAGTTCGACCCGACCATCGAACGACTGCAAGCTGCAGCTTATTCATTGGCGGGCGAAGTAGAAAATGGCGGAGAGGGTGGGATTCGAACCCACGATACGGTTGCCCGTATGCCGCATTTCGAGTGCGGTGCTTTCGACCACTCAGCCACCTCTCCGCTTGAGCATGATGACGCGTTGGTCAGCGCGGGCTGTCTCATAGCGATGAAACTTCGGACTGGCAAGGGGCCAATATCAAGAGAAGCCAAGCTTTTATCTTGACAGTTTTTTGTCTCTCGCGTATGCCCGCACCCGATCAGGCGTGGAAAAGATTCCATGCCTCTTTGTTTGTGAGGAAGCCGTCCGGCATCCGACCAGACCTCACCGGCAGACGGATCGAAAGATTTCTCTTTGGAACCTCTGCTAGAACCGACTGACAAAAAGACGGCCATCCTTAATCGGGATAGAGCCGGACCGAACATGAAAGGATAAAAAATGTTCGCAGTCATCAAGACCGGCGGTAAGCAGTACCGCGTAGCAGCCAATGACGTGCTTACCATCGAAAAGCTGGAAGCCGAAGCTGGCGCAGTTGTAGAATTCAACGAAGTCCTGATCATCGGCGAAGGCGCCGATGCCAAGATCGGCGCCCCGTTCGTCAAGGGTGCGACGGTCAAGGCCGAAGTGGTCGAGCAGAACCGTGGCAAGAAGGTCCTTTCCTTCAAGAAGCGTCGCCGCCAGAATTCCAAGCGGATTCGGGGCCATCGCCAGCATCACACGGTCGTCCGCATCACGGACATCCTCGGTTAATCAGGTTTCGAAGGGTAAAGGAGAACTCCAATGGCACATAAAAAAGCTGGCGGTTCGTCGCGCAACGGTCGCGATTCTCAGTCCAAGCGCCTTGGCGTGAAGAAGTTCGGCGGCGAAGCCGTCATTCCGGGCAACATTATCGTACGCCAGCGCGGCACGCAGTGGCATCCGGGTCAGAACGTCGGCCTCGGCAAGGACCACACCATTTTTGCACTTACGGCAGGCAACGTGAATTACCGTACGAAGGCCAATGGCCGAGTATACGTGTCTGTAATGCCGAAAGCCGAAGCAGCAGAATAAAGCCGGTAAGCGTTTCAAGCAGCCGGTGTCACATCGACCCGGCTGAACGTCCAAGGTTCAGTAAGAAAAAGGGAAGATGGGACACCACCATCTTCCCTTTTCTTTTACCCCCAGCAGGAGGACTGAACATGCAAGGCGAACTATTGAGGGCGAGCCAATCCCGGCCGCCAGAGGAACGGTTAAGACCTGATCGGTCGAGAAGCGATTGCCCCGTCTTACTGTCGCAGAGACTGGTTCTGCGCGCACCCCACGAAGAAGACATCGACGCACTTGCCCATCTCGCCAACAATGCGAATATCGCGACCATGGTGTCGCGTATGCCGCATCCCTATACGGCAAAAGACGCTGCCGATTTCGTGCGACGCACGAAAGCCGGCGAGATCGGCAAATGCGTCTACGCCATTACGCGAGGTGATAACGGCGCCTTCCTCGGTTGCTGCGCATTGGAACCCCACCAGGACGAACGGACGCTGGAGATCGGCTATTGGCTGGGTGAGCCTCATTGGAACAGAGGTTATGCCACGGAAGCCGCACATATCCTGATCGACATGGCCTTTCGCACCCGCAACCACATCGACTACATCGATGCCCGTTGCCGGGTCACCAACATTGCCTCCAAGCGGGTGATCCAGAAATGTGGATTCCAGTTTCAGGGGACCGGCATGATCGATTGCATGGCCCTTGGCGGCATGGTCGCCGTCGAATGGTTCCGGCTCGACCGCAAAACCTGGATGTCGTTGAGAAGCTGGGGAGAACTGCGATGAACGCCGCCGTTCTTCAAAAGCCCGCTCCGCTGGCGACATTGCCGGGACCTTGCCCGGTTATCACGACGGAGCGGCTGCTGTTGCGGCCGCACCGGATTGCGGACGCAACGGCCATCGCGGAATCGCTTTCCGACTTCAAGGTGAGCCGCATGTTGTCACGCGTACCCCAGCCATATGATCGGCAGGATGCGCTGGACTGGCTCGTGCCGCAGACATCGGGCATTCTGCCTGACTGGACGCTGGCCGTCACGACGGGCGACGATGTCCATATCGGCGTCGTGGCCATCGAACTGCGAACCGGCGGATGGCATCTCGGATACTGGCTGAACCGCTTTTACTGGGACCGCGGCTACATGACCGAAGCTGCCGCGGCCGTGCTGGAGCGGTTTTTCCGGCGGATGCCTGACGCAACGCTCCATTCCGGAGCGTTTGCGGACAACCTCGCATCGCTGCACGTCCAGAAGAAGCTGGGCTTCCGGATCGCCGATGCAGACGAAATCTTCTGCCTGTCGCGCAACCGCATGGTGCCTCACATCGAGACCATCCTGGTGGCGGAGGATTTCCGCCGCCCTGGCCGACCGTGAAGCCCGAAACCAGGAGATCCGGCGGAAAACCGCCGGATCTCAATCGACCTCAATCCAGAGCGGAAAGTGGTCTGATCCGAGCGCGTTGTGATCCACCCAGGCATTTTTCAGCCGCGGCGCCAGTCCAGAATTCACGAAGCAATGATCCAAATGCATCTTGACCGGCCCATCACCAGGCGGCTTTGCCCAGGTGAAACTTTGCGGCGACAGGAGCCCGAGGCGATCCAGTACGTCGACAGGCTCATTGGCGCGCAGGCTTCGGCTGTAATAGCGATCCTGCCGCCCCACCATGGCGATATATTCGGGCGATTCCGGCTCCATGTTGAAGTCGCCCATCAGAATGAAATCCTCCGGCAGGGGCGGGTCCGGAAAACCCTCTTCCGCCGCGCCGGTCAAGCCCCCGCCTTCGGCGACGAAATTGAGGACCCGGTCCTTCAGATAACGGATCTGGCTCAGCCGCTCATCCGGAGAAACGTGATCGAGATGTACGGAATAGACGCGTACCGGACCATCGGGCGCAGCGATGACGGCTTCCAGCGCGCCCCGCTGCAGGTTGAGCTTGTCGATGGTACGGCTGCGCGGCAGGAGCAGATGACGCGTGGCAAGGATCGGCCAGCGCGACAGGATCATGTTGCCGAACTGAAAACGGCGTTCGATGCGGCGACCGTTCTCGACGGAGATGTCCAGCAACACGTCGCAGGGCGCGGCGTAGACGTGGAAGTAGTCGGAGAAAAGCTCGGCAAAGGAGGCGACGAGATCGGCGTGATTGTTCTTTACGAAACCCCGCGTCACCTCCTGAAGCGCAATGATGTCGGCGCCTTCAATGCTCTTTGCGATGCGGCCGAGATCAAACCTGCCATCCATTCCGATCCCGTATTGGATGTTATAGCTCACGAACTTCATGATAATCTTTGACCTCCGCCCCAACCGGCGATATCGAAACCCACCGGATGCCCATCGTGAAACGAGGCTCCGACTAACACAAGATAGACGGCAGTAAGATGAAATTTCTCGACGAGGCAAAAGTCTACATACGCTCCGGCGACGGCGGCGGGGGTGCAGTCTCGTTCCGGCGGGAAAAATTCATCGAGTTCGGCGGACCGGATGGCGGGGACGGCGGACGCGGTGGCGATGTGTGGGTGGAGGCCGTGAACGGCCTCAACACGCTGATCGACTTCCGTTTCCAGCAGCATTTCAAGGCGCAGACCGGTACGCACGGAATGGGGCGCAACCGCACCGGCGCCAATGGCGCGGACGTGACGCTGAAAGTCCCGGTGGGAACTCAGATTTTCGAGGAAGACAACGAAACTCTGATTATCGATCTTACGAAAGAGGGGCAGCGGTTCCGGCTCGCCAAGGGCGGCAATGGCGGTTTCGGCAACACCCATTTCAAAACCTCGACGAACCAAGCGCCGAACTGGGCCAATCCCGGTCTGGAAGGGGTGGAAAAGACCATCTGGCTGCGGCTGAAACTGATCGCCGACGCAGGCCTGGTCGGGCTGCCTAACGCCGGAAAGTCGACATTCCTAGCCTCCGTGAGCCGGGCTCGCCCGAAGATCGCCAACTATCCGTTTACGACGCTGCATCCCAACCTCGGCGTCGCCACCATCGACGGCCGGGAATTCATCCTCGCCGACATTCCAGGCCTGATCGAAGGTGCCCATGAGGGTGTTGGCATCGGCGACCGCTTCCTCGGCCACGTCGAACGCACACGGGTGCTTCTGCATCTGGTCTCCGCCGTCGAAGAAAAGGTCGGTAAATCTTACAAGACGGTGAAACACGAACTCGAAGCCTATGGCGGCGGCCTGATCGACAAGCCAGTCATCGTGGCTCTTTCGCAAATCGACGTGCTCGACGACAAGGAATTGAAGAAGAAGGCGAAGGAGTTGGAAAAGGCGTGCGGCCAGACGCCGTTCCTGATCTCCGCTGTCACGGGCCAAGGTATGACCGAAGTGCTGCGTGCACTGCGGGACGTGATCGTCGAAGCAAGCGAGGGCAACGAAACGGCACTTCCCGACCGATCCGTACCCATCCAGGATTTCGATGAAGAGGGTGGTCAATGACCGCAGCACGCCGGCCTCTCGCAAGCCACCGCCGCATTGTCATCAAGATCGGCTCGGCTCTTCTGGTGGACCGGAAGACCGGCCTCCGGGCGCAGTGGCTCGACGCAATCTGCGCGGATATCGCGGCGCTGAAAGGCAAAGGCATCGACGTTCTGGTGGTCTCCTCCGGCGCGATTGCGATGGGCCGGACGGTGCTCGACCTGCCGGCAGGAGCGCTGAAGCTGGAGGAAAGCCAGGCAGCGGCGGCAGTCGGCCAGATCGCGCTTGCTCGCGCCTGGTCCGAAAGCCTTTCTCGGGATGGCATCGTAGCAGGCCAGATCCTGCTGACCCTGGGCGACACCGAAGAGCGCCGCCGATACTTGAATGCCCGCGCAACAATCAACCAGCTCCTGAAGATCGGTGCGGTGCCGATCATCAACGAAAACGATACGGTCGCCACGACGGAAATCCGCTATGGTGACAACGACCGTCTCGCCGCACGCGTCGCAACCATGACCAGCGCGGATCTTCTCATCCTCCTTTCGGATATCGACGGGCTCTATACGGCGCCGCCGCATCTCGACCCGGAGGCAAGATTCCTGGATATCATTCCGGCAATCACGCCGGAGATCGAAGCGATGGCAGGCGGCGCGGCTTCCGAGCTTTCCCGCGGCGGTATGCGCACAAAGATCGATGCGGGCAAGATCGCGACCGGCGCCGGCTGCGCCATGATCATCGCATCCGGCAAAACAGACCATCCTTTGCGCGCCGTCGAGGAGGGCGCCCGCTCTTCCTGGTTCGCGCCTTCCGGCACACCGGTCACGGCGCGTAAAACGTGGATAGCGGGGCAACTCCAGCCGGCCGGCGAACTTTTCGTCGATGAAGGCGCTGAAAATGCGCTGGGGACGGGAAAGAGTCTGTTGCCTGCCGGGGTGCGCCGCATCGAGGGCAATTTCCACCGCGGCGATACGGTCGCGATCGTCGGAATGGACGGGCGCGAGATCGCGCGTGGACTGGCCAGTTACGATGCCGAGGAGGCGCGCCAGATCATCGGCCGAAAGTCCGGAGAGATCGAAGCAATTCTCGGTTATGCCGGCCGCGCTGCGATGGTTCACCGCGATGACCTCGTCATGACCGCCTCCGCCCGACGGAAAACAAAAAAAGACCTCAAGGAGGACGCCGCCCATGCTTGAGAAGGTCATTGCAGCAGACGGTGTTGCCGCTGTCATGGACGAGATTGGCCGTAACGCCAAGGTCGCCGCACGCGAACTCGCAACGGCTTCGACCGAGACAAAGAACAAAGCTCTGAACGCTATGGCGGATGCGATCGTCGCCGCCAGGGACAAAATTCTCGCGGCCAATGCCGCCGACCTGAAGAATGTCGAAGGCAAAGGCCTTCTGCCATCCTTCATCGACCGGCTAACCTTGACGGACAAGGCCGTTGACGGCATGGCCGATGCGTTGCGGGAAATTGCAGAATTCAAGGATCCGGTCGGCGAAGTCATTGCCGCCTGGGATCGGCCGAATGGCCTCCATATCGAGCGTGTCCGTACTCCGCTCGGAGTCATCGGGGTCATTTATGAAAGCCGGCCCAATGTAACGGCCGATGCCGGCGCACTCTGCCTGAAGGCCGGTAATGCCGTGATCCTTCGGGGTGGATCCGATTCCCGCCACTCATCGCAAGCTATTCATGAATGCCTCGTCGCCGGCCTGAAAACCGCAGGCCTTCCACAGCATGCAATTCAGATCGTGCCCACCCCGGATCGCGCCGCCGTGGGCGCAATGCTTTCCGGCCTCAATGGCGCAATCGACGTCATCGTCCCCCGTGGAGGAAAAAACCTCGTCGCTCGGGTGCAGAACGAGGCGCGCGTGCCGGTCTTTGCTCATCTGGAAGGTCTCTGCCATATCTACGTGGACGCCTCCGCAGATGTGGAAATGGCCAAGGAAATCGTCGTCAATGCCAAGATGCGCCGTACCGGGGTTTGCGGTGCCGCGGAAACCTTGCTGATCGATAGCGCGGCCATCGGCACGCATCTGATGCCAATTCTTCAGGAGCTGACCGCGGCAGGCTGCGAGATTCGCGCTTCCGCAGCAGTGCTGAAGGTTTTCCCGGGTTTGAAGCCCGCGACGGAAGAAGATTGGCGCACGGAATATCTCGACTCGGTAATTTCCGTCGCCATCGTCGATGGAATTGCCGGTGCGATTCGTCACATCAACACCTATTCATCCAGCCACACGGAGGCTGTGATCGCTGAGGATCCGGAAGTGGTCGAACGCTTCTTCAACGAGATTGATTCGGCGATCCTCATCCACAATGCCTCGACGCAGTTTGCCGACGGCGGTGAGTTCGGCATGGGTGGCGAGATCGGCATTTCGACTGGCAAAATGCACGCCCGTGGCCCTGTCGGCGTCGAGCAGCTGACCTCTTTCAAATACCGGGTGCATGGCACCGGCCAGATTCGGCCCTGACGTGACCGAACCGGCTGTCGATTCCCGTTATCTTGCCTTGCCGCATGTGGAGCGTGGCATGGTGGTGGGCTTGTTCGGCGGTTCGTTCAATCCCCCGCATGAGGGCCATCTGCTGGTCGCGGAGATAGCCCTCCGGCGTCTTGGCCTCGATCAGCTCTGGTGGATGATAACTCCTGGCAATCCCTTGAAGAGCCGGGCTCAGCTTGCCTCGCTGCCGGACCGGCTCTCCATGAGTGAAAGACTGATCCATGATCCTCGCATCAAGGTGACTGCGTTCGAAAAAACCCTCGGCGGCGCCTATACGGCAGATACCCTGGCATTCGTGAAGGCGCGGAGGCCGCATGTGCATTTCGTCTGGATCATGGGCGCAGACAGCTTGAAGACCTTCCATCGCTGGCAGAAATGGCAAGAGATTGCCTCTACGTTCCCGATCGCGGTCATCGACCGGCCCGGCGCCACCCTGTCGTTTCTGTCGTCCAAGATGGCTCGTACCTTCCACTATGCCCGTGTCGATGAAGACGATGCCGGCACGCTCTGGAAAAGGAAAGCACCTGCCTGGACCTTCATCCATGGCCCCCGCTCGGCGTTGAGTTCCACTGCGATCCGCGACACCAGCGGCCAGAAAGCGAGCTAGAATAGCCAGGATGCGCGGCCATTGGGCATGGTTCTACATCTTATGATCACCTTTTCAGCATCTCCCTTGAAAGATTAACCATTCGATGCCACTTTTTATATTGCGGCCGAGTGCGACTCGGATTCGCTGAAAGTGCATGTTGCTGTTACCGGAAGAAAGGACAAACCCTGACAACAGTACACGCCAAGGGAAAGACGGCTTCCGTCCTCCCGAAGAGCCTGGAACGTGGCGCCGATGCTGCTGCCCGCGCTCTCGAACTGGTCCTCGCAAGCCTCGAGGACTCCAAAGCTGAAGATATCGTCACCATCAACATTGCTGGAAAATCAGCGCTCGGAGACTACATGGTCGTCGTCTCCGGACGATCGACCCGCCATGTCACGGCGATTTCCGATCACCTGATTTCCGACTTGAAAGACGAGGGCCTGGGAACCGCTCGCGTCGAAGGACTGGAGACCGGCGACTGGGTGCTGATTGACACCGGCGACATCATCATCCATGTGTTCCGCCCGGAAATCCGAGAGTTCTACAACATCGAAAAGATGTGGGCCGCTCCGGATATCGAGGAAGGTGCACTGCTGCACTGACGGCTTCAGTTAGGCTTGAATCCGTCAGGGTCGGGTTGAAATTCAAGGCGGGGCGCATGCTCGTCGCCTGAAAGTGGTTTCGACCGTCAAAACCAACGGATCAGGACATGCGGATAAGCCTTTTTGCCGTGGGACGGTTGAAAGCCGGACCGGAAAAGGACCTTGCGTCCCGGTATCTCGACCGCTTGGCCAAGGCCGGCCCAGCGGTAGGGCTGGAACTGTCTAAACTGGTCGAGGTCCAGGAAAGCCGCGCCGCAAATGCCGAGACCCGCAAGCGCGAGGAAGCGAGCCTGCTGGAAAAGGCCCTTCCCGAGGGCGCGGTGCTCCTTCTTCTGGACGAACGGGGCAAGGCCCTCGACAGCGAGGCTTTTGCCGAACTTGTCGGCCGCTATCGTGATAACGGCAAGCGCGACGTGATGATTGCAATCGGCGGCGCCGACGGGCTTGATGCCGATCTGCGCCAACGCGCAGACATGGTGCTCAACCTCGGATCGATGACCTGGCCGCATCAACTCGTTAGAATCTTGATCGCCGAACAGCTCTATCGAGCCGTGACCATCCTCTCCGGCCATCCTTATCACCGAGTGTGAACGTTTCATTTACCTTCGAACACGATGTTGTTTGTGGTCCTGTCCGGCAAATCAGCTTACGCTTTCCCGATCGGACTATCGCAGCGAAGATGAGGAAGGGAAGCATGATATCGAATCGGCACATGCTGCTTCTTGCGGCCGCCCTCGGTATCACCCTGGCTTTTTCACATCCTCTTTCCGTTCCTGCGCATGCGCAGGATTTTGATGCATCCGCGCCGCCTTCGGAAGCGCAGCCCATTGCCGTCGACCCCACCGCCGATCTCCAGCGCCGCCGAAACGAGACCCGAGGTGAACTTGAGGTTCTGGCCAAGAACATGAAGCTGTCGACCGAACGGGCCGCAGCGATCGAAAAAAATATCGCGGAAACCAGAAAGAACAGCGCCGACATCCGCCAGGCGCTTATAGATTCCGCCGCACGGCGCAAGAGCCTGGAAACCGGGATTCTGAACAGCGAAAAGAAGATTGCGGAGCTCAAAGTCAGGGAAGATCGCATCCGTGCCTCTCTGCGCGGCCGCCGCGCCGTTCTGGCGGAGGTTCTGGCTGCGCTGCAGAGGATGGGGCGCAACCCGCCTCCGGCACTTCTGGTGACACCGGATGACGCGCTGGCGTCGGTACGAAGCGCTATCCTGCTCGGTGCGGTCGTGCCGGGAATGCGCCATGAGGCGGATAAGCTCGTTGCCGACCTTCAATCGCTTGCCTCTTTGCAGGCGGCGACCCTTTCGGAGAAGACCAATGTTTCCGATACGATCGCCGAAAGCCTTGAGGAGGAGCGGCGGATGGACCTTCTGTTGGCGGAAAACGAAAAATTGAACAAGCGCAACGCCGCCGATCTCGATGCGGAGCGCCGTCGCTCGGAGGAACTGGCTGGTCGCGCCAATTCGCTCGAAGGCCTTATTCAATCGCTCGAGGGCGAGATCGCTTCGGTGCGCGATGCGATTGACAGAGCCCGGGCGGAAGAGGAGCGGCAGCGCATGCTGTCGGAGGCCGAGCGCGAAAGGGCAAAACGGCTGGCCGAAAGCGGCGTGCCCGACAAAAACCGCATTGCGCCCGCATACGCGTTTTCGAGCCTCAAACAGAAGCTGGAGCTTCCGGTCGCCGGCGATGTACTGCGCTGGTTCGGCGACGCCGACGGGACGGGACATACGGCAAGAGGCCTGACTATCGCTTCGAATCCCGATGCAGTGGTAACCGCACCGGCCGACGGCCTCGTGGTTTTTGCTGGCGCCTTCCGAAGCTATGGGCAGACGATCATCCTTAATGCCGGAGATGGATACCATCTGGTTCTGACCGGCATGGACGAAGTGAATGCACGGCAGGGCAAATTCGTGTTCGCAGGCGAGCCCATTGCCGTGATGGGTGAAAAAAGAGTGGCAAGCGCAACGGCATTGGCGCTGGAAACAGATCGTCCAACGCTTTACATTGAATTCCGAAAGGACGGCACTCCGGTCGATTCCAGACCGTGGTGGACCGCGAAAGAAACTGGAAGGGCACGAAATGATTCGTAGGGCTTCTCTTGTCATCGTCGGTGCACTCATGGGTGCGACCGCGATGAGCGTGATTTATTCGGCCGGGGTGCCGGCGCAAGCTGCCGGCCCTTCGACCTACCGGGAATTGTCGATTTTTGGCGATGTTTTTGAGCGCGTTCGTGCCCAGTACGTTACGCCGCCGGACGAGGAGAAACTGGTCGAAAACGCCATCAACGGCATGCTGACCTCGCTCGACCCCCATTCGAGCTTCATGAACGCCAGGGACGCCGAGGACATGCGCACGCAGACGCGTGGCGAGTTTGGCGGCCTCGGCATCGAGGTCACCATGGAAAACGAGCTCGTCAAGGTTATCGCTCCGATTGACGATACTCCGGCTTCACGTGCCGGCATTCTGTCAGGCGACTTCATTTCCGAGATCGATGGCCAGCCGGTGCGCGGCCTCAAGCTCGAAGAAGCCGTCGAGAAGATGCGTGGCGCGGTCAATACTCCGATCAAGCTCACTGTCATCCGACAGGGTGCCGATAAACCGCTCGACATCACGGTCGTCCGCGACATCATTGCCGTGCGCGCTGTCAAGTCTCGGGTTGAAGGCGGCGACGTGGGCTATCTCAGGGTCATCTCGTTCACCGAGAAGACCTATGACGACCTCGAGAAGGCGATCAAGAAGATCAAGGCGGATGTGCCGGCCGACAAGCTTAAAGGTTATGTTCTCGATTTGCGCCTCAACCCGGGCGGCCTTCTCGATCAGGCGATCAACGTATCGGATGCCTTCCTGGAGCGTGGGGAGGTGGTGTCGACCCGCGGCCGCAACGCCGACGAGACCCGCCGCTTCAATGCAGGTCCGGGAGACCTGACGGACGGCAAGCCGGTAATCGTTCTCGTTAACGGCGGCTCGGCATCCGCCTCGGAAATCGTCGCCGGCGCCTTGCAGGATCTGAAGCGTGCGACGGTGCTCGGCACCCGCTCCTTCGGCAAGGGTTCGGTGCAGACCATCATACCCCTTGGCGACGCAGGTGCGCTGCGGCTGACCACGGCCCTTTATTACACGCCGTCCGGCAAGTCGATCCAGGGTACCGGCATCGCTCCGGACATCAAGGTCGAGCAGCCGCTGCCGGCGGAGCTCCAGGGCAAGGTGCGCGCGGAAGGCGAGTCGAGCCTGCGTGGACATATCCAGGGGGCTGCCGAAACCGAGGAAGGTTCCGGCTCGGTTGCCTACGTGCCGCCGGAAGCCAAGGATGATATCCAGCTGAACTACGCCATGGACCTGCTTCATGGGACAAAGACGGATGCATCATTCCCGCCGAGCCCGGACAAGGCCGCCGCAAACGTAAAGAAGTGACAATATCGAAACCGGCCGGTGCTGCGTCGAAGAGAGGCAATTCTGGCCGGTCTCGCTTACCCAGAGCTATGATGCGGGACTGAAATTGGGCACCGATCTTCACGCTCCGCTCGGGCAGAACCGGCCGGCCGCAAAGCCGCGGGCGAGGCGGTTTTCCGCAGTCTCCGTATTTGCTTTCCTGGCCGTGTCGTGTGTGCTCGGCCTCTCGATCTATGGTATGCGTGGCGACGCGGCGCTGAAGCAGGTCGCCACGACCACACCCTCAAAGCCGCCGGCAGCCCCGTCACCTTCCGCCGATGCCGAAGGACCTGCCGCTTTGCCGTCCTCCGCCATGCCACGCTCGAATCCGAATTCCGGCGCCAATATTGAGCGGACATTGACCGACGACGGATCGGTCGTCACGAAATACACGCCCCGCCCGCGAGATGGCGGCGGCCCGGTGCTGCTCGATGCGCAGCGCATCGGCCAGGATCCGCGCGTGGCCGCCCAGCCCAATGAGATGCTGCTTGAGGAATCGCCGCACGGCCGTCTGCCTGTCGTTGGTCCGGACGGCTTGCGGCCGATGGACCAATATGCACGGCCCTGGTCGGGCGCACGAGGGACGCGGATCGCAATCGTCGTCGGCGGCCTCGGTCTCAGCCAGACCGGGACGCAGCGGGCGATCCAGCAATTGCCAGCGGGAGTGACCTTTGCTTTCGCCGCCAGCGGCAACAGCTTGCAGCGCTGGATGCAGGAGGCTCGCCGGAGTGGCCACGAAATCCTGATCCAGGTGCCCTTCGAGCCGTTCGACTATCCGACAAACGATCCCGGCCCAGGCACCTTGTTGACCAAAACCTCGGCCAAACAGAATCTTGAGCGATTGCACGAGGCGATGGGCAAGATTACCAATTATACAGGCATCATGAACTATCTTGGAGGCCGTTATCTCGCAGACACCGATGCCTTGGAACCCGTTCTGCGTGACATTTCAAAACGCGGCCTGCTGTTCGTCGATGACGGCACATCCGGTCAGTCGAAGACCGCAGTCATCGCCAAGGCGATCGATTTGCCGCACGCTTTTGGTGATCTCACTCTCGATGGGCAGTTGCAGTCCGATGCGATCCTCAAGAAGCTGGATGAATTGGAGCGGATCGCTGCGCGTAATGGCAAGGCGGTCGGCATTGCGTCAGCTTTCGATGAAAGCATCGACGCCATAAGGAAGTGGAGTGAAGAGGCGTCGCAACGCGGGATTGAGGTCGTCGGCGTCTCGACGCTGGCGAGCGAAAGTGTTGCACCCTGATGGAGTTGAGCCGCAAATGAGCAGCAAGGACAAACGCGCGATCCGCGCCGAGGACCTTCCTTACCGGCCATGCGTCGGAATCATGGTTCTGAACCGCGATGGTTTGGTTTGGGCGGGCCGCCGGATCAGCGAAGGCAATAGCGAGTTCGACGGGTCGCCGCAGCTGTGGCAGATGCCGCAAGGCGGGATCGACAAGGGCGAGAATCCACTCCCCGCTGCCTATCGCGAGCTTTACGAGGAGACAGGGATTCGCTCGGTCACTTTGCTGGCGCAGTCCAGCGACTGGATCAATTATGACCTGCCACCACATCTCATCGGCATCGGGTTGAAAGGCAAATATCGCGGCCAGACGCAGCGCTGGTTCGCCTTTCGCTTCGACGGGGACGAAAGCGAAATTGCCATCAATCCACCGCCGGGGGGCCATGCGCCTGAGTTTGACGCCTGGGAATGGAAGCCGATGGTCGACCTCCCGGAATTGATCGTGCCCTTCAAACGCAATGTCTACGAACAGGTCGTGGCTGAATTTGCTCATCTTGCAAGAACAGCAGCTTGAAGCATTTCGCGCAAAAGCGTGCAGCGGTTCTGCGATAACGGCATGCGATAGAACAAGGATTTAAAGCGCAGCAAGCGAATCCGAAGGATCGCGGCACGCTTTAAGGGACCCGCGGGATCCGAGCGTTTCTATTCTGGAAGAGAACAAGGCCGTCCTATTGATCAAAGAAATGCCCGGCGGAGCGGTGCTCGCCGGGCTTCGATATCCGATGGCGCCGATATTTATTCGGCGGAATCGGCGGAATCCGCGTTGAGAAGACCGTACCGTTCCTCGCCGATCTTTGACAGGAGCTCCAGTTGCGTTTCTAGAAAGTCGATATGACCTTCCTCGTCAGCCAGGAGTTCCTCGAAAAGCTTCATGGAGACGTAGTCGCCTGCCGCGTGACAGATATCGCGGGAAGCTTTGTAGGCCGTGCGGGCATCGTATTCACCGGCAAGGTCGGCTTCGAGCACTTCCTTGACGTTCTGGCCGATGCGCAATGGCGCCACAGTCTGAAGATTGGGGTGTCCTTCGAGAAAAATGATCCGCGCAACCAGCTTGTCCGCATGCTGCATCTCTTCGATGGATTCAGCACGCTCCTTCTTGGCAAGCTTGGTGTAACCCCAGTCCTCTAGAAGGCGGTAATGCAGCCAATATTGATTGACAGCGCCGAGCTCGAGAAACAGTGCCTCGTTAAGCCGCTCGATGACCTTTAAGTCGCCTTTCAATGTCCGCTCTCCTGGTTTCTTCGTGGAATTGTCTCAAGCGGGACATATATACGACGACCTCGGCTTCCGTCGAGTCGCGACGAGCGTGATATTCCTCGGTTGTGCGGATGATAAGATCAACGACGCTGGGGAAGCAGCCACAGCAACGGCCACGTTTGCTCATGGCATGATAGACCTTGGCCGGAACGATAAGCTGCCAACAATCTTCATTGAGCAGCTCAATGATAGTGTCGCGGATTTCCTTGTCGGTGATGTAATTGCAACTGCAAACTAGCATTCTCGCGTCGACCTGCGAAACATGAGCACTAACATCCTCTTTTGCGAAAGCGGTTGGCAGATGTCAAGAAAAATCTAAAGTTCGTCCTTTCTGGAGGAACTGGGGGATTATGTACCAGGTAAGGACGCGCGATCATTGATGTCGATCACATCAATGAAAATTCCGCCCCTTCGGCATTACCCGCCCCGGTTCGGGGACGTAAGACTGAAGAGTGTCCCTCCCCGCTGTTTTGGAAGAACGGTCGTCCATTCCGTTAGAGCGCCGCTTGCCCCGGTGATCACCGCCCGATTGCAGCGCTTCATCGGCGCGTGCGGACACGCCAAAACGTCGCGTCTCCTTCTGGAGAAGGCCGAGCATGGACGTGAGATCCTCGATATGCTCCACCACCGTGTGGATGACGCCGCTCTGGCTTTGCAGTCTCCCTTGAATCTTCACAAGCCGCGCACCCATTACAATTGGCCGATAGCGATCGAACGTCTTGGGCCAGACGATGGCATTGGCAACCCCGGTCTCATCCTCCAGCGTCATGAAGATCACGCCTCCGGCAGATCCCGGCCGCTGCCGCACCAACACAAGTCCGCCGATCGTGACCTTCCGTCCATTCGGGACATTCAACAGATCAACGCTGCGGGTGACCCCCATAGACCTGAACTCCTCCCGCAGGAACGAGACCGGATGGGCCTTGAGCGATAAGGAGAGGTATCGGTAATCCTCGATCACCTCTTCGCCTGGCAGCATGGCGGGAAGCGATACCTTCGTCTCCGGCCGAAGATCTAAGCCGTCCGCTACATCGAACAAGGGCAAATCCTCAGCGGTTTTTTTCCCATCGAGACCTCGAACGGCCCAGAGGGCTTCCCGACGGGAAAGCCCCATGGAGGTGAAAGCATCGGCATCCGCAAGCCGTTCGATATCCGATTTGTCGAGGCCGGAGCGCAGCCACAGATCGTGCACCGATATATATCCCCTACCCCGATTGGCGAGCAGGGTTTTCCTCAAGCCCTTTTCAGCAAGGCCTTTGACCTGTCTGAATCCCAGCCGAACGGCATATTTTGTCCTGATCACCTCCTTCATTGAAGCATGGCGGCCATCGATGGTATTTTTGTCAAAACGGCTTTCCTCCAAGGTGCAGTCCCAATCCGAATGATTGACGTCGACCGGAAGAATTTCGACCCCATGCTCCCGAGCATCCCGGATAAGCTGCGACGGCGCATAAAAACCCATGGGCTGTGAATTCAAAAGCGCTGCGCAAAAGACATCCGGATAATAGGCTTTGATCCAGGAAGACGCATAAACGAGCAAGGCGAAAGACGCCGCATGGCTTTCGGGAAAGCCGTATTCCGCAAAACCCTCGATCTGGCTGAAACAGCTTTCCGCGAATTCCCTAGAATAGCTGTTTTCCAGCATTCCATCGATAAAATCGCGCTTGAATTCCTCCACTCGCCCTGATCGCTTGAATGTCGCCATGGAACGGCGGAGTTTGTCGGCCTTTTCAGGAGAGAAGCCGGCACCCGTGATGGCGATCTGCATCGCCTGTTCCTGAAATAGCGGGACGCCAAGCGTTCTCTCCAATACCTTCTCCAATTCACCACTGGGATATTCGATAGGCTGCTTGTTCCTTACGGCTTCCCGCCGCTTCAGATACGGGTGGACCATGTTTCCTTGAATGGGACCCGGCCGCACGATCGCCACTTCGACGACGAGATCATAGAATATTCTCGGCCGAAGTCGGGGCAGCATGCTCATCTGCGCCCGGCTTTCGATCTGGAAGACTCCGATCGTATCGGCCCGGCAGATCATGTCGTAGACATTGCTATCCCTATCCTTCTGCAAAAGGTCGGCCAGGGTTTCGTTTACATCGTAGCGCAGACGCATGAGCTCGAATGCCTTCTTCAGGCAGGTCAGCATGCCGAGCGCAAGCACGTCGATCTTCAGGAGTTTGAGCGTATCGAGGTCGTCCTTGTCCCATTCGATCATATACCGCCCGGGCATGGCGGTTTTCATGATCGGCACGACCTCGTCGAGCCGGTCGCGCGTGATCAGGAAACCGCCGACATGCTGGGTGAGATGGCGCGGGAAGCCCATGAGTTCTCTTGCATGAGTAATAACCTTCTTGGTCGTCGGGTCCGACACATCGAGACCGGCGACCTTTGCTTCCCGCTCCGAAAGCCCCTCCTCGGACCAGCCCCAGACCGTGCTCGAAAGTGCAGCTTGCACATCCTCCGAAAGCCCGAAGGCCTTGGCCACCTCGCGGCCAGCCATCCGGGTTCGATAGCTGGTGACCGCCGCGGTCAATCCTGCATGGCGATAACCGTAGTGCTCATAAATATATTGGATGACTTCTTCACGGCGCGCATGTTCGAAGTCGACGTCAATGTCCGGCGGCTCGTTACGCTCAGTCGAGATGAACCTCGCGAATAGCAGCGTCGTAAATGTTGGATCGACTTCGGTAATGCCAAGACAAAAACAGACGGTGGAATTGGCGGCCGAACCGCGCCCTTGGCAGAGAATTTTCAAGACATGCCGGGCATGCCAAACAATGTGGCGCACCGTCAGGAAGTAAGGCTCGTATGCCATCTCCTTGATAAGATCGAGCTCGTACCTGATCTGATTGGAAACCTCCTCCCGAATGCCGTCAGGATAGCGGCGTTGGGCTCCTTCCCAGGTAAGCCGTTCCAGGGTTTCAGATACCGTTTCGCCTGAAACGCTCTCATCCGGGTAATTATGACTGAGTTCATCCAGAGAGAACTTCAGCCGACTGAAGAAGCGCTCCGTATTGGCAATTGCATCCGGATAGGTATGGAAAAGTCGCGCCATTTCAGCCGCATGCTTGATATGCCGCTCCCCATTCGGAGCCAGTCGGAAACCCGCCTGCTGAATTGTCACATGCTCCCGGATGGCGGTCATTACATCCGATAGCGACCGGCGATAGGGCAGATTGAAAAGCGGCAAGTTGGTCGCGATCAATGGCACGCGATTGCGGGAGGCGATTTGTGCAAAAGTTGCAAAAATAAATCCGTCCCGCCCGTCATAGGTCGGCGAAAGAGCGAGATAGATGTCCTTGCGGAATCGTTCGCGATAGCTCTTCAGACGATCGCTGAGATCAGCGAGATATCGAGGATCTTCTGCGGAGGAAAAATCCGGAATGATGGCAAGCATCATTTCGTCGCACCATTCCAGAAAGTCCCACTCTTCCAGAATGCAGGAGCCCTTTTCGGTCCGGAGGTTTCCCCGGCTAAGAAGCCGGCAAAGATTGGCCCAGCCCTTCCGGTTGCGGGGATAGGCGAGCACATCCGGTGTATCGTCAGAAAAAACGAGCCGCGCGCCGGGATAAAACGCGCAAGGTTCGATAGCCTCGTTCTCGCCTTCCTTCCTGCCCCGCTCCTGCTGGCGCTTGCAAGTCTCCCGCATTTCTCTGACCTGGTTATGCGCCCGAACCACGCCCGCTACGGAATTCCGATCGGCAATACCGAGACCGGAAAGTCCAAGCAGACTTGCGGCCAGCACCATCTCCTCCGGCCGCGCCGCTCCTTCCAGGAAGGAGAAATTGGTCTTTGCGCCGATCTCGAAGAAAGCCGGGATATCCTTCATGCGAAAATCCCCTGGACACGCCAGACGGGAGCTGCATCTCCCGTTTTGTAGTGACCCTCACGGAAAACCCAGAAGCGGCGGCCCGTTTCGCTTTCAAGGCGAAAATAATCGCGCTCCTCAGCATCCTTTCCGTCGAGCCACCATTCTGGAGAAATCCGTTCCGGGCCCTCGGCGCGCACGACCCGATGAACGATCCGCCGCCAGCGAAAACGCTGCGGAGGGCCGTCGGGAACCGTGGCGGCAAAAGCCTCGATAGGTTCCGGATACCGGAAGAGTCGCAGAGGCCGGTCGGCTTTCGGCATGAAGGCAAAAGCCTCTTCGACATTTTTACCCACGGCCCTCGCCGCCATCGCAGATAGGAAACTCTCTGCCCGCTCCGGCAGATGGCTTTGCCGCAATTCCGCAATCTGCAGACAGTTCGCGCCGAGCCGGGCCGAAACCTTGTCCACGAAATCTGCAAACGAGGCATCACTTTGGCCGTCGCCGGTGAAGTCATCCTGAGAGGGTTTGAAAACCTCGTGCTCGACCACGTTGAGACGGAGAAGCTCGAATCCGAATCCGGCATCAAGATCGTCGTGTACGGTCGCCAAGCGCTCGGAAAACAGCGAGGAAATCCGCTTTGGATCGCGTAGCGGCCGGGAAGCTCTCACCGAAATACGAAAGACGCAGCCGTCCACCCGGAACAGCACCAGCTCGAAGATGCGGCCGCCGACGCCACGGGCTTCCAGCTCCGGTTTCAGCGAAGACGCGACCTGCCCTGTCAATTGCAGGATATGCTCTTCCGCCTGGATCGGATCGGCAAGCTTTCGCTCGACAGACAAGGCGGCAACCGGCCGGCGGGGGGAAATGGCTTCTTCATGCAGCCCCAGTGCCTGATCCAGCCGCTGGAGCAGGCTCGTTCCGAAACGGCGCGCTAACGGCGCGCGCGGCATGGACAGAAGGTCGCCAATCCGCTTCAGTCCCAGCTTGTGGAGCGACGAGATCGCCATCGCGTCGAGACGCAAGGCGTTGACCGGCAGCGGCGCCAACGCTTCTTCAATGCCATCGTGGGAGATTACGCCGCCTAGGCCGAAACGGGAAGCGGCCCAGGAGAGGCCGGGCGACGAGGAGATCGCGCCGTTGACGTCGAAGCCCATCTGGAAAAGCCGACCTAGAATATCCTTGAGAAGCATTTCTTCTCCCCCGAAGAGATGGGCACAGCCGGTGATATCGAGGAAAAGCCCATCCAATCCGTCCAAAGCCACCAGAGGGGTATAGCGATCGCACCAGTCGGCGATGGCTTCGATGAGCGCCCGATCCGCTGCTTCGTCCTCGTCCATGACATGGATTGCCGGAAACATGGCGCGTGCTTCTGTCAGCCCCTGCCCTCGCCTCAGGCCGAAGCGTTCCGAAACCTCGTCAAGCGCCGTGAGCCGCATGGCATTGTCACGCCGCCCGACGCAGAGGATCGGCGGATGCTCAGGACGCCCTTTCGAGCGCCACGATATGCCCCAGAGTCGGCGCGCGATCCTGTCTGTCGGCAGATGCGGGAAGACCAGCGCCAGAATGCGCTGGCGGGGCATGGAAAGAGAAAACCTCTCCTGCCTTGGAATTGAGGGAAAATTGACGGTCATGGGGGTTCCACTCCAAAAGGAAGGAGAGCGGAGCCGGATTACGGCTCTTCTCCAAAATGAGTCGGAAAACGGGATAGCCGATGCTGCCGCCAAGCACGGATCCATCAGGAAGACGCCGGCCGGTGGCCGGCGCCGGTTCGGCAAGGAAGCGGAAGGAAGCGCTGCTCGCCTCTTCTTCGCCTGCATGCCGCAGCAGAAAAAGGGGGCGCCCCGCCGCCTTTGTCCGAAGGTTCAGCCTGCGGCTCTCGGTAAGGCCGAAATTCTTGAGATTGCCGCGGATCTCGAGAATGGTGGCGGAAAGCGCCCTGCTTGCCAGTGCAGTTTCCGCAAGCCATAGCGCCTCATCCAGCTTTCGCGGCACTGCATAAAGAACCTCCTGAGGTTTCAGCCCGAATTGCCCGAGGCCTGGCGCATAAGGAGCACCCGCCTCCTGCCTGGAAACGACATCACCGATCCACAGAACAGGCGCACCATCGGCTTTCCTTCTCTTAAGATGAGATGCGAGTGCGAAGGTGAAACCGCTTGCTGCGCCTGCATCTCCCATCGATCGCGTGCGGATTTCCGTAATTCCATCAAGCGGCAAGCCGCCCTCCAAGGCGACATCCAACGGGTCTATGCCGAAGGGAAGACGAGGCTGTTTTATCCTGGTTTTGCCGCATTCCGGCCTTTCGGCAGCCTGCGCCTGCTCTGCCGCGGCAAGTGCTGGCAGGGATTTTCCCTCCAGTCGGGCGATCTGTGCGCGCAGGGCAAAAAGTCTTTCCTGCGCCGTGGCGTTCTCGGCCATGGCGTCAGCTCCATCCATATATGTTCACTTTATGTTCTTATGGATTCCAGAGGTCGGAAGAAGAGTCAACAGAAGAGACGCGGGAATCTTTTCCTCTTCCGATAGGTCAATGATTCTTCTCTCGAAAAATATTGCCGGAGGCACTATATGGGCCTGATCAGAAGGAGAGCCCATGGCCCGCATTGACCAGACCGACGATTGGCAGGATCGCCATGCGCCGACGATCAGCACATTCGAGTCGCTGGCAATCGATGCTTATGGCCATCTGCCGGAGGAATTCCGGGCGCTCACGACCAATCTCATCATCGAGATCGAAGAATTTCCCGATGACGAGGTTTTCGAGGACATGGCGCTCGAGACTCCCTTCGATCTCCTTGGCCTGTTCGAGGGCCGCGGCATTTCCGAACGCTTCAACATGGAAACTGGCGAACTGCCGAACCGTATCCGGCTCTACCGACGCCCGATCCTCGATTATTGGGCCGAAAACGAGGAAACCCTGGGCGATATCATCACCCATGTGCTGATCCACGAGATTGGTCACCATTTCGGCTTGAGCGACGACGATATGGAGCGCATCGAAGCCAGCGCCGATGCTGCCGCACAGCGCTGATCGGCTTGACGCCTACTGCTCGCCGAGCTTCATGTCCGGATGATAGTCCTTGCCCTCCACGGTCTTCGTGACCGCCTGCCCACACTGCATTTCGCCGGTCGTGGCGTTGAAGGCATAGCTCGGCGAACCATGAAGCTCCCACCCCTTGTTCAGCGCAGCCGTCACCTTATGGCAGAAGGAAGCGTCGTCGGGGCCGGTGAGAAAACGGTAGAGTTTCATGGAGCGTTCTTTCGTTCGGTTAGGAATTTCGCCTTGGCAACAAGTTTCTCGGCCTCCACAAGGTGAAGGCGTTCCACCATCTGGCCGTTGAGATTGATGACATTGAGATGTCGCGCTTCCGGCTTCGCAAAGGCGGCGATGATCGTTTCAGCATCTTTCACCGCTTCCGGATCCGGTCCGAAATGCCGGTTGGCGGGCTCGATCTGGGCGGGATGGATCAGCATTTTCCCGGAAAAGCCCATGACGCGGCCTTGCCTGCATTCTGCCTCGAGAGCCTCCGTGTCCCGGAAATCGTTGAAGACGCTGTCTATGATGTCGATCCCATGGGCTCTGCCGGCCAGCACGATCTGCATCAGCCAGGGCACAAGATAGCCGCGACCCGGCTGCGACAGCACGCCGGTCTCCTTACGCAGGTCGTTGAGACCGACGACGAAACATTGGAGCCGTTCATCGGCAGCTCCGATCGCTGACGCGTTCAAGACGCCTTTCGGCGTTTCGATCATCGCCCATATGGCAAGATCGTCCGGAGCGCCGGCTTCCGAGAGAATATCCGCCACGGACTGTATCTGGGCCACCTGCTCAACCTTGGGAACCAGCACCACGTCCGGAGAGATTTCCACCGCAAGATCCATGTCTGCCTTGCCGAATTGGGTGTCGAGCGCATTGATGCGGACGACCCGTTCCACTCCTTGCAGCGGATTGTCCTTGAACAACCGGCGCAGATTCTCACGCGCCTCGGCTTTCTTCTCCGGCGCGACGGAATCTTCGAGGTCGAAGATCACGGCGTCGCAGTCGAGGGTCCGGATCTTTTCCAGAGCCCTCTGATTGCTGGCCGGCACGCTCAAAACCGAACGGCGAAACCGGAAGGGAGCGAAATTGATGTCGGTCAAGGAAGTCATCACGGCTTTCTGTCAATCTTTTGAAGTCCCGGCAATACCGCAATGCGCAAAACCCCTTGCAAGAAAGGGCGCGAGAGCCCACATTCTTCAACGAGAAAGGTTTGGATCATGCATAATATTCGCGTTTTCTTCGTCATCGTATCGGCGATTGCCTTGTTCGCCATGGCAGCGCTTCTGACGGCGTCACTCACTGTCGCCTTTGCCGGTATTCTTGCAGTTCTTTCCATCGGACGAGCAGTTTCAGCGCGGCTGAAGCCGGTTCCGGTGCGGGCGAAGACGGACAAGCGCGAGATGCATGTCTGGAACGACGGACGCGGAACGATCATAGACCTGTAAACCGGAAACGCCCTTTAAAGGCTAAAAGGCGCTGAAAACCAGCACATCGGCGTACCGGTTCCAGGCAAACAGCCCTTCAAATCCTTGTCGATTTGCTTTATGGCAGCTTCCGCAGATTAGTCCATGTGGAGGCAGATCGTGGAAAAATTCACCAAACTCACCGGCGTCGCAGCGCCGCTTCCGGTCGTGAATATCGATACGGACATGATCATTCCGAAGGACTACCTCAAGACGATCAAGCGCACCGGCCTCGGCAAAGGCCTCTTTGCGGAAGCCCGTTACACCGAAGACGGCGCTGAAAACCCGGGTTTCGTGCTGAATAAGCCCGCATACAGAAATGCCAAGATTCTGGTGGCCGGCGACAATTTCGGCTGCGGCTCTTCCCGTGAGCATGCTCCCTGGGCGCTGCTCGATTTCGGCATTCGCTGCGTCATCTCAACCAGCTTCGCGGACATCTTCTATAATAACTGCTTCAAGAACGGCATTCTGCCGATCGTCGTCAGCCCGGAAGACTTGGAAAAGTTGATGGACGATGCCGAACGCGGCTCGAACGCGGTTCTCACGGTAGACCTAGAAGCTCAGGAAATCACCGGTCCGGACGGCGGCTCGATCCATTTCGACATCGATCCCGGCCGTCGCCACATCATGCTCGAAGGCCTCGACGACATCGCCTCGACCATGAAGAGTGATGCCGCAATCAGGAGCTTCGAGACCAAGAACCGCACCGAGCGCCCCTGGCTCTGATCGGACGCTCTCATGGTCAAGCGGATTTCCTCCGGATCGCCTTTTGAAGCGCGGATCGGTTATTCACGCGCAGTCGTGGACCGGGACATGGTCTACGTCTCCGGCACGACGGGCTACGATTATGCGAAGATGGAAATGCCGGACGATGTCGCCGCCCAGACGCGCAACGCGCTCGGCACCATCGAAAAAGCACTGAAGGAGGCCGGAAGCGGTCTGCAAGATATCGTGCGTGTGCGTTATTACTTGGTCGATATGGTCGACTATGACGCCGTCGTTGATGTGCTCGGTGCAACCTTTTCTGAAGTCCGTCCCGCCGCGACCATGGTCGTCTGCGGCCTCACCACGCCTGAAATGAAAATCGAAATCGAAGTCACCGCCCGCATTGGCGCCGGTAGTTCCTGAACTTTTCCAGCCTCGTCCTCGACAGGCTCGGACGAGGTTTCGCCAGGCGCGAGATCCGCGCGGGAGGACCTGAGCCTGAAAAAACCAAGGACACCACAAGATATGGCAAAGAACCTCTTCCTCCTTCCCGGCGACGGTATCGGCCCTGAGGCCATGGGCGAAGTCCGCAAGATCATCGCTCATATGAACAGCGCCATGCAGGCCGATTTCGTGCTCGACGAAGGCTTGGTCGGGGGCTCAGCCTATGATGCTCACGGTGTCGCTATTTCCGAGGAAGACATGGCCAAGGCCATGAAGGCGGATGCGGTGCTCTTTGGCGCCGTCGGCGGGCCGAAATGGGATCATGTTCCTTACGAGGTCCGCCCGGAAGCCGGCCTGCTGCGTCTGCGCAAGGACTTGGAGCTCTTCGCCAATCTGAGACCTGCCATCTGCTATCCGGCTCTCGCATCCGCTTCGTCTCTGAAGCCGGAACTGGTCGAAGGTCTCGACATTCTGATCGTTCGCGAACTGACTGGCGGCGTCTATTTCGGCGAACCGAAGGAAATCATCGATCTCGGCAATGGACAGAAGCGCGGCATCGACACGCAGGTTTACGATACCTACGAGATTGAGCGGATTGCCGGCGTTGCCTTCGAGCTGGCCCGTACCCGCGGCAATGCCGTCTGCTCCATGGAAAAGCGCAACGTCATGAAGTCCGGCGTGCTCTGGAACCAAGTGGTCACCGAAACCCACAAGCGCTCCTATTCGGACGTAAAACTCGAACACATGCTGGCCGATGCCGGCGGCATGCAGCTGGTGCGCCAACCGAAGCAGTTTGACGTCATCGTTACGGACAATCTGTTCGGCGACATGCTTTCCGACGTCGCGGCAATGCTGACCGGCTCGCTCGGCATGCTGCCGTCCGCTTCGCTCGGCGCGCCCGACGCCAAGACGGGCAAGCGCAAGGCGCTTTATGAACCTGTCCACGGCTCGGCCCCCGACATCGCCGGCCAGGGCATTGCCAACCCGATTGCTATGATCGCCTCCTTTGCCATGTGCCTGCGTTATTCCTTCAACATGATCAAGGAAGCGGAAAATCTGGAAAAGGCGATCGCCAACGTGCTGGATCAGGGCATCCGTACCGGCGACATCATGGCCGAGGGCTGCCGCAAAGTGGGCACGTCCGAAATGGGCGACGCGATCCTCAAGGAGTTCGTCAGCCTCTCCGCCTGATGCCCTACCGGTCTTTCCGCAAAGAGCGGAAAGACCCTTTCGCCGTTTTGTTTTCAGCGTCTGGCTACCCATATCGAGAAATCTATGGGAGAGAGCACGGGGATCGCTCCCGCGCCACGGATAAAGGCTGATGAAACGGACAATCGAAAAACTGAAACACCGCCGCTATCGCTACCGTTCAGGGTCTTCCTCGCCCCGGTGGTGGTCCTACGCGCTGGTTACGGTCAACCTGATCCTGATCGCCTTTTTCCTGCTGGACGCTCCTGTCGGTTCCTATGCGGCCCATACCCGCAACCTTCTGAAGCCTTTTGGGGAAACCATTACCGACCTCGGCAAATCCGGCTGGATCCTGTTTGGAAGCGCTGTCATTTTCTTTGAGGCGCTGGCGGTCATCCGGCTTGCACCGACGCTGAAGACACGTTTCCAGGCAATGCTCGTCAGCCATATGGCCATCTACCTCTTTATCTGCGTTGCCGGCTCAGGCCTGGCGGTCAACCTCTTGAAGCGCGTCATTGGGCGCGCACGCCCCGTTCTTTACGAAGAGTGGAGTTCATACGGGTTCAATCCCTTTTCCGGCTCCCGCTTCGAGAGCTTTCCCTCCGGCCATGCGACGACTGTAGGGGCATTTCTGATGGCCATGGCCATCCTTGCCCCACCCTACAGGCTTCTTTTTCTGGTCATGAGCCTTTGGGTCGGTTTCTCGCGCGTCATCGTCGCCGCCCACTATCCAAGCGACGTCATCGCCGGCCTTTCCTTTGGCGCCTGGTTCTCGATTCTCATGGCAATCGTGTTCTCGCGTTATGGTTTGCTGTTCAGGCAGGAGCCGGGCGGGTGGCCGGTTTTACGCCGACCGATACCCTTGATCATGCGCCCTGACCGCTCAAATGCGTCTTTCCCGCCGCGCGGAATGCCGCCAAAGCGTGAGGAAAAGGCTTGAATGAAAGAAGGCCCGGCGCAATTTCCTGCACCGGGCCTTCTCCTTATCGGTTCCTTGCTGTGAAGGACTATTCGGCGTGGATATCCCGGTCCTTGGTTTCCGGCAGGAAGAGCAAGCCGATCACCAGCGTGATGCCCGCAAATACAATCGGATACCAGAGGCCGTAATAGATATCGCCCTTGGCGGCACTCATAGCGAATGCCGTTGCCGGCAGAAGACCGCCGAACCAGCCGTTGCCGATATGATAGGGCAGCGACATGCCGGTATAGCGGATGCGGGTCGGGAAGAGTTCGACCAGCAGTGCCGCGATCGGGCCGTAGACCATGGTAACGTAGATTACCAGCACCGTGAGGATGGCGATGATCGTCACCCAGTTGACCGCCTGCGGATCTGCTACCATCGAGAAGGCGCCGGAGTTCGGGACGGTATAAACTGCCATCTCCGTCACGCCCGTGGCTTCTTGTGCCGTCAGCAGCTTCTGCGAGACGAGATCCGGGCCGGAAACCGAGGCCTTGTTGCCGGCGCGAATGGCGGCAGCATCAAGCTTCAGTTCCGGATTGGCTGCAACGAAGGCATCAAGTTTTGCATCCGGCACCTTGGAGGCAGCGCGTGCCAGCGGATAACCGCTCGTCTGCAGGGCAATGTTCACCTGCTTCTGGAATGCTCCATCCTTGGCCTTTGCATCGGCACCGGCGGCGATGGCGTCATAGCTGGTGATCGTCGAATCGCCGATCTTGACCGTAGCAGGTTGTCCAGCCGGCCCTGCAACGACATCGTAAGGCACCGAATTGCGCGTCAGGTAAGCCGTCGCAATATCGCAAGAGGTGGTGAATTTAGCAGTGCCGGTCGGGTTGAACTGGAATTTGCAGTCGCCCGGAGCTGCCGTCACTGTCGCCCGCACGGTTTCCTGAGCCTGCGCCAGAGCCGGATTGCCGGCCCAGGTCATAGCCTTGAACAGCGGGAAATAGGTCACCATGGCCAGAAGTAGGCCCGCCATGATGATTGGCTTGCGTCCGATCTTATCGGAAAGCCAGCCGAAGAAGACGAAGAAGCCGGTGCCCAGAAGAAGCGACGCGGCAACCATCAGGTTTGCGGACTGCGCATCAACCTTGAGAATATTCTGAAGGAAGAACAGCGCGTAGAACTGGCCGGAATACCAGACGACGGCCTGGCCGACCACGGCGCCGAACAGGGCGAGAAGTGCGATCTTCGCATTCCGCCACTGGCCGAATGCCTCGGTGAGCGGCGCTTTCGATCCCTTGCCCTCTTCCTTCATTTTCTTGAAGGCAGGCGATTCGTTCATCTTCAGGCGGATCCAGACCGAAACGCCGAGCAGGATGACCGAGAGAAGGAACGGAACGCGCCAGCCCCAGGCTGCAAACGCTTCTTTTCCCACGAGCAGCTGGATGCCGAGGATGACGAGCAGCGACAGGAACAGGCCAAGCGTCGCCGTGGTTTGAATCCAGGACGTGAAGAAGCCGCGTCGGCCATGCGGCGCATGTTCGGCGACATAAGTCGCAGCACCGCCATATTCGCCGCCGAGCGCCAGACCCTGTAGCATGCGCAGGGCAATCAGAAGAATGGGGGCCGCGATCCCGATGGAGGCTGCGCCCGGCAAAATGCCGACCAGGAAGGTCGAAAGACCCATGATCAGAATGGTGACGAGGAAGGTGTATTTGCGTCCGACGAGGTCGCCGAGACGGCCGAACACAAGCGCCCCGAAAGGACGGACCAGGAAGCCCGCTGCAAAGGCCAATAGAGCAAAGATGTTCCGGGTCGTTTCCGGATACTGGCTGAAGAAGGCAGCGCCGATGAAGGTTGCCAATGAGCCGTAAAGATAGAAGTCATACCATTCGAAAACAGTGCCGAGCGACGAGGCGAAGATAACCTTCTTCTCCTCTCGCGTCATACCGCCGGTTCTTACCTCGGCGGTCGTTGCGACATTAGCCATTGTCGTCCTCCCAAAGAATAAACTCGCGTGCCGGCTCCGTGTCCTTTTCCCTCCTGGACATGAATAAGGCGACGCATTGTCGCAGATTGGCAGAATTCTGGCCAAAGGAAGAGAGATGCTTTGGGATTATGACTTTCGTCTAATACCGCGATTTCCTCGAACTGAAATGGTGCGGTGCAGTGTCGTAGCTGCGCCGACAATGCAGGCCTCGCTTGACTCATGGCGAAAATCTTCTAAACACCTTCGCGAACGGAAAGACACATCTATGCGTGCTTGCGAATTCGACATCGCTGCCTTCGCACTGCCGGCTGCTCAGCTCGGGCAGCGCGGATGTTTTTCCGCTTTCTTCAAAACCATGGCCAAAACGACGACGAAAACCGTCTGACGTCTCTGGCCGCCGCTCTCTCCCCGGCAAGGCCGGGGACCAGGAATACGCGGACAAGATCCCGCGGCTTCCCCCTCACCGGATCGAGGAGAGACAGAAAGAGAGCAAGAAAATGGGTTTCAAGATTGCAGTCGCCGGGGCAACCGGCAATGTCGGCAGGGAAATGCTGACTATTCTTTCCGAACGCGGCTTTCCAGCGGATGAGGTTGTGGCGCTCGCTTCCGCTCGTTCCCAGGGCACCGAAGTGTCCTACGGGGACCGGACGCTGAAGGTTTCCAATCTCGAAAACTACGACTTTTCGGACACCGACATCTGCCTGATGTCGGCCGGCGGCGAGATCTCCAAGAAGTGGTCGCCCAAGATCGGCGCCCAGGGCTGCGTCGTCATCGATAACTCGTCTGCCTGGCGCTACGACTCGGAAGTGCCGCTAATCGTGCCGGAAGTGAACCCGGATGCGATCGATGGATTTACCAGGAAAAACATCATCGCCAACCCGAACTGCTCGACCGCTCAACTCGTCGTCGCGCTGAAGCCGCTCCACGACTTCGCCAAGATCAAGCGCGTCGTGGTTTCCACCTACCAGTCCGTTTCCGGTGCAGGCAAGGAAGGCATGGACGAGCTCTTTACCCAGACCCGCGCCGTTTTTGTCGCCGACCCGGTCGAGACGAAGAAGTTCACCAAGCGCATCGCCTTCAACGTCATCCCGCATATCGATGTCTTCATGGAAGACGGGTATACGAAGGAGGAATGGAAGGTGCTGGCCGAAACCAAGAAGATGCTTGACCCGAAGATCAAGGTAACCTGCACGGCCGTGCGCGTCCCCGTCTTCATCGGTCATTCGGAATCGGTCAACATCGAGTTCGAAAACGAGATCACCGCCGACCAGGCCCGCGATATCCTGCGCGAAGCTCCGGGCTGCCTGGTGATCGACAAGCACGAAAACGGCGGCTACATCACGCCTTACGAGTGCGCCGGTGAAGATGCCACCTACATCTCCCGCATTCGCGAAGATGCAACGGTTGAAAACGGTCTCAATATGTGGGTCGTTTCCGACAACCTGCGCAAGGGTGCCGCGCTGAACGCCGTGCAGATTGCCGAGCTTCTCGTCAATCGGGGGCTGATCAAGCCGCGCAAGGCAGCCGCCTGAAAGCGATTAATTTATTAAACATGTTAGGATAGAAACCCTGCCAGAAATGGCGGGGTTTTCTCTCCGAATCATCGCGCATCACGAACTGTTCATGAACGGGTGAGTTGCGAAAGTTTGCAACCACCGCCATAAGGCCGAAAAACACATCCTCCGGACGCTGCGGCCAGGCGATCCGGCTGACCACGGGTTAACTGCATGAAGAAGATTTTGCTGGCAGGATTGATTGCAACCGGTTTGACCACCACTCCGGCTTTTGCAGCGCTTCAATGCGGTAACGACTCATCCGGCTTTGCCCGGTGGGTCGACGAGTTCAAGCGCGTGGCTCCGGCGAATGGCATCAGCCCGTCGGTAGTGGAAAAAGCCTTCGCCGGCGTCTCTTATAACCGCGAAACGATCCGAGCCGATCGGGGTCAGAAAAGCTTCAAGCTCTCCTTTGACGAATTCATGCGCAAACGTGGCGGGGCCGCCATCATCTCCCGCGGCAAAAGCATGAAGTCCGGCAATGCATCCCTCTTCGCCTCGATCGAACGCCGTTACGGCGTGCCGGCCGGACCGCTCCTTGCCATCTGGGGCATGGAGACCGGCTTCGGCGGCTTCATGGGCAATCAACATACGCTGTCTGCCGTCGCAACGCTGGCTTATGACTGCCGCCGTTCGGCCTACTTCACGGAACAGCTCTACGCCGCTCTCCAGCTCGTCGCTCGCGGAGACCTGAGCACCTCGGCCAAGGGTGCGGCTCACGGCGAGATCGGCCAAACCCAGTTCCTGCCGCTAAACGTCGTACGCTACGGCGCCGATGGGGACGGGGATGGCCATATCGATATGGTTCGCTCGCGCGCCGACGCGCTTGCCTCGACCGCCAATTTCCTGCGTGGACATGGCTGGCGAGCCGGTGCCGGCTACCAGCCCGGGGAACCGAATTTCGGTGCCATCCAGGGCTGGAATGCCGCAAGCGTCTATCAGCGGGCGATCGCCTATATCGGCGCCGAGATCGACGGTCGGTAACTCGGAAAAATCAGGTCAGGCCGACGCCTGTTCGGCCTGAAGGCGCGGATCGTCCAGCTCCGGACGAATGAAGTCGCCCTTCTCGTTCATCACCCACAATTCGCCGGTCGAGATGTCGAACCAGGCACCATGGATGCTGAGTTCGCCTTTCTCGCAGCGTTTGCGCACGAACGGAAATGTTTCGAGATTGGCGATCGAGTTGCGGATCGACACGCGTTCAAGTGCCGTCTGCCGCTCGGCCTGGGTCATAAAATCATTGCTTTGGATCAGTTCGGCCGCCGGCCGGACCAGCGCCATCCACCGACCGATGAAGTCGCCGGGCGAAAGCGGCTCCATCGCCGGATCGAGCGCTGCCCGGATTCCGCCACAGCGGCCATGGCCCATTACTACGATATTCTCGATCTCCAGCACCTGTACCGCGTATTCCACCGCCGCCGAAGTGGCGTGAAACTGACTGTCCGGCTCATAGGGCGGTACCATGTTGGCGACGTTGCGGACCACGAAAAGTTCGCCCGGGCCGCAATCGAAAATAGTTTCCGGCGCAGCGCGGGAATCGCAACAGGCAATGAGAAGCGCGTGGGGTTTCTGTCCGGTTTCGGCCAGCACCCGGTAGCGTTCGCGTTCGTCGGCGTAACGCCCGCTCATGAAATTGCGGTAGCCCGCTAGAAGTCTGTCTGGAAAATCCGTCATGGGGAAAACGATTATAGCGGCAGGCGCCTAATTTCAACGGTCATTTGTGCAGTTGCTAAGATGAGAACCGAATCACCGCTTCGCCCGTTGCAGCGGGTGCACGAGCCTGCGCATCTGTACCATCGCCATCGGCGTGGAGAGGCTGGAAGCGTCGGTCTCCAATGTCAGTTCGTCGCCTCCCCGCTTGGCCGTGCGCGCCAGAATCTCGAAGACGCTTGCCGTCGCAAGCTGCAGCGCCTTTTCCTCTTCCATGCCTGCCAGAATACGCCCCAGGAAAAGTGCGCTGAGGAGATCGCCGAGGCCGTTCGGCGGATTGTCGATCAGCCGATGTTCGGCAAGCAACGCATGTTTTCCGGTGAGATAGAGATTGCCTGTGCCGCCTGCCATCATCGGAACGGCAGAGGTCACCAGAATGCGGGGCGGTCCGAGCGCGATCGCTGCGTCCATGATCTCGTTGTTGGTTTCCAGTGGCGCCCCTGAAAGCCAGGCAAGCTCATAACGATTGGGCGTGGCAATGGTGGCAAGCGGAATGAGTTCGTCGCGGATCGCCTCCGCGGTCGGCTGCGGGATATAGAGCCCGCCGAGGTCGCCCATCACCGGGTCGCAGACATAGAGGAGTTGCGGATTCTTCTCCCTCAAGGCCCGAACCAGCCGAGCCACCGAACGCGGCTGGGCTGCATTTCCAAAATAGCCCGTCAGGACGGCCTTTACCTCACCCAGCCATGGCGCGCGGATGAGATCGTCTATAGCTTTGTCGAAATCCGATTCGTGGAAAGTCAACCTCGTGGAAGGCCCATGACCCGGATGCCAGGGAAGAACGATGGTTGGCATTGCCCACACTGGATATCCAAGCGTTTCCAAGGCGAAAACGGCGGCGCGATTGCCGACGGAGCCGCGGATGACGTGGCTGGAAATGACGATGACGGCATTGCTGTTGTCCTGCATGGATCCGCTTTCCGACTTCAATGGCCTGTTGATGGTTTCTTCGCACCGCTGTGTCAATAATAGTCGAGAAGAATGCGGCAACCTCGCATGCGGACATGGATCGGCCACGTTGCCGCAAGATGACAGAGCATGAAATAATTCGGTTTAATCAAAAAAGGGGAGGGAGAAAATATGGCCGTCAGGCAGAATCCGAAGCGTGAAAAACAGATTGAAAACGCGCGCAAGGTTGCCACCCAGGACAAGGGACCGCTTCTGGACCCCCTCATCCTGTTTGGCCGAGCCAGCAATGACGACCTTGAGAACTATACTCCTGAAATGCTGGCCCTATCCGCAAGGCACGCGGCCGAACGGTTGAATGCTTGGCCACGGGTCAGGGCGGATATCACGGTAACGCCTATAGCCGGGGTGGAGCCCAAAGGCGTGCCGGTTTCCGTCTTGACGATTGTCGATCGGAACATGCCTTTCCTTTTCGATTCAGTCATGGGTGAGGTGACGGCCACCCACCGTGATCTGATGCTGGCCGTTCACCCGATATTGCTTCTTGAGCCAGGCAAGGAGCCGGTGCTTCGCTCTAATGAGAATCCTGGGAATCCAGCTCATCACGTAAGCCTGATACAGATCCATATCGCGCCACTCTCGCAGGAGCAGTCAACGGCGCTGACAGAACGCCTTGGTTACATCCTGGATCAGGTGCACCTGTCCATCTCCGATTGGAGCGCGATGCTGGATGTTCTCAAGGGCGCCGCCGGCCAACTCAACAATTCGACCAGCCGTCGGAAGGCCGATCGCGAAGAGGCGATCGCATTCCTGGAATGGCTGCGCGACGACAATTTCACTTTTCTCGGCATGCGGGAATATGTCTATTCCGGCAAAGGCCCCGAAGCGAAGGTGGAGCGCGGCAAAGGCCGTGGTCTGGGCATATTGTCCGACCCGGACGTCCTGGTGTTGCGCCAGGGCAAGGACGCCGTGACGACCACACCGGAAATCCTTGAATTCCTCGATGGACCGGATTTCCTGATCGTCACGAAAGCAAACGTGAAATCCGTGGTCCATCGTCGGGCTTATATGGACTATGTCGGCGTCAAGCGTTTCGACGAGAATGGCGAGGTCGTCGGAGAACTGCGCATCGTCGGCCTCTTCACGGCCACCGCCTATACCCACTCCGTTCGCGATATCCCGCTCCTGCGCGCCAAGGCCGCCAGAATTGAGGAACACTTCGGCTTCGATCCGGACAGCCATTCAGGCCGCATGCTGGCAAATACGCTGGAATCCTATCCGCGTGACGACCTTTTCCAGATCGACACCGACCTGCTTGCTCGCTTCTGCGAGCAGATCATGGAATTGAGCGAACGGCCTCGTGTACGCGCGCTGCCACGCATCGATCATTTCGATCGGTTCGTTTCGGTGATCATTTACGTTCCGCGGGAGGATTACAATTCTCTGGTGCGTGAAAAGGTGGGCGACTATCTCGCAAATATCTACGACGGGCATATCTCTGCCTACTATCCGGCCTTTCCGGAAGGCGGTTTGGCCCGCGTACACATGATCGTAGGTCGACGCGGCGGCAAGACTCCACGTGTTCCGCAGGCAAAGCTCGAAGAGGCAATCCGACTTATCGCGACCCCTTGGGAGGATCGTTTTGCGGCCTTGGCAAAACAAGGCCCTCGCCTCTCCGTAACGCAGGCCTTCCAGGAAGCCTTTTCCCCCGAGGAAACCTTTGAGGATCTTCCCGATATCGTCGCCTGCGCTGCCGGTGAAACGATCCGCATCGCCTTCTATCGCCGCCCCGCCGATACTGCCGCCACCGTTTCGCTGAAGATTTTCCACAAGGGCCGGCACCTCTCGCTCTCCCGCCGTGTACCGCTTCTTGAAAACCTGGGTTTCCATGTGGTCAGCGAGCAGACTTTCGAACTCAATGTCGGGTTGGGGAGTGATCGCAAATTGGTCGTACTGCACGACATGGAATTGCAGGTTAATAATGCGCGGGAAATCGACCTTTCCCATGAAGGCATGTTACTGGAGGAGGCCTTCCTATCGGCTTTCGATGGCGCAATCGACAATGATGGTCTGAACCGGCTGGTGCTGCTCGCCGGACTTTCCGCACGAGAAGTCACTGTGTTGCGAGCCTATTCCCGATATCTTCGCCAGACCGGGATCGTATACTCGCAAAATTACATCGCCGACACGCTGAACAAATACCCTGCCATCTCGGCCGCCATCTTCCGTCTCTTCCGCGACGGCTTCGATCCGAAGCTTGGAGAAAAGGTGCGGGTGAAGAAGCTGACGGAAGCCCATGCCGAGATCGAAGCCGCTCTCGGTAACGTCCCGAACCTCGACGAGGACCGGACGCTGCGCCGTTTCGTCAACGCCGTCGATGCCACCCTGAGGACGAACTATTTCCAGCGCGACGCCCAAGGATCACCAAAGCGAATGTTGGCCTTCAAGCTCGATCCAAAACTCCTCGACGGGCTGCCTGAGCCAAAACCGTTCCGAGAGATCTTCGTTTACGGCACCGAGGTCGAAGGCGTGCATTTGCGCTTCGGCAGAGTTGCACGCGGCGGCTTGCGCTGGTCGGATCGTGGCGAGGATTACCGAACCGAGGTTTTGGGCCTAGTGAAGGCCCAGCAGGTCAAGAACGCGGTCATCGTACCGGTGGGCGCCAAAGGGGGGTTCTTCCCCAAGATGCTGCCCGTCGGAGGCTCCCGCGACGAGGTCTTTAACGCCGGACGGGAAGCCTACAAGACCTATATCAGAACGTTGCTCTCTATCACCGACAACATCGTCGATGGCGAAATCGTACCGCCGGCGGATACGATGCGCATCGACGGCGACGACCCCTATTTTGTCGTAGCGGCCGACAAAGGCACCGCCACCTTCTCCGACACCGCCAACGGATTGGCCCAGGAAGCCGGCTTCTGGCTGGACGACGCCTTCGCCTCAGGGGGCTCCGCCGGCTACGACCACAAGAAGATGGGCATTACCGCCCGCGGCGCCTGGGAGGCCGTCAAGCGGCATTTCCGCGAGAAGGACATCGACATCCAGACCACGCCCTTCACTGTGGCTGGTGTCGGAGATATGTCCGGCGACGTTTTTGGCAACGGAATGCTGCTGTCCCGCAAGATCAGGCTCATTGCCGCCTTCGATCATCGTGACATCTTCATCGATCCTGATCCGGACACTGAAAAGTCCTTTGTCGAACGCGAGCGCCTCTTCGCCCTGCCGCGGTCGAGCTGGCAGGATTACGACCGGACGACGATGTCCAAAGGCGGTATGATCATTTCGAGAGCCGAGAAGGCCGTTAGGCTGACCCCGGAAGCGGCCGCAGCGATCGGCATCGACAAGACGACGGCAACGCCTTTCGAGATCATGACGGCGATCCTGAAGAGCCCCGTAGACCTGCTCTGGTTCGGTGGCATCGGCACCTATATCAAGGCCGCTTCCGAAGCCGACACCGAAGTGGGCGACCGCGCCAACGATCCGATCCGCATTACTGCGGCGGACGTGCGTGCGAGCGTGATCGGCGAGGGTGCCAATCTTGGCGTCACCCAAAAGGGCCGCATCGCTTATTCGCTCGCCGGCGGGCGCTGCAATTCGGACGCGATTGACAATTCCGCGGGCGTCAATTCCTCGGACGTCGAGGTCAACATCAAGATCGCGCTCAACTCGGCGATGCAGGACGGTCGGTTGACGCGGGAGAAGCGCAACCAGCTTCTCTCCTCGATGACCGACGAGGTGGCCGGGCTCGTTCTGCGCAACAATTATCTTCAGCCGCTGGCAATCTCCCTTACCGAGAGAAAGGGCGTCGCCAACCGGGAAGAACTGTCACGCCTCATGTCCGTGCTTGAGAGCCAGGGCCTCCTGAACCGTAAGGTGGAAACGCTTCCCGATGACAACGAACTGGCCGAACGGTATCTTTCCAACCGCCCCCTGACCCGGCCGGAAATCGGTATTCTGCTCTCCTATTCGAAGATCGTCCTGTTCGACGCACTGATCGACAGCTCCATCCCGGACGATCCCTATTTTTCTGCCGTGCTGAAAGCTTATTTCCCGGCAAAGATGCAGAAGCCCTACGCAGCCGATATCGAAAATCATCGCCTGCATCGGGAGATCGTGGCAACCGCCTTGGCCAATGAGGCCATCAATCGGGGTGGGCCCGGTTTCGTACAGCTGATGAGTGACGTGACGGGCGCTGCGGCATCAAATGTCGTCAAGGCAGCTTTTCTGGCACGCGACAGTTTCGACCTGCCGAAGCTGTGGGCGGAAATCGATGCATTGGACGGCCGGATTTCGGGCCAGGTCCAAAACGATCTCTACGCCCGCACCACGCTGATCTTCGCGGAAGCGACCCGGCTCATTCTTCAGACGCAGGTCGGCGCCGGCGATATGACCGGTGCCATGAGCCGGCTCAGAGCCGCAATTAAGGGCCTGCGTTCCTCCATCACCGCCGGAAGCATTCTGGAAACCGCGGCACAGGCCACGGAGTTCGAGGCACAGGGCGTCCCTTCGGCGGTCGCACGGGAAATCCTGCTGTTGCCAACCCTGGTTCTCCTGCCCGAAATCATGCTGGTTGCCAATCGTACCGGCGAGACCATGGCGCGCGCAACGGAAAGCTACTTCGCTGTCACCGAGACGTTCCGCATCAATCGGCTGATCGGTGCCGGCGAGCGAATTGCCACCTCAGATCACTACGAGAGTCTGGCGCTTTCACGCAGCCTGCAGCAGATCGCCTCAGCCCGACGTGACATCATCATCGCCGCCCTCACGGCTCATCCAAAGGAAAAGAAGCCGCTGCAGGCGTGGGTTGGCAATGACCGGACGCGCGTGAACCGCATCGGAGCAGAACTTATGGCTCTGAGCGAGGGCAGCGATCTCACGCTTCCCAAGATCACCGTTGCCGCCGGGCTTCTCGGAGATCTCGCACGCGGACCGGCAATCTAGCAAAGGGGAGAGGCCGCAGACCGTCCGGCGGTCCCCACCATGATCATGGCATTCCAGGCGGGGCATAACGCAGCTATGTCCCCTGGACGACTTGTTTACCAGAATGACCTTCATCGCTTGAAGAGGTTTGAGCGCTCTGATCCGGGGGGTAAAATGGCTGTTCATGTGATTGAGGAAGCGCCGGCGAAATCCAGCCGGCGCGGTATCTGGGGCTGGATGCTCTTCGACTGGGCAGCTCAGCCCTTTTTTACCGTCGTCACGACCTTCGTGTTCGGCCCCTATTTCGTCGCCCGATTGACCAGTGACCCTGTCTCGGCACAGGCAGCCTGGAGCAATATGGCGACGATCTCCTCGATCACCATTGCCATACTGTCACCGATCCTCGGCTCGATCGCCGATCAATCGGGTCCTCGAAAGCCATGGATCGCGTCTTTCGCCGCGGTCAAAATCACCTGCGTCGCTATGTTGTGGTTCGCAGCGCCCGGCTCCCCGATCATTTGGCCGCTGATTTTCATGATCCTGGCCTCCATCGCAGCCGAGTTTTCCACCGTCTTCAACGATTCCATGATGCCGCGCCTCATCAGCAAGGACGAGGTCGGCAGGGTTTCGAATGTCGCCTGGGGCCTCGGTTATCTCGGCGGCATGATCGTGCTGATCGCAGTGGTGGCGCTCCTCGCAGCAAGCCCGGATACCGGGTTGACCCTGATCGGCATTCCCCCGCTGTTCGGGCTCGACCCTCATCTCGGAGAAGACGCCCGCATTACCGGCCCGATCGCGGCGCTTTGGTATTTCCTCTTCATTCTTCCCATGTTTTTCTTCACGCCCGACACCAGAAAGGCGATGCCCTTTGCAGAGGCTGTACGCTCCGGCTTGCAGGAGCTTGCAGGAACTGTCCGTGAATTGAAGCAGAGGGCGGGCATTTCCAGGTTCTTGATCGCGCGCATGCTCTATCAGGACGGCGTCAACGGCGTGCTGATCCTTGGCGGCACCTTCGCTGCTGGAATGTTCGGTTGGGCCACGATAGAAATCGGCATCTTCGGAATCCTGCTGAACGTGGTTGCCATCTTCGGCTGCATTGCCGCCGGTGCGCTCGACAAGGCGATGGGATCGAAGCGTGTCGTCTCAGCGAGCCTCGTATGCCTGCTGATTGCAACCCTCGGCATTGTCTCGACGGGCCCAGGTTTCGTCTTCTTCGGCATGCTTCCGCTGCCCATGGACGACGGAGGAGGGTTGTTCGGAACAGCTGCTGAAAAAGCCTATCTGCTCTTCGGCCTGTTGATAGGCGTCGCCTTCGGCCCTGTGCAGGCTTCGTCGCGCTCCTATCTTGCCCGCAGCGTCAGTTCTTCCGAAGCAGGTCGGTTTTTCGGGATCTACGCGCTGTCGGGCCGGGCTACCAGTTTCATGGCGACACTCTTCTTTTCGCTGGCCACCTATGCGACCGGATCGGCGCGGCTGGGAATGGCCACGCTGATCCTCTTCCTGCTGGCTGGTTTCCTCTTGCTGCTTACGACGCCATACCCGGCCGGTAACCCCGACGCAGCACCGGAATGATAGTCGGCTGATCAATGCCGGAAATGGCGCATGCCGGTAAAGACCATGGCAACGTTGTGCTCGTCGGCAGCGGCAATCACCTCATCGTCGCGCATCGAGCCGCCCGGCTGGATAACGGCCGTTGCGCCGGCCGCGATCGCCGATAGCAGGCCGTCGGCAAAGGGAAAGAAAGCCTCCGAGGCAACAGCTGAACCCTTGGTCATCGGTTCCGCCCAACCCATGGCCTTTGCCGCTTCCTCCGCCTTGATGGCGGCGATGCGTGCGGAATCTACCCGGCTCATCTGTCCGGCGCCGATGCCGGCGGTCTGGCCGTCCTTGGCATAAACGATTGCATTGGACTTCACGTGCTTGGCCACCTTGTAGGCGAACTTCATGTCTTCGAGCTCGCGCTCGCTCGGCGCCCGCTTCGTCACGACACGCAGATCGATATCCTCGATCATGCCGTTATCCCGGGTCTGGACGAGGAGCCCGCCTGAAACGGTCTTGGCGGTGATCCCCCGCGAGCGCGGGTCCGGCAGGCCGCCGGTCACCAGTAGCCGCAGGTTTTTCTTCGTGGCAATGATTGCCTTGGCTTCGTCCGAAACCTCGGGAGCGATGATCACTTCGGTGAACAGCTTGACGATTTCTTCGGCAGTCTCGCCGTCAAGAAGCTGGTTTAATGCGATGATGCCGCCGAAAGCGGAGGTGGAATCGCAGGCAAGCGCCCGCAGATAGGCGTCCTTCAAGCTCGGGCCCGTCGCCACGCCACAAGGATTGGCATGCTTGATGATGGCACAGGCCGGCGCCTTTGCGGGCGCAAACTCGGCAATTAGCTCGAAAGCCCCATCCGTGTCGTTGATGTTGTTGTAGGAAAGCTGCTTTCCTTGCAGAAGCTTGGCGGTGGCGACGCCGGGGCGGTTTTCGCCGGTAACGTAGAAGCCCGCGCTCTGGTGCGGGTTTTCGCCGTATCGCATCTCTTCTTTCAACACACCGCCAATCGTCCGGTAGCGTGGAATTTCGATGTCCAGCGCTTCGGCGAACCAGTTGGAGATCGCCGTGTCATAGGCCGCTGTGCGCGCATAGGCTTTGGCGGCAAGCTTCTGACGGAAGGCATAGACCGTTTGCCCATCGTTGGTCCGCAGCGCTTCGATGAGTGCAGGATAGTCGGAGGGATCGACGACGGTCGCGACATAGGCATGGTTCTTGGCTGAGGCGCGGATCATCGCGGGCCCGCCGATGTCGATATTCTCAACCGTGGTCGGATAATCGCCGCCGGCGGCGCGCACCTCTTCGAAGGGATAAAGATTGATGACGGCGAGATCGATGGCTTCGATCCCGTGCTCCTTCATCGCGGCCGCATGCTCCTGGTCGTCCCGGATGGCGAGAAGTCCGCCATGCACGGTCGGATGCAGCGTCTTTACGCGACCGTCCATGATTTCCGGAAAACCCGTCACTTCCGATACGTCGGTCACGGGAAGACCCGTCGCCGCGATCGCCTTGTGTGTTCCGCCTGTCGACAACAGCCTCACGCCCTGAGAGACCAAGGCCTCAGCGAGCTCTATGATGCCGGTCTTGTCGGAGACCGAAAGCAGCGCGGTGCGAATTTTGATACGATCGGGAGCAGGGATTTTTTTGGAAACGACGGCCATCGGTCTCTCCTGGGAACGCGCCATAGATCGGCACTGCGAAGGATTGCCGCCGTTAGCATAGCTTCTGCCCTCAGGGGAAGCCTATTCGCCGCGCCTCAGCATCCAACGGATTTCCGATATGTGCGGCAGGGAGAACTCGATGACGAGCTGCTGGCTCGGCCTGGCACCGGAAACATCCGCAAAAAAGATATCCTCGTCGATCAAGACCTGCAGGCCGGGAGCTGCGAAAACCCACGTTTCGCCATCCGCCGCGCGCATGACGACGCTTTCTTCATCACGTCGCAGGAGCGTAATCGCCGGGTGGATATGAAACCGTGCCGCTGCGCTGAAGGGATCGTCGTCGGCTGCCTCTCCTTCGGGCAGGAACAAGCGATCATGCCCCTTGATCTTGTTCCCCTTGGCGTTGAGTCCGATCTCGCGCTCGTGCAGATAGCCGAATTCGCGGACATAGCCATCGTGGATAGCCCGCAGCCAGTCGTTGCCATGCGGGTCGTCCCAGCGTTCCACCTCCACCTCCGATACGCCGCCAAGTAAGATCGGCCCCGCCAGCCTGGATCGGGCAACGCGGCCGGAGGATGTTTCATTGAGCGTCACGGTCGAATGGGCGGCGGTCGAGCGGGCGATCTGCCGGTAGGTACGGCTGCCATGTTTCGGCGCGCCGCTGTTGACGATGAAGCGGTGCCGGCCGGAGGACATTTCGAACGAAAGGCAGCCGGCATGAGCTCCGCGTGAAAGCTCCGTCGAAAGCGCATGCCCCGTATCGACGATCAGCGTGGTGCCTTCTGCCGAAAGCCGATGGTAATTCATGTGCGGCAGGGCCTTGAACGGCTTGCCGGCGGTTTCGTCGTACCGCAATACGGACATCAGCTCGCTTGCAGGCGTGGCACTGGCCCCGTTGAACAGAGCAAGATCACCATCCTGGTGACGGAAGAAACGCAGGGCGGGATACATTCGGTCGATTGTCGGGATGAGCTTCTGCGGCAGGTCGTGGCCCAGGTTGATATAGGTCTGTCGAAGCGGCAGAAGGTCGATGAGCAGGTCGAGCACCGTCCGCGGATTGCGCGATACATGGCCTCCGTCCGGCAGGATCTGGCGTTCCAGCTCCCGGTCGAGCCGATTGCCTTCGCGGCGGATATAGGCAGCCCGCGTCGGCATCGAGATCGAGGCCATGGCGAGCGCGATGCGGAGCCTCAGCCGGGTATCGCCTTCGGGCGTACAGCCGGCTATCTTCCGTAGGTAGCGTACCTGATAAGCTAGGCTTTTCATGAAGCGCCGGTAAAAACCCGCCTCGGCACCCTGCAAGACAACCGTGGAGTGGGAGAGCCAGGCGATCACCCGCTCGGCCGCCACATTTGCCTCCCATGCCAACCCCTTCGGCCGCCGACCGTAGAGTGCTATCCAGTCGGCCACCACCTGACGAACATGGGCACAGCTGGCTTCGGTCTTGTTGGTGCGGATATGCCTCAGCCAGGCAAAGGAGTGCAGCCGCTCGGCAAAGGCGCGAGATGGAAGCTCGACGGAAAAGGGCGAGCGCCCGTAAGTTTCCAGAATACGGCCGGCTAACGGAAAGCGGCCTTCAAGGATCTCTTCCGCGACAAAAGGATCGAGCGACCTCAAGTCCGTGGGTGCAACGATCAACCGGTCGGGAACGTGGAGAGAAAAAGAGGTGGCAGCCAGACGCAATCCGGCGGACCGCCGGCAAAAGCGGCGCCAGATTTCCCGCAAGCCGTAGGAGAAGAGCCTCCGGCGATCTGCGAGCCGCATGGTCAATCTAGAACACTCCGCAGGATTCGATCTCCAGCCGGTCGGCCGGAATCACTTTAGCTCATTCGAAACAATGGGCTTGTATGGTGAACAAAGCCTTACTGGCGCTGAAGCACGCTTGCGAAGAATCCGTCCATTCCACCTGCGAATTCGTCGTCGCCTGGTAACATTGCCGGCGTCGTTCGGAATTCGCCAAGCGGAGAGATCGCCTCTTGCAAGCCGGGCCAATCCTGCGCTTCTGCAGGCCGACGCTTCAGATCAGGATGATCTGCCAGCACCCGTTGCACCAGTTCCTCACCTTCGGAAGGATCGAGCGAGCAGTTGGAAAAAACCACGATGCCCCCGGGCTTCACCAGCGTGATTGCATGACGCAGCATCTTTTCCTGCAACGCAGCAAGCTTTGCGATATCCCCCGGTCCTTTGACCCAGAGCACATCGGGGTGCCGACGCGTCGTGCCTGTCGAGGAACAGGGCGCGTCGAGCAGGACGCCGTCCAGCAGTTCTTCGGGCTTGTAGTCGAAAAGATCGCCGGCAATGAACTCTGCCTCAAGGCTCAGTCGCGCAAGATTTTCCTTCAATCGAGCCAATCGGTTGGCAGATTGCTCGACGGCCGTCACCTTAGCGCCGGCCGCGACCAATTGCGCGGTCTTGCCGCCCGGCGCTGCGCAAAGGTCCGCCACCCGCTTGCCCTTCAGATCCCCCAAAAGTTTCGCAGGAATGCTGGCTGCCGCATCCTGCACCCACCACACACCCTCCGCAAATCCTTCAAGCGCCGATACCGCTCCTTCGAACATCGGCATCCGGATACTGCCTGTCGGCAGAAGCTTGCCCCCGAGTTTTTCGGCCCAAACTTCTGGGTTGGACTTCACTGTCAGATCGATCGCCGGCGGCACGAGCTGGGCCTCCGCGATGCGAGCCGCCGCAATCTCGCCGTAAGCAGCGACAAGCCGTTGGCTGAACCAGCCCGGTACGGGCGAGATAGAGGCTGTTCGTACTAGAACCTCGTCCTTCTCGCGCACCAGCCTGCGCAGTACGGCATTGACGAGCTTTGCAAAACGGCGGTTACGTGGGTCTCGATTGGCCTGTTCAACGGCAAGATCCACAACCGCATGGGGCGGCACGTCGAGATGGAGAATTTGCGCCGCAGCGGTAACAAGCACGTGGTGGAGGGCGCGCGCGCCTTCCGGGAGCGGCGTCTCGATCAGCGATGCAATTGCCGCTTCGAGCCGCGGCAGGTGCCGCAGCGCCGTTGTGAGAATCGCGCGGGTCAATGCGCGGTCCGCATCGCTGAGTGCTTTGTAGGCCGGATTGCCATGGACCGGATCGAGCATGCCGTCGAGCGAGATCTTCCGATCCACGACCGCCGCCAGCAGTTTGGCCGCGGTCGCTCGCACTTCGAGCCCCGGTTTCAGCGCTTCGCCCTGTACGGGGCCTTGCGCGGGCAAGTCCGGTTTCCTGCGATACTGCTTGTGCGAAGGCGACTTCTTGTTTTTCTTGGGCTCACTCAAGACCAGGGACCTTTTCGCGGTTCATTGGAACCGCGGCCCCAGCCGGTCGTCGGCACGGAGCGCGCGGTGCGCTGGGGTCTACCAGCCCTGAAGCCGCCCGTCGAGCCGCCGCCGGGGAACTTGCCTGCCATCTGCTCCAGGGCCGCAATCCGGTTTTCGGTGTTTGGATGGGTCGAAAACAGGTTATCCATTCGCTCGCCCGACAGAGGATTGATGATGAACATATGCGCTGTAGCGGGATTGCGTTCGGCGTCATAATTGGGAATGGCATGTGCCGCGCCGGCTATCTTGGCGAGCGCCGAGGCAAGCCACAGCGGGTTACCGCAGATTTCGGCGCCACGTTGGTCGGCGGAATATTCACGGGTGCGGCTGATCGCCATCTGCACCAGCATGGCCGCGAGCGGCGCGACGATCATCGCCACCAGCACGCCGATAAAACCCAGCGGGTTGCTATTGTTCTCGCGGTTGCCGCCGAAGAAGAAGGCGAAATTGCCGAGCATGGAGATAGCACCCGCCAGCGTCGCGGTAATCGTCATCGTCAGCGTGTCGCGGTTCTGGATATGCGCCAGCTCATGGGCCATCACGCCCGCCACCTCCTCATGCGTCAGGCGCTGCAAGAGGCCCGTGGAGGCGGCAACGGCAGCATTCTGCGGGTTGCGCCCCGTGGCAAAGGCGTTCGGCTGGGGATTATCATAGATGTAGACCTTCGGCATGGGCAGGCCTGCATTGGCCGCCAGGTCCCGGATCATATTATAGAATTCCGGAGCCGTGCGTGCGTCCACCTCCTGGGCATGATAGGCGGACAATACCATCTTGTCCGAATTCCAGTAGGAAAAGAGATTCATGCCTGCCGCGATCACCAGGGCAATCATCATCCCGCCCCTGCCGCCGATCAGGAATCCGACGCCCATGAACAGGGCCGTCATGAAGGCCAGAAGCATGGCGGTGCGCATCACGTTCATCGTCATCTCTCCGTTGCCGATGCCGCTCAAGGGTTTTCCTGCGGCGACGAACGCCCTATGATGTGGTCAATTCGACCGCAGTTTTCAATAAACCATCCAGTGATCCGAAAGATGCAGAACGCAGAGAACGACAATCGCGACACCGCCACAAAGGAAGAAGCTCCACCGAGACCTCTGCCCCCAGCGGCCCAGCGCGCGCTGAAGGAAGCTGAGGAACGCCGGCAGGCGGAAGCGAAGACCGAGACGCCGGCAGAATATGGCGGCCGCGGTGGCGCCGATCCCGCCCGTTTCGGCGATTGGGAAATCAAGGGCCGGGCAATCGACTTTTAAGGTAAATATTCCTATTGACTTTGGCGCATGATCGGAATTTATTCCTTTCATGCTCAAGGAACTTCTAATTCTGGCTGGTTTCGTCACAACCCTCTTCACGCAAGCATCGGCGCGCGAGGAGATCTCAGGACCTGTCACCGCGAAAATTCTGCGGGTTATTGATGGCGACACCCTGCTGGTTGAAGCCCAGCCCTGGCCGCAGCAAAAGATGGAAGTCTATGTCCGGATACGCGGCATCGATGCGCCAGAATTGAAATCAAAATGCGATCACCTCCGCCGGGAAGGGCTTGATGCGCAGCAGGCCTTGGAAACCTTGGCCGCAGCCTCTTCCAGAATTCAACTCACGCGTATTTCAGGCGACAAATATTTCGGCCGCATCGTCGCCGACGTCATCTTGTCGGACGGGCGCAATGCCGCAAGCAACCTCCTGCTTGCCGGCCTCGTGCAAGACTATGACGGAGGCAGGAAGCCACACCGGATCTGTAATACCGATTGAAAGACTTTCGTCGTTTGAACTGCCCCCGAAAGTTGGACGACAACTTTCGGGGATCGGTTCTGGGGAGGCGGCCCTTTTGTCAGCCTGCCTTGTTCTGGCGGTTCGTGATAAGGTCATCGACAACGCCGGGATCGGCAAGTGTCGAAGTATCCCCGAGCGCCCCGAAATCATCCTCGGCAATCTTGCGCAGGATGCGGCGCATGATCTTGCCGGAGCGCGTCTTCGGTAGACCTGGCGCGAACTGGATCTTGTCCGGCGCCGCGATCGGGCCGATCTCCTGACGGACGTGCTTGACCAGTTCCTGCCGGAGCGCATCGTTGCCTTCATTGCCCGCCATCAGGGTGACATAGCAATAAATACCCTGCCCCTTGATATTGTGCGGGTAGCCGACAACAGCAGCTTCAGACACCAGATGATGTGAAACGAGGGCTGATTCGACCTCGGCAGTGCCAAGCCGGTGACCGGACACGTTCAAGACATCATCGACGCGACCGGTGATCCAGTAATAGCCGTCTTCGTCGCGGCGGCAGCCGTCACCGGTGAAGTACTTGCCCTTGTAAGTGGAGAAATAGGTCTGGATGAAGCGCTCGTGGTCGCCATAGACCGTGCGCATCATGCCCGGCCAGCTGTCGCTGATGCACAGGTTGCCGTCAGCCGCCCCTTCCAGCACCTTGCCCTCGCTGTCGACCAGTTCGGGTTTCACGCCGAAGAACGGCCTGGTGGCCGAACCCGGCTTCAGATCCGTCGCGCCCGGCAGTGGCGTGATCATATGCCCGCCGGTCTCCGTCTGCCACCAGGTATCGATCACCGGGCAGCGCTTGTCGCCGACGACATTGTAATACCATTCCCAGGCCTCCGGGTTGATCGGCTCGCCGACCGTGCCGAGCAGGCGCAGGCTGTCCCGCGATGACCGCTTCACGAACTCATCTCCGGCTCCCATCAGCGAGCGGATCGCCGTTGGCGCGGTATAGAAGATGTTGACCTTGTGCTTGTCGATGATTTCCCAGAAGCGGCCCTGATCCGGAAAATTCGGCACGCCTTCGAACATCAGCGATGTGGCGCAATTGGCGAGCGGTCCGTAGACGATATAGGAATGCCCCGTCACCCAGCCCACATCGGCAGTACACCAGTAGATGTCGCCGTCGTGATAGTCGAAGACATATTCATGGGTCATCGCCGCATAGACGAGATAGCCGCCGGTGGTGTGCAGCACGCCCTTGGGTTTGCCGGTGGAGCCCGACGTGTAGAGGATGAAGAGCGGGTCTTCCGCCTTCATCTTTACCGGCTCGCAATGCGGCTTCACACTGGCGATTTCCTGGTGATACCAGAGGTCGCGGCCGGGCGCCCAGTTCGTCTTGCCGCCGGTGCGGCGTACGACGAGCACCTTGTCGACCGTCACATATTGCCGGGCAGCGATATGGATGGCGGTATCGGTATTTTCCTTGAGCGGCACCGGCTTGCCGCCGCGCACGCCCTCGTCGCAGGTGATCACGAAAGTAGACTCGCAATCGACGATGCGGCCGGCCAGCGCTTCAGGCGAAAAGCCGCCAAAGACCACCGAATGGACCGCCCCGATGCGGGCGCAGGCGAGCATCGCATAGGCCGCTTCCGGGATCATCGGCATATAGATGGTAACGCGGTCGCCCTTCTTGACGCCGTGCTTTTTCAGGACGTTGGCCAGCCGGCAGACCTGATCGTAAAGCTGATTATAGGTGATCTTCTTGTCGATATAAGGGTTGTCGCCCTCCCAGATGAGCGCAGTGCGCTCCCCATGCGTCTTCAGATGCCGGTCGATGCAGTTGTAGGAGACGTTGGTCAGGCCGTCTTCGAACCACTTGATCGAGACCTTGCCTTTGAAGGAGGTGTTCTTGACCTTTGTGTAAGGCTTGAACCAGTCGATGCGCCTTCCGTGTTTGCCCCAGAACTTGTCCGGGTTCTCGATGCTTTCCTCATACCACTTCTCGTACTTTTCCTTATCGATCAAAGCTCTCGCTTTGGTGGCCTTGAGCACCGGATAAACTTTTTCGGACATGAATACCTCCCCATCGAACGACGCCGCAGCCAATGGTCGACTAGGCAATCTGTTTTGCATTCATAACAGGTGAAGCCGGCCCGGCAATTAGACAAACGGCCATGTCATTTGAAGATTTGCAATTCCGTCGCATTTCAGCTATAGGGCGGTAAATTCCCGGAAATTGTGGTTGATACCCACGGCCCGCGACACCGGCGCGGACGACAGAGGAACTATACCCATGGCCCAACAATTGCTTATGCCGAAGGCGACCGCTGTCTGGCTCGTCGACAACACCGCCCTTTCGTTCGACCAGATTGCCAATTTCTGCAAGCTTCATCCTTTGGAAGTGAAGGCGATTGCCGACGGCGAAGCGGCGCAGGGCATCAAGGGCCTCGATCCGATCGCCACCGGCCAGCTTTCCCGCGACGAGATCGGCCGGGGTGAGGCAGACGTCAACTACAAGCTCAAGCTCCTCGAGCCCAAGGTACGCGTGCCGGAATCGAAGCGCCGCGGCCCGCGTTATACGCCGGTTTCGAAGCGCCAGGACCGCCCAAATGCCATCCTCTGGCTGGTCCGCAATCATCCGGAACTCAAGGACGCCCAGATTTCCCGCCTTGTCGGCACCACGAAATCGACGATCGAGCAGATTCGCGAACGCACTCACTGGAATTCCGCCAACCTGACGCCCATGGATCCGGTCACGCTTGGCCTTTGCAGCCAGATCGATCTCGACCTGGAAGTCGAACGCGCCTCCAAGGGCCGTCCGCTGCCGACGGCTGCCGAGCTCGGCGCCTCACTGCAGCCGGCTTCCGAGACCGAAAACCTGGGCTTCAGCTATCGCCCGGAACGCGAGGAAGAAAAGGAAATCGATGCGGATGCCGTCTTCGCGAAATTGAGCTCGCTGAAGTCCAATCGCCGCGACGAGGAAGACGAGGACGATCGCTTCTAAGCAGATCCGCCTGCCATTCCATTGAACGCAAAAACCCGCCGATCCGGCGGGTTTTTTTTGGTCCAAAGGACGCGGTCGGCCGCTGTTTCAGGCCGCCTGCAATGCCGCGTCGAGCGGAATTTCCACGTCGATCTCAAGGATCGAAACGTTCTCGTCACGGTCCATCTTTACGTGCACCTTGTCACTGTCGAGCTGTACGTGCTTGGCTATGACGGCCAGGATTTCCTCACGGAGCACGGAAACGAGATCGGAACTGCTGGAAGCGCGCTCATGCGCCAGGAGCACCTGCAGGCGCTCGCGCGCCATTGGCGCAGACCTTTGTTTGCGGAAAAGGCTGAAAATGCTCATGCGGCCTTCCTTCCGAAGATTTTGCCGAAGATACCCCGCTTTTCACCGGGAATCGTGATCGGCAGCACCTCGCCGGCAAGCCGGCGGGCGGCGTCGAAATAGGCCATTGCCGGAGCGCTGCGGGCGTCCGCCAAAGTGACCGGTGCACCGATGTTGGAAGCGCGCAGCACATCCATGCTTTCCGGAATGATGCCGATGAGCGGAATCGAGAGGATCTCCAGAACATCGTCGACCTTCAGCATGTCGCCCCGCTCGGCTCGGTTCGAATCGTAGCGGGTCAGCAGCAAGTGCTTTTCGATGCGTTCGCCCCGTTCGGCCTTGGCGGTCTTGGCGTCGAGAAGCCCGATGATCCGGTCCGAATCGCGCACCGAGGAGACTTCCGGGTTGGTCACGACCACCGCGATATCGGCGTGGCGCATGGCAAGCGTCGCACCGCGCTCGATACCGGCCGGGCTGTCGCATATCACCCAGTCAAAAACTCGCTTCAGCTCCGTGATGACCGTCTCGACCCCTTCAGGAGTAAGAGCGTCCTTGTCGCGTGTTTGCGAAGCAGGCAGCAGGAAGAGTGTTTCCAGCCGCTTGTCGCGAATCAGCGCTTGGCTGAGTTTTGCTTCGCCCTGGATGACGTTGACCAGATCGTAAACGACCCTGCGCTCTGCGCCCATGACCAGATCGAGATTGCGCAAACCAACGTCGAAGTCGACGATCACGACCCTGTCGCCCTTGTGCGCCAAAGCCGCTCCCAACGCGGCGGAGGAGGTCGTCTTGCCGACCCCGCCCTTGCCTGACGTGACTACTATGACTTTCCCCATGTTTCTCTCCTGTTTCCCAGCCGTCTCCGGCTCAGATAAGTGTCTCTGCCATGATTGTATCGCCCTCGAGCCAGAGCTGGACGGGTTTTCCACGCAAGCTCGGAGCCATGTCTTCAGCCATCTTGTAGATGCCGTCGATCGCCAGCAGTTCCGCCTCCATCTTGCGGCAGAAGATGCGCGCCGAGGCGTTGCCGACCGAACCCGCCATCGCCCGGCCGCGCAGCGTCCCGTAGATGTGGACGGACCCGCCGGCGATGACCTCGGCGCCCGAAGCTACCGAACCGATGACGGTCACATCGCCCTCCGGAAAGATCACCGATTGGCCTGAGCGCACCGGTTCCCGGATGATGATGGACTGCAATGGCTGCCGGCTTTCGACGACTGCGGATTTGCTGTCGGCCGGGTTGTTCTGCAGCTCGATGACCGGTTCTTTGGCCACGGCTTCGTCGGAAACAGGCCTCCCGCCCTTCAGAGCGGGCGGCATGCCCTGGCCAAGGATCGAGGGACGCGCGCCTTCGATGCCCATGATGCTGACATTGCGCTGGCTGAACTCGGCGAGCAGCTCCTTCAATTGAGCCCGGTCGATCGGCAGATCCGTAACATCCAGAACGACGGGACGTCCTAGGAAAAAACCGGCCGAACGCGCCGCCAGATCGTCCAACCTTGCGAGCCAGTCGTCGAACGGAAGATCGGGAGAAAGGACGACCGCCAGAAAAGAGCGGCCCTTGATGCGGATCGATCGAGCGTCTGTTAGCACTTTGGTCATCTACGTAAATAAATCGTTGACCGTGTGTACTGCCGGTATGGTTAACAAGTAGTTAACGCCAAGCTCCGTTGGGCCAGTTTATTAAGCGGTTGGGTAATAGAAAACCTCCGGCCGACGCCGGAGGTTTCAAGGGCTCGGCAGGTTTTCCTAAGATTCACGCTGCTGCGCTGCGCGCATATCCATTCGCCTTCAGGATGGATGTGATTTCATCGAGAATGGCGGGATCGTCGATCGTGGCAGGCATTTTCCATGGCATTCCATCGGCAATCTTCTGCATGGTGCCGCGCAGGATCTTGCCTGAACGGGTTTTCGGCAGGCGATCGACGACCATCACCGTCTTGAAAGCCGCAACCGGGCCGATTTCGTTTCGGATGAGCCCCACGACTTCCTTCTTGATCAGGGCATGATCACGCGCGACATTGTGCTTCAGGACAACGAAACCGCAGGGAACTTGGCCTTTCAGCGCATCCGACACGCCGATGACCGCGCATTCGGCGACGTCTGGATGCATGGCGCACACCTCCTCCATCGCTCCCGTGGAAAGCCGGTGCCCCGCGCAGTTGATGACGTCGTCGGTGCGGGCCATGACGAACACATAGCCCTCATCGTCCACAAGCCCTGCATCGGCGGTCTTGTAATAGCCGGGAAATTCGGCAAGGCAGGCGTCACGGAACCGTTCGTCGGCCTGCCAGAAGCTGACGAGACAACCGGGGGGCAGGGGCAATTTCACGACGATATTGCCGAGCGTCCCCGACGGTACCGGGTGACCGGCATCGTCAAGCACATCGATCGCATAACCCGGCATCGGCCGCGTAGGCGAACCGTGCTTGGTCGGCATCAGGCCGAGCCCCATCGTATTCGCCGCCATCGGCCAGCCAGTTTCCGTCTGCCACCAGTGGTCTATGACCGGGATCCGAAGCTTCTGCTCTGCCCACTTCAGGGTTTCCGTATCGGCGCGCTCTCCCGCCAGAAACAATGCCGTCAGACTGGACGTATCGAATCTGGCGATAAAATCACCCTCCGGGTCTTCTCGGCGGATGGCTCTGAAAGCGGTCGGCGCTGTGAACAGAACCTTGACGCGGTGGTCGTTGATCACCCGCCAGAAGGTACCTGCGTCAGGTGTGCCGACCGGCTTTCCCTCAAAGATCACGCTGGTATTGCCGGCCAGAAGTGGCCCGTAGACGATGTAGGAATGGCCGACCACCCAGCCTATGTCGGAGGCTGTCCAGAAGACGTCTCCCGGTTTCAGGCCGTAGATATTCTCCATGCTCCAGCGGAGCGCCACCATGTGTCCGCCGTTGTCGCGGACAACGCCTTTCGGCTGTCCCGTCGTGCCGGACGTGTAAAGGATGTAGAGCGGATCGGTGGCCTTTACCGCGACGCACGGCACCTCGGTACCGCTGACCTTTTCCATTTCGACCGCATCGGCGAAATCGCGATCTCCATGCTCGTAGCGGAGCGGCGCGTGTAGCTGATCGCGCTGAAGGATCAGGCAATAATCCGGCTTGGTCTTGGCCATGTCGATCGCTTGATCGAGAAGCGGCTTATAGGCCACCACGCGCCCGGGCTCCAGACCGCAGCTTGCGCTGATGATCACCTTTGCCTTGGAGTCTTCGAGCCTCGCGGCCAGTTCCTGTGCAGCGAAGCCGCCGAAAACGACGGAATGGACCGCGCCGAGGCGGGCGCAGGCAAGCATGGAGAACACCGCTTCCGGCACCATCGGCATATAGATGATAACGCGGTCACCTTTGGCTACGCCATGTTTTCTGAGGACTGCGGCGATCGCCTGTACCTCGACAAGCACGTCGTCGTAGGTGAAGCTTTTCTGCGTGCCGGTCATCACGCTGTCATAAATGAAGGCCCGTTGTCCGCCCCGTCCGGCCTCGACATGCCGGTCGAGGCAATTGTAGCACGTATTGGTCTCCCCGTCGGGAAACCAGCGGCCATAAACGCCTTGGTCCCTGTCGAAGATCCTGGCCGGTTGCTTGAACCAGTGAATCTCCTTTGCGGCGGCCCTCCAGAATTCTTCCGGATTTTGCTGCCAGCCCTTATAGGCGTCGAAATAGCGGCTTTGCATCTGCACCTCCCGTCACATGAGCACAGCCCGATGGCCGCCACTCTAGGATGGCGACGGATTACGGGAAACCCCGACGAAAGCGTGAGAGACTTGACAAAAGTCTATTATCGGGCACCGAAGATCGCCGAGCCTACCCTTACGCTGGTCGCGCCGAACTCGATCGCTGTCTCGAAGTCCCCCGACATGCCCATGGACAGCTTCTCCACTGCGCAATCTTGGGCGAGCCTGGCAAGCAGCGCAAAATGCGGACCGGGATTTTCCTCCGCCGGCGGAATGCACATCAAGCCTTCGACTGAAAGACCAAGTTCGTCGCGGCAGAAATCCACGAATTCGGCGGTCTTCTTCGGCTCGATTCCCGCCTTTTGCGGCTCCAGCCCGGTATTGACCTGCACGTAGAGCTTCGGCGATCTTCCCTGCCGTTTCATCTCGCCGGCCAGCGCCCGGGCGATCTTTTCCCGGTCGACGGTTTCGATGACGTCGAACAGGGCGACCGCGTCTTCCGCTTTGTTGGATTGCAGCGGCCCGATCAGATGCAGTTCGATGCCAAGCGTCTCCCCCTTCAGCTCCGGCCATTTGCCCTGGCTTTCCTGCACCCGGTTTTCGCCGAACACGCGCTGGCCGGCAGCAATCACCGGCCGGATGTGATCTGCGTCGAAAGTCTTCGATACCGCGACGAGCGCCACCGATCCGCCCGGACGCTTCGCCTGACGCTCCGCCTTGCCTATCCGTTCCTGAACTTCGTGAAGTCTCTGCTCGACGCTCATGATCACCTTTCCATTTCTTGCGATGTCAGCGAGTAGCCCTCATATAAGCCTCTGCCAAGGCCTTTCCGCCTGAAACTTTGCCCCTTCCCGACCCCGTAAAACTTGACGCTTGCGGGGTTTCATGGTGAAGGTCTCGCCCGACTCTTTATCCTGATTTCCCGGAATATCATCGAAATGGCGACTGAACGTTATAATCCGCGCGATGCCGAGCCTCGCTGGCAGCAGAAGTGGAACGAAGCCAAGGTCTTCGAGACCGACAACAGCGATCCGCGCGAGAAATATTACGTCCTGGAGATGTTCCCTTACCCGTCGGGCCGCATTCACATGGGCCATGTGCGGAACTACGCGATGGGAGATGTGGTTGCGCGTTACAAGCGCGCTCGCGGGTTCAACGTCTTGCATCCGATGGGTTGGGACGCCTTTGGAATGCCAGCCGAAAACGCCGCTCGGGACAACAAGGTTCATCCGAAGGCCTGGACCTACCAGAACATTGAAGCGATGAAGAAGCAACTGAAGGCCATGGGCCTTTCGCTGGACTGGTCGCGCGAATTCGCCACCTGCGATGTCGATTATTACCATCGCCAGCAGCACCTCTTCCTGGACATGATGGAAAAGGGCTTGGTCTATCGCAAGCAATCGAAGGTTAACTGGGATCCGGTCGATCAGACCGTGCTGGCCAACGAACAGGTTATCGATGGCCGCGGCTGGCGCTCCGGCGCCCTGGTCGAACAGCGAGAGCTGGTGCAGTGGTTCTTCAAGATCACCGAATTCAGCCAGGACCTGCTCGATTCGCTGGATGACCTGGATCAATGGCCGGAAAAAGTCCGGCTGATGCAGAAGAACTGGATCGGCCGGTCCGAAGGTTTGGCCTTGCGTTGGGAGATCGTCCCTGGCACCGCCCCTGCCGGTGAGAACGAAGTGGTGGTCTATACCACCCGCCCGGACACCTTGTTCGGTGCTTCTTTCCTGGCGATCGCAGCCGACCATCCGATCGCAAAGGCCGTTGCCGCACAGGATCCGGCTATCGAAGCTTTTGCAGAAGAGTGCCGACGTCACGGGACCTCGTTGGCTGCGCTGGAGACGGCCGAAAAGAAGGGCATGGATACCGGTATCCGGGTCAGGCATCCGCTCGATCCCTCTTGGGAACTGCCGGTCTATGTCGCCAACTTCGTGCTGATGGACTACGGCACGGGTGCTATCTTCGGATGCCCTTCCGGCGACCAGCGCGACCTGGATTTTGCCCGCAAATACGATCTGCCCGTGGTTCCGGTCGTTATGCCCAAGGGCGGCGATGCCGCGACCTTCGAGATCGGCAATACGGCCTACGTCGATGACGGCGTAATGATCAATTCCCGCTTCCTGGACGGTAAAACGACAGAGGAAGCTTTCGAGATCGTTGCCGATAAGTTGTCCGACACGCTGCTCGGCAATATGCCGCAGGGCGAACGCAAGGTAAATTTCCGCCTGCGTGACTGGGGCATTTCCCGGCAGCGGTACTGGGGCTGCCCTATCCCTGTCATTCATTGCGATGACTGCGGCGTCGTGCCGGTGCCGAAAGCGGATCTGCCGGTGAGATTGCCGGACGATGTGACCTTCGACCAGCCGGGCAATCCGCTGGACCGTCATCCGACCTGGCGACATGTTGCCTGCCCGAACTGCGGCAAGAATGCGCGTCGCGAGACGGATACGATGGATACGTTCGTCGATTCGAGCTGGTATTTCGCCCGTTTCACCGCGCCTTGGGAAAACGAGCCGACAGATCCAGCCGCCGCCAACCGCTGGCTGCCCGTCGATCAATATATCGGCGGTATTGAACATGCGATCCTGCATCTGCTCTATTCGCGCTTCTTCACCCGCGCCATGCGGGAGACGGGCCATGTCGACCTGAAGGAACCCTTCAAAGGCCTGTTCACCCAGGGCATGGTTGTTCATGAGACTTACCGTCGGGGTTCCGGGCAGAATGGCGAATGGGTAGCGCCTGCCGATATCCGCATTGAGGAAGTCGACGGCAAAAGACGCGCTACCCTTCTGGCGACCGGCGAGGAAATCACCATCGGTTCGATAGAGAAGATGTCGAAGTCCAAGAAAAACGTCGTGGATCCGGACGATATTATCGAGTCCTACGGCGCGGACACGGCTCGCTTCTTTGTGCTCTCGGACTCGCCGCCTGAGCGCGACGTCATTTGGTCGGAGGCCGGCGTAGAGGGTGCTCACCGCTTTACACAGCGGCTCTGGCGGTTGATCTCCGAAGCATCCGGAAACCTCTCCACCATCGAGCCGAAGCCGGCTAAGGGGGGCGAGGCGCTTGCGATCTCGCAGCTGGCCCATAAAACATTGAAGGCCGTCCAGGGAGACTACGACAAGCTTTCCTTCAACAAGGCGGTTGCGCGCATTTACGAGCTTGTCAACGCCTTGGCTGCACCGCTCGGCAGGGTCGCGGCGGGCGAAGGCGATTTGGCATTTCGAGCTGCGGTGCGCGACGCCGCGGAGATACTGGTGCAGATCGTGGCTCCAATGACACCGCATCTCGCAGAAGAATGCTGGGCTGCGCTTGGCAACGGCGGATTGCTGACCAAGACCGCCTGGCCGCAGTACGATGAAGCCCTAGTCGTCGAAAATGACATCACTTTGCCCATCCAGATCAATGGCAAGAAACGAGCCGAATTGACAATCGCCCGCGACGCGGATCAAAGTGCCGTCGAAGCTGCGGTTTTGGCGCTGGAAGCGGTGAGGGCGGCTCTTGATGGCCGGGCGCCAAAGAAAATCATCGTCGTCCCACAGAGGATCGTGAACATTGTCGTCTGACCGCTCCTTCCGTCGCATCGGCCTTATCTCCAGCCTTGTCCTGCTTGCCGTCGTGGCAGGCTGCCAGGTCCGTCCCCTCTACTCGGAGTCGGCGGGCACGGGCGAACGGCTTGCTGCGGTCGGTTTCTCCCACCCCCAGAGCCGCATTGACCAAGTCATCCGCAACCACTTGATCTTCCTGACATCTGGCGGTGCCGGTGAGTCTGTGCGCCCGGCCTATGACGTGAAGCTGTCGGCCACCAGCACGGCGTCGAGCATTATCGACGACGAGGACGACGACAACGTCTCCACGACGGGCGTACCTGTGCCCGGCCGTGTGCAGGTCGGGGCGACCTACACGATCACACGCTTGAGCGACGGGCAGGTGCTGAGGTCCAGCAAGCGCGAGGTGGTGTCTCTAATCGATGTTTCGGGGCAGGGCTTTGCCAAGCTTCGGGCCATTCGCGATGCTGAAAACCGCGCGGCACGCGAGCTTGCCGAGTTCATTCGCGCCGAGATCGCGATCGTAATAGCCCGCGAACCTCAGCCGCAGACGGTATGGCAGAAATAAAGTCCCACGAGTTCGACCGTTTTGCAGAAAAGGGTGTCGAACTCTACAAGATATTCGTCATTTACGGGCCTGATCGCGGTCTGGTCTCGGAACGCGCCGCGATAATCGCTGCCCGGACGGGAGTTCCGAAAGATGACCCATTCGCCACGCTGAAGCTGGATGTTTCAGATCTTCAGGGAGATCCAGGCAGGCTTCTGGATGAAGTGAACTCGCTCGGCCTCTTCGGCGGATCGAAACTTGTCTGGCTCCGCGGTGCCGCGAATGAAAAGCCGCTTCTCGATGCGGTTCAGATTCTCGCCGCAGGTTCGCCTCCTGCCAATATATTGATTATCGAGGCAGGGGATCTGAAAAAAGGGAGCGGTCTGCGAAAGACTGCCGAGCCCGCGAAATCCGTTGCCGTAATTCCCTGTTATGCGGATGACATAAGAGCCTTGAACAGCCTCATCGACAGCGAACTCGGAGGCGAAAACCTCAAAATCAGCACCGCGGCGCGGCAGAAGCTCCTGGACCTTCTGGGAGGAGACCGGGTTGCCTCTCGCAATGAGGTTCGAAAACTTGCCCTTTATTGCCGCGGCAAGGGTATGGTGGAGGAGGAACACATCCACGACATCATCGGCGATGCAAGCGGCGTTTCAGCCGACGAAGCAGTGGATGCGATCCTGAGTGGCGATCTGCCCAGCCTCCATCGCGCCATACAGAAAGTCCTCTCTTCCAAGACTCCGATTTTCCTCGTCCTGCAATCCTGCCTCAAGCAGTTCCAGCTGCTGGATCTGATGAAAGCTGAAATGGAAGAGAAAAAACTTCCCGTCGCACAGGTGATGATGACGCTCGGCCGACACATTCACTTCAAGCGCAAGCCGATGATGGAAAAAGCGCTCCGGACATGGAGCGCGCCGGCGTTGTCTCGCGAAACCGAACGTCTGCAATCTGCTATATTGATGTCGCGTCAGAAACAAAACCTTGAGCCGAGTATTGCTTTCCAAACCCTGATGGCGATCACTATTCAGTCAAGCCGTTGATTTTGTTCATTGTCTTCGTTCCAGCAAGCGGCAGATCTCCTCGAGCTGATCGAGGCTCCGATAATTGATCCGCACATGGCCGCCGCCGCTCTTGTGGTTGATCTTGACCTCCAGCCCGAGAGAGTCCGTCAGCGTGCGCTCGAGCGCCAGCGTATCGGAATCCTTTTGTTCCGTCTTCGAAACGGATGCTCCCTCGCTCTGGGCCTTGATGTCGTTCTGCGCAAGTCGTTCTGCATCGCGAACCGACATACCTTTTGACACGATCGTACGAGCAAGTGCCGCAGGATCCGAAGTGGTAATCAACGCTCGCGCATGCCCGGCGGAGAGGCTCCCGGAGGCAAGCATATCCCGAACAGGTTCCGGCAATTTCAACAGGCGCAGACTGTTTGCCACATGGCTTCGGCTCTTGCCGATAATCTCGCCAAGATCGTTTTGGGTATAGCCATGCTCTGCGATCAGCTGTTCGTAGCCCAGCGCTTCTTCCAACGGATTAAGGTCGGAGCGCTGGACGTTCTCGACAATGGCGATTTCCAACGCGGTACGATCGTCCACATCGCGAACGATAACGGGAATTTCAATCAAACCCGCAAGTTGCGCCGCCCGCCAACGCCGCTCCCCGGCGATGATTTCAAAACGATCCGAGCCCTGCGGGCGGACAACCACCGGCTGAACGATCCCGTGTTGTCGGATCGAACTCGCCAAATCCTGCAGCTCGCTTTCGTCGAAACTTCTTCGCGGATTACGCGGATTGCGAGCGACATATTCAATCGGCACCATGCGATCTGGATTGACGCCGCGCGTGCCTCCGTCGACCGGAACCGGTTGGTCCATCTCACCGATCAGAGCTGCGAGACCACGGCCCAGGCGCCGCTTCGAAACATCGTCATTCATTCGCTTCTACTCACTCCAGTCGATGCATTCACGCCGCTTTGCGCCGACGCTCTCTTTGGATCACCTCGGATGCCAGCTGCAGATAGGCCTGGCTGCCAGCACATTTCAGGTCGTAAAGAATAGCCGGTTTTCCATAAGAGGGGGCTTCCGACACTCGAACATTGCGAGGGATAAGGGTATGGTAGACCTTATCTCCCAAATAGGTCCTGACGTCACTGACGACCTGCTGGGCCAGATTGTTACGAGCGTCGAACATTGTTAGCACGATGCCCTGGATATCAAGAGCCGGATTGATGGTGCGGCGAACCTGATCAACGGTTTCCAAAAGTTGACTCAGCCCCTCAAGGGCGAAGAATTCGCATTGGAGCGGTACAAGAACTGAATGAGCAGCAGCCATCGCGTTCATCGTTAATAGATTGAACGATGGAGGGCAATCCAGAAGAATATAAGAATAGAACTGGGCTTCGTCGGTGTTTAGCGCTCGCCGCAACTTGAAGGCACGGTCGGAAGATTGCGAGATCTCCATCTCGAACCCCAACAGGTCCATGGTCGACGGAACAATCCAGAGGTTGGGCACCGCGGTCTCCAAGGCCGTTTCAGCAACCGAGTTATAGCCCATCAGTAAATCATAAGAGGATATCTTCCGTTCGCGGCGTTCGATCCCCAGACCGGTACTGGCGTTCCCCTGCGGATCCAGATCCACGATCAGGACACGCTCGCCGATTGCAGCAAGGGCCGTCGCTAGATTGATCGCCGTCGTCGTTTTTCCGACACCACCCTTCTGGTTGGCGATGGTGATAATCCGGTTTTTTTCGAACATACCGCACCTGAAGTTAGGGTTCTTTGTGCCTGATATTGCTGAGTTCAAGGATGACAGAATCTGACTCGACGGCACTGTTATGTTTTAACAGATCAAATGACCATCGACCACGGGCTTTCTGCACCTCACTCGCGTAATCCCGGCCTTTATGGAAAAATGCCCTGGTATTTTTATTGCCTGCCCATGGTGCGGTATAGGAGAGGAGCTGTTCGAGGTCCGCAAGTGCCCTTGCAGAGATCCGATCACATTCAGTGATTGCTTTCGTTGCTGCTTCGATCCGAATTGGGTGGATCGAGCCGCGGGCTCCTGTTTCGCTCAGGGCCACCCGAAGAAAGGCTGCCTTCTTCTGGTTGCTTTCCACCAGATGAACCCAGCCACCACCTATCTCCGCTAAGAAGATGGCGGTGATAATACCGGGAAACCCTCCACCCGATCCAAGATCAACCCAAGTGTAGGGGCCGGGAGAGAGATGAAAGATTTGCGCGCTGTCGGCGATATGACGGTGCCACAACTCATCCAACGTCGAAGGAGCAACGAGATTGATCGTCTTGGCCCATTTCTGAAAGAGCTTAGAAAAATGCTCCAGCCGTTCTTGCGTTTCACGTGAAACACTCCTGCCGTTTAACAACATCAGGAGACTCGTTTAACGCGATGGGCCGCCAGCTCTTCCTTGCGGAGCAAGGCCAGAAGCAAAGCAAGCGCCGCTGGGGTCATACCATTGACCTTTGCTGCCTGTGCCAGATTGGCAGGCCTCGAGGCCGCCAACTTTTGCCTGACCTCGTTAGAAAGACCAGAAAGTGAAGCGAAATCAAAGTCTTGAGGTATCGAACGCGCTTCATTTTTCTGTGTTGCGGCAATGTCCGCGACCTGCCTATCCATGTAAACCGCATAGCAAGCTTCAATTTCCAGAGCCTCCCGTGCTTTCGGAGAAACATCTGCCAGCTCAGGCCATACGGCGGAAAGAGAACAAAGAGTTTGGTCGGGATAGGCCAGAATTTCGTAGGCGGTCCGTCTCTGTCCGTCCTGATTCATCTTCAGGCCGTGTCGGGCCGCCTCATTCGGCGTCAGATCGAGCGACTTCAGTATAGTTCGAAGCTGATCAAGCTCCCCGCTATATGCCTCAAACTTTTCTTGCCGTGACGCATGTATGCAACCCAGATCAATGCCTTTCGGAGTCAGTCTGAGATCTGCATTATCCGCACGCAGAGAAAGCCGATATTCGGCACGAGAGGTGAACATTCGATACGGCTCGGTTACGCCGCGTGAAGTCAGATCGTCGATCATGACCCCGATGTAGGAATCGGCGCGGCTGAAGTGGTAAGGATCTTCGCCGCCCGCCTTGAGAGCCGCATTCAGTCCGGCCACCAGGCCCTGTGCGGCCGCCTCTTCGTACCCGGTGGTCCCGTTGATCTGCCCTGCGAGGAATAATCCGGACATCTTCATGACCTCAAGCGAGGGTGTCAGTTCGCGGGGATCGACATGATCGTATTCGATCGCATAGCCCGGCTGGAGAACGGCGACCTTTTCCAACCCCGGGATGGTACGAATAAACGCATCCTGGATGTCGGCGGGAAGCGAGGTGGAAATGCCATTGGGATAAACAGTGAAATCGTCGAGCCCCTCCGGTTCCAGAAAAATCTGGTGACCGTCTCTCTCTCCGAAGCGGACAATCTTATCTTCGATCGACGGACAGTAGCGCGGCCCCACACCCTCGATCTGCCCTGAATACATCGCTGAGCGATGGATGTTGTCCGAGATTATCTTGTGGGTGGCTTCTGTCGTGCGGGTAACACCGCAGGCGATTTGCTGGGTTGTAATCCGGTCGGTCATGAACGAGAACGGGACGGGCTCCTCGTCGGCCTCCTGGCGACCGATACCGCCCCAATCGATTGTTCGTCCGTCGAGGCGGGCAGGGGTGCCCGTCTTCAACCGCCCGAGCCGTAACCCGCATCTCTGAAGAGTTGCCGAAAGACCGAGCGAAGGCTCTTCTCCGGCCCGACCGGCGGGGATCTTTTGATCTCCGATGTGAATCAGACCCCGGAGGAAGGTACCGGTCGTCAGTACAACCGTTCCGCATCCGAATCGGCGTCCATCCTTCATCTCCACCGCGGTTACTCGACCCTCCGCGGTCTGGATGTCGAAGGCGTCACCCTCAATGACGTCAAGGTTGGGATGGTTCAGGATTTCTCTCTGCATCGCAAGGCGGTAAAGCTTGCGATCAGCCTGAGTTCTCGGCCCGCGTACCGCCGGTCCTTTTTTCCGATTGAGCAGACGGAATTGTATGCCTGCCTCGTCAGCAACGCGACCCATCAGACCATCAAGGGCATCAACCTCCCGGACAAGGTGCCCCTTTCCCAACCCGCCGATGGCCGGATTGCAGGACATGACGCCGATCGTCTCTATCTTGTGGGTGATCAGCGCCGTTCTGGCGCCCATCCGCGCGGAAGCACTTGCCGCTTCACAGCCCGCATGTCCCCCGCCGATAACCACCACGTCAAATGTCATGTCCATTTCCATCACTCCACGAACCCGCCACTGGGCGTTTCACGTGAATCACTTGCCGATGCAGAATTGCGAAAAGATGATATCCAAGAGCTGCTCGACATCCACATGGCCGGTTATTCGGCCAAGAGAGGAGGCTGCGGCGCGCAGGCTTTCAGCTCGGACATCAAGCTCACTGCCGTTTAACGCTTCCTCTAGGAAATTGGAAGCCTCTTTAAGATGACGGCTATGCCTCAGGCGGTTCGGGACCAGAGACCCGGACCATAATTGTTGCAGGGTAGCAAGCAAATGCGCCCGTAGCGCCTCAAGTCCTTCCCCGGTGCGACTGGAAATACAGAGGACATAGGCGGACGAGGCGCCATGGCTGTCGACCTTGGTGCCGATCCGCAGCACGTTGGGCATCCCAAGAGGTATAGACTGTTGCGGTTCCGAATCGATCTCTTCGAGGTGCAGGATCAAGTCCGCCTGCTCAATGGCAGTCAAAGCCCGCCTAACTCCTTCCAGCTCGACGCGATCGTCGGTAGACCGCAAACCGGCCGTATCGAAAAATCGCACGAGATAGCCGTCTAGGTCGATATCCACATGCAGGATGTCTCGCGTGGTGCCGGCAATCTCCGTTACAATTGCAACGTCCCGCTTGGCCAAGGCATTCAGCAGACTGGACTTGCCGGCATTGGGCGGCCCAGCGATCACCACCTTATATCCGTCTCGGATAACCTCCCCCGCCCTGGCGGCGGCGATATGCTCCCTAAGCTCCAGAAGAAGATCTGCCATGTCCGACCACACCCCGTCGGAAACCGATCCTGGAACGTCGTCCTCGTCAGCAAAATCCAGTTCGGCTTCGATCAGCGCCCGCGCCCGGGTCAACCTTTCGGCCCATTGATTGTAAAGCGCCGATTGGCCGCCCAGACTTTGTTCTACCGCCAGCCGGCGCTGCATCTCCGTTTCGGCGGCGATCAGATCGGCGAGGCCCTCTACCTCCACCAGATCCAGCTTGCCGTTCTCAAATGCCCTTCTTGAGAATTCTCCTGCCTCGGCCAGCCGCAGACCGAGCCGTTCGAGCTCCTCGTAAACGGCTGCAATAACGGCGCGACTGCCATGCAGCTGGAACTCGACGCAATCTTCTCCCGTAAACGAATTGGGTGCTGGGAACAGAAGCACAAGCGCTTGGTCGATAACCAAGCCGTCGGGGCTCCGAATTGTTCTTAAAACTGCCCGGCGGGCTTGCGGCAAATCTCCCGCCAGAACGCGCGCCGCATCGAAGGATCCAGGGCCACTGAGCCGCAGGACTGCGACACCCGCCGGCAACACACCGCTGCAAAGTGCAAAGATCGTATCGGATGAGATCATGGCATTGCCTTAACAAACCAGATCCGAAAAATCAAAAAGCGCCCAGACGAGCCGAGCGCTTCCTGTAATTGAATCCGGCTAACGATCAGGTGTTCATCGAATCGAAGAAATCGGCGTTGTTCTTCGTCTGTTTCAACTTGTCGATCAGGAATTCGATGGCGTCCGTCGTTCCCATCGGCGCAAGGATACGACGAAGCACGAAGATCTTCTGCAGGTCCTGGCGCGGCACAAGCAGGTCTTCTTTCCGGGTACCGGACTTGAGGATATCCATCGACGGGAAGATGCGTTTGTCGGCCACCTTTCGGTCAAGGACGATTTCCGAGTTGCCGGTGCCCTTGAACTCTTCAAAGATGACTTCGTCCATGCGGCTTCCGGTATCGATCAGAGCGGTTGCAATGATCGTCAACGAACCGCCTTCCTCGATGTTGCGGGCTGCGCCGAAGAAGCGTTTCGGACGCTGCAGCGCATTGGCGTCGACACCGCCTGTCAGAACCTTGCCGGACGAGGGAACGACGGTGTTGTAGGCGCGGCCGAGGCGGGTAATGGAATCGAGCAGGATCACGACGTCGCGGCCGTGTTCGACAAGACGTTTCGCTTTTTCGATGACCATTTCGGCGACCTGAACGTGCCGAACCGCCGGTTCATCGAAAGTCGAGGAAACAACCTCTCCTTTCACCGAACGCTGCATGTCCGTCACTTCCTCCGGCCGCTCGTCGATCAGAAGAACGATCAGGTAACATTCCGGATGATTGGCGGTGATCGAATGGGCGATGTTCTGCAGCAAAACGGTCTTGCCGGTCCGCGGAGGAGCGACGATAAGGCCGCGCTGACCCTTCCCGAGTGGAGCGACCAGATCGATGACCCGCGCGGACAGGTCCTTGGAGGTCGGGATATCGAGCTCCATCTTGAAGCGCTCGTTGGGATAGAGCGGCGTCAGATTGTCGAAATGGACCTTGTGGCGAATTTTTTCCGGATCGTCGAAATTGATCGTATTGACCTTCAGCAGAGCGAAATAGCGCTCGCCTTCCTTCGGGCCGCGGATCGGCCCTTCGACGGTGTCGCCGCTTTTCAGGGAGAAACGGCGGATCTGGGACGGGGAGATGTAGATATCGTCGGGACCCGGCAGGTAGTTGGCGTTTGCCGACCGCAAGAAGCCGAACCCGTCCTGCAAGACCTCAACCACCCCCTCGCCGATGATTTCGACGTCCTGGCTCGCCAGAACCTTGAGGATTGCGAACATCAGCTCCTGCTTGCGCATCGTGCTGGCATTCTCGACCTCAAGTGATTCGGCAAAGGTCAGCAAATCCGTAGGGGATTTGCTCTTGAGTTCTTGAAGCTTCATTTCAGCCATGAAGGGGGACCATATTGAGGATTTCAGGGAGATTGTAGGCGTGTCGGTGAAATTCGCTACCGCGGAAAATGATCCGGGGACGACGGGAAATTACACGCATGCCACGAGATGAGATGGGGAGAAAATAGCGATTCACGTGGAACGCCGCAAGAGGGTTCGCCAAATCTCGTCAAAGAAAGCGATCAGAAAGGTTTTACGATCACCAAAATGACGATTCCGATCATCAGCAAGGTCGGCAACTCGTTCATCATCCGCCAGTAACGCGGCGACCTTCTCGGACCGTCTGCGGCAAACGCCCTCACCGCGCGGCTGAACAGCACATGCACCGCCGTGAGAAGAACCACCAGGGTGATTTTCCCGTGCAGCCACCCGCCCCGGAGCTGATAGACATCCCAGGCGAGGTAAAGACCGAGAGCCCATGTGATCATCATCGCCGGATTCATAATGATCCTCAGAAGCCGCTGCTCCATGATCTTGAATGTTTCCGATTGTGCCGAGCCCGGTTCGGCGTCGCTGTGATAGATGAACAGCCTCGGCATGTAGAGAAGCCCGGCCATCCACGAGATCACGGCAATCACATGAAAAGCCTTGACGTAAAGGATGAAATCATCCGGCCGGGCGAGATAAACTGCCGCGAGGATTGCGATGAATATGCCGAGAGCCACGACCGCCCTGAGGGTCGAGCGCCGTCCCGCCGGTTTTCCCGCCTGCAGCTCGTCGGGGCTCATGCTCTTGCCTCACGCACCCGCCTGATCAAGCTCGTCACGTTTTCCGGATCAGCCTCCGGGGTGATGCCATGGCCGAGATTGAAGATCAGCGGCCCATGCCCAAGCTTGTCGAGAATAGCGTCGACCCCCTCATCGAGCGATTTACCACCCGCAACGACCCGCATCGGATCGAGATTGCCCTGGATCGGGCCTTCCTTCTGCAGCTCGGCCGCGAAGGAAAGCGGAACCGACCAATCGAGACCGATCGCGTCGGCCTTCGTCTTCTGGCGGTAGTGAAGCAGGTTGAGGCCCGCCCCTTTGGCGAATGCGATGATCTTTGCCTGCGGCCGACGGGCGCGGACGATTTCAATCATCCGGGCCACTGGTTTTACCGCAAAATCCTCGAACTCACGCTCGCCGAGCACACCCGCCCAGGAATCGAAAATCTGAACCGCATCAGCACCGGCATCGATCTGGGCGATCAGATATTCCGCTGAGATTTCCGCCAGGAAGGACAGGAGCTTCTCAAAAGCTTCGGCATGTCGGTAGGCGAAAAGCCGTGCCGGCGCCTGGTCCGGCGTCCCATGTCCGGCGATCATGTAGGTCGCCACCGTCCAGGGCGCTCCACAGAAACCAAGCAGCGCGGTTTCTTCCGGCAATTCCCGCCGCAGGCGACGTACCGTTTCGATCACGGGTGCCAGGTGATCCAGCACGCTATCGCCGCTAAGGTTTCCGATGCCGGAAACGTCGATGGGATCCATCTGCGGCCCTTCGCCCTGCACAAAACGAACATTCCGTTTCAGCGCGTCGGGAATCACGAGAATGTCTGAGAACAGGATGGCCGCATCGAAGCCGTAGCGCCGGATCGGCTGCAAAGTCACCTCGACAGCCAGATCCGGCGTGTAACAGAGATCGAGGAAACTCCCTGCCTGGGCTCGGGTTTCCCGGTACTCCGGCAAATAACGTCCCGCCTGTCTCATGAGCCAGATTGGTGGCGGAGCAACGGTTTGGCCGTTCAGCACCTCGACGATCTTCCGGTATGGGCCGGTCAATGGGGTCTCCCCTAAAATAAAAGAAATGAATCTAGAATAGGTTTCTATTTCTTAGAGTCGGTGAGTAGCAAGGATTAAAGTCAAACCACGGGCAACGCGACCATCGGCCGCCTTTTGCAAAGTTCGGGAGAGAAAAACGCGGTCACTGCGAGGTTTTTAGGGATAAGCCGATTCCTCAAGTTGGATCAAAGCGTTATGGTAGTGCTGGAGCGAATGCAGTTTGTGGATAAGCTGTGGAGCGAAAAGGTGCTTGATGCCCTTGTCCACAGAGTGCACAAGCATCCTCGATCTACATCCGCAGAACCAGCGAATGTGGAAAACTCGGAGGTTTTCCCAAGCCCGGAGCTTTGGCCCGGCCGAGTCGATCGTCTCTCCCGGGTTGTCAACAAAGGGTAAAGATTAGCGTGGAGAACCGAAAAAATTTCTTCCATCTGCATCTGATATCTGACTCAACCGGAGAGACTCTCATCTCCGCGGGCCGCGCGGCCGCCGCCCAATTTCAGTCCTCGCTTGCAGTCGAACATGTCTACCCGCTGATTCGCAACCGCAAGCAGCTGCTGGCGGTGCTCGAAGCCGTCGACCAGGAACCGGGTATCGTGCTCTATACGATTGTCGATCACGAGCTGGCCGGATTGATCGATGAACGGTGCCGGGACATGGGACTGCCCTCAGTGAATGTCCTGGAACCGGTCATGATCACCTTCCAGGCTTATCTGGGTGCGCCGTCGCGCCGTCGCGTCGGTGCCCAGCACGCTCTGAATGCCGATTATTTCAAACGCATCGAAGCCCTCAACTTCACGATGGATCATGATGACGGCCAGATGCCGGAGAGTTATGATGAAGCAGACGTGGTGTTGATCGGGATCAGCCGCACCTCGAAGACGCCGACCAGCATCTACCTCGCTAATCGCGGCATCAAGACTGCCAATATCCCGATCGTTCAAGGCGTGGACCTGCCGGAAAGCCTCTATCGTGCCGCCCGGCCCCTGATTGTCGGTTTGATAGCGACGACGGATCGGATCAGTCAGGTGCGCGAGAACCGTGATCTGGGCGCCACGCAGGGTTTCGACCGACACCATTATACCGACCGGGCCAGCATCAACGAGGAACTGAAATATGCGCGAGCACTTTGCGCGCGTCATAACTGGCCGATCATCGACGTAACGCGAAGATCCATCGAAGAGACGGCGGCGGCGATCGTTGCGCTGCGCCCGAAGCTGCGTTAAGCGAAACCGCCTGCGGTTTCTGGGAGATATTCGTGACGTCGCCTCTCGTACTTGCCTCCTCCAGCCCTTTTCGCCGAATGCTTATGGAAAATGCCGGCTTGACCTTTGAAAGTCAGGCGGCGGATATCGACGAGCGGAAGATTGAAGCCAGCCTGGAAGGAGCAAGTCCTGATAAGGTCGCACTCACTCTTGCGAGAGCAAAGGCCCTGGAGGTCAGTCAGCGGCATTCGGGTGCGCTGGTGATCGGGTCGGACCAGACCATGTCGCTCGGCAATCGTGTTTTTCACAAACCGAAATCGCTTGGCGAAGCGAAGGAGAACCTTCTGTCGCTGTCGGGCAAGACCCACCGGCTGAACAGCGCCATCGCCATTGTCAGGGATCACGGCGTCTTGTGGGAGCACGTCTCCCACGCCAACCTGACGGTGCGCCCGCTGACGGAAGCCTTTGTTGACCGATATCTGGCGCGGGTGGGCGAAAAGGCATTTTCCAGCGTCGGGGCCTATCAGCTGGAAGGCGAGGGAATTCAACTTTTCTCTGAGATTGAAGGCGACTATTTCACCATCCTGGGTCTGCCGATGTTGCCGCTCCTCGATAAGCTGCGGGAGCTTGCTGCAATCGATGGCTGATTCACGTGAAACATTCTTGGTTAACGCCTTCGTCACCGGCTGGCCGGTCAAGCATTCCCGCTCGCCGATGATCCACAATTACTGGCTGAAGCAATTCGGCATCGCCGGCTCCTATCGGGCGGAGGCGGTGACGGAAGCGGACTTCCCAGCTTTTATCCGCTCTTTGAGGGATGGCAGTTCCGGTTATCGCGGCGGCAATGTCACCATTCCGCATAAGGAACTTGCTTTTAAACTCGCAGACAGGCCGGATGAACTGGCCGAAGAACTCGGAGCATCCAACACGCTGTGGATGGAGGACGGAATCCTCCATGCGACGAACACAGATGGTTACGGCTTCACCGCAAATCTCGATGACCGTCACCCTGGCTGGGACCGAGCCGATCGGGCGGTGATCTTCGGCGCGGGCGGAGCGAGCAGGGCGGTCATTCAGGCGATCCGTGACCGCGGCATTGGCGAGATTCATGTGGTCAATCGCACATTGCCCCGAGCAAAAGAGCTCGCAGACCGCTTCGGCGCCAAGGTACATGCTCATCCAATGGAAGCCCTGAACGAGGTGATGACGGGCGCAGGATTGTTCGTCAACACCACCTCGCTTGGTATGGACGGCAGTCCGGCACCTGACGTGAATTTTTCCCCTCTCCGTAGCGGTGCCGTGGTGACAGACATCGTTTACATACCACTGAAGACCCCTTTGCTGGCTCAGGCAGAAGAGCAGGGGTTCCCGATTGTCGATGGCCTTGGAATGCTTCTGCATCAGGCGGTGCCGGGATTCGAGAAGTGGTTCGGCCGCCGGCCGACTGTCGATGCGGCGCTTCGGGATATAGTGATTGCCGATATGGAAAGACACGGATGATTGTCGTCGGCCTCACCGGCTCCATTGGCATGGGCAAGTCCACGACCGCAAAAATGTTTGCGGAGGAGGGTGTGCCGGTGAATGATTCCGATGCCGTTGTGCACGACCTTTACCGCGGCGATGCCGTGGCACCCATCGGTATTGCTTTTCCAGGTAGCGTCAGGGACGGCGCTGTCGATCGACAGGAGCTGTCGCGCCAGCTTTCTGCCGCACCAGAAAAATTCCAGATCCTCGAAGCGATCGTCCATCCGCTGGTCCGCCAGCGTGAAATCGCCTTTCTCGAGCGGCATCGGCAGTCGAAGACGGATATTGTTGTCCTAGATATTCCGCTGCTTTTTGAGGTGAAAGGTGCAGATCGGGTGGATGTGGTAGTGGTTGTCACCTGTGATCCACAGATCCAGCGGGCGAGGGTACTTGCGCGCCCCGGCATGACCGAGGAAAAATTGGCGATGATTCTCTCCCGCCAGCTGCCTGATTCAGAGAAACGAGAAAAAGCCGATTTTCTGATCGACACCGGCCTCGGTCTCCAGAGCGCGAAAGCAAGGGTGCGGGAAATAATCGCCTCTTTAAGATCCGGAAAGATGAGCGAGCATGCGTGAGATTATCTTCGATACGGAAACCACCGGCCTCGAGACCCGATTCGATCGCGTGATCGAAATCGGCGGCATCGAGCTGATCAACAATTTTCCGACAGGCAAGACGCTGCATCTTTACATCAATCCTGGCGACCGCAAGGTTCATCCGGATGCATTGGCGGTGCATGGCATCACCGATGAGTTCCTGAAGGACAAGCCAGGTTTTGCAGATATTGCCCATCAGATCGTCGAATTTTTCGACGGTGCCAAATGGATTGCCCACAATGCCAACTTCGATATCGGCTTCATCAACGCAGAATTCGAAAGGATAGGACTGCCCCCGGTGCAGACCGACCGTGTAGTCGATACGCTCGCACTGGCTCGCCGCAAGCATCCGATGGGTCCGAACTCGCTCGATGCGCTTTGCCGCCGCTACGGCATTGACAACGCCCATCGTACCAAGCACGGCGCCCTCCTCGACTCCGAGCTTCTGGCGGAAGTCTATATCGAGATGACGGGCGGGCGTCAGGCTGCCCTCGGCCTGATGGGTACCGAGCGGTCAACGACCGTCATCGAGGTGGACGAAATCGTAGTGACTGCTGTCGGCCGGCCACGGCCTTTGCCGAACAGATTGACGGAAGCAGAGGTCGAGGCGCATGCCGCAATGGTGGCCTCGCTCAAAGACAAGGCACTCTGGCTCAAATACAAGCCTGCCGAATAAAAAAACCGGGTTTTAGCCCGGTTTCTTTTTGATGATATGACGCTTGAATCAACTGTTCAGGGCCTGGACCTTCGAGCGAGCCTGCTCTTCAGCCATACGTTGGGTGAACATCTGGGCGAAATCGATCGGATCGATCATCAGCGGCGGGAAGCCGCCGTTACGCGTGACGTCGGCGACGATCTGGCGGGCGAAGGGGAAAAGCAGCCGCGGGCACTCGATGAAGAGAAGCGGCAGCATATGTTCCTGAGGAAAGCCGGTAATGCGGAAGACGCCGCCGTACACGAGCTCCGCCGCAAAAACCACCTTGTCGCCATCCTTGGCTTCGGCGTTCAGCGTCAGCACTACATCGAAATCGGCCTCCGAAAGCGGATTGGCATTGACATTGACATTGATCGTAATGCCGGGAGCCTTGTCGCGGGCCTGCAGCGAACGTGGCGCGCCGGGATTCTCGAACGAGAGATCCTTGGTATATTGCGCCAGAATGTTGATGGACGGCTGGGCGGCCTGGTTGTTTTCGTCTGCCATTGGGACTTCCTCGAGGCTCTGGAACGTTGAGGCCCTCTAACATTTCGGAATATGCCTTACAACCCTGGCAAACTTCCAGGCCCGTTCAAGGTTCCCGACTTTTGGGTCCGGCCCAAGGGGAGGTCGAACCGGAATTCGCAGAATTGTCGTCTCGATGAAAATCTTCCTCGTCGAGATCGACGACTGGGCCTGGTTTCTGGCCGGCCGGTCTAGTTCGGCTACCCTCGTAGTGGCTGGTCGTGCGTGTGCGGATCACGACGATGCGCCTGCCGACCAGGGACCACAGAAAGCTGCGCACGAAGGGGATGAAGAGCGCGAGCCCGATAAGATCAGTCAGGAAGCCCGGCAGCAAAAGCAGGATACCAGCTACGACGATCATCGCACCGTCGACCAAGGTGCGTCCGGGCATCCGGCCGTCGCGGCTTTCGGCCGAGATCTGTTTCAGGATCTGCATGCCCTGGCTGCGAAGCAGGATGGCGCCGAGGATCGCCGTGCCGACCACGAGGCCTAGTGTCGCCCACAGTCCGAGTGCTCGGCCGACGAGGACAAAACCCGCAATTTCGGCCAATGGCCACAGAAGAAGAATTGGCAGCAGAAAGAAACGCATGATGTTCCCTGTTTTAATCTCGCCCCGCGCGTGTCGATACTGACGCCTTCGCTATTTGAATGATGGGCGGATGCGGACTATATGAGAAGCTGTACCAACGATTTAAACGGCATTGCGGGTCAATATGGGTTCCAACGACTTTATAACACTCTTTTTCCTCGTCGCCGCTGTGCTGATCTTCCTTCAGCTGCGCAGTGTGCTCGGCCGGCGGACGGGAAACGAGAAACCGCCGTTCGATCCTTACAGCCCGCGGGATGTGGCGAAGAATCCGGGCGGAGACGACAGCAAGGTTGTGACCTTGCCGCGCCGCGATGCTCCCGATGACGAGCAGCGTTATCTGGACATTGATGCCGTTGCCAAGCCTGACACGCCGCTCAATGCCTCCCTTCGGGAGATTTTGAGGGCGGATCCGTCCTTCCGCCCGCGCGATTTCCTCAATGGTGCGCGCATGGCCTATGAGATGATCGTGATGGCGTTTGCCGATAGCGACCGTAAGACCCTTAAAGGTCTGCTCTCGAAGGAAGTCTATGAAGGTTTCGATGCAGCGATCTCCGAACGCGAGGCGAGGGGGGAAGTGGTAAAATCCACATTTGTCGGCATCGACAAATCGGACATAACCCACGCCGTCATCAAGGATTCCGAAACGCAGATTACGGTCCGTATCATCAGCCAGCTGATCTCCGCTACCTACGACAAGGCGGGTACCTTGATTGATGGTGACCAGGAAACCGTGGCCGAGGTGACCGATATCTGGACTTTTGCCCGCGACATCCGCTCCCGCGACCCGAATTGGAAGCTGGTCGCTACCGAATCCGAGCAATGACAGGCGGTTCTGCTGGGTTTGCGCTGCGGCGGGTTGCCTTCACGGATCTGCCGGGATGGGAGGACGAGGACCCCCGTGCGCTTTTTCCCGGAATGAGGTCCTGTCTTGAGGATGTCCTCAAGGTCAAGCCATATCGTACCGGCTCGCTTGGCCTGACGGCCGGGGATCTGACGGTCCTTCTTGAAAAGGCGAGCGAGAGCCCTTCCAATGCGGCGTCGGCGCGTGCTTTTTTTGAAGCCCATTGCATCCCGTTTCAGATCGCCCGGCAAGACGGGCGGCGGGGTTTCGTAACGGCCTTTTACGAGCCGGAAGTGGAAGTCTCCGAGACATCCGACGGGACATGGCGCTATCCTTTCTACTACCGCCCTCCGGATCTGATCGATCTTGATGACTCCAACCGGCCGGCGGAAATGGACTCCGGCTACATGTTTGGACGTCAATCCGGAACCGGGATTGTCGCTTATCCGGACCGCGGCGAGATAGACCGTGGTTTTCTCGCGGGGCGAGGCCTCGAGATCGCTTTTGCCAGATCGAAGGTGGATGTCTTTTTCGCGCATGTGCAGGGAGCGGCGCGCCTGAGATATCCCGATGGAAGAGTGAGGCGCATCACATATGCCGCAAAGGCGGGCCATCCGTTTTCACCGATCGGAAAGCTTCTGATCGACCGGGGAGAAATCGACCCGGCTACGGTTTCGATGCAGAGCATCCGAAGTTGGCTTGAACGGAATCCGGCTAAGGTCGATGAGGTCCTGTGGCACAATCGCTCCTACATCTTCTTTCGGGAGGCGGATGTTTCCGATCCGTCGTTAGGACCGGTGGCGGCGGCTAAGGTGCCGCTGATCGCCGGCCGATCGCTGGCGGTCGACCGGCAGATACACACCTTCGGTTTTCCCTTCTTCATACGCTCCGAGACGCTGACCCATCTGGATGGTGGCAAGCCCTTTAGCCGCCTGATGTTGGCTCTCGACACCGGCTCCGCAATCGTCGGCCCTTCGCGCGGCGACATTTTTACCGGCTCCGGGTTCGAGGCGGGCGAGTTGGCGGGGACGGTTCGCAACGAAGCCGATTTTTATATTCTCCTGCCAAGGCATCTGGCGGACAGGTTCGGCGGATGAAGGGTGGCCGCAAACTCGATCCGGAAGAGCGAATCCTTTGGGGCAAGGTGGCTAAGTCTGCGCGTGCCTTGCCGGGCCGGATGAAGGAAATCCTCGAGTTTGAAGAGCAGGAAGCGGCCAAACTAATGGCGGAACAACCTGTCCGACCGAAAGCCATGCCTTTGCCGGGAAGCCCGGTGGCCGAAACCGCAAAGAAGCCGAAACGCTCCGTCGGTCATCATCATCCGCTCGAAAAGCCGGTCAAGAAGAAGCTCGCCAAGGGACGGCTCCCGATCGAGGCGCGGCTTGATCTTCATGGCCTTTTCCAGGACGAAGCCCATGACCTGCTGCTCGATTTCCTGCTTCGGGCTTATGAGCGGGGTCTTCGTCATGTGCTGGTTATCACCGGAAAAGGCAGCTCGATGGGTAGTGAAGGTGCTTTGCGCCGCGCCGTGCCCCTCTGGTTTTCAAAGGCCGAATTCCGGTTTCTGATATCGTCGTACGAGTGGGCCGCGCGCCATCACGGCGGGGAAGGTGCGATGTATGTCCGTCTTGCCCGCAGCCGGGCTCATGGGGAAGAGCGCGAATGACGCCCTTCGGTCAGGCGCTTCGTGAACTACGCCGCCGAAGGGGTATCACCCAGCGGATGCTGGCCGAAGCGATCGGCGTTACGCCAGCTTATCTTTCTGCGCTTGAACACGGGCGGCGCGGCAAGCCGACCTTCGAGCTCCTGCAGAGAATTGCCGGGTATTTTAATATCATCTGGGATGAGGCAGAAGAACTGTTCGGGCTCGCAGCGGACTCTCATCCGAAGGTGGTTCTGGACACGTCGGGCATGCCGGCGTCCTACACCGCCTTTGCCAACCGCCTTGCGCAACGGATTCGCACTTTGGCCCCGGACGTGATAGAAGAAATGGACATGCTGTTGAAGAAAAACCCTCCTCTGGATTGACTTTCGGCGCCCATCCACGGCTTTCATGCCGTGTTCCCACGGACCAACCTTTAGAAACCGCCCCGGTTTGCCTATATTTCGGGGGTGGAATAGCTGGTGATTCGCATGGCCAGCATCTCAAACGATTGGAAGAAAATTGATGACCGATACACCCGTCAGCGAGAATGACGCGAGTGCCGAATATGGTGCCGATTCGATCAAGGTCCTGAAGGGCCTCGATGCTGTCCGCAAGCGTCCCGGCATGTATATCGGCGATACAGACGATGGCTCCGGCCTGCATCACATGGTGTATGAAGTCGTAGACAACGCGATCGACGAAGCCCTGGCCGGCCATGCCGATCTGGTGACCGTGGCGCTGAACCCTGACGGCTCGGTCACCGTGACGGACAACGGTCGCGGCATTCCGACCGACATCCACACCGGCGAGGGTGTGTCGGCTGCGGAAGTCATCATGACGCAGCTCCATGCCGGCGGGAAATTCGACCAGAACTCCTACAAGGTTTCCGGCGGTCTGCACGGGGTTGGTGTTTCCGTCGTCAATGCTCTGTCGGTCTGGCTGAAACTGCGCATCCGGCGCAACGGCAAGGTCCACGAGATCTCCTTCACGCATGGAGTCGCCGATGCGCCGCTGAAGGTTATCGGGGAGTATGAAGGCCGCTCCGGCACTGAGGTTACCTTCCTCGCAAGCCCGCAGACCTTCACCATGACGGAATACGATTACAATACCCTCGAGCATCGTCTTCGCGAGTTGGCATTCTTGAATTCGGGCGTGAGAATCCGGCTAACGGACAAGCGCAAGCCGGATATCCGTGAAGAAGAGATGCTCTATGACGGCGGTTTGGAAGCCTTCGTCCGTTATCTCGACCGCGCTAAGAAACCGCTGGTCGAAAAGCCTGTCGCCATCAAGGGCGAGAAGGACGGCATCACCGTCGAAGTCGCGATGTGGTGGAACGACAGCTACCACGAGAACGTGCTCTGCTTCACCAACAACATTCCGCAGCGCGATGGGGGCACCCATATGGCGGGTTTCCGCGGCGCGCTGACCCGCCAGGTCACGTCTTACGCCGACACCTCCGGTATCACCAAAAAAGAAAAGGTCACACTGCAGGGGGAAGACTGCCGTGAGGGCTTGACCGCGGTGCTTTCCGTCAAGGTCCCGGATCCTAAGTTTTCGTCGCAAACGAAAGACAAGCTTGTTTCCTCGGAAGTCCGGCCAGTGGTCGAAAGCCTCGTTAACGAGGCTCTTAGCACTTGGTTCGAGGAACATCCGACCGAAGCAAAGATCTTGGTCGGCAAGGTCGTCGAAGCCGCCGTCGCCCGCGAGGCGGCTCGCAAGGCGCGCGAACTCACCCGTCGCAAGGGTGTTCTCGACATTGCCTCGTTGCCGGGCAAGCTCGCCGATTGCTCCGAACGTGATCCGGCAAAGTCCGAACTTTTCCTCGTGGAAGGTGACTCGGCGGGCGGTTCGGCAAAGCAGGGCCGTTCGCGCGAAAACCAAGCGATCCTGCCCCTGCGCGGCAAGATCTTGAATGTGGAGCGCGCGCGTTTCGACAAAATGCTGTCGAGCCAGGAAATCGGTACGCTGATCACGGCGCTCGGCACGTCGATCGGCAAGGACGAATTCAACGTCGACAAGCTGCGTTACCACAAGATCATCATCATGACGGACGCCGACGTCGACGGCGCTCATATCAGAACGCTTCTGCTCACCTTCTTCTTCCGGCAGATGCCGGATCTGATCGAACGTGGGCATATCTATATCGCCCAGCCGCCGCTTTATAAGGTGACGCGCGGCAAATCGGTCCAGTATCTGAAGGACGAGAAGGCGCTTGAGGAATATCTCATCGGCATGGGTCTGGAGGACGCGACCTTGACGCTCGGCTCGGGAGAGGTAAGGGCCGGTCAGGATCTGCGTGAAGTGATTCAGGATGCCCTTCGCCTTCGCTCCCTGGTCGAAGGGCTGCACTCCCGTTACAGCCGTTCGATCATCGAGCAGGCGGCGATCGCCGGCGCGTTGAACCCGGAACTGACGGATAATCCCGAACGCGCCCGGCAGACGGCAGATGAAGTGGCCCGGCGGCTGGACATGATCGCCGAAGAAACGGAGCGGGGCTGGTCCGGCCATGTGACGACGGAAGGCGGCTTGCGCTTTGAGCGCATGGTGCGCGGCGTCAAGGAGGTCGCGGTCGTCGATGTTGCCCTGATTGGCTCGGCGGATGCCCGCCATATCGATCAGATGACGGCGCGCCTGCAGGAAATCTACCGCACGCCGCCGGTGCTCAGCCGCAAGGAAGGGGCGCAGGAGATTCCGGGTCCGCGTGCACTTCTGGATTCGATCTTCGCTTCCGGTCGCAAGGGCCTCTCCATGCAGCGTTACAAGGGACTCGGTGAAATGAATGCCGAGCAGCTTTGGGAAACGACGCTCGATCCGAACGTCCGTTCTCTGCTGCAGGTGAAGGTCAATGATGCGACGGACGCCGACGGTCTCTTCTCGCGTTTGATGGGCGACGAAGTCGAGCCGCGCCGCGAATTCATCCAGGAGAACGCGCTAAGCGTCGCCAACCTCGACATCTGACGTTCCGGCACCGGACGACAATAAAAGCGGCGGGTCGCAATGCCCGCCGCTTTTTCTATGTCCAGAGTAAAAAATGTTTCACGTGAATCTTTCCTGTGGATAGGGATTCACGTGAAACAATTCTTAAATCTCGGTGCCAAGCCTCATGGCTCCCCGGCGAACCTGCCTTCGAAGGCAATTTCGGAAACGGGCTTCCGCTTGCTCGGGAATTCCCGCTCGGCAAGATCGTCAGGAAGCGTGCTCCGATCGGCAATCCGGCCGATCGCCGCCGCCGCCTCCACTCGATAGCCTTCCGGAATGCCGAGCGCCTCGATCGCCCTTTCCTTGTCGAAACCTTCCATGCCGTGAGCGTGATAACCAAGCTTCATCGTCTGGCAGATGACGGAAAACCAGGCAGCGCCGGTATCGTAGGAATGGGTATAGGCGGGCTTTCGTTCGCCGTCTTTGGAAACCCGATAGGTTTTCGAGACGACGAACACGAGTGCGGCGGCATTCTTTGCCCAGCGCTGGTTGCCGGGGACAAGGATGTCCACCAGAATGGGGAACGAAGCAGTTCCGCGAAGTGCATAGATGAATCGCCACGGCTGGTTGTTGCCGGAGGACGGTGCCCAGTGGGCGGCATCTAGGATCGTCAGCATCGTCTCCTGGCTGATCGTCTCCTCCGTGAAGGCCCGCGGCGACCACCGATCCAGGAAAAAGGCATCGATGGGAAACTCGGATTGTCGGGAATTGCTGCTGGTCATGAACTTCCCTTGGCGGGTTGGCAAAAAAAATCACAGACATCTACATAGTCGACAGCCCGCCGAGGGCAACAGGTCACTTTCCCCCTGAAACGGACGTGACAAGCAGGGGCTCTTGATCCATAAACGCGCCTTGTCTGACAACCGGAGGAGAGATTCCTTGAAACTGATGCGCGTTGGTGAGCCGGGCCAGGAGAAGCCGGCCGTGGTCGATAGCAATGGTAAGATTCGCGATCTTTCCGGCCACGTGGCCGATATAGCGGGTTCGGCGATATCGCCGGAGGGACTTGCTAAGATTGCGGCGATCGATCCGGAAAGTCTGCCCGAGCTTCAGCCGACCCGCATCGGCGCCTGCGTCGCCGGCACCGGCAAGTTCATCTGCATCGGCCTCAATTATTCCGATCATGCCGCCGAAACGGGTGCGACCGTTCCGCCGGAGCCGGTCATCTTCATGAAGGCGACTTCCGCGATCTGCGGACCGAATGACGACGTCCTCATTCCGCGGGGTTCGGAAAAGACCGACTGGGAAGTCGAGCTCGGCGTCGTGATCGGGAAGACCGCCAAATACGTCTCCGAAGCCGATGCCATGGATTACGTCGCCGGTTATTGCGTCAGCCACGACGTTTCCGAACGCGCGTTCCAGACGGAGCGCGCTGGCCAGTGGACAAAGGGTAAGTCCTGCGACACCTTCGGCCCTGTCGGCCCCTGGCTCGTCACCAAGGACGAGATCGCGGATCCGCAGAACCTCGGCATGTGGCTGAAGGTCAATGGCGAAACCATGCAGAACGGTTCTTCCAGAACCATGGTCTATGGCGTCGGCTATCTCGTTTCCTATCTCAGCCAGTTCATGTCGCTGCATCCGGGCGACATCATTTCTACAGGAACGCCTCCGGGCGTCGGCCTCGGCATGAAGCCTCCGCGGTTCCTAAAGGCCGGAGACGTCGTCGAGCTTGGCATCGAAGGCCTTGGCAGCCAGCGCCAGACCTTTGTCGCCGATGTATAAGTGATTGACGGACTCTCATCCTTGCTTGTGGGAGTCCGTATCTGCCCGGCCATCACGGAACCTTAAGGCTTGCGTGCCATTCTAGAGAGCACAGATGATTTGTGTTCCGCTCGTTCCGCCCTCAGGCATGTCCAGCCGGTTCTCTCCCAGATGTTGCATTGCAATAGAAAAGTGCTAGCCTGTTCCCCCATAAATAACGAACCGATTGGTTCGATGCCCCTGCCGAATACCCTGTCGGAAATCAAGAAAGGTGGCACCTCGATGTTCTATCAGCTCTATGAGATGAACCACGCCGTCATGGCGCCCTTCCGCGCCGCTGCGGATGCCATGCGCTTTTTCTATGCCAATCCCCTCAACCCCTTCTCGCAGACCACCGTGGCCCGCACCGTTGCGGCAGGTTTGGAAGTTTTCGAGCGGGTCACCCGTCGTTACGGTAAGCCGGTTTTCGGACACGCCGAAACCACGATTGACGGAAAGCCTGTTGCGGTGACCGAGGAGGTCGTCTGGGCAAAGCCTTTTTGCAATCTTCTGCATTTCAAACGCCACGTGGCGGGCGGCAGGGGGCAGGATCAAAAGATTCTGGTGGTTGCGCCGATGTCCGGCCACTATGCCACGCTTCTGCGGGGTACTGTCGAAGCGCTTCTCCCCCATGCCGATGTCTATATTACCGACTGGATCGACGCCCGGATGGTGCCCTTGTCCGAGGGACGGTTCGATCTGGACGACTATATCGATTACATCATCGAGATGTTGCATGTCATCGGGCCTGGTACGCATGTGATCGGGGTGTGTCAGCCCTCGGTGCCGGTCCTGGCGGCGGTGGCCGTCATGGAGTCCCAGCAGGATTCGATGATCCCCGCTTCGATGACCTTGATGGGCGGGCCGATCGACACCCGCATCAATCCGACGGCTGTCAACGATCTCGCGCAGCAGAAGCCGCTCGAATGGTTCCGCGAAAACGTCATCATGAACGTGCCGTGGCCGCAGCCGGGGTTCATGCGCCGTGTCTATCCAGGCTTCCTTCAGCTTTCCGGCTTCATGTCGATGAACCTTGACCGGCACCTCGTCGCGCACAAGGAATTTTATGAACACCTTGTCAAGAACGACGGCGAGTCGGCTGAAAAGCATCGGGATTTCTATGACGAATATCTGGCCGTTATGGATCTCACCGAAGAATTTTATCTTCAGACGGTCGACACGGTCTTCATCAAGCATTCGCTGCCGAAGGGCGAGATGATGCATCGCCGCATCCCCGTCGATACGTCGGCCATCCGCAATGTGGCGCTGCTGACGATCGAGGGAGAAAACGACGATATCTCCGGTCTCGGCCAGACGCAGGCGGCACAGACCATCTGCGCGAACATCCCGGAGGACATGCGCCAGCATTACATGCAGCCGGATGTCGGTCACTACGGCGTGTTCAACGGGTCGCGGTTCCGTCGCGAGATCGCGCCCCGGATCGTCGCGTTCACCCAAAAGCACGCCCGCACACCATCCAGGACGACGCCGTTCAAACGGATCATCAAGGGCGGCAAGGCCGGCTGAGACCGCCTCGTTCCGATTTCCGGCATATATTTCAGCATCTTCTTGAATTTAATGATTCCCCTTCTTGAAGGGGGGTCATACGCTCACCAAATCGAATTCAGTCGGGCTGGCATGCGGCCACCCGCTGAAAACCTTAGGGTGTGACCTATGAACCAGTCAGCATTGATTCGTCCGGAGTGGACGCCGGCCACCATCGCTCTCATGGTGCTCGGTTTTGTGGTCTTCTGGCCGTTGGGCCTCGCCATGCTTGCCTATATCCTCTTCGGAGACAGGCTTCGCTGCTTCAAGCGCGACGCAAACGATCGCGCCGATCGCATGTTCGCCGGCTGCCGCCGGGCGAAGTCTCGTTACAACACGCATTTTTCGACGGGCAACGTCGCGTTCGACGATTGGCGCAAGGCTGAGCTCGACCGCCTCGAAGAAGAGCGCCGTAAGCTGGACGAGATGCGCGAGGAATTCGATTCCTACGTCCGCGAGCTTCGCCGAGCCAAGGACCAGGACGAGTTCGACCGCTTCATGCGCGAGCGCAAGAATCGGCCTTCCGGTGAGAACCCGGTCGTCGACCTGTAACTCCTGCTTGGATTCACGTGAAACAGAATGGAGCCGGCGTCGAAAACGCCGGCTTTTTTAGGGAAGGGAATCGGTTAGAAAGAAAGAATGTTCGCGCTTCTGAAAAAGCCCCCCCGCACAAAATCGAGACCCCTCGAAACGGTGAAGCGCACCCTGGATGTCGGCGATCGCGCAATGCCGCTGACGATCAGGGAAAATCGTCGGGCCACCCGCATCACGCTCCGGATCGAGCCGGGCGGTCGGGCGCTCAATCTCACGGTACCACTTGGGTTGCGGCGGCACGAGATCGAGGATTTTCTTGACCGTCATCAGGGATGGCTGCTGACGCGGCTTGCGAAATTTTCCACCGAAAACCCCATTCGCCCGGGCGGCTGCGTTCCATTTCGTGGCGTGTCTCACCGCATCGAGCATACTGGCTCCCTGAGAGGGATAACCGAGGCTCTGGTACTGGACGGTCAACCGGTATTGAAGGTGAGCGGACTTGAGGGTCACATAGGCCGACGGCTTTCGGCCTTTTTCAAGAAGGAGGCGCGCAAGGATCTGGAGGTTCTTGTTGCTCGCCATGCTGCCGCGATCCGCAAGCCGGTTCGGTCGATCACCATGAAGGATACCCGCAGCCGCTGGGGCTCCTGCTCCTGGGATGGAAACCTGAGTTTTTCCTGGCGCATCGTCATGGCCCCGTCTCTCGTCATCGACTATCTCGCGGCCCATGAGGTGGCGCATCTGAAGGAGATGAACCACGGTCCGAAGTTCTGGGCGCTCTGCAAGGAGCTCTGCCCGCGGATGGAAGAGGCCCGCAAATGGCTGAAGCAGCATGGGTCGCAGCTCCATGCAATCGATTTTGATTGATCGCCACGGGCCACATCTTCTCTTTATCTCAGCGGGAGAGGGGCAAAATACGGCTCCTGGTGCCGGATTTTTCAATAGCTTAACAAAAATCCCATCCCCGTCCCATGGGGCTCGCCTAGAATTTGCCCATCCCGCTTCGGCTACACCGGCCCGCATAACCGGCGAGGCGGGACCGGTGATCTGGCGAACCGCCCTTATGCAAGCGGATCGTCAGGGGCTGCGCAGAAAATGGTTCCCCTCTCGCCGGAACCGGCGGGGCGTGCGTGTGTCGCACACAAACCGGCCCTGATAAACATCATCGACAAACGGGTCGCCGCAGAGGAACCGGAGTTGCGCGGAAAAAACACACCGAACGGGACACGTTGCGTGTCACCTAAACTAATTTATACGAGGCACACGACGTGTCCCGGCCGATCCTCGCCTCAAGGCCGAGGATGACGAAAGAACAAACGCTCGTCCTCCCGGGCGAGCCCCGCAAGACCCGAAGATCGCCAAGGGGCCAATCCGTCTTGGCACGATTTGCCTCGACTTCGGCAAGATTTCGTGTCACTCCCGCACCTCATGAAACCTGATATCAAGATCTGCGGATTGAAGACCCCAGAGGCTGTCGATCGCGCCGTGGCGCGGGGCGCCACGCATATCGGTTTTATCTTTTTTCCCAAAAGCCCGCGTAATATTGCGCCGGAGGTTGCTGGCGAGATGGCGGACCGTGTCCGGGGGCGCGTGAAGATCGTCGCCGTCACGGTGAATGCCGACGACGAGGAGCTGGACGACATCGTTTCACTGCTCCGTCCGGATATCCTGCAGCTGCACGGCAACGAAAGCCCGGAACGCGTCCTGCACTTGAAGGCGCTCTACGGCCTGCCGGTCATGAAGGTTTTTTCGGTCAGGGAGGCCGGCGATCTCGACCGCATCGACGCTTATATCGGCGTCGCCGACCGTTTCCTGTTCGATGCCAAGGCCCCGGCGGGATCCGAACTTCCGGGCGGCAACGGCGTTTCCTTTGACTGGAGTGTGATGGCTTCGCTTGACGAAAGCGTGGATTACATGCTTTCCGGGGGATTGAACAAGGATAATGTCGCTGCCGCGCTCGCGTCTACCCGCGCAACCGGTATCGATATGTCGTCCGGTGTGGAAAGTGCGCCGGGCGTCAAGGACCTTGGCATGATCGATGCGGTCTTCGATGCTATCGCAGCAGCGCGGCAGAAGATCGCCTAAGGAGTTGAGAGTGAACCAGACGCCACAACCCAATTCGTTTCGTTCCGGCCCTGACGAGGACGGCCGTTTCGGCATTTTCGGCGGACGCTTCGTCGCCGAAACGCTGATGCCGCTGATCCTGGATCTGCAGGGCGAATGGGAGAAGGCGAAGACCGATCCTGTCTTCCAGAAGGAGCTGGCGGATCTCGGCGCTCACTATATCGGCCGTCCAAGCCCGCTTTATTTCGCCGAGCGCCTGACGGCCCATCTCGGCGGAGCGAAGATCTATTTCAAGCGCGAAGAGCTCAACCACACCGGTTCGCACAAGATCAACAACTGCATCGGGCAGATCCTGCTTGCCAAGCGCATGGGTAAGACCCGTATCATCGCAGAAACCGGTGCCGGTCAGCACGGCGTGGCCTCAGCCACCGTCGCCGCCCGTTTCGGTTTCCCCTGCGTCGTGTACATGGGCGCCACCGACGTCGAGCGTCAGGCCCCCAATGTGTTCCGCATGAAGCTCCTTGGTGCGGAAGTAAAGCCGGTGACAGCCGGGAACGGCACGCTGAAGGACGCCATGAACGAGGCGTTGCGCGACTGGGTCACCAATGTCGATGACACCTATTATCTGATCGGCACGGCTGCCGGCCCGCATCCTTACCCGGAAATGGTCCGCGACTTCCAGTCTGTCATCGGCACTGAAGCCCGGGAGCAGATCCTGGAAGCGGAAGGCAGGCTTCCTGATGTCGTCATCGCCGCGGTGGGCGGCGGCTCCAACGCAATCGGCATCTTCCATCCCTTCCTGGACGACCAGGATGTAAAGATCGTCGGCGTCGAAGCAGGCGGCCGCGGGCTTCAGGGCGAAGAACATTGCGCTTCCATCACCGCCGGCACGCCGGGCGTGTTGCATGGCAATCGCACCTATCTGCTGCAGAATGAAGACGGGCAGATCCTCGAAGGCCATTCGATTTCGGCGGGCCTCGATTATCCGGGCATCGGCCCTGAGCACAGCTGGCTGCATTCCATCGGCCGGGTGGAATATGTGCCGATCATGGACCAGGAAGCTCTGGACGCATTCCAGGTTCTCACTCGACTTGAAGGCATCATTCCGGCACTGGAGCCGAGCCACGCCCTCGCAGAAGTCATCAAGCGCGCGCCGAAAATGGGCAAGGAAGAGATCATCCTGATGAACCTCTCCGGCCGGGGCGACAAGGATATCTTCACCGTCGGCAAGATTCTCGGAATGGAACTCTGACATGACAGCTCGTATGGACAACCGTTTCGCGGCGCTGAAAGCCGAGGGCCGTCCCGCTCTGATCACCTATTTCATGGGCGGCGATCCGGATTTCGAAACGTCGCTGAACATCATGAAGGCTTTGCCGGAGGCCGGTGCGGACGTCATAGAACTCGGCATGCCGTTCTCGGATCCGATGGCCGATGGGCCAGCAATCCAGATGGCGGGTCAGCGGGCGCTCAAAGGCGGCCAGACCCTTTCAAAGACGTTGGAACTGGCGCGGAAATTCCGCGAAGGGGACAACGAGACGCCGATTGTGATGATGGGCTACTACAATCCCATCTATGTCTACGGCGTCGACAAGTTTCTCGATGACGCAATCTCGGCCGGGATAGACGGCCTGATCGTCGTCGATCTGCCCCCGGAAATGGACGATGAACTTTGTATCCCGGCTCTTGCCAAGGGCATCAACTTCATCCGACTCGCAACACCTACCACCGATGACAAGCGTCTGCCGGCCGTCCTCAAGAACACGTCCGGTTTTGTTTATTACGTCTCGATGAACGGCATCACCGGTTCGGCTCTGCCGGACCCGTCGCTGGTTTCGGGCGCCGTCAAGCGCATCAAGGGCCACACAAAGCTGCCCGTCTGCGTCGGCTTCGGCGTGAAGACGGCCGATCACGCCAAGGCGATTGGCGCTGCGGCCGATGGCGTTGTGGTCGGCTCGGCAATCGTCGCGCAGATTGCGGGCAGCCTGACGAAGGACGGTGCGGCAGGTCCGGATACAGTCGCAGCTGTTTCGACCCTGGTTCGCGGCCTGGCGACCGGCGTACGCGCCGCCCGCCTTGTTGCCGCCGAATAGTTTACCCACATTAGGCAAGATTCCAACGGGAGTACGCCCAAGTGAACTGGATCACCAATTATGTCCGGCCACGTATCAATTCCATGCTTGGCCGCCCGAACCGGGACGTTCCGGAAAACCTCTGGATCAAATGCCCGGAAACCGGCGAAATGGTCTTCCACAAGGATCTGGAAGAGAACAAGTGGGTCATCCCCGCATCCGGCTATCACATGAAGATGCCGGCCAAGGCGCGACTGAAGGATCTGTTCGACGGCGGCCACTTCGAATCGCTGCCGCAGCCGAAGGTCGCTCAGGACCCGTTGAAGTTCCGCGATTCCAAACGTTACGCCGATCGCCTCAAGGACAGCCGGGTAAAGACTGAGCAGGAGGATACCATCCTGGCCGGCGTCGGGCAGGTGCAGGGTCTGAAGCTCGTCGCCGTCGTTCACGAGTTTAATTTCATCGGCGGTTCGCTCGGCATGGCAGCCGGCGAGGCGATCGTCAGGGCCTGCGAACGGGCGGTTTCCGAAAAGTGCCCGCTGGTCATCTTCCCGGCTTCCGGCGGGGCGCGCATGCAGGAGGGCATCCTGTCGCTGATGCAGCTTCCGCGCACCACCGTTGCCGTCAACATGCTGAAGGAAGCGGGCCTGCCCTATGTCGTCGTGCTGACCAATCCAACGACCGGCGGCGTCACCGCTTCCTATGCAATGCTGGGCGACGTCCACATTGCCGAGCCGGGTGCTGAGATCGGTTTTGCCGGCAAGCGGGTGATCGAGCAGACGCTGCGCGAGAAGCTGCCGGAAGGTTTCCAGACTTCGGAATATCTGCTTGAACACGGCATGGTCGATATGGTCGTAAAGCGTCACGACATCCCGTCGACGCTGGCAAGAATCCTGAAAATGCTGACGAAGCAGCCGATCCAGCAGGCGATTGCAGCACCGGTTGCGGCCAGCGCCTGACCGATTGACGTGTCGAGAGCCGGAGCGGCGGGATGAGCACGATGAACGAGCCCGTTGTCAGCGCGGCTGAACAGGAAATCGACAAGCTGATGGCCCTTCATCCGAAGGGTTTCGACCTTTCGCTTGATCGGATCACACGGCTTCTCGAAGTTCTCGGTAATCCGCATAAGAAATTGCCGCCGGTCATCCACGTTGCAGGCACCAATGGAAAGGGGTCGGCGACGGCTTTCTGCCGGGCGCTGCTCGAGGCGGGCGGCTATGCAACGCATGTTCATACTTCCCCACATCTCGTGAATTGGCACGAACGTTACCGGATCGGCGTCACGGGTGGGCGAGGCCAGCTGGTCGATGATGCCATGTTAGCGGATGTGCTGCGACGTATCGCTGCCGCAAACGACGGCCAGACCATTACGGTCTTTGAAATTCTGACGGCGGCTACCTTTCTGCTCTTCTCCGAGCAGCCGGCCGATGCGGTCATCCTCGAAGTCGGCCTGGGCGGCCGTTTCGATGCCACCAATGTCATTTCCGATCCGGCCGTCTCCGTCATCATGCCGATCTCGCTGGATCATCAGGCCTATCTTGGCGATCGTGTGGAACTGATCGCTGCGGAAAAGGCGGGCATCATGAAGCGCGGCCGGCCGGTCGTCATAGGGCACCAGGAATTTGAGGCAGCCCAGGATACACTGGTTTCCACCGCGGAGCGGCTGGGCTGTCCGATGTCTGTCTACGGTCAGGATTTTTCCGCCCACGAGGAATTCGGCCGCCTGATTTACCAGGACGAATTTGGCCTTGCGGATCTGCCGCTGCCGAGACTTCCCGGTCGGCACCAATATGCCAATGCCGCAGCGGCGATCCGAGCCGTCAAGGCGGCAGGCTTTCCGGTGACCGAAGCCATGATGGAAAAGGCGATGGCAACGGTCGAGTGGCCGGCCCGGTTGCAGCGGATTACCGAAGGCAAGCTTCTGGGTCATGCGCCGGAAGGCGCGGAAATCTGGCTGGACGGCGGACACAATCCCGGTGCCGGCGAGGTGGTTGCCGAAGCTATGGCCGCCTTCGAGGAGCGCCAGCCTCGGCCGCTCTATATCATCGCCGGGATGATCAATACCAAGGATCCTGTCGGATATTTCCGGGCGTTCGCAGACATTGCCGAACATGTCTTCACCGTCCGCATCAGGGGCAGTGAGTCGGCACTCGATCCCGTGGTCCTGGCCCATGCCGCCTTCGATGCAGGGCTGGTCGCGGAACCGGCGGGCTCGACGGAGGAAGCCTTGCGGGAAATTACGGAAAGGCAGCTACCCGGAGCCCCGCCGCCCCGTATCCTTATCGGCGGATCGCTTTATTTCGCCGGCAACGTGCTTGCCGACAACGGCACTCCACCGAAATAAGGGTCCTTTTCGGAAACAGCAAAAAACCCGGCTGCAGGGGACAACCGGGTTTTTCGAGGTCATGCTGCGTAAAAAGGCTTAAGCGGCGCCGGAGATCCAAGCCGAAAGGGCAGTCTTCGGAGCGGCCCCGACCTTGATGTCGGCCACTTCACCGTCCTTGAACATCGCGAGCGTCGGGATCGAGCGTACGCCGAACTGGGCTGCCAGTTCCGGGTTCTCGTCGATGTTCAGCTTGGCGACCTTCACCTTGCCTGCCAGCTCGGTGGCAATTTCTTCGAGGCTCGGAGCGATCATTTTGCAGGGACCGCACCATTCAGCCCAGAAGTCCACGACCACCGGCTCGGCCGAATTCAGGACTTCGGACTGGAAATTGCTGTTATCGACTTTCACGGTAGCCATAGGGCTCTCCTTCACGATTCTCTGTTGGTGTAAATGTGAGACGGGCGCTCAAAGTTTTCAATGGCGGTCATCTCACTTTGTTTTGAGTTCTGCAAGCGAACGTGACAGGAGTTCCGGTGGTAGGGTAATAACGGCAGCTGTTTCGGTATAAACGAGGATGCAGTCGAGGTCTTTTGCCGGATAAAGCGGCTTCAGGATTTCTCGGTATATGGCAAGCTGGGCGCGATGGGAAAATGGCACGTCGTCTGGCGTCTCTGGCGGAACGCGATTGGTCTTGTAGTCGAGAATGATCACCCGATCTTCCGTCACCACGAGCCGGTCTATTCGCCCGGAAATGGCATAGTCCTTTCCCTCCAGAGCCAGGGTCCCCATGATCGAGACCTCGGCCTGGCTCTTTTCGGAAAAGATTGGCCGGAGCTCGGCCTGCGAAAGCACCGACATGACGCTGGCCACGAGATTGTCTCGCTCGGCTGCCGGCCAGAAGCGTGCGGCCCGCTCCGCATAGCGCCGGGCGGCGGTCTCCCGCTCGGCCTCGGGAAACTCCGTCAGCATCTGCAGCATGCGGTGTACGAGCCGGCCCTTTTGCAATGCGAGGCCGACACTTTTTTCTTCGCGGAAGAGCGGTGACGTGACGATCAGATCGTCGGCATCGTCATCGATCATGGCGCCGGCACCCGAAGGGCTCAAGGGACGTGGCAAAAGCGTCTGCGGCGGTAGCGCCCTGGAGAGGGCGGCAGGCAGAGCGCTTTTGTCTCCTGACGCCGGGAGCCTTTCCTGACTTTTCTCGATCCTGCCGGCAGTTCCAGGCAGCCGCCATTGAAAGCCACTCCATTCCCCGTCCGCACCGGAGAACTGCACCGGCTTGCAGCGGTTTTCGTCGGCTGAGAGCGCCCTGGCAATCATGGCCTGCCAGGTGTCGGGATTGTCGATCTTGCCGCGGTAGCCGCAGACGATCAGCCGGTCGGCGGCGCGAGTCATGCCAACGTACAGAAGCCGGCGGTATTCTTCCTCGGTCGACCGTCTTATCCGCTCGTCATCGGCCGCCGTGAGGGCATTGGCGAGCCCCTTCCCCGGAACCCAGGCCGGCACTTCCTCACCCGCAATCCTCAGCAATCTGAACTTTGGCACATGGGAGGAAATGAACGCTTTCGAACCGCTGTCCACGAGAAAGACGACCGGTGCTTCTAGCCCCTTGGAGGCATGCACGGTCATAATTCTAATCTCGTTTCGTCCGCCGTCCTGCTCGCGTTTCACCTCGGGAGATTCCAGCTCAAGCGTGGAAACGAGGGCTTGCAGCCCAGGCAGACCGTTGGTTTCGTGATCCAGGGCGAAGGTTAGAAACTCGTCGAGGATGTCGCCGGCTTCGGTGCCGAGCCGACCAAGGAATTTACGCCGGCCGCCATACTGGCCGAGAATCCGTGCAAAGAGATCATGCGGGCTGACCTCCCGCGAAAGCGTCAGGAGATGCTGTAGCCGGTCCGCTGCATTGCGGAACCGCAAAGGCTGTTCTTCCGCCAGGCCGTTGAGTTGTGTCCAGGCGCTCGCATTCGCCGGGCGAAGCGCTGCGATCTCGAAGACATCTTCTTCCGAAAGGTTGAAGAGCGGACTTTTCAGGAGAGCGACGAGCGACAGATCGTCCTGAGGAAGCAGCAGGAAACGCCCGAGCGCCAGCAGGTCCTGCACGGCGATGTGGCTGGTCAGCCGCAACCGATCCGCACCGGCGACAGGAATGTTGTCGCGCCGTTTCAACGCCCGGGTGAGCGCATTGACGAAAGCGTCGCGCTTGCGGACGAGCACGAGGATATCACCGGGCTCGATCAGTCGCTCGACGCCCTTCTCGATAATGGTTTCGCTGCCGATCATTTCGCCGATCCGGTTGGCGATCCGGCTTGCAAGAATGGCGGACGGGGCCTTATCGGGCGTCGAGTCGAAAGGCGCGGTCCAATCCTCCTCCTGCTCGGAGGCTTCCGGCATCACGACGTCCCAGAAATCGACGGCCCCGGGGTGACCGATCCGGTTGGAGCGGTGCTGAACGGGCTCGCCCAGCGCGCTGAGACCCCTCGAATTCTCTTCCAGCGAAAACACCTGGTCGACGGCGGCCAGCACGTCGGCGGTGGAGCGGAAGGAGAGGGGAAGCCGTACCGGATGGAACGGCTGACCGCTTCCCGTCACCCGCCTTTCGGTTTCGCTGCGCTCCTCGGCAAAACGTTCCGGCCGCGCGCCCTGGAAAGAATAGATAGATTGTTTCTCGTCCCCAACGGCGAAGATCGTGCGCCGGGCCGCCCGCGCGCTGGCCCCGGAATAGAAATCCTCGGCAAGCGACTTGATGACCGTCCACTGAACAGGGCTGGTATCCTGCGCCTCGTCGACAAGGATGTGGTCGATGCCCTGATCGAGCTTGTAGTGCACCCATGCACCGACGCCCTCACGGGTGAGGAGCTCTGCGGTACGGGCTATCAGGTCTTCGAAATCCAGCAGACTGCGCCGTTTCTTGAGGTCCTCATAGTCTTCGTTGAGCCGCCGGGCGAGCGCCAGTGCCGCCTTGGTTGCTTCGAACATGCGGATAAGCCGCAGCCGGTCCCGGCATGCAACGATATGCATGCGGGCGGCTTCGATCGCTTGCGCCAGCTCCGGCGCGGTTGTGACCATCGCTTTGGCAATCAGCGAGCTGTCCGCCTTCGGCTTGCCTTCGCGTGTCAGGAAAATCTGGTCGAGATGCTGAGCCCGCTTGAAGACGTCGGGCTCCCTCTGGACCATCCGAAGCCCGTAGGCCACCTCCGTTACCTTTTGCCCCCCTTTCTGGTCGGCCAGGGCCAGATAGAGGTCGAGCGTCAGGCCTGAAAGAGCTGGCAGCGGCCAATAGCCGGCTGCGATGCTCTCTTCGGTATCCGCCGGCTGAAGCCCGAAGGCGCGTTTCAATTCAACGCCGACGCCACCGTGGCGCTCCGCCCGCGCGACGAAGCGGCGGATCGCGGTGCGGTTCGAAATAATGTCGGACAGCAAGGTCTCGAGGCCGAATTCGTCACCGAGATCGAGTACATGCGCGAACGCTTCCGCAAGTTCCGGGTCCTCTTCCGCGGACGTGGCGGTCAGCAGGGAGCGGCGGGCTTCCGCCAGCAGCGCGGATGCTGCGCGGTCGTCGAGAACCGAAAAGTGGCCGGCAACATTGGCTTCAAGCGGGAACTGGTGGAGCAGCGCCTCGCAAAAGGCGTGGATCGTCTGGATCTTCAGGCCGCCCGGCGTCTCCAGCGCCTTTGCAAACAGCCGCCGTGCTTCGGCAAGTTTAAACGAATCCGGCTCCTGTCCTTCGATGGCTGCGATTCTTTTCCGCAGTTCGTCGTCGGAGAGCACCGTCCACTCGGACAACCTCTGAAAGACGCGGTTCGACATTTCCGACGCCGCAGCCTTCGTGTAGGTGAGGCAGAGGATGGAGGAGGGCCGGCATTCGGAAAGCAGAAGCCGGATGACACGCTGGGTCAGAACATGGGTCTTGCCGGAGCCGGCATTGGCCGATACCCAAGCGGAACTGACCGGATCGGAAGCCAGCGACTGCTGCACTGTCGTCCAGTCGATCCACCGCAGCGGATCGTCGTCCTCGGGAAGGTGGTCATTCATCCGTTTCGGCCTCCCCGTCGTCATCCGCGGTGGACCATTCCGCCACACGGGCAAGGTGGTCGTATTCGCCGCCGAAATCGCCTTGCATGAACGGGATCAGCCGGGATGCGAAGCCGGCTTGACCGGTGCGCAACGCAACGACGAAACGAGTAAGCTGCTCAAGCGATTCCTGGGCCAGATCCAGGGCTGATTTGGGCTGGCGTTTCGCCGTTGCGTTTGCATCCTCGTTGTTGACCTTTTCCGACTTGAAACGGTCTCCGGGCCGCAGGCGGACATAGACGAGGTCCTTCGGCTGCAGCAGCCCCGCGTCACGGAATGCCCCCGCCATCAGGGCGGCTGCTTCGAGCGCCAGCTGGGGGTCGAGCAACGCCCGTGCCTGCGAGACGGACGGGCTGAGGCCGGTTTTGTAGTCGATGAGATCGGCCTGGCCGGAGCCCGTGATGTCGATGCGGTCGGCAATGCCGGTGACGCGTATGCCGGCAGGCTCCAGCTCCCAGCCGGCGCCGACTTCCGTCAAGGTCTTGCGGACGTCCGGAGCGCGGCCGGTTTCCCAATCGAGGAACGCCCGGGCGACGTGCCGGAAACGCGGCCGCCAGACCTGATCGATATGCGGCGGCAATTGTGCGGCGTCGAAAAGCTCCTCGGTGATTCGCTTCATCGCTTCGCTTGCTGCCGGCGATCCGGGTTGGTGGCCTTCGCGGGTATGGCGATCGATGATGGCGTGATAGAGCGTGCCGCGTTCCGAGGCGCCTGGATCTTGATTGAATGGTGCAAGCGGATCGAGCTGCAAGACGCGGCGGGCGTAGACGGAATAGGGGTCGCGGCGCAGCCGACCCACTTCGCTGAATGAATATTTCGTCGGCTGCAGCTCGGCCGGCGGTTTCGGAGCAGGGCGCTTGGCTTGATCCTGCCTCTCGCCTGCATCGATGACCGCGGCCCAGTCGCGATATTGCTGACCGCGGGCTTTCAGCTCGTCAGCGAAGGACTTGCCGCCGAGCGCAAGCAGCCTCTGCAGCCAGCGCGAGGCCACGGTCGGGGTGGAACCCTGGCGCAACGAACGCGACAGGATAAGGTGGCGGGTTCCGCAGGCCATTTCGAAGTCGTGAGCCAGCTGTCCTATGCGCCGCTCAGGCGGCTCAAGGCCCATATCCGTCTTCATCGTCCGGGAAAGGAAGGGGTTGTTCACCGTCTGGCCGGGCCAGGAGCCCTCGTTCAGCCCGCCGAGGATCATCATGTCGACGCTCTGCAGGCGGGCTTCCAGCGTGCCGAAGATGAAGACACGCGGATGGCTGAGGGAGCGTGGCTTTACCGCTTCCCCCGTCGTCAGCGCCATCACGATATCGACCCATTGCGGCCCGTCCGCCTCCATCTGGCCGTCCGTGTCGATGACCTCCGACAGGAGGCTCGCCAGCCGCTCCCCCGCTTCGCTTGACCAGAGGGCAGCGAGATTTCCCTTTTCGTCTATGCAGATCGCCTCCAGCGCCCGACCGGTTCGCTCCGCCCAGTCGGAAAGGAGAAGACGGGTCGTCAGCCCGCGACCATCGGGACGTCTGCGAAGCAGCGCGCCGGCAAGCGGTTCCACCGCTTCGGATAGGCGGCGGGCCAGATCACGGGCCTGGTCTGCCGCTTCTCGGGTCAAAGAGAGCCGCCAACGGGGCGGGTGCCTGTCGTCCAACTGATCGGCGAGCTGCTTTTCAAGCAGCGGCTCCAGAGCGGATATGTCCATGTCGCCGACTCCCCCGCGCAGTGCCAGGACTTCCAAGGCTTCGACGGCGGTGCGCAGGTCGCCCGACGGAAGGCCGAGACGCAGGAGGGGATGCTTCAGAAGTCCGACGATGGCCACCGGATCTCCCGGTCGCAGCGTCGCTTCCAGCAGGAGCTGGGTGATCGTGCCTTGCGGCGTGCCGGAAAGGGGCGAGCCGGCCGAATCGTCTGCGATGACGCCGAAGCGTGCGAGTTCGGCGGTGACCCGGCGGGCAAGCATCCGGTCGGGCGTGATGAGCGCAGCTTGGCTGTCTCCGCCGTTTCTGCCGGGTTCCTCGAGCGCCAGACGCAGTGCAATCGCGATCGCGACGGCTTCTTCGCGTTCGTTGGCGGCCTCAATGAGGGATACTTCGGCGAATGCCCGCCCGAGTTGGTGAGGGTCAGCCGCTTCCCGCCAGCTATTCCAGCGATCGGTTGCCTTGGCGGGGACGAGGGCCTGCGAGATTGCGGTTGCCCGGAATATCAGTTCGTCCGGCACCTCACCCAGGATGCGGACATCGTCCCGCGTGACGCCGAGCTTCTGCAGCAGCCGCCATAGGCCGAATTGCGGGTGGCTGCGGCTTGCGGGTTCGGACAAGCCGTCGATGGCGTGTTCGCCAATCGTCGCCCATTGATCCGCCGGCATGGAAAGATCGAGACCGGGCAGGACCACGGTTCCGTTCGGCAGCCGGGAAATGGCTGCGATCAGATCGGCCGCAGCCGGCACGGAACCTGTGGAGCCCGCCACGATAACAGGCCCTTTGTGATCGCGTGTAGCGATCCTTTTAGCCTCGCCACGCAGGATTGCTGCCTGATGTCTTGCCGGCGAAGAACGTTTGAGTTCCTCCAGGCGCGCCGGCCAAAAGGCGCTGGCGATCGACAGGAACTCCGCAGTCAGCTGCCACCAGAGCGCATGTTCACCCGTGTTCAGGTTCTTCAAGTCAGACCAGTCGCGATCCTCGGTCTCGACCGCGGTGATGAGCTCGGAAAGCGCCCGAGCAAGCCAGATTGCATCGGCGGGGCTTGCGGGGGCCACAAGCGGCGATTCCGAATGTATGTCGAGCACGATCTTCGGAAGCTGGTTGCGCCAGGCAAGGATCAGCCGCCCGAGTTCCAGGAGGCTAGCGGTGCCGCCGATCGGCAACGCCAGATCCATTTCCTCCGGTGCCGCAAGGTCGAAATAGCCGCTGTCGTCGTCCGTTTCCCCAAGTGGACGAATGACCGGCAGGATCGTCGAGCGACCGCCGAGAAGATCGACGAATTCCGAGCGCAACACGCGGGCGGAACGCCGCGTCGGCACGAAGATCGTTACATTTGCGAGCGAAAGCGGTTCGGAAGGATCGTAACGGAACGTCTCATCGAGGCGCCCTTCACAAAGGGCAGTGGCCAGCGTTTTCAGAAACGGCGCGCCCGGCGGGATGGAAAACACGCGTTTCTGCCGCATATCCACGGCTCAGGCTCCCGCTGAATGGCGGGTAATGACCGCCTCGGCGGCAGGCAGGGCTTCCGGTGTGCCGACGGTAATCCATTCTCCCTCCATCATCATGCCGAACAGGCGGCCTTTTTCGATCGCCCGGTCGAAATAGATGTTGAGATTGAAGGCATCCGCCGGCGCCTCATCGAGGAGGGAGGAATGCATGACGATCGCGCCGGCATAAACGACTGGGTTATCGCCGCCATCGGCATAACGAAAGAGGCGCCCATCCGGGTCGAGCTGAAAATCCTTCTTGCCGTTGTGGCCGGTGGTCCGTTCGAGGGGGACGCAGAGGAGTGCCAAATCCATCGCATTCGGATCGAAAAATTCGGCAAGGCGCTGAAGGTTCGTCTTTGCGCTTGGTTTTTCGCCGATCCAGAAAAGATCGGCATTCATGACGTAGAGGAGACCCGGATCCAGCAGTTTGAGCCCCTTGGCGAGGCCTCCGCCGGAATTCATCAACGCCGCACGTTCATCCGAGATCACGATTTGCAGACGGGGATAAGCTGCAAGATGTGCCTCCATCATGCCGGCAAAATGGTGGACGTTGACGGCCGCGCGCCTGACGCCGGCATCCGCCAGAGCGTCGAGCGCATAATCGATCATCGGCTTGCCGGAGACGGGCACCAGCGGCTTGGGCATCGTATCGGTGATTGGCCGCAAACGGGTGCCGAGGCCTGCGGCAAGTACCATGGCCTGTTGGATGGTGGTCATGCCTGCTGTTTTAGAGCCGTGGCTATGATTCGGGTAGCTCTATTCCGACCTTCTTGCACCATTCCCGCAGAGGCGTCAGGGTTTCGTGCTTTAAAGCGGTTGCAAGGTAACCAAGCGTGCGGGGCATGTGCTTCATATAGCCCGGTTTGCCATCCCGCTGCATGAGCCGCACCCAGAGGCCCGAAAGCTTGCAATTGCGTTGAGCCGCCATGATCGCCCAGGCTTTGTGGAAAGCCGGTTCGTCGAAGGCGCCGAGCGAGCGTCGTAGGGTCACGTAGTCGACCATCATCTGGTCGGCGAGCGGTTTTGGTATGTCGACCCGCGCATCCTGGACGATCGACGCAAGATCATAGGCCGTCGGACCGATCATCGCATCCTGAAAATCGATCAGCCCGACGCGGTGCACGCCCGACTCGTTTGGGCGCCAGATGATATTGGGTGAATGGAAGTCGCGCAGCAGAAGGTTCTTTTCGGAACCTTCCAGCTCCCGGATCAGGCCAGCCCAGATTGCAAGATAGTCCTCCCGCTCTTCTTCGGTCGCCGGAGTGCCGCGTTTCCACGGCAGATGCCAGTCGACAAGAAGCCGAGCTTCCATAGCCATTGCGGTCGGATCGAAGTCCGGAATGTGGTGGATATGGCTTTCGCCGACGGGCAGGTCCTGCCGCATCTCGTGGCTGTGCAGAAAAGCAAGACATACGACGCTTTCACGGTAGCGCTCCGGGATCGGTCGACCGTTCGCGTCCAGGACGCCTTCGCTGCCGAGGTTCTCGATCAGCAAAATGCCCTGGTCATAGTCGACATGCAGGACCTGCGGCGCAGCCAGCCCCAGTTCGCGCAGATACTGGGCGATGGCGACGAAAGGATAGGCGTCTTCGGCCAGATGCGCCACCTTGGGGTAAGGTTTGCCGTCGAGTACGGCCGGACCTGCGGGCGGCTTTGGCCAGTCCATCAGGATCAGTGTCTCGCCAGCCGATGTCGTGATCTTCTCGTAAGCCCGCATCGAGGCGTCGCCGGTCAGGAAACGGCGCCGAGCGTTATCATGACCATGCTTGCTCAAAAACGCACGGATCGCCAGAACCCGGCGGACGCGCTTCATCTGGGCTTCCGGTCCCCTAATCGTTGCTTGTCGCCCGCCTTCATGATGTTCGAGGCGCAGGGAGATACGTGTGGAGGGCAACAGGTCGTCGGCGATTTCCGGCCACTCGACAAGGCAGATGCCGTTTGCGAGCGCTTCATCGAAACCGAGCTCATCCAGCTCGGAGGCGTGACCGAGCCTGTAGAGGTCGAAATGCGCCACCGGAATCCGCAGGTCGTAGCTCTGCACGAGCGTGAAGGTCGGGCTTGGGACTTCCAGCTCGTCATCGTCGGCCAATGCCCGCAGCAAAGCGCGGGCAAGTGTGGATTTGCCGGCGCCGAGATCGCCGGAAAGAGCCAGCCAGTCGCCTTGCCTGAGCGCAAGTGCCAAATCTTCCCCCAGCCGAATCGTGTCGGCTTCGTTGGCAAGAAGAAGCGTTAAATCCGTGGCGCCCGTCATTCGGCGGCGACGGAATGTGTCTTGCCGGCGGCGCTCGGAACGCGGCAGGTGACGGTCGTCCCCTGGCCCGGCTGGCTGTCGATCGTGACGTCACCGTGATGCAGATTGACGAAGCTTTCGACGATCGACAAGCCGAGGCCCGCGCCGCTGCGCTTGCCACCCTTGGCGCTGGAGGAGAAGCGGTTAAAGACGTTCTTCAGTATTTCTTCCGGGATGCCGGGGCCTCTGTCGGTCACGGAGAAGAATACGTCATTGGGGGTGCGCCAGCAATTGAGGGTGATGGCTGACCCTTCCGGCGCAAAATTCGTTGCATTGGTGAGCAGCTTTATGAGGATCTGCTTCAGCCGTTGCTGGTCCGCGACGATCGTGCCCAGGCCGGCCGGCGCGGTGATGGCAAGCGTAACTCCGTTTTCGTGCAGCCGATCGGCAATCTGCATTGCCACGTCATCGAGCAGATCGTCGATGGCCAGTTCCGAATAATGGAGCTGCATGATGCCTGCATCGACGGTCGCAAGGTCTAGAATGTCGTTGACGATCGTCAGCAGGACCGAGGACGACGTCGAGATGTGGTCGATATATTCCGATTGCCGCTCGTTGAGAGGACCGATGCCCGGCGTCTTCAGGAGATCCGTAAAACCGATGATATTGGTGAGCGGCGAGCGAAGCTCGTAGGATACGTGCTGCACGAAATCGTTCTTGATCTCGTCGGCCTTCCGCAACGCTTCGTTCTTCTCCTTCAGCGCCCGTTCGGCCCGCGCACTTGCCGTCATATCGACAAAGGTGAACATCGTCTGGGCGTTCGGCAGCGGGGTCACGGCATAGTCGAGGACCAGGCCCGAATAGAGCTCGAAGGTTCCCTGAAGCGAGGGCCGTTCGTCATCGAAATTGGTCAGCATCTGGCCAAACCGGCGCCAGCCGTCCGGCTTGTCGTAGGACGGCGCGCAGGCCGCCTCGATCGCCTTGATGTGAGTGTTCGGCTTGGCTTCGTCGGCCGTGATGCCCCACAGCGCCCGGAAGGCCGGGTTGGAGAGACGGATGCGCCCGTCCGGACCGAAAACGGCAACGCCTTCGGAGAGGTGGTCGATGGTTTCGCCCTGAACCTTGACCAATGTATTGTAGCGGGTTTCGAGGCTCACCTGCTCGGTCAGGTTTTCAAAGACCCATGTGGCGCCGCCCTGCGGATGCGCCGTGGCAATCACGCGCAGCGTCTGGCCATTCGGTAGATGCCAGAGGTCCGTCTGCGTGTCCGGCGAGCGGTACACGGAAAGCGCGGTTTCCTTCCAGCTCCGCCAGTTGAGCTGCTCCGGCAATTTGCCTTCGCTGCGCAATTTGTCCAGCAACTCACTATTGTCCGGCCGCGAATCCAGGAAGGGAAGGCTTAGGCCCCAGAGCTGGGCAAAGGCCTGATTATAGAACTGCAGCCGGCGGTCCCCATCGAAAATCGCAACCGGGGTTGCGAGGTGATCAAGAGTTTCCGCATGACTTCTCAGCGTTCGCTTCAGTTCCTCGCGCACCGCTTCCGCCTCGGACACGTCTATAGCCATGCCCGCGGAACCGCCCGGCATGACGACGTCCACAACATCGAACATGGTCCGGTTGCCATGCACCACTGTCGAAATCCGGTCATGGAAAGGTGAGGCCGGCGTCGCGGCCGCCTTGATCTTTTCGCGGGCGATCGTGCCGAGGAATTCGCGTCCCTCTTCGATTGCCCGATCTGGCGTGGGCGCTTCGACGGCGTCGCCATAGGCGTGGTTGACCCAGCTGAGTTTACCTTGATGGTCTCGCCGCCATACCGGCTGTTCGATCGCATCGAGCAGCGAGTGGAATAGGGAAATCGAGCCGGCAAGCCGTTCGCGTTCGATTTTCAGTTCGGCAAGCTCGGCGCGCAAGTTATTGAGCGCGATAAAGCGCACAAAAGCCTTGCCACCCGAAACGCGGCCCTGAACCTCGAGAATCTCGTCCCGGTTGGTCTCGACGATCATATCGAAGGTGCGTGCTTCGCTGCGAAGAAGCTCAATCGACTTTTCGAGTTCGCCTGCAGATAGGCTGCGAAGCCAGCGGCCGAACGCCAGGAAGTCGCGATCCTGCTGTGGAGCTCCGGTCTCCGCTGGCAGCTGGCCGAGGAACTCGGGCTTCGATGCTCCGCCCTCCCAGATGACGATGCGTCGGTTCTTGTCGGCGATCAGGGCCTCATATTTGGAAATGCGTTGTTGTGCATCCGAAAGTGCGCTGCGCATTTCCTGCGTCTCGGCCTCCATATTGCCCCGTTGACGCACCAGCCAGACAGCGGAAAGAAGCGCGGCGCCAAGTGCGCCGAGGACGACCGATGAAACCACGACTTCGGTTGAGGAAAAGAGGCGGGTCGCTTCCGTGGCGGACTGCTGCGCAAGAGCAGCTGTCGCAAGTCCAGAGAGAGCGGTTCCCGAAAGAATGGCGCTGCCGAAGCGGGCGAGACGATTGAATCCGCCCGCAGCCGCTCCGTCATCCGGATCTCCGGATACGGATTGCGAGGCCGGAGAACCAACTCCGTCGCAAGAGGGATCGGCCTGCTTGAACAGGCTCGTTATTTTTACCGACATAACCGGTCTGTCTCCGTCCAATTGCCGCTCATCGACAAGACATACCATTTCGTGCCTTGCCCGGAGCCGACGACCTGAGGTCGACGGGCCGGAACCGCACGAATCATTCATAAAAGGATACTTGTTAAGGGAATCGCCGGGAAGGGATTCGGCCAAAAAAGAGGCCGCAGCCTATTGTCAAGGCTGCGGCCGCTACATGTTGTGGATTAACCGGCTACCGATTAATAGCGGTAGTGTTCCGCTTTGAACGGCCCTTGAGTCGACACGCCGATATAGGCAGCCTGTTCCTCGGAAAGTTCGGTCAGCTTCACGCCGAGCTTATCGAGGTGCAGGCGCGCGACCTTCTCGTCGAGGTGCTTCGGCAGGATATAGACCTGGTTCTGGTACTGACCCTGGTTGGTGAAGAGCTCGATCTGCGCCAAAGTCTGGTTGGTGAAGGACGCGGACATCACGAAGGACGGGTGACCCGTCGCGTTGCCGAGATTCAGGAGGCGGCCTTCCGACAGCAGGATGATGCGGTTGCCCTTCGGGAACTCGATCAGGTCGACTTGCGGCTTGACGTTGGTCCACTTTAGGTTACGGAGTGCTGCGACCTGGATCTCGTTGTCGAAGTGACCGATATTGCCGACGATCGCCATGTCCTTCATCGCGCGCATGTGCTCGATGCGGATGACGTCCTTGTTGCCGGTGGTGGTGATGAAGATGTCTGCCGTCGAAACCACATCCTCGAGCACCACGACTTCAAAGCCGTCCATCGCTGCCTGCAGCGCGCAGATCGGATCGACTTCCGTGACCTTGACGCGGGCGCCGGCTCCGGCGAGCGAAGCGGCCGAACCCTTGCCCACGTCACCGTAGCCACAAACGACGGCAACCTTGCCGGCCATCATCACGTCGGTACCGCGACGAATGCCGTCGACCAGCGACTCCTTGCAGCCGTATTTGTTGTCGAACTTCGACTTGGTGACGGAATCGTTGACGTTGATCGCCGGGAAGGGCAGCAGGCCCTTCTTGGAGAGTTCGTAAAGGCGGTGAACGCCGGTCGTCGTCTCTTCCGTGACGCCCTTGATGGCGTCGCGCTGCTTGGTGAACCAGCCCGGCGAAGCCTTCAGGCGCTTCTTGATCTGTGCGAAGAGGATTTCCTCTTCTTCCGAACCCGGGTTCGACAACACGTCCTCTCCGGCTTCGGCGCGGGCGCCAAGCAGGATATACATGGTGGCGTCGCCGCCGTCGTCGAGGATCATGTTCGAGAAGCCGCCATCGGCCCACTGGAAGATCTTGTCGGTATATTCCCAGTATTCGGTCAGCGACTCGCCCTTGACGGCGAAGACGGGGATGCCGGCTGCCGCGATCGCGGCTGCAGCGTGATCCTGCGTCGAAAAGATATTGCAGGATGCCCAGCGGATTTCAGCGCCGAGTTCCTTCAAGGTTTCGATCAACACCGCCGTCTGGATGGTCATGTGCAGCGAACCGGTGATGCGAGCGCCCTTCAACGGCTTCGATTCGCCGAATTCGGCGCGGCAGGACATCAAGCCTGGCATTTCAGTTTCGGCAATGTCGAGTTCCTTGCGGCCGTAGGCGGCAAGATTGATATCCGCGACGACGTAATCCTTTTCAGTGCTCATGAAGCTCTCCAGGTGTTCGATAACGCTTGCCTCGCGTGCAGGACGCGCGACAGATCGCCCAGGCAGGCGAAGGCTGCCAGCGGTTTAGCAGGCTTACGGTCACGAGGCAACCAGGATATAAAGAAGTCTTTATATCTTTATATCAGGACGAAATGACGAGAAAGGTTAGGCTTCTTCGCCGAATTTGTTCGCTACGAGCTGTCCGAGCGCTTCCAGCGCCTCAAGGGCCTGCTTGCCGGCAGCGGCAACCTCGATGGTGCAGCCGGTGCTTGCGGCGAGCATCATCAGCCCCATGATCGATGTTCCGCCGACCGTCGTGCCGTCCTTAGAGACGGTGATCTGCGCATCGAAGCTTTCGACCATCTGCACAAATTTAGCGGATGCGCGGGCGTGCAGGCCGCGCTTGTTGACGATCAGGAATTCGCGGGAGAGGGAGGACGACATCCGGGCGTTGGTTCTCATTTGCCGCTGAGGACACGGCTTGCGACATTGATATATTTTCGGCCGGCCTCCGACGCTTCGGCGAGGGCCTTGTCCATGTTGTTGTCGCTGCGCACCCCGGCAAGTTTGATGAGCATGGGCAGATTCATGCCGGCGATAACTTCCGTCTTGCCGCTTTCCATGACGGAAATGGAGAGGTTGGAAGGGGTGCCGCCGAACATGTCGGTAAGGATGATGACGCCATGGCTGTCATTTGCCTTGCTCACGGCATCGACAATGTCCTGCCGGCGTTGGTCCATGTCGTCTTCGGGGCCGATCGATACGGTTTCGATGAATTTCTGAGGTCCGACGACATGCTCGACTGCATGACGAAATTCCTCAGCCAGCTTGCCATGAGTGACAAGCACAAGTCCGATCATGAAAACTGCCCCCTGCTATGGAAACTCGCGGCATTATCGCATCGCAATAAAGCCGTCCAGCGGTGGGAAGCCATCTTCTCCATGTAGAATCGAAGTTCAAGTTAAAAAATCAGGCGGCCGGACAATCAAAAGGGGATTTCACCGTGGAGATCGGAGGCAAACGCTGCGAGAACCGCAAGCGGATCAGGCGTTCCTTGCCATATCCTGATGAGCGGAAGCTCTCCGATGCCGGCAATGGAGAAACGTTCGTTTTCGGGTGGGAGCCGCTCGCTTTCCGGATGGGGGATGACTGCCACGGCGAGATCGAGTACGGCGGCCGCAATGCTCTCAACCTTTGCAATGCCGCTGCCGCGTAATTCGATAAGCTCCGCGATCGGGTCGGGACGGCTTGCGACGAGCTGCTCACCGTGGCGAGAGACGAAAACCTGGTCGTCGGCGACCAAAGCCGCAAAGGCACCCTGTCTTCGGGCTGCGGCGATGCAGGCGAAGGCGAGCATGGATTTGCCGCTGCCGGAAGGCCCAGTGAACAAAATTCCGCGCGTGCCCAGAACCACGGCCGTGGCGTGGATGTTGAGCGTGCCTCCGTTCATTGCGTTTCGCCGGCCGGCAGCGAGAGGACGAATCGCGCACCCGACGTGGCGCCGGTTTTCGGGTCGTGCAGGTTCTCAGCCTTCAGCGTACCGCCATGGGCTTCCGCGATCTGACGGCTGATCGACAGACCAAGGCCGGAATTCTGGCCGAAGCTCTCGCCTTCCGGCCGGTCGGTGTAAAAGCGCTCGAAAATCCGGTCGATATCTTCCGCCTGAATACCAGGGCCATTGTCATCGACGGTGATGGTGACGCTGTCCTTGATACGCGACAGGCGGATCGAAATGCGCCCCCCTTTCTCCGGTACGAAGGAGCGGGCATTTTCGATGAGATTGGTAACAATCTGCCCGAGGCGGAGATCGTGGCCGTTGACGAGATAGGCCGATTTGTTGCCACCCTTGCGGTCGACCGCCAGGTCGATCTCTACCGGCTTGCGTCCGGTTCGTATCTGGCGCGAGATATCGACCAGATTGCCGAGCAGGTTTTCCATGTTGACCGATGAGGCATCGGAACGGGCAAGCTCCGCATCAAGCCGCGAGGCGTCGGAAATGTCGCTGATGAGGCGATCGAGGCGGCGCACGTCGTGGAAGATAATCTCCGTCAGCCGCTGCTTCGACTCCTCCGACTTGGCAAGAGGCAGGGTTTCCACCGCGCTTCGCAGCGAAGTGAGCGGGTTCTTGAGTTCGTGGCTGACGTCCGCTGCAAAACTCTCGATCGCATCGATCCGATCATAAAGCGCGTTGGTCATTTCGCGCAGGGCGATCGAAAGGTTGCCGATCTCGTCCTGCCGGTAGGCAAAATCCGGGATCTCCTCGCGTTGCTTGGCCCCCCGCCGCACCCGGATAGCCGCTGCCGCGAGCCGCCGCAGCGGATTGGCGATAGTCGATGACAGGAGCAGCGACAGCAGGATGTTGACCAGTGTCGCGACGCCGAAGACCCGCATGATCGCCAGCCGCTCGGCATGTACGATCTTGTCGATATCGCCGGCCTGGGTCGAGAGCAGAAGTACGCCAAGGACAGCCCGGAAACGCTGGACAGGGACCGCGACGGATACGATCAACTCGCCGCGGTCGGTGACGCGCACCAGCGCTCCGCGCACGCCCGTCAGCGCATTCATCACTTCCGGATAAATCGAGCCGTCACCGCCCGGAGCTTCCTTGTAGACCGGCAAATTGCCCGGCTGCAGAAGGCGGTTGAAAAGGCTGCCGAACCATTCGCTCCAGGTCTGCGTCTCGTTTTCGACCGGTGGCAGGTCAAATCGCAGGACTTGGCCGCGCGAATAGAGATGGCGGGAGTCGAGCAGCAGATTGGCGTCGGCGTCGAAGATGCGGGCGCGCGTGCGGGTCGGCGAAATGAGACGCCGCAGGACCGGGGCCACCCGTTCCGGATCGATCGGAAAATCCAGATCCTCGTCGTTCGGCACCGGCGTAATGCTTTGGCCGGCCTGAAGTTCGAGAAGCTTTTGCGGATCGATGGTGATCGAGTTGGTGTCGACGGACGCGGAGGCCGAGATCGCCCCCGCAATGATCTCGCCTTGGGTCAGAAGGCTTTCCACCCGGGCGTCGATCAGTCCCTCGCGGAACTGGTTGAGGTAAAGGATGCCCGCGACGAGAACAACCGTCGCGGCGATGTTGAAAAACAGGATGCGGCGAGTGAGGCTGGAAAAGACGGCGTGGCCGAACACCCGGCGGATGAGCGTGAAAGGCCGCGACCAGAAACGCCGCGGCGCGCGGCGCGCCTCGACCTTCTCCGTTCTGGCCATTTCATTGTCGAATGTCTGATCTGCCACTGCAGTCCTTCCACCGGACCAATTATCTCTGGTCCGGCCGTGGCCTCAAGTTATCATGCCGCAAGGAAGCCTGTTTCAAGCCGCCTCGCGGAACCGGTAACCTACGCCGTAGAGCGTTTCGATCATATCAAAGTCGTTGTCGACCATCTTGAATTTCTTGCGCAGCCGTTTGATGTGGCTGTCGATCGTGCGATCGTCCACATAGACCTGCTCGTCATAAGCCGCATCCATCAGCGCGTCGCGGCTCTTCACGACTCCTGGCCGCTGCGCCAAGGAATGCAGGATCAGAAACTCGGTCACCGTCAGTGTCACCGGCTCGCCCTTCCAGGTGCATGTGTGACGCTCCTGGTCCATAAGGAGCTGGCCCCGCTCCAGCGTGCGCGCGGCCTGCTGATCCGATGCCACCTTTCCGCTTCCGACAGCCTGCGCTTCGCGGCTGCCCGCGCGGCGCAAGATCGCCTTCACCCGTTCCACCAGAAGACGCTGTGAGAACGGTTTGGTGATGAAATCATCGGCGCCCATCTTCAGTCCGAACAGCTCGTCGATCTCCTCGTCCTTGGACGTCAGGAAGATGACGGGCAGGTCCGACTTCTGACGAAGTCGCCGCAACAGTTCCATTCCGTCCATGCGCGGCATCTTGATATCGAAGATTGCCAGCTGCGGCGGGCGGGCGATCAGCCCGTCGAGCGCAGAGGCGCCGTCCGTATAGGTTTCAACCTTGTATCCTTCCGCCTCCAGTGCAATCGACACCGAAGTCAGGATATTGCGGTCGTCGTCCACGAGCGCGATTGTCTGCATGCTCTCCGTCTCCGTCACCATTTATGCGCATCTCCCGGAATCGCCCCAGCCCGGGGGCTTCAGCCGATGCGCTTCTTGAGTATAAAGGTGGAACAAATTGTGGCAAAGATAAAGGGGCGGCTTACGATCCTAGAATTGTATCAGAAATTCGACGTGCCGCTAACGCGGGATTAAAACCATCCTTAAACCGATTTAAAGAGTAATAAATTTTTTTAAATCGATTAATTAATTGATATTGCTAGGCAATTTTAGGAATTGCCCTTGCCCTTTCCGAAATCCCCCATTAATTTCGCGCCACGTTCAACTATAAGCGGAAGGAATGCGCGCATGGAGGAGTTTGGACTTCACAACCCGTCCAACGGGTTGGCGGCGATCGGTTTCGGCGATGTATCGCGTGTCAATTACAATTTGTCCGAAGTCGAGCTTTATGAAGAAGCCATTCGCCGCGGTGAAGCCGATCTGACGGCCGACGGCGCGCTGAGGGCCATCACGGGACAGCACACCGGCCGGTCCCCCAAGGACAAATTCATCGTCCGCGACGGCAATACCGAAGACCAGATCTGGTGGGACAATAACAAGCCCATGTCGCCGGAACACTTCGAGGTCCTGCGGAAGGACATGCTCGCCCATGCCGCTGGCAAGGCTCTCTATGTGCAGGATCTGATCGGCGGCGCCGATCCGGAAAATGCGCTTCCGACCCGTATGATCACGGAACTGGCCTGGCACGCGCTGTTCATCCGCAATCTTTTGATCCGGCCGAACCGCGCCTCTCTCGAAAACTTCGTGCAGAAGCTGACCATCATCAACCTCCCGAGCTTCCGCGCTGACCCGGCCCGCCACGGTTGCCGCTCGGAGACGGTCATTGCTTGCGACTTGACCAATGGCCTGGTTCTGATCGGCGGCACGTCCTATGCGGGCGAGAACAAGAAGTCAGTTTTCACGGTCCTGAATTATTTGTTGCCGGCCAAGGGCGTCATGCCGATGCACTGCTCGGCAAATGTCGGCTCGGCGGACGATACCGCCGTTTTCTTCGGCCTTTCGGGGACCGGCAAGACGACGCTTTCGGCTGATCCCAGCCGAACCCTTATCGGCGACGACGAGCATGGTTGGGGCGAGACCGGCGTCTTCAATTTCGAAGGCGGCTGCTATGCCAAGGCAATCAGGCTATCTGCCGAGGCGGAACCGGAAATCTATGCCGCGACCCGCAGGTTCGGCACCGTGCTCGAGAATGTCGTGCTTGACGAGAACCGCGTTCCGGACTTCAACGACAGCTCGCTGACCGAAAACACCCGCAGCGCCTATCCCCTGCATTTCATCCCGAACGCATCGGAAACCGGCCTTGCACCGCATCCGAAGACGATCATCATGTTGACGGCCGATGCCTTCGGCGTCATGCCGCCGATCGCCAAGCTGACGCCGGAACAGGCCATGTATCACTTCCTTTCCGGTTATACCGCCAAGGTCGCCGGTACGGAAAAAGGCGTGACAGAGCCGGAGGCCACCTTCTCGACCTGCTTCGGCGCTCCCTTCATGCCGCGCCATCCGGCCGAGTACGGCAATCTGCTCAAGGAGCTGATCGCCCGTCACGGCGTCAATTGCTGGCTGGTCAATACCGGTTGGACCGGCGGCGCTTACGGCGTCGGTCGCCGTATGCCGATCAAGGCAACCCGCGCTCTGTTGACCGCCGCTCTCAACGGCAGTCTCAACAGCGCCGAGTTCCGCACGGATCCGAATTTCGGTTTTGCGGTGCCCGTTGCCGTCGAGGGTGTCGACAACTCTATTCTCGACCCGCGCTCGACCTGGGCCGACGGCTTGGCTTACGACGTTCAGGCGCAGAAGCTGGTTTCGATGTTCATTTCGAACTTCGAGAAGTTCGAGGATCACGTCGACAGCGAGGTGCGCGACGCGGCGCCTGGATTTCTCGTCGCCGCCGAATAAGCTCAAGCAATGATTCACGTGGAACCGCCGGCTGCTCAGCTGGCGGTTTTCTTTTTGCCGGCTTTGTGGGAAAGATGCGGCCAAACGCAAAGACCCGTCGATCATGGCCAGCAATCCCCTCGTTATCAACAGCCGCATTACCATCGCCGGATGGGAATTGACCGAGCAGTTCGTGCTTGCCGGCGGTCCGGGCGGGCAGAACGTCAATAAGGTCTCCACAGCCGTTCAGCTGTTCTTCGATATCGCCAATTCCCCCTCGCTGCCTGAGCGAATCAAGGCAAATGCCCTCAAGCTTGCCGGAAAACGGGTGTCGAAGGACGGTGTGCTGATGATAGAAGCGAGCCGTTTCCGGAGCCAGGAGCGCAACCGCGAAGAGGCGCGCGAGCGGTTGAAGGAACTGATCCTGGAGGCCGCCAAACCGCCGCCGCCGCCAAGAAAAGCCACCAAGCCGACCAAAGGTTCGGTCGAGCGCCGGCTGAAGGAGAAGTCCGGCCGCTCGGAGGTGAAGAAAATGCGGGGCCGCCCCACCGGAGATTGACTTGGCAACGCTATCGAACGGCATACGTCATCTGCCGGAATATCTGGATCGGCCGGCGCAGGAACGCCTGGTCGAGAGGATTCGCGCCATTGTAACGGAAGCGCCGCTCTATGTGCCGGAAATGCCCGGCACGGGAAAACCCATGTCGGTGCGCATGACGAATTGCGGGTCGCTCGGCTGGGTGACCGACAAGGATGGGGGCTATCGGTATCAACCGTTTCATCCGCTAACGGGGAAGCCATGGCCCGCCATTCCGCAGGAACTGATCGATCTGTGGACGTCGCTCTCGGACTACCCGAAAGCGCCGGAAGCCTGTCTCGTCAATTTCTATTCGGACGAGGCCAAGATGGGGCTGCACCAGGACAGGGACGAGATCGATCTGGCAGCGCCGGTTCTTTCGGTCTCACTTGGCAACAGCTGTCTGTTCCGGGTCGGTGGCTTGAGCCGCAAGGACCCGACGCGTTCCTTCCGGCTGGCGAGCGGGGATATCGTAGTGCTCGGCGGGGAAGGGCGGCTGGTCTTCCACGGCGTCGATCGCATCTATCCCGGCACGTCTACGCTTCTGAAGAACGGCGGCCGGATCAATCTGACCCTTCGCCGAGTCAACATCTAAAATTATCGATAGCCGCCGATCCATCGCCTACAATTTGCGGAGCGACACCGTTTCCACGAGGTGATTGCGCCCCTTACGCAGGATGAGGTCGGCGCGAGGACGCGTCGGCAGGATGTTCTGCCGCAGGTTCTTGAGATTGATGTTTTCCCAAAGCCCCTCGGCGACGGCGCGTGCTGCGTCCGCGTCAATGGCAGCGTATTTCTTGAAGAAGGAAGTCGGATCGCGGAAGGCGGTCTGGCGCAGTTTCATGAAGCGCTGGACGTACCAGGTATGAATCTGCTCCTCGTCCGCGTCGATATAGATCGAAAAATCGAAGAAATCCGAAACGATCGGCACGATCTTTCCATCGGCGGGCAACGCCCGCGACTGCAGGACATTGATGCCTTCGAAGATCAATATGTCCGGCCGGTCGACGAGAGTGAATTCGTTGGGCAGCACGTCATAGGTGAGGTGCGAATAGCGCGGCGCCTTGACGTTGGGCTCGCCTGCCTTGATCGCCGAAAGAAAGCGCAGGATGGCGCCCACGTCGTAGCTTTCCGGAAAACCCTTGCGCTCCATCAGGTTCTCGCGCTGCAGCACGGCATTGGGATGGAGAAAACCGTCTGTGGTGATCAGATCCACCTTCGGGCTCGACGGCCATCTGGCGAGCAATTCCTGCAGGATACGCGCTGTCGTCGATTTGCCGACGGCCACCGACCCGGCGATTCCAATGATGAAAGGCGTCTTGGTGACGTCCGAGAGGCTCAGGAAGCGGTTTCTCTGCTGGAATAGAAGCTGAGAAGCTTCGACATGCGAAGACAGCAGGCGCGAGAGCGAGAGATAGATCCGCCGCACCTCGTCGAGATCGATCGGGTCGTCGAGGGATCTAAGCCGCCCTACCTCGTCCGCCGTCAGCGTCAGGGGCGTATCGGCGCGGAACCTCGCCCATTCGTCAGCCGTGAATCGATGATAGGGCGAGTAATATTCGACAATCGCGTCCGGATCGGACGTTTCGGCGGATTGAGGTGCTATATTCATGATGTCGGCCGGCCCGCCTTTTCCTGGATCCCGGATTGACCGGTCCGCCGTTGAAGCTCTTCCAGGATATCCTGTAGCGGGATGCCGGCAATATTCAATACGACCATAAGGTGATAGAGGAGGTCCGCGCTTTCGCCGACCAGATCCTTCCGGTCCTGTGAGACTGCCGCAATGACCGTCTCGACGGCCTCTTCGCCAAGCTTCTTGGCGGCCTTCATCTGCCCGGCGGCCACGAGCTTCGCCGTCCAGGATTCATCGGGCGAGGCCTTGGCGCGCTGCGCCACGATCCGTTCGAGGTCACCAAGAGAAAATTCACTCACACTGTCTCTCCCGGTCAGTCGAGCCGCATCGCAACGCCATGCTCGGCCATATAATGCTTCGCTTGACCCACCGTATAGGTACCGAAATGGAAAATCGATGCGGCGAGCACGGCGGTGGCGTGGCCTTCCTTGATGCCTGCGACCAGATCGTCGAGATTGCCGACACCGCCGGATGCGACGACGGGCGCTCGGACGCTATCGGCAATCGTGCGCGTCAGTTGTAGGTCGTAGCCGCTTTTCGTGCCGTCGCGGTCCATGGAGGTCACAAGCAGTTCGCCCGCGCCCCGCTCCACCATCTTGATCGCAAATTCGACCGCATCGATGCCTGTCGGATTGCGCCCGCCATGGGTGAAGATCTCCCATCGGGCGGTTTCATCAGCAGCCGATACCTTCTTGGCATCGATCGAGACGACGATGCACTGGTTGCCGAACTTGTCGGCCGCCTCTGCCACGAAATCCGGATTGTTGACGGCGGCCGAATTGATCGAGACCTTGTCCGCTCCGGCCAGCAGCAGCTTGCGGATGTCGGAAGTGGCCCGCACCCCGCCGCCGACGGTGAGCGGCATGAAACAATGCTCTGCCGTGCGGGCAACCACGTCAAAGATGGTTTCGCGATTGTCCGAAGAGGCGGTGATGTCGAGGAAGCACAATTCGTCGGCGCCGGCAGCATCATAGGCTTTTGCGGCCTCCACCGGATCTCCGGCATCGATGAGATCGACGAAGTTCACGCCTTTCACGACGCGGCCGTCCTTAACATCCAGGCAAGGAATAACGCGGGCCTTCAAGGTCATGCGGCACGTCCTTTCTGGGCGCGGATCAACGCCAATGCCTGCGCGGGATCGATACGGCCGTCGTAAAGCGCGCGGCCGGAAATTGCACCTTCGAGCCGCGCCGCATCCGGTTCCAGCATGCGGGCGATATCGTCAAGAGAAGCAAGCCCGCCGGACGCGATCACTGGGATGGAAACAGCATTCGCAAGCTCAAGCGTCGAAGGCCAGTTGATACCGGTCAGAATGCCGTCGCGATCGATATCCGTGTAGATGATGGCTGAAACGCCGGCTCCCTCGAACTTCCGGGCAAGCTCGATGACGCCAAGTTCCGAAGCCTCGGCCCAGCCTTCGACGGCGACCTTGCCGCCCTTGGCATCGATGCCGACGGCGACCTTGCCGGGAAACTTCTTGCAGGCTTCGATCACCAGCCCCGGGTCGCGCACGGCAACGGTTCCGAGGATGACGCGGGCAAGTCCGCGCGAAAGCCAGGCTTCAATATGATCGAGCGTCCGGATGCCGCCGCCGAGTTGAACGGGGTTCTTCGTGGCTTTCAAGATTGCATCGACGGCGGCGCCGTTGACGCTTTCGCCGGCGAAGGCACCATTCAGGTCAACCACGTGCAGCCATTCGAAGCCTTGGTCCTCGAAGGCCTTGGCCTGCGCTGCGGGGTCGGGATTGTAGACGGTGGCCTGCGCCATGTCGCCGAGCTTCAGGCGGACGCACTGGCCGTCTTTCAAGTCTATTGCGGGAAATAGGATCATGGGGTGTTCAGTCCTGGCAGTACGCGAGCTCAAGGCTTCCAGCGCAGAAAATTGGAGATCAGGGCGAGGCCCAGTGTCTGGCTCTTTTCCGGGTGGAACTGAGAGCCCACGACATTGTCGCGTCCGACAAAAGCCGTCATGGCGCCGCCGTACTCGGTGGTGGCGATCACGTCGTGCCGGTGTTTTGCCGCCAGATGGTACGAATGCACGAAATAGGCGTGCAGCCCGGCGGGACCTGTCGGAATGCCTTCGAAGAGCGGGTGGGGGTGATGCAGGTCGAGCGTGTTCCAGCCGATCTGCGGGATTTTCAGGTGAGGGTCGTTGGGGGTCATCTCGACAACGTCTCCCTCGATCCAGCCGAACCCTTCGGTGATCGTCTTCTCTAGCCCACGCGAAGACATAAGCTGCATGCCGACGCAGATGCCGAGAAAGGGGCGCCCTTTATGTTCGACGACGTCTATGATGGCGTCCCGCATGCCCGGAACCGCATCAAGCCCCGCCCGGCAATCGGCATAGGCGCCAACGCCCGGTAGTACGATCCGGTCGGCTGTCGCGACGGCATCCGCCTTGTCGGTGAGGTCGATCACGGCCTCGATGCCCGCCTCGCGGGCGGCCCGCTCGAAGGCCTTGGTCGCAGAACGCAGATTGCCCGACCCGTAGTCTATGATTGCGACGCGCATCAGCGTCCTCCTTGGTAGTCGAAAAGGCCGATACCTGGCCCTTGCCAGCCGTACGTGGACGGCTTTGCCTGCTTCGTCCATGCGCTCGGGGCCGGCAGTTGTTGTTCGTCGGGTTGCGGCAGATGGGAAAAATAGATCTCTTCCGCTGTCGCCAGATCGGGCGCGGTAATCACCGTTTCCACCGTCCAGCCGCGTCTGATCAGCGCTTCGGAGCGATAATGTCGACCTTCCAGCGCGACGAGCAAGTTGATCGCGAAGGCGCACAGGAAGCCTCCAAGCTCGAAACCGGGCAAGCTCGTCAGAAGGCCGCCGCCGATCTGGCCGAAGAGTACCACGATCCCGGCGAGCCAGAGCCTGTGCCAGATGAGCCAGATCCATGGAAAGAATAGCGCCATCCAGGAAAACCCGTCCGGCAGTACGAGCGTCGAGCGGTGGTCCCTATCCGGGCCTCCAGGCGGTGTCAGAACGAGATAGCTTCTCAAGGAGTTTCTCCCGGAGCGGCTAGACCAGCATTCCCTTTGTGGAGGGGACGCGATTGGCCTGCCGCGGATCGATTTCGGTTGCCGCGCGGAGCACCCGCGCCACGGCTTTGAAGCAGGTCTCGGCGATATGGTGGTTGTTCGCGCCGTAGTGGTTCGTCACATGCAGCGTGATGCCGGCGTTCTGGGCAAAAGCCTGGAAGAATTCCCGCACGAGTTCCGTATCGAATGCGCCGATCTTCGGCGCGCTGAAAGCGACGTTCCAGACAAGGAAAGGCCGGCCGGAAATGTCGATGGCGGCCTTGGTCATGGTTTCGTCCATAGCAAGGTCGATCGAAGCATACCGCTGAATGCCCCGCCTGTCGCCGAGCGCCTTCGAAAGTGCCTGCCCGAGCGCGATTCCGGTATCTTCTACCGTATGATGATCATCGATATGCAGGTCGCCCTTCACGTCGATATTCATGTCGATAAGCGAATGTCGTGACAACTGGTCGAGCATATGATCGAAAAAACCGACGCCCGTGGAAACCTTTGCCGCCCCGGTGCCGTCGAGATTGACGGAAACGGAAACGGAAGTCTCGTTGGTCTTGCGGGAAATGGTTCCTGCACGCCGGATCGTGGTTTCGCCCATCGGGGTCTGCTCCATGCACTAGATGAGGCTCCTTATCAGGCAGAAAGCCAAATATCCAGCAAAAGCCGGACATCCCCGTCCGCAAGATTGCATTCCGCGGCGCCCAACTTACATAGGGTCCAACGAGGCTTTTCGTGCCTCCAACCAATGCCCCCACCAGGGGCTCAACGGGTGCTGAATGACAACAATTATCACTGTACGGAAAGGCGGCAAGGTGATCATGGCTGGTGACGGCCAGGTGAGCCTCGGCCAGACCGTGATGAAGGGCAATGCCCGCAAGGTGCGCCGTATCGGCAAGGGCGAAGTGATTGCCGGTTTTGCCGGCGCCACGGCGGATGCCTTTACCCTGCTCGACCGGCTGGAAAAGAAGCTCGAGCAATATCCGGGTCAGCTCATGCGCGCGGCCGTCGAACTTGCCAAGGATTGGCGCACGGACAAGTATCTGCGCAATCTCGAAGCGATGATGCTGGTCGCCGACAAATCCACCACGCTTGCCGTGACCGGCAATGGCGACGTGCTGGAACCCGAACATGGCGTGACGGCGATCGGCTCCGGCGGGAATTTTGCTTACGCCGCCGCGCGCGCCCTGATGGATACGGACAAGTCGGCGGAAGAGATTGCCCGGCAGGCGCTCGATATTGCCGCCGACATCTGCGTCTACACCAATCACAACCTGGTTGTGGAAGCGTTGGATGCCGACAGCTGACGGCGCCCGCCGCTATCATTTCCGCGATGTCGTCAGCGAAGATTTTCCTCTGCTGGCGAAGTGGCTCGCCGAACCGCATGTGGCGGAATGGTGGGGCGAGGTCGGTGAGGAGCTGACAAGCATCAGGCACTCGATGTCGAGTATCGAAACGAGGCCTATGATCGCAGAGTTGGACGGCCAGCCGATCGCTTACCTCCAGTACTACGATCCGCATCTGGAAGAGGGGCATCCCTACCAGGATCAGCCGAAAGGCACACTTGGCATAGATATCTCGATCGGGACGCCGGATCTCATTGGAAAAGGGCATGGCAGTGCGATCGTTCGCCAGCTTGTGGATGAACTTTTCGCAGCCGGCGCCAAACGGATCGTCATCGACCCCGACCCGGAAAATATCCGCGCGATCCGCGCCTATGAAAAGGCAGGTTTCCGCTACATCGACACCAGGACATCCATCTATGGTCCGGCGCATTTCATGGCGCTGGATGCACCGGAAGAAACGGATTTGAAATGACTACTTTTTCACCCAGAGAAATCGTCTCTGAACTCGACCGCTACATCATCGGTCAGCATGACGCCAAACGCGCCGTCGCGATTGCGCTCCGCAATCGCTGGCGCCGCCAGCAGCTCGACGAGAGCCTGCGCGACGAGGTGATGCCGAAGAACATCCTGATGATCGGCCCGACCGGCGTCGGCAAGACGGAAATATCCCGCCGTCTGGCCAAACTTGCCGGAGCGCCGTTCATCAAGGTCGAAGCGACCAAGTTCACCGAGGTCGGCTATGTAGGTCGCGACGTCGAGCAGATCATTCGCGATCTCGTGGAAGTCGGGATCGGCCTGGTGCGGGAGAAGAAGCGCGCGGAAGTGCAGGCCAAGGCCCATATGAGCGCGGAAGAAAGAGTGCTCGATGCGCTTGTGGGTGCGACCGCGTCTCCAGCGACGCGCGACAGTTTCCGCAAGAGACTGCGCAACGGAGAGATGGACGACAAGGAGATCGAGATCGAAATCTCCGATACGGGCTCAGGTATGCCCGGCTTCGAAATTCCAGGCATGCCGGGCGCCAATATCGGCGTGCTCAACCTGTCCGAAATGTTCGGCAAGGCGATGGGCGGTCGTACCAAGAAGGTGCGTACGACGGTGGCGAAGTCCTATGGCGAACTGATCCGGGATGAATCCGACAAGCTGATCGACAACGAGGTCATCCAGCGGGAAGCTGTCCGGTCGGTCGAGAATGATGGGATCGTGTTCCTGGACGAGATCGACAAGATTGCCGCCCGTGACGGTGGCCTCGGTGCCGGGGTTTCCCGGGAAGGCGTCCAGCGTGACCTGCTTCCCCTGGTCGAAGGGACGACCGTTTCGACCAAATACGGGCCGGTGAAGACGGATCATGTTCTCTTCATCGCTTCCGGCGCCTTTCATGTGGCGAAGCCTTCGGACCTGCTGCCGGAACTGCAGGGCCGCCTGCCGATCCGCGTGGAACTGAGGCCTCTGACGAAGGAGGATTTCCGCCGGATCTTGACCGAAACGGAAGCAAGCCTGATCCGGCAGTACAAGGCGCTTATGGGCACGGAAGAACTGGCGCTCGATTTCACCGAGGATGCGATAGACGCATTGGCGGATGTCGCCGTACATCTCAACTCCTCGGTGGAAAACATTGGCGCCCGCCGTCTCCAGACAGTAATGGAGCGGGTTCTTGACGAAATCTCGTTCAACGCTCCGGACCAGGGAGGTACGTCGGTGATGATCGATGCGGAATATGTCCGCAAGCATGTCGGTGATCTTGCCGCCGATACCGATCTGTCCCGTTACATTCTATAGTGTCGCAACGTGGCAGCCGGGCAACGTCCGGCTGCTTTTATGCAGACTGACGGGATTTTGAATGGTCGCGTCTCGACAGGTCGGTGACGATTCACGTAAGGGGGACGTGTTTTCTGGAAATGCGGTTCCCCCTTGAAGCGAGCCGATGGAATGGCTTTAAGCATCCCGTGCCGGAAGCCGGCATAGACGAAATCCTGGGACACGAAATCTTGAGACGCATTCTTCTGGCATTGGTTCTTGCCGTCGCTCTACCGGCGGCTTCCTCCGTTTTCGCCACCGGTCTGACGGTGGTGCCGGAGGGAAATCGCCATGCCGAGCAACCGAAGGTGCCGGGTGCGTCGGTGCGCCGGACCCGTGCCGGCAAGACCAGCTTCGATGAAAAATACGAAAAGATCCGCGATCTGCTCGCCTCCGACAGGAAGCTGGTCGCCAAAATCAAGGCGACCGCTGCCGACTATGGCATCGACGCGATCCACATGATCGGCGCGATCGTCGGCGAACACACCTACAATGTCGACGCCTATGACCGGCTCCAGACCTATTATGTCAAGGCAGCGGCTTATGCCGGCAACAGTTTCCGGTTCGGCTACGGCGACGAGTCGATCCAGGAATTTCTCGCCCGGCCGGAATTCGAAAAATGTGACGACGTTTCCGATTCCTACCGCCTGTGGACCTGCCGCGAGACTGTCTGGGAGCGGAGTTTCCGGGGCCGCACTGTGACGGGCGTGTCCTATCCAGACAACCGTTTCAGCGCCGTCTTCTTCCAGCCCTTTTATGCCGGCCAGACCTTCGGCCTCGGCCAGGTCAATCCGCTGACGGCCTTGATGTTGTCGGACATGGTTGCAAGGACATCCGGCTATCCGAAGCTGGATGAAAACAAAGCTGCGAGCGTCTATGATGCAATCATGGATCCGGACAAATCGCTTGCCTATATGGCCGCCAGCATCCGCCGCGCCATCGACGATTATAAGACTATTGCGGGCATCGACATCTCCCGCAACCCCGGCGTCACCGCGACCCTTTACAACACCGGCGGATCGGCCGAACGCGCCGCAGCGCTGAAGAACCGCGGCGGTCTGCCCGAGGAGAATTATTACGGCTGGCTCGTCAACGACAAGCTGGCCGAGTTGAAATCTCTTCTCTGAGGGCTGATATTCTTCCTCAGGAGACCTTTGAGGAGGGCCGTCGATGGACATGCGCCCCGAACCCTTCGTACCGCCGGCGCCCGTACCGCGTAATCGGCTGCTCAATCCCGCCGAGGTGATCTGGATCGCTCTGCGCAATCCCTTGGAGCTTTGGGGCCGGGCTTCCTATACCCTGCCTTGGATTGAGACGAAGTTCTTCAAGGAGAGGACCCTGATCGTCAATCATCCGGGTCTTATCCGCCACATCATGGTCGACAACTCCGCAAACTACGAGATGTCGGAAATCCGCCAGCTGGTCTTGCGCCCGATCCTGAAGGACGGATTGCTGACCGCCGAGGGAGAGGTCTGGAGGCGCTCGCGCAGAGCCATGGCGCCTGTCTTCACCCCCAGGCATTCCAAAGGCTTCGCGGGCCAGATGCTGGCCGAAGTGCTGGAATTCGCCAGGAAATATCAGGACGTTGGCGCTGGTGGGAAAGTCTTCGACATCTCCGTCGAAATGACCGATCTCACCTATGCCATCCTGTCCGAGACGCTGTTCTCCGGCGAAATTGCCGGGGGCAAGGACTCGGTATCGGAGGACGTCGACCAGCTCCTGCATCGAATGGGGCGTATCGACCCCATGGACATGATGCGTGCACCGCCCTGGGTGCCCCGGCTGACCCGTATCGGCGGAAGAAGGGTGCTGGAAAAATTCCGAGCCATCGTGGCGGAGACCATGGCGCTTCGTCGCGAGCGGATGCGCAAGGACCCGGACACGGTGCCGCAGGACTTCCTGACGCTTCTTCTGCAGCTGGAAGGTCCCGAAGGCCTGACTCGGGACGAGATTGAGGACAATATCCTGACGTTTATCGGCGCTGGCCACGAAACGACGGCCCGGGCGCTTGCCTGGACACTCTATTGCGTGGGGCAATCGCCCTATATCCGCGAGCGTATGGAAGAGGAAATCGACCGGGTTCTTGTGACGGGAGCAGAGCCTGTCGAGTGGCTGGATCTGATGCCGTGGGTGCGGGCTGCCTTCGAAGAGGCGTTGAGGCTTTATCCGCCGGCACCTTCGCTGAACCGTGCTGCAATCGCACGCGATTCCTGGACGAGCCCGGAAGGGGAAGCGATCGATATCGATGCCGGGGTTACGGTTCTCGTCATGCCATGGACCCTGCATCGCCACGAGCTTCTCTGGGATAAGCCGCGCGCCTTCATGCCCGAGCGTTTCCTTCCCGAAAACCGCGGCAGCATCAACCGTTTCCAGTATCTGCCCTTCGGCGTCGGGCCAAGAACCTGCATCGGGGCGACCTTTGCGCTGCAGGAGGCGGTGATCGCACTCTCGGTGTTGATGCACCGCTATCGGTTCGACGTGACGCCGAAGACCAAGGTCTGGCCGGTGCAGAAGCTGACGACACAGCCCCGTAATGGCATGCCGATGCGAGTCAGTCTGCGACGCTCAACGTCTTCCTTGGTGAATTGATCTTTGCCAAGCATGCGATATTGATCGGAGAACGATCTTCAGGAATTTCGCGTGACCTCTCCCATTCTTTTAGGCATCGACACGGGCGGCACCTATACGGATGCCGTACTCTTCCGGGAAGGCGAGGGTGTCATCGCCAAGGCCAAGTCGCTGACGACACGGCACGATCTTGCTGATGGCATCGCCGGTGCCGTCGATGCAGTCCTTGCAAGGAGCGGGTATTCCGCCTCGGAAATCGGGCTCGTCTCTCTTTCGACCACGCTCGCCACCAATGCACTCGTCGAAGGGCAGGGCGGCCGCGCGGCATTGGTGATGATCGGCTTCGGACCGGAGGATGTCACCCGCGGCGGGCTGTCCGAAGCCCTTGGCAATGATCCCGTGATCTTTTTACCCGGCGGCCACGATGTCCATGGAAACGAAACGCCGCTCGAGATGAGCGAGCTTGACAAGGCGATGTCCGGGCTCGGTACCACCGTCTCCTCCTTTGCCGTGGCTGGCTATTTCGCCGTCCGGAATCCGGCTCACGAAATCCGGGTGAGAGACCGCATTCGAAATCTTTTGCATCTGCCGGTTACATGCAGCCATGAACTCACCTCGAAACTCGGAGGCCCGCGAAGGGCGCTGACGACGTTGCTGAACGCGCGCCTTGTCTCGATTGTCGATCGCCTGATCGGCTCCTGCGAGGATTTTCTGGCGAGCCGCGGCATATCGGCGCCGATGATGGTCGTGCGCGGCGACGGCGCGCTGATTTCTGCTTCCGAGGCTCGGCTTCATCCTATCGAAACGATCTTGTCCGGTCCGGCGGCCAGCCTGGTGGGTGCACGGTTTCTCACTGGATTGGACGAGGCCGTCGTCTCGGATATAGGCGGCACCACGACCGATGTCGCGGTGCTTGACGGAGGGCGGCCGAAGCTCGCCGAGGAAGGCGCGGTCGTGGGCGGCCATCGGACCATGGTGGAGGCCGTGGCACTGCGCACCTATGGGCTAGGCGGCGATTCGGAGGTGCATATCGATGATCGCGGCCTCGATGCCCGATTCACGCTGGGTCCTCGGCGTCTGTTGCCGCTCAGTTTGCTGGCTGCAACGCACGGCGAAGCGGTTATCTCCTCTCTCGAGAGGCAATTGCGTGCCACCCATGTCGGTCGGCATGACGGCCGGTTTGCGGTGCGCACAGGAGTGCCGGATATGGTGGCTCAGGGCCTGCCGACGCCGGAGCAGGCCCTCTATGCCCGAATAGGAGAGGGGCCGATCGCACTCAACGATCTCTTGACGATGAACTCCCAGAAGGCGGTACTGGACCGGTTGGTTGCGCGCGGCCTGGTGCATCTGGCAGGCCTGACGCCTTCGGACGCCCTGCATGTGCTTGGACGGCAGAACCAATGGAATGGCGACGCGGCACGAATGGGGCTGGAACTTGCGATCCGGCGCAAGGATGGCTCCGGCCGACAGATCGCGGGATCGCCGGAGGAATTCGCCGAGAAGATCGTCTACCGGCTGACCCGCCAATCGTCGGAGGCTGTCCTTGCGACCTGTCTGGCGGAAGATGGGGCGGAAGGGATCGATCCATCCGTTTCATTGGCTGTCGACCGGGCACTCAAGAAAAGCCCCGGCATCGCCCGCTTGCTGCTGTCGCTCGATCGGCCGCTGATCGGGCTCGGGGCTTCGGCTCCTGTCTATTATCCTGCGGTGGCGGATATGCTGGGCGCAGAAGCCGTCATTCCGTCGGACGCCGATGTCGCCAATGCGGTCGGGGCGGTCGTGGGGCAAATCCGCGCGGTCGTCAGTGTCGTCGTGACCTCTCCGGATGAAGGTCGATTTATCCTGTCCGGCGGTGGCGAACGACTGGCGATCGTTGGAGAGGCCTCAGCACTGGCGGCTGCACGGGAACGAGCGGTATCCGCGGCGCTGGCACAGGCCAAAGCCGGGGGAGCCGACGAGGCGGTCGTCACGCTTTCGGAAGATGTGGACGCGCCGGAAATCGAAGGGTCGAGAAAACTCATAGAGGCCAGGATTACGGCCACGGCCACGGGAAGGCCGCGGATCGCCGCAGGTTGAGGCGGAACCGAACCGTTTCAGGCCTTCGTCGCATTGACACCCGTCCTTGCCCGCGCAATGTGAGACACTTTTTGCAGCGCACATCGGGAGGTATGCATGGGTCGCATTGAAAAGAACGGTCTCGCGATCGACGAGGAGCTTCACGATTTCCTGGTGAAGGAAGCACTCCCGGGCACCGGCGTCGATGCCGGGCGGTTTTTCTCCGAATTTTCGAAGATCGTTCATGATCTCGCATCCAAGAACCGCGCCTTGCTTGCCACCCGTGACGCTTTTCAGCAGAAGCTGGACGACTGGTACCGCAAGAACGGCGCGCCAACGGATCTAGCGGCCTATGAGGCTTTCCTCCGCGAGATCGGTTATCTCTTGCCCGAAGGGCCGGATTTCAGCGTCTCGACCGACAAGGTCGATCCCGAGATTGCCGGGATCGCCGGGCCGCAGCTCGTCGTGCCGGTGATGAACGCCCGGTACGCGCTGAATGCCGCCAATGCGCGCTGGGGTTCGCTCCATGACGCGCTCTACGGAACGGATGCCATTCCCGAAGCCGACGGAGCCGAAAAGGGCAAGGGCTATAATCCGGTTCGCGGCGCGAAGGTGATTGCCTGGGCGCGCGAATTCCTCGATCGGTCCGTGCCGCTGTCGGGGGCAAGCTGGAGCGAAGTCACCTCCTTCGTCGTCACCGATGCCAAGCTGAAGGTTGCAGCCCAGGATGGCAAGACCGTCGAGCTTGCCGACCCTACTCAATTTGCCGGCTATCTTGGCCAGCCGTCGCAGCCGACCCATTTGCTGCTGAGAAGGAACGGCCTGCATATCGAGATCGTGATCGACGCAACCACGCTGACCGGCAAGGACGATCCGGCGAAGATCTCGGATGTCCGCCTCGAGTCGGCCATCACCACGATCATGGATTGCGAGGATTCCGTCGCCGCCGTCGACGCGGAAGACAAGGTCGTGGTCTATCGCAATTGGCTTGGCCTGATGAAAGGCGATCTGGCAGAAGAAGTCGAGAAGGTGGGCAAGAGCTTCACCCGAAAGCTGAACCCTGACACGGACTATTTCGCGCCGGACGGCTCGCGGTTTTCGCTGAAGCGCCGTTCACTGATGCTGGTGCGCAATGTCGGGCACCTGATGACCAATCCGGCCGTGCTGGATAGCGAGGGCCACGAGGTGCCGGAAGGGATCATGGACGCCATGGTCACGGCATTGATTGCGATCCACGATATCGGACCGAACGGTCGCCGCCAGAATTCGCGCGAAGGCTCCATGTATGTGGTCAAGCCGAAGATGCATGGACCGGAAGAAGTCGCCTTTGCCTGCGAGATATTCTCCCGGGTGGAGGAAGCGCTCGGCCTGCCCACCAATACGATCAAGATGGGGATCATGGACGAGGAGCGCCGGACGACCGTCAATCTGAAGGAATGCATCCGGCAGGCGCGGGAAAGGGTGGTCTTCATCAACACCGGCTTCCTCGACCGGACCGGCGACGAAATCCATACGTCGATGGAAGCCGGCCCGATGATCCGCAAGGGCGACATGAAGCAGGCGGCATGGATAGCGGCCTATGAGAACTGGAATGTCGACATCGGCCTGGAATGCGGGCTTTCCGGACATGCCCAGATCGGCAAAGGCATGTGGGCCATGCCCGACCTGATGGCGGCGATGCTGGAGCAGAAGATCGCCCATCCGAAGGCCGGTGCCAATACCGCTTGGGTGCCGTCTCCAACCGCTGCAACACTGCACGCGACCCACTACCACAAGGTCGATGTCGCCGAGGTTCAGGCGGGTTTGAAGAGCCGGCCGCGGGCAAAGCTTTCGGATATTCTTTCCGTTCCGGTGGCACTACGGCCGAACTGGACGCCGGAGGAAATCCAACGCGAACTCGACAACAATGCCCAGGGCATCCTCGGCTATGTGGTCCGGTGGATCGATCAGGGAGTAGGCTGCTCCAAGGTGCCTGATATCAACAACGTGGGTTTGATGGAAGACCGCGCGACGCTGCGCATTTCCGCCCAGCACATGGCGAACTGGCTGCACCACGGTCTGGTCGGCGAGGAGCAGATCATCGAGACCATGAAGCGCATGGCGGCGGTCGTCGACGGCCAGAATGAAAGTGACCCCCTTTACCGCCCGATGGCGCCGGATTTCAAGGGCTCTGTTGCCTTCCAGGCCGCGCTGGACCTGGTGCTGAAGGGTCGCGAGCAGCCAAACGGCTATACCGAGCCGGTCCTGCACCGTCGGCGCATCGAACTCAAAGCAAAGCTCGCCAACTGACGGATATTTTGATTGCTGCCAAAGAAAAAGCCGCCGGAGATATCTTCGGCGGCTTTTGCGTTCACTTCGAATTTCGCGATTACTGGATCACGACGACCTTGGTGTTGCGGCCGGGGCGGACGCGGCTGTAGAGGTCGATGATGTCCTGGTTCATCAGGCGGATGCAGCCGGAAGAAGCGGCCGTGCCGATCGAGGCCCATTCCGGCGTTCCATGCAGGCGGAACAGCGTATCCTGGCCCTTTTCGTTGAAGAGATACATCGCTCGCGCCCCGAGAGGATTGCTAAGGCCCGGCCCCATGCCGTCTTCGACGTATTTTGCGACGTCCGGACGACGCACGGCCATTTCCTTCGGCGGGTGCCAGGTGGGCCATTCCTGCTTCCATGCAACGTAGGCCGTGCCGGACCAGGCGAAGCCCTGTTTGCCGACGCCAATGCCGTAGCGTACGGCCTTACCGTTCGGCAGAATATAATAGAGGAACCGCTCGCGGGTATTGACGACAATCGTGCCCGGCTTTTCGGTTGTGGAATAGCTGACGATCTGACGATGGAACTTCTTGTCCATGCGGCTGATCGGGATGGCCGGAAGAGTATAGCCGGCATCCTTTACCGAGCCGTAGGATTCGGTGAAAATCTGCGAGGTTGTGACGGTAGCCACTTCGGTGCCACCGGAAGACGACGTCGTGGAGCAGCCGGCCAGGGCGGTAGCCGCCAACAGGCCGAGTGCGAGCATGCTGTTGCGTAAGCGCATGGAAATCTCTTGGGATAAACGAATCGATTGAGGCAGGTGCGCGAGCACCTTTGATAAGCCGTTATTTTCGATTAAATTGGCCTTGGCAAGGTGCCTCGATGCTGCGAGATGGGCCGGGCGCATAATAGAAAAACGCCATTGCGTTTTTGCAACATTATCAGCGGCAGTAGCCGGAAGACATGACTATACTCAACATCGCCAGTAACAATCCATTAATAGATGGGCGTCAATCGGCGCGCGCCATGCTGGTTCGAAGAGGCGTGCAGATTCTGCTGCACGAGATGCGCCACGCGCTTTTGCCCGAGCTTGTGCTCGCGAACGGAAGGCGGGCCGACCTCATGACGATTTCCGAAAAGGGCGAAATCTGGATCATCGAAATCAAGACCTCGATCGAGGACTTCCGCGTCGACCGGAAATGGCCCGATTACCGCTCCTATTGCGACAGGCTTTTTTTCGCCACTCACAAGGACGTGCCGCTCGACATCTTTCCGGAGGATTGCGGCCTGTTCCTTTCGGACGGTTACGGCGGACATCTTCTGCGTGACGCGCCTGAACACAGGCTTGCACCTGCAACCCGCAAGGCGGTGACGTTGAATTTCTCTCGCGCTGCCGCCCAGCGGTTGATGCTGGCCGAATGGGCGAACGGCAAAAGCTTCGACGAAATGTGATTACTTCGGAGCGCGTTTCGCGAGAATGCGCTGCAGCGTGCGGCGATGCATGTTGAGCCGGCGCGCGGTTTCGGAGACGTTGCGTTCGCACATTTCGTAGACCCTCTGAATGTGCTCCCAGCGCACGCGGTCGGCCGACATTGGATTTTCCGGCACATCAGCCTTTTCGCCCGGCCGCTGCGTCAGCGCATGAAAGATATCGTCGGCATCTGCGGGTTTGGCGAGATAATCCAGCGCTCCGAGTTTCACGGCGGTCACCGCGGTCGCGATATTGCCGTAGCCGGTGAGCACGATCACCTTGGTATCTTCGCGGCTCTGGCGGATGGCTTCGATGACATCAAGTCCATTGCCATCCCCAAGGCGCAGATCCACGACTGCATATTTCGGCGGGCGGGCTTTCGACTTGGCGATGCCTTCAGCGACCGATTCGGCCGTGTCGACCTGGAATCCCCGGCTTTCCATCGCGCGCGCCAGCCGGCGCAGGAAAGGCCCGTCGTCATCGACGATCAGCAGCGACGGGTCAGGCCCCAGTCCATGATCCGTATGAGCTTTCTGATTTTCCAGGTGCGGTTCCATTTTTTTCTCCACGGGCTTTCTTGAAGGCCCGCCTTCCTTGTCAATTATGATCGTTCGCACCCGGGGTGCAAATCATTTCGGATCATGGGTTTCCATCACCGATCGCGGCCATTCGATCCGGATGCGTGCGCCCGCGTCGCCGTTGTCGCGATTGCCGAAACGGATCGACGCACCCGAGCGCTCGAGGAGCGTCTTTGCGATGAAAAGCCCGAGGCCCAGCCCGCCTGCGCGCTCGTCTTCCCGCGGTCTTTTTGTCATATATGGTTCGCCGATCCGAGAGAGAATATCCGGCGCATAACCCTGGCCATCGTCTTCGATGGTGATCGCCACGTGTTCCGCGCTGTGCTCGACCGTCACGATAACCTTGCTTCTGGCATAGTCGACGGCATTTTCGATCAGGTTTCCGAGCCCGTAGATGATGCCGGCATTGCGGCTGCCAACCGGTTCGCTCGCCCGGTCACTCTTCTCGACGAGCTTGATCTCGATGCCGAACTGACGATGGGGCGCGACCACTTCCTCTACCAGAGAAGAGAGTGGCAGGCGGCGCATATGCTCCTCGCTTTCGGCGGAGAGCGAGGTGAGCCGGCGGAGGATGTCGCGGCATCGTTCGCTCTGGCTCCTGAGGAGCTGAACATCTTCGCGGAACCGATCGTTCTCTGCGAGCTCGCGCTCCATCTCTTTGGCAACGACGCTGATCGTGGCCAGCGGTGTACCAAGTTCGTGCGCCGCCGCCGCCGCCAGTCCGTCCAGTTGCGAGAGGTGCTTTTCTCGTTCCAGCACCAGTTCCGTGGCGGCAAGCGCGTCGGCAAGCAGCGTCGCTTCATGCGAGACCCGATAGGCATAGAAGGCGGCGAACATCATCATCGAAGCGATCGAGCACCAGACGCCGAGCTGCATGACCGGCTGGATTCTCAGGGTTTCTCCCTCGTACCAGGGAACGGCATAGGGAGAGAAGGCGATCACTGTGGTGCAGATCAGCGCGAAGACGATCAAGACCAGCGAATGCCGCAGCGGCTGCGACGCAAAAGCGATGATGACCGGCACGCAGATCAGAGGCGCAAACGGATTGGCGAGCCCGCCGGTGATGAAAAGCAGGGCCGCCATCTGCAGGAGGTCGAAAGCGAGCAGCGCCAGGGCCGACTTTGGACCCAGCCGGTGCGTTTGCGGAAACCAGACGGAAAGGATGAGGTTCGCAACGGCCAGCGCCCCGATCAGGATGGCCGCCTCCTTTAAAGGAAGCGGGAAATCCAGCAGCAGCCCGACGACCAGCACGGTGATCGTCTGGCCCGTGACCGCAAGCCAGCGCAGCCGTACCAATGTTTCAAGCCGGATGCGGCGGCTGGAAGGGCCGAACTGCGCGTAACGCACCGATGAACTGTCTGGACTCAACGCCTTGCCTCTGCTTTCCGGCGGATGCCGATGAAATCGACCCGCTTCATAAACCGGCTCGACATCGGGTCGCAGGCGGCATTCTGTCACGTCCCTCGCGGTTTGGCACGTGTCGTCGGGGAAGCCTCCGAAGGATCTTCAGGCCAAGGATGTCTTGGATATCGTCCGCGCATCTCGGCCCGCACATCCTTCCAGGATCCCGCCCAGAAGCCGGGAAGGTCGCGGGTTGTCTGGATCGGGCGATGCGCCGGCGAAGTAAGCTCCAGCAGCAACGGCAGCCTCCCGCCCGCGACGGCCGGATGTTTCTTCAGCCCGAACAGTTCTTGCACGCGGATTGCCAGGACCGGCTCTTCGCCATCGTAGCGTATGGGATGACGCTGGCCTGTCGGCGCCTCGAAATGCGTGGGCGCAAGTTTGCCGAGATCCTGCGCCGCCGCATGAGGAATGAGCGAGCGCAGCCCTTCAAAAAGGCCTCCCGCATCCACGGCATCGAGGCTCGAAGCGTTGCTCTGGAACGGCACGAACCACTCGTCGAGCCGGGCGAGCAGCGCTTCGTCGCTCATGTCCGGCCATGGTTCGCCGATCGTGCGGTTAAGAAAGCCGATCCTTTCGCGAAGCTGTGTGCCATCCCGGGAGAACGGCAGGGCCTGGAGACCGAGCTCGCGGACGCCATCGGCAAGCGCCTTGGCCGCCGCTTCGCCATGCGGGCGCGGCAGTGGTTTTTCCTCGAGGATGATGGCGCCGAGGCGTCTCACCTGGCGGGCGCGCGCCTGCCGGCTGGCGCGGTCGAAGAAGCATTCATCCCTTTGTTCGATCGCGTCGGACAGCTCCTCTTCCACGTCCGCCCGGGTAATCTCTGCCGCTGCGAGGATGCGCGCTTGCGCGGCTCGACCGGTAAGATCGGCAACGACAAGCATCTGCGCCGAAGCAAGCCTTTCCGTTTCCGGCAGTTCCGCGCCCCGGCCATTCGTCATGACAAAGCGCCCGCGGCCGCCTCGCTGAAGGGCGACCCGATCCGGATAGGCATGAAGCAGAAGCCGGCCGGCTGGGACTATTTCGCCCGCTCGCGCAGCTTTTGGCAAATTGGATGCAATTCTCTCTGCGAGTTTTCTTGCCGAATCGGCCCGGTCGCCGCGTTCGTTGCGGAAGCGCCTCAGCCGCTCATCGAGATCGACATCGTTTCCGCCGAGCCCCTGCTCGGTGAGAAGCACGGCGAGCAGGCATGCCTGACGACCAAGGCCCTCTTTTGCGGCGGAAATCGCCATGGCGGAAAGCCTGGGCGGAAGAGTAAGTTCGCGCATCAGGCGTCCTTTTCCGGTCAAGCTGCCCTGGTCGTCGAGTGCGCCGAGCTCTGAAAGCAGCGCCACTGCCTCTTTAAAGGCCGGCGCAGGCGGCGGATCGAGAAAGGCAAGTGCTGCGGGATCCTGCACGCCCCAATGGGCAAGATCGAGCGCTAGGGCGGAAAGATCGCTTGCAAGGATTTGCGGCGGGGTGAAGGCCTGAAGTGCCGCCGTCTGGCCGGGATGCCAGAGCCGGATCGCGATCCCCGGCTCCGTGCGTCCGGCGCGTCCGGCTCGCTGGTCGGCGGAGGCGCGCGAAACCCGCACCGTCTCCAGCCGCGTGATACCCGTCGACGGTTCGAATACCGGCAGTCTCTGCAGTCCGCTGTCGATGACGATCCGCACCCCGTCGATTGTGATGGATGTCTCGGCAATTGAGGTGGCGAGCACGATCTTGCGGCTGCCTGCCGGCGCCGGCCTGATCGCCAGGTCCTGCTCCTTCTGCGTAAGGTTTCCATAAAGAGGGACGATCGTTGTTTCGGGGCCGAACTTGCCTTGGAGCCGCTCGGCGGTGCGCTGGATTTCCGCCTGTCCCGGAAGAAAAGCGAGGATCGACCCGGCGTCATGGTGGTGTGCTTCTATGATGGTGCGGGTCATGGCATCCTCGATCCGCTCGCTCGGTGCCCGGTCGCGATATCGGATATCGATCGGGAAGCTGCGGCCCTCGCTCTTGATCACCGGCGGATTGCCGAGCAACCCTGCCACCCGCTCGATGTCGAGCGTCGCCGACATGACGAGAATTCTCAGATCCTCGCGTAGTGCCGACTGCACGTCGAGCGCCAGAGCCAGCCCGAAATCGGCGTCCAGCGAGCGCTCGTGGAACTCATCGAAAATGACCGCGGAAACGCCGGTAAGTTCCGGATCGTCGAGAATCATCCGGGTGAAAACGCCTTCGGTCACCACCTCTATCCGGGTTCTCGGGGAAATGCGATTGTCGAGCCGCATCCGGTAGCCGACCCTGTCTCCGACCTGCTCTCCGAGTAGCGTGGCCATGCGCGAGGCGGCCGCGCGAGCGGCCAGCCGGCGCGGTTCGAGGAGAATGATCTTGCCGGTGCACCAGGCCTCTTCCAGCAATGCCAGCGGCACAAGCGTCGTTTTTCCTGCGCCGGGCGGCGCCGACAGCACGGCACGCGTGCCATTGGCGGCAGCCTGGGTGATCTCGCCGAGAACGTGGGTGACGGGGAGCGTCGGCAGGTTTTTGATCACCGCGCCCGGCTCCTGCAATGCTTTCATCAGCCGGGCACCTGGCCGCTGGCATGGCGATAGGCAAGAATTGCCCCCGCCAGATCCTCCAGCGCCGCACCGACGGATTTGAAAAGCGTGATCTCGTCGGCGCTGATGCGGCCTGGATGTCTTCCATGGGCCAGATCCGCAAGATCGGCTTTGATGTCGTCCTTCATGAGAACACCGTTTTTAAGCGGCTGCACGATATCCCCGCCCTCCTTCATCGCGCCGGCGCGGGTATCGACAATGACGGAAGAGCGCCGCACCGCCTCGTCGTCGCTTTCGCGCATAGTGGGCTTGAAGGCCCCGACAAGGTCGAGATGTGCCCCAGGTTTCAGCCACTCGCCGCGAATGAGCGGAGTATCCGACAGAGTTGCGCAGGAGATGATGTCTGCCCGCCGCGCCGCTTCGGCAAGATCGTCGACGATCACGGCGTCGATCCCGAGGGCCCGTGCTTCTTTGGCGGTCTCGTCAGCCTTGGTTGGATTGCGCCCCCAGATAAAAAACCGCTTGAGAGGGCGGGTTATGGAATGGGCCTGCATGAGATTGAGCGAAAGCCGCCCTGTGCCGACCATCAGCATGGTCTCGGCATGCGGGGAGGCGAGATATCTGGCAGCAAGTGCCGAGGTCGCCGCCGTCCTTCGCGCGGTCAGTTCTCCTCCTTCCACGATCGCCAGCATCTCGCCGGTTTTGCCGGACGACAGGAGATAGCTGCCGATGATGGTGGGAAGCGAGCGCAGATGGTTGTCGGGAAAAAGGTTGAGGATCTTGACGCCGATATGGTCGCCCGGCACCCAGGCCGGCATCAGCAGCATCACCGCGGTCGCTTCGCCCGGAACCTCCATGTCATGATGATGGCGCACGGGCATCACGCAATCGCTGCGGAACATGTGCTCGATAGCCTCGATCAATTCCGCCCAGGGAAGCGCTCTGCGCGTTTGTTCCTCGTTTAATACCAGCATGTCATACTCCAGCCGCCAAAAATGTCCCTCACCCTAGCAATCGCAAACGGGGCGGTTAAAGCGCTTTTTGGGGACCGACGGCTGCCTTTTCGTTAATCTTTGTTCAAATTGTTCGCGGAAACGGTCGGGTTTCGGCCCCTCCGAAGAAAAATGACATTTTTTTAAAAACGCCTGTTGACTTGTTTGTGGGCATGGATTTATAACCCCGCTCACTGACGAGGGCGGCGGCGCTGCTGGCGACGACGACTTTCGTTCTGAAGAAATCACTGATTGATTGGCGCATGCTGGTTGGGACC
>Ga0268294_1014_pt1 | contig 206443 bp, 197 predicted proteins | sample MetS3V5B_FD_191342 | JGI IMG/M metagenome (GOLD analysis project Ga0268294, IMG submission 191342) | Soil microbial communities from Anza Borrego Desert, Southern California, United States - Methylocaldum S3-V5B | ecosystem: Environmental > Terrestrial > Soil > Desert | place: USA: California...
CCGTCTGGAAGCTCGGGGTCCGCGATGCGGCCGGCAACGTCGCCTCCGGCCATGCGACGCTCGTCAACACCAGGAACTCGCTGGTCATGTCGCGCACCAGCCATCTGGCCGTCCAGGGCCTGGACGGAGTGGCCGTCATCGCCAGCGAGGACGCCGTCTATGTCGGCCGGCTGGAGGACAGCCAGGATGTCGGCAAGCTCGTCAAGCAGCTCGCCGCGGCAAAGGCGACCGCGGCACTCACACAAACCCATCCGACCTCCTACCGCCCCTGGGGCGGCTACACCTCGGTGCTCAACGGCGACCGCTTCCAGGTCAAACGGCTGTTCGTCACCCCCGGCAAGAAACTGTCGCTGCAAAAACACCATCACCGCTCCGAGCACTGGATCTGTGTCAAGGGCACCGCAGAGGTGACGATCGGCGACGAGATCAAAATCGTGCGCGAAAACGAATCCGTCTACATCCCCCAGGGCGAGGTCCATCGCCTCGCCAATCCAGGCAAGATCACGCTCGAAATGATCGAAGTCCAGACCGGATCATATCTCGGCGAAGACGACATCATCCGTATTGTGGACGAGTTCGGAAGAGGGTGAGGAGAGCGCCGCCATTGGCGGCGTGACATCACTCACGAGATCAATCGATCTCGCTGCGGTGATCGAGATACCATTCGACGAAGGCCTTCACTCCTTCGTCGAGCCCGGTTTCGGGCTTGCGGCCGGTCAGTGCGACAAGAAGATCGGGGCTTGCATAGGTCCGCGGCACGTCGCCCTTCTGCATCGGCAGCATCCTGCGCTTGGCAGGTTTGCCCATGACCCGTTCGATGGTCTCCACGAAATCGAGGAGGCCTGCCGGTTGTCCTCCGCCAATGTTGACCACGCGGAACGGGCCCTGGCGGGACAACGTGTCGACATCTGCCACCCGGTTGTCCTCAGCAGGAAAGATGCGCGACAGGTCGATGATCGAATCCACGAGGTCGTCGATATAGGTAAAGTCCCGGCTCATCTTGCCTTCGCCGTAGATTTCGATCTCGCGCTCCTCGATCATCGCCTTGACGAACTTGAAGAGCGCCATGTCGGGACGGCCCCAGGGCCCGTAAACGGTGAAGAACCGAAAGGCGGTGATCGGCAGCTTATAGAGATGGGCATAGCTGTGGGCCATCAGCTCCATGCTCTTCTTCGTAGCGGCATAAAAGGTCAGCGGCTCGTCGGCCTTGTCCGTCTCCCGGAAGGGCACCTCCGGATTGGCGCCGTAGACGGAGGACGTGGAGGCAAGCATCAGATGGCCCACGCCATGGGTGCGGGCGAGCTCCAGGATATTCCAGGAACCGACCAGGTTCGAATCCAGATACGCCTTCGGGTTTTCGAGACTGTAGCGCACGCCGGCCTGGGCTGCGAGATGAACCATGACATCCGGCTTGAAGCCGGAGATCGCCTCCTCCAGCAGCGGCTTGTCTTCGAGCATGCCGATCACCGGCCGGAAGGTGGGAAACTGCGCGAGACCCGCATGTCGGGCTTCCTTCAGCCGCAGGCTGTAATAGGGCGTCATGCCGTCAAAGCCGAGGACCTGGTGTCCTTGTTCCAGCAGGCGCCGTGCCAGATGAAACCCGATGAAGCCTGCCGTTCCGGTGATGAAATAACGCATTGAAAAACCCGCTGCTGCCGTAGCGTCTCCCATACAGCGGAAGCCGCGGTCTGTCATCCGCTGGTTCGGCAGCTATTGCTCGCCTCGGCGATGTCTAGTGAAAGAGCCGCAGTCTCGCGGGCGGCGTGCCGGGCCGGCCATTCTTGCGGTCGACAGCGAACTGGATCAGGTCCATGGAGGCCTGGTCGGTGAGCGGTTTGGCCATGACGCCGAGGACGCCGGACACGCCGGCGGCGACAAGGCCGGGGTTACCCGTGATCATGATCACCACGATGCCATATTCAGCAAGCGCCTTGGCAATTTCCGGGCCGGTCTCGCCGTCGGCAAGGCGGACATCGACGAAAGCGATATCCGTATCGCGCGTGTAATTCAGCGCCACCGTCATGTCGGGCGCAATGCCGACCACATCGTGGCCGCTCCGGTGAATGGCATCCTCGATATCCATCGCCACCAGCAGGCTGTCTTCGACGATGAGGAAACGATATTCCATACAAGAACCTCCCGGCTTCAGGAAAACAAATAGAATCCGATCTCCTCTTGGCAATAGGAGGAGGATTTTCAGGATGGTTTTTTTGGCAAGCATGAGCCCGCATCGTTAACGGGCGCTGAACCTGCAAATCAAGATAAACCCGGCTCTCCAAAGTCTCTCGCCGCTGCTCCCGTCGCTCTCCCAAGTTTTCACTCGCTTACGAAAGGTTACAAGGTCGCCGGAACCGCCTTGAGGTTCGAGGGTTATCTGCTCGGAAGCTCTACGAAGGAGAAGAACTATGAAAAAGATTATTGTGACTTCCTGCGCCATTCTCGCCGCTTGCTTCGCCACTCAGGCAGGTGCGCAACAAAGCACCGTTAACGGCGCAGCCGGCGGTGCAGTAACCGGTGCGATCGTTGGTGGTCCTGTCGGCGCCGCAGTCGGCGGCGTCGTTGGCGCCGTCGCCGGCACTGCGATCGACCCGCCGCCGCGTGAGGTCGTCACCTATGTGGAAGAACAGCCCGCTTCGACGACCTCCGTCATGGTCGAAGAAAAGATCGTGGTCGGTAAGCCGCTTCCGAAGAAGGTTGTCGTGACCCCGGTTCCGAGCAATCCGAAATACGCCTATGCGGTTGTCAACAATCAGCGCGTGATCGTGGACCCGCAGACGCACACGGTTGTTCAGGTTATCCAGTAAGCCAAAACCACTTATGAAATACAGGCCCTCATTGTATCGAGGGCCTGTATTTCAGACGAATACGGCCTGATCGACGCGGTCTTCCTGACCGAATAACCTCAAATAACGCTCCACCTCTGCCGGATCCCCGGTGGCTTTTCGCAGATTGTCCGACAGCTTGACCGCAGGTCGCCCATTGGCCTCGCTGACCTTGCAGACGAGCGAGATCGGCTTCAGGCTTTCGACGTTTTGCGGCGCGCAGCCGGCAAAATCGTTGGTGAGGTTCGTCCCCCAGCCAAAACTCATCCGGACCCGCCCCTCGAAATGCCGATACGTGTCGATGATGGCGTCGACATCGAGCCCGTCCGAAAAGATCAGCAACTTGCTTTTCGGGTCGCGGCCCATCCGCTGCCACCACTCGATGATCTTTTCTCCGCCCTCGATAGGAGGCGCGCTGTCGGGGCGAAAGCCGGTCCAGTCAGCGACCCATTCGGGAGCATCCCGAAGAAATGCGGCGGTGCCGAAAGCATCCGGCAGCACAATCAACAGATTGCCGTGATAGAGCCGATTCCAGTCCTTGAGGACCTTGTAAGGTGCGGCCCGTAATTCCTCATCGCTATTGGCGAGGGCCGCTACGACCATCGGCAATTCATGGGCGTTGGTGCCGACGGCTTCGAGGTCGGAATCCATGGCGAGCAGCACATTGCTGGTGCCGGTGAAGGCCTCGCCGATCCCTTCCTTCAGCGCCTCGACACACCAGCGCTGCCAGAGAAAGCTGTGGCGCCGCCGCGTGCCGAAATCGGAGATGCGCAGCCCCGGCAGGGTGCGCAGCCGTTCGACCTTTTCCCACATCTTGGCCTTGGCGCGGGCATATAGAACGTCCAGGGTAAAGGGACCCATGCGCCGCATGGCCGCCCGGGATCGGAGCTCGTTGATGATGGCGAGTGCCGGAATTTCCCAGAGCGTGGTTTCCATCCAGCGGCCATGGAAGCTCAGCTCGAACTGGCCGTCGCGCTTGGACAGTTCGTATTCGGGCAGCTTGTAGGTGGACAGCCAATTCAGGAATTCCGGCTCGAAGATCTGCTTCTTTCCGTAGAACGTGTTACCGGCAAGCCAGATCATCTCCTTCTTTGAAAGGCCGACCGTACGGGCGTGATCGAGCTGCTCGCGCAGCATGCCCTCGTCGATCTCTTCCGCAAGCCTGACGCTGGTCGTGCGGTTGATGAGAGAAAAACTCGCGTCGACATCGGGATAGAGCTTCCAGATCATCTGCAGCATCAGGAGCTTGTAGAAGTCCGTATCGATCAGGCTTCGGATGATCGGGTCGAGCTTCCAGGTGTGATTGTAAACCCTGCTCGCAATATCGGTCTTGGTCATGCCCTGCCTGCCCCCGATCCGTTACGGACCGGCTCCGCCGAGTGAGATGCATCCGGAGGCAGCGGCTGATCAACCTCCGGCAGTTTTATCGAAAAAAAAGCGGAGGAAGTCCAGAACGCAATTCGGCCGCGAGGGATCGCGGCCGAGCGATGCCGATTGCAGCCTTATGGATTGGTGCTGGCAGGCGGTGTCGGAGCCGGCGGATTGGCCGGATTGGCGGACGGTGCGACATTCGGGTTTTCCGGCGCGGTGCTGGCCGCAGGCGGTGTTGCCGTCTGTTCCGCAGGGGGATCGGTCGCCTCGCCCCACCATTCTGCGGCCCCCCATGCGAGCAGAGCCAGGATGAGACCGGCCACCAGCACGATCAGGACCGGCGATCCTCTTCGTCCCTGACGGGCTTCCGTCGCGCTCATCGGTTCTTCGGCGGGCGAACCGGGCGGGTTGGGACGGCGGCCTGCAGGCTCCTTGGGATCGAAACGGGTGTTCATGATTCGCTCCTTGTTTGCCGGAGTGCCCGGCTCCTGCGCAAGAAACGGTCCTGGGATGCGAATGTTCCCGTGCGTCAATAGCCGGTGCGGCGGTCGACCAGATGCTGCAGAGGCTGTCCCGCCTCGAAACGCTCCATCTGGGCTTCCGCATTGCGAAACAAAGCCCGGACATCGGAAGCCGACGCCGCGTGCGGCGTTACCATCACATTCTCCATCCGCCACAGGGGGCTGTCAGCCGGCAACGGCTCCTTTTCGAATACGTCGAGCGACACGCCACCTAGGACCCCGCCCTCGAGTGCCGAAATCACGTCTGCTTCCACCTGACTGCCGCCGCGGCCGGCATTGATGAAGACCGGCTTTCCGAGCGCCCCACTCTTCCGAAGCTTAGAAAACAGGGCCGCGTCGAAGATGCCGCGCGTATCGGGCGTCAGAGGCAGGAGGCCGACAAGTATGTCCGTCTTGGACAGGAACGTTTCCAGTTCGGCGCCGTCGAATGTCTCGATACCGTCGATCGTCTTCCTGCTGCGCGACCAGCCGATAACGTTGAAGCCCATGATCTTCAGCTTCCTTGCCGAATCCTGGCCGAGCACACCAAGACCCATGACTCCGACGGTCAAGTCCCTTGCCTCCGGCTGTGGAAGCTCGCGCCACTGGCGTTCGCGCTGCTGCTTCAGATAGGCCGGCACCTGACGCAGGTGGCTCAAGGCCTGCAGCACCACCCACTCGCTCATGCGGGTCGTCAGGCTCTCATCGACGAAGCGAACGATCGGGATATCCGGCAAGTCTGGCAGCGTGAGGATGTGATCCACGCCTGCTCCGCCCGAAAACAGCACTTGCAGATTTGGAGCACGCCGAAACAGGTTTGGCTCCGGTTTCCAGATGACCGCATAACGGGCTTCTGACAGATCGAGGTCAGGATCGGAGGCGCGCAGCACCTGCCGGCCGGAAAAGGCATTGGCAAGCGCGGCATCGACCTCGCGACGCTCGAATTTGAGATCGATGACGACGGGCTTTTGGGCGGACATGAGGTTACCTTAGGGCTACTGGCTGATGGCGGAGGTCTCGACTGCCTCCAGATTGAAGGCAGCGGCCATCAAGGCCCGGGTATATTGCTCCTTCGGTGCCTTGAATATCTGCTCGGCCGGCCCCTCTTCCACCACCTTGCCGAGCCGCATGACGATCACATGATTGGCAAGCGCCTTCACAACCTTCAGGTCGTGACTAATGAAAAGGTAGGCCAGATCGTACTTCCTTTGGAGATCCCGCAAGAGATCGACGACCTGCGCCTGTACGGTCATGTCGAGCGCCGATGTCGGTTCGTCCAGCATGACGAAACGCGGCTTCAGGACCATGGCCCGCGCAATTGCAATGCGTTGCCGCTGGCCGCCGGAAAACTCATGCGGATACCGCCAGCGTGTGGCCGGGTCGAGCCCGACCTCCGTCAGCGCCCAGGCGACACGTTTATCCCGTTCGTCGGCGGAGAGCGAGCGCTCGTGCACCTTCAGCCCTTCAGCCACGATTTCTCCGACGGACATGCGGGGGCTGAGCGATCCGTAAGGATCCTGGAACACCACCTGCAGCCGGTCGCGGAAGGGCAGCATCTCCTTGAACGAGAACTTGTCGATCTCGTTACCGATGAAGGCGATACGGCCTTGCGACGAGATGAGACGGGCGAGCGCCAGGCCGAGCGTGGTCTTGCCGGAGCCGGACTCCCCGACGACACCAAGAGTTTCGCCGGCGCGCAGGGTGAGATCGATGCCGTCCACCGCCTTCACGTGGTCGACGACCCTACGCATCAAGCCCGCCTTGATCGGAAACCAGACACGGATGTCCTTGCCTTCCATGATGACCGGCTTCGTCGGATTGGCCGGCGGCGGTTCGCCGCGCGGCTCGGAGCCCAGCAGGTGGCGGGTGTATTCATGCTGCGGACGGGAGAAGACGTCCTCAACGGTGCCGCTCTCGACGATCCTGCCCTTGGTCATCACACAGACGCGGTCGGCAAATTTGCGGACGATGCCGAGATCGTGGGTTATGAACAGCATCGACATCCCGTGCTCGCCCTTGAGGCTGCGCAGGAGGTCGAGTATCTGCGCCTGAACCGTGACGTCGAGCGCTGTCGTGGGCTCGTCGGCGATCAGCAGTTTCGGCCGGTTCGCCAAGGCCATGGCGATCATCACACGCTGGCGCTGTCCGCCGGAAAGTTCGTGCGGATAGGCGGTCAGTCGTTTCTCGGGCTCGCGGATGCCAACCTGATTGAGCAGTTCGAGGGTGCGGATGCGGGCGATCTGGCCGGTGATGCCCTTATGCAGCTCGAGAATCTCGCCGATCTGCTTTTCGATCGTGTGGAGCGGATTGAGCGATGTCATCGGCTCCTGGAAGATCATCGTGATGTCGTCGCCGCGGACATTACGGAGCTCCGGCTCGGAGGCCCTCAACAGGTCCCTACCTTCGAAAAAGATCTCACCCGACGGATGGCTGGCGGCCGGATAGGGAAGAAGCTTCAGGATCGAATTGGCCGTCACCGATTTGCCGGATCCGGATTCTCCCACCAGCGCCACGACTTCGCCCGGGTGGATTTCGAAAGATACCCTGTCGACGGCAAGCGAGGTATCGCTTCCCTGACGGAAGGCGACTGAGAGATCACGGACGGAAAGGAGCGGTTCTGTCATAGGCTCAACCGAACGTCTTTCTTGGATCGAAGGCATCGCGCACTGCTTCGCCGACGAAGATCAGCAGCGACAGCATGACCGACATGGTGAAGAAGGCGGTAAGCCCCAGCCACGGTGCCTGCAGGTTGTTCTTGCCCTGCGCAACCATCTCGCCCAGCGACGGCGAGCCCGGCGGCATGCCGAAGCCGAGGAAGTCGAGCGAGGTCAGGGTCGCGATCGAGCCGGACAGGATGAACGGCAGGAAGGTGAGCGTCGCCACCATGGCATTCGGCAGGAGGTGCCGGTACATGATGGTCCAGTTGCCGACGCCGAGCGCACGCGCCGCCCGGACATATTCGAAATTGCGGGCTCTCAAAAACTCCGCCCGCACCACGCCGACAAATCCCACCCACGAGAAAAGCAGCATGATGCCGAGCAGGACGAAGAAGCCTGGCGGCAGGATCGCCGCGATGATCAAAAGAATGTAGAGAACCGGCATGGACGACCAGATCTCGATGAAGCGCTGGAGCAGGAGGTCCGTCCAGCCTCCGAAATATCCCTGGATCGCGCCGGCCGTGACGCCGATGATCGCCGAACAGATGGTGAGCGCCAGGCCGAACAGGACCGAAATGCGGAATCCATAGATCATGCGGGCGGTCACGTCGCGCGCTTGGTCATCTGTGCCGAGCCAGTTCATGTTGCCGAGGATGCAATTGGGATCCTGATCGCCTTGCGGATAGGCCTTGCACCGATCCCCTTTGGCCATCATCCAGAACGGTTCGGTGGGAGCCGAATGCGGAATATTGGAATTGACCGTCTGATAGGAATAGCGGATCGGCGGCCAGATCATCCAGCCGTTGGCGTCGATCTCCTGCTGAATGAAGTCCGAGCGGTAATCGGTGGTGGCCAGGAAGCCGCCAAACTTTTCCTCCGGATAATCGACAAGAACCGGATAAAGAATTTCCCCCTTGTACGAGGCAAGGATCGGCCGGTCGTTGGCGATGAACTCGGCCATCAGGCTGAGCACGAACAGGATCATGAAAATCCAGAAGGACCAGTAACCGCGCTTGTTGGCGCGGAAGTTGTCCAGCCGGCGCCGATTGGTTGGCGAAAGCCAGGGGCGCCTGGACGGCCGATCTACCTGAACCGTGGTCTTTGCGGCGGATGCCTCCATCAGACATCCCTCCGCTCGAAGTCGATGCGCGGATCGATCCAAGTGTAGATCAGGTCGGAGATCAGAGCGACGATGAGACCGATCAGCGAGAAGATGTAGAGCGTGCCGAAGACGATCGGATAGTCGCGATTGACGACCGCGAGGTAGCTCAGCCGGCCCAGGCCATCGAGCGAGAAGATATTCTCGATCAAAAGCGACCCGGTGAAGAAGGCCGAGATAAAAGCGCCGGGGAAACCGGCAATCACGATCAGCATGGCGTTTCGAAAAACGTGGCCGTAGAGCACCTGGCGTTCGTTAAGACCCTTGGCGCGGGCGGTGACGACATATTGCTTCTTGATCTCGTCGATGAAGGAGTTCTTGGTGAGCAGCGTCGTGGTGGCGAAAGCCGAAAGCGAAAGTGCGATCAGCGGCAGGGTCAGGTGCCAGAAGTAGTCGACGATCTTTTCCCACCAGGAAAGCTCGGAAAAATTATCCGACACGAGGCCGCGCAGCGGAAACCAATCGAAGAAGGACCCGCCGGCAAACAGCACGATCAGCAGGATGCCGAAAAGGAAGCTCGGCACGGCATAACCGATGATGATGATGCCGGAGGTCCAGACATCGAAGGTCGATCCGTCCTTCACCGCCTTGCGGATGCCGAGCGGTATAGAGATCAGGTAGGAAACGACGAGAATCCAGAAGCCGAGCGAGATCGACACCGGCAGCTTCTCGCCGATCAGTCCAATAACGGAGGTATTTCGGAAGAAGCTCTCTCCGAAATCGAAGCGGATGTAGTTCCACATCATGTCGAGGAACCGCGTCAGCGGCGGCTTATCGAAGCCGAACTGCTGTTCAAGTTTCTTGATGAATTCAGGATCGAGCCCTTGGGCGCCGCGATAACGGGACTCTTCTCCACCGCCCTGGCTCAGCACATCGCTGCCACCGCCGGAAAGCCGGTCGCCGGTGTCCTGGCCCTGAATCTGCGCGATGATCTGCTCGACGGGGCCACCAGGCGCAAACTGCACGACGAGAAAGGAAATCGCCATGATGCCGACAAGCGTCGGTATCATCAGCAGGAGACGGCGGAGGATATAGGCGCCCATTAGAACTCCCTGTCCGTCATGGCGAACTTTGCCTCACCGCGCATCATAACCAACGTCAAACGGCGTTTTCCTCGTACCTGCCTGCGAATCATCTGGCCCCATTTGGAACAGGAGCCGGCCTGCGGCGCAAGTCTCGTCACTTGCCGGCACTCTTCGACCACCAGATGGCAGGGAAGCCTATGCCGTAGGCAGGCAGTTCGGCGGGCCGGGCAATCCTGTTCCAGTAGGCGATCTTCGCTTCGCCGGAATAGAAGAGAGGCACGACATAGTGGTGCGCCAGCAGTACGCGATCCATGGCCTTGATCGCCGCTACCTGTTCCTCACGATTGGGAGCGGCGGTGATCATGCGGACCAGCTCGTCGACCGCCGGATCGGCAATGCCGGCATAGTTGCGCGAGCCTGTGCGATTGACGGATTCCGATCCCCAATAATCGGATTGTTCATTGCCGGGATTCATCGTCTGCGCCCAAACCGCCCAGATCACGTCGTAGTCGAAGCTTCGGGTTCGATTGACATATTGCGAAGCATCCACAGTGCGAATGCGGGCGTCGACACCGATCTTCTTCAGGCTCGCCACATAGGGGAGCACGGACCGTTCCATGGAGGGGCTGCTAAGCAGTATTTCAAAGCTCATGGGCTTCCCGGTCCTGGCATTCACCATCTGGTTGCCTTTCAGCTCCCAGCCCGCCTCCTTGAACAGGCCGATCGCCTTGCGCAGGTTGTCGCGCACCTTCTGCGGATCGCCGCCCACCGGATTGGTGTAAGGCGTGGTGAATACCGAAGCTGGCACTTTGTCCTTCAGGCCCTGAAGAATTTCGAGCTCGCGGCCTTGCGGCAGGCCCGAGGAGGCGAGCTCCGTGCCCCAGAAGAAGCTGTCGACACGTTTCAAGCCGCCATAGGCCAGGTTCTTGTTCATGTCCTCGAAATCGAAAGCATAGTTCAACGCTTCGCGCACCCGAGCATCCTTGAAGATGTCGCGGCGCATATTCGGCACCATAGCCTGCATTACACCGGTCGCCCGGAACGGATTGGTCAGAGCCTCACGAACGACCCGGCCGTCCTTTACCGCATCGAAATCATAACGTGTGGCCCAGCGGCTCGAACTGTTTTCCTGCTGATAATCGATATTGCCTGCACGGAACGCTTCGAACTCGACGTCGCGGTCGGCGAAATAGGTATAGCTGATCACCTTGAAATTGTACTGGCCGACATTGACCGGAAGATCCTTGCCCCAATAATCGTCGCGCAGCTCGTAGCGAATAGTCGCGCCCGGCTGGAAGGCAGCCATTTTATAGGGGCCGGACCCCATAGGAGGCTCCAGCGTGGTGCGAGAGATATCCCGCTGCTGGCCTTGAGCAGTCTTGCCCTCCCACCAATGCTTCGGCAGCACGGGGAAATCGCCGACGATGGCTGGCAGCTCCCGATTGTTCTTTTCGTCGAACCGGAACGTAACCTCACGCTCGCCCGTCTTTTCCGCCGCTGTCACGTGCCGGTAGTAGTTCGAGTAAAGCGCACTGTGCTCCTTAGCCTTTTGAAAACTGAAGATCACGTCATCAGGCGTCACGGGTTGTCCGTCCGCCCATCTTGCTTCGGGGCGAAGACGGAAGGTCACGGAAGACATATCTTCCGGATAAGAGAGCGCCTCGGCCAGAAGGCCGTAAGAACCAAAAACTTCATCCTCGGAATGTTTCAAAAGCGTATCATACAGGGTGCCGAGTCCAGCTGCCGGCGTGCCTCGATCGATGAGGGGATTGAAATTGTCGAACGTCCCTTCCTCGGAAAGCCGAAGTTCGCCGCCCTTCGGCGCGTCGGGGTTCACATAGGGAAGCCGTTTGAAATCTGCGGGCAGCTTCGGCTCGTCGAGAACAGCAATCGCATGCCGCCATTGTGGCTCCTGCGCCGCGGCGGGTGCGGCCGCCACTGCAACCGCCATGAGAAACATTCCAAAGCTGCCTTTCAGCCGAGCCAAATTCATTCGCTACCCCTTGTTCGAATTCTTTGTTGCGCCGAAGCATAGGGCAAAAGGCGGCAAAAAACAGGAACTCCTGCTCACAAGCGCTTTATCTTCCGTATCGGGACAGCGCTTCTTCGATCTCCATTTCACCAAAATCGTATTTCACAGTAGATTCGAAGCTACTGAGTGATTTGCGGCGGATGGGCATGGCATCGATTTCGCGTTCAATTATTTTGCAGGCGGTTGCGACCGCGCTTCTTTGCACCGCATTGGCCGGACCTTCGGCAGCACAGGAGGGCACCCCGGCGAAACAGCTTTTCGGCGGCGTGGCGCTGCCGAGCAAGGCCGATCCCCAGCCGGTCGGTTTTTACGCGAAGGGCTGCATGTCGGGCGCAGTGGCGCTGCCGACCGACGGTCCCACTTGGCAGGCCATGCGCCTTTCGCGCAATCGGCGCTGGGGCAATCCGCAGATGATTACGCTTCTGGAGCAGTTTTCCCGCGATGCGGCCAAGCTCGGCTGGGGATCCGGCATCCTCGTCGGCGACATTTCCCAGCCCCGCGGGGGACCGATGTTATCCGGCCATTCGTCGCACCAGATCGGCCTCGACGCGGATGTCTGGTTTACGCCGAAACCCAACCAGCCGCTTTCGCCCCAGGAACGCGAAAGCATGCCGTTCACCTCCATGCTCGACAAGAGCAAGTTCCTGACCGTCGACCCGAAGCGATGGACACCCACCCACGCCCGCGTGGTAATGCAGGCGGCGAGTTATCCACAGGTGGAGCGCGTCTTCGTCAACCCGGCGATCAAGAAGAAGCTCTGCGACACCTGGACGGGCGACCGCTCGCTTCTCGGCAAGGTTCGACCGATCTACGGCCACGACGAACACTTCCACATCCGCATCCATTGCCCCGCCGGAGCGTCCGGCTGCCAGAAGCAGGCGCCGGTCACGGCCGGCGACGGGTGCGACAAGTCGCTTGCCTGGTGGTTTACCAAGGAACCCTGGGCGGCACCGAAACCCGATCCAAACAGGAAGCCGGTGAAACCGCGTCCCGTGATGCTGTCGGATCTGCCAAAGGCTTGCGCAGCCGTGCTTTCGGCCCCTGCCCGCCGCGAAGAGGAGGCGACCTTCGGCGGCGGCGCAATGGCTTTCACCTCCCAGCCAGCCTCCGCTACGCCGCCCAGCAACATCGAAGCCATCATCAACGATCCGCCTGTGCCGACTGCCGAGATTCCTCTCCCGACGCCCCGGCCGCTGCAATAACGATCGACAAGGCCGGCGCTTGAAAGCGTCGGCAGCTCCCCCACCTTCCCAAGAACAATCGGGCACGCTAGAAGCGTGTAAATCGATTGAAACCGTTCCTGGGAGAAGGCTCGTTTATGTCGCCCAAGCCCTGCATCGCGCTGATCGCGCACGACGAGAAAAAGGACGACATGGCGGATTTCGCCCGCCATCATCAAGGCTCGCTGTCGCGCTTCCGCATCGTCGCCACCGGCACGACCGGAGGGCGGGTACAGGATGCCTGTCCGAGCCTCGACGTCACGCGACTGAAAAGCGGTCCCCTTGGAGGAGACCAGCAGATTGGTGCGATGATCGCTACCGGCGAGGTCGATATGCTGATCTTTTTCATAGACCCCTTGAGCGCCCTGCCGCATGACGTGGACGTCAAGGCACTGACGCGGCTTGCGACCGTCTACGACATTCCGATGGCGCTCAATCGTGCCACGGCCGAAAAACTCATCGACTTTCAGAAGGACTGAGCCTCGCCATGGCCGACAGCATGAAGACCGACAAGCTGCCCTTTCCCATCCTGATCGGCGATATCGGCGGCACCAATGCCCGCTTCTCCATCCTGATCGACGCCTATGCGGAGCCGAAAGCGTTTCCGAACGTGCGGACAGCCGACTATCCGACCATCGACGATGCGATTCAGGTCGTGGTCCTCGACAAGACCTCCGTCCAACCTCGTTCGGCGATACTTGCCGTCGCAGGGCCGATCGACGGGGACGAAATCGATCTGACGAATTGCGACTGGGTCGTCCGTCCCAAGGCGATGATCGTCAATCTCGGTTTCGAGGATGTCCTGGTCGTCAACGATTTCGAGGCGCAGGCGCTGGCCGCTGCCGCCCTGCCGGACGAATACCGCGAAGCACTAGGACCGAAGGGAGAGCCGCACATGGCCTCCCGCGTCGTTCTTGGGCCCGGCACCGGCCTTGGCGTCGCGGGTCTTGTCTATGCGCGTCATATCTGGTTCCCGGTTCCGGGCGAAGGCGGGCATGTGGATGTGGGTCCGCGCTCGGAGCGGGATTTCGAGATCTTTCCGCATCTCAAGCGGATAGAGGGCCGCATTTCGGCAGAAGAGATCCTGAGCGGCCGCGGCGTCGTCAACATCTATCAGGCCGTCTGTGCCGCCGACGGAATTGAACCCGCTTTCTCCGACCCGGCAGACATCACGGCAAATGGTCTCAACGGCGGAAATCCGCAAGCCGCCGAGACGCTTTCGCTATTTGCCACCTATCTTGGCCGGGTGGCAGGCGACATGGCGCTGATCTTCATGGCTCGGGGCGGCGTCTATCTCGCCGGCGGCATCTCGCAAAAGATACTTCCTGCCCTGAGAGCGCCGGCTTTCCGGGCCGCATTCGAGGACAAGGCGCCGCATAGCGAGCTGATGGCCACAATCCCGACTTTCGTGGTCACTCATCCGCAGGCCGCACTTGCCGGGCTTGCGAGCTTCGCCAGAACCCCCGCCGCCTACGGAATTTCCATGGATGGCCGCCGCTGGCAGCGGTAACAGCTCCATGCCCGAATGCAACAGCGTCGCCGAATCTTGGTCCTGCGGCTTTCAAAACTTCGCCTGAACGGTTAATACCGCCGGCACACGGAACTGCCGGCCGGTGGGCCGAAACGGGAAAGCCTTTTGAAAGCCGCCAAGAATATCAAACGACAAGTCGATTCAGAGACCGTTGTTGCGGTATTGAGGCGCGTGATTGCCGAAAACGGTCGCGCCCATATCCGTGGTTATGCCTTCGCGATTTTCTGTCTCGCGGTCGTGGCACTGTCGACGGCATTCACCGCCTGGATCATGGAGTCGGTGGTCAACGAGGCTTTTGCCAACAAGCGCGCAGATGTCGTCTGGCTGATCTGCCTCTCCATCTTCACCGCCTTCGTGCTCCGAGGTCTCGCAACCTATGGCCATTCGGTCACACTTTCGAAGATCGGCAACAACATCGTCGCCAGTTACCAGCGAAGGCTCTTTTCGCACCTGATGACGCTGTCGGTCGGTTTCTTCAACGAGTCCCGCTCGGCTCATCTGGCGGCTCGGATCAGCCAGAACATAAACGGCATTCGTGACGTCTTGAACCTGACGGTAACGTCGACGGCGCGCGATCTCCTGACCCTTGTTTCGCTGATCGGCGTGATGATCCTGAAGGACTGGGTCCTGTCGCTGATTGTTTTTGCGGTCGCACCGCCGCTCTTTCTTGCCCTCCGATACGTGTCCAGACGTCTGCGCGCGGCAACCAAGGAGGCGATCGAGCTCAATAGCCACGTGCTCGGAGCGACCCAGGAAACGATCCTCGGCATGACCATCGTCAAGTCGTTCACGATGGAAGAGGAACTGACGCGCAAGCTCGAAAAGATCATCCGAGCCGCGGAAAACCGTGCAAACCGTATCGCCCGCCTGACGGAACGGACGGCGCCGCTTACCGAAACCTTCGCCGGCTTTGCGATATCGAGCGTGCTTGCCTATGCCGCCTTCCGGTCGATCTACGACAATATCCCTCCCGGGGCGTTTTTCGCTTTCGTCACCGCGCTTCTCATGGCTTATGACCCTGCACGCCGGCTTGCGCGACTTCAGGTGCAAATGGAACGCGCTGTCGTCAACGCCCGGATGATCTACGAGCTTCTCGACATGGAGCCGCGCCAGCGCGATCTGCCGGACGCCAGGGATCTTGTCGTGACCGAGGCGAAGATAGAATTCCGGGATGTCCGTTTCGGCTATGGAGCCGACAGCGTCCTGAATGGTGTCAGTTTTGTCGCCGAGGGCGGAAAGACCACCGCGCTGGTCGGACCGTCGGGAGCGGGAAAGTCGACCGTGATCAGCCTGATCCCGCGTTTCTACGATCCGGCTGGAGGGGCGATCCTGATCGATGGGCAGGATATCGCCCACATCACAAAACGGTCGCTACGCAGCCAACTCGCCTACGTTTCGCAGCAGCCCTATCTGTTCGAGGGCACGATCCGCGACAACATCCGCTACGGCCGGCCAGAAGCCACGGACCTCGAAGTGGAGGAAGCCGCCCGCCTGGCTTACGCGCATGACTTCATCATGGAACAGCCCCAGGGTTACGAAACCCCGGTTGGCGAAAACGGCATCACGCTCTCCGGCGGCCAGCGGCAGAGACTTTCCATCGCCCGCGCTCTTGTTCGCAACGCTCCCATCCTGCTTCTGGACGAAGCGACCTCCGCCCTCGACACCGAATCCGAAGCCGCGGTTCAGAAGGCGCTTGACGAAGCCATGCATGGCCGCACCGTCGTCGTTATCGCCCACCGTTTGTCCACCGTGGTTCGGGCGGACAAGATCATCGTCATGCAACAGGGCAAGGTCGTGGAAGAAGGCGACCACAATTCGCTGATACAGATGACCAACGGCATCTATGCCCGGCTGAACAATCTCCAGCGCACCTCCGGATCTGAACTTTTCTAGACGACCATAACTCATTGATCTGCCACCGCATGTTTGTTACAATTCTGTGACAAACATGCGGGGGGTATTTATTTGTTCGGATCGCCTTTGGATTTGGCCGACGGATGGTCGAAGATCGCCGAAGGCTCTGCCCGGGATGTGTATGCGTCCGCGGACTATCCGGATGTTCTGATAAAGCTGGTCAAGCCCGAATGCATCGGCGTGAACGGAAGCCGAAAGACTAGGCACAGACTCCTGTTCTTTCGCAAGTATCGCCGATTTGGCGCCTATATGACATTCCGTCGCGAATTCGACGAATACCTGGAACAGGCGCGAAAATCCGCACAATGGAATGCCGCTGAACTTCCCATCGCCAAGGTCTTTGGGCTTGTCCATACGTCACTGGGCCTCGGCCTTGTCGTGGAGAAGATCTGCGACCGGAACGGCCAGATGGCGCCGACGCTTCTTTCGCTCGCGCGCTCGGGCAAAGTTACGCAACGGCACTACGACATGCTGGCCGATTTCTTCGAGGAATGTCGCAAGAGACATATCGTGCTGATGGACAAGACCCCCGGCAATTTCGTCGTGGCTCCGAAGGCGGATGGGGGCGAACACATCGTCTGCATCGACGGCACGGGAGACAAGAGCCTCTTCAAGCTCTATTCGGCGAGCCGCTATCTCAACGGATTGAAGCTGGAGCGCTATCACCGCAAGGTGCTTTGGAAGATGGCGAAGGCCATGCAATCGGGCTCACAGCCCGAACGCCTCGATCCGAGACCGGAGGCGATCAAACTCGCCGGTTGATCGCACGGACGACCGAGCGAAGGCGCACGTCGCCTTGACCTGTCGAAAGTTCCGTGCAACCAGACCTCTCTGCTATCGATCGCGGCGTGGAGCAGACGCCGTGATGTGTCGGCTGGTGAGGCGGAATGAGCAATAGCGACATGAAACTCGTGGTGGTCGGGGCAGCGGGCCGGATGGGTCAAGCCCTGATCCGAGTGATCCATGAAACCGAAGGCGTAAAGCTGCATGCGGCAGTCGGACGCGAGGGATCGGCTTTTGTCGGCAAGGACGCCGGCGAACTCGCCGGAGTCGGACCGCTCGGAGTGCCCGTCACCACCGATCCCCTGCAAGCCTTTCTGGATGCCGAAGGCGTGCTCGATTTCACCACACCGGCAACAAGCGTCGCATTTGCCGGTCTGGCTGCACAGGCGCGTATCGTCCACGTGATCGGCACAACGGGGTGCTCGGCCGCGGACGAGGAGAAGTTCCAGGCAGCAGCCCGCCATGCGCGCGTGGTCAAATCCGGCAATATGAGCCTCGGCGTCAACTTGCTCGGTGTCCTGACCGCTCAAGCCGCCAAGGCTCTGCCTGCCTCAGCCTGGGACATCGAGATCGTGGAAATGCACCACAAGCACAAGGTCGACGCGCCGTCCGGCACCGCGCTGCTCCTCGGCGCAGCGGCGGCCAAGGGTCGCGGCGTGGATCTTGCCAGCCAGTCGGTACGCGTACGCGACGGCCATACCGGGCCGCGCCCTGCCGGAACGATCGGATTTGCGACGCTGCGCGGCGGCTCGGTCGTCGGCGATCATTCGGTTATCCTTGCAGGGGAAGGCGAACTCGTGACGCTTTCGCACAGCGCCCGCGACCGTTCCATCTTTGCGCGCGGCGCCGTTGCCGCTGCGCTCTGGGCGCGCGACAAGAAGCCCGGCTTCTATTCGATGCTCGATGTACTCGGGCTTTCCTGAAATCCACCTGGAGGAATTGATCTTATGAGTGGAACTCTCGTCCTTGTTCGCCACGGCCAGAGCGACTGGAACCTGAAGAACCTTTTCACCGGATGGCGGGACCCGGATCTTACGCCGCTCGGCATTCAGGAGGCCGAGACCGGTGGCCAGGCGCTTGCCGATACGGGCATCAAGTTCGATATCGCTTTCACTTCGGTGCTGAAGCGCGCGCAGGATACGCTGAAGATCGTGCTCGACAAGGTGGGCCAGCCGGATCTCGAAACCATCCGCGACCAAGCCCTCAACGAGCGTGACTACGGCGATCTTTCCGGCCTCAACAAGGACGATGCCCGTGCCAAGTGGGGCGAGGAGCAGGTGCATATCTGGCGCCGTTCCTATGACGTGCCGCCGCCCGGCGGCGAAAGCCTGCGCGATACCGGCGCCCGCGTCTGGCCCTACTATCTGACCGAAATCCTGCCGCGCGTGCTGCGCGGACAGACGGTGCTCGTCGCCGCGCATGGCAATTCCTTGCGCTCGCTGGTGATGGTGCTCGATCGGCTGAGCAAGGAGGAGATCCTGAAGCTCAACCTCGCAACCGGCGTGCCGATGGTCTACAAGCTGAACCCGGACTCGACCGTCGCATCCAAGGAAATCCTTGGCGACATGTCCGGCGCCCACTGAGGCGGCTCTCCTTCCGATCGAGACCTGAGCGAGCCGTTCAGTGCTCGATCGTAAACTGGACGCTGTCGGCCGGAAACCGGCTGACGGCATACTGGATCGGCGCCCCGTCCGGATCGGTGTTCAAAGCCCGTGCGATCAGAATGATCGCTCCCGGCGACAGTTTGAGATCCGCGCGGTCCTGTTCGTCGGCGTGGCTCGCGGTTATTTCCGTCCAAGTTCTCAAATAATCGGGAAGGCCAAGGGCCTTGAAAGCGGCAGTGATCGAACCGCTGTCGCGATAGGCTTCCGCAATTCCGGCGAAGCGTGCGGCCGGAAACCATGCAGTCGACCGCGAAACCGGCCGGCTGTCGGCCTTGCGGAGCGTTTCCAGTCGGATCACCGGCGCGCCCTCCTCAAGGCCCAGCGGTATCGCCACACTGGCCGACGCCGGCTCCTCGCCCGAGTGCAGAAGAAGGCCTTCCTTTTCCCGCGCCTGATCGCCGATGCCTTCATTGAACCGGGTGCGCCGCGTGATCGGGAAATTCAGGCGTTCCTTGCGCTCGATCAACGTGCCGCGGCCCTGCACGGCCCGCACGATGCCCTCCTGCGCCAGGGCCGCGAGCGCACTTCTTACCGTATGGCGGTTGACCCCGAACTGGGCGGCCAGCGCCATCTCCGGCGGCACCTTGCCGGAGGCGTCGTACTCGCCATTGGCGATCGATGCGCGAATCCGGTCCGCAATCTGGCGCCAGAGGGCCACGCCATTCTGCCGCTGTACGTTCACTTGCCCCACATCCATGTCACACGCTTGTTATATCCAAAGGTTACAGGTAAAGTAATTTGTATGGTTGTCTATATTAATAGACATTTAGAGGTTTAGCAATGGACCCAGCAGAAGAAATCGAGCCGATTGCCGATATCCAAGGCCGCCGCCGCGCTGCCGGCCTTTTGGCTCAGGCCAAGATGGATGAACTGCAGGCCGCCTGGGACACGCTGCCCGACAGACCCGAGGTGAAAGCCGTGCGCGGACCGGAAACCGGTCTGGTGATGATACGCGGGCGGATCGGCGGCGGAGGCGCCCCGTTCAATCTCGGGGAGGCCACCGTGACGCGGGCAACGATCCTCCTACCGTCCGGCGTTGCCGGCCACGCCCATGCGCTCGGCACCGACAAGGCGAAGGCGCGGCTTGCGGCGATCTTCGATGCACTTTGGCAGGAAAGGGCGAAACGAGACTTCGTGGAAAGCACCCTGCTCGGTCCGATTGAGGCGCGCATCGCGGCGGAAGACAAGCGGACAGCGGAGGAAACGGCCGCCACCCGCGTCGATTTCTTCACAATGGTGCGGGGGGAGGACTGATGAACATCAAGACGCAAGCTCTGTCCGGGGGGTTCCAGGAACCGGTATTCCACTCACAGGGCGTCTTTCGCATGCTGATGGATGGCATGGCGCGGCCGGGAACGGTACACACCATCGCAATGGATATCGGCCAGCCCGAGCCACTCGGCCAAGCAGCGGGCGCAATTGCGCTGACGCTCTGCGACCACGACACCCCGACATGGCTGAGCGCGGGCCTCCTCAAGTCGCCCGCAGCCGAGTGGATCGGCTTTCATACTGGTGCGCCGATCACGCGCGAGAAGGCGGAATCCCGCTTTGCTTTCGTGGAGGCCGGCGTGGCACCCTCCTCCTTCGGCCTCTTTGTCGCCGGGACACAGGAATATCCCGACCGCTCCACGACCCTGGTGATCGAGATCGGCGCCTTGGGCCAGGGCCAGGCCCTGACGCTGAAAGGCCCCGGCATTCAACAGACGACGACGGTCAAGCTGAAAGGCCTGCCGGAGGTTTTTCCGCGCCTTTGGGCCGATAACCGCGCGCTCTTTCCGCGCGGCGTCGACGTCATCCTGACGGCGGGCAAGAGCCTCTTGTGCCTGCCGCGGACCACGCAGATCGCGGTCCAATGAAAGTCGCGTGCGGGCGCCTTTCGACCCAACGACCAATCCTTCCGCACCGGAAGTGGTGCCGAAGACGGGCAGGAGAATGAACCATGTATGTTGCCGTCAAGGGTGGCGAGGCCGCCATCAACAACGCTCACCGGCTTCTCGCCGACCGGCGTCGCGGCGATCGCTCGCTTCCATCGGTCACCATAGAGCAGATCGTGGAACAGCTGGGACTCGCCGTCGATCGGGTGATGGCGGAGGCCTCGCTTTATGACCGGACGCTCGCCGCACTTGCCGTCCGACAGTCACGGGGAGACCTGATCGAGGCGATCTTCCTGCTGCGCGCCTATCGCACCACGCTTCCACGCTTCGGCACCTCGGTTCCAGTCGATACGGCAGGCATGAAGGTGGAGCGCCGCGTCTCGGCGACCTATAAAGACTTGCCCGGCGGCCAACTTCTCGGCCCCACTTTCGACTATACTCATCGCCTTCTCGACCCATCCCTGCTGAGCGACGAACCGATCGAGGAGCCGTCGCGCAAAAGCGCATCCGGCGAGCATGTCATGCGGGTTTCCGACATTCTCGCCCATGAAGGCCTGATCGAAGCGGATGGCGAATTTCCCGATGACCACGAGGCGGGCGATCTGACCCGCGAACCGCTGGAATTTCCCATGGGCCGCGATCTCCGCCTGCAGGCGCTCGCCCGCGGGGACGAGGGTTTCCTGCTGGCGCTCGGATATTCCACCCAACGCGGCTACGGCCGCAACCATCCTTTCGTCGGCGAGGTGCGGATCGGCGAGGTAGAGGTCGAGCTTGAGGTTGCCGAACTCGGCTTTGCCGTTTCGCTCGGCCGCATCCGCGTCACGGAATGCCAGATGGTCAACCAGTTCAAGGGATCGTCCAAGGCGCCGCCGCAATTCACCCGCGGCTACGGCCTGGTCTTCGGCCAGAGCGAGCGCAAGGCGATGTCGATGTCGCTCGTCGACCGGGCGCTGCGCGCCGAAGAGCTCGGCGAGGATGTCACCGCGCCGGCACAGGACGAGGAATTCGTCATCTCGCATTCCGACAATGTCCAGGCCACCGGCTTCGTGGAACACCTGAAGCTGCCGCATTACGTCGATTTCCAGGCCGAACTCGCGCTGGTGCGCAAGATGCGCGCCGACATCGACAAAACCCGCCGGGACGGCAACCACAGTCCTGACCAGGAGGCCGCAGAGTGACCGAGCTCGCCACCTACAACTTCGCCTATCTCGACGAGCAGACGAAACGGATGATCCGCCGCGCGATTCTGAAGGCGATCGCCATCCCCGGTTACCAGGTGCCTTTTGCTTCCCGCGAAATGCCTATGCCCTATGGCTGGGGGACGGGCGGCGTGCAGGTCACAGCCTCGATCATCGGGCCGGAAGACGTGCTGAAGGTGATCGACCAAGGAGCTGACGATACGACCAATGCGGTCTCGATCCGGGCCTTTTTCCAGAAGGTCGCCAATGTCGCCGTTACCACCCACACAAAGGACGCGACGATCATCCAGACGCGCCACCGCATTCCCGAACAGCAGCTCGAGAAAGGCCAGGTGCTCGTCTACCAGGTGCCGATTCCGGAACCTTTGCGCTTCCTCGAGCCGCGCGAGACCGAAACCCGCAAGATGCATGCGCTCGAGGAATACGGCCTCATGCATGTGAAGCTCTACGAGGACATTGCCCGCCACGGCCGCATCTCCACCACTTACGCCTACCCGGTGAAAGTGGCGGGCCGCTATGTGATGGACCCCTCTCCGACGCCGAAGTTCGACAATCCGAAAATGCATATGTCGGAAGCCCTGCAGCTTTTCGGCGCGGGCCGAGAAAAACGCATTTACGCCGTGCCTCCTTACACGGACGTCGTCAGTCTCGACTTCGAGGATTATCCCTTCGAGATCCAGAAATTCGAACAACCCTGCGCGCTCTGCGGCGCGCAGGGCGTGTATCTCGATGAAGTCGTGCTCGACGACAAGGGCGGCCGCATGTTCGTCTGTTCCGATACCGACCACTGCGAGGACCGCCGCGAACACGGCCATGCCGGCGAGATGCTGGCACCTGCCAAAGAGGCGGCTGAGTGATGGCGGTTGTGGCTTACCCCCCTCTGGCATTCAAGGACAATACGCCATGACCGATACCCCCCTCCTCAAAGTCAGCGGCGTCTCGAAATTCTACGGCAGCCGGATCGGCTGCAAGGATGTGTCCTTCGATCTCTGGCCCGGCGAGGTGCTGGCCATCGTGGGCGAATCCGGCTCGGGCAAGACGACGCTGCTCAACTGCCTGTCGACCCGGCTGATGCCGACCACCGGCAGCGTCGAATACCGCATGCGCGACGGCAATTTCCGCGACCTCTACCACATGAGCGAGGCCGAACGCCGCTTCCTGATGCGAACCGACTGGGGTTTCGTGCATCAGAACCCGGCCGACGGATTGCGCATGACGGTCTCCGCCGGTGCCAATGTGGGCGAGCGGCTGATGGCGGTGGGCGACCGGCATTACGGCAAGATCCGCGAGACGGCCAATGATTGGCTGACCCGTGTCGAGATCGGCACCGACCGTATCGACGACCAGCCGCGCGCCTTTTCAGGCGGCATGCGCCAGCGGCTGCAGATCGCCCGCAACCTCGTCACCGGCCCGCGTCTCGTCTTCATGGACGAGCCGACCGGCGGCCTGGACGTTTCGGTCCAGGCCCGCCTGCTCGACCTTGTCCGCGGCCTTGTCAACGACCTCGGCCTCTCGGCCATCGTCGTCACTCACGACCTTGCGGTGGCGCGGCTGCTTTCCCACCGGATGATGGTGATGAAGGACGGGCATGTGATCGAACACGGGCTGACCGACCGGGTGCTCGACGACCCGCGGGAGCCTTACACCCAGCTTCTTGTTTCTTCGATCCTGCAGGTCTGAGGGAGATATTGCGATGGCCACCCCCCTCGTCGTTTCCGAAGTCTTTAAAAGCTTCACCATGCATCTGCGCGACGGCATCAAGCTGCCGGTCGTTAACGATGTGAGCTTTTCGGTCGCAAGCGGCGAATGCGTCGTGCTCGGCGGCCCGTCAGGCATCGGCAAAAGCTCGATCCTGAAAATGCTCTACGGCAACTACGCCGTCGATGCCGGGCAGATTCTCGTCGATCACAAGGAAAAACTGGTCGATATCGCCCGGGCCGATCCGCGCACCGTGCTCGACGTGCGTCGCCATACCCTCGGTTATGTCAGCCAGTTCCTGCGAACCGTGCCGCGTGTTTCTGCGATCGACGTGGTCGCCGAACCGCTCGTCGCTCGCGGGATCGGAGCGCCGGAAGCAAAAGAAAGGGCTTCCGACCTGCTCGCAAAGCTCAATCTGCCGCGCGAGCTCTGGAGCCTGCCGCCTGCCACGTTCTCGGGCGGCGAGCAGCAGCGCGTCAACATCGCCCGCGGCTTCATCACCAGCCACAGCATTCTGCTCCTCGACGAGCCGACCGCATCGCTCGACGCGGTGAACCGGAGGGTGGTGGTGGATATGATCGCCGAGAAGAAACGCGAGGGCGTGGCCCTTCTCGGCATCTTCCATGACGAGGAAGTCCGTGAGGCGGTCGCAGACCGCATCCTCGACGTTTCCCAATTTTCGCCCAGAAAGGCCGCCGCATGAGCGTCAAGGTCGGGCTGGAGCCCGCGATCCACCAGACCGCCCGCGTCAACAACTCCACGCTCGGCCGTTACACCGAAGTCTCGGAGCGCTGCCGGATCGACGAGGCGGAGATCGGCGACTATTCCTACATCATGCAGGACGGCTCGATCTGGTGCGCGACGATCGGCAAATTCGTCAATATGGCGGCGGCCGTGCGCATCAACGCCACCAACCATCCGACATGGCGGGCGACGCTGCATCATTTCACCTATCGTGCCGCAAATTACTGGGATGATGCGGAAAACGAGGAAGACTTCTTCGAGTGGCGACGCGACCATCGCGTCGTCATCGGTCATGACGTCTGGATCGGACACGGAGCAACGGTCCTGCCGGGGGTGACCGTCGGCAACGGCGCCGTGATCGGCGCCGGCGCCGTCGTCTCTAAGGATGTCGCGCCCTACACGATCGTCGGCGGCGTGCCGGCAAAGCTCATCCGGGAACGCTTCACGAAGGAGATAGGCGAGGCCATGGACCGGCTTGCATGGTGGGACTGGGACCACCTGAAACTCAGAGCCGCACTGGATGATTTCCGTGCCCTTTCTGCGGAAGAATTCCTTCTCCGCCATGGCTGAAGCATCATCATTATGTCATGGAAATCTTTTAGCCGAGGTCCTGTCTCGGGGCACATCGACAGGCTAGTCTTCCTTCGCCCCTCCTGGTTCCTGGATACTTGTCTTGCGCTACGCTCTCTATTTTTCGCCTTCCGAAAGCCATCCTTTGACGAGGATGGCATCCCATTGGCTCGGACGCGATGCCTTTAGCGGTGAAATATTCCCGACACCCGAGGTGGATGGACTGCGGGGAGAGACAGTCCATGCGCTGACTGCCGATCCGCGGCGTTACGGTTTCCATGCAACGCTGAAGGCGCCCTTCGAGCTGCATCCCGACCGCACGGAGGCGGAACTAATCGCCGCCACAGAACGCTTTGCTGCCGACACGCCCGCTTTCGACATCCCAAATGTCATCATCGGCCAACTCGGGCGGTTCTTTGCGCTCGTGCCGGACACGATCTATCCCGAACTGCAGCATTTCGCGGCCCGGACAGTGGAAGAATTCGAGCCGTTCCGGGCGCCGCTCACGGATGCCGATATCGCTCGCCGCAAACCGGAAAACCTGAGTGTTCCCCAGCGCGCCAATCTCGACCGCTGGGGTTATCCCTATGTGATGGACGAATTCCGGTTTCACATGACGCTCACCGGCCAGGTCCCCCCCGAACAGGCCTCTGCCATGCGCCTTGAGCTAGACCGCCGATTTGCCGCATTTGCGCATAAGGCGCTTGCCGTCGATGGGCTTGCGCTGTTCATCGAACCTTCGCGCGGCGCCCCCTTCCATGTTCATCGCTGGTTCCCGCTGGCGCGCAGCGCCGCAAACAGAAAGATTGCCTCATGACCGCCGAACTCGTGCTCACCAACGCCCGTATCGTGCTGGAGGACAGCGTGATCCACGGCTCCGTCCAGATTCGCGACGGCAAACTCGCCGACATTTCGGAAGGCCTCACGCGGACGGGAGAGGATTTCGAAGGCGACTATCTGATCCCGGGCTTGGTGGAATTGCATACCGACCATCTGGAACAGCACTATTCGCCGCGTCCCGGCGTGCGCTGGAACACGATTGCGGCAATCCAGGCCCATGACGCGCAGGTGGCGACCTCCGGTATCACCACCGTCTTCGATTGCCTTCGCATGGGCGCGGACGAGGACGGGGGTTTTGTCAGGGGCGAAATGCGCGAGATGGCCGACGCCATCCACGCCGCAAGCCAAGAGGGCCGGCTACGCTCCGAGCACCTTATCCACCTGCGCTGCGAGGTCTCGGCCGACAACGTGCTCGAACACTTCGTCGACTTCGAGGATGATCCCTATGTCCGGCTCGTCTCGCTGATGGATCATGCGCCCGGCCAACGCCAGTTCCAGACCATGGATCAGTACGTCTTCTATTATAAAAAGAAGCGTGGCCTAACCGACGAAGCCTTCGCGAAGTTCATTGCCAAACGGCAGGAGGAGTCGGCACGCAATTCCACCCCGCACCGCCTTGCCATCTCGAAGGTCTGCGCCGAGCGCGGCATTACGGTTGCCAGTCACGACGACGCTACATTGGCCCACGTGGGCGAAGCGATCGAGAATGGCGTGCGGCTGGCGGAGTTTCCCACCAGTTTCGATGCCGCGAAAGCGTCGCACGACGCGGGCATGAGCGTGTTGATGGGCGCGCCGAACATCGTGCGCGGCAAATCCCATTCCGGTAATATCGCGGCTCGCGACTTGGCCGAACGCGGCGTACTCGACGTACTTTCCTCCGACTACGTACCACTCAGCCTCCTGCATGCGCCATTCGTGCTTGCCGATGAAGTGGAAAGCATTTCCTTGCCGAAAGCCCTTGCCATGGTGACCGCGACGCCTGCCCGGACCGTTGGTCTTGATGACCGCGGCCGGATAGAGACGGGTCTGCGTGCCGACCTCGTCCGTGTCCATCACGAGCAGGGCGTGCCGGTGGTCCGCGCGGTCTGGCGGGAAGGCAAACGGGTCGCCTGATGGACGCGCGGCCGGAAGACGCCGGGCCTTCCGGCACGATGGTCGTGGTGGTCGGTCCGAGTGGCGCCGGCAAGGACACGCTCATGGCCTATGCCGCCCGGCATTTCGCGGGAAATGAGCGCGTCGTTTTTACCCGCCGGGTCATTACGCGCGACGAAGCGGCCGGCGGCGAAGACCATGATGCCGTTTCCGAAGAAATGTTCGAAACGCTCGAAAAAACCGGTCGTTTTGCCGTCTCCTGGAGCGCCCACGGACTGCGTTACGGCATTCCCATCGAGACAAAAGCGGCGGTCGATCGCGGACGGCTTGTCGTCGCAAACGGCTCCCGTTCGGCCCTCAGCCGCTTCAAGGCCGTCTATCCGTCCCTTTTCGTCATCAACGTGACCGCCAGCACCGATGTCCTCGCGGCGCGCTTGGCGGCCCGCGGCCGGGAGACAAAGGCGGAAATACTTCGCCGACTGGAGCGCAGTTCCCTTACCGTCACCGGCGACTATCGCGTGATAACGATCGACAACAGCGGTTCGGTAGAAACGGCAGGTCATCTAATGGTCGAAGCGCTCCACAGCTGCATGCCCGCGTCAAGATAATTCGGCGAAAACCTCCGCCCCACGCTTTAAAGTCTTCCCGCAGGCTCTATTTGCCTTTTCTTGTGTAGTAACGAGGAAAAGTATGAGTCAGATCAAACCGCGTGACGGACAGCAGGAAACCGTGGCAATAGCCGACCTTGAGGCCCGCGTGGTCGTGCTCGAGATCGTTTCGATGACCGCGCTCGCACTTGCCATGGACACCACCGACAATGCGGATGTTGAATATGCCCGCGGCATCACAAGCCTGATCATGGAAACGGTGCAACAGCGTTGCGGCGAAATGAACATGCCGGCCGAGGCCCGTCTGACCGCCTGCTCCTATGCCGGCGAACTGCTGTCCACGGCACTTCAATCTCTCTATCCCAAAGGACATTGAGCCGGTCAGTGAGCCTCGTCCCAATTGGTTGCGGCCCGCGCATCGACCTTCAGCGGCACCCTCATGGCTATCGCAGGCATGGCGGCCTGCTCCATGGTCGAGACGATCACGGGTAGCGCGCGCTCCACTTCGTCATCCTCCACCTCGAAGATCAGTTCGTCATGCACCTGCAGCAGCATGCGAGCCGAGAGCCCGGCATTGGCCAGCGCCGGCTCCATCTTCACCATGGCCCGGCGGATGATGTCGGCCGCCGAACCCTGGATCGGCGCATTGATCGAAGCCCGCTCGTTGAAAGCCCTGACCGAAGGGTTGGAAGACTTGATCTCCGGGTAGTGAGCGCGGCGGCCGAAGATTGTCTCTACATAGCCGTTCTCGCGGGCGAAATTCTTCGTGCTTTCCATATAGTCGCGGATGCCCGGGAACCGCTCGAAATATTTCTTGATGTATTCGCCGGCTTCCGACCGCTCGATGCTGAGCTGGTTCGCAAGGCCGAAGGCCGAAATCCCGTAGATGATGCCGAAGTTGATCGCCTTGGCGCGCCGGCGAACCTCGCTCGGCATTCCCTCTACCGGCACGCCGAACATTTCGGAGGCCGTCATGGCGTGAATGTCGACGCCATCGGAAAAAGCCTGGCGGAGCTGGGGGATATCCGCCACATGGGCGAGCACGCGCAGTTCAATCTGGCTGTAGTCGGCCGAGACCAGCTTGTGGCCCGGCGTCGAGATGAAGGCCGTGCGGATCTTCCGCCCTTCCAGGGTGCGCACCGGAATGTTCTGCAGGTTCGGCTCGGAAGACGACAGGCGACCGGTCGTTGTGGAGGCCAGCGAGTAGCAGGTATGGACCCGCTTGGTTTGCGGATGCACATAACCCGGCAGAGCATCCGTGTAGGTCGACTTCAGCTTGGTGAGCTGGCGCCAGTCGACGATCTTGCGCGGCAGTTCGTGCCCGGCGGCGGCCAAATCCTCCAGGACGCTTGCCGAGGTCGACCACTGGCCGGTCTTCGTCTTGGCGCCGCCCGGCAAGCCCATCTTGCCGAACAGGATGTCGCCCAGCTGCTTCGGCGAGCCGATCGTGAATCTTTCACCGGCCAGCGTATAAATCTCGTCCTCGAAGGCCGCAGCTCTCTGGGCCAGCTCGCCGGAAAGGCGGGAGAGTATCTGCCGGTCGATGGTGATGCCGCGTTCTTCCATATGGGCGAGGACAGCCACCAGCGGGCGCTCCAGGCGCTCGTAGATACGCGTCAGGCCGGCCGCGGCAAGTTGCGGCTTCAACGCCATCCAGAGGCGCAGCGTCACATCAGCATCTTCCGCCGCATACGCCGTTGCCTTGTCGATGTCGACAAAGTCGAAGGTTACTCCGGCCTTGCCGCTGCCGGCGACGTCCTTGAACGTGATCGGCTTGTGGTTCAGCCAGCGTTCCGACAGCGCGTCCATGCCATGGTTGGCCTTGCCGGCCTCCAGCACATAGGACATCAGCATCGTGTCGTCGTAGCTTTCGACGGTGATGCCATGGCGTTTCATCAGGAGATAATCGAATTTCAGGTTCTGGGCCACTTTGAGAACCGAGGAATCCTCCAGTAGCGGCTTCAACCGGGCGAGCGCCTCGCGCATCGGGATCTGGTTTTCGGCAAGCCCTCCGCCTAGCAGGTCGCCGACTCCCGTCTTGTGGTTGAGCGGGATATAAGCCGCGCGGACATCAAGGCCGGTCGGGCTGTCGATATTGTCCGCCAGCGCCAGCGAGAAACCGACAAGCTCCGCCTGCATCGGATCGAGCGACGTGGTTTCGGTATCGAAGGCGACGAGGCCCGTATCGCGGGCCGCCCTGATCCAGTCATCCAACATCTCCACGTCGCGGATCGTCACGTAACAGCTCGGGTCGAGCTTGGCATTCGCGAAGGCGTCGATGCGGGCCTTGGCAAGTTCGGCCGGCGTCGCCGCATCCGTTCCCTTGGCAACCGGCGCCTTGGCCGCGTTGGCAGGTGCCTTGGCCGCGGCTTCTCCGGTGTCTGCGGGCGTTACAGATCCGGCATCGAGATCGGGGCCTCGGGCGGCGTCGCCCCATTCGACCTTGACCACGGCGGGCTCAATGGCGTCCGCATCGCAATCGCAGGCCGCCGCAACACGCCGCGTGAGCGTGCCGAATTCCATGGTCTTCAGGAATCCGATCAGCTTCGGTCCGTTCTGAGGCTCCAGCACCAGCGCATCGAGCGGCAGCTCGAGCGGCACATCGGTGCGCAGCGATACGAGCCGGCGCGACAGCCGCGCGAGATCGGCATTGGCGACGATATTTTCCCGTCGCTTCACCTGCTTGATCTCGCCTGCCCGCGCCAGGAGCGTATCGAGGTCGCCGAACTCTTCCAGAAGCTGGGCCGCCGTCTTCGGGCCGATACCCGGGATACCCGGCACGTTGTCCACCGAATCCCCGACCATCGCCTGCAGGTCGATCATCTTTTCCGGCGGCACGCCCCATTTCTCGACGACGTCGGGAATGCCGATCTGCTTGTCCTTCATGCTGTCGTACATGTGGACATTCGGCGTGACGAGCTGCATCAGGTCCTTGTCGGAGGAAACGATGGTCACGTCCGCGCCGATCGCCTCGGCCTGCCTGGCATAGGTGGCGATAATATCATCCGCCTCGAAACCTTCCGTCTCGATGCAGGGCAGATTGAAGGCGCGGGTCGCTTCCCGAATCAGGCCGAACTGCGGGATCAGCTCTTCCGGGGGCGCGGAGCGGTTTGCCTTATAGGCGTCGTAGAGGTCCTTGCGGAACGTCTTCGCGGAATAATCGAAAATGACGGCGAAATGGGTGGGCGTGACGCCGACGGACGTATCGCGGGCGTCGGTCAACAGCTTCCATAGCATATTGCAGAAGCCGGAAACGGCGCCAACCGGTAGTCCGTCGGATTTTCGGGTGAGCGGCGGCAGCGCATGGAAGGCGCGGAAGATGAAGCCGGAGCCGTCGATAAGGAAGAGATGATCGCCTTTTTTCATGGGCCAAAGCAATAGCGTGGGGCATTCGTTCCGTCCACGAAAACTTGGGCTGGCGCGGGTTTGCAAAGCCTCACCGGAACGTTACCGATTTGTAATGGCCCAATGCCTTGAAAAGCTCCGTTGCGGCGCACATCTCAGCAGTACCGGCGACTGATCACGCCGCAGTCTGGAAGACGGCCTGTCCCCCGCCGCACCAGACCGGGCAAAGACCTACCCCCCTCTCCGGGTCTTTGCCCTTCCATCGGAACCGCCATGGCTGTCCCCTCCCGGCCATGGCGGTTTTTCCGTTTTAAGAGCACAGAAAGACTTGTCATTTTCCGAGTCTTCGCACAGGCTTGGCGAAAGCATGGCCTGCGATATATCCGGCTGCCCCATAGGCAGATCGGAGAGGATGGAGACCGAAGCCATGGCATTCGACCGCTCGCGTTCGGCGACCTATCTTGCCGGTCAACTGGCCAAAGGCTTCGCGCGCTCACTGCAGACGCGATCTGCGGCACTGGGCTTTTCTCCGGGACAGTTTCCCGTCCTGCTCGAACTGTGGCAGGAGGATGGGCTGACCCAGAAACAGCTTCTCGACCGGCTGGAGGTGGAGCAGGCAACGCTGGCCAACACCCTCTCCCGGATGGAGCGCGACGGTCTCATCCAGCGCACACCGCATCCCAACGACCGACGGGCGCAAATCATCACACTGACCCAGGCCGGCCGCGATCTCGAAGCGGAGGCCGTGGAAGCCGCAGCCGACGCAGATGCGGCCCTTTTCGAGGGGTTCAAGCGATTTGAGCGGGAGCTGATGATCGAATACATGCGGACGATCGTGGAGACCGCGCGCAAGCTCTGACAGCTCCATCAACCGCCCGTATCAGGAACAGCACGCGCCGCTTGCCGAGGACGGTCCGCAGCAGGCGGCCGCCTTCCGGCTTTCCTCGGCCAGCCAACGGTCGCGAGGCTTGCAGCTCGCCGGCCGCGGCGACAATTCCACATGCAGGGCGCCATCCCCAAAGATGGGAAGCGACGCACAAAAGAGCTGCATCGGCTGCACGCCGTCACTCACCTCGAAGGTCAGCTTGGCGGATCCGTCGAGCCGCACATGCTCGGACACCTTGCGGATGATCTTGGAGAACTTCGCCGCCGGCATGTGCGTCCTGTCGCCTTCTTCGATATCCCAGAGCTGGACGAATATCTCCGACCATGCTTCGGGATTGGCGCCGCAATCAAGCGCGGAGAAATGGCCGGCCTTCACCTCGGTCACGTGATAGCCTTGCTTGATGGCCTTGCCCTCGTAATGGAATACCAGCGGCACCTCCGCGTGACTGGCAAGCGTGTCGAGCATCAGGCCAAGAGTGATATCAGCGGCGCGGGGCTTGTCGATCGCATTCATTTGCGCTACTCCTTGTTTCAATATTTCAAGGATCATTGAATTATGGAGAAACGTCAAGCCCTCGCATCCTTCGGCGCGCTTTCGCAGGAAACGCGCCTGGAGATTGTCCGGATGCTGGTCATCGCCGGACCAACGGGAATGCACGCGGGAGCGATTGCGGAGAAGATTGGGACGTCGCCGTCCAACATCTCCTTCCACCTCAAGGAGCTCGACCGGGCGGGGCTGATCGGCCAGCAGCGGGAATCGCGATCGATCATCTACAGCGCGAAATACGACGCGCTTTCAGACCTCGTCCGCTTTCTGATGGAGGACTGTTGCGCCGGGCATCCAAAAATCTGCAAGCCTGCTGCCACCGTCACCGCCTGCGGCGGTCCTTCGAACAAGGAAAGTGCGATCGGGGACCCTGAAGGTACAACGTCGCTTAGTTTGCAATCCATATCCGGAAATGACGCCGACCTGCGTATTGCTCTGACTGCCGCGGCACTGCCGACCGACGATCTGACCGAGGACGGTCGCCACTTTTTCCGGATTGCCCGCGGCACGGATACCCTCGGCTTCGGCGGATACGAACTGCATGACGGAGACGCGCTGCTGCGGTCGCTCGTCATTCTCCCGGACCACCGCGGCAAAGGCCTTGGAGATCTGGCAACCCGCCTTCTCCTTGAGAGCGCCCATTCAGCAGGCGCCCGGCGAGCTTATCTTCTGACCACCTCGGCGGCCTCGTTCTTCGAACGCCTCGGGTTTGAAAAGATCGATCGGTCGGCGGCTCCGACCGCTATCCTGCAAACCCGGCAGGCGACGTCCATCTGTCCGGCCTCGGCGGCACTCCTCGCCAAACCGCTTACGCCGGGCGCCGACGCGAACGTTGGGAAGAAGTCGGAAGACTTGAACGCATGAGCCCCAGAACCTTATGAGTGCCCGCATTCCGATTGCTCCCATTGCCGCCCTCGGCATCACCCAGATCATCGGGTACGGCACCCTCTATTACAGCTTCAGCATCCTGGCGCCGGACATGGCGGCATATTTTGCCTGGTCAACGGAATGGATCTTCGGGGCATTGTCTGCGGCGCTTCTCGTCGGCGGCCTGGCCGCTCCCTGGCTCGGCTCGCTGTTCGACCGCTGGGGAGCAGGACGCGCCATGACCCTCGGTTCGGTCGTTGCGGCTGCAGCTCTCACGGCTTGCGCCATGGCGCCGGGGAAGATCGCCTTCGTTGCCGCATTGATCGCCATAGAGGTTGCGGCCAACGTCGTGCAATACGGCGCTGCTTTCGCTCTTCTTGTCCAGCTCCGACCCGAGGTTGCGCAACGAAGCATCACCTATCTGACCCTTATTGCCGGGTTCGCCTCGACGATCTTCTGGCCCCTAACGTCGGCTCTGCACGAACACCTTTCCTGGCAGAACGTCTATCTGGTCTTCGCGGCCCTGAACCTCCTGATCTGCATGCCGCTGCATGCCTGGCTGGCGCGTGGCGCAAGCGCCCGGGAACCTCTCGAAGCAGCAGTGCCTTTGCGGGCGGAAGGAGTACTCGCTCCACGATCGCGGCGCCTCGGATTCGCCCTTATGGTCGCAGGCTTTGCGCTGCAGTCGCTGGTCAGCTCGGCAGCGCTGGTGCACATGGTGCCGCTACTGTCGGCGCTGGGGCTCGGCGCCACCGCCGCAATTGTCGGCACGCTTTTCGGCCCTTCGCAAGTTCTTAGCCGGCTCATCAATATGCTGCTCGGCCGCGATCTGCAGCCCCTCCACCTGGCCACGATCGCGGCAGCGCTGTTGCCAGGCGGCGTTCTGGTACTGATCCTGACCGCCCCTTCCGTGCCGGGAGCCATGGCTTTCGCGGTAATCTTCGGCATGGGCAACGGGCTTCTCAGCATCGTCGCCGGCACCTTGCCGTTGTCGCTATTCGGAAGCGAAGGTTACGGCAGGCTGCAAGGCAAGATGATGGCGGCGAGGCTCATCACCTCGGCCATCGCGCCTTTTGCGCTGGCCTTGTCGATGACCTGGATAGGCGTCATATGGTCATTGGCGGTGACGGCGGGGCTGGGCGCGATTGCGGTGCTTGCCTTCGTGCTCATCGGCCGCCTGGCCGGCCACCAGCGGGCGACAGGCGAACCGGCGCCCTAGCACACAAACGTCGCTTTGCCATTGTGCCTTCATGCATAGGCTTGCTAACAAGGAGCGCGCCACCACGGCTGACTCTTCCTCGTCCGGAAGAGCCAAGGCCTCGCATTTCAAAGACAGGGATCTTTTCATGACCGATCTTTCCGCCGTCCTCGATCGCGCCGACCAAAACCTTCCCGCCAGCCTCGAACGTCTGTTCGGCCTCGTCCGCATCAAGTCGATCTCCACCGACCCGGCCTTCAAGGCGGATTGCCGCAAGGCGGCCGAATGGCTCGTTGCGCAACTTACGGAGCTGGGCTTCGAAGCCTCGGTACGCGATACGACCGGTCATCCCATGGTGATCGGCCATCATCCGGGACCGCATGCCGATGCGCCGCATGTGCTGTTTTACGGCCATTACGATGTGCAGCCGATCGACCCGATCGAACTCTGGGAGGACGATCCTTTCGATCCCAAGGTGAAAGACCTAGGCAACGGGCGAAAGGTCATCACCGGCCGCGGGACCTCGGACGACAAGGGCCAGCTCCTGACCTTCGTCGAGGCTTGCCGGGCCTGCAAAGAGGTTCATGGCAACCTGCCGGTGCGGGTGACGGTTCTTTTCGAAGGGGAAGAAGAGTCCGGCTCGCCGTCGCTCAAACCCTTCCTCGAAGCCAATGCGGCGGAACTCACGGCCGACTGCGCGCTCGTCTGCGATACCGGCATGTGGGACGGCGATACGCCGGCCATCGCCGCAGCCCTCCGGGGACTGGTCGGGGAGGAACTGACGATCAAGGCGGCCGACAGGGACCTTCATTCGGGCCTTTTCGGGGGTGCTGCCGCCAATCCCATCCACATCCTCACGGATATCCTGGCCGGCCTGCACGACGAGACCGGGCGGGTGACGCTGGACGGTTTTTATGACGGCGTCGAAGAAACCCCGTCGAACATCAAGGCCGGCTGGGAAACGCTCGGCCGGGACGCGAAGTCCTTCCTGGGCGAGGTCGGCCTTTCGATCCCGTCGGGCGAGAAGGGCCGCTCGGTTCTGGAACTCACCTGGGCGCGTCCGACGGCCGAGGTGAACGGCATCTGGGGCGGCTATACCGGCGAAGGCTTCAAGACCGTGATCGCGGCCGAGGCCTCCGCCAAGGTATCGTTCCGCCTCGTCGGCCAGCAGGAGCCGGCCAAAATCCGCGAGGCCTTTCGCGCCTATGTCCGGTCAAGGATCCCCGGTGACTGCTCGGTGGAATTCCACGAGCATGGCGCTTCGCCGGCAATTCAGCTCTCGTACGATTCCCCGGTTCTCACCAAGGCCAGAAACGCTCTGTCCGACGAATGGACCAATCCTGCCGTCGTAATCGGCATGGGCGGGTCAATCCCGATCGTCGGAGATTTCCAGAAGATGCTCGGGATGGATTCGCTGCTTGTCGGCTTCGGCCTCGTCGACGACCGCATTCATTCGCCCAATGAGAAATACGACCTGAAGTCCTTCCACAAGGGCATACGCTCCTGGACCCGCATCCTGGCGGCGCTGGCCGGCTAATCGGGCCACATAGAAAAGGCCCCGCAGTTTTCACTGCAGGGCCCTCAAACAAAAAGGCCGGGCAAGCCCGACCTTTCCACTCCCATTCATGGGTGCCAGTACATCCGTGGTCACTCTCAATGGGACAAGCATTTCCGACGCGGCCGCTTCGCGACCTCAAAGAAGTCAACGCGGCTCTAGCGGTCATCGTCTCTCCGAACGGTAAACATCCCGTTAACGCGGAAATGGATATCGTCTCAAGACGGCACGGTTTCCCGTATTTGCCGTTACACGCAGTCCTCAAGCGCTTAGCTCAAACCTGCGGTGCGTCGGAAACGCCATTGAACCCTAGATAGGAAGGCCTTTTCCGATTTGCAAGGGTGCTCGAAAGACCCAAAACAAAAGGCCGGCAAAGCCGGCCTTCCGAACATTGGTCGCGATCTCTACGATCAAGCCGACTGAAGACGGTCGGCCGAAACCTTGCCCGAACGCTTGTCCGTGACGAGTTCGTAGGAGAGCTTCTGGCCATCCTTGAGTTGGCCGAGGCCGGCGCGCTCGACAGCCGAAATGTGAACGAAAACGTCCTGTGCGCCGTCATCCGGCTGAATGAAGCCATAGCCCTTGGTTGCGTTGAACCACTTTACAGTACCGGTCGCCATAACGATGCCTTTCCCTTGCAAATGACCGACTATTCCGCGCTCTGCGCTTGGAACGGTGAAGTTTCGTATTTGAAGAAAGATCGTCGCAGACGCCGGAGGCGCTTAGTGCTGGCTATCAAACAAATATCGATGGCTCACCATCTAGGGTCTTACCGCAAAAAGGTCAAGATCGGGAAATTCAGGGAGGGCGCGAGAGCCGCAGGGACGCTCATCGCTGAAAGCAGAAAACCCGGCGCGGGAGGAGGTGCGCCGGGTTTCTGAAACTGACCAACAACTGGGAGGAGGAGGTGTCGTTGGTCCCATCGGGGGCGCTGGGAGGAGGAGTGCGCCCGTCGATGATTGTGTTATACAGGATCAGAGCTTAAAAAACAGCCAGGATTTTGCACCGCAGCATTGCAAAATTCGCATACCTGTCTCTGCCGCTTGCGATCCCGTTTCCATTGCGCCATTTTCCGGGTCATGAGTCTCGAATCCGTCCGCGCCTTCTTCGCCGCCCACGCTCCCGATCTCGACGTGATCGTCACGGAAGACAGTTCGGCGACCGTGGCACTTGCTGCGGCCGCCCATGACGTGGCGCCCGATCAGATCGCCAAGACGATCTGCGTCCGCGCCGGCGACATGACGGCGCTGGTCGTCATGTCCGGCACGAGCCGGCTCGACAACCGCAAGTTCCGGGATCGCTTCGGCGCCAAGCCTCGGATGCTCGACGCAGAGGAAGTGACCGCACTCACCGGCCATCCGGTCGGCGGCGTCTGCGCCTTCGGGCTGGCCTCAGCGATCCCTGTCTATTGTGACCTGTCGCTCAGGAGGCATGCGGAAGTCCTGCCGGCCGCCGGGGCCATCAATGCTGCGGTCCGCATCGCGCCGGAGCGCATGGCAGAGCTGACCGGAGGAACCTGGGTCGACATCAGTCAAGATCCCGCAGGCGGAGATACCTCCACCTAAAGCGTGTTGCCCTGCTCCTAGAAGCGGTCGCCTAGGTAGCGGCGATACCAGGCCTGCTTGCTCTCGGCCGACGCCGTCGCGACGACGTAACCTATCGCAAAGCCGATTGCGCCGATCAGGGTAAAAAGTGTGGTCGTGGCTGCGGGGTGTTCGCGGATCGTCCCGGCCACCGAGGAGGCTTCGCTCTGGACATAGCTGGCGGCATCGCTGGCTCGGCCGGTGATCTTTTCATAGGCCGTGCCGGTTTTCTCGGCGAGCAGCTGGCGCAGATTGGCAATCTCCGAACGCAAGGTCGCGATTTCGTTGCCGACGTTGTCACCGGACTCGTGATCGAAAGACGGCGCGTCCGTCTTCAAGGGCGTTTTCAGATTTCTGATTGGCTCTGCCATACCGGCCTCCTTGTTGCTGATCGAGAAATCGGTCAACTGACAAGGGCGGGATAGGTTCCTTGTTTCCGCCGGGATGCTAGAGACTTTTCGCCAGGTTCTCGGCGAGCGTTGCCAGCTGGTCCTTATCGTCGGAACCCTTTTGCAGGGAATTCACCAGGATGAGGGCCAGTGCCTCTGCGTCAGGGCTATCCTTGTCGATCTGATGTTCCGCGCAAGTTTCGTCAAAGACCTGCTGCAACAGGCTCAGCTGCTGCGGATGGACCGGATTGCGAACCATCTGTCTAGGCATATAACCCTCCCGATCAAACTGGGGCACGACCGGCGATAATCTCCCCGCTCTTGCAATAGTGGCGTCGATATTGATCGCCGGCTTCTATTGCAGCAGTCTTGCGCCAGCCATGCCGACGCCGGAAGAGATAACGTTTTCCGACCAAAGGTTATTAACCGTGAGCCTTTTCTAATGGATTGGCAACAACAAGATAAAACGGGTGCAATATTGGGGTGGACCCGTAAGGGGTTCTACCTATGCGAGCCTGCCCTGAGGCCGGGCAGGCTCGATTCATATCGCAGGGTCAAGCCATGCCGGCAGGATCGCCGATGGGTAAAAGAGCCGGATCAAGCGTGGGATCCTGAGGGTTTTTGGTATCTCCCGGATCTTGAGCCGGAGTAAGAGGGGGCTTTTCCTGGGTCCTGTCAGGAATGCCGTCCGTCGGCGTCGGTCCTCGCGGCGTTTCCGAAGTTGGCGTCGGTATCGGGTCTCGGTTGGGCATAACGATCTCCTTTCTGTTCAAGGAGTCGAACGGCCCAAATCAATGCCGGTTCCGCCCTCTGTAGACGATAGCCCTATCGCCACCGGTCCCAACCGGAGGGAGCCCGCGCAGAAGACGACAGGCCGACCATGTAACCCACGGCAAAGGCAAGAAGACCGACGGCTGCAATTGCAGAGCCCGTAGCAGCGGGATGATCGACCGCATGGGCCGCCACCATTCCCGCTTCATCCCTCACGCGAGCAACTGCGGTTCTCGCTTTGGCAGCGGCGCCTGTTTCCTGGGTGATATCGCCTGTAAAGCCGATGTCCAACGATTTCCTGGCCATTATGGTCTCCTTTGCGGAGATAACCCAAGGCGGGAAAAGAGGTTCCAAGCCAGCGAAAAACCCGCGCCTGCGAAAGCCGACGCGGGCTCGCCGACTACTCGGTGACTTCGGTCTGTTCTTCCGTCTGCTGACGCTTCAGGACGACCATTTGTTCACGGGCTTTGTCGGCGGCAGAAGCTGCAATGCTCGCCGTGGTGACCTCCTTGTCGACCTCGGCAGACGCCGTGACCTTGTGGCCGGCGCATTCCGCAAGGGCTGCGGTCGACGAAAGGCCCGGTACGGCTGCGACGACGAGAAATGTCTTCATGTCATTCTCCTTCGTTGTGGTTGCGGCTTTAATCTACCCAAGGACATAATGAACTCGAAATCACGAATCCGCGTCTCCGGCCGCGGATAGGCGGCAAGATTGGTAAATTTCCGCAACCCAGCCGATTGCCTTGGCCGGTTACATCAATTTCGACAGCGTCTCGCGATTCACAAAAATATCGGTCTTGCCGGCTTCGTAAGCCGGATGACTGAATTCGAACTTTTCCTTCTCGGGCATTTCGAGCGCCTGCTTGACGCTTACCAGCCCGACCGGAACGCGCTGGTCGCCATTACGCACGACCGCCTCGACAATCTTGATCATTTCCTCCCCTCCTCCAAGGTGGAATCCGTCAGAACGCGGAACCCTTCTTGTTGTTCCAGGGAGAATCGGCTTTTTTTGAGAAACAAATCAAGCTGACGAATCGATCTACTGTCCAAGCCGATCCTAATGGAAATCCAGAGGAAGCTGGATGCCCTTGGGAATGTTCGGGCGGCGCTGGTTGGCAATCTGAATTTTCTGAAATGTCTCGCGCCGGCGTTCGGCTTCAGCCTCGCGGATTGCCCTTGAGGCTGCGACGGCGGCCATGGCGCGTTCAATAACCTGTTCTGCTCTGGTCATCGGCAACTCCATATGTTCTCTTTTTGTTCTCACGGATGTGAATAAAAGTCAAGCCCATTCCAGATTCGGGCAGGGTTCCGGCGCCGACAGTCCTGCCTTTACCCCTCCTTAAATCGCCGCATTTAGAGTCCAGCAGTGGCCCGGGCGACGAGACAATTGGGTAAGAGCCTGTTTCCGCAGGCGAAGTGACGGGGGTACGCCAGCTCATTATGGGGTTCAAAGGCAGACCAGACAAACGCGTGGAGCCTTCCTTCGACGGCTCGCGCCAGAACGACGATTTACGCCTCGACGCTGAGGAACGGATCGTCGGCAATGGTCGGACCGCGAAGCGCTCCCCCAAGGCAAGCGGCGAGGAGCGCTCCGAAAATCGGGCCCGATCAGGGCAATCCGAACGCGCCCGCCCCTCCCGCAACAAGCCGTCACGCCGCCGCGGAGAAGGCGGGCTTTTCTCGCCGTTGCGGACTCTTATCTACTGGTGTCTGGTTCTTGGGATATGGGCAGGCATCGGCGTCGGCGGCCTCGTCCTTTATTACGGTGCGCAGATGCCCTCTGCCAGCACCTGGGCCATTCCCGACCGGCCTCCGAACATGAAGATCACGGCCATCGACGGCTCGGTCATCGCCAACCGCGGCTCGACCGGCGGCGAAGCGCTGGCGCTTGAGGAAATGTCGCCTTACCTGCCGCAGGCAGTGATCGCCATCGAAGACCGGCGCTTCTATTATCATTTCGGCGTCGATCCGCTCGGTCTGGCCCGCGCCCTCGTCAACAACCTGACCGGCCGGCCCATCCAGGGCGGCTCGACCATCACGCAGCAGCTTGCCAAGAACCTGTTCCTTTCGCCGGAACGCACCTTCGAGCGGAAGATCCAGGAGGTCCTGCTCTCCTTCTGGCTGGAGCACAAGTTCACCAAGGACCAGATCCTGGCCATGTATCTGAACCGGGTCTTTTTCGGGTCGAACGCCTATGGTGTGGAAGCGGCGTCGCGGCGCTATTTCAACAAATCCGCCCGTGATGCCAATCTCGGCGAAGCCGCGACGCTTGCCGGACTGCTCAAGGCGCCCTCCCGCCTTTCGCCCGCCCGCGATCCCAAAGCCGCTGAGGCCCGAGCTCAGGTCGTGCTCGGCGCCATGCGGGAGGAAGGCTACATTACCGACAGCGACCTGAAGACCGCCATGTCGCAGCCGCCCGCAAACGCCAAGAGCTATTGGTCCGGTGCCCAACATTATGCGGCAGACATGGTCGTCGACGAAGTTAAGGGACTTATCGGAGAACCGAAGACGGATGTCGTCGTGGAGACGACCGTCGACCTGCGTCTCGAGCAAGCGGCCGAGAAGGCCCTGAACGACGTCCTCAAGAAGGAAGGCGGTAAGCTCAATGCCTCGCAGGCGGCCCTCGTGTCCGTCGACGCGACGGGGGCCATCCGCGCGCTCGTCGGCGGCCGCGACTATGCGACGAGCCAGTTCAACCGTGCCGTCAAGGCGAAACGCCAGCCCGGTTCCGCCTTCAAGCCGTTCGTCTATGCAGCGGCCCTGGAAGCCGGCGCGCGGCCGAATTCCGTGCGCAACGATGCGCCGGTAAGGATCGGCAACTGGACACCGGAAAACTATGACGAAAAATACCGCGGCGAGGTGACACTCGCCTCCGCTCTCGCCCAGTCGCTCAACACCGTCGCGGCACAGCTGGTCATGGAAGTCGGGCCGGACAATGTGATCAGCCTCGCTCACCGGCTCGGCATCGAGTCCGAGCTGCAATCCAATGCGTCCATCGCGCTCGGAACCTCGGAAGTGTCGCTGGTCGAACTCACCTCGGCCTACGGCGCCTTCATGAACGGCGGCTACAAGGCGACCCCGCACATCGTCAAGCGAATTCTCGATACAGAGGGCAAGGTGCTTTACGAAGCGGATTATGCCAATCCGCCGCGCGTCCTGAGCGAACCCGTCGCGGCAACCATGAACAGCATGATGAACCGCGTCATCAACGAAGGCACGGGAAAGGCGGCGAGACTCGATGGCTGGCAGGCCGCCGGCAAGTCCGGCACCACCCAGTCGTTCCGTGACGCGCTCTTCGTCGGCTATACCAGCATCATGACGACCGGCATCTGGTTCGGCAACGACGACGGCACCTATATGAAGAAGGTGACCGGCGGCGGGCTGCCCGCCAAAGCCTGGAAGGAATATATGACCGCGGCCATGAAGGGCTATACGCCGACCTCGCTCTTCGGGACCGGGCGCGGTCTCGACCTGCCGCCGCCGGCCGTCCAGCCGGATGCGGAGCCCACGACGATCGGCGACATTATTTCGGGGATTCTACCGGGCGCGGGGCGCCGCGCCCAGGAAGAGCTTCCTCCGGACTATCCGCCGGCTCCGCGTGCTCCGGTACAGGATTCAGCCTATGGCGGACGCGACCGCTACGGCGACGTCGTTCCGCCTGCCGATGTCCCTGTGCGCGATTACCGCGAATATCGCGGCCCTTACGATACGCCTGCCCCCCTTCCTCCCATGGAGGTCGGCCGCGGTCCCGTACCGCCTGGAGAGGTCGGTCCCGCCGCTGCCGCGCGGCAGCCTCGGCAGACCACGCTTTTCGACATCCTCATGGGACAGTAAAGCGATTTCGCAAAGGCACATGGCAAAGTCCTATATTTGCTGGGATACGGGCGACTTCTCGCCTTGCAGTCCGAAAAACCCGTCCTTATATACCCCATGACCGCAGCCGATGCTGCGAAACCATCCCAGTCGAGGAACTGTCAAGGGAATGCCTGAAGGGGGTTCCGACGGTTCGCTTAAAGGAGAGAGAAGAAATGGCAAAAGTAATTGGCATCGACCTCGGCACCACCAATTCCTGCGTCGCCATCATGGACGGCAAGGACGCGAAGGTGATCGAGAACGCTGAAGGCGCGCGTACCACGCCATCCATGGTCGCATTCACCGATGATGGCGAGCGCCTCGTCGGCCAGCCGGCCAAGCGCCAGGCAGTCACCAACCCCACCAATACGCTATTCGCCGTGAAGCGCCTGATCGGTCGTCGTTACGAAGATCCGACCGTCGAGAAGGACAAGGGCCTCGTTCCCTACGACATCACCAAGGGCGACAACGGCGATGCCTGGGTAAAGGCTCACGGCAAGAACTATTCCCCGGCTCAGATTTCCGCGATGATCCTTCAGAAAATGAAGGAAACCGCTGAGTCCTATCTCGGCGAAAAGGTGGAAAAAGCCGTCATCACCGTTCCGGCCTACTTCAACGACGCCCAGCGCCAGGCCACCAAGGATGCCGGCCGCATCGCCGGTCTCGACGTCTTGCGCATCATTAACGAGCCGACCGCTGCCGCTCTCGCCTATGGCCTCGACAAGAAGGAAGGCAAGACGATTGCCGTCTACGACCTTGGCGGCGGCACCTTCGATATTTCCGTCCTCGAAATCGGCGACGGCGTCTTCGAGGTGAAGTCCACCAACGGCGACACCTTCCTCGGCGGTGAAGACTTCGACATGCGCCTCGTCGAATATCTTGCAGCCGAGTTCAAGAAGGACAACGGCATCGACCTGAAGAACGACAAGCTGGCCCTGCAGCGCCTCAAGGAAGCTGCCGAAAAGGCAAAGATCGAGCTCTCATCCTCGCAGCAGACCGAAATCAACCTGCCGTTCATCACGGCCGACGCGTCCGGTCCGAAGCACCTGACGATGAAGCTGACCCGCGCCAAGTTCGAAAGCCTGGTCGACGATCTCGTTCAGCGCACCGTGGCACCCTGCAAGGCAGCCCTCAAGGATGCCGGCGTTTCGGCGGCCGAAATCGACGAAGTGGTTCTGGTCGGCGGCATGAGCCGCATGCCGAAGGTCCAGGAAGTCGTCAAGCAGCTGTTCGGCAAGGAGCCGCACAAGGGCGTCAACCCGGATGAAGTGGTGGCCATGGGCGCTGCGATCCAGGGCGGCGTCCTGCAGGGCGACGTCAAGGACGTGCTGCTGCTCGACGTGACCCCGCTGTCTCTCGGCATTGAAACGCTCGGTGGCGTCTTCACCCGCCTGATCGACCGCAACACGACGATCCCGACCAAGAAGTCGCAGGTTTTCTCGACTGCCGAGGACAACCAGCAGGCCGTGACGATCCGTGTGTCGCAGGGCGAGCGTGAAATGGCCGCCGACAACAAGCTGCTTGGCCAGTTCGACCTCGTCGGTCTGCCGCCGGCACCGCGCGGCATGCCGCAGATCGAAGTCACCTTCGACATCGACGCCAACGGCATCGTGCAGGTTTCGGCCAAGGACAAGGGCACCGGCAAGGAACAGCAGATCCGCATCCAGGCCTCCGGCGGTCTCTCCGACGCCGAGATCGAGAAGATGGTCAAGGACGCAGAGGCCAATGCCGAAGCCGACAAAAAGCGTCGCGCAGCGGTCGAAGCCAAGAACCAGGCCGAAAGCCTTGTTCACTCGACCGAGAAGTCGCTCACTGAGTATGGCGACAAGGTTTCCGAGACCGACCGCAAGGCGATCGAGGACGCGATCGCTTCTCTGAAGACCGCCGTCGAGGCCGCGGAACCGGATGCCGACGACATCCAGGCGAAGACGCAGACCCTGATGGAAGTCTCCATGAAGCTTGGCCAGGCCATCTATGAGGCCCAGCAGGCGGAAGGCGGCGCCTCCGAAGGCGGCAAGGACGACGATGTCGTCGATGCCGACTACGAGGAAGTCAAGGACGACAAGAAGTCGGCTTGATCGTAACGTTGCCTGATGGCAATGCCTCGACCATAGTTGACAGCGTATCCGGCTGCCCTTGTGCAGCCGGAATCCTTTCCGGAGCCGGTTACCTCCATGGCAAAAGCAGACTTTTACGAAACGCTGGGTGTCGGCAAATCGGCTGACGAGAAGGAGCTGAAAAGCGCCTTCCGTAAGCTCGCCATGAAATATCATCCCGACAAGAATCCCGGCGACGCGGAAGCCGAAAAGAAGTTCAAGGAGCTCAACGAGGCCTACGAGACCTTGAAGGATCCCCAGAAGCGCGCGGCCTATGATCGTTACGGCCATGCCGCCTTCGAACAGGGCGGAATGGGCGGTGGCGGCTTCGGCGGCGGCGGTTTCTCCTCGGCCGGCGGCTTCTCCGACATCTTCGAAGACATCTTCGGCGAAATGATGGGTGGCGGGCGTGCGCGGCGATCGTCCGGCGGTCGCGAACGCGGCGCCGATCTTCGCTACAATATGGAAATCACGCTTGAAGAAGCCTATGCTGGCAAGACGGCGCAGATCCGGGTTCCAACCTCGATCACCTGCGACCTCTGCTCCGGTTCGGGCGCGAAACCCGGCACGCAGCCGAAAACCTGTGCCACCTGCCAAGGCTCCGGCCGCGTGCGGGCGAGCCAGGGCTTCTTCTCCGTCGAACGCACCTGCCCGACCTGCCACGGCCGCGGCCAGACCATCACCGATCCCTGCACCAAGTGCCACGGCCAGGGCCGCGTCACAGAAGAACGCTCGCTGTCGGTCAACATTCCGGCCGGCATCGAGGACGGCACCCGCATACGCCTGCAGGGCGAAGGCGAGGCCGGTGCACGCGGCGGACCTGCGGGAGACCTTTACATCTTCCTCTCGGTTCAGCCGCACCAGTTCTTCCAGCGCGATGGCGCCGACCTTTATTGCGCCGTGCCGATCTCGATGACGACGGCAGCGCTCGGCGGCACTTTCGATGTTGCCACGCTCGACGGAACGAAATCCCGCGTCACCGTGCCGGAAGGCACCCAGCCGGGAAAGCAGTTCCGCCTGAAAGGCAAGGGTATGCCGGTGCTCAGATCATCGCAGACGGGCGACCTCTATATCCAGATCCAGATCGAGACGCCGCAGAAGCTCACCAAGCGGCAGCGCGAACTGCTGCAGGAATTCGAGCAGATTTCCTCCAAGGAGAATAATCCGGAATCGACCGGCTTCTTTGCCCGGATGAAGGAATTCTTCGACAACTGAGCCTCGCGCTCAATATTGGAACTCAGGAACGCCGATCCGGAAGGGTCGGCGTTTTTTATGCGAGCGACTGGATGGAGGATGAGGTAAGGATCATCGCGAAAACGACAAGGCAGGCCGCCGCCACGCGACGCACGAGAACCGGCTTGATCTCGAACCTTTCGGTACGCCCGATCACGCTGCCGAACAGGATCCAGCCATTGGCGGCCAGCAGCACCAGAGCGGCGAACAGCCCAAGCCAGGGCAGAAGCTCCAGGAGGCCGCCGTGCGGCATGATGACGAGCGCGATGATCACCGCCTTGGGGTTCAGCAGTGTCGTGACGAAGACCTGCCCCAGAGAAATCTCGCCTGCATCTCCGATCGTCCTCTCCGAATTCCACAGCCTGTAGCTCAGGAAGAGAACCCAGATGCCGGCGGCCGCTTTGGCAAAAAGCAAAGCTGCGGGATAGGCGGTGAAGAACGGGGCGGCGACGGTCGAGACCGGAATGATGACGGTGAGATACCCGCCGAGTTCGCCTGCCGTGAGCGGCAAAGCCCTGGCCCAGCCCCGCAAATAGCCGCCAAGCGCCATCAATGTATTCGTCGGCCCGGGCGTGCAGAGGAGCAGCAGGATGGCGACGGTGAACTGCAGGAGGGTCATGATCTACCTGGTGAAATGGTGGTGCTTTTGCTCTACCAGCTTTTCCGCCATCTCAATTGACGTTGATCAATCCAGCTGCAACGACCAGCCCGAATGCGTCGTGCTCGGCGGCCCGATCCTCAGTAGTGCGGCGGCCTGGTGATAGGCGGCGCCTCGAGCGACGATTCTTCAAGCGAAAGGAAGCGCTCCGTCAGCCGATCGAGCTTGGCTCTCGTCTGCTCGATGACTTTCCATTGCTCGGCAAGCTGGTCGGACAGTTCCTCGATCACCTTGGTCTGATGCGCGGCAAGCTCCTCCAGCCTGACCAGCCTTTCGTCGTCACTCACTCGAAGATCCCTTTGTTGCTTTCCAGGCCCTTACGGCATCGGGCATTCCGTCATGAGCCCCGAGCGGGCGCTCCGGCGCGTCGTCCCACCAGTCGGACCGCATCGCGCGCCGCTCCGGGTTCTTGGGATAGAAGATGCGATTCTCGTCCTTGTTTGCCTCACCGATCACCAGCAGCTCGGCCTCTTGGTCCGAGTTGTTGATGAAGGTATGGGCAAGGCCCGTACCGGCAGGAAAACCGACCGAATCGCCAGGTTTGAGCCGGTGCACTTCTCCATCCAGCCAGACTTCCGGCGTACCTGCGAGCACATAAACGAACTCTTCTTCGAGGCTTTCGGCATGCGGAAAGGAGGTGCGGCGGCCAGGAAGCACGCGAAGATGATGGATGCCGATGCGCGTCAACCCCAGATGCCGCGCCAACGGTGCGCCGATTGCCATAAGCTCGTCGTCGCCCTTGTAGCGCTTGTTGTCGGGGCCTTCGATCTCAGTCCAGTGAACGATGCAGGAAGGGCGTTCCTCTTTGGTCATCGCGCGGTCTCCTCTCGAAACCGCGCGACACTAACCAAGTGTGAGGCTCAGGTCTATCGGTTAAGCCCGCAGCCGCGGCCGGCCAGCCGTATGCTCATGATCGTTCTTAATCTGGAAGCGAGCGATCAGGGAAGCCAGCCGGCCGCTGATGCCGACAAGGTTTTGGGTTGATGCATTCGTCTCTTCCATCAGCGCAGCATTCTGCTGGGTGATCTGATCCATATTGCGCACCGCGGAGTTGATTTCGTCGATGCCGGAAGCCTGTTCCTGAGATGACTGGGCGATGGAATTGATGTGTTCGTCTATCGACTTCACTCTCGAACCGATCCCCACCAGCGCTTCGCCGGTCTTGTGGACGAGGTCGACGCCGCGGTGCACGTCCGAGGAGGACTGGTCGATCAGTTCCTTGATTTCCTTTGCGGCGGCTGCGGATCGCTGTGCAAGCTCACGCACTTCCTGCGCGACGACAGCGAAACCCTTGCCCTGTTCGCCGGCACGGGCAGCCTCCACACCGGCGTTCAGTGCCAGCAGGTTGGTCTGGAATGCAATCTCATCGATCACGCCGATGATCTGGGTCATTTTCTGGGAGGACTGCTCGATCTCTCCCATGGCGGCAACCGCCTGTTCAACCACTTGGCCGGATCGCTCGGTCTCGGTAGCCGATTCCCTCACGATTGCCTGAACCTCGCGAGTGCGCCGCGCCGCCTGGGCTGCGCTTGTGGTGATTTCCTCCAGCGCCGCAGCGGTCTGCTCCAGCGCCGCTGCCTGCTGCTCGGAACGGGTCGCCATATTGTCCGAGGCGTCGGAAATGCCGGCTACCTCGGCCCGCACCTGCTCAACCGAGGAGTTGATCTCCCGCATGGCTGCATCAAGTTCGGATACCGAGGAGTTGTAGTTCTGCTTCAAACCGGCAAAGCTTGGGGCCAGTTCCTGCCAAAGCTCCGACGTCAGGTCGCCCTGCGCCAGCTTTTTGAGCGCTGCATCCAATGCTCCGAGGGCCGCGTCCTGCTCCGACTTGGCCTTTGCCCGCTCGGCCTCTGCCCGCTCCCGCTCTTCGTTCAGTGCCTCGAGATAAACGGAGATGCTGTAGTCCATATCGATCAGAGCCGCCTTGACGATAGCGGTCAGGTTCTCGGATAGAGCCTTGGCCTTTTTCTCCTGGAAAAAACCTTTCATTTCCTCCTTGACCACCGCGCGGAGAAGTCCGTCCAGCACCATGGCGTAGCCGCCGATATACCAGCGCGGCTCGAGCCCGAGGCGCGCATGGACCCGACCGATCGCGGAGACGGCGCCCACATATTCTGCGTCGTACTTGCCGGAGGCGATCACGTCCCAATGGGCGGCCTGACGACTTTTGGCATGCGCGATGTGGCTGTCATTGGAGAAGAATTTTGCGGTGTGGGAATTGGCTTTGACCTTGCCGTAGAAGGCGTCGAGCGCTGCTCCAACCGTTTGCTTGATGAGCGGTTGAAGAGTTGCGAGAGTGCGGCGCTGCTGTTCGCCAAGCCCCGCGAAGTCAAGGCGCTCCATCAAGTCGTTTTTTTGGCGGGATTCGTTCATCATTGCTCCAACAGCGATAATACTCGCTTTAACTGAGAGTGATTTGTTGAATATTAGTGTGCCGCCGTGATTTAACGGTTTGTTAGCCATAGCCCCTCAATTTTTGGCATTCATAAATTAGGATTGCCTGCAGAAACGCATGATTCTCTGGAAGCGGCCGTTGCTGATCCACGGGGGATCTCCGGCAGAAGGGGAATAAAAACCGCCGCTTTGTTAGCAACATCAACATCTTAACCTGTCTCGTTTCCCCCCTCTTCCGTTTGGTGCCTACAATTGTCCCGCTTCCGTCGCCGGAGTGTTTCGCGAGACGTTCGCGGGCAGGCGGAAGCCGGCGCTTCCATCGGATCCGTAACGTGCGGCGATGGTGGAAGAGGTGAAAGCCATGGAGTGTTGGTCGACAAGACGAACATTCCTATCAAGCCTCCCCCTGGCCGCCGGGCCAGGTTCGGTTGAGCCGTGCAAGTGGTGAGCCTGTCCCGAAAGGACGAGCGAGAACAAGACCACGCAGCGAGGCGAGATGATCACCTGTAGGGGCTGGACACCCCGAGAGAACGCCGAAGGCCACGCGAATGCGGAGCCACACTCTACAATTCCAATGAGGTTCCGCATTCGTGTGGGCTCTCCAAAACACGGGCAAAGGCTGTCGCGTGAAGGCGAACGCTTGCCTTCCTTCGCCCGAGCCCTTAGCTCCTGTGCGACGACGAACAAGAATTCCGATGGCTCAGAAAACTTTCCTCTCCCGGCTCAAGCTCACCGACTTCCGCAATTACGCGGACGTATCGCTGACCCTTGACGGTAGGCATGTGGTGCTGACGGGCGAGAATGGCGCCGGCAAGACCAATCTTCTGGAAGCGGTCTCCTTTCTCTCTCCGGGACGCGGTTTGCGACGCGCCGTGCTTACCGATGTCAGCCGCGTCGGAGCATCCGGCGGCTTTGCCATCTTCGCGGCGGTCGAGGGCATGGAAGGTGAAGTCGCGATCGGCACCGGCATCGAGACCGCAGATGGCGAGAGCGTGACCCGCAAGGTCCGGATCAACGGGACGCCGGCGAAATCGACGGAGGAGCTTTCCGATCATTTGAGCGTCCTCTGGCTGACGCCTGCAATGGACGGCCTCTTTACCGGTCCTTCTGCCGATCGCAGACGATTTCTCGACCGGCTCGTATTGTCTCTGGACCCCGCGCACGGCCGCCGGGCAAGCGATTTCGAACGCGCCATGCGCAGCCGCAACCGCCTGCTGTCCGAAGGCCGTTTCGATCCTGCCTGGCTTTCGGGAATCGAGACGCAGATGGCGGGTCTGGGCATTGCCATGGCCGCCGCCCGGCAGGAAATGCTGGGCCTTTTGCGAACCCTCTCGGCCGGATCCGGCGAAACTCCATTTCCCACTCCGGTTCTGGCTCTTGAGGGTTTTATGGACGGATCCCCCGATCGCCCTGCGGCCGAACTGGAGGAAGAATATCTGGAGATGCTGCGGATCAACCGCGGACGCGACGCCGCCGCCGGCCGGACGCTGGACGGCCCGCATCGATCCGATCTGCTGGTCAGGCATAGGGAGAAAGACATGGAGGCCGAGCGTTGCTCGACCGGCGAACAGAAGGCTCTGCTGATCGGCCTCGTGCTTGCGCATGCGCGGCTGACCGCCGATATGACGGGCTATGCGCCTGTCCTGCTTCTCGACGAGATCGCCGCCCATCTCGACGAAGGCCGCCGCGCCGCCTTGTTCGATCTGGTTCACGGTCTGGGCGGCCAGGCCTTCATGACCGGCACGGACCGGAGCATGTTTTCGGCCCTCTCCGACCGCGCGCAATTCTTTACGGTCACGCATGGCGCAGTCACATCCTGAGTTACACGGATCGGCCGGCGATGTTATGATATTGCCATGGACAGCTTGACGCCTGAAGAAATCGAACGTTACCGCCGACACATCCTGCTGCCGGAGATTGGCGGCACGGGGCAGCAGAAACTCAAGAGTTCCCGCGTGCTGGTGATCGGAGCCGGGGGCCTTGGCGCGCCCATTCTGGAATATCTCGCCGCGGCGGGGGTCGGTACGCTGGGCATCATCGATGATGATCGCGTTTCACTCTCCAACCTGCAGCGGCAGGTCATTCACGACACCGGCACGGTCGGGGAGATGAAGACCAGAAGTGCCCGGCAGACGCTCGCGCGGCTCAACCCGCATGTCCGGATCGTGGATTTCGAAGAGCGATTTTCGATGGAATGGGCGGCCCGGCACCTGTTGGGCTTCAGCCTGTTGATCGACGGCTCCGACAATTTCGACACCCGTTATGCCGCCGCCGACGCCGCCGAGTTGGAAAAGATTCCTCTTGTCACCGGTGCGGTTGGCCGCTTCGACGGCTCGCTGACGGTGCTCAAGCCTTACGAGGCTGGGCCGGACGGATCGCTTAACCCGACCTATAGGGACCTCTTCCCGGAAAAGCCGCCGGAAGGCCTGATCCCCTCTTGTGCAGAAACGGGCGTGCTTGGAACGCTGACCGGCGTCATCGGCACGCTGATGGCGATGGAAGCGATCAAGCTCATCGCCGGCATAGGCGAGCCGCTGATCGGTCGCCTGATGCTCTACGATGCGCTTTCGGCGCGCTTCGACGTGATCAAATACAAGCGCCGCGCGGCAAGAGCTGCTGCCGAATGATGACGTCTGAAATGATCACGATTGTCCCGATTAGCGAGGACTTCGGCCGGTGGGACGAGCTGCTTGCGCTTATCCTATCCTCCTTTGCCTATATGGATGAGGTCATCGACCCGCCCTCCTCCGCCCACCGGCTGACGTTGGCGTCCTTGGCGCAGAAGGCCCGGGAGGAGATCGGCTTTGCGGCCATCGAAGACGGAAAGCTCGTCGGCTGCGTCTTTTGCAAGATCGAGCCGAGTTCGCTTTATGTCGGTAAACTCGCCATTGCGCCCAGCCATCAACGGAAAGGGCTTGGCCGACGGCTGCTGGCTGTCGCAGAGGAAATTGCCAGAAAGAACGGTCTGTCGGCGTTGCGGCTTGAGACCCGGATCGAACTCACCGGCAACCATCTGGCCTTCTCGAAATGGGGATTCGAAAAGACCGCCGAAAACTCCCATTCCGGTTATAGCCGGGTGACGTCGATCGAAATGCGGAAGCGGCTTGCCTGATCAGTTGCGGCCGGGGAGCACCCGGTTCGGTGGCCGGTGCCCGTCAAAGAAGGCACGGATGTTGATGATCACCTTGTCGCCCATGTCGATCCGCCCTTCGAGCGTCGCCGAACCCATATGCGGCAGCAGCACCACCTTGCCCTGGTTGGCGAGCTTGACGAGTTTCGGGTTCACCGCAGGTTCGTTCTGGTAGACGTCGAGACCGGCGCCATAGATCTTGTTGTCGCGCAGCAGCTGGATCATCGCCGCTTCGTCTATGATGTCGCCGCGGGCGGTATTGACGATAATCGCGCTCGGCTGCATCAGCGCCAGCCGGCGGGCCGAGAGCAGGTGAAAGGTCGCCGGCGTCGAGGGGCAGTTGACCGAGACGATATCGACCCGGGCAAGCATCTGGTCGAGGCTGTCCCAATAGGTTGCCTCCAGCTCTTCCTCCGTCGCCGGGTTTACTCGCTTGCGGTTGTGGTAGTGGATGGACAGGCCAAAGGCTTTGGCCCGGCGGGCCACAGCAGTTCCGATCCGGCCCATGCCGACGATGCCGATACGCTTGCCCCATATCCGCCGCCCCAGCATCCAGGTCGGGCTCCAGCCGCCCCAGTCGCCGGGCTTGTCGGTCAGGATGCGCGAACCCTCCACCAGCCGGCGATTGACCGCAAGGATCAGCGCCATGGTCATGTCGGCGGTATCTTCCGTCAGGACGTTCGGCGTGTTAGTAACGGTGATGCCCTTCTTCGCTGCGGCATCGACGTCGATATGGTCGATGCCGTTCGAAAAACTGGCGATCAGCTTCAGCTGCGGACTGGCTTCCTCGATCAGCGCCTCATCGATTCGATCCGTCACCGTCGGCACCAGCACATCGGCTGTCCTCATCGCGGCCACGATCTCATCGCGGGAGCGCGGGGCGTCGTCGGTATTGAGCTCGGCTTCGAATAGCTCGCGCATGCGGGTTTCCACCGCGTCCGGCAGCTTGCGGGTAATATAGACCGTGGGTTTCTTCTTCGCCGTCATGCAGCTCTCTGTCTGGCTCCTTTTAGGAGGTCCTTAACCAAGTCGCGCGATATTCGGGTTCATCCAGGGCGTTTTCTACCAGACCCGTTGGCGAAGACAAACAAAACCTCGCACGGTCTGCGTGGCGCCTCATGGTCCTTCAGCCGGAACCACACCCATGCGTCGCGTTATTCTTCGTTCCTTTGCCGTTTTCATCCTCGCTTTCGTCACCTGTCTCTCCGCTTCGGCCATGGCTTACGCCCAAGGCGCGAAGGGGCCGAGCGGGCTGCCGCTGCCGCGTTTCGTCAGCCTGAAGTCCAAAAAGGTGAATATCCGAATCGGTCCAAGCACCGACTACGCCGTCTCCTGGATGTACATGAAGTCCGGCACACCCATGGAAATCATCCAGGAATACGAAAACTGGCGGCGCGTCCGCGATGCTGAGGGCACCGAAGGCTGGGTCAATCAGGCATTGCTATCCGGAGACCGCACGGCAGTCGCAGCCCCCTGGATGCGCGGCAAGGGCAAGGACATCTACGTGAACATGCGCCGGGATCCGCAGAGCAGCGCCGCCATCATCGCCAAGCTGGAACCCGGCGTCTTTCTGAAGGTGGAGGAATGCAACGGCGATTGGTGCCGCGCGGAAGCCAACGGCACCGAAGGCTGGGTTCCCCAAGCCGAGATCTGGGGCGCCTACCCGGGCGAAGCCTTCAAATAAGGCCTTCCTTCCGGGCCGCCTCCAAGAGCGACGCCATCGGCCGCGGACCGATCTGCTGGATGCAGATTGCAGCTGCAAGGCAGCCGAGCTTGCCGCAAAGTTCCAGCGAACGGCCCTGGGTGTAACCGAACAGGAAGCCGGCGGCGAAGAGATCGCCCGCTCCGGTCGTATCGACCAGTTCCCTGATCGGATAGGCCGAGACCTTCACCCGTTCATCATCGCGAACGATGATCGCGCCTTCTTCACTAAGCGTCACAGCCGCGAGCTTGCAGTCGCGGGCGATGTTTTCCAGCGCCAGTTCGAAGTCTTCGGTCTCGTAGAGCGAGAGCGCTTCCTGTTTGTTGGCGAAGACGATGTCGACCGTGCCGGAACGCATGAGATCGAGGAACTCCGCGCGATAACGGCCGACGCAGAACGGATCCGAAAGCGTCATGGAGACTTCCCGGCCATTTGCGTGAGCAATCCTTGCGGCTTCGCGAATCGCTTCCTTGGCCCGCGGCGGATCCCAAAGATATCCTTCAAAATAGGTCACCTTCGCTTCGGCGACGACATCGGCTTCGACATGTTCAGGGCCGAGGTCAACACAGGCGCCGAGATAGGTATTCATCGAGCGCTCGCCATCCGGCGTGACGAAGATCATCGAACGAGCCGTCGGCGGATTGGTACCCTCCGGCGTCGTCTGGTAATAGACTCCCTGAGCGCGGATATCGTGCTGGAAGATATGGCCGAGCTGGTCTTCCGCGACCTTGCCGAAATAGGCTGCCTTGCCACCGAACCCTGCAATGCCAGCCGCCGTGTTACCAGCCGACCCGCCCGAAGCCTCGACCGCCGGACCCATCTTCGAATAAAGAAGTTCGGCCCGTTCGGCATCGATCAGGTTCATAGCCCCCTTGATGATCGAATTCTCGCTCAGGAAACTGTCTTCACAGCGGGCGAGGATATCAACGATGGCATTACCGATGGTCAGCACGTCGAACTTGGGCATACGGTCTTGGTCCTTCTTGCAGATTTTGCGCGGAAAGCGGTAGTCGGCTTTTCAGGCGATTGGAAGAAGAAACAGTCGCAGCCCTTATAAAAACGGGACTTTGATCTGCGTCATGTCGCTGTCACGATTGAAGGCTATAGAAATAGCCATCCGATTGTGTGGCCGACCACGGATGAACTGGCGGCAGACATTCCGGAGCCTGGACGAGACCAGGAGGGAAAGCGGGGTATTGCCCCGCTTTTTTGTTTTTGCCCTGCGATAACGTCTCGACCAGCAAGGGCTCCTCTGCCGGAAACGCATTTGTCGCAGCTGCCCATATACGCTAGAGCGTAGGAAACCTCTGCGAAAGCCATGCTGCCTTGTCCTCCGTCTTTCTGAATGTCGTGCCCGTCTTCATCCTGATCCTGATCGGCTGGGTGACTGCCAAGACCGGCATTTTGAAGCAGGAAACCGGCGACGCGCTCGGTGAGTTCGTGTTCAAGATCGCGGTGCCGATGCTGATCTTCCGGACGCTTGCGGACGCGCATTTCGAAGGCGTTTCTCCGTTCCGGCTGTGGGCGGCCTATTTCCTCGGCGTTGCAGGCACCTGGACCGTCGGCCACCTTCTCGCCACGCGGCTTTTCCGCCGCGACGCCAAAGTCGGCGTCATTACGGGCATGTCCGCCTCGTTTGCCAACAATGTCTTCATCGGCCTGCCGCTGGTCGCCAATATCGTCGGCAAGGACGGGCTGGTGGCGATCTCTATTCTGCTCGCGATCCACCTGCCGCTGATGATGGTGGTCGGCACGATCCTGATGGAAGGGGCAGTCTCGAAAGTCGATGGAGGGAAAAAACGCTCCGTTGCCGAAATTCTCAAACAGGTCGGCTCCAATCTCGCCCGCAACCCGCTTGTGCTGGCGCTGGTGGTCGGGGTGAGCTTCAACTTCCTCGACCTGCATCTGCCGGTCGCGATCGCAATGGTCATCGATCATCTCTCGGCGGCAGCTGCGCCCGTGGCGTTGATTTCGATCGGCATGGCGCTGACGCAATATCCGATCCGCGGCGATATCGGGCTTTCGGGAACAGCGGCCATCCTGAAACTGCTCCTGCTGCCGGCGCTCGTCTTCCTGATGAGCTATCTGCTTGCCCTGCCGCATGACTGGGCGGCCGCCCTGGTGCTGACCTCTTCGGTGCCGACCGGGATCAATGCCTGGCTGATCGCGCAGCGCTTCCGCTCGGGCCACGGGCTGGCAGCCTCGGTCATCAGCATCACCACAGCCTTTGGAGTCGTTACCGTCAGCTTCTGGGCCTGGCTGCTGAGCTAAGCATCGTTAAGGAATCGAACTCGCACCGGAAACAAAAAATGCCCGGCTGATCAAGCCGGGCATTTTCGAATGGAGTTCGTCTGCACCGATCAGTTGGTGGCGGGAGGAGCAGCCGGAGCGGCATTCGGATCCGGAAGCGGCGCCGGGCTGTCGGACTGTTCACGCAGATAGGCGAGCAAGTTGGCGCGCTCGGTGTCGTTCTTGATGCCGGCAAAGCCCATAGCCGTACCCTTCACGTAAGCCTTGGGAGCAGCAAGGAAGTGATTGAGGTGCTCGAAAGTCCACTTCTCGGCACCGCCCTTGGAGAAATCCTTCATGGCGGCGGAATAGGCGAAGCCTTCATGCGAAGCGATCGGGCGATCGACAACGCCCCAAAGGCCAGGCCCGACCTTGTTCGCCCCGCCCTTTTCAACCGCATGACAGCTCTGACACTTCTTGAAAACAGCAGCGCCGGCGGCAGCATCGGCCTTGGCCATAAGCTGACCAACCGGAACGGCAGCCGGAGCAGCTTCGCCGCCACCTTCGCCAGCGGCAGGTTCTTCAGCCGCGACGATAGCAAAGCCTTCCTTCTCAGGTTCCGGCGCGTGGAATATCCCTTCCGAGGCAATCGACACCGACATCATGACGAAGACCGTTGCAAGCAGGGCGCCTGCCGCCATGTTTACGTAGGGGTTCATCCGCAACCGCTCCTTTGCAACCGCCTGTCACAAGGCGGGCCATCTTGAAATTGCGCGGAACCTATGTCTTTTGCATCATTGTTGCAACACGATAATCGTCCCGCGCTTGAGACTTTTTGACACTGTTTCACCGGGAATAGAAGGGTATCCCCCATGAAGAACTCGGCTTTTGACCGGACGCTGGTTCTCATCCCGGCGCGCATGGCCTCCACGCGGCTGCCGGGCAAACCTCTGGCTGATATTGCGGGCCTGCCAATGATCGTGCAGGTTGCAAAACGCGCCCAGGAAGCCGAAGCGGGGCGAATCATCGTCGCAGTGGACGACCAGACGGTTTACGATGTGGTGGCAGCCGCCGGCTTTGAAGTCGTCAGGACCCGCCAAGACCATCAATCCGGCTCGGACCGCATTTTCGAGGCCGTACAAAAAGCCGACCCGAATGCCGAAATGGATTTCATCATCAATGTCCAGGGTGATCTGCCGACGATAGAGCCCGAAGCGGTGCGCGCTTCGCTTCGTCCCCTCGACAATCCCTCGACCGATATTGCAACGCTCACCGTGGAAATCACCGAGGAGCATGAAAAGACCAATCCCAGTGTCGTAAAAGTCGTTGGGTCGCCGTTGTCGGAAACCCGACTGAGGGCGCTCTACTTTACCCGCGCCACGGCGCCTTATGGCAATGGGCCGCTTTACCATCACATCGGGCTCTACGCCTATCGCCGTGCGGCACTCGCGAAGTTTGTATCTCTCGGTCCTTCGGTGCTCGAAAAGCGTGAATCGCTCGAGCAATTGCGTGCCCTTGAAGCCGGCATGCGGATCGATGTCGAGATCGTTGACTCGGTCCCTCTCGGTGTCGATACTCCGGCCGACCTTGAAAAGGCGCGGGCGATCCTCTCGGCACGCGCCGCCTCCTGACGGATAACCCAATGAACGCAGTCACCAATCGCATCGCCTTCCAGGGCGACAACGGCGCCAATTCGGACATGGCCTGCCGGGATATGTTCCCGGCCATGGAGCCGCTTCCCTGCCCGACCTTCGAGGACGCCTTCCAGGCGCTCGAAAACGGGGAAGCCGATCTTGCGATGATCCCGATCGAGAATACGATCGCGGGACGCGTCGCCGACATCCATTATCTGCTGCCAGAATCCCGGCTTCATATCGTCGGCGAATATTTCATGCCGATCCGCTTCCAGCTGATGGTGCTGCCCGGCGTGAAGCGGGAGGAAATCCGCACCGTTCACAGCCATATTCACGCGCTCGGCCAATGCCGCAAGATCATCCGGGCGAACGGCTGGAAGGCAGTGGTTGCGGGCGACACCGCCGGTGCCGCGAAGCTGGTGTCCGAAAAGGGCGACCGCACCATGGCGGCGCTTGCCCCCCGGCTTGCAGCCGACCTTTACGGCCTTGAGATCATAGCGGAAAATGTCGAGGACACGGAAAACAACGTGACTCGTTTCGTCGTGCTGTCGCGCGACGAAAAATGGGTCCAGCGCAACGATCCGTCGGAAATCATCGTCACCACGTTCGTGTTCAATGTCCGCAACATTCCGGCCTCGCTCTACAAGGCAATGGGCGGCTTTGCGACCAACGGCATCAACATGACCAAGCTCGAAAGCTACCAGCTCGGCGGCAAGTTCGTGGCGACCCAGTTTTACGCGGATATCGAAGGCCACCCGGACGACCCGCCGGTGCGCCGGGCTCTGGAAGAGCTGCGATTCTTCTCGGAAAAGGTACGCATTCTCGGCACTTACAAGGGTCACCCCATGCGGGGAACTTTGAATAGGGAATAACGCAGGCAGAAGAAGACGGGGCAGCAGGTCGGCCCGCTGCCCCCGACCGGTTTCGTTACTGTCCCGTCATGGAATAGACGCGCAGGCGATGACCGTCCGGATCGGTCACGACGAAGGTGTAGCCGAAGTCCATCTGCACCGGCGTCTGAAGGACACGCAGACCACGGCCTGTCCAATCCGCATAAATCCGATCCACTTCGGCCGCATCCTCACGTTTGAAGCAGACTTCCATGCCGCCAACGCCGGAGGTCACGGCCGGTTCGGCCGTGTGCCGCGACCAGAGCCCGAACCGAAGACTGCCGGGAAGGACGAAAAGTGCGAATGTGGCGGACCGCTCCACTGGCTCGGTTCCGAACAGCGATTGATAGAAATCCGCGCTTTTCAGCGGGTTGTCGACGAAGAGGATGGTGAAATCAGGGTGGATCATGTCCGTGCTCCTTGGTTGGGACTGACAGAACACGTATCCCACCCTACTGTCAGATAATGGCAGTAGCGATCATTGAGGATTTGGAATTCCCTGCGCCAACCGCCACTCCTTCAGCAGCACCTGCCTGCGGCGCGGGTAACGCCTTTCCGTAGAACTGGCTGACGCAATGCGATCGGTGCGGAAGTGGCGAAACCCCTGCCTCAGCTCGCACCACGCGATCATCACCCTGACATTCTCGAAAAATCCGAGAGCGAAGGGCCAGACCGCGCGATGAGTGAGCACGCCCTTCTCGTCTTCATAGGCGAGTTCAAGGATATGTTCGGCCCGGATCGCCCTGCGGAGGAGGGTCAGATCGGCCTTGTCCTCCTGCCGGCGCGGCGCGCCGACGAGAAGCGGCGAGGTGTCGAGTTCTTCCTTCAGCTCCGGCGGCAGGACCGCAGCGATCTTGGCAAGCGCATCGACGGCGCCGGCCGCAAGCCGTGTATCGGCCGTCTTGGCGACCCAGCGTGAGCCGAGCACCAGCGCCTCGACCTCCTCTTCGGTGAACATCATCGGCGGCAGCATGAAACCCGGCCGCAGCACATAACCGACGCCCGCCTCACCTTCGATGAAGGCACCCTGTGCCTGGAGGCTGGCGATATCCCGGTAAAGGGTGCGAAGGCTGACGCCGGTTTCGGCAGCGAGCTTGGCACCGCTGACAGGTTGCCGGTAGCGCCGGAGCGTCTGGAGAAGGGCCAGCAGGCGCTCCGAGCGAGCGACGGTCATGAGATTTGAATCCTCCAGCCCCCGCTTAGGCTCAGGGCGTTCCTCGCTGCAATCGATTCGCCGGATCGATTGCTCAGGCTGCGCCTGACCGCTCGCCACCCCACTCGATCCAGTCGCGTAGCAGCCGATGGGCTATCGCGCCTTCGACCGGCGCGAAATAGGGACTGCCAGGACCGGCATTCAGCATGACAGCCGCTTCCGCCCGCCCAAACCAGCGGACGTCCTGCATTTCCTGGGTATCGATCTTGATCTCAACCGATCTGGCTTCGGCATAACATCCGATCATCAGCGAATGAGGCATAGGCCAGGGCTGCGACGCATGGTAGCGGACACGGCCGATCTCGATTCCCGCCTCTTCAAAGGTCTCGCGGCGCACGGCATTCTCGATCGTCTCACCAGGCTCGACGAAGCCTGCCAGGCAGGAATACATGCCTTCCTGAAAATGGTGGCTGCGGCCCAGCAGGCAACGATCCCGCTCCACATCGATGGTCAGCATGATGACAACCGGATCGGTCCGCGGAAACATCATGTGTTCGCATTTCGTGCAGACGCGCTTGTAGCCGCCGATCTTCATCTCTGTTGGCGAGCCGCACTTGCCGCAGAAAAGATTGGCGGCATTCCAATTGAGAAGCGCGACGGCCTGCGCGACTTCCCCCAGCAGCTCACCTTGAATAAGGGAATCGCGGAAAAGCGCCCGCGCCTCCGTCGGTTTGTAATGACTTGCCAGCTCTTCCGCTGGAATGAGGACCGGCACCGCAATCCGGGGCTCCCCGTTTTCCTTGTAGCCGAGCAGGACCGCGGCATCGAAATCGGGCTTCAGTTCCGCAAGCTCGTAGGCCGAAAACAGCGGATCGAGGATCTGGCCGTCATGCTTGAGGATCAGCCGGCTGCCGCTGAAGGCGAGAATATGCGTACCCTCGACGGCCAGCGCCTTTTCCACGCAATCATCCGCACGATATTCCGCCTGCCTGTCGAGCTTGTTGCCGGAAAAGGCCGTGAGCTCGCTTGGCTCCGGGTGGGGTGCATCGGTATCGAAAAGGGTAGCGGTCATGAAAGGGCTTCAACCAGTTTCTTGATGAGGTTCTGCTTCTGTGGTTGTTCGTAGGGCGTCGCCTGGCCAAAACCCCAGATGGGGCCTGGCCAATTTGGATCGCCTTCGAAGCGGGCGATGACGTGGACATGCAGCTGGCGCACGATGTTGCCGAGGGCGCCGACATTGATCTTGGTTGCCCCTGTGACCTGCTTGAAAGCCGCCGCCACGCGATTGATCTCGGCGGAAAGGAGAGCCTGATCGGAGGGGGAGAGGTCGAAGATCTCGCTCATTCCGTTTCTCTCAGGCACCATGACCAGCCAGGGCCAGCGGCTGTCGTTCTGGAGACGCAACTGGCAGAGGTCCAGCTTTTTCACAAGCTCGGAATCCCTCTCGATTCGTCCGTCCAGTTCGAATGCGCCCAAGCTTTCCTCCCGTCGTGTTTTCTGTTCGATAGCAGTTTTTTACAGGTCTGGCTTGCATTTGGAAGCGTTATTGACGATATGTGCGGCGGGAGGTTGGTGGTGGACGAGCCACTCGCCAACCGGGTCAGGTCCGGAAGGAAGCAGCCCTAACGAGCCCGGCACGGGTCGCCGTGCCAGCCTCCCACCCTTGCTTTCAACAGCATCTTGGTCAAAATCCGGTCCGGTCAAGTGGCCGGCCGCGGCCCGCCAGGATTGTGAGGACTCGATTGAGCGATACCGGGCCGACATCGAACAGCACTACAACTGGTAGCGGCTACCGGGTGCTTGCCCGCAAATACCGTCCGAAGGATTTCTCCGACCTGATGGTCGGGCAAGAGCCAATGGTGAGAACCCTCACCAATGCATTCGAGACCGGCCGCATCGCCCAGGCCTATATGCTGACCGGCGTTCGCGGGGTGGGCAAGACGACCACAGCCCGCATCCTTGCCCGTGCGCTGAACTACAAGACGCCCGAGATCGATAAACCGACGATCGACCTCCGCATCCCCGGCGATCACTGCCAGGCGATCATGGAAGGCCGGCATGTCGACGTCATCGAGATGGACGCGGCCTCCCATACCGGCATCGACGATATAAGAGAGATCATCGAGCAGGTGCGGTACCGTCCCGTCTCGGCGCGCTACAAAGTCTATATCATCGACGAAGTGCACATGCTTTCGACGCAGGCCTTCAACGGCCTCCTGAAGACGCTCGAAGAGCCGCCGGAGCATGTGAAATTCATCTTCGCGACGACAGAGATCCGCAAGGTTCCGATCACCGTCCTCTCCCGCTGCCAACGATTCGACCTGCGCCGCATCAGTGCGGCCGATCTTGTGGGCCTGTTCACAACGATCCTCGAAAAGGAAGGCATTCCGGCGGAGCAGGAAGCCTTGTCGATGATCGCGCGAGCCGCCGAAGGTTCGGCGCGCGACGGCCTGTCGCTGCTCGACCAGGCAATCGCGCATGGCGGCGGCAGTGTCCTCGCCGACACCGTGCGGGGCATGCTCGGGCTCGCCGACCGGGCCCGCATCGTCGATCTGTTCGAACATATCGTGCGGGGCGATGTCACGGCTGCGCTTTCAGAATTCGGTGCGCAATACGAGGCCGGCGCCAATCCGGTGGTGGTGCTGACCGATCTTGCCGACTTCACCCATCTCGTCACCCGTTTCAAATACATTCCCGATGCGGCCGACGATCCGTCGCTGAGCGAAGTGGAACGCCTGCGCGGCCGGGAATTCGCCGAGAGCGTTGCCGTAAGCACGCTGTCGCGCATCTGGCAGATGCTGCTCAAAGGCATTCCGGAGGCAGAGAATTCTTCGCGGCCATCAGGTGCCGCCGAAATGGTCCTGATCCGTCTGACCCATGCGGCTCATCTGCCCTCACCGGAAGATGCCGCGCGAAGGCTCTCAGATCTGTCCGGCGGCGACGGCCAGCGCTCCGCACCCTCACCGAACGGCGGGGGACGGGCGGCCTCGCCGTCCCAGCCTCCGGTCAATGCACGCGGCACCGAGATGTCGACGCCCCGCGTCCCTGCTGGAGGACCGACAGCAATGCTGCGTGCCGTTCCTTCACCGGAAACCGCACAGGAACCACTGGAGCACCCCGCACTCCAAGCGGCGGCCGAACCCCAGCCGGAGCCCAAGGTTCACGTGCGGTCGCTGGAAGACATCGGCGACCTCTGCGCCAAAAATCGCGAACCCGTATTGCGCGCCCGCATCCGGCAGTCCGTCCATCTGGTCAAGCTCGAGCCGGGGCGGCTCGAAATCAACCTTGAACCCGATGCGCCCAAATCCATCGTCAACGACCTTACGTCGAAGCTCCGGGAATGGACCGGGATCACCTGGTGGGTGACACTCTCCAATGAGCGCGGCGCCCCGACGCTGGCTCAAGCAGAAGAACAGGCCAAGGAGCAGCGCAAGACCGATGCCCGAGCCGATCCGGACGTGGCGGCCATTCTTGCGCAATTCCCGGGAGCCAGGATCATCGACGTCCGTATCCGGGCGGAGGAAGAAGAAGACGAGGCGGCAGAAATTGCTGCACCGGCAGCCGCGGAATCCGAAGAGGGCGACATCCTGCCCGGCGATGACATCGAATTGTAAAAGAAGAGGATTTTCGACATGCGCGACATCATGGGCATGATGGGCAAAGTCAAGGAAATGCAGGCCAAGATGGAACAGATGCAGGCGGATATCGCCGCGCTGGACGTCGAAGGCACATCCGGCGGCGGCCTGGTGACCGTCCGGCTGAACGGCAAGGGCGAAATGCTCGGCTTGAAGATCGATCCATCGCTCTTCAAGGAAGAAGAGGTCGAAATCCTGGAAGACCTGATCGTCGCGGCCCACAAGACCGCAAAGGAGCGCGCCGAGGCGATCGCTGCCGAAAAAACGAAGGAACTGACTGCCGGCCTGCCGATCCCGCCCGGCTTCAAGATGCCGTTCTGATCCGTCTAGAAGGGAATTGGGAGGTTCCGATGACGCTTACATCGCTTCTGGTTTTTGCAGCAGCGCTTTTCGTTGCCGCCGGTTCGCCCGGGCCGAGCATCGCTGCGCTTGTCGCCCGCGTACTTTCCAAAGGCTACCGCGACGTGCTGCCTTTCCTGACCGCCATGTGGATCGGTGAAGCGGTATGGCTTTCCTTTGCAGTCGCAGGCCTCGCCGCCATTGCCGAGAGTTTTCACCTCGTCTTCGTCGCGATCAAGTGGCTCGGGGTCATCTACCTGCTCTATCTCGCCTGGAAGATGTGGGTCGCAGAGCCTGCCGGTTCCGACAAGGAACTGCCGGAAAGCCGATCGGCGCTGAAGATGTTTCTGACCGGGCTGACGCTCACGCTCGGCAATCCGAAGATCATGATGTTCTATGTGGCGCTGCTGCCCTCGATCATAGACCTTGGAGGCGTGACGCTTGCCGGTTGGCTGGAGCTGATTGCCGCGATGTTTGTCGTGCTGGTCGTTGTCGATCTTGCATGGGTTCTGCTTGCCGCCAAGGCCCGGCAATTCCTGAAAAGTCCGCGCGCCGTGAAGATCGCCAACCGCATTTCGGCCGGGACGATGGCGGGTGCGGCCGCAGCAATCGCCACGCGCTAAGCCTCGAAGGTCGGCCTCCACCGGTGGCCTATGGGAGCTGAGAGGAAACGAGCTCGTTCCGCGTCCGAGAGGCTTCTGCCGACGGCCGCTAGCATTTCCGGGATGGTGACGCGCTCGCCGGCATAACGTTCGTGGCGGACGGGATCGCCTCGCGAAACCATGCCGGGTACGATCACACGGCAATAGATGCCTGGGCGGCCGGCTCTGGTATAGGCCTTCACGAATGTCGGGTCGCCCATCTTCACCGCAAGCGTGTTACAGGGCGAGCGGGCGCAACTTGCCTCAAGCACGACCTCGCCCACATGAAAGCGGTCGCCGGCGGCAACGTCCCGGTTATCGAGGCCGTCGATGATCAGGTTCTCGCCAAACGTGCCCGGCAGAAGATCGCGGCCGAGCTCTTGAGCCCACCAGTCCAGGGTCAGCGAACCTTCGAGCAGCACCGCCTGATCCTCGCCACCGTGATGTCTGGTGTTGCAAACGGCATCGCCGACCAGGCCGAGCCTGTCGATCATGACGGCAGAGTTGACGGCGGCCTTGTAGATGCCGGTCTTAAAGCTCTTACCGGGCAGCTTTTCGGGGTGGCCGAGACAGATGGCGAGAAGTTTCATGCAGGCATCCCTTCCGCGATTCCGTTTCGGAAGCATATGGGCTAAAGGGAAAATATGGCAAAGCGAGTCACTGGTCCCGAAATCGAAAAACTCATCCAGCTTCTGGCAAAGGTTCCGGGGCTGGGGCCGCGCTCGGCACGACGGGCGGCGCTGCACCTCATCAAGAAGAAAGAGCAAATCCTCGGGCCGCTTTCCCACGCCATGGGTGAAGCATATGACAAGGTGAAGATCTGCTCGCGCTGCGGCAATGTGGACACGGTCGACCCCTGCACCGTCTGCACCGATGTCAGCCGCGACCAATCCCTGCTGATCGTCGTGGAGGATGTTTCCGACCTCTGGGCGCTGGAGCGGGCGGGCGCAATGAATGCCGCCTATCACGTGCTCGGCGGCACGCTCTCGCCGCTCGACGGCATCGGGCCTGACGACCTCAATATCCGCGGGCTGATCGACCGGGTGAACGAGGGTACGATTCGCGAAATCATCATCGCGGTCAACGCGACGGTCGAAGGCCAGACGACGGCGCATTATATCACCGACCAGCTTTCCGGCATCGAGGTGAAGATCACCCGGCTTGCTCATGGCGTGCCGGTCGGTGGCGAACTCGACTATCTCGACGAGGGAACGCTGACGGCGGCCTTGAGGGCGAGGACGGTGATATAGCGTTGAAGAGGATGATGATGAGCAAGCGTACCGTCGAGCGAGCGATCGCATTGGTTTTCGCCATGATCGTGGCCCTCCTCTCCGTCCCCGCACTCGCCCAGAACCGCCCCGATGTTGAAAAACAGTTCCAGGGATGGATTGTCGGCGATCTGGGACCGGCAGCCAAAAAAGCCGGTATCTCCGAAAAGACGCTGAGGGCAGCGTTTCAGGGCGTCACGCTCAACTGGGATCTGCCTGACCTCGTGCCTCCCGGTACAACTCCGCCGAAGCACCAGGACCAAACTCAGGCGGAGTTTTCCTCGCCTGGCGCCTATTTCTCGGAGAAACGATTGCAGGGACTGGCCGCCACAGGCCGAGGCCTCGCCTCCACTCATGCGGCGGTGCTGAAGAAGATCGAAGCGACCTATGGCGTTCCCGGAGAGATCGTCGTCGCCATCTGGGGCCGCGAATCCGGCTTCGGAAGGGCGAAACTGCCCTATTCCGCCGTTCAGGTTCTTGCAACCAAAGCCTTCATGTCCACCCGCAAGGAGATGTTCCGCGACGAACTGATCGCCGCGCTGAAGATGATCGAACGGGGCGATGTCGATGCCGCGACCATGAAGGGCTCGTGGGCCGGCGCACTCGGTCAGCCGCAGTTCATGCCTTCCAGCTATCTGAAATACGCCGTCGATTTCGACAGGGACGGCCATCCGGACATCTGGAATTCCGTGCCGGATTCCCTCGCCTCGATCGCCCACTATCTCCAGAAGGAAGGATGGAGCCGAGGCCGTGACTGGGGTTTCGAGGTGACCATCCCCGAACGAGTCTCGTGCGCCCAGGAAGGCCCGGATCTCGCCAAGCCCATTTCGCAATGGGCCGCAACGGGAATTACCCGCATTTCGGGGAAAGACTTCCCCGCCGCTGATCTGAAAGCCTCCGGCATGATGCTCGTACCGGCCGGTCGGCACGGACCGGAATTTATCGTGACCCCGAATTTCTACGTGCTGAAGGAGTACAACAACTCCGATCTCTATGCGCTATTCATCGGCAATCTTGCCGACCGGATCGCCTCGGGGGCCGGCCCCTTCGCGGCACAATGGGACGACATAGGCAAGATGTTGCGTTCGGACGTGCTCGCCATGCAGAAGGCGCTGGTCGCCAAAGGCTATGACGTCGGCAATGTGGACGGTCTGCCCGGTTACAAGACCCGCCGTTCGCTCGGCGACTGGCAGGTGAAGAACGGCCTCGCCCCCACCTGCTACCCGCACCCGTCGCTCAAAGGCAAAATCCGCTAGAGGTTTCGTTTCAGGCCTTCGTGGCTGGCGACAAAGCCAAGTTTTTCGTAGAAGCGGATGGCATCCGGCCGCGCCTTGTCCGAGGTGAGTTGCACCAGCTTGCAGCCGCGTTCCCGAGCCATTTCCACCGCCCACTCGATGAATTGCGAGCCGAGCCCGCTGCCTCGCTCCCCGACCGAGATGCGCACGCTTTCAATCTGGCCGCGCCACATGCCGGTGCGGGACAGGCCCGGAATGAAGGAGAGCTGCAGGCAGCCGATCACCTGATCCGCTGAATCCACCGCGACCGCCAGAAGCTGGTTCTCATCGGCATCGATCGCCGCAAAGGCACGCTCATAGCGCGGATCGGTCGGGTGAGAGAGGATCTCCCGCGATTGCCCGAGCGGGTCGTCTGCCAGCAACGCGACGATAGCGGGAAGATCAAAATGGCGGGCTTTTCTGAAAAGGAACATGGTGGGCCGGTTAATGATGCAGGTCGGGGGGTGACTTGTGAAATACGTCGTCGTCCGGCGGAATCGTCTGCCGTTCGATCAGGCGATGGACGCGCGGGCCTTCTTTTTCGTGATGGAGCGCGCGGATCGCGTCCCAAACCTCGGCATCCGCCTGCGTGCGCCGCTGGTTGTGCCGCACGTAATCGGCCCAGGTCGCCGTATGGTAGGTCTCGGTCCAGATCTCCGGATGCTCGAGGTCGCGCATCAGGGCCCATTGCCGGGCGCCGTCGCGAATGCGGATCCGCCGCCTGCGTGACATCAGGGCAAGGAATTCCGGCACATCCTCGTCAGCGATGATGTAATCGATCAGCGACACGATCGGGCCGCTGCGAGGCTGCAGGTCGAGCCTCAATAGAGGCTCGTTGAACCGGTTGAGCGGATCGAGATTGAGGTCGCTGAGCTGCGGCAGGGGCGCTCGCATGCCGATCGCCGCACCGAGCAGCATCGCGAGGCTCGACAATGATAAAGCAACCGATACGTCAAAGCCTTCCGAGAGGATGCCCCATAGCCAACTGCCCCCGGCGATGCCGCCAAAGGCGGCCGTCTGGTAGAAGGAGAGCGCCCTGCCGACGACCCAGCGCGGCGTCGAGAGCTGCACCGTCGTGTTGAACAACGAGAGCGCCATGACCCAACAAGCACCGGGAACAAGAAGCACCGCAGTGCTGAGCCAGGTATTGGTGCTGAGCGCGAGAATGGCGGCGCTTGCGGCAAACCCCAGAAAGGAGAGGCGTACGATCGACTCGCTCGACAGTTTCTCGCGCAGCCTCGAGTTGCCCATCGCCCCAGCGATCGCCCCGACCCCGAAAGCACCCAGCATGACGCCGTAGGTGAGCGGGCCTCCCGCCACCAGATCGCGCGCCACAATCGGCAGAAGGGCGAGAATGGCGCTCGCCGAAAGGCCGAAGACCAGTCCCCGGAACAGGACGTTGAGGATGTTCGGCGACATCGCCACATAACCGAGCCCCGCCGAAAGCGCACGCAGCAACGTTTCCCGCGGCAGGGCATTGTCGCGGACAGGGGGCTTCCAACGAAAGAGCGCGTAGATCAGCGCGAAATAGCTGCATGCATTGACGGCGAAGGCGGCGGCGGCGCCTGCCGCTGCAACGATCGCGCCGCCAATGGCCGGGCCAAGGCTGCGGGTGATGTTGAAGCCCACGCTATTGATCGTCACGGCCGCAGGCAGCACCTCGCGGGGGACCATGTCGCCGACCGATGCCTGCCAGGAAGGGTTATTGAGCGCTACTCCGCAGCCGAGCAGGAAGGTAAACGCCAGGAGCAGCCAGGGCGTCAGCAGGTCGAAATAGGCACAGAGCGTGAGTATGACCGAAACCACGAGCATGAAGATCTGCGCCGTCAGCATCAGGTTGCGCCGATTGAAGTTATCGGCGAGAGCACCCGCGATCAGGGAGAAAAGCATGATCGGCAAGGCCGTCGAGGCCTGAACCAATGCGACCATATCCTGCGAATGGGAAATCGAGGTCATCATCCAGGCGGCGCCGACGGCCTGGATCAGCCCTCCGAAATTGGAGGCCAGGCTTGCTATCCAGATGGTCCTGAAGGTCTCGTGCCTGAAGGGTGCCAAGGTCGATATCCGGTCAGGCAATTTCCGTCCTCGTTTTTACTGCGTCGTCACGCAACCGTTATAGACGGGGCATATTCAAATTCCAGCAGCCAGGGGCAAAGAAACAGGCGACTCTTGCAATCCAGGGCATGAGGGCGTATATGCAGGCCATATTCTTGATCGTCCGATGAAGAGTGGGCCCGACCGGACCCGCTCTTTTTTGTTAGGCGGTCGGTTCAACCCGAATCCCGGCCAGGCCGGATTCGGCAATGATGCCGGAGAGCTTATGCCGCAAACCGAACACGAGCCGCGGCTCATCATCGAGACCGGGCTCGACCTCAGGATCGCCGAAATCATCGAGCCCGTGCTGATTTCCATGGATTTCCGGCTGGTTCGCGTTCGCCTGCTGAACCAGAACGGCCTGACGCTGCAGATCATGGCCGAGCGCAATGACGGGACCATGGATGTCGAGGGCTGCGAGGCCGTGTCCATGGCGATTTCGCCGGTCCTAGATGTGGAAGATCCGATCGATAAAGCGTATCATCTCGAAGTGTCCTCGCCGGGCATCGACCGCCCGATGGTCCGGAAATCGGATTTCACCCATTGGAAGGGCCATCTGGTCAAATGCGAAACGTCGATCATGATCGACAACCGCAAGCGGTTCCGCGGCAGGATCACGGAAGCGGACACGGAAGGGTTCACCCTCGAGCGGGACCAGGTCGCCTATGGCGAGGAACCGCGGGTGATAATCCCGTTTTCGGCACTGGCTGAGGCAAAGCTCATTCTGACCGACGATCTGATCCGCGACGCCCTTAAGGCAGACAAGCTTGCCAAAACTCAGGCAGCGAACCAGAACGACGAAGACGACGAATAACAGAAAAGATTAAGGGGCCTCGAGGAGAGGCCATACCTTTCGACCTACGGAGACCAACGACAATGGCAGTGAGTGCGAACCGGCTTGAACTTCTGCAGATCGCGGATGCAGTGGCGCGCGAAAAGGTCATCGACCGCGAAATCGTGCTGGCCGCGATGGCCGACGCCATCCAGAAGGCTGCCCGCTCCCGTTACGGCTCGGAAACAAATATCCGCGCCGACATCAACTCCAAGACCGGCGAAATCCGTCTGCAGCGCCTCTTGGAGGTGGTCGAGGCCGCTGAAGATTACGGCACGCAGATCCCGCTGGCACTGGCCCGCGACCGCAATCCAGATGCCAAGATCGGCGACTTCATTGCCGACCCGCTGCCGCCGATGGATTTCGGCCGCATCGCCGCGCAGTCGGCAAAGCAGGTTATCGTCCAGAAGGTTCGCGAAGCCGAGCGCGATCGGCAGTTCGACGAATTCAAGGACCGTGTCGGCGAAATCGTCAACGGCACCGTCAAGCGCGTCGAATACGGCAACGTCATCGTCGACCTCGGCCGTGGCGAGGGCATTATCCGCCGCGACGAAATGATCCCGCGAGAGAACATGCGCTACGGCGATCGCGTCCGCGCCTATGTCTACGACGTGCGCCGCGAGCAGCGCGGCCCGCAGATCTTCCTGTCGCGCACCCATCCGCAGTTCATGGTGAAGCTCTTCACCATGGAAGTGCCGGAAATCTACGACGGCATCATCCAGATCAAGTCGGTCGCCCGCGACCCCGGTTCTCGCGCCAAGATCGCCGTCATCTCGAACGACTCGTCGATCGATCCGGTCGGCGCCTGCGTCGGTATGCGCGGTTCGCGCGTCCAGGCCGTCGTCGGCGAATTGCAGGGCGAGAAGATCGACATCATTCCCTGGAGCCAGGATCCGGCGTCGTTCATCGTCAACGCGCTGCAGCCGGCCGAAGTCGCCAAGGTGGTTCTCGACGAGGATGCCGAGCGCATCGAAGTCGTGGTTCCGGACGAGCAGTTGTCGCTCGCCATCGGCCGCCGCGGCCAGAACGTCCGCCTCGCGTCGCAGCTTACCGGCTGGGACATCGACATCATGACCGAGCAGGAAGAGTCCGAACGCCGCCAGAAGGAATTCAACGAACGCTCCAACCTTTTCATGGAAGCGCTCGACGTGGACGAAATGATCGGCCAGGTGCTGGCGTCCGAAGGCTTCGCGCAGGTCGAGGAACTGGCTTATGTCGAGCTCGACGAAATTGCCTCCATCGAAGGTTTCGACGAAGACACGGCGACTGAAATCCAGACCCGCGCCCGGGAATATCTGGATCGCGTCGAGGCGGAGAACGATGCCAAGCGCAAGGAACTCGGCGTCTCCGACGAGTTGCGCCAGATCGACGGCCTGACGGCGCAGATGATGGTCGCCCTCGGCGAGGACGGCATCAAGACGATCGAGGATTTTGCCGGTTGTGCAGCCGACGATCTGGTCGGCTGGAGCGAACGCAAGGACGGCGAAACGAAGAAGTTCGAGGGCCTTTTCTCAAAGTTCGACGTTTCGCGGGTGGAAGCTGAAAACATGATCGTCCAGGCGCGTCTGCTGGCTGGCTGGATTACCGAAGAGGATCTTGCGCAGCAGCAGGAGGAGCAGGTCGAGGAGGCGGATACCGCCGAACAGGAATGATTCCGCTCGCAGGCGAGCCGGACAGCGACGATGACGGGCGGAGCGAGATTGTCGTGAATGACCGCACCTGCATCGTGACGCGCGAAAGCGGTTCGCCGGAGACGCTGATCCGCTTCGTTGCCGGCCCGGACGGGCGCGTCGTGCCCGACCTGAAGCGTCAGCTTCCGGGGCGCGGCTGCTGGGTCAAGGCTGACCGGGCTCTGGTTGACCGGGCGGTTCAGAAAAAGCTTTTCGCCCGGGCGCTGAAGACCGAGGCGAAAGCCGATGCCGATCTGGGTGCACTGGTGGACAGGCTGCTCGCAGCCGATCTTGTCGGCATGATGAACATGGCCCGCAAAGCGGGTCAGTTCGTTTCCGGCGCCATGAAGGTGGATGCCGCCGTCCGTGCGGGTGCCGCGCTTGCCGTCTTTCATGCGGCGGACGCTGCTGCCGATGGGGTGAGAAAGATAGATCAGGCCCGCAAGGCCTGGAAGCTCGGGACCAATGCCGAGGAAGATATTCCATCCTTTTCGCTCTTTACCGGAGCTGAATTGGACGAAGTGATGGGCCAGAATGCTTTTATCCATGCTTGCGCGCTTGCAGGGCAGGCGGGTGAGGGTGTAGTGAAGCGCGCAAACCTACTTGAACAGTACCGCACAGGCGGCCTGTCCCAAAAAAAGGATGTCGCCGACATGCCGAAGCAATGACGCGGTCACCGGCTTCAGCCGGACGCATAATCGAAATACATGAATTGAACGACAGGTTCTGATGGCTTTCATCTGTTCCTGTCCGAAGGAACAGGAACGGAATGACCGATAACAAAGACGACAAGACACTCGGCGTTAAGAAAACCCTTACACTGAAGCCAACGGGCGTAAGCCAGGGTACCGTGCGCCAAGACATGGGTCGCGGTCGCACAAAAGCCGTCGTGGTCGAGACGGTGAAACGCCGGCCGACCCGGCCGCTCGATGAGAAGCCGGTATTTGCGCCCGCAGCTCCGACGCCGAAACCTGTCGAAGCGGCACAGCCCGCGCCGCAGCCCGTCAATCCTCAGCCACGGATCCATCAACCCGCCCCTCAGGGTGGCCAGCGTCCGCTTCCCCAGCAAGGGCAACGCCCTTCGGCACCGCCGCCGCGTCAGCCGCAGCGTCCACAGGTGCTGCACGACCTCTCGGCAGGTGAAATGGAAGCCCGCCGCAGAGCGCTGGTTGAGGCCCAAGCCCGCGAAGTCGTGGAAGCCAAGCGTCGCGCCGAAGAAGACGAGCGCCGCCGGCTCGAAGATGAACGCCGTAGGGTCGAGGAGGCCGCCGAGGCCGCTCGCCGCGCAGCGGAAGCCGCGGCCGAACCCGCTAAGGAAGAGCCCGCCGCAGCTGCGGCTCCCGCCCCTGCGGTTGCCGAAAGGCCGGCAGAACGTGCCGCCACTCCGGCGGGTCGCCCGCAGGAGACGCGTCCATCGGCTCCCCGCCCATCTCCGGCGGCACCACCTGCAGGTCAGCCCGTCGTCGGTCGCGGCCGCAGGGCCGGCGAGGACGAAGAAGAGGAACGGGCTCCGGCTCGGGGCACTCCTGGCCGCGGCCGCGTTGCAGCGCCCGCACCAGCCAAAGTTCCTGCCCGACCGAAGGGCGAGGAAGACCGCCGCCGCGGCAAGTTGACGGTAACTACCGTCAGCGAGGACGACGAGGGCGGTGCTCGCGGTCGTTCGATGGCAGCCATGCGGCGCCGGCAGGAGAAATTCCGCCGCAGCCAGATGCAGGAACCGCGCGAAAAAGTCGTGCGCGAAGTCATTCTGCCTGAGACCATCACCATTCAGGAGCTGTCGCAGCGCATGTCCGAACGCGCCGTGGACGTCATCAAGTACCTGATGAAGGAAGGCCAGATGATGAAGCCGGGCGACGTCATCGACGCCGACCTTGCCGAACTCATCGCCGGCGAATTCGGCCACACCGTCAAACGCGTTTCGGAATCGGACGTCGAGGAAGGCATCTTCAACGTTGCAGACGACGAAGGCGAAATGGTTTCGCGCCCACCGGTGGTCACCATCATGGGTCACGTTGACCATGGCAAGACCTCGCTGCTCGACGCCATCCGTCACGCGAACGTGGTGGCAGGAGAGGCCGGCGGGATCACCCAGCATATCGGCGCTTACCAAGTCGAACAGAACGGCCAGAAGATCACGTTCATCGACACCCCCGGCCACGCCGCCTTTACAGCAATGCGTGCCCGTGGTGCGCAGGCGACCGACATCGCAATCCTCGTGGTTGCTGCCGACGACAGCGTGATGCCGCAGACGATCGAATCGATCAACCATGCCAAGGCGGCAGGCGTTCCGATCATCGTGGCGATCAACAAGGTGGACAAGCCAACGGCCGATCCGCAGAAGGTGCGCACGCAGCTTCTGCAGCACGAGGTTTTCGTGGAATCCATGGGTGGTGAGGTGCTCGATGTCGAAGTTTCGGCGAAGAACCACACCAACCTCGACAAGCTGCTTGAGGCGATCCTGCTGCAGGCCGAAATTCTCGATCTGAAGGCCAATCCGAACCGGACGGCCGAAGGTACGGTGATCGAAGCCCAGCTCGACCGCGGCCGCGGCTCCGTCGCAACGGTCCTCGTCCAGAAGGGTACTCTGAGACCCGGCCAGATCATCGTGGCCGGCGACCAGTGGGGTCGTGTCCGGGCGCTCGTCACCGACAAGGGCGAACACGTCAAGGAAGCCGGTCCTGCCATGCCTGTCGAAGTGCTTGGTCTTTCCGGCACGCCGGCGGCAGGCGACAAGTTCGCCGTCGTGGAGAACGAAGGCCGCGCCCGCGAGATTTCGGAATACCGCCAGCGTCTCGCCCGCGACAAGGCCGCGGCACGCCAGTCCGGCTCGCGCGGATCGCTCGAGCAGATGATGACGCAGCTGCAGGCCTCTGGCCTGAAGGAATTCCCGCTGGTCATCAAGGGCGACGTGCAGGGCTCTATCGAAGCGATCATTGGTGCGCTCGACAAGCTCGGCACGGACGAAGTCCGCGCCCGTGTCGTTCACTCGGGTGCAGGCGGGATCACCGAGTCGGATATCTCGCTTGCCGAGGCATCCAATGCGGCGATCATCGGCTTCAACGTCCGTGCCAACGCACAGGCGCGCGCCTTCGCCGAGCGTTCGGGCATCGAAATCCGCTACTACAACATCATCTATGATCTGGTGGATGACGTGAAGGCAGCGATGTCGGGCCTGCTGTCTCCGGAGCGTCGCGAGACCTTCCTCGGCAATGCCGAAATACTGGAGGTGTTCAACATCACCAAGGTCGGCAAGGTCGCTGGTTGCCGCGTCACCGAAGGCAAGGTCGAGCGCGGTGCGGGCGTCCGCCTCGTGCGCGACAACGTGGTCATTCACGAAGGCAAGCTCAAGACCCTCAAGCGCTTCAAGGACGAAGTGTCGGAAGTGCCGGTCGGTCAGGAGTGCGGTATGGCCTTCGAAAACTACGAAGACATTCGCGCCGGCGACGTCATCGAGTGCTTCCGCGTCGAGCACGTCACGCGCACCCTGTGACACTTGGCTACGAGCCTCAGCAACTTCAGGAGCCGTCCGTGATCTTCACGGGCGGCTTCTGGTATTTTGAGGATTCGGTACCGCATGAGGAACTGGGCGCGCAGGGCCGAGCTGCCGGCCTGACTTATAGAGAGCAGACGAAGGCAGGCCCACCACCGAGTCTTCTGCCGCAGCGACCTCTCCCTATGATGAGACTACAGATCGATACAGGCTGTTTACGGGGCCTGATACGCCGCCGCTGGATCAATCCTTTCAGAGATGCCAGTTCGAGCCCTTGACGGCACCGGCTGATGCTGTGGCAAAAATTTTCAGCTTCTATCGGAGCGCTCGTAACGGTAAGCAGGCCGTATCTGCATTTTCTGGCCTTTGAGGAGGACAACATGGCTGTTTCATTCGATCTGAGCGGCAAGACGGCAATCGTCACCGGCGCCAATACGGGGCTCGGACAGGCGATAGCCGTAGCGCTTGCTGGCGCAGGAGCGGACGTGGCGCTGGTGGGGCGGTCCTCGATGTCGGAGACTGAAGCGGCCATCGCCGCTGCCGGTGGCGGAAAAAGCTGCACCATCAAGGCGGACCTTTCGACGATCGAACCGGTTCAGGACGTGATCGACCAGACGATTGCCTGGACCGGCCGCGCCGATATTCTCATCAACAATGCCGGTATCATCCGACGGGCCGACGCAATCGATTTCAGCGAGGCCGACTGGGATGCGGTGATGGATGTGAATCTCAAAACCGTCTTCTTCCTCTCCCAGGCTTTCGCGCGTCGCCTGATCCGTGAAGGCAAGAGCGGCAAGATCATCAATATCGCTTCGCTACTCTCATTTCAGGGCGGCATTCGTATTCCCTCCTATACGGCCTCCAAGAGCGGCCTGGCCGGGCTGACGCGCCTGCTCGCCTGCGAATGGGCTGGCAAGGGCATCAACGTGAATGCGATCGCGCCTGGTTATTTCTCCACCAACAATACCGAAGCGCTTCGCAACGATCCCGATCGCAATTCGGCCATCCTCGGCCGCATCCCAGCAGGCCACTGGGGCCAGCCCGAAGAACTTGGCGGTGCGGCCGTTTTTCTGGCGTCGCCGGCTGCGGACTACGTCCATGGCGTGGTTCTGCCGGTCGATGGCGGCTGGCTGGCACGTTAAGGCATCCGCGCGGCCGCCGGGAGCAACCGGCGGACCAATAATCTCCCACTTAACGCCACCTACCCCGATGGGACAGCGGCCCACAGCGATTGCTGTCTCATCGGTCGCTGACGGCAATTGTGCCTCAGATGAATTTGATCGATTTTCTCAAGATTTATTAGTTGCCATTTCTAGTCATGTTTATTATCGGATAGCAGCATAATCGCGAAGTCAGGCGGCGGTGGTCGCCCGCTTCCGGTGTGCCATTTGTGGCGACGCCGATTCGCCCTCCGCCGATCGCGTTGTCGAACAGTCCGGAGTACCGCCTGCCATGCCTGTTACCCTGAAGCTCGCTTTTCACACGCGCCAGCCGAACAGGAGCCGGCTTCCCCTAACGCTGGCGATGCTGGTGCTGGCAGCTTCGACCGGCATGGCGCAAACTCCTGCCCCTGAGCCCCAGGCGCAGCCGGCACCTTCGCAGGCAACCACGACAGCGCCGCCGGTCCCCCAGGCGCCCGCGGATCCGGCAGCCGCAAGCCAGACCCCTCCAGTTCCCGCCATGCCGGCTTCCGAGGCCGGCGTGCCCGCCTCGCCTGCTAGTCAGGCACCCACCTCCGCCGGGACTGCGCCCGCCGCACCTGCTTCACAACAGCCGGTCGATATGCTCACCCAGCTCCTGGAGCCCGAACGCCGCCCGGACCTGCCTCATGACCTTTCTCCCTGGGGCATGTTCATGGCAGCTGACTGGGTGGTCAAAGGTGTGATGCTCGGCCTTGCCTTCGCCTCGCTGGTGACCTGGACCGTGTGGCTCGCCAAGACGCTGGAGCTTGCCGGAGCGCGTGCCCGTGCAGCCAGGACGCTGAAGACCATCCGCTCATCCCGCACGCTTTCTGAGGCGGTCAACGCAGCCGGGAGCCGTGGCGGCCCGGCCGCCCTCATGCTGCGTGCGGCAGCCGAGGAGATGGAGCTTTCCGAAGCCGCGCTGGACCACGTCCATGGCGAGGGCGTGAAGGAACGCGTGGGATCGGCACTGTCGCGCATCGAAGCCTATGCGGGCCGCCGCATGTCGCGCGGTACGGGCGTACTCGCGACGATCGGCTCCACTGCGCCGTTCGTCGGCCTCTTCGGCACCGTCTGGGGCATCATGAACTCCTTCATCGGCATTTCCCAGTCGAACACGACCAATCTCGCGGTCGTCGCACCGGGCATTGCCGAGGCCCTGCTCGCGACCGCGATCGGCCTCGTCGCCGCCATTCCGGCCGTGGTCATCTATAACGTCTTCGCCCGGTCCATCACGGGTTACCGTCAGCTTCTGGCGGATGCGGCGGCCGGCGTCGAACGGCTGGTCAGCCGCGATCTCGACTTTCGAAAAATCCCTCCGGGAGGCCGCAAGGTTCCCGTGTCGCTGGTGGCTGGAGGCTGATCGATCATGGCCGGCGGCATCCGCGAACATCACGGCGACGAGCTTTCCGAAAATCACGAGATCAACGTGACGCCGTTTATCGACGTCATGCTGGTTCTGCTGATCATCTTCATGGTGGCCGCCCCGCTCGCGACGGTCGACGTCAACGTCGATCTCCCGGCCTCCACAGCCAAGCCTGCCGAGCGCCCGGACGAACCGCTTTATCTGACGGTCAAGGAAGACCTTAGCCTCAACATCGGCAACGATGCGGTGGCACGCGAGCAGCTTGCTGCATCACTCGACCGGATGACGGAAGGCAACAAGGACACGCGCATCTTTCTGCGCGCCGACAAGGCGGTCGACTACGGCCAATTCATGGAGGTCATGAACCTGCTTCGCGATGCCGGCTATCTTAAGATCGCGCTGGTCGGTCTCGAAACCCTGCCGGCGCCACAAGCTCCGGCGGCTTCTCCGACCGGCGACGGGCAAGCGCCGGTCGCAGTTCCACAGGCGCAGCCCACCGCTCCCGCAGCGGGAGGCAATCCATGAGCCTCGTCGTCTCGCAGACAGGTCCTGGCGGACGCGTCGGCGAGCTGGCGCTCTGGGCTCTCGCCGGGCTGATCATGCTCACCGTGCATGTCGGCAGCGCAGCCTATCTGCTCAAGGAAGAGCCGGATGCGGCGGCCGACAACGCGCCGCCTGCTGCGATCATGATCGAGCTGGCGCCAGAGCCGGAAGCCGTCAAAACCGAAGAAGAACAGATTTCGCCGGATACTCGGGATCAAGAGATAGTCGAGAGCGAGCAGGTGGAGCCGGTCGAGGAACCTCAGCCCGAGCCCGAGCCAACGCCGGAACCAACCGTGGAACAGGCTCCGGAACCGGTCGAGCCTCCGCCGCAGGAGATTGCGGAGCCGGTTGAACCCGCGCCCCCCGAACCTGTGATCGAGGAACCTCTGCCGGAGCCACAGCCTACGCCCGAGGTTACCGAAACCATTCCCGAGCCGATCCCGGAGCCGGTCGAGGAGATCGACCCCATCGAGCAGCAGATGACCGCGGCGCTGGAAAATGTCGAAGTGCCTTTGCCAATGATGCGGCCCGAACCGCCTCCGGCCGAAAAACCGGAGGAGGCAAAGAAGCCTGAGCCGAAGAAAGAGCCAGTCAAGAAGGTTGAGAAGCCGAAGCGGCAGCAACAGCAGGCGCGTCAGGAGATGGCCGAGGCAAAGATTCAGGCCAAGGAGTCCGACCGGACGGCCGCGAGCCAAACCTCTACCGGCTCCATAGCGCCGTCAGTTTCTCCGGCGAAGTGGAAATCGCGCGTGCAGGCCAAGATCGCCAGAAATGCACGCAAGTGCCCGGGCAACAGCACGGGCAGCACCACCGTGCGTTTCAATTTCGATGGCGGCGGAGCTGTCACCAATGTCTCGGTATTGCGGTCATCTGGCGACGCGGCGATCGACAATTACATCGTTTCGGCCGTGCGGCGCGCTTCTCCGATCCCTGCTCCGCCGACCGGAGTGGCAAGTTATCTCGATCAGCCGCTGACCTGCGAATAACGATCGGCTATATGCGGAATATCCTTCGCTGATCTGATCCCGGATATTCCATAAATGCATATGCCTCTCAAAGACGCCCAAACGCTGGTTCAAACCGCCTTCGAAACCAATGGCGTTCTGCCCGAAACCGCGCGATCCGTCGCGCATGCGCTGGTGCAGGCGGAAGCGGCAGGGCAATATGGGCACGGGCTGCGCCGCGTACCCGCCTATATCGGTCAGGTCCGCAGCGGCAAGGTGGACGGCGGGGCACGATATGTCGCTTCCCGTCCCCGGCCAGCAGTGCTCACCGTCGATGCCGCGCTCGGTTATGCCTATCCGGCCTTCGACCTCGCCGTGGAGCGGCTCCCGGAGATAGCCAGAGAGCAAGGGATTGCCCTTGGCCTCATCCATCGCTCGCATCATGCCGGCGTGATGGCGCTGACGGTGGAACGTTTTGCCCTGCAAGGCCTCACAGCGCTGATGTTTGCCAATGCCCCCGCTTCCATGGCCGCCTGGGGCGGAAAGAAGCGGCTCTTCGGCACCAATCCGATCGCATTCGCGACGCCCGTCGCAAATGACGATCCGCTGGTCATCGATCTGGCGCTTTCCACCGTTGCGGCAGGCAAGATCATGGCTGCGCGGCAGAAAGGCGAGGCCATTCCCGAAGGCTGGGCTTTTGACGCCAAGGGCATTCCCACCACGGACCCGACTGAAGCATTAAAAGGCTTCATCGCACCGTCCGGAGGCGCCAAGGGAGCAGCGTTGGCACTGATGGTGGAAATCCTGGCTGCCGGGCTGACCGGATCGAGCTTTTCCTTCGAGGCGAGCTCGTTCATGGAAGAGAAGGGCTCACCGCCTTCTGTCGGCCAGATGCTTGTTGTCATCGACCCGGCCGCCGGAAGCGCATCGGCCGGAGAAAGGATCGCTGAACTGGCGAGAGAAATGGTCTCGGAAGAGGGCGTTCGCCTGCCAGGCCGTCGGGGCCAGAACGCCCGCCGCGAGGCGATTGAACACGGCCTTCATATCGATGATGAAGTCCTCGCCTCGATCACGTCGCTACTTTAGGCGCGAAAACGGCAAGCCGGAAGAGATCGAAGGAAGCGGGAGGCTGAAAATGAAAAAGCCTGGCGCGGGAGGAGGTGCGCCAGGCTTTAAACTTGATCGACAACTGGGAGGAGGAGGATGTTGTCGATCCGTACCAAGCGACACTGGGAGGAGGAGTGCGTCGCTCGATGACCAAAGATATAGGCTAATCGTTTAAGCGCGCCAAGTCATCTTGTTGCAATGCAGCAATGCGCATAGCGCAGAGCTGAGCATTTGCTCTTGTTCCAGATGGTCGCTCATGAACCCTGAAAGAAACCACTGCATTCCAAGCCTCTAGACATCGTAGCGCCGCTCTCGAAAACATGATGTATAGCGAATCGACGAAACGGAAAGGCGTACGGAGGCAGCAATGGCGGAAATTCGATATCACGAGGGAGATATTTCCCCGGCAGACGCGGCCCGTTATACGGGATCAATCGCTATCGACACGGAAACGCTGGGCCTCGTACCCCGCCGCGACCGCCTCTGCGTCGTACAACTCTCTCCCGGGGACGGTTCGGCAGACGTGATCCGCATAGCGGCCGGCCAGACGGAGGCGCCCCACCTCGTCGCCCTGCTCGCAGATCCGGTTCGCCAGAAGATCTTCCACTACGGCCGGTTCGATATCGCCGTTCTCTTCCAGACGTTCGGCGTCACGACAACACCCGTCTTCTGCACCAAGATCGCCTCCAGGCTGACGCGCACCTATACCGACCGGCATGGCTTGAAGGACAATCTCAAGGAACTGCTCGATATCGACGTTTCCAAGGCGCAGCAGCAATCCGACTGGGCCGCTGAGATATTGTCCGTGGCTCAACTCGAATATGCCGCATCCGACGTGCTGCATCTGCACGCACTGCGCGACAAGCTGAACGAGCGGCTCATCCGCGACAACCGAAGTGAACTGGCCAAAGCCTGCTTCGAATTCCTGCCGACGCGGGCCAAGCTGGATCTGCTGGGCTGGGAAGAAACGGATATCTTCGCGCATAGCTGATGGAGCAGCACGTTCCAGAACGCCGGCCGCAGCACGAGACCGGTCCTTATCTCGAGCCGCTGCGGCTGGCCATCCGCCGGGCGTTGGCCCCTCTTCCGTGGTGGCTTTCGGAATTCATACTGTTCGGGCTGAAACAGGCATGGGCGTGCCTCTTCGCCGCGATCATGCTTGGCCTGATCCTGTTGACGAAGCTCGCGTGGCAGCCCGAATGGCCGCTTCATCGTTACGACTTCCTCTTTCTTTCGGCCCTGGTAATCCAGGTTCTCTTCCTGCGCCTCAAGATGGAAAGCCTGGATGAGGCCAAGGTCATCCTGGTCTATCACCTCACCGGCACCGTCATGGAAATATTCAAGGTGCAGATGGGATCGTGGGCCTATCCGGAACCGTCGATCATCCAGATCGCCGGCGTGCCGCTGTTCTCCGGCTTCATGTACGCTTCGGTAGGCTCGTTCATGGCCAGGACGATCCGCGTATTCGACATGCGGTTCACGCGCTACCCGCCCATGTGGCAGACATATCTGCTCGCACTTGCGATCTACATCAACTTCTTCAGCCATCACTATCTGCCCGACATTCGGTACGTGCTTTTCGCAATGACGGTGATCGTCTTCCGACGGGTGAACATCCACTTCACGACCGACCGGACGACACTCCATATGCCGCTGGTCGCTGCCGCGTTCTTCTCATCGATCTTCCTGTGGTTGGCGGAAAATATCGGAACGATCACCGGCACATGGATCTACCCGACGCAGAAGGCCTGGCATGTGGTCTCGTTCGGAAAGCTCGGATCCTGGTATCTGCTTCTCTTCGTCAGCTTCGTTCTGGTAACCCTTGTCGTGAAGCCGCGGCCACCAGCAGAGCTGGAACAAACACCGGATCGGTAGCTTCTCGTTAACCCTCGGCAGCTATTTTTACCAACGGTGTATCTTCCAACGAGACCGGCCAATGTTGCTTCCCACCCAGCAGACCTATGGGCTTGCCGCGACCAACGTGATGCAGTCGATGCTCGAAAGCGTCGAGGAGCAGCGTAGGAAAGAGGAAGCGGAGCGCACGGGCAAGGAGCGGGACCCGATCGCCGAGGCGCGCATCAGCGCCAGCGAAGACGCCAAGCGCGCTAATGAAAAGATAGCTTCCGCCCTTTTCGGCGCCAGTCGGACAGATCCGAACGAACTGAAGATCGAACTTGTCGACCGCCTGGCTGCTAAGCTCGGTATCGACACCGAGGAGGCGCGCTCCTCCTACCGGCTCGGCAAGGCGCTGGAAGACGCGCTCAAATCCATGATGCCGGACGAGGTCAGCGAGCTTGCGGACTACCTGGGTCTCGACGACCTGGGTATCACCATGGATACTCTGCTCGCCGCGATCAAGAATCCCTATGGGGACGCCAACGCGCGATTGGTGGAAGGCCTGACACGAAAGGCCAATGGCGGCAAACTGGGCACAGAGGTCGAGAGGGTTGTTCAGCGTCTTGAGGATGTGGCGGACCCGAAGACGCTTGAAGAGCTGAAGCTCGGCCCCCAGGGTTACGATCCCACGCGGGTGGAGGACCAGGAAACCCGGGCAGAACGAGCGGAATACATCGAGGCAGCAGAGGCCGGCAAGAAGCTCGAGGACGTTCAGAAGGTCCAGGACCTCATCGAAGAGAAGAACGACAAGACTGCCGAAGAGCTCGATAGCGATGGCTCCCAGCCTGCTACGGGAACGGACGACACCACCCTGCTCGCCGTTTTTGCCGCCGCGGCGGAGCAGATCGCAAATTCCGATGTGGAAGATGCAGGGGAAAATTCCGCCGACGCGGAGAGCACCTCCACCACCGAAGCTCTGAAGGACGAGGCTCCCGCGAGTGAAATTGCGGCCGATGCGTCCCTCGAGGCTATCAGCGAGAAGACCCTCGAGACCTCCGCCGACATCCTGTCCATCCATATCGACGATATCGGCATTTACGAACTGTTGAAAAAGAAGTTGGCTGCGTGACCTTCAACTAATCCGTATTCCCCTCAATTGCATCAGTTAGGGTCATTTCATTCAGCACGCATGAATGAAATCGTCGAGTCGTTAGCAAAACGTTAACCCTTTAGCTCCAAACTGTCTTCCATATATCGGCATTGGAAACGCCATGAGGCGTTACGGTCGCAGCGCCGCTACGTTGCGAAAACACGAGAACCGCTTCGCCGAGCTGCCCTGTCGTCGCAATCAGACATGGAGGGGACGATGCTGCCTCCGGTTCGTGCCGCGTTAAGCTCATCCGTCGACTATCACGCGCCATCGCAACAGCCGTTGCAGCGCCAGCGGATCGACGTTGCCAACAGTTCCCCAAATATCGATCCGCCCGTCTCGGCACCTTTGTCCGGTGGCCGCCTGGACATCCTGTCGCTCTCGGCTCAACTTCAGCTCGCTCAGGGCTTTTCCGTCTTCGCCGAAACCATCGGCAAATTGATCAAGCTGCCCCGCCGCGAAGGGGAAGCTCTTCTCGATTATGCGCAACGCCTTTCCGAAGCCGTCAGGGCCATGAATCCCGCCGAGAGAGCGGCCCTGGAACGTATCCTTAATCAGCTCGTCAAAGGCGTCACGCTTCGCTTGCTGGCGGAAATTCTCAACAATCCTGCCGGACCGGACGCAGCGCGTTTCGCCATGCGGATGGAGGCTGCGCAGCTGCTCGACCGCGACCTCGCTGCCAGGGCGGTGGTGAGTTCCTATCGGCAGAACGCCGGTGTCGAACAGCCGCCAGGCCTGCTCCCGCAACAAACAGCTTCGGCACAGGTGCCTGCCGAACCTCCAGCATCCACATCAACGGCAGCGGAGGAACCACGGACAGCGCAGGATGACGCAAACGGCACCCTAGGCGCTGCCGAGGTTGCAGAGGCGGACATTTTACAAAGTTCGGAGGCGGACAGGCCGGAGGGACCCGCGCAGATCGCAGGGGAGCCCGACGCCGATGCGGCCGAAGTCCATGAGGGACTGGCTGCGCTTGCTTCCGAGACAGAGGAACTCCGGCAGCCCCCTGCGGACGGCGATAGCCTCGCCATCCATACGGACACCGGGATTGAACAGGAAATCCCGCTGGAGCCCGCCGAAGGCGATACGCCTGATCTTGCGACACCCTTTCCGGAAGAAGAAGCCGCAGTGTCGAGTGGCAGCCGGCGACCCGAAAGCCCTCAATCAAGCGCGCGGCCCGAAACCCTGGCGGACAGGCGGGGATCCGCGCCTGTCTTCTATGACGGCCCGGCGCTTGCCCGACTTTCCCAAAGAGATCCGAGGCAGCCAGTGCCCGCGGATACGCCTCGTAGCGACAGGACATCAACCGCAGTCGTGACAGGGTGGCTTGCCGAGGTCTTTGCTGAAGGCAATACCGATCTCCTGGAGCTTCTACCGCTTGCTGCCGAACCTTCTCCCGAACAACAGGCATTGGAGGAGCTGCTCGACAGCGAAATCCCAGGACAGTCTGCAGCCGAGGCGGACGAGACGGCCAGCGGGTTCCTGGCCGGACGGACAAACCGGACTTCCGATGTCCGGGAAGACGCTGCTCCTGCCGGCAGGCCGGCAGCCGCAGCTTCGAACGCCAGCACTCAAGCTGCCGATACGGCGGCAGATATCGCCGACCAAATGTCACTTCCATTGGTACAGCCACAGGTTTTCCGTGACGGCGTGCCGCTTCCCTACGTCCCTTATCCGCCGGAGGAACGCGAGCGGGATCCCGAAGAGCGAAAGACCCGAGCCGTATCGGCAACGGACGAGGATGCCGAGCAGCAGCATTCGCCGGGCGAACAGGCTTTCGAGGAAGATCATGCGACGGAAGATTCCGGCGAAGACGCTGAAGACAGTCCTCCCGGGGACGATGCCGAGGACGAAGGGCGAGCGAACGACTTTTACTGGCGTATGGCCGGTTGGGCCTGATCCTCGGATTCGTCCCAGGACGAGATGACAATTAATGGGCATAAAAAAGCCGCCGGACTTTCGATCCGGCGGCTTCTTATGTTCTAAGAGGCGTCGATTACTCGTTGTTGCCGCGGTTCTTCAGAGCCGCGCCGAGAATATCGCCAAGCGAAGCGCCGCTATCGGACGAACCGAACTGAGCAACGGCTTCCTTCTCTTCTGCGATCTCGAGAGCCTTGATCGACAGCATCACCTTGCGGTCCTTCTTGGACCAGTTGACGACGCGGGCGTCGAAAACCTGGCCGACCGAGAAACGCTCCGGACGCTGATCGTCGCGATCGCGTGCCAGGTCGTTGCGGCGGATGAAGGAGGTGATGTCTTCGTGGTTGACGAGCTTCACTTCGACGCCACCGTCGTTGACGGCGATGACTTCGCACGAAACGACAGCGTTCTTACGCAGTTCGCCGGAAGCGGCAGCTTCGCCGACCGCATCACGGCCGAGCTGCTTGATGCCGAGCGAGATGCGCTCCTTGTCCACGTCCACATCAAGAACGACAGCCTTGACGACGTCGCCCTTGTTGTACTCCTCGATAACCTGTTCGCCCGGACGGTTCCAGTCGAGGTCGGAGAGGTGAACCATGCCGTCGACATCGCCTTCGAGGCCGATGAACAGGCCGAATTCGGTCTTGTTCTTGACTTCGCCTTCAACTTCAGTGCCGGCCGGATGGCTGTAGGCGAATGCCTGCCACGGGTTTTCCAGCGTCTGCTTGAGGCCGAGCGAGATACGGCGCTTGGACGGATCGACTTCGAGAACGACAACGTCAACTTCCTGGCTCGTGGACAGGATCTTGCCGGGATGTACGTTCTTCTTGGTCCAAGACATTTCGGAAATGTGGATCAGGCCTTCGATGCCCGGCTCCAGCTCGACGAATGCGCCGTAGTCGGTGATGTTCGTGACGGTGCCGGAAATCTTCTTGCCGACCGGGTACTTGGCCGAGATGCCATCCCACGGATCCGACTCGAGCTGCTTCATGCCGAGCGAGATACGGTGGGTTTCCTGGTTGATGCGGATGATCTGAACCTTGACCTGCTGGCCGATGTTCAGGATTTCCGACGGATGGTTGACGCGGCGCCATGCCATGTCGGTGACGTGCAGCAGGCCGTCGATGCCGCCGAGGTCAACGAACGCACCGTAATCGGTGATGTTCTTGACGACGCCGTCAACAACCTGGCCTTCTTCGAGGTTCTGAACGATTTCAGAACGCTGCTCGGCACGCGACTCTTCGAGAACCGTGCGGCGCGAAACAACGATGTTGCCGCGGCGCTTGTCCATCTTGAGGATTTCGAAGGGCTGCGGGTTGTGCATCAGCGGGGTGACGTCGCGGATCGGACGGATGTCGACCTGCGAACGCGGCAGGAAGGCAACGGCGCCGTCGAGATCGACGGTGAAGCCACCCTTGACCTGGTTGAAGATGACGCCTTCGACACGTTCGCCAGCTTCGAACTTGGCTTCGAGCTTGACCCAGCTTTCTTCGCGGCGAGCCTTCTCACGGGAAAGAACCGCTTCGCCGAGAGCGTTTTCGATGCGCTCGACATAAACTTCGACTTCGTCGCCGACCTTCAGCGAACCGTCTTTGCCCTTGGCGCCAAATTCCTTCAGCGCGATGCGGCCTTCGACCTTGAGGCCGACGTCAACGACCGCAACATCCTTCTCGATCGCCGTCACAATGCCCTTGGCAACATAGCCTTCGGCCAGATCGGTCTTGGAAAAGGATTCTTCGAGGAGGGCTGCGAAGTCCTCCCGCGTGGGGTTAGATACTGCCATGAAATCTCCTAGAGTGCCTTGTTCTCAAGGCACATAAGCGCCGGGGGTTGGTGTTGTTCATGCCTGGGCATCAGGTCCGCCTCTCTGTTTCAAGAGGCAAATCCGGCGCGGGGACCGATCTCCAGACTTTCCGGTCTTTCAGGGACGAAGCCGGCCAAAGCCGGCTTGCATCGTCAATTCCTCTTCAGTGCGGCGTCGATGATGACCTTCGCTGCCTGAAACGCGGCCTCTATACTCATTTCCGAGGTATCAAGCAAGTGCGCATCCTCGGCAGGCCTCAGGGGGCTGTCAGCCCGGCCCATGTCGCGCTCGTCGCGTTTCTTTACGTCGACGAAGATTTCCGCGTAGTCGGCAGACTGGCCCCTGCCGACGATCTCGTCGTAACGGCGCCTGGCGCGCACTTCCGGGGAGGCTGTGACGTAAAACTTCACGGGCGCCTCGGGGCAGACGACGGTGCCGATATCGCGACCGTCGAGCACGGTTCCGGGATCCCGTCGCGAAAAAGCGCGCTGCGCCTCGACCAATGCCCGGCGGACAGCCGGCATCACGGCGATCTTCGACGCCGCCTCACCGATCGCATGGACAGACAATACATCGCGATCGAGACCGGCAAGTTCCACCTCGCGCGCCATCTTCTCCGCAATTTTCTCGTCGTCGAGCGGCAGGCCTGCATCGAGAAGCGCCTTGGCCGCGGCGCGGTAGGTCAGACCGGTGTCGAGGTGATGGAAGCCATAGGCGTCCGCAATCCGGCGGGACAGCGTCCCTTTTCCAGCGGCCGCGGGGCCGTCAATGGCGATGATCATTCCTGGCGTCAATTATTCCCACTCGTCTCTTGGCTTCAGGCGTTCCGCATGGCGCCGTACTGGCGAACCAGTTCCGCCATATCGCCCTGTCCGGGAATTTCATCAAGCCCCGCCGCCACGCCCTCGCGATCGGCGACGGGCCGGTTCTGGCTCACCTTCCACTTGCCTTCGATCTCGGCGATCTCTATCTCGACACCGACGATACCCTTGAGCTGAGCGCGGACGAAATCATCCGGCGCGTCGCTTACGGACCAAGGCAGCGCGCGGTTGCCTTCGTGCTGGCTGGTGATGGCGTTGATCTGGGAGAGCAGCCAGTCGGCGTCCTCGACGATGCGGGCGGATCCCCTCGCCTGTACGATCGCATAGTTCCAGGTGGGCACGACCTTTCCAGTCTCGCGCTTGGTCTGGTACCAGGACGGGGTCACGTAGGAATTGGCGCCCTGGAAGACGGTGAGCACGGAGGCACCGTCGCGGATATCCTTCCACTGGCCGTTGGCGCGGGCCAGATGCAGGCGGAGCGTACCCTTCTTCGACGCTGCCGCATCGAGATGGAACGGGACGGGATTGGCGAGCAGGCCGGACGCGCCGGCGGTAACCAGCAGACCCAGCGGATGGGCGCGGATCAGGGCATGCTGGGTCGCGAGATCCTCTTCCCTGAAATGCGGCGGCTGGTACATCGGACGGCTCCTTCAATGGCAGGCGTGTCCATATCACAAACCATCCCGGCGATCACCTGCGGCGCATTGATGGGACGCATGAAAGTTTGTCTTTGACATCAAAGGGGACAAGCCTTATGGGGACCGGCTTAGATTTTTCACCCAATAGAAGCCGCGCAGGCGGCGAGCCGATCTATTCGGCCATCCTCATGAGGCTCTGACTGTGGCAAAAGCGGAACTCGGAACCAAGCGCACCGACCCCGATACCGGCAAGAAATTCTACGACCTGAACCGCGATCCGGTCGTTTCCCCCTATACCGGCAAGTCCTGGCCGCTGTCCTTCTTCGAAGAAAACAGCGTGGCCAAGAAGATGGAACAGGCCGAGGAAGAGGACGTTCAGGAAGTCGATACCGAAAATCCGGAAGTCGAACTCGTCTCTCTCGAAGAGGGCGACGAAGCCGCCGGCGGCGACGATCTGCCCGACATCGGCGATGACGACGTGGATCTCGGCGATGACGACGACGACACCTTCCTGGAAGCCGACGAAGACGATGAAGACGACGATATGTCCGGCATCATCGGCGTGACCGGCGACGACGACGAAGTCTGATCGTCAACCATGATAAAGCCCGGCAAATCCATAAAAATTGCCGGGCTCGAAATTTTCGGCTTGCACTCTCCGTAAACGGGAAGTAATAAGCCGCCACCCCGATAGGCCCAACCGCCTCGGAGTTCCCAGGACCGGAAAATACCGGACCACCCTGATGGGGCTATAGCTCAGCTGGGAGAGCGCTTGCATGGCATGCAAGAGGTCAGCGGTTCGATCCCGCTTAGCTCCACCAAACCTAATCCCTACATATAGTTGTTGATCGACCGGGCCACGACGCTTGCTCGGCGCCGCGCTACCTCGTTATCAAACTGGTGCGCGGGTGACGGGCCAGCCGGTTATGGACGCGCTTGCGGGAGATCATTGTTGGACGGCTGGGATGTGCCTTCTGACGCTCGGCCCTTTGCTCCAACTCCGCCAGGCTCGTGCAGGCCGAGCTGTCGGCGGCGACCTCGTCCAGATATTGCCGGCGACGCGCGCCGGCCATCTGCCGGATGATGGTTGCGAATATGCCGGCCAGAACCGCAACGACTGCCAAAACGGACATTAGAGCGACCATGAACGCCTCCTGTCACCGCAATAACGCGCGCAGATGGAGAAAGTTCGGCAATTATAGTCCGACGTCGTTCACATCGCATCACATCCCTTTGCTCAGGGGGCACTTGCTTAAGGATGTCTCCAGGGGCGGCCGTGACGCCGGTCGAGCCAAGAAGTCCCTTGGAGCGCCGCCAGGATGATGATCACGCCGATCACCACCCTCACCTCCGGCACCTCACCGAAGAAGACATAACCCGTGACGGTGACGAAGACGATCGAGAGGTAACTGACGGGCGCAAGCACGCTCGCATCGGCGATCCGATAGGCTCGCAGGAAACAATATTGTCCAAGCTGGGCAAGGAAGCCGATGCCAAGCAGTGGGATCCAGTCCAAGGGCAAAACCGGCTGCCAGGTGAAGACCGCCGGAACGGCCGTGATGACCGTAAGGCCGACCGTGTAGAAGACCATCATGACCGTGGTGTTCTCGTCCTTGAGCGTGCGGGTTTGAATAATCGCCAGCGAGCCGAAGACGACCGAGACCAGTACGACCAGCACTTCGACATCGAAACTCGACGTGCCGGGCGCCATGACGATGAGCACGCCGACGAAAGCAAGGCCGGCGCCGAGCCAGCGGATGCGGCTCACCGTTTCGCCGAGCATGGCGACGGCCATGGCCATGGTGATCAGCGGTCGGGAGAAGCCGACGGCATTGACCATGGCGAGCGGCAGCATGGTGATGGCGAAGAAATTGCTGGTCAGCGCCACCGCATTGCAGGAGATACGAAAAATGTTGCGCCACGGGTGCTTGACGCGGCGCATTTCGGCGAGGTGCCGCCAGATCAGCGGCAGGATGAACAACAGCCCGATCATCGCCCGGATGAAAACGAGCTGGAAGGCGGGATAGGTCGCTCCTTGCGCCTTTACCAGCGCCGTCATGCCGCCGGAGACCAGCGTCATGTCGAGAAGCAGCCAGCCGATGCCGATGCGGGCGTTCGAGGCCTGCTCGCTTTCCGTTTCCGGCGCGTGTTCCGCCGTCACGCCGGCTGCACGAGGTTCGCCATCAGCCGGAAGGCGCCTGGCACGAGCTTTTCGAGCTGGTGATGCAGCACCAGGCTTGTATGGGTATGGCGGCCCTCGCCGATGGCGCCGGAGATCAGCGCACCCTTCAGCGGCTGTTCGTGGACATCGTGCATGGCCAGAAGCGGTTCGTAGGCATCATCCCAGCGGGAGACGAAATAGAGGCCGCGCTCCTTGTCCCACCCCTGCCAGTCCTGCTGGCCGATTATGTTCGGTCCCTTGAGCAGCAGATGGTCGGGTGCAAGCACGGTGACTTCCGCCTTTGGATCGGTGACGCGCCAGCGCAGCGACGGCGAGCCGATTTCGATGCGGCGGACCGGCGTCTCGTTCGGGTCCCAGCCGTCCATCGGACGGTGATAGAGGGTGACGAGGTGGCCGCCTTCTTCGACGAAGCGGTGCAGGCGTTGGGTCGCGGCTGCAAGGTCCTTGCGGAGGCCGAAGGCGAAGATGCCGACGACGATTGTGGTGAAGCGCGACAGATCACTGCTTAGCGCCCGAGCGTCGAGTTCGGCTACGTCGAGGCCCATGCGGGCGAGCCACAGACCGACGCGATCGGCACCGCCGCCGACATAACCGATGCGGGCGCCTTGGGGCAGCTTCAGATCGAGCGACAGGATCTTCAGGGTGGCGGGGGCACGAAAACTGGTGCGGCCGATATGCCGGTAGGCGATCGGCGTGACCTGGAAGGCCGGGTGGCCATCGACCTGCGGTTCGACCTCGACGAGGCCGGGCTTCACCGCATCGGTCGGGGAGGCGATCCAGCCGCCATCGGTCTTTTCCATCACCCAGCCGGCGGGCGTCCTGAACGAGACGGGGGCGTTGACGCCGGAGATATCGGCCTTGATCGGCCACTCCGCCTGTTTCGTGCCGAGGGGAACAAGGAGCGCATCTGGCTGCAGGGTCAACGACTGGGCGGGCGTTATCGAGAACGGCTCTTCGAGATCGAAGGTCCCGGTGACCGTGCGCCCGCCGATTTCGGCCGAGGCTTTCACGTGCGCATGGCCATTGCCTCCGAGTGCCGACCAAGCAGGCAGATAGAGGCGGGAGAGCGGCGCGTCCAATGCTGCCGTCAGCGCGAACACTTGCTCGTTGGCGAGCGACCGGACGGAGGACGAGACGCCGGGCGGGAGAGCGGGGACGATATCGACCTTGTGGCTGGAAGCGCCTTCGCCAAGCTCCACGGTGAGCGCCGCAGCGCCGCCGGGGGAAATGGCTGAGGGATCGGCATAAGCGCGTTCGAAGATCGCCGCTGCATCGAGGATCGCGGCATCAACTTCGGCCTGCTTGCGCGCGATGCGATGACCATGCAGGGCCATAAACTCCTCTGATGCCGTGGACGCAACGAGCTCCAGCCAACCGGCGGCCTCGGTCAGCGCCGCAATGATCGCATCACGATCCGGGAACGCCGCCATAACCACCGCGGTAGCCTGATCGGCTGAGCGCAACGCATCCTTCGCATTTGCCGCAAGATCCGGAAAATCCGAAAGCACGGTCAGCGAGGCCGGCAGACCCTGAAGGACCGACTGCTCCGCCTTCGCTCCCCCGACGGAGAGTTTCAGATGCAGGGGCCACTCCCTTTCCGCCTGTTTCGGCCAATGCCCCATCCCTTGGGAGGCGTGGTAATAACGCGACCATTCGCCGATCCGGTCGTATTCCACGCCAGTCGCCGGATCGCGACCCTCCGCAAGAACCGTCACCGTCGTATCCGGCGGCGGTACCTCGTCGTCATAGGTATTACCCCCACCGGACCAGCCAGGTAGATAATATTTCGCGACCCTCCATGGTTTCAAGCCTTCCGCGATATGCTCAGGATAAGCATTCGGGTCCGCGGTTAGCGCAATCGCCGTCTCGGCGGCGCGGGTCATGGCGCGGTGGTGGCCGTGCTGGCCGGGGACATCGAGGAAGGTCGGGATGACGATATCAGGGCGTTCCATGCGGTAGGCGCGCACCAGGCGCTCGACGATGCGGGCTTCGCCCCAGCGCGTGAAGGTCGCGTCCCCATCCTTGGAAAAACCGAAATCGTGCACCGGGTCGCAGGGGCCGTGGCCGAGCCAGGATATATCGGCGTCAATGACCCGGGCCGCCTCTTCCAATTCGCGGGAACGCAACACGCCAAGCGGGCCGAGGCGTTCCGGTCCCAGCGCATTTTGCCCACCCTCCCCACGCGTCGAGCAGGCGATGATGACCCGCATGCCAAGGCCAAAACGGAACCAGGCGAGCATCCCGTTCTGCTCGTCGTCCGGATGGGCACCGGTATTCATTACCGTGACCGTCGATTTCAGACGCGAAAGCCTCCGATGAAGCCGCACGAGCGAGGGGTCGGCCATTTGCCGTTCGATGCGTTCGCGAGCGGTCAGCATGAAAGTTCTCCAAAAATATCAGGTAGGAATATCGGCAAGCACGGCATGTGAGGTTTCGAGCTTGGGCGTCACCACATCGAAGAGCGGAAGTGCTGCCGCGCCGAGTGCGGCGGTCAGTTGTCCGGTCTGGCCGCGCAAGACACGCGGCAGGTCTCGCTGGCGCCGACTAGCGACCGAGGTGGGGAGATTGCCCATGCGGCCGATGATATCGCCGATGACGGCGTCCGGCAGCGCCCCCCCGAGGATCACGGTCTGCGGATCAAGGATGTTTTCGAGCATTGCAACCATCGGACCGAGATAGGTGGCTGCCTCGTCAACCCATTCCTCGATGAGGGGATGCCGTTCGGCATGCAATTTCTCGATGTCGGAAAAGCCGCAATCCGGAAGGCCGGCACAGCTGAGCTTTTCCTTCAGCACATAGACGGAAGCATAACCCTCCAGGCACCCGAGCTGGCCGCAGGAAGGGCAAGTCTTGCCTTTCGGCACGACCGTGACGTGGCCAATTTCACCTGCATTGCCGAAGGCACCGCGATAGGGCGCGCCATCCTGGATGATCCCCAAACCAATGCCAACGCCAAAATAGATCATGCCGAAATTGGAGATCGTCAGGCCTGCCCCGAAAAGCCGTTCGCCGACTGCCGCGGCCGTGGCATCGTTTTCTATGAGCACCGTATGGCCGCAAGCCTCGCTCAGTGATTGTGCCGCGTCCAGGCCCGCCCAGCCCGGCAGCGTGGTTGGACCAACCGATGTCATGCCGTCGATCCCGAAAGGACCCGGCATGACAACGCCCGTACCCAGGAGTTTTGCGCCGACCGATCGACTGACTGTGGAAAGCTCGTCCGCAAATGCCGGAAGAATGTGTTCCGGTGTCGCATCCCGAAGCGACACGATGCGCCTTGCCCGGAGTTTTCCGGAGAGGTCGAGCGCCACGGTCACCATATGGTCGGCGGCGATTTCCACGCCGATCGTGGCACCGCCTTCGGGGTTGACGGCGAACTGAACCGGCGGCTGACCCCGGCCGGACCGCAGGCGCCCCATTTCCATCAGCAAGCCCTCGCTCGCCAGCTCATCCACGATATTGGCGACCGCCTGCGGTGTGAGACGGGTGAGCTTTGCGATGTGGGCGCGACCGAGGGAACCATGCCGCCTCACCACATCGAGCACAACGCGCCGGTTGTGATCGCGGCTTCGTTCGGGGTTCTTCCCGATGGCTACCGGATGGGTGCCGATCGTGTGTATGGTCATCTCGCCGGTCCTTGGTTCGAGGGAAATTCATAACGCCGCAAGGCGGCAGGCGGCAATACAATAATTCAAGTAAATTATCTTATTGACAAACGATGCCAGCCGGGAAACCGTAAGGGAGTTGCGGCACCGAGCCGCAGCACTTCGGCGGAAGCATCTTTTCGCAGATCGGCAAGGCGTCCAACGTCAATCGACGGTGGGATGCAGGGAACAACCAGCCCCAAAGACCGGGAGATCCGGCGGGGTAAACGGAGGCTCACATGCGCAAGGCAACTTTGTTCGCCGGTCTCGTCGCCGGATTCAGCACATTTGCATTCAATGCCGCGCAGGCGGTCGAGATCGAATATTGGCAGTATGTCTTCGAGACGCGCGTGAAGGCGATGGACCAGCTCATCGCCGAGTTCCAGAAGGCCAATCCGGGCATCACCGTCAAACAGGTCACCTTCCCTTATGCCGATTATCAGACCCGGGTGATCGCCGCCAACATGGCGGGTCAAGGTCCGGACGTCATGCAGCTCTTCTACGGCTGGCTCGACAAATTCGTATCCGGCCAACTTCTGCAGCCGCTGCCGACCAATATGTTCCCGCACGACAAGATCGAGAGCGAATTCTTCCCGATCGTCAGCGCCATGAAGCGTGGCGAGGATTATTACGGTTTGCCCACCGCAGTGCGCTCGCTTGCACTTTTTTACAACAAAAAGCTCTTCACGGAAGCCGGCCTCGATCCTGCGAACCCGCCGAAGACGCTCGACGAGTTCGTCGCCGCAGCCGAAAAGATCGCCAAGCATGATGCCTCGGGTAACCTTACCGTTGCGGGCTCGACACTCGATATGGGCGGGCAGGACCACCAATGGTGGCGCGAAGTGCTGATCCGCCAGTTTGGCGGCACCCCCTACACGGACAACGACGCGAAAGTTGCCTATGATAGCGAAGCCGGCATCAAGGCGCTGACGTTCTATACCAGTCTTCAACTCGAAAAGAAGATCGGACAGGCCGGCTTCATGGACGAGGGCCAGGCTGCATTTCGCGGCGGCAAGGCCGGCATGACGATCGATGGCACCTTCCGCCTCGGCTCTTTCAAGACGATCAAGGACTTCGAATGGGGCGTAACCGAACTGCCCGCCAATGCAGAAGGCGTTCGATCCAACTACGCTAGTTATTTCGCCAACGGCATCAGCGCCAAGACCAAAGGCGAAGAACTCGAAGCTTCCAAGAAGTTCCTGGCCTACATCTCCTCGCCCGAAGCGATGGAGATCTGGCTAAAGACAGTCGGCGAATTGCCGGCAAGGCGTTCAGCGGCGCTCACCGAAGCCAATCTGAAAGACCCCATCTATGGGCCTTTCCTGAAAGGCCTGGAATACGCTCACACCACGCTGTTCAAGGATGAAGCCGCCCAGCGCCAGAACGCCATCGATATGGCGAACCGCGTCCTGCTCGAAGGCCAATCCGTCAAGGACTCTATCAAGCAGGCGGCAGAAGCCGAACAGGAAATCATCGACGCGGCCAAGCCATAACCGGCGGAGCCAATCATGGCAGCGATCGAACAACGGGGGGCGGCATCCGACCGTCCCGGCGGATCCCTTGGAGACCGCATTTCCATGCGGACGAAGCGGCTGCTCTGGGTCTGGGGATTTCTGGCGCTGCCGATCCTCTTCTACACAGTGATCCGCTTTTATCCGACATTTCAAGCCTTCTACCTGTCGTTTACCAATTGGGACCTGCTCCGCCCCGCGAAGTTCATCGGCGCCGCGAATTACGTGAAGCTGTTCAAGGATCCGCAGTTCTGGAAGGTGTTCAAAAATACCTTCACCTATCTGATCGTCGGCACTCCTATCAGCCTGGTTCTGGCCTTCGTCATCGCCTTTTTTCTCGATCGCGTTCGCCTCCTACACGGCTTCATCCGGGCGCTTTATTTCCTGCCCTACCTTACAACTGCCGCGGCCATGGCCTGGGTCTGGCGCTGGTTCTACCAACCGCCGCCGATCGGCGTGATCAACGACGTCTTCGGCATGCTTGGCATTCCGCAACAGCCCTTTATCCGCTCGGTGGACCAGGCGCTGTTTTCGATCATGGTAACGGCCATATGGGCGGGCCTCGGCTTCCAAATCATCATCTTCATGGCCGGACTACGCGCCATTCCGACTACTTTCTACGAGGCTGCCCGCATCGATGGGCTCGGCGAATGGGCAATCCTGCGCAAGATCACCCTGCCGCTCCTGAAGCCGACCACCGTCTTCCTGGTGGTCTTCTCGTCGATCGGTTTCCTGCGCATCTTCGATCAGGTCTACAACATGACCACCAACGATCCCGGCGGGCCGCTCGGATCGACCAAGCCGCTAGTGCTGATGATCTACCAGACCGCCTTCAACTCCTACGCCATGGGATATGCGGCCGCACAGACCGTTGTTCTGTTCACCATTCTGCTGGTGGTTTCGTTGCTGCAGCTCTTCATCCTGAGGGACAAGAAATGAGCGAAGCGCCAGCCCTTTTCCATTCCAACATCCGACCTGGCCGGATCATCGCCTGGACATTGCTTCTGATCGGCGGCCTCATCATGGTCTCGCCACTTGCCTTCATGTTCTCGACATCCTTCAAGACGGCCGATCAAGTCTACGACCTGCGCCTTGTACCGGCTGCGCCTACACTTACGAATTACATCGCCGTACTGGCCGACGGCCGATTCACGCGCTGGTTCTTCAATTCCACGCTGGTTGCGGTCATAGTCACCCTATCGAACTGCTTCTTCGACAGCCTGGTCGGCTATACGCTCGCGAAATTCCAGTTTCGTGGCCGCTATTTCATCTTTCTCGCAATCCTCTCGACGCTGATGATTCCCACCGAGATGCTGGTCATTCCGTGGTATCTAATGTCGAGCCAGCTCGGCTGGCTGGACAGCTATTGGGGCATCATGTTTCCCGGCATGATGACGGCCTTCGGCACCTTCCTAATGAAGCAATTTTTCGAGACTGTGCCGAACGATTTCATCGAGGCCGCGCGCGTCGACGGGCTCAATGAATTCCAAATCTGGTGGAAAGTGGCGCTACCGCTGGTGACGCCGGCGCTTTCGGCGCTTGCGATCTTCACCTTCCTTGGCAACTGGACGGCGTTCTTCTGGCCGCTGATCGTCACCACCAGCAAGGAACTCTATACGCTGCCGGTTGGACTTTCGAGCTTCGCGGTCGAGCAGTCCATCCAGTGGGAAATGATCATGACAGGTGCGGCAATCGCCACCCTTCCCACGCTTCTCGTCTTCCTCGTCCTGCAGCGCTACATCGTCCGCGGTGTGATGCTGGCAGGCCTGAAAGGATAAAACCATGGCGGATATCAACCCGCGCCTTTCCGACACCAGCAAGTTCCCCGATCCGGTCTACAAGGAAACGGTGCTGCGGCCGCTCTTTGACGGCGCCAAGAGCCATCACGTTGATGGTTTCCGCCGGATCGACCGCGCGCATCTCGTCATGCTGGTCGAAACCGGCATCCTTGAGAAGAGTCTTGCGTCCAAGATCGCTGATGCGCTCGTGGCGATCGATCGGGAAATCGATCCTTCGACCCTCGTTTATACGGGCGAGGTGGAGGATTTCTTTTTCCTCATCGAGAAGGAGCTGAAGGCCCGCATCGGCGTTGATATCGCCGGGCGCCTGCACACGGCCCGTTCGCGCAACGACATCGACCACACGCTCTTCAAGCTCGGCCTCAAGGACAGGATCGATGCGCTGATGGGTAAAGCTCGACGCCTGCTTGCCACGATGATCGATGCCGCCGAGCGGGAGAAGGCGACGTTGATCGTGGCCTATACCCACGGCCAACCGGCCCAGCCGACCACGTTCGGACACTATCTCTCCGCTGCGATCGAGGTACTGATCCGGGATATAGAACGACTTGCCGAAGCCCGCCGGATCGTCGATCTGTCGCCGATGGGCGCTGCGGCGATCACCACGTCCGGCTTCCCGATCGACCGCGCCCGTGTCGCCGAACTGCTCGGCTTCTCGGCGCCGCTCAGAAATTCCTATTCCTGCATCGCCGCCGTCGATTATACGACTTCTACCTATTCGGCGATCGAGTTGATGTTCCTGCATCTCGGTCGACTGATCCAGGATTTCCAGTTCTGGACGAGCTTCGAAGTCGGCCAGATCTACGTGCCGAATGCGCTGGTGCAGATTTCCTCGATCATGCCGCAGAAGCGCAATCCGGTGCCGATCGAGCATCTTCGCCATCTCGCGAGCCAGACGATGGGCCGAGCCCGGACCATGCTCGACGTGATGCACAACACGCCCTTCACCGACATGAACGACAGCGAGGGCGAGACCCAAGGCATGGGCTACGAGGCCTTCGCCTCCGCCTCCCGTGTGCTCGACCTGCTTGCCGCGCTGATCAGCCAGATCAGCGTCGATCCGGAACGGGTGGACCAGAACATCCGCCGGTCCTGCATTACCATCACCGAGCTTGCGGACTCCCTGGTCAGGATCGAAGACCTTTCCTTCCGCGAGGCGCACGAGATTGCCGCCGCGACCGCCAAGAGCGTCGTCGCCGCCAAGGGCAGCCTGAGCGATGACGGATACGAGCCCTTCCTGAAGGCGTTTGAACATCTCACGGGCCGCAAGCCCTCGGTCGATCTCGTCAAGTTCAGGGAGATCGTCTCGCCGGAGCATTTCGTTTCCGTGCGCGCCCGCTTCGGCGGCCCCGCGACCGAGCCGATGAACGCGGCGTTGACCAGCTATCGCGAGACACTTTCCGCTTTCGAGGCGCACGCAAGGAAGGCGGCGGAGTACGAAGCAGCCGCCGCGGCCGAACTCGAGGAAAAATTCACCGCCCTCGTGGGAGCCTGCTGATGGCAACGATCGAACTTGAGAAACTCGTGAAGAGCTACGGCAAGGTCGAGGCGGTCAAGGGCATCGACCTTTCGATCGCCGACGGTGAGTTTATTGTCTTCGTCGGTCCGTCCGGCTGTGGAAAATCGACCACGCTCCGAATGATTGCAGGGCTCGAAGAAATTTCCGGCGGCACGCTGAAGATCGGCGAGGCGGTGGTCAACGAACGCGAACCGAAGCAGCGCAACATTGCCATGGTATTCCAGAACTATGCGATTTATCCGCATATGACGGTGCGCCAGAATATCGGCTTCGGGCTTTATACCTCGAAATTCAGCAAGCCCGAGAAGGACAGAAGAATCGAGGAGGCCGGCCACATCCTCGGCCTCGAGGCCTTACTCGACCGACGCCCTGCGGCGCTTTCCGGCGGCCAACGGCAACGCGTCGCGATCGGCCGCGCCATGGTCCGCGATCCTGCCGCTTTCCTGTTCGACGAACCGCTTTCCAACCTCGACGCCCAGCTTCGCGCCCAGATGCGCATCGAGATCAAGCGCTTGCACCAGCGGCTGAAGACAACCACCGTTTACGTGACGCATGACCAAATCGAGGCCATGACCATGGCCGACCGGATCGTCGTGATGAAGGACGGCAATATCCTTCAGGTCGGAACGCCCTCGGAGCTCTATGAAAGCCCCGTCGACGTGTTCACCGCGCGTTTTATCGGCAGCCCTTCGATGAACCTGGTGCGTGGCAGGAGAACCGGCAGCGGCGTGGAGGCACAGGACGGCGGCGATGTCCTGATCGGCATCCGGCCCCACGACCTGATCGTTGCCGACGATGATAAGGCGTCCCCTGCCGCATTCCGGTTGCGCGGCACCGTGATAGCCGTTGAGCCACTGGGGCCGGAGACGCTCGTACATCTGGATGTGGTCGGAACCTCAATCATTGCGACCGCGCGAAACAAGTTCGTGCCGGCCGTCGGAAGTACTCTCAGCTGCGCCGCCGCTTCCGGTGGCCTCTACCTCTTCGATGCCAGCACAGAGAAATTTCTGGAGCGTTCATAATGACGCATACAGAGACAAGATCCGCGGTGCTCAGCATCGGGCGGATCTATTGCGACCTTATCTTCACAGGCCTCGACCACTTGCCGGTGCTGGGGCGCGAGCTTTTTGCAAGCGGGATGGAGATCGCGGCCGGCGGCGGAGCCTTCATCGCTGCGGCGCATCTCGCCCATGCGGGGCGCAAGGTGGCGCTCGCTGCCCGGCTCGGCACGGACTCTCTGTCGGCGGGCGTCGAAACGCAGATTCGTGAAAGCGGGGTCGACCTTCAGTTCATCGAACATTCGGAAGACGCCGGACCGCAAGTGACCGTGGCGGCCGTGGTCGGGCAGGACCGCGCCTTCTTGACCCGCCGTGCGGGACAAGCCCTTCCGGCAACGCTCGACGCCGCCTTGGACTGGGAAGAGGCGCGCCACCTCCACATCGCCGAATACGCAACGCTGCACGAAATCCCGGATCTCGTTTCCCGCGCTAAGGAAAGAGGCCTCACCGTCTCGCTCGACCCCAGTTGGGACGCGACGCTGATTTACGATCGCGGCCTGCTCCGCGCCTGCGAAGACGTCGATCTGTTCATGCCGAACCTAGAAGAGGCAGAAGCGATCACCGCTTCTGCCGATCCGCAAGCTGCGATCCGCAAACTGTCGCTTGCGTTTTCGACGGTCGTGGTGAAGGGAGGCGCGAAGGGCGCATGGGCAATGTCGAATGACCAGGTGCTGCATGAGCCAGCCGAGACGGTACCGGTTATCGATACGACGGGGGCAGGCGATGCTTTTAATGCGGGCTTCATCAATGCGTGGCTGAACGGGGCCTCTGACGAGGCTTGTTTGCGTGCCGGCATCCGCTTCGGCAGCCTTGCGGTTCAGGCTGCCGGCGGCGCCAGGCTGCTTCCGGCTGCGAATTAGGCAATCGCCCGATCGTTCGTGTCAAACCGATGAAGGCTTGCCTTGTCCGGCGTGGCATAAACCACGTCATCGGGCGCATAACGATGCTCGCCGAACAGTCGAACGGTCAGAAGTCCCGTCACTTCCGTTTCCAGATAAACGATCGTATCGGCGCCGAGGTGCTCCACGTGAATCACCCTGCCTTTCCAGGCGCCGTTTTCGCGGGACAGGGCGATGTGCTCAGGACGGACACCGATCGTTTTCGCGCCGGACTGACCGAGTTTTTCTGCGGGGATAAAATTCATCTGCGGCGAGCCGATGAACCCGGCAACGAAGATGTTGGCCGGCCTGTTGTAAAGCTCCATCGGCGAGCCGATCTGCTCGATCGCGCCGGCATTCAGCACGACGATCTTGTCGGCCAATGTCATAGCCTCGACCTGGTCGTGGGTGACGTAGATCATTGTCGCTTTCAGCCGCCGGTGAAGGCCGGCGATCTCCAGCCGCGTCTGGACGCGTAGTGCCGCGTCGAGGTTCGAGAGCGGTTCGTCGAACAGGAAGAGCTTCGGTTCGCGCACGATGGCGCGGCCGATGGCAACGCGCTGGCGCTGGCCGCCGGACAATTCGGCCGGTCGGCGGGCAAGATAGGGATCAAGCGACAACATGGCCGACGCCTTGGCGACGCGGGTGTCGATCTCCGCTCTTTCGGTGCCCGCCTGCTTGAGGCCAAGACCCATATTGTCCTTGACATTGAGGTGGGGATAAAGCGCGTAGGACTGGAAGACCATGGCAATGCCGCGCTTTGCCGGCGGCGTGTTGACGACTTCTGCGCCGTCGATCCGCACGCTGCCGGAGGTGGCATCCTCAAGCCCGGCAATCACCCGCAGGAGCGTGGATTTGCCGCAACCGGACGGCCCGACGAAGATGACGAACTCGCCGTCCTTGACCTCAAGGTCGATGCCTTTCAGCACCTCGTGCGTGCCGAAGGCCTTGCGGATGGATTTCAGCTCAAGAGAACCCAAGGTACGTTTTCCTTATAAACGGATCGGCTTGCCGGTGCGTACGCTCTCATCCGCCCCGAGGCAGATCCTGAGCGACTGGACGGCATCGTCCATGTGCCGGGTGAGATCGATGTCCCCGCGGATGGCATTCAGAACATAGGCCTGTTCGAGATCGCAGAGTTTCTGGTGATCCGGCTCACCGGACATGGAAAGATCTTCATCCGGCCGAATAAACCGGCCATCCGGGCCGGTCTCGGCGGTGTGGACACGGATGACCGAAGTCTTGGTATGCGTGTCGATGTCGTCGGACTTGGCCTTATGATCGACGAGGATCGACACCGACCCCCTGGGCGACATGACGTCCTTCACGAAGAAGGCCGTCTCCGACATCATCGGACCCCAGCCTGCCTCGTACCAGCCGACGGAACCGTCCTCGAACATCACCTGCAGATGGCCGTAGTTATACATGTCCGGCGCAATCTCTTCGGACATGCGCAGGCCCATGCCGCGCACCTCGACCGGCCTGGCATCGGTGATCTGGCACATGACATCGACGTAATGCACGCCGCAATCGACGATCGGCGAGGTGGTTTGCATCAGCGCCTTGTGGACGTCCCATTTTTCGCCCGACGACTGCTGGTTCAGGTTCATGCGGAAGACGAAAGGCGGACCGAGCTTGCGCGCCTCCTCGATCAGCCGCATCCAGGACGGGTGGTGGCGAAGGATATAACCGATCACCAGCTTGCGGCCATGCTTCTTCGCCGCCGCGACGACGCGCTCGGCATCGGCGACGGTGGTCGCCAGAGGCTTTTCCACGAAGACGTGGCAGCCGGCTTCAAAGGCCATGACCGCATAGTCCGCGTGACTGTCCGAATAGGTGTTGATCGAGCATAAATCAGGCTTCAGTTGATCGAGTGCCTGCCCGAAATCCGAGAAGACCGGATAGGCATCGAGCTCCGTCGGCAAATCCCGTTTCGTACGGTTGACGAGCCCGACGATCTCGAAGCCCGGATTGTTGTGATAGGCGAGCGCATGGCTGCGGCCCATGTTACCGACGCCTGCGACGACAACGCGGACAGGAGGAGTGGATGTGTTCACTTGACGGCTCCCGAGGTGATGCCGCGGATCAATTGCCGCGAGAAGATGACGTAAAGCACCATGACCGGCAGGATCGCCAGCGACAGCGCCGACAGCACTGCATTCCAGTTGGTGACGAACTGGCCGATAAACATCTGGGCGCCGAGCGTGACCGTCTTGGTGGCCTCGCCGGGAGCCAGGATCAACGGGAACCAGAGGTCGTTCCAGATCGGGATCATGGTAAAGACCGCGACCGTCGCCATGGCGGGCCTGACCAGCGGCAGGACAAGGCGGAAGAAGATCGCATATTCCGAAAGCCCATCGATCCGGCCGGCATTCTTCAGATCGTCTGATACGGTGCGCATGAATTCCGAAAGGATGAAGATGGCGAGCGGCAGCCCTTGCGCGGTGTAGACGAGGATCAGCGAGGTCAGCGTGTTGACGAGGCCGGCGGCCACCATGCCCTGCAGAATCGCGACCGTGCCGAGGCGGATCGGGATCATGATGCCGAGCGCCAGATAGAGGCCGAGCAGCGTGTTTCCGCGGAAACGGTATTCAGACAGAGCGAATGCGGCCATCGCGCCAAACAGCAGGACCAGAGCGATGGAGACAACCGTGACGACAAGGCTGTTCTGGAAATATCCGATGAAATCGCCCTGCTGCAGAACCGTCTCATAGCCGACGAGACTGAAGGTCGAGGGCGTCGGCACGGCCATCGGCTCGCGGAAGATGGCGTTGCGGCTCTTGAACGAATTGACCACCGTCAGGAAGACCGGGAAAAGCGCAACCACCGTATAGGCAATCAGCGCGAGGTGGATGAGCGCGGTGCGCAACGGAGCGGCGCGGGCTTTCGACATCTTTGCGCTCCTAGAATTGATAGCGACGCATGCGCCGCTGGATGACGAAGAGGTAAAGGGATACGCCGGCCAGGATGATGAGGAACATCACGGCGGCGATGGTGGCGCCCATGGAGCGGTCGCCCATCTGGTTCTGGAAACCGAAGAAGGTGCGATAGAGCAGCGTGCCCAGGATATCAGTCGAGCCGTTCGGCCCGGCGAGAGCGCCCTGCACCGTATAGATCAGGTCGAAGGCGTTGAAATTGCCGACGAAAGTCAGCACCGAGACGATGCCGATCGAAGGCAGGATAAGCGGCAGCTTGATCTTCCAGAACTGGCTCCAGCCGGTGATGCCGTCGCATTCGGCCGCTTCCAGAACTTCATCGGGAATATTCAGGAGCGAAGCATAGATCAGCATCATCGGGATGCCGACATATTGCCAGACCGAGATGAGGGAGACAGCGAGCAGCGCAGTATCCGGTTTGCCGAGCCAGGGCGCGAAGAAGGATTTGAGGCCGACAAGGTCCATCAGGCCCGGCGCAATACCCCAGATCGGCGAAAGGATGAGTTTCCAGATGAAGCCGACGATAACGAAGGACAGCAGCGTCGGCACGAAGATTGCCGAGCGGTAGAAAGCGGCGAAGCGCAAATTCGGTACCGACAGCATGGCGGCGATCGCGATGCCGACCGGGTTCTGCACCAGCATATGGATGATGAAGAAGACGACGTTGTTGCTCAGTGCGTTCCAAAAGTCGGCGGAAAGCCGCGGATCGCTGAAGAGCACCTTGAAATTGTTGAGACCCACGAAGGCGAGCTGGCCCTCGACCATGTTGAACAGCGACAGGCGCAGGGTCTCGATCAGAGGCAGGATCATTACGGCCGTATAGACGAGAAAGGCCGGCGCCAGAAAAACGGCAATGTGCCAGCGGGTCGACCGTTTGACAGGAGCCGCTTCGATATCGGCAATTTCGGTATCGCTCATGGCTCGGTTCCAAGTGTTCATAAGGGTGTCGGCGGAAAGGTTACGGCAATACTTACATCCAGCTACAGCTACCTTCTCCCCGTCTATTGGAGATAAGGCCGTGTTCTGCGGCAACTTCCTCGACGTCGTGGTCGAGCAGGGTCCATTCCCTCCCCCGGCTTGCAGGGAGAGGGTTGGGATGAAGCGCTTCTTTCGAAGAGGGCGCCTTCAGCTCACTTGGCCGGCTTGTACCAGCTGTCGAGACCCTTCTGGGTTTCGGCGGCGGCCTGTTCCGGCGTCTGGGTGCCGTTGATCACGTTCGCCGAAACACGCCACATCTCCAGATCGAGGTTCGGCTGCCCACGGCCGACGATCGCAGCGCTTGGACGGATGGTCGTCTTGCAGTTCTGGCGCCAGGATACGAATTCCTGAGCCAGACCATCGGTCATCTTGACCGGCTTGGAGTTCAGGCTGAAGAAGCCCGGCAGCGAGTTTGCATAGAGTTCGGCGAACTCTGGCGAGGCCACCCAAGCCAGGAAATTCTTCGCGGCCTCCTGGTTCTTGCCCTTGGCGTTCAGGCCGAGGCCAATGTCGTTATGGTCGGAGATGTAGCAGGTATCGCCGGCCTTCTTCACCGGTGGCGGGAAAGCGCCCATCTCGAAGTCAGCCTGCGCCTTGAACGGCGCGATTTCCCAGGAGCCAGCCGGATAGATCGCAGCACGGCCGAGCGTGAAGAGGTTCTGGCTGTCCGGGTAGGTTTGCGCTTCAAAACCGTCGCCCAGATAAGGCTTCCACTTCGCCAGCGCCTTGTAAGGCTCGACCCATTGCGCATCGGTGAGCTTTTCCTTGCCCGATATCAGCGCCTTGCGGCCTTCCTCGCCCTTCCAGTAGTTGGGGCCGATGTTGTAATAGCCCATCGTCGCCGCTTCCCACTGGTCCTTGGTGCCCATGGCGAGTGGGATGTAGTTGCCGTCCTTCTTGAACTTTTCGAGCACGGCGAAGAACTCGTCCTCCGTCTTGGGGACCTGAACGCCGGCCTCCTCGAATGCCTTCTTGTTGTAGATGAAGCCGTGGATGACGGAAGCCATCGGCACGCAGAAGGTCGTTTTGCCGTCGTCCGTAGTCCAGGCAGACTTCGCCACGTCGGAGAAGTTTTCCATGCCCGGCAGATCGCTCAGCGGAGCAAGCTGGCCCTTCTGGAACATGGCGAGCGAGAGGTCGAACGGGCGGCAGGTGATGAGGTCGCCGGCGGTACCGGCTTCCAGCTTGGCGTTGACCGCGGAATTGTATTCCGTCGGCGCCATCGGTGCGAAGCTCACCTTGATACCGGGGTTCTTCGCCTCGAAAGCCGGAATGATCTTTTCCTGCCAGATCGCCAAGTCGTCGTTCCGCCAGCTTTCGATCGTCAGCTGCGCATCCGCCGCGTGAACCAGGCCAGCAGGCGCGAGCACGGTCGTGGCGAAAAGCATGCCTTTCAATATGCGGGTCATGATGTTCTCCCTCTTTTTTTGCGCCTTCAGGCGCGCTTCATGGAACTCTTATTTGCCTGCAGTTCGCTCAGCGCGACACGCAGCACCTCGCCTGAGCGGGCGAGCAGCGCCTTCGCGACTTCGGTGCCGGGAGCGCCGGCGGCCAGCAGGACCGCGACCTTCACCGAACCCTGGGCAGACCCCATCAAAATGCCCGCCTCGTCCATATCGATGCCGGCGATCTCCGCCACCATACGTGCGGCGCGGGCACGCAGCTTGTCATTATCGGGGCGCAGGTTGACCATATGACCGTCATGAACATGGCCGAGCTTCACCGCAGCGAGCGTCGAGAGCATGTTGAAGGCCATTTTCTGGGCGGTGCCAGCACCCATGCGCGTCGAGCCGGCCACCACTTCCGGCGGCGTCTCCAGCAGGATCGCGACATCGGCTCTTTTGAAAAGCTCAGCGCCCGCGTTGTTGGCCATGGCGACAATCCTGGCTCCGCGCCTGTGGGCAATGTCGGCAACCGCGAGCGCGTAAGGGGTCGAACCGCTCGCCGACACGGCGATGACGCAATCGTCCCGGCCGACAATCGCGGCATCCTTTTTGGCCAGTGCAACGTCGTCTTCCGGCGCGCCTTCCATATCGGTGAGACTCGATATGCCGCCGGCGAGCAGAAGCACGATCTGCTCGCGCGGGATACCATAGGTGCCCGGCAGCTCAAGCGCGTCGGCCATGGCCATCAAGCCGGAACTGCCGGCACCCGCATAAAAAAGCTTGCCTCCGGACCTCAAGGTCGACGCAACAATATCCGCAGCCTGAGCAATGGCGGGAATGGCATCATCGACGGCCTTCGCCGCCTGCTGCTGGCCGGCCGCCAGAAGGCGCAGGATCTCAGCAGGCTCACGCGTATCGAGCCCTTCTGCCTTCCCATGCCTGGCTTCGGTGGCGTTACTGCTCATCCGGTTTCTCCCTCTGCCAAAATGATGCCAAAAAAATACCAATTGTCCAGAAGGAAAATTAACTTTTATGAAGAAAGAGGCTCACCGTTTGAATGAACCCGTAAAAAATAGCTTTATTTCAATAATATGCGGCATCCGCTTCGAAAAATTCCGAAATGGCCTTGGTTAATGGTATTTTTTTGGTATCATCAATTACGGAGGTATCCATGGGCGACTATTTTATCGGAATCGACGGTGGAGGAACGAGCTGCCGTGCGGCATTGGCCAACGGTGCAGGCGAGATCATCGGGCGCGGGAAAAGCGGCGCCTCCAATATTCTGACCGATCCCGATACTGCGCTCAAGCACATCACGGAAGCCGCGCGGTTCGCGTTCGAGAATGCGGGACTTATCCCCGATCTCGCTTCCGTTGCCGCCACCCTCGGCCTTGCCGGCAACAATGTCGGCGACGCGGTTAGCTACGTCCAGGGCCGCCTGCCCTTCAAGAAGGCGGATATCGTTTCCGACGGCGTCATCGCCTTGCAAGGCGCGATTGGAGACGATGACGGCGCGATCGGCATAGTCGGTACAGGCACGGTTTACATCACCCGGCATGAAGGAGTGCTTCGCTCCGTCGCAGGCTGGGGATTTCAGGTCAGCGATCTCGGCAGCGGTGCACGTCTCGGCCAGCTCGCACTGCAGGAGAGCCTGCTCGCCTATGACCGGATTCACCCGATGACAGAGTTCTCGAAGGCGATCCTCGCGGAATTCGGCAACAACCCCGAAAATGTCGTCGACTTCGCGCGTCTCGCCAGGCCCGGCGACTTCGGCCGCTACACGCCGAGGGTATTCGAGTTCGCCGGGCGCGGCGACGAAGCCGCAATACGCATTGTGAAGACGGGAGCCTCGGACATAGACCAGGCGCTCGATGCGGTGAACGCCATTACCAGAGGGAAAGGCCGGCTTTGCCTGCTGGGCGGGCTGGCGCCGCTTTATCCGCAATATCTTGCAGAACGGCACCGGTCGCGACTATCCGAACCACTTGCGGACGCCCTTACGGGCGCTGTCGCACTTGCAGTCAAGACCCATGGCCACGCGGCGGAGGTGCGCGTATGAACGAGACGCTTGCCACGATCCTTCCGCTCGATGGCCTTCAGTCAGCTGGGACAGGGCCGCTCTACATGAAGCTGCGGCAAAGCCTGGAAGATGCGATCCGTACCGGCAGGCTTAGCCATGGAGACGCACTGCCGGCGGAACGCGATCTTGCCGACTATGCCAATGTCAGTCGCGTCACCGTCCGCAAGGCCGTGGACGACCTCGTCAAGGACGGATTGCTTACCCGCAAGCATGGCTCGGGCACGTTCGTGGCCAAACCGTTGTCACGCGTCGAACAACCGCTAACCCGACTGACATCGTTCACGGAGGATATGGCCCGACGCGGCCTGGTGACGAGGTCGGAATGGCTGGAGCGCGGGCTTTTCCACCCCTCTCCGGAAGAAATGATGATGCTGGGGCTGGCACCAGGAACCAAGGTCGCCCGTCTCGGCCGTCTTCGCATTGCGGACGACATGCCGCTTGCCATTGAGCGGGCCAGTATTTCCGTCGAGTTCCTCCCGGACCCTTCGGTCGTCACCAACTCTCTTTATGCGGAGCTGGAAAAGAAGAACGCCCGCCCCGTGCGCGCCATCCAGCGAATATCAGCCTGCAATATGAAAGACCCGGATGCGGGGCTTTTGGCGGTGCCGATCGGAGCGGCCGGCCTGTCCATCGAGCGCGTATCCTATCTGGCGTCCGGCCGTGTCGTCGAGCTGACGCGGTCCCTATATCGGGGCGATGCCTATGATTTCGTGGCCGAGCTTTCGCTCGGCGAAAAATAACGTTCGAGGACAAGATGATGCAGACTCACATGCGGCAGGAGATTGATGAGATACCGGAGGCCGTTCAGCGCCTGCTCGACGGGTCGAAATCCGAGCTTGCCGCCGCAGGTCGTGCGCTTCGCGACAAAGATCCGGCTTTCCTGATTACGATCGCCCGCGGCTCCTCCGATCATGCCGCAACCTTCATCAAATATGCGGTCGAACTCACCAGCGGCAGACCCGTCGCTTCGCTCGGCCCCTCGCTTGCATCCATCTATGGCGCAAGGCTCGAACTCGGCGCCGGAGCCGCGATCGCCATTTCCCAATCGGGCAAGAGCCCCGATATCGTGGCGATGGCGGAGGCGGCAACCAAGTCCGGTGCGGTAACGATTGCGCTTACCAACACGCTGCCTTCGCCGATCGCCGGCGCCTCGGCCCACGCCGTGAATATCAATGCCGGACCGGAACTTGCGGTCGCGGCGACCAAATCTTTCGTCAATTCCATTGTCGCGGGTCTCGTTTTGCTTTCGGAATGGGTAGGCGACCAAGGACTTAAGGCGGCGATCGGCAATCTGCCGTCACATTTCGAAACCGCAGTTAAACTCGATTGGAGCGAGCTCGCACAGGAACTCGGCGAAGCGGACTCCCTCTACATGCTTGGGCGTGGCCCAGCGCTTGCGATTGCGAGCGAAGCGGCACTGAAGTTCAAGGAGACATCCAATATGCATGCGGAAGCCTATTCCGCGGCGGAGGTCCTGCATGGTCCGGTTGCGTTGGTCGAAAAGCGGTTTCCCGTCGTAACCTTTGCTGCACGGGATGCCGCTGAAGCCTCTGTGGCCGAGATCGCCGACAGCTTGGCGAACAAGGGCGCGCTTGCTTTTGCCACTTCGGACAAGGTGAAGAAAGCCAGGCAGTTGCCGTTTGTCCCGACCGGCCATCCCCTGACCGATGCGCTCGCCCTGATCCTGCCTTTCTATGGTTTCGTCGAGGCATGGTCGCGCGCCAAGGGCTTCAATCCGGATGCGCCGGTAGCACTCAAGAAAGTGACAGAGACATTATGACGACACGCAAGGCCATCACCGGTGCCCGCATTTTCGACGGCACCATCTGGCATGACGGTGCCGCACTCATCATCGCAGACAGCAAGATCGGGTCCGTGGAGCGGGCAACGCACCTGCCATCGGACGCGGAAACGATTGATGCCGAGGGCGCGCTGATCGTGCCGGGGTTCATCGATCTTCAGGTCAATGGCGGCGGCGGGGTGTTGCTGAACGAGGAGCCGACAGCGGAAGGCCTGAGACAGATCTGCGCAGCGCATGCGAAATTCGGCACCACCGCGCTGTTGCCGACGCTGATCACCGATACGCCGGAAATCACGGCCAAAACGGTGGCGGCCGGCAAGCAAGCAAAAGAGCAGGGATTACCCGGTTTTCTCGGCCTGCATCTGGAGGGGCCGCATCTATCGGTCGCGCGCAAGGGAGCTCATGACCCGACCCTGATCCGGCCGATGGAAGAGAAGGATATCGAACTCATCCTGACCTGCCGGGGGGAGTTCGAGGCGATGATGATCACCATCGCGCCGGAAAACGTGACGGTCGACCAGGCAGGGCGTCTGGCGCAAGCCGGTTTCACCGTCAGCCTCGGCCATACCGAAACAAGCTACGAAACGGCGAGAACCTATGCAGCGGCAGGGGCGCGGACGGTGACGCATCTCTTCAACGCGATGAGCCCGCTTGGCCACCGCGAGCCGGGTCTCGTCGGAGCCGCGCTGGACACCGGCTCGCTCTATGCAGGGCTGATTGCCGACGGCATTCACGTGCACCCTGCTTCGATGCAGGTCGCCCTCCACGCCAAGACAGGGCCTGGCAAGATCTTCATTGTGACGGATGCCATGTCCACCATCGGAACCGATTTGAAGAGCTTCACCCTGAACGGCCGGGAGATCCTGCGTCGGTACGGCCGCCTGACGCTCGCCGACGGGACGCTCGCCGGCGCCGATATCGACATGATATCTTCCGTGCGTTTCGTACACCGGACCCTTGGACTGCCGCTCGAGGAGGCACTCAGGATGGCCTCGGCCTATCCTGCGGAAGCGGTCCATATTTCGGATCGAAAAGGATCACTGAAGGCAGGGTACGACGCGGACTTCGTAATCCTCACACGTGACCTCGGCATGAAGAGCACCTGGATTGGCGGCAACAAGGTCTATCAAAACCACTAACCGGCTATCGGAATGGCGACCTGTACTTTTAGGCCCCTCCCTTCGCGGCCTTGCGCGAGGGACAATGCCGCGCCGTGGAGGCGGGCGATCTCTTCCACGATCGGCAGCCCGAGGCCTGTGCCGGATTTTTCCGTCATCCCTCCGCGTTCGAAGCGCTTCAGCACCTGCGTCTGCTTGTCCGGGGGAATACCGGGGCCATTGTCCTCCACCTCAAGTACGGCCATGTCGCCCTTCTGGTTGACCCGGACCGTTACCTCTGCACCGGCGCCCGCATAGAGCAGCGCGTTGCCGATCAGGTTTTTCAGGAGTTCGCCGATCAGCAGGGGCTCGGCGAAGACCGTGGAATCCCCCTCGCCCTCAAAACCGAGATCGATGTCAGCTTCCGCGGCGAAGGGCACGTGCTCGGCCGTGACCCCTTGCGCCAAGGCCCTCAGGTCGATCTTCTGCATCGACGTCGACCGCTTCGTCGCATCGATCCTCGCCATCAGCAGGAGCTGTGCGAGGATGCGTTCCGCATCGGCAACGGCTTCGTCGGCCTTGCGGGTGGCTTCCCTTGCCACTCCAATATCCGTGGCACGGCCAGCAAGCGCCAGCTGCGTGCGGATGATGGCGAGCGGCGTACGCAGCTGATGGCTCGCATTGCCGGTGAAATGCCTGAGCGCCTCCAGCGCTCCCTCGAGCCGCACCATGAAGGAATTCACGGTATCGACAAGCCCCTGCACCTCATTGGGTACCCGCTCGCTGATCGGATGCAGATCGTCGGGACTGCGTTCGGCGATTGCCTCGCTGAAACGGTAGAGCGGACGCAGCGACAGCGTCACCGCCACCCAGACGATCACGGCAGCACCGGCGATCATGAAGAGCAGTCGCAAAGCCGATCGGATGAGGATCGTCCGCGTCAGATGCTGGCGGGCGATGGTTGTTTCGGCAACGGTAACGATGAAAGGTACCGAATTGATGCCGGTTGAGGCCGACCGGGCGAGCGCCGCGACACGGATCGGCTCGCCGCGGAAGGTGGCATTCTCGAATGCGGCGGCCTGTCCCTCGCGACGCGGTATCGACGGGAGGTTCTGATAGCCGGTGATGAACGTTCCCGGCGGCCCGTCGACGCGGTAGAAAACCCGGTCCTGCGCGGCTGAAGTCAGCATTTCGAGCGCGACATAGGGAATGTCGACCTCGAGAGATCCGTCCTCGGCAACGATCACCCGTTCCGCGATGGCGAGCGCCGAACCGGCAAGAACCCGATCGGAAACCTCATTGGCCGTATCGACCGCCTCGTCCCAAGTATCGATCATGGCAGCCGTGCCGATGACGGCAGTGGCAAGCAGGAGCCAGGCGAGCAGCCGGCGCCGAAGCGAATAGGCAGCGGAGGGCGTCATGAGCCAGGTGCCAGGGTTTCAAGATAATACCCGATGCCTCGGGCGGTCTTGACCGTCAGCCCGTACGGCGCCAGGCGGCGGCGCAAGCGGCTTACATATTGCTCGATCGCATTGGCCGACAGATCGTCGTCAAAGCCGCTCAAAGAACCGATGATGGCATCCTTGGAGACGACTTTGCCCGCCCGCAGGAACAGGAGCTCCAGGAGTGCGACCTCCCGAGCCGGGATATCGAGCGGTACGCCCTGGCTGGAAAAGGTTCGGGACGTGAGGTCGAGGGTAATGCCGCCGTAATTGACAATCGAGCTCCTCAAGCCCGCTTGCCGGCGCAAGAGCACCCGGATGCGGGCTTCGAATTCGGAAATATCGAAGGGCTTGATCATGTAGTCGTCGGCACCAAGGTCGAGGCCCCTTACCCGCTCCTCCGGCGTACCGCGCGCGGTCAGGATCATCACGGCAGCCTTGTTCGCTCGTGCGCGCATGGCGCGAAGAACGTCCAACCCATCCATTTCCGGAAGGTTCAGGTCGAGGATCACCAGATCATAAGTCTCCGCCGCCGCAACAGCCTCGGCGGACGCACCATCGGCCACCGCGTCGACCGCATAACCGCTGCTTCGCAGGATGGCCGACAGCCCCTCGGCCAGTGCCTGATTGTCCTCGACCAGAAGAATGCGCACGAACTCCCCCAACTTCAGGACGCGATTATAAACGCGCGGAAGCGGGGATGTCACGGAGGCGCTTGAAGGATGGTTACTGCGACCGGCCGATATAATCCATCTTGCCGATGGGAACGCCCTTGTGGCGTAGAATCGCGTAAGCGGTCGTTACATGGAAGTAGAAATTTGGAATGGCGAAGCCCAAAACATAACTTCTTGCGGTGAAGGTCGTGGAGCCCGTGCGGGTCTTCAGTACCACCTCGGCCTCATCGCGGCCTTCCATGCTGGCCGGGTCGACGCTCTTCAGAAAAGTCACCGTTTTTTCAATGCGCGCATGCAGATCGGCGAAGGTCACTTCGTCATCGGTCATCGGTACGTTTTCCAGCTGGGCCACGCGCACGGGCACGAACTTGGCCGTGTCGCTTGCCCGCTGGACCTGGGCGGGAAGCGGATACATGTCTTCGATCAGCCGAGCCTCCAGCAATTCCTTGTGCGCCATGCCTTTTTCATCTGCAAATCTCTCCGCTTTCCTGAGGATTTCACTGAGATTGCCGAAGGCGCGAATGAAGACAGGTACCGAAATATCATAGAGCGAAAGCGACATGGATCTGACCTTGCTGACGAGTGGCGCCCGAAGGCGAAAAGACCGAACGAACGTAAGGACGCCGGATTATAAAACAAGCAGATGCAGGCTGCATTCGCGTGACCGTGACGGGAATGCCACGCGCCTGCCGCCGCCTTGTCCCCGCGCCATCGGTGAGGCATTGTTGACGGATGAAAGGTCCGCTCGTCTCCTTGCTCTGTCTTGCTCTTTCCTCCGGTCTTGCAGCCGCAGGCACGACTACGTTTCCGGCTCTTTCCGGTCGCGAGGACGCGCCGGTTCTGCATGTTTACTCCTCGCTCGATGAACCGCTCGCAAAACCTATGATCGCCGGCTTCCAGCAGGCCAACCCGGACGTGACGGTTCGTTACGAGGATATGCTGACGGGCGAGATCTACGACCGGATCGTGCGGGAGACCGATTTAGGCAAGAAGACCGCGGACTTCGCCTTTTCCTCCGCCATGGATCTGCAGGTGAAGCTCGCCAACGACGGTTATGCCCAACGCAGCGACCTGCCCATGAGCGGCCAGTGGCCGGCATGGGCCAACTGGCGCAACACCGCCTATGCATTAACCTTTGAGCCTGCCGTATTCGTCTACCACAAACCCAGCTTTAAGGATTTTCCTCCACCTTCGACACGGGCGGAATTCGTGGACTTCCTGCAAAAGCAGGGGGATGCGATCTACGGGAGGATCGGTACCTATGACATTGAGCGGTCCGGCGTGGGTTTCCTGTTCATGGCCCGCGACCAGGAACAATTCGGCGACATCTGGTCGGTGATCCAGGCGATGGGCGCCGCGGGCGTCAAGCTATATTCGACCAGCGAGGCCATTCTGGAACGCGTGGCTGACGGGCGTTTCGCGCTCGGCTATAACATTCTGGGCTCCTATGCGGCCGACTGGGCGTCCCGGTATCCCGATGTCGGAATTGTGCTGCCGAAGGACTACACGGTCGTCATGTCGCGCATCGGCCTGGTGCCGCAGGCTGCCAACATGCCGGAATTAGGCAAAAGATACCTGCAATTCTTTATGTCCAAGGAAGGCCAGACGATCATGGCGCGTGAACTGCAGATCCCGGCCGTCAGTCCGGAAGTTGCCGGCAACAATACCGCCACGACGATGCGGGAGATGCTCGGCGGTCAATTGAAGCCGGTGCCGGTCAGCCTCGGACTGATGGTTTATCTCGATCAGGTAAAACGGGCGCGGTTGATAGCCCGATGGAACGAGGTCCTCAGGCTGCAATAACCACAAAAATTCCGACCGAATGCCCGTTAACCTCTTGCCAAAAGTCAAGATGGCGAAATCTGTCAGGTAGATGTCAGCTTGATATGTTGGCTTATGTCTAATCGGCCCCGTGGAGGCGGGACCCGATCAACGACGGGAGGAGTTCAGGTTGGCGGTTTCCGCACACCCTTTCCATCCCTTCGTTTCGCCTGAGAACAATTCGCGTCAGATCAGGACGCCAACGGAGGATTTACCCTTGAAACACTTCTTTCTCGCTTCCATTCTTGCTGGAGCACTTGCACTGCCAGCCTATGCCGCGGATTACACCATCATGGCGCCGGCAGCGCCGGGCGGCGGCTGGGACCAGACCGCCCGTTCGCTGCAGACCGCCATGCAGCAGGAGAAGATCTCCGGCAATGTGCAGGTCATGAACGTGCCGGGCGCTGGCGGCACCATCGGCATTGCCCAATTCGCCAGCCAGCAGAAGGGCAAGCCTAATGCGCTGATGGTCGGCGGTTATGTCATGGTCGGCGCTATCCTCACCAACAAATCGCCCGTCACCCTGAAGGACGTCACCCCGATCGCCCGCCTGACCGGCGAATATGAGGCGATCGTCGTCCCGGCTTCGTCGGACATCAAGACGATCGGCGATCTCGTTGCCAAGCTGAAGGCAAATCCAGGCGCCGTTTCCTGGGGCGGCGGTTCGGCCGGCGGCACCGACCATATCCTCGTCGGCCTGCTTGCCAAGTCCGCTGGCGTGGATCCCACCAAGATCAACTACATCGCCTTCTCCGGCGGCGGCGAAGCACTCGCGGCTATTCTGGGCAGCCAGGTGACCGCGGGCGTCTCGTCCTACGGCGAATTCGAATCCCAGATCAAGGCCGGGACGCTGCGCCTGCTGGCTGTGTCCGCCGACAAGAAGATCGAGGGCGTCGACGCTCCGACGCTGAAGGAATCCGGCTTCGACGTCGTGCTGCAGAACTGGCGCATGGTTGCAGCCGCTCCGGGCCTTTCGGCCGAGCAGAAGAAGGCCGTTCAGGCGGATGTCGAAAAGGTCGTCAAGTCGAAGACCTGGCAGGAGACGCTGAAGACCAAGGGCTGGGCTGATACCTATCTGTCCGGCGAGGCTTTCGACGCCCAGCTCGCCAAGGATATTACTGCGACCGAAGCGGTCCTGAAGGACATCGGACTCGTCAAATGAGCCTGGACAACAAAACAAGCACCGGACAGCGCCGCCCCGACAGGGCGGCGCTTGCTATCGCCGCCGTTCTTGCCGCAATTGCCGCAGTCATCTTCGTAGACGTTTCTCGTCTCAAAGAGATGGCCGGCTATTCGCAGGTCGGTCCGGCCACGGTTCCGAACTGGATCGCCTTCGCCCTGATCGGCCTGGCCATCTGGACCGTCGTCGAAGCCTTCCGGGGAGATTTTCCCGAACGCGAAAAGCAGCAATTCGGCCCGGTCGCCTGGATCGTTGCGGGTCTTGCAGCCCAGATGCTGCTTTTGACGACCGTGGGCTTTTCCATTGCAACGGGTATCCTGTTCGCGCTTACGGCGGCCGGTTTCGGAAAGCGCAAGCTTTGGATCACGATTCCCGTTGGCATCGTCCTCTGTCTCGTCATCTGGCTGATATTTGCCGGACTGCTGCAGCTCTCGCTTCCGGCAGGCCCGCTGGAACACCTCTTCCTGTGATCGGCGCCGGAGAAAAAGACCATGGCTACATTTGAATTCCTTCTGCAGGGGCTTCTCGCCGCCACACAGCCGCTCAATCTCCTTTACGCGCTGATCGGCGTTACCCTCGGCACGGCCGTAGGGGTGCTGCCAGGCATCGGCCCTGCACTCACGGTGGCACTCCTGCTGCCGGTCACCTATCGGCTCGATCCCACGGGATCACTCATCATGTTCGCGGGCATCTACTATGGCGGCATGTATGGCGGATCGACGACATCGATCCTGCTCAATACCCCTGGCGAAAGCGCCTCCATCGTCACCGCCCTCGAGGGCAACAAGATGGCGCGCGCCGGACGCGGCGGGCCGGCGCTGGCAACCGCGGCGATCGGCTCCTTCGTCGCCGGCCTCATCGCCACCCTGCTGCTGGCCTTCATCGCCCCCTACATCGTCAAGCTGGCGCTGGTCTTTGGTCCTCGCGAATATTTTGCGCTGATGGTGCTTGCCTTCGTCACCGTCTCGTCGGCCTTCGGTGACTCGACGCTGCGCGGCCTGACCTCGCTGTTTATCGGCCTCGCTTTCTCCGTCGTGGGCATCGACCAGCTGACCGGCCAGAACCGGTTATCCTTCGGAATTCCGGACCTGCTGGACGGGATCGAGGTCACGACCATGGCTGTCGCCATGTTCGCGATCGGCGAAACCCTCTTCATCGCCGCCCAAGGCGACAAGGGACCGGACAAGGTCGAAGCCGTGCGCGGATCCATCTGGATGAGTGCGCAGGATTGGGCGCGCTCCTGGAAAGCATGGCTGCGCGGGACGCTGATCGGTTTCCCGATCGGGGCCATGCCGGCCGGCGGGGCCGAGATCGGCACCTTCCTCTCCTATGCGACCGAAAAGCGCCTTACCAAGCATCCGGAAGAATTCGGCAACGGCGCGATCGAAGGTGTGGCAGGTCCGGAAGCCGCCAACAATGCCTCTGCGGCCGGCACCCTGGTGCCGCTCTTGACACTCGGCCTGCCGACGACGGCAACCGCCGCGATCATGCTCGCCGGCTTCCAGCAATACGGTTTGCAGCCCGGTCCGCTGCTCTTTGCGACCAACCCCCAGCTCGTCTGGGGCCTGATCGCGTCGCTGCTCATCGCCAACCTGATGTTGCTGGTCCTGAACCTGCCGCTGGTCGGCCTCTGGGTCAAACTGCTGACCATTCCGAAGCCTTGGCTTTACGCAGGCATCCTGCTGTTTGCGACCCTCGGCACGATCGGCGCCAATCCGTCCGTGTTCGAACTTGGCATGCTGCTGACCTTCGGCTTGCTCGGCTATGCCATGCGGATCTTCGGTTATCCGATTGCGCCGGTGGTCGTCGGCCTGATCCTCGGTCCGCTTGCCGAACAGCAGCTCCGTCGGTCGCTGGCCATCAGCCAGGGCGACGTCACGACGCTCGTGCAATCGCCGATCGCAGCCGGGCTGCTCCTTCTCGCAGCCCTGGCGTTGATAATTCCGCTGATCCTCAGGGCACGCGGCCGCGGCGAAGTGCTCTCGCAGATGGCAGCCAGCGAGGATTGATCACAACGCTGCCACCTACTTCAAGCCCGGCTTCGGCCGGGTTTTTTTATGGATTTAATGACCGAAGACGGACCAACCGGTCCTGGTTGCCAGCATTTCGAGCGCCAAGGAGCCCAGAAGAGAATTTCCGTTGTGGTTCAATCCTGGCGACCATACCGCAACCGAGGCCCGGCCCGGGGCAACGGCCAGGATGCCACCGCCGACACCGCTTTTGCCGGGCAAGCCTACGCGGTAGGCGAAATCGCCCGAGCCATCGTAGTGGCCGCAAGTCAGCATCAGCGCGTTGATGCGGCGTGCCCGCTGCTTGGAGACAACCGTATGTCCGGTCAGCGGATTGCGGCCTGATGCCGCGAGAAAAAGGCCCGACTTGGCCAACTGCATGCATGTCATAGCCAATGCGCAGTGATGAAAATAGACGCCGAGTACATGCTCTACCGGATGATCCAGCTTGCCGAAGGAGCGCATGAAATTCGCCAGCGCGAAGTTGCGATAGCCGGTCGCCTGTTCCGACTTCGCCACATCCGGATCGATGGCGATTGATTCATCGTCGGCGAGATAACGCACAAAGCGGACGATCTCGCCGATTGCCTCCCGCGGCGTATGCCCGGCCAGCACCAGGTCACTCACGGCTATTGCACCGGCATTGATGAAAGGATTTCGCGGCTTTCCTTCCTCATGCTCCAGCTGAATGATGGAATTGAAAGCGGAACCTGAAGGTTCGCGGCCCACACGGTTCCAAGTCGTTTCGCCGTGCTTGCCGAGAGCCAGGGTCAATGTGAAGACCTTGGAAATACTCTGAATCGAAAAGGGAAGATCGGCATCGCCAACCTTGACCACCTCGCCGTCAACCGTGACGATCGCCATGCCGAATTTCTTGGGATCCACGTGCGCGAGCTGGGGGATATAATCGGCGACCTTGCCTTCGCCCAGCCGCGGCGTCAGTTTTTCATGGATCTCATCAACGATCGCCTGCAGGTCTGCCATCTCTCACCCGAAATATTTTGCGCAGACGATCCTTACTATTCGAAGGCCGCGCCGGAAAGATGGTTGCTGGCGGAGGCCTTTACCGCCCCTATCTCCGACCATAACGATGCGATCGTGTCCGGATTGACATCCCCCATGATATCGCGAAGCCAGCCTTCATGGGCTGCCGCCATGGCGACAAAGAGTTCGGTCCCGGCGGGGGTCAGCTTGGCGACGGTGACGCGCCGGTCCCCGTCCGGCGTGACACGCTGCACCAGGCCGTCCACTTCCAGCCGCTCGACTAGACCGGTGACATTGCCATTGGTGACCATGGTGCGCTTGGAAAGCTCGCCGAGACGCAGGCCATCCTTCTCGCGGTAAAGCTGGGCCATGAGGTCGAACTGCGGCAGCGTCGCGCCAAACTCGGCACGAAGCCGGCGGCGGATTTCGTTGGTGATCAATTTCGTCGTGGAGAGCATACGCAACCAAAGCCGCGTTTCCGGCTTGCTGCGCCCATGCGGTCCATGAGCGATCAGTTCCAGATCGGCACTCGTTGCTTCACCACTCATCGTTCACACCCCGAGATATCGGTCTTGCAGCTCCATCGTCAGATCGGCGGGCTTGCCGCTCCAGGCGCTTCGTCCGTTTTCCAGGATGACGCCACGGTCCGCAACCGGCAAAAGCTCGGAAAGCGTCTTATCCACCACCAGGATCGACAGACCTTCGGCCTTCAGCCGGCGTATAGCCTTCCAGATATCCTGGCGGATGACCGGGGCAAGTCCCTCGGTCGCCTCGTCGAGGATCAGAAGCCGCGGATTGGTCATCAACGCACGTCCGATCGCCAGCATCTGCTGCTCTCCCCCGGAAAGCGAACGCGCCATCTGGGTCTGCCGTTCCTTCAGCCGCGGAAAGAATTCGTTGACGCGGTCGAGGGTCCACTGGCCCGGCCGCGCGGCGGCCACCAGGTTTTCATATACGGTGAGATTGGGGAAGCAGCGCCGTCCTTCAGGCACCAGCCCTATGCCGAGCCTTGCCACATGATGCGGACGCCTGCCCTTGAGATCCGCGCCGCCAAGCCTGACCGCTCCCGCACGCGGAGGGTTGAGGTTGCAGATGGCGCGGATGGTCGTTGTCTTGCCCATGCCATTGCGGCCCATCAGCGCCACGACCTCGCCTTCCGCCACGGAAAGATCGACTCCGAACAGTGCCTGGCTCGCGCCGTAGAACGCTTCGATCTTCGATACCTCGAGCAACATCAGGCGTGATCTCCGAGATAAGCGGTACGCACGGCCGGATCGCTGCGGATTTCTTCTACGGTGCCTGTGGCGATGATGCGGCCGTAGACAAGAACCGAAATGCGATCGGCGAGCGCGAAAACAGCGTCCATGTCATGCTCGACTAGCAGAATCGGTGCTTCATGGCGCAGGGTATCAAGGAACCGCGTGAGCGACTTCGAGCCCTCCGGCCCCATGCCCGCCATGGGCTCGTCGAGCAGAAACGCCTTGGACTGCAGCGCCAGCGCCATTGCGATTTCGAGCTGCCGGCGTTCGCCATGCGAAAGTTCAGCAGCGGGGACACGGGCTCGCGCGGCCAGCCCGACGCGCTCCAGGATGGTTATGGCCGCGTCGATCAAGCCCTTGTCCCGCATGACCGGTTTGAAGAAACGGAAGCTCGATCCCTGCTTGGCCTGGACCGCCAGCATCACATTGCGAAGCGCGGAAAAATCCGGTGCCAGCGACGAGACCTGGAATGTCCGCCCGAGCCCCAACCGCGCACGTTGGGCGACACCGAGACCACCAATGTCCTGGCCGGCAAAACGGATCATACCGCTGTCCTGCCTGAGCGTGCCGCATATCTGGTGGATAAGGGTTGATTTTCCAGCGCCGTTCGGGCCGATCAACGCATGGATTTCTCCTGGACGCAGATCGAGCGTCACGCCGTCGGTCGCGCGCAACGCTCCAAAATTCTTTGCCAGATTGGAGATTTCCAGAACTGCATCAGCCATGGCGCGCCCTCCCGGCCAGAAGTCCGAGCAATCCGCCACGCGCAAATAGCACCACGAGAAGCAGGATGAGACCGAGGAAGAATTGCCAGCGCTCGGTAATCCCGCCGAGTGCATATTCGAAAGCAACATAGAGCGCCGCGCCTGCCAGCGGCCCGAACAGGCGCCCTGTACCCCCGAGGATGATCAGCACGATCAGCTCGCCGGACATATGCCAGGACAGCATGGATGGGCTGACGAAACGGTTGAGATCGGCAAACAGCGCTCCGGCCAGTCCGGTCATCATCGCCGAGATCACGAAGGCAGTCAGCCGGATGCGGTAAGGTTGGATGCCTACCGTCGAGACCCGCACCTCGTTCTGCCGCGCCGCCTGCAGCGCCGAACCGAAACGCGAAGCACGGATCACCGCGAAAAGGCCGATGCCTGTAAGCAGGATCACGTAGCAGATCAGGAAGAAGCTCATCGGCCGCATCGTCATCACGCCGGGGAACTGGTTGCGGACGAGAATGGAGAGCCCGTCCTCGCCGCCATAGGCCGGCCAGGAAACCGCGAAATAATAGACCATCTGCGCGAAGGCGAGCGTGATCATGATGAAATAGACACCTGATGTCCTCAAGCTGATGGCGCCGATGGCCAATCCGAGGAGACCAGCGGACAACACGGCCAGAATCCAGATAACCCACATCTGGTTCGTGCCGGAAAGGCCGAAAAGGATTGGCTCGCCGGAGAACGCATGCGTCGCGAGGATGCCGGCGACGTAGCCACCGATTCCGAAAAAGGCCGCATGGCCGAAAGAAACGAGACCGCCGAGGCCGAGTGCCAGATTGAGACCGGTCGCGGCGAGAGCCAGGATGGCCACGCGCGTCGCCAGCGTGATGTAGAAAGGCTGGCCGAGTACATTCGCCGCGACGGGTACGGCAAGCAGGAGCACGGCCAGAATAAGGTTGATAAGGTTCTCGCGGGTCACGATCCTGGCCTCACGCATGCGCTGCCGGGAAAAGGCCGCGCGGCTTCACCGCCAGGATGAGCGCCATGACGATATAGATAAGCATGGAGGCCACCGCGCCGCCGATCATGCCCGCCTGAGCCGGCGGCACGAAGAGCGCCAGGATTTTCGGCAGAAGGAAACGGCCCATCGTATCGGTGACGCCCACCAGAAGAGCACCGAGAAGCGCCCCCTTGATCGAGCCGATGCCGCCTATCACGATCACCACGAACGCGAGGATCAGAACGGGTTCCCCCATGCCGACCTGCACCGACTGCAGGGCACCGACCAGCGCCCCAGCAAGGCCAGCCAGCGCCGCACCAAGTGCAAAAACCACCGTATATAGAGTGCGAATATCTACCCCAAGCGCGCCGATCATCTCGCGATCGCTTTCGCCGGCACGGATACGCATGCCGAGCCGCGTCCTGGTAATCAGCATGTAAAGGCCGAAGGCGACAGCCGCCCCCGCAACGATAATCGCCAGACGATAAACCGGATATTCCGTGCCGCCGGGCAGCGGCACCGCCCCCTGAAGCAGCGGCGGGATATCGAGATAAAGAGGAAAGGAGCCGAAAAGCCAACGCGTGCCCTCGGAAAACATCAGGATCAGCGCGAAAGTTGCCAGCACCTGGTCGAGGTGATCGCGGTCATAAAGTCTGCGGATCACCAGCAGTTCCACGATCGCGCCTGCCGCCGCCGCGCAAGCGAGGCTGGCGACAAGCCCGATCCAGAATGAGCCGGTCCAGGCCGCCACGGTGGCGCATGCGAAAGCACCCACCATGTAGAGCGAACCGTGAGCGAGGTTGATCAGGCCCATGACGCCGAAAATCAGCGTCAGCCCGGCAGCCATGAGAAACAACATGACGCCGAGCTGCAGGCCGTTCAGCAACTGCTCGAGAGCAAGTGCGAGGGTCACGATATAGCCTTAGATCTTGCAGTCTTTGGCGTAGGCGTCCTTGTGATCGGTGAAAATCTTTTCCACCGTCTTGTTGGTCAGGACGCCGTTCTGCTTCACCACTTCGGTCAGGTAGATGTCCTGGATCGGATGCTGGTTGGTATTGAACTTGAATTTTCCGCGCGGAGACTTGATGTCGGCCTTGCGGAGTTCCGCACCGAAGGCATCGGCATCCTTGACGCTTGCCTTCCCCACCGCCGAGAGGATCAGCTGGGCCGCGTCATAGGCCTGGACGGCATAGATGGACGGCAGCCGGCCGTATTCCTTCTGGAAATCCGCGAGAAACTTCTTGCTGGCCTCGTTGTCGAAATCCGGAGCCCACTGGCCGGAAGCCTTGGCGCCGAGCGCCGCATCGCCGATCGCCGGCAGGACGTCCTGGCTGAAGGAGAAACCCGGGCCCATGACCGGGATTTTTACGCCCGACTGAGCGAACTGCTTCATGAAGGCGATGCCCATGCCACCCGGCAGGAAGACGAAAATGCCGTCGGCGCCGGAGGCGCGCATCTGGGCGATTTCGGCAGCATAGTCGGTCTGGCCGACCTGCGTGTACACTTCCGAGGCCAGCTCGCCCTTGTAATAGCGCTTGAAGCCGGTCAGCGAATCCTTGCCGGCCGGATAATTCGGGGCGAGGATGAACATCTTCTTGTAGCTCTTGTTGGCATATTCGCCCATAGCCTCATGAAGATTGTCGTTCTGGTAGGCGGCATTGAAATAGAGCTTGTTGCAGTTGGCGCCGGCAAGCGCCGCCGGAGCAGCATTGGTGGAGACGTAGAACTTGCCTTGCGCGACTGCGCTCGGGGCAACCGCCATCAGGAGGTTCGACCAAACGATGCCGGTCAGGATATCGACCTGATCGCTCTGGATCATCTTATCTGCGATCTGGACAGCCAGTTCCGGCTTCTGTGCATCGTCCTCGGTGACGACCGTGACGTCCTTGTTGCCGGAATTCTTGATCGCCAGCATAAAGCCATCGCGGGTATCGATACCGAGGCCGGCGCCGCCACCGGAAAGCGTGGTGATCATGCCGATCTTCAGCGGCTCGGCAAAGGCCAGTCCCGAGGTGCTGACGCTGAGCGCCACAGTGGCCGCAGCAAGCAGTTTCTTCATGTGACGAACTCCCGTTTGTTGTTGTGTCGTTCCCAGTTTTATTACGTCGGCGGAAAGCAACCCGCCAAGCATTTTCAGTACCTTCCACATTTGCGCGGAAACTTCCACTCTACATTCGTGCCGGAAGCGACGAGCATGAGCGGGGGTTACGCCAATAGCCTCTGCCTTAGGCGGAATCGCTGGATTTTTCCGGATTCGGTCTTCGGTAGGGCGTCGGCGAAGACGATGGAGCGGGGGTATTTGTAAGGAGCGATGACGCTTTTCACATGCTCCTGAAGGAGCCTGACCATAGCCTCGCAGGCCTCGGAACCCGGAACAAGGACGACATGGGCCTCCACGATCATTCCACGCGCTTCATCCGGCACGCCGATGACGGCGCACTCCAGTACCGAATCATGCTTCAGCAGAGCCGCTTCGACCTCCGGACCGGCAATGTTGTAGCCCGCCGAGATGATCATGTCGTCGGAACGGGCTGTGAAATGGAAATAGCCTTGATCGTCTTCGACGAATGAATCGCCCGTGATATTCCATCCGTTCCTGACGTAATCTCTCTGGCGTTCGTCCGCCAGGTAACGGCAACCGATGGGCCCCTTGACGGCAAGCCGGCCGACCGTCCCTCGCGGCACTTCGTTCATATCCTCATCGACGACCATGGCCTCGTAACCCGCCAGCGGTTTACCGGTGCAGGCCGGCTTGGCATCACCCAGATGGTTGGAAATGAAGATGTGCAGCATCTCCGTCGCGCCGATCCCGTCGAGGATCGGTTTGCCGGTCATCTTCACCCATTCCTCGAAGACGGGTGCCGGCAAAGTTTCACCCGCGGATACCGCGATGCGAAGCGAGGAGAGATCGGCACCGTTGTCCATCGCCGCCAACATGGCGCGATAGGCGGTCGGCGCGGTAAAGCTGATGGTCGCCTTATAGGTCTCGATGATTTCGATCATCTTCGGCGGCGTGGCCTGCTCCAGAAGTGTGGCGGCAGCGCCGAAGCGCAAGGGGAAAATGGCGAGCCCCCCGAGACCGAAGGTAAAGGCAAGCGGCGGCGAGCCCACGAACACGTCGTCCGGTGTCACGGCCAGCACTTCCTTCGCATAGGCATCGGCGATGATCAGGATATCGCGATGAAAATGCATCGTCGCCTTCGGGACGCCGGTCGATCCGGATGTGAAGCCCAGCAACGCCACATCGTCACGGCCGGTCTTCACCGCTTCATAACGCACCGGTTTGTCGAGCGCCGCCCGATCGAGTTCGGCATCATGGTTTGCCGTGCCGTCGAAGCCGATCACCTGTTTGAGGAATCTGCTTTCCTTGGCGCAGGCGACCAGTTCATCCATCAGCCGGGTGTCGCAGAGCGCTATGGAGACTTCGGCCTTGTCGACGATCTTGGCGAGTTCGCCGGCACGCAGCATCGGCATGGTGTTGACGACAACGGCTCCCGCCTTTGTCGCCGCCAGCCAGCAGGCGACCATGGCGGGATTGTTGGCTGAGCGGATCAGCACCCGATTGCCCGGCTTTAGGCCGTAGTCTTCCGTGAGCGCCAGAGCGATCCGGTTCGTCCAGTCGGAGAGTTCCTTGTAGGTGCGGCGGCGGCCGTTGCCGATCAGGGCCGTGTGATCCCCGAAACCCTTCTCCACCATGCGATCGGTCAGCTCTACCGCCGCATTCAACCATTCCGGATACTCGAAGGCCCCGAGCTTGATATCCGGCCACTGATCGAACGGCGGAAGATTGTCACGGGCAAACGTATCCCGATGGCCTGACGGTCCCAGCATTTTTCAGTTCCCAGATATTCTTGTCGATGCGGCTTTTTGCCTTTTGTTCAGAAAAGCACCGCTTTCGGTCCGTGGCAAGAGAGAAACTTTAAGTTTATAATAATTTTTGCCATCCTCCCGCTGAGGGCTTCCAACGGAACGGCTGCGGTGCCAGTATCACGCCGCTTCAACAGCGACTGCGGAGAAATGATGATGCGCCACCGGATCAGCGATTGGGACAATGCCTATGCCAACGGCATCAACATTCCCCAAGGTGATCGCTGGCCGACCGCGTGGGTCGAGCCGGCGCGGCTCTATCGCGAAGCTCTTTCTGCTTTGGAACGCACGAGGCTTGGCCTTCCCTATGGGGAACGTCCGCGCAACAGGTTCGATCTCTTTCTGCCGCAAAACAAGCCCGCCGGCCTCGTTGTCTTTGTCCATGGCGGTTTCTGGATCGGGCTCGATAACAGCTATTGGTCGCATTTCGCCCGGGGCGCCGTAGAACGGGGCTACGCCGTCGCCATGCCGATGTACACGCTCGCCCCGGAAAACCGGATCGCAGACATCACGCTTGAGATCGGCAAGGCGATCGAGGCCGCGGCCAAAGAGGTGGATGGGCCGATCCGGCTGATTGGTCATTCCGCCGGTGGACATCTGGTGACGCGAATGATCTCCTCGACCTCGCCGCTGCCGGAAGCGGTACGCGACCGTATCGTCAACGTCGTCTCGCTATCGGGCGTCCACGATCTGCGACCCCTCATGCAGACGAAGATGAACGAGAAGCAGCGGATAGACCGGGAAGAAGCCTACCGGGAAAGTCCGGCGCTTCTCGAGCCGATGTCGGGGGCTCGAGTGACCTGCTGGGTGGGAGCGGGCGAACGATCCGAATTCATCCGCCAGAACGCGCTGCTTGCCAACATCTGGAAAGGGCTCGGCGCCGAGACTGCGGTCGTCGAAGAACCAGACAAACATCATTTCAACGTCCTGGACGGGCTAGAAGACCCCAACCATCCCCTGGTGGACGCGCTGTTTTCTTAAAGGGATGCAGCAGCGCGAGCTGCCTGATCATAGTGGCCGGAAAGCGCCCGCAGCCGCGCCGCCACCTCCGAAAGGGATTCGGCGGAGACTTCCGTCGCAAGGACCGAGCGCACCAAAAGGCTCTCGCGCATAGCCTTATACCGGGCGCAGGCATCGGCACCGGCTTCGGTCACCATGACCAGCTTTTCCTTGCCGCGCCTTCCCGATTTTATGAGTTTCATGCGCTCGAGCTTCTTCAGCGCATAGGTCACCACGTGCGTGTCCTCGATGTTCAGAACGAGGGCAATATCGGCGAGCGTCTTCGGCTTGTTGCGGCTGTTGATATTGTGCAGCACCAGGATGTCGACCGGGGAGAGGTCCGGCACGCCGGCGGCAGCCATGCAGCGTATCATCCAGCGATTGAAGGCGTGGTTCAGCATGATCATGCCGAATTCGATTTCGGAGAGAGCCGGCAAGGCGCCGGTCGCCAGATGCCCGGAGGAAACGATCGGGCCGAAACTATCCTTTTCCGATGACATGGCTTCTCTTCCCGGGAATGAGGGCGCCGGCGGCAGAATGCCGACGGCGCCTCTCAAATCACATCTTCTTGTAGGCGTCCAGAATAGCAGCGCCATCGGCTCCGGCTTTCTTCAACCAGTCTTCCGTCAGCTTTGCGCCAACCTCGCCGAGCCCTTTCTTCAGATCGGCGCTGGGTTCGACGACCTGCATGCCATTCTTCTTGAGCGTCTCCATGTAGGCCGCTGTCTTCTCAGCCCCGAGTCCCCAGCCCCGGGTTTCCGCGGCAGCCGCTGCATCGGTCACGGCCTTCTGGACGGCAGGGTCCAAAGCCGCGAAGGCCGCCTTGTTGACGAAGACGACGTTCTTCGGGATCCAGGCCTGAGTGTCGTAATAGTGGGTCAGCGATTCCCAGATCTTGGAATCGACCCCGGTGGCGCTCGATGTCATCAGGCCGTTGACGACGCCTGTCGCCAGAGCCTGGGGCAGTTCGGCCGCTTGGACCGTGACCGGCTGAGCGCCGACGATCTCGGCGATACGGGATGTGCCGACATTATAGGCACGCCATTTCAAGCCCTTGAGATCCGCAACGCCGTTGACGTCCTTCTTGGTGAAGATGCCCTGCGGCGGCCACGGCGTTGTGTAGAGCAGCTTCAATCCCTGTGCATCCAGCGCCTTTTCGATTGCCGGCCTGGAAGCCGCCCACAGCTTCTTCGATTGGTCGAAGCTGGTTGCTAGGAACGGCACCACGTCGATCCCGAAAACCGGGTTTTCATTCTCATGCAGCGAGATCAGCACCTCGCCCGCCTGCGCCTGGCCAGTCTGCACGGCACGCTTGATGTCCGGCGCCTTGAAGAGCGAGGCGTTCGGATGAATGTTGATCTTCAAAGCGCCTTTAGTCGCGGCATCCACGTCGGATGCGAACTGGCTGAGGTTCTGGACGTGGTAGTTTGCGGGCGGATAGGCCGACGGCAGAACCCATGCGGTCTGTGCGAGTGCCGAGCCTGCGGCGGCAATCAGCGCCGCACCCGCAAGACCCGAAAAAATGAGGTTCGAAAGCAAGCGTTTCATGTCAGTTCCCTTCCTTTTTCTATGAAGCTAATCTTTTTCGCCAAAGCTAACCCGGGAAAGCCATTTTCGGCAGGACCATCACGATATCCGGGAAAACCGTGATGATGGCGACGGTCGCCACGAGCAGGAAGAAGAAGGGCAGCGAAGCTTTCGCCACCGTCAAACTGTCTCGGCCGCTCATCGTCTGCAGCACGAAGAGGTTGAAGCCGACGGGCGGGGAAACTTCGGCCATTTCGACGATCAGCACAAGGAAGATGCCGAACCACACGAGGTCGAACCCCGCCTGTTGAATCATCGGCAGAACGACGACGGTGGTCAGAACGATCATCGACAGACCATCGAGAGCCGCGCCGAGCAGGATATACATGATGGTCAGAACCGCAATCAGCGCATAGGGGCTCAGATTGAAGCTGTCGACCCAGTTCGCGAGCGCGTTCGGGATGCCTGTATAACCCATGGCAATCGACATGAAACCGGCGCCTGTCAGGATCAACATGATCATGCAGGTGAGCCGGGTGGCACCCATGACGCTTTCCCAGAAGGATTTTCTCGTCAGGGAACCGGACCATGCGGCGATTGCGAGCGACCCGAGCACACCCCAGGCCGCGCACTCGGTCGCAGTCGCCCAGCCGAGAAGTAGGGTCGCGAAGACGAGCACGATCAGGAGCGTCACCGGAATGAGGTTCGCCGATTCCCTGAGCTTCTCTTTAAAACTCATTTTCGGAGGCGCCGGCGGGGTCTTGTCCGGATTGAGGAGAGACCAGACGATGATGTAGCCGGAATAGAGCGCCATGACGATGAGGGCCGGCAGAAAGCCTGCAAGGAAGATCTGGATGATCGAGACGTTTGCCGCGACCGCATAGACCACCATGGTGATCGATGGCGGTATGAGGATGCCGAGCGTGCCGGCGCCTGCAAGCGAGCCGAGGCTTACCATCTCGTCGTAGCCACGCTTCTTGAGTTCCGGCAGGGCGATCTTGGCGATCATCGCCGTCGTTGCGGCCGAGGAGCCGGAGATCGAGCCAAAAAGGCCGCAGCCAAGGATATTCACGTGCATCAGGCGGCCGGGGAGCCAGCCGAGCCAGGGCGACAAGCCGCGGAACATCTCTTCCGACAGCCGGGTCCGGAACAGGATCTCTCCCATCCAGACGAAGAGCGGCAGGGCTGCAAGCGACCAGGAGGCGCCGCCGCTCCAGGAATTTGTGGCAAGGACCGCGCCAATCGGGATGCCCGGCACGAACAGCATGGCGATGAAGCCGCAGATCAATAACGAGACCCCGATCCACACTCCGCCGGCGAGCAGTGCCAACAGCACAAGAAGAACCACCCCGGCTATTTCAACGAGTTCGATTGTCCCCATCAGCTCAGGCCCCGCTCTGCATGGCGCGTTCTATGACTTCCTCAGCAGTGACCGGCTCCGGTTTCTCGTAGCGCGGCGATCCGCCGAACAGGACGTGCAGGAGCTCGTCGACGAATGCGATCGCCAGGATGATCAACCCGCCGCAGAAACCAAGCTGCGGGATCCACAGCGGCACGGCGATGACACCCTGCGACAGATCGTTGAACTGGAAGGAGGTACGCGTCATATCGAAGGCAAACCAGGCAAAATAGGTCGCGGCAACCGTGCCGATCGCCAATGCCGTCGCCTCCAACGCCCGTCTTGCCGGACCGCTGATCCGCTCGATCAACAGGCCGACGCGGATCATCTCGCCGGAACGAAACGTGTGAGCGAGCCCCAGGAAGGCGCTAGCAGCCATGCACCAGGAAGCGAAGTCGTCGCCGGAAGGTACGTCGATGTCGAGCGGCCGGCCGGCGGAGAGCGCAAGCATGAGGAGGAAGATGGCGACGAGGAACAGGCCGGCCAACCAGCCGGAAATCAGATAGAGACCATCAAGAATTTTGCGCAGCCAATCCGGCAGCACGCTATGGCGCAGTTCAGCGGAGGACATGGGGTATCCTCCTGCAAACAGGATAAAAGATCATGATCGGCTCCCCTCGGTTGCCGTTATGAGGCGGAGCTCTTTGCGGCTCTTTGCCCTTTATGGAGGCATGATGCTTCAAGAGGCAATTTGTTGTCAACTAATCATTGACGTTTTATCGATGAAATGTTTTCGTTAATGCAAAGCAACGAGCGACAGGGGCGGAACATGACGAAGGGCAAATGGGATTTCTGGATCGATCGCGGCGGCACCTTTACCGACATCGTCGGCAGGAAGCCGGATGGGACGCTCATTGCGCATAAAGTTCTTTCCGAAAATCCTGAAGCCTACCGCGATGCCGCAGTGCAGGGAATTCGCGAGCTGCTGGACGTTCCCGCCGGCCAAGCGATTCCTCCCGAACGGATCGGCGCCGTAAAGATGGGTACGACGGTGGCCACGAACGCCCTGCTCGAACGGAAGGGCGAGCAGACGCTTCTCGTCACCACGCGCGGTTTCCGCGACGCTTTGGCGATCGGCTACCAGGCTCGCGCCGATATCTTTGCGAAGAAGATCGTCAAACCGGAATTGCTGTATCAGGCGGTTGTCGAAGTCGACGAGCGCGTCCTTGCCGACGGGACCGTCGAGGCCACGCCGGACGAAACCGCGATCCGATTGGCTCTCCAGAAGCACTTCGAGAACGGCTTCCGCGCCGTCGCCATCGTCTTCATGCACGCCTATCGTTACCCGGCTCATGAACAACTTGCGGCAAAGGTCGCGAGAGAGATCGGATTTAGTCAGATTTCCGTCAGCCACGAAGTTTCGCCGCTTATCAAATTGGTTGGCCGCGGCGACACGACGGTGGTCGATGCCTATCTCTCGCCGATCCTGCGCCGTTATGTGGATCAGGTTGCCGCCGAATTGGGCGCTGACGGCGAAGGCGGCCCGCAGCTGATGTTCATGCAGTCTTCGGGCGGCCTCACCGCTGCCCGGCTCTTCCAGGGCAAGGACGCGATCCTCTCCGGGCCCGCCGGCGGGGTGGTCGGCGCAGTCGAAACATCGCGCCTGGCAGGCTTCGAACGGATGGTCGGCTTCGACATGGGCGGTACGTCCACGGACGTCTCCCACTACGACGGCGAGTTAGAACGTTCCTTCGAGACCGAGGTGGCCGGGGTGCGGATGCGCGCACCGATGATGTCGATCCATACGGTCGCCGCCGGCGGTGGTTCGATCCTGCATTTCGAAAATGGACGGTTCCGGGTGGGCCCGGACTCAGCCGGTGCAAATCCCGGCCCGAAAGCCTACCGGCGCGGCGGACCGCTGACAGTTACCGACGCCAACGTGATGCTTGGAAAGCTGTCGCCGGAGCTGTTCCCCAGGATCTTCGGCCCCAACCGCGACCAGCCGCTCGACGCAGGTGCCGTGCGTACCGCTTTCGAGGAGATGGCGAAGGTCATCGGCGACGGGCGCTCTCCTGAAGAAGTGGCTGACGGCTTTGTCGCGATCGCGGTCGAGAATATGGCCAATGCGGTCAAGAAGATCAGCGTCCAGCGCGGCTACGATGTAACCCATTACGTGCTGACCTGCTTCGGCGGTGCCGGCGGCCAGCATGCCTGCCTGACGGCTGATGCGCTCGGCATCTCGACGGTGCTGATCCACCCATTCTCCGGGATTCTCTCCGCCTATGGCATGGGTCTGGCGGATATCCGCGCCACCCGCCAACGCACGGTTTCCGAAGAGCTTGCGGTGGCACTCGAAGCGCTCGACACCATCCGTGACGAGCTCACGGCAAGCGTGATCGAGGAAATGGCAAGCCAGGGGGTTTCCGGAGCCGGGGTAGCCGTGCTGCACCGAGCTCACCTGCGCTATCAGGGCACCGATACGACCTTGCCCGTAGTCCTCGGCGGCGTTGCCGACATGACCTCGGCATTCGAGACAGCCCACAGGAAACAATTCGGCTTCATCTTCGAGAACCGTGAGATCATATTCGAAGCCTACGAAGTCGAGGCGATCGGCGGCGGCGCGGAATCCACCGAACCGGAATTCTCGCTGGATAGTGCCGCTCCGACCGCGACGGAACAAACGAAATTCTTCTCCGGCGGCGCATGGCGCGAGGCGCCGGTCTATGTCCGAGAGGACATCAAGCCGGGTGCTCATGCAAAGGGGCCATGCCTGATCGTCGAACCGCACCAGACGATCGTCGTGGAAGACGGCTGGGCTTTCGAGATCACCAGGCTGAACCACGTCGTCCTGAAACGCGTCGCCCAACTTTCCCGCGCGAAACCGATCGGCACCCAGGCGGATCCGGTTCTGCTCGAAGTGTTCAATAATCTCTTCATGTCGATTGCCGAACAGATGGGCGTGACGCTGCAGAACACCGCCTCCTCGGTCAACATCAAGGAGCGGCTTGATTTTTCCTGCGCGGTTTTTGACGAGAACGGCGCACTGGTCGCAAATGCACCGCATATGCCGGTGCACCTTGGCTCCATGGACCGCTCAGTCGAAACCGTGATTGCCGCCAACAGGGGCAAGATCCGCCCCGGCGACGTTTTTGCGCTGAATGCCCCCTATAACGGCGGCACGCATCTGCCGGACATCACCGTCGTGACGCCGGTCTTCGATCAAAAAGGCGAAAAGATCCTGTTCTACGTCGCTTCGCGCGGACATCATGCGGATGTCGGCGGAACCGCGCCGGGCTCAATGACGCCGCTTGCGACGACCGTCGATGAGGAAGGCGTGCTGTTCGACAACGTGCTGCTCGTCGACCGTGGCCGGTTCGACGAAACAGGCATCACAAGACTTCTTTCCGATCACCCCTACCCGGCCCGCAACGTGGCGCAGAACGTAGCCGACCTTCGCGCCCAGATCGCCGCCAACGAAAAGGGCGTGCACGAGATGCGCAAGATGATCGCGCAGTTCGGGCTGGACGTCGTGCAGGCCTATATGGGCCATGTGCAGGACAATGCGGAAGAAAGCGTCCGGCGCGTCATCGAGAAGCTGAACGACGCGGAGTTTTCCTATCCCACCGATCAGGGCAGCGTCATCAAAGTCAAAATCACGGTCGACAAGGAAAAGCGGGAAGCGACTGTCGATTTCACAGGAACGAGCCCCCAGAAAAAGAACAACTTCAATGCGCCGGAACCGGTGACGCGCGCAGCCGTGCTCTATGTGTTCCGCGTCATGGTGGAAAGCTCCATCCCGATGAATGCCGGCTGCCTGAGGCCGATCCGCATCGTCGTGCCCGAAGGGTCGATGCTGAAACCTCAATATCCGGCCGCCGTCGTCGCCGGCAACGTGGAAACCAGCCAGCATGTCACCAATGCGCTGTTTGGCGCACTCGGTGCCATGGCAGCCAGTCAGGGGACGATGAACAATCTGACTTTCGGCAATGCCATCTACCAGTACTACGAAACGCTGTGCTCCGGGTCGCCGGCCGGCCGCTTCAATGACGGCACGGGTTTTTCCGGCACGGATGCCGTCCACGTGCATATGACCAATTCGCGCCTCACGGATCCCGAAATTCTGGAGACGCGTTATCCCGTTCTGCTGGAAGACTTCCACATCCGCGAGAATTCCGGCGGCAGGGGCAAATGGTCGGCGGGCAACGGCACCAGACGCACCATCCGTTTTCTCGAAAAGATGGACTGCGCCATCCTCTCCTCGCATCGGACGATCCGTCCGCATGGCCTCGCCGGCGGCGAGGAAGGCGAACTCGGGCATATGATCGTCCGCCGGCTGGACGGCATGCTGGAAGAGCTTGGTGGCTGCGCCCAGACCGTCGTCAACGCGGGCGAAGCCGTCACCGTCGTGACGCCAACGGCAGGCGGCTATGGAAAAGCGTGATGATCTGCCGTAACCGGAGGTCATGACAAAACAGATCGCGATCATCGGCGGCGGGCCGGCAGGACTGATGGCGGCGGAGGTCCTCTCTGCCGCCGGCTACTCCGTTACGCTTTACGAAGCCATGCCGACCTTTGGCCGCAAGTTCCTGCTGGCCGGCAAGTCCGGTCTCAACATCACCCATTCGGAGGAATATCAGCGATTCGCAGGACGATTTGGCGCGGCCTCCGCTCGCCTGCTGCCCGCACTCGATGCTTTCACGCCGGAAGATGTCCGGCGCTGGGCCGAGGGCCTTGGGATTGAAACCTTCGTCGGCACCTCCGGTCGCGTCTTTCCGACTGCAATGAAGGCTTCACCACTCCTGCGGTCCTGGCTGCGAAGGCTTGAGGTCCAAGGCGTAAAGCTCCGCACGCGGCATCGATGGGTCGGCTTCGCCGATGGCGGCTATCGGTTCGAGACACCGGATGGCGGAATTACACTTCACCCTGACGCAACGCTGCTTACGCTCGGAGGGGCAAGCTGGCCACGGCTCGGCTCCGACGCTGCCTGGGTGCCCTGGCTGCAAGAGATGGGGATTACCATCAATGAATTTCAGCCGGCGAATTGCGGTTTCGACGTCGACTGGAGCGATACGTTTCGTCAGCGCTTTGAAGGAGCGCCCGTCAAATCCGTATCGGCCACATCAGCCGCGGGCACGCTCCAGGGTGAATTCGTGATTTCCAAACATGGGATCGAAGGGAGCTTGGTCTATGCGCATTCGGCCGCATTGCGAGACAGGCTGAAACGCCACGGACATGCAAACCTGGCCGTCGATCTTGCTCCGGGCCGATCGGTCGAACGCCTTGAGCGGGACCTCGCTCGGCAGGATGCCAAAGCCAGCTTTGCCAATCGGCTTCGCAAGGGTGCCGGCCTGGAAGGCGTAAAGGCAGCTCTCATTCGCGAACTCGTTCCCCAGGCAAATCAGCTTCCTCCCCAGGAGCTGGCAATCCTTATGAAAGGCCTGCCGATCCCACTTCTTCGCCCGAGGCCTATCACCGAAGCCATATCGTCTGCAGGCGGGCTCGATTGGAGCGAGCTCGACGAGAACTATATGCTGAAGGCGGTACCGGGGCTTTTTGCGGCTGGAGAAATGCTGGATTGGGAGGCGCCGACCGGCGGCTACCTGCTCACAGCGTGCTTTTCGACAGGGCGGGCTGCGGCTAAGGGTATCGAGAACTGGCTACGGACGAAATAGGACTGGCCTCCGGCCACTATTTCCGATTTCTTTCCAACTGATCCGGCATCGTTCCGGAAGAACGCATCCGCAACTCGATTCGCACAAAACAAGGGGAGGAAGGGGCCTCCATGAGCAGGGCAAGACGCCGCTATATCATCAAAAGAAGACGCACAGTTACCGGTCTGGCGCTCGTCGCAGCGATTTCCTTCGTCGCCGGAATGACCGACGCGGTCGGCCTCCTTCTTTCCGGTGATTTCGTTTCATTCATGACCGGCAACACCACCCGCGCTGCCTTGTCCTTCGCAAACAGCGACTATTCCCATGCGCTGATCCTTTATTTCGCCCTATGGGTTTTCGTCATCGGCAACGCGCTCGGCATCGTGCTTGCCCACACGCTTTCGGTGCTGCGAACCTTCGTCGTCCTCACAGGCGTCGCCGTGACACTTGCCGTAGCGGCGTTCCTTCCCGAGGCGGAATATCCGCGGATACAGTTTTACCTCGTCATTCTGGCCATGGGCATGATCAACGCAACCGTCGAACATATCGAAGGGTTGCCGATCGGGCTCACCTATATTACCGGTGCGCTGTCGCGCTTCGGGCGCGGGATCGGCCGCTGGATCGTGGGGGATCGCAATCCGACAGGGTGGGTCATTCAGACGGTGCCCTGGACAGGCATGGCGTGTGGCGCCGTGTCCGGGGCGTTCGTTACAAAATATCTCGGCAACAATGCCCTTTGGGTCGTCGTGCTGGCTGTGGTTTTTCTGGCCTTCGCCACCATTCTTCTGCCACGGTCCTTGCATCTGCATTTCCACCAGCAGCCGATGGGGGCCGCAAGGCGCCGCGCATAGACACTTCCGAAGGGCCATATGTTCCTGCTTTCAAAGCTTTTTTGGGTGTTCGCCCAGCCGCTGTCGGTCGCATTTCTGTTGAGCGCCCTGGCGGCACTGCTTGCCTTTGCCGGACGGCGCGGGCTCAGCGGCCTTTCCGCGCTGCTCGCCGCTCTCGTTCTGCTCGTTACACTCTTCACGACGACAGGCACCGTGGCGCTGCAGATACTGGAAGCGCGCTTTGCGAGGCAGGCCTCAGATCCAGTGGATGTTGCCTGCATGATCGTACTCGGCGGGGCCTTCGACAACGAGATCAACACGGCGCGCGGCGGCATCGAGCTCAACCAGGCGGCCGACCGTTTTGTCGAAGCGCTGCGGCTCGCGCGAAATCATCCGCAGGCACGGCTCCTGATTTCAGGTGGAGACGGATCGATCAGCGGCGGCTACGAAGGCGAAGCCCAAACCGCCGAACGCTTCTTTGCCGCTTTCGGCGTGGCGACAGACCGGCTGGTCAAGGAGAATGCCTCGCGGACGACCTATGAGAATGCCCTCAAGACAGCCGAGCTCCTGAAAAGCGAGGGGCTCGAAAATTGCCTGCTGATCACCTCGGCCTATCATATGCCGCGATCGGTCGGTCTTTTCCGTAAAGCGGGAATCGCGTTCACGCCCTGGCCGGTGGACTACCGCACGAGCGGCGTCGTCTCTTGGTCGGTGGATTTTACGCAACCGTCTCTCAACGCCCAACTTGCCACCACCGCCGCACGGGAATGGATGAGCCTTGTCGCCTATTATCTGACGGGGCGAATCGGGACGACTTTTCCGCAGTGACTATTTCTTCGAGATCGTCAGGAAGCGCCCGCCCTTTACACGCACGCGCATCTCACATGGTTCGGCGTCGGTGCGGTCGCAATAGCGCGGGTGCATCTTCAACAGGAAGACCATATTGCCGAAATACTTGACGAAATCGTAGCCGTAGAGCTGCGCGGTAGCGATCATGAAATAGCCACCCTCCTTGGCCTGGAGATAGAAGTTATAGGGGCAGCCGTCATTGCTGCAGGCCGGGCCGCGTTTCCCGTCGCAGACGAGTTTGCCGTGATTCGACACGAGGTCGATAATCCCGTCGTTGTTGATATCGAACCGTTCGATGAAGCCCGGATCGAACTGGGCGATCTTGCACTCGCTGCGGAAATGATCCTTTTCATAGATTTCCGGATCGCTGACGAGCTGCTGCTGCCCGTGGGCAAGAGCAGGAGCCAGGATCAGCGCCACGACCTGGGCGAGAACGATCAGGAGCCTCTTCACGGCTTTCCTCCGCAAATTCATCTGTTTACGGCGCGCAACCACCGATGGCGGGCGCGACTATCCGCGGTTATGGTAGGTTCTGCCACTTGCGCGACGCTGGAGTTTGCATGTCACTGCTGATGATGCTCGATTATGCCGGTGTCGCTCTGTTTGCGGCAACAGGTGCCCTTGCCGCCTCGCGAAAGGAGCTCGACCTCGTTGGCTTCCTCTTCTTTGCCGCCGTCACCGGGCTCGGCGGCGGCACGTTGAGAGACATCATTCTGGGGCGAACGCCGGTCTTCTGGGTTCTGGATCCCACCTATATCCTGATCTGCGTGACAACCGGCGCCTTCGTTTTCTGCACGGCGCATCGCGTGGAGTGGCGTTATCGGATGCTGATCTGGCTCGATGCGGTAGGGATTGCCGCCTACAGCGTACTTGGAGCGGCCAAAGGTCTTGATGTCTCCGGGTCGCCGACCATTGCCATCGTCACCGGTGCACTGACCGCAGCATTCGGAGGTATTCTCCGCGATCTTCTCGCCAACGAGCCGTCCGTCCTTCTCCGCCCTGAAATCTATATTACCGCAACTCTTGCCGGGGCTGGCACCTTTACCGCAGCGAACGCCCTCGATCTGCCGCTCTCCGTCAGCTCCGGCCTGGGGGCGGCAGCCGCGTTCCTGCTGCGCGGCGGCGCAATCCATTACGGCTGGACTTTGCCGCGATACAGGCCACGGCCGGGCAGGCCCGCAGCCGAGGCCATCAAGGGGAAAAGAGGGGAGTAAGCCTTTATCAGGCCTTCTTCTCGCGCAGGCGGATGATCACATCCACATGAGCTATTTCCATGCCCTCCGGAGCTTCCGGCAGGTTGCCGATCTCCAGGTTGCTCACGGGAATATCCATGACTTCGTTTCGGCCTTCAACGAAGAAGTGATGATGGTCCGAAATATTCGTGTCGAAGTAGGTTTTGGCGCTCTCGACCGCAAGGACCCGGATCATGCCGGCCTCGGTAAACTGATGAAGCGTATTATATACCGTGGCAAGCGACACCGGAACGCCTGCTGCCGTCGCCTCTTCGTGCAGTTCCTCGACAGTCAGATGACGGTCGCCCTTGGCGAACAGCAGGTCGGCGAGTGCCACACGCTGCCGGGTCGGACGCAGGCCAGAATGGCGCAATCTCGTCTCGATGTCAGTAATGGCTTCAGCCATAGTACCTGTCAGCTCCCACCGTGCATGTGAATATAAGGTATCTTGACTTTGCGATATAACTTTTACAGGCACCACTTTCAATACTTTCCGGAGGATACCCCTCTTAACGTGCCGAAAATCGCGTTATTTCCTCCACAAGCCTCTGGTTTGCGCCCGTAGCTTCCTATATGCGAACCTGAACAGACGGATGTTCCCGCATCTGGCCGCCATCCCCGGGCGGAATGTGGGGCGCTGTCGGCACGCTTTAAATCCGACCATTCATGCAATAATGGTCACACAACAAAAGGTCGAAGGCTTCAACGGGGGGAACGGAATTTTATGGCAAGCAGACAGTCCAGCTTCTCTTATGAAGAACTTATTGCCTGTGCACACGGCGAGCTATTCGGGCCTGGCAACGCACAGTTGCCCCTGCCGCCCATGTTGATGGTTCACCGCATCACGGATATCTCCGAAACGGGCGGCGCTTTCGACAAGGGCTACCTTCGGGCAGAATACGATGTGCGCCCCGACGACTGGTATTTTCCCTGCCACTTCGAAGGCAATCCGATCATGCCTGGTTGCCTGGGTCTCGATGGGATGTGGCAGCTGACCGGTTTCTTCCTGGGCTGGCTCGGCGAGCCGGGTCGTGGCATGGCGCTCTCCACCGGCGAAGTGAAGTTCAAGGGCATGATCCGCCCGGACACCAAGCTTCTGGAATACGGCATCGACTTCAAGCGCGTCATGCGCGGCCGACTGGTGCTCGGCACCGCCGATGGCTGGCTGAAGGCGGATGGAGAAACCATTTATCAGGCGACCGACCTCCGTGTAGGCCTGTCGAAGGAAAAGGCAGCCTGACGGCGGCTCGTGCCGAAACAGGACAGTAAGAAAAGGTTTTGATGAGATGAGACGGGTAGTTGTCACGGGTCTCGGTATCGTATCCTCGATCGGAAGCGATGCCGCCGAAGTCACCGAATCCTTGCGTCAGGCAAAGTCCGGCATTTCATTCTCACCAGATTTTGCCGAACACGGCTTCAAATGCCAAGTGTGGGGCAGACCGTCGCTTGACCCGACCGATCTCGTGGACCGCCGCGCCATGCGCTTCCTGTCCCAAGGCGGCGCCTGGAACCATGTTGCAATGAAGCAGGCGATTGCGGATTCGGGACTGGAGGAAAAGGACTACAGCGAGAACGAGCGTACCGGCATCATCATGGGCTCTGGCGGCCCCTCGACGCGGACGCTGATCGAAGCGGCAGAGATCACCATCAAGAACAACAGCCCGAAGCGGATCGGTCCGTTCGCCGTGCCGAAGGCCATGTCTTCGACGGCTTCCGCAACGCTTGCAACCTGGTTCAAGATCCACGGCGTGAACTATTCCATCTCGTCGGCCTGCTCGACCTCCGCCCATTGCATCGGCAACGCGGCGGAGATGATCCAGTGGGGCAAGCAGGACGTCATGTTTGCCGGCGGCCACGAAGATCTCGACTGGACGATGTCGAACCTTTTCGACGCCATGGGTGCCATGTCGACCAAATATAACAATGATCCCGACAGGGCATCGCGCGCCTATGACGTCGACCGCGACGGGTTCGTAATCGCCGGCGGAGCGGGCGTCCTGGTTCTGGAAGAACTGGAGCATGCAAAGGCCCGCGGCGCAAAAATCTACGCCGAACTCGTCGGCTACGGCGCCACTTCGGACGGGTACGACATGGTCGCTCCCTCCGGCGAGGGCGCCGTGCGCTGCATGCGTCAGGCGCTTGCAACCGTAAAAGGCGACGTGGACTACATCAATACTCACGGCACCTCCACACCGGTCGGGGATTCCAAGGAGATCGGCGCCATCCGCGAAGTGTTTGGCGCAAAGATACCTCACATCCAGTCGACAAAGTCACTGACCGGCCATTCGTTGGGCGGTGCCGGCGTGCAGGAATCCATCTACAGCCTCCTGATGATGCAGGAAGGTTTCATCGGCGAGAGCGCCCATATCGAGAACCTCGATCCGGAATTCGAAGGCGTGCCGATCGTTCGCAGCCGCATCGACAATGCCAAGATCGATATTGCTCTTTCCAATTCCTTCGGGTTTGGCGGCACCAATGCCACGCTCGTCTTCCAGCGCTACAACGGATAATTCCATGACGGGAATCATGCAGGGGAAACGCGGCCTGATCATGGGGGTCGCCAACAACCATTCTATCGCCTGGGGGATTGCCAAGGCAGTCGCTGCCCAAGGGGCCGAGCTTGCCTTCACCTTTCAGGGCGACGCACTGGGGAAACGCGTGAAGCCGCTTGCGGCGGAACTCGGTTCCGATTTCGTCGTGTCTTGTGACGTCGAGGATATCGCTTCGGTCGATGCGACTTTCGCGGCCATCAAGGAACGCTGGGGTACCCTGGACTTCCTCGTCCACGCCATCGGCTTTTCCGACAAGAACGAGCTGAAAGGCCTTTACGCGGACACGACGCGGGAAAACTTCAGCCGGACGATGGTCATTTCGTGCTTCTCATTCACCGAAATCGCCAAGCGCTCCGCCGAGCTGATGCCGAATGGCGGCTCAATGCTGACGCTGACTTACAACGGCTCCCAGCGAGTGATTCCCAACTACAATGTCATGGGCGTTGCCAAGGCGGCTCTGGAGGCGTCGGTTCGCTATCTCGCAGCCGATTACGGCCCGCGCGATATCCGCGTCAATACGATCTCGGCCGGTCCGGTGCGCACGCTGGCGGGCGCCGGTATTTCCGATGCCCGCGCCATCTATTCATGGAACCAGCAGAACGCCCCGTTGCGCCGCACGCCGACCATCGAGGATATCGGCGGATCAGCGCTCTATCTTCTGTCGGATCTTTCCCGCGGCGTTACAGGGGAAGTTCATTACGTCGACGCCGGCTACAGCATCACGTCGCTGCCGACGCTCGAAAAGCTCCGCAAAGCCGACGTGGAATAATCCCGAAGCCTCAGGAACAATAAGAAAAGACCCTGCCGATGATGTCGGCAGGGTCTTTTTTCTATGACTTATTTTTTTGCCCAGAGAACCTTGAACCGAGCGTTGCGGCAGGTCTCACCGTGCTCCCGGAAATCAGATGCCAGAACCGGCTCGTAGGGCAGGCCGCGATTGGCGACCAGCATCAATCGGCCACCGTTCTTAAGTGCAGCCGCCGCTGTCCGTATCATCGTCCTGCCGAGTTCCGGATCGGCGGCCTGAGCTTCATGAAACGGCGGGTTCATGATCACCAGGTCGTATTTTTCCTTCGGCGGCTCGGCGCCCAGATCCTGCCAGTAGAAGCGGGCGTTAAGGTTCGGGCAGTTGCGGGCAAGATTCTTATTGGCGAATTCCAGCGCTTGATAATCTGCTTCGAAAAGATCGATGCGATTTACCCGCGGCGACTTTTCCGCCAGCATCACGGACAGATAGCCCCAACCGGCACCGAAATCGGCGGCATTGCCATCGAAATCCGTCGGCAGGCGACCGGCCAGGAGTTCCGAACCCGGATCGATGCGGTCGTGGGAAAACATGCCGGGCGCGGCTTCGAACCGGCCTTCAAATGTCACGGGCTGCTTCTTCAATGCCTTGATCGCCGCATCGGCGTTTTCCGGCCGCGCGAACCACACCGCCACACCGTGGTATTTCGGTGTGTAGTCCAGCTCGATCCCGAGCTTCAGAAGCGTGTTTCTGAGCGGTTGGATGCCGTCTTCCTTGCCGCCCGCAATAACGATCATGCCTCCTGCCCGGACCCGCTCCAGAGCCTCCGCCGTGCGGTTTTCGTTCTCGCCGCGATGCTTGCCGCAGAGAACCAACCCCACGTCATAGCCGTCGCCTTCGGCTTCGGGAAACGCACCTTCCCGCAGAGTGCGGAAAAGCGGCCGGAAGGGTTGCACGGCTGTTATCTCACCCGCGAAGCCCTCAGGCAGGATACTGCCGCCTTCTGCGCCCAGGAAGATCACGCGTTCACCGTCGCGGGGCATGGGAACCGCGTCTGTGAAGAAGGGATGAAGCAGGGTTTTCAAAGCGTCGCGGCTCATTGTCGTTCTCTGGGCAGGTGTCTGTTTCAGCTAAAGAAAAGGCGCGGAAGAGCTTCCGCGCCTCAATTTTCTCCCTGGGAGGAAGGAAGCTTACTCGGCGGCTTCGCCGTCGGCCTTCTTCTTCTCCTGCGGGATCTCCTGGCCGGTGGCCTGGTCGACAACCTTCATCGACAGACGAACCTTGCCACGCTCGTCGAAGCCCATCAGCTTGACCCAGACCTTGTCGCCTTCCTTGACGACGTCCTGGGTCTTGGCAACCCGCTCGGAGGCGAGCTGCGAAATATGCACGAGGCCGTCACGGGCGCCAAAGAAGTTCACGAAGGCGCCGAAATCGGCGGTCTTGACGACCGTGCCTTCGTAGATCTGGCCGACTTCCGGTTCGGCGACGATCGAGTGGATCCACTTGCGGGCCGCTTCGATTTCCTTGGCGGACGAAGAGGCAATCTTGACGGTGCCGTCGTCTTCGATGTTGATCTTGGCGCCGGTCTTCTCGACGATTTCGCGGATGACCTTGCCGCCCGAACCGATGACTTCGCGGATCTTGTCGACCGGAATGTTCATCACTTCGATGCGCGGCGCGAATTCGCCGAGCTGGTCGCGGCTTTCGGTGATGGCATTCGCCATCTCGCCGAGGATGTGCTTGCGGCCGCCCTGGGCCTGGCTGAGAGCGACCCTCATGATCTCTTCGGTGATGCCCGCGATCTTGATGTCCATCTGTAGCGAGGTGATGCCGTCGGAGGTACCGGCAACCTTGAAGTCCATGTCGCCGAGATGATCTTCGTCGCCGAGGATATCGGAGAGAACCGCAAACCGATCGCCTTCAAGGATCAGGCCCATGGCGATACCGGCAACCGGCTTTGCAAGCGGAACGCCGGCATCCATCAGAGCGAGCGAGGTGCCGCAGACGGTTGCCATCGAGGACGAGCCGTTGGACTCGGTGATTTCCGAGACGACGCGCAGCGTGTAGGGGAACTGCTCGGCGGACGGCAGCATCGGGCGAATGGCGCGCCATGCAAGCTTGCCATGGCCGATTTCGCGGCGGCCCGGGGAGCCCATGCGGCCGGTTTCACCCACGGAATAGGGCGGGAAGTTGTAATGGAGCAGGAAGCGCTCCTTGTACATGCCGGTCAAGCTGTCGACATACTGCTCGTCTTCACCGGTGCCGAGCGTGGCAACGACGATCGCCTGCGTTTCACCACGGGTGAAGAGTGCCGAACCGTGGGTGCGCGGCAGAATGCCGACTTCCGAGACGATCGCACGAACGGTTTCCAGATCGCGGCCGTCGATGCGGCTCTTGGTGTCGAGAATGTTCCAGCGAACGATCTTTGCCTGCAGGTGCTTGAAGATGGCACCGACTTCTTCAGCCGTGTACTTTGCTTCACCCTCTTCCGGCAGGAAGTGAGCCTTGACCTTCGCCTTGACGGCGTCGACAGCGGCGTAACGCTCAGCCTTCTGGGTGTTTTTATAAGCTTCGCGGAGTTCGGCCTCGAAATGCTGGAGCATTTCGGCCTCGAGCGCGGAATAATCTTCCGGCTGGAAATCGCGCGGCTCCTTGGCGGCCACTTCGGCAAGCTTGATGATTGCGTCGATCACCGGCTGGAAACCGCGATGGCCGAACATGACGGCGCCAAGCATGATGTCTTCCGGAAGCTCCTTGGCTTCGGATTCGACCATCAGAACGGCATCCTGCGTACCGGCGACGACGAGGTCGAGGCTCGATTCATCCATCTCGTCGAGATGCGGGTTCAGGACGTATTCGCCGTTGATATAGCCAACGCGCGCGCCGCCGACCGGACCCATGAAAGGAACGCCGGAAAGCGTCAGTGCGGCCGAGGTCGCAACCATCGACAGGATGTCCGGGTTGTTTTCAAGGTCGTGCTGAACAACGGTGACGACAACCTGCGTGTCGTTCTTGTAGCCTTCCGGGAAAAGCGGGCGGATCGGGCGATCGATCAGGCGGGAAACGAGGGTCTCGTTTTCGCTCGGACGGCCTTCGCGCTTGAAATAGCCGCCCGGGATCTTGCCGGCGGCATAGGTCTTTTCCTGGTAGTTGACGGTCAGCGGGAAGAAATCCTGGCCCGGCTTAGGCGCCTTGGCAGACACCACGGTGGCAAGAACGACTGTCTCGCCATAGGTTGCGAGCACGGCCCCGTCAGCCTGGCGGGCGATCTTGCCCGTTTCCAGCTTCAGCGGGCGGCCTGCCCATTCGATCTCTACGGAGTGGGTATTGAACATGTCTTGTCCTTCAATGCGGAAGCACACGCACCGCCTGTTCCGGCGCAACGCATGATCGACCGCAATCAATGTGACGCATCATGGGCAAGACAGCAGGAGGCTTCTGGCGGTGGTCTCTTGTTAAGAAAACCTGGCCAAAGCACTCGAGCTTTGGCCGAAAGCATCCGGCAATCCTGCCCCATGACAGGTCAGTGGTTGCTGGCGAAACCGGCCCATCCGGGTTCGCCGTAGGTTCCTGCCGTACTATTTAGCGCACAGCGAGATATTGTCATCGGGCAAGGCCCGAAAAGCAAACGGCGGGCACCGTTTCCAGGCCCGCCGGAAGAGTTCTTAGCGGCGGATACCCAGGCTGCCGATCAGCTTGGTGTAGCGCCCTTCGTCCTTCTTCTTGAGATAATCAAGAAGCGAGCGGCGGCTGGAAACCAGCGTCAGGAGACCACGACGGGAGTGGTTGTCCTTCTTGTGGTCCTTGAAGTGTTCGGTCAGGTTGTTGATGCGTTCCGTGAGGATCGCGACCTGTACTTCCGGGGAACCCGTATCACCTTCGGTGGTAGCGTATTCCTTGATGAGGGCGGCTTTGCGCTCTGCAGTGATCGACATCGTACGATCCTTTCTATGGAGAGGAATAAGGGACGCCAAAAGCCGGGATGTCGTCCAGCCTTGGCCGTGAAACCGCAAAAAGGAGCCCCAAAGGCTACCTTTATGCTGGCGCTGCCTATAAACCATTCACCGGCGGATTGGAAGAGCCGATATTCGGGGCTTAGGAGCGGTTAGCCGAAGACCCGTTTCGGGCGGAATTCGCCCTGTCCGATCTCGCCGATTGCGACCAGTTTGCCCCGCACCGTCGCATAAGCCTCCGCTTCCGCCAGCGGAGCATCGCGGCCGCGCAGGATTACAGGATTGCCCATCTTCAGGCGATGCGCCTGATCGTCGGTCACCGGCAGATGCGGCAGGTTCGAAAGCGCCTCCGCCGTATCGATCAGGAATTCATCGAGCGCGGCCAGACGTTCGTCGCGGTCCTCGATCGTTTCCAGCGCTACGAGATCCGCAAGCGGCACCATCTTGTCCTCCCCGAACGGGGCGACGAATGTGCGGCGCAGTTCGGAGATATGCCCGTAGCAGCCGAGATCACGGCCGAAATCACGAGCCAAAGCGCGAACGTAGGTTCCCTTGCCGCATTCAACCTCGAAATGCGCCTTGTCGGTGCTCGTGCCGAGCAGCGTCAGGCGGAAAATCTCCACCTCACGGGACGGAATTTCAACCGTCTCACCGTCGCGGGCGAGGTCATAGGCACGCTCGCCGGCGATCTTGATTGCCGAGAACTGCGGCGGGATCTGGCTGATCGCGCCGGTGTATTTTGGCAGGAGATCGCGGATCGACTGTTCGTCGGGTCGCGCGTCTGACGCGGCCGTAACTTCACCTTCGAGGTCGTCAGTCGAGCGCTCCTCGCCCCAGCTGACGGCGAATTCATAGATCTTGCGACCATCCATGACGTAAGGCACAGTCTTCGTCGCATCGCCGAGCGCGATCGGCAACATGCCGGAGGCAAGCGGATCGAGCGTGCCGGCGTGCCCCGCCTTCTGGGCGTTGAAAAGCCACTTGATCTTGGAAACGGCTTCGGTCGAGCCGAAATCGATCGGCTTGTCGAGGATCAGCCAGCCGGAAACCGGCCGGCCTTTGGGTTTGCGTGGTTTGGACATACGTTCTCTGGTTATTCCTGGTCTTCACTATCGCTGTCGAGGTCCCGCTGGACTTCCGGCGAACGCAAGAGCTCGTCGATTTTCTTGTAGTTGTCGAAACTGGTATCGTCGCGGAAACGGACTTCCGGCATGTATTTCATCTGCCGAAGCTGGCCGGCGAGCCGACCGCGGATGAATTTGGCGTTGCGGTTGAGCGCATCGATGACGGCCTTGTGGTCCGGAAGCCCAAGCGGAGTGACGTAAGCCGTCGCAATCTTCAGGTCCGGCGACATACGCACTTCGGATACCGAGATCACGGTTTTTTCGATCAGATCGTCGCGCACGTCGCCGCGCTGCAGGACCTGGGTTATGGCGGCGCGGACCTGTTCGCCAACGCGAAGCATGCGCTGAGACGGCGCCGAGGATGTAGCCTTGGTCATTTTGTTTTCTCTTCCAAAGCGCCGACGGGGCTCGTCCCATATCCGGCGCTACATCACGTAAAGGCGGTCCAAATGACGGAGACGCGGTCAAAGGTCAAGGCTTTAGGTGCAGCTATCTCGATGCGGAGCACAATTCCGCAACCTCAATCGAGCTTTTCCAGATAGGGCACATCGTGCGGGCTGACCTGCCGCGTGACCAGTGTGATCCGGTTGATCGCCCGTTCCTGCGAGACTTGAAGATGGCGCTTGAGCGACTGCGCAGCCTCCTCGACCCTCCCAGCCTGCAGACGCTCGACGATTTCCAGATGTTCGGCGAGGAACGGCTCGGTGCCAAAAAGCCGCGGCATCCATTGATAGAGGAACCGATGTGTCACAAGGAGCGCCTGCGGCAAGCTGATTGCCTGCATCAGTGTCCGGTTTTCGCAGTTTCCGAGCAAGGTGATATGCAGCTCTTCCTCCAGGCGATCGAGATCCGGTCCGGCAAGTTCGCCCGCCTTCTCGACCGCCGCTTCGAGATTGGCACGCATTCCGGCGATAAACTGCGGCGAAGTCTTTGCCGCAGCCTTTTCCAGCGCCACCGGCTCCAGAAGCCACCGAAGCTCGTAGAGTTCGCCCACGTAATCAGGCGTCATAGCCGGCGCGATCCATCGCGAACGCTCGTCCTTGCGGACGATGCCGCGCTGCTGCAATCGACCAACGACATCACGAGCCACGGTGCGGCTGACGTCGTAAAATCGGGCCAGCTCCGTCTCGTTGACGCGCCAGCCGGCGAAGGAACACCGGGCTGCGATCTCGCTTTCGACCTCGCCATAAATCTTCTCCCAGCTAGAGAATTGTGTAAGGGGGAGGTCCTCAATCGGCCGGATGCGAGCAGCGGCCTCCATGCCGCCAAAGGTGTTGGAGCGGACGGCGTAACCACGACCGGCCGATTTTTCGAGAAGGCCACGCCGTTCCAGCTCGACCAGGGCCTGCCGGGCAGGAGCACGACTGATCTTGAACTGTTCGGCCACGGAGGATTCGTTGAGACGCACACCGGCCGCCAGGCTCCCCTCAGCGATGCGGGTCGCCAGAATTTCGAGGACCTGCTGGTAGAGACGAGGGGCAGCGCCCGCCGCCGGCCTCTGCCGCTGCCGTTCCACGCTGCTCATGCGCGCCGCCTCCTGTCCGCGATCATCTTGAGAACGCGATATCTGTTTTCGGAAATTTTACCAGCTGACTCGCCATCGTTCAATTCATGCGTCCCGGCGCCGCCGCCAAACAATAGGTACAAAGTTCTTGCTACAAGCTTTATGATGTCTAGTGTACACATGGTACATTAATTCGCGGAAATGCTCGAACAGGACGATCCTATGAACACAAAACCGGCTGCCGAAGAGGTCGTTATGCGCGTCTCCGTCGAGGAAGCTGATCGGTTCTGCCGGGCGATACTGCTTGCTGTCGGAGCCGATGAAGCCACGGCCGGTGCCGCCACGCGCGCCATGATGCATGGTTCCCGGCTGGGCGTTGACAGCCACGGGATCAGGCTTCTCGATCACTATGTAGCCGTCATGACAGAAGGACGGGTCGACCCGCGGCCCGACATACGCATCACCCAGACCGGCGCAGCGGCTGCCTGGCTCGATGCGGGCCATGGCCATGGAGCGCTCGCCGCCTATCGCGCCATGGAAAAGGCTATCGAGCTTGCCGAAACTGCCGGCATCGGTGCGGTCTCCATCCGCAACAGTTCACATTTCGGGCCGGCCGGCGCCTATGCGCTGGAGGCGGCGGCGAAAGGCTATGTCGGCGGCGCTTTCTGCAACTCGGACAGCTTCGTTCGTCTCCACGATGGTGCAATGCGCTTTCACGGCACCAACCCGATTTCCTTTGCCGTGCCCGTTCAAGGTCAAAACCCATGGCTCCTGGATATGGCAACGAGCGCTATACCCTACAACCGCGTGAAACTTTACCGCAGCCTCGGACGAGAACTTCCCTCCGCCGTCGCTTCGAATATCGAAGGTAAAGACACACAGGATCCGTCGCTTGTGGAAATGCTGGCGCCACTCGGCGCGGAATTCGGTTTCAAGGGCGCGGGGCTGGCGGGCCTTGTGGAAATCCTGAGCGCCGTTCTTTCCGGTATGGGGTTGAGTTTCGACCTGTTGCCGATGAACGGGCCGGATTTTTCCACGCCCCGCGCCCTTGGCGCCTTTATTGTGGCGATAAGACCCGGCGCCTTCGTTTCCGAAGAGATCTTCCAGGCCGGCATGCACCGTTACCTCGAGGCATTGCGCAGCTCGCCCGCAAGAGACGGTATGCGGGTCATGGCTCCGGGAGACCGGGAGTGGGCGGTCGCGGAGGAACGCCGCCAGCGCGGCATCCCGCTCGATCCCGCAACCCGCGAGTCTTTCGCCAAACTCGCCGAGCAATACGGATTGGAAGCGCCCCTCATGGCGCCATGAAGATACCGGTTGGGGCCGTTGTCTTATATAACTGCAGGAGAATTTCGCGTTTCCGGCGGTGACGTCAGAAGAGCGCATCGTCGATGTCCTCGTCGGACATAACCGTTGCGACAGCGGCGACCTCCACCGGGGGGGCCGTACCCAACACCTCGGCGTGCAGTTCACGTTCCGCAACCATGGTGTAGAGACGAGCAATGCGGGCGCCGAGATCGGCGAGCGGTTCCTCAATGCCGGGCGCTTCAGACACGGGACCGTCAAGCTCAAGTTCCCTGGCACAGGAGCGCAGCACTTCCCCAAGCTCGGCATTGAAGTTGAGGCGCGCCAGCGACGCATCCATCTCACCCACAGCCGTCTTGCTCTGGTCACCGAGTGCTGCCATCTGGGCATCCATCCGGTCACCCACCACGCGGATATTTTCGAGCGCCGCAGCCAGGCGCAGATCGAGAGATTCCTCTTCGCTTTCACCCTGAACGCCATTCAGCTTGCTGGAAGCGGCCTCCAAAGTGTGGAGTTCCGCGAGAATCTTCTCGGCCGTCTCGTCAAGCAAGGCCGCGAAATTCCGGAGCTCGGCGGTGACGACGTTGATTGCTCTGCCCTCTTCGCCGATCTTGCCGCAACGCAAGTTTGTGTTAAGCGCCATGTAGTGAATGTCGGTGCGCACAGCCCGGACGATGCCGATACCGTCGAGCAATTGCTGCACCGTCTTGCCAGTCGATCGGCTAAGTTCGCTTGCCTGGCTGGCAACGCCCTCCACGTTCCGTACGGCACTGCGGGCATCCGCCACGCTGTTTTCCAGCTCACGGATCGCGCTCTCGCCTCCACCGGAGCCGTTCTCGGCTGTCGCGGCACGCAGCGCCTCGATCTCCGACAGGTCAGAGCGAAAACTTGCAACGGTGGCGACGATTTTCGTCGTGTCCCGATCGAAATCCAAGATCGACTGATTGAGCTGCTGGGATACCAGCATGCGAATGATCAGCGACAGGCTCTCGCGCTGCTCCTCGCTCAATCCGGCGGCAGCGGGTGATCGCAGGTATTCCGACAAGATCCGGAGGCTCGACTGGCAATGCTCGATGCGCTGGCGGGTAATGTCGCCGACTTGCATTGCCGAAAGCGTCGTAGCCAACTTCGTCTGGATGGCACCGGCCACGGCGCGCACTCTGACAGCGCGCTCGACAAGCGATTTGCGATGCTTGCCGATCTCCGCTGCGCCCTCCGTGAGCCCTTCCACAATGCGCGGCACCGTCTTGTCATAACTTGCCAAAGTCGCCTTGCCCTTGACCATGACGGGACCCAGGCCTTGGCCAAGTGTGCTGAGCTTGCCGGCAAAGTCATTGACCTGCCGCGTGCCCTCCTGGATTCTTTCCAGAATTTCCTCGGCGAAACCGGCAAAGTCCGAAATACCGGCCCCGGTGATCTTTGCGGTCACGGCAAAGGTTCGCAGGTAGCGCAGCGTCTCCTGCATCTCCTCGATCTGCGGCTGAAGCTTGCGTTCCGTTAGTGCGATTTCCTGAAATCCCACTTGGCGGACAGCTTCCAGTTCCGTCAGGTGCGATAGCCGGTCCACGGTATTCTTTAATTCCGCCATGGTGGCGTTCGCCGTTCCCTCATCAAGCGAGCCCGTCAACTGATCGAGCGAGCCTATCAGCTTGTTGAGTACGTCGAGAATGGATAGAAGCGCGGCACCGCCCTCAAGGAATCGTTCCTCGATACGCGACCGGGCCGCCTCCATCCGGTCAATAAAGAACAGAATGTCCTCGGAGCTTTCCGCGACCTCAAAAACTGATGCCCTGACAGCCACTTTGCCTCACCCTTTCAGCCCCCCGATGGGGCTTTCTCCTGCCGAAACTCGGGCGATGAACTCGCCTGCATCCTTTTGGAACAGGGCCACACCAGAAAGTCGTGGTGTGAGTTTGCCCTGCGCAGGGACCAATCTTTGGGTGAAGGGGTTAATTCCTACGAAACACGCCGCCGGTTTTGCCGCTTGTAGTTAATTTTTCGCTCCGAAAACGGATGCGAATTACAACTTATTATAATTACGCCGCGAAATTTCGCCACGGACCATTAACACCCCATTAACGATGTAAGGTCAGTGTTTTGCAGGTATTTCAGCTGTTGCGGAATTATATTGAGGTTCGATGTCTATCGCCGATTTTAAAGAAGATTGCTTTCATCTGCCACCGAACCTGACGGTACGCGCAATAGGTGCTATCCGGCAGGAAATGCTCCAGCTGATCGACAAGAACAGGTCCACAACCATTGCGTTTGCGGATGACTGCCAGGCGGACATCAGCTTTGTTCAGCTGATGGAAGCTGCGCGCATCTATGCCGTTTCCACCGGGAAAAACATCGTGCTCGCCGAGCCTGCCAACGGCTCGGTTCTCGATGTCCTGGAACGCAGCGGGTTCCTCGAAGGAATGTCCGCTGACGATGCAACATTCTGGCTCCATCAAGGGGGAATTCAATGAGCGCCAGTATCCTCACGGTCGACGATTCCGCCAGCATCCGACTGACGACCCGCGTTGCCCTCAGCAATGCCGGTTATCAGATTACCGAAGCGGTGGACGGAATGGACGGGATCGCCAAGCTCAATGCCGGCCAGTTCGATCTGATCGTTACCGATCTCAACATGCCGAACATGGATGGCCTGACGATGATCCGCGAGCTGCGCAAGATGCCGGCTCACATGGGGGTCCCGGTGATCTTCCTGACGACGGAATCCGATAACGACATGAAGCAGCAGGCCAAAGCGGCCGGCGCCACCGGATGGCTGACAAAGCCTTTCGACCCGGAGAGCCTCGTGAAAATCGTCCGAAAGGTGCTTGGCAAATGAGCTTTCCCGATCCTATCGCGGTTTTCAGAACGGAAGCGGCCGAGCTTCTGGAACAGATCGAAGCCGGCCTTCTCGACCTGAACGTAAACCTCGGCGACAAGGATCGGATAGACGCGGTATTCCGCGGTCTCCACACGTTGAAGGGCTCGGGAGCCATGTTCGGCTTCGACGCCCTCGCCGCCTTCACCCATCACTGCGAAACTGCCTTCGATCGCGTCCGCAAAGGCGAGGTTCCGGCAACCCAGGCACTGATCACCGCCGTTCTTGAAGCGAAGGACCACATGCGGGCACTGGTGGAAACACCGGCCGCCGATCATGAGGCAACCAGCGAGGCATTGCTCGCAAACCTGAGGGCAGCCGTCGAAGGCGCCGATAATCCCAGCGCGGCTCAGGCCCTAAGTGCACCTGCCCGGACCTTATTCAAGATTCGCTTCAGTCTGCCGCAGAACGCGATGGCGAACGGAACGAATCCTCTTCCGCTGCTTGACGAACTGCGCGAGCTTGGCGAATGCAGGATCGTCGCCGACCGTTCCACAATTCCGTCACTTGATCTTCTCTCCCCCACGGATCTCCACATCTCCTGGAATGTAGAGCTGCTGACGTCCCAGCCCCGCTCGGCAATCGAGGATGTCTTCATCTTCGTCATGGACGACATGCAGCTGGAGATTACCGCCGTCGAGGCCGCCACTTCCGCCGCAAGGTCCCCGGAAAGTCGGGAGACACCGGTCCAGCCAGCCGAGCCAGCCGCAACGGAGCCCGTCACGGCTTCAGCGTCGCGCGTATCGGCCCCTGTGACTGTCGCTCCACTCCCAACCGACGCCAAGGCCAGCAAAACTTCCGAAAATGTCCGCGTACCCGCCGAAAAGCTCGACGAGCTGATGGACCGGGTCGGAGAGCTGGTGATTGCCCAATCCCGCCTCAGCCAGCTTGCGGGCGGCAGCGGCGATCTGCAGTTGCGCGCCGTTTCGGAAGACGTGGAACGCCTCTCCGGCGAGCTTCGGGATACCATGATGGTGCTGCGCATGGTGCCGGTCACCCAGCTCTTCGGCCGGTTCCGCCGACTTGTGCACGATCTTTCCCACGAGACCGGGAAGATGATCGAGCTCGTCACCGAGGGCGAAAGCACCGAAGTCGATAAAAGCGTCATCGAGCGACTTGCAGATCCGCTCGTCCATCTCGTCCGCAATTCCTGCGATCACGGGCTGGAAACACCGGATGAACGCCTTGCCGCCGGCAAGCCTCAGGCGGGGCGGATCATGCTCTCCGCCCGCCAGCAGGCGGGCGAGGTCATCATCACCATCAAGGACGATGGCCGCGGCATCAACCGGGAGCGGGTACGGGCAAAGGCGGAAGCATCGGGCCTCATTCCGCCGAACGCGAACCTCACCGATCAGGAACTCTATCAGCTTATCTTCCAGCCGGGCTTTTCGACGGCGCAGCAGGTCACCAATCTCTCCGGCCGCGGCGTCGGCATGGACGTGGTCAAGCGGACCATCGACGCCCTGCGCGGCACGATCAACGTGGCCAGCCATGCGGGCCAGGGCTCTGAAATCTCGCTGGCGATCCCTCTGACTCTGGCGATCATCGACGGGCTGCTCGTCCGTGTCGGCGCCGGCCGTTACGTTATTCCACTCTCTGCCGTCGAAGAATGCCTGGAACTGTCGATCGAGGAAGACATGCGCTCCCGCGGACGCAGCTTCATCTCGCTGCGCGACAGCCTGGTGCCCTTCCTCCGGCTCCGCGACCTCTTCCGCACCGGCACCAAACCAGATCCTTTCCAGAAAGTGGTGGTCATTTCGACCGGTTCGGAACGCGTGGGGCTGGTGGTCGACCAGATCATCGGCGACCACCAGACCGTCATCAAGGCCATGTCGAAACTGCATCATGACGTCGCGACCTTTTCCGGTGCGACCATCCTCGGCGACGGCGACGTGGCGCTGATTCTCGACGTCGGACATCTGGTGACCGAAGGACAACAACAGGAGGCGCATCTGCGGGCGGCCGGATGAACGAAGCAGTCAGAAAGATTTCGGAAGACCTCTGGAACGGCCGTAACGAGCTGGAAGTCCTCACATTCGACATCGCCGGCGAGATGTTTGCGCTGGAAGCCGTGATCGTACAGGAAATCCTGGATCTCCTGCCCGAGACCGTGGTCCCGGGGGCCAAAGCCTTCGTGGGATGCGTGATCAACTTCCGTGGCAAGGTTATTCCGCTTGCCGATATACGGCTCGCTTTCGGTATGGAAGCGACGAAGCCGACCATCGACAGCCGCATCATCGTCATCGCGATCAACATCGATGGCGAGCCTGTTCTCGCCGGCATCCGCACGGACAAGGTGCACGAGGTGACGACACTCCTTCGGGCTGCGGGCGAGCCGCCGCCGAGCGTCGGCATGCGTTGGCGGCCGGATTTCATCGAATGCCTCGTCAAGCGAGGGACGGAATTCATCATCGTCCCCAATCTCAATGCGATTTTTGCCGCCGAGGCAGATCGCATCAATTCATCCATCTCCCACGGCTCAGCACAAAGGTGAGACCATGAAATTCACGATCAAACTCAAGCTTAGCCTGGCCTTCGCTGTCATGATCGTCCTGTTGCTTGCGACAGCGATCTATGGAGTTACCAGTCTCTCCGAGCTGAATAATGCGATGACGCAGATGTCCAACGGACCTGTCGCTCGCCTGGATCTCGCCCAGAGGGTCAGCGTGGCGCAGTTGCAAAGCATCCGCCAGCAGAAGAACCTGATTGCCGCCACGACTCCCACGGAGATCGATGCGGCGCGCGAGAAGGGCAACGCAGCACGCGTCGAGTTGAAGACTGCGCTCGACAAAGCGCTCAGCATTGCCACAGAGCAAGGCAAGCCTCGCTGGCTGAAGATTCAGGAATTCGCCGCCAAGGCAGATGCCGTCGACGATCGCATTCGCGCAGCCGTTCAGGCGGGAGCGACTGACCAAGCCCAGCGCTTGTCTGTCACCGAAGGGCGCGAGGCCGCCAACGGACTGGACGCAGCCGTCGATGAACTGGTGGCATTGTCGAAACAGCAGCTGGCCGATGCGAACACCGAAACCGATATTCTTTACGAAACCACGCGAAACCTTATGGTCGGCGTCGCTGGCGTTGCAGTCGTCATCGCGTTGTCAGCCGCCATCTGGATTTCGATGACAATCAGCCGGGGCCTTGCTCGAGCAACTGCTGGCGTGCGCAACGTTGCAGAGGGTGACCTTACCCGCACGGTTGAGATCTCTACCAAGGATGAGATCGGCGAACTACTTGGCCACGTCAATGTCATGATTGAACGCCTTCGGGGCGTTGTTGCCGATGCGCTGGCCGCGTCGAGCAATGTCTCGTCGGGCAGCCAGGAGCTTTCGGCAAGTTCGGAAACCCTGTCGCAGGGTGCCACCGAACAGGCATCGTCAGCCGAAGAGGCCTCCGCCTCGATGGAGCAGATGGCAGCGAACATCAAGCAGAACGCTGACAATGCCGCCCAGACCGAAAAGATCGCCCGGCAGTCGTCGCGCGACGCCGAAGCCTCCGGCCAGGCCGTCAACCGCGCTGTCGGTGCCATGCGGACCATTGCCGAGAAGATTTCGATCGTCCAGGAAATCGCCCGCCAGACCGATCTTCTGGCGCTGAACGCCGCCGTCGAGGCAGCCCGCGCCGGCGAACACGGCAAGGGATTTGCGGTGGTCGCCTCGGAAGTGCGCAAACTTGCCGAACGCTCCCAGGCTGCGGCTGCGGAAATCAGCGCGCTGTCCGGCGAAACGGTGCAGGTGGCAACGGAAGCCGGGGATATGCTCAACAGGCTGGTGCCGGACATCCAGAAGACTGCCGAGCTCGTCTCGGAAATCTCCGCCGCCTGCCGCGAGCAGGATATCGGTGCCGCCCAGATCAACGAAGCCATCCAGCAGCTCGACAAGGTGACCCAGCAGAATGCCGGCGCATCCGAAGAGATGTCTGCGACATCGGAAGAACTGGCCGCTCAGGCCGAGGAACTGCAGGCATCGATCGCCTTCTTCAAGGTCGATCAGGCGGGCGGGAACAAGCTTGCCAAGCGCAATGCCCCTGCTGCCAGCATCCATAAACCCGCTCAGACAAACCGTGCAGCGCCGCGCCAGTTCAAGCAGGACCATTCGGTGATCGGCCAGCAGGCCCGCGCCAAGGGTTTTGCTCTCGATATGTCGATGGGCGGGCCGGACTCCGACGACGCGGATTTCCGCGAAAGCGCCTAAGAGGCGCCTGAAGAAGAAGACCCTGGGCTTCGGCCCGGGGACCGTCGTCGCATGTATGCGACGACGTCATGCCGGCTCGCCGGCCTGCAGGGGGTGAATGTATCGTCCTGACTGCGTTTACAAAGCTACCGTCTCCGGATGGAGCAGATTTGTCATCGCATTGCAATCGGGACACAATATCATGCGCTTCACCATTAAGCTCAAACTCGCGATCGCCTTTGGCCTGGTGATATTGATGTCGATCGGCATGGCCGTTCTGTCGATCATCAACCTTTCCTCGCTCAATTCCTCGATCACCGACATCGTTCAAGGTCCCGCCAGCCATCTTGAGAGCCTGAATGCGCTTTCGACATCGCTCGCGAATACAATCCGCGCCGAAAAGAACGCCATACTGAATACCGATCCGGCGAAGATCAGCGGATATCGCCAGAACATCGAAGCGGCTCGCAAGGAGATCGAGGAGACGTTGGCCGAGTTCGAAAAGGCGACGGATCCGCAGTTGCGTTCCAAGATTGGCGAAATACGGTCGGTATTTCCCTCGTTTGTCGCCTTGCAGAACGACGTGCTCGCTCTTGCTACCCAAAATACCACTGAGAGCAATCAGCGCGCCGGCGAGATTTCGATGACCGAGGGCGCTGTCTTGGTCAACCGTCTGCTCACTCTGATGGCGGATCTGACGGGCCTTATCAAGACCGATCTGCATGCTACGGACGAAGCCACCAACGGACAATACGCCCATTCGAGAAACCTGCTCATCGGCATGGGTATCGGACTTGTCGTGTTCTCGTTCCTTGTCGCTCTGTGGATCGCCCTTGGAATCAGCTCCGGCCTTCGAAAGATCATGGGTGTCGCCAACGCCGTTTCCATCGGCGACCTCAATCAGAATGTCGAGATCAAGACGAATGACGAGATCAAGGATCTCGTCGATACGATCAATGTGATGACGTCCAACCTTCGCAATACCGCAAATATCGCAGATCAGATTGCCAACGGTGACCTAATGGTTTCGCCGAAACCGCTTTCCGAGAAGGATGTACTTGGATTGGCGCTGCAGAGCATGGTCGAACGCCTTCGGGGCGTTGTTGCCGATGCGCTGGCCGCGTCGAGCAATGTCTCGTCGGGCAGCCAGGAGCTTTCGGCAAGTTCGGAAACCCTGTCGCAGGGTGCCACCGAACAGGCATCGTCAGCCGAAGAGGCCTCCGCCTCGATGGAGCAGATGGCAGCGAACATCAAGCAGAACGCTGACAATGCCGCCCAGACCGAAAAGATCGCCCGGCAGTCGTCGCGCGACGCCGAAGCCTCCGGCCAGGCCGTCAACCGCGCTGTCGGTGCCATGCGGACCATTGCCGAGAAGATTTCGATCGTCCAGGAAATCGCCCGCCAGACCGATCTTCTGGCGCTGAACGCCGCCGTCGAGGCAGCCCGCGCCGGCGAACACGGCAAGGGATTTGCGGTGGTCGCCTCGGAAGTGCGCAAACTTGCCGAACGCTCCCAGGCTGCGGCTGCGGAAATCAGCGCGCTGTCCGGCGAAACGGTGCAGGTGGCAACGGAAGCCGGGGATATGCTCAACAGGCTGGTGCCGGACATCCAGAAGACTGCCGAGCTCGTCTCGGAAATCTCCGCCGCCTGCCGCGAGCAGGATATCGGTGCCGCCCAGATCAACGAAGCCATCCAGCAGCTCGACAAGGTGACCCAGCAGAATGCCGGCGCATCCGAAGAGATGTCTGCGACATCGGAAGAACTGGCCGCTCAGGCCGAGGAACTGCAGGCATCGATCGCCTTCTTCAAGGTCGATCGCACCGGCTCCAAGCAGCGAGGCCAGATCGCAGCAACCAAGCAAGCCCCAGCAAGATCTTCAGCACAGCCGACGCATAAAGGCTACACCACCCGGCCGGCTGAACAATCGTTGGCGGCGCAGCAGGCCCGTGCCAGGGGTTTCGCCCTCGACCTATCCATGGGTGGGCCGGACTCCGACGACGATGATTTCAGGGAGCGTGCATAATGGCTGCAATATCTTCCGAAGCGCAATTCGTAACCTTCGCCCTCGGCGAAGAGCTCTTCGCGGTCCCCGTGGAGGTGGTCCGCGAGATCCTTGACCATGAGGAGCCGTTCAAGATCCCGCATGGCCCGGAATATCTTCTGGGGTTGCGCGATGTCCGCGGTCAGGGTGTCCCGGTTATTGATCTCCGTCTGCGTCTCGGGATGTCCAGGACCGTCAAGACGTCCCATACGCGGATCCTGGTGCTCGATGTGCCTGTCGCCGATCGCGTTCTGGCGCTCGGCCTTGTGGCAGATCGGGTTTTCGAAGTCGTGCCGTTCCGCAGCGAGCAGATCGAGACCGCACCGGACATCGGCGTGCGCTGGCGCTCGGACTACATCGCGGGCGTCGTGCGACGGGACGGCGGCTTCGTGGTCATTGTCGATCTTGCGCGACTGTTCTCGGATTCCGGTTCGGCCCTCGCCGATGTCGGGCCGCAGGCTCAGGTCGCGTAGGAACAGGGACGCGGGCCTGGAAAGTCAACATGACGGGGGTGAGTGCGTGAGCATGGCGATGAGAAGCCAGCCGCTCGACGATCGGCTGAGCAAGCGCGATTTCGACGTACTGGCGGAATACATATACAATTACAGCGGCATCAAGATGCCCCATACGAAAATGACCATGCTGGAGGGGCGGCTTCGGCGGCGCCTGCGGGTCACCGGCATGCAGACCTTCGACAGCTATTGCGACTATCTTTTCAAGCAAGGCGGCATCGAGGCGGAAGCGATCTTCCTCATCGACGCGGTCACGACCAACAAGACCGACTTCTTCCGTGAACCGAAACATTTCGAATACATGACGAGGGCGGCACTGCCGGATATCCTGCGGAACTTCAACGAGCGACGCATCCGTACCTGGAGCTCCGCCTGCTCGACCGGCGCAGAACCTTACACCATGGCCATGGTGCTGTCCGACTATCTTGCGGCCAACGCGCCGGAGAGGGATTATTTCGTACTCGCAACGGACCTCTCCACCGACGTGCTGCAAAAGGCTCAACGCGGCATCTATCAGAGCGAACTTCTTCAGCCGGTCCCGTCCGAGATGATGCGGAAATACGTGATGCGGGCGTCGGATCCCCGCCGGCATGAAATGCGTATCGCTCCCAAGCTCCGTTCCCATGTGGGCTTCGCACGGCTGAACCTGATGGACGACGCCTATGCCGTCGGCGATCCGATGCATATGATTTTCTGCCGCAACGTCTTGATTTACTTCGATAAACATACCCAGAGCCATGTACTTACAAGGCTCTGTGACCGGCTGATGCCGGGGGGTTATCTGTTCATTGGCCATTCCGAAACGGTAACGGGGTTCGATCTGCCGATCAGACAGGTCGCGAATACGATCTTCAGGCGAGTATGAGCATGATGGGCAAAATCCGCGTCCTGATCATCGATGACTCGGCGAGCGTCCGGCAGATTTTGTCTTCAATCCTGTCGGCCGATCCCGATATCGAAGTCATGGGGGTCGCCAACGATCCCTTCATGGCGGCGCGGAAGATTCGTGAAGAAATCCCCGACGTCATCACGCTCGATGTCGAAATGCCCCAGATGGACGGCATCACTTTCCTGCGCAAGCTAATGTCGCAGCATCCCATTCCGGTGGTGATGTGTTCATCGCTGACGGAAGCCGGATCGGAAACTCTGATGCAGGCGCTGGAAGCCGGCGCCGTGGATATCATTCTGAAGCCGAAGATCGGCGCGGCGGATCATCTCGCCGAAGCGGCCGATCGCATCCGAACTGCGGTCAAAGGTGCCGCCCGCGCCCGGGTCGGCAAGCTGCGCGCATCGCGACTTGTGGAAGGAAGCACAACCGCCAAGCTTACCGCGGATGCGATCATGCCGCCTCCAAGAGCCGGCGCCATGGCAAAAACGACCGAAATGGTCGTCTGCGTCGGCGCGTCCACCGGCGGCACCGAAGCATTGCGCGAGCTTCTCGAGGCCCTGCCCGCTAACTCGCCGGGCATCGTCATCGTCCAGCACATGCCGGAGAAATTCACCGCAGCGTTTGCCCAACGCCTTAACAGCCTCTGCCAGGTGGAGGTCAAGGAGGCTGTCGACGGCGATCCTGTTCTGCGCGGCCACGTGCTGATCGCGCCCGGCGACAAGCACATGCTGCTCGAACGGCGTGGCGCCCGTTACGAAGTCTCCATCCGGTCTGGGCCGCTCGTCAGTCGCCATCGCCCTTCTGTCGACGTGCTGTTCCGCTCCGCCGCGAGGTCAGCGGGCGCCAACGCCATGGGCGTTATCATGACCGGCATGGGCGACGACGGCGCCCGCGGCATGAATGAGATGCATCAGGCCGGCGCCTATACGGTTGCCCAGGATGAAGCCACCTCGGTCGTCTTCGGCATGCCGAAGGAAGCGATCGCACATGGGGGCGTCGACAGGATCGTGCCGCTCGACCAGATCGGGCGGGAAATCCTAGCTGCCGATCGCCGGCGGTGAAATCTGCCAATTCAGCCTTCATGCCTCATTAACCATGTTTGGCAAGAATGACGCCACGCATCATGAGGGTGCGGTGAAGAGCAATTTGCGCTCGGCAGCCGGACGGGGACCCAAGATGCCAGTTATAACCTTTGCCAACACCAAGGGCGGTGCAGGCAAGACCACGGCCGTGCTTCTTCTCGCCACAGAACTGGTAGAGCAAGGCTATCGCGTCACGATCCTCGATGCCGATCCGCAATACTGGATCTCGCGCTGGCATCAGCTCTCGCCGGCGGACGACAGGCTCAATGTCATCTCCTATGTCACCCAGGCGTCGATCGAACGCCATATCCTGGAAAACCGGCACAAGACGGACTATTTCGTGCTGGATCTGCCCGGCGCCCAGAGCCCGCTGCTCGCCAAGGCGATCGGCCTCTCAGACCATGTCCTGATCCCCATCCAGGGCTGCGCCATGGACGCCCAAGGGGGCGCCAACGTCCTGGAACTGCTGCGCTACCTCGCAGAAAAGGCCAACCTCCGCGTGCCCCATTCCGTGGTGCTGACGCGCGTCAACTCCATGGTGACCACTCGCGCCCTGCTGACGGTCAAGATGCTGCTCGCAGAGCGCAATGTCGACGTGCTCGATACGCCGATCATCGAACGTGCTGCGTTCCGCGACATCTTCGATCTCGGCGGCACGCTTTACACGATGGACGAAGCCCGGATCAGCAATCTCGACAAGGCCCGGCAAAATGCAAGGCTTTTCGCGCTGGAAATGCTCCGCCGCGTGCCATTGCACAAACGCGCGCCGCTTTCGAGCCGCTTCGTCCGGGCCGCCTGAAGCGCGACCGGAAGAACTCTGCCTGGAGGTGAGTTTATGGCCGCGTCTTCTTGATCACGGTCACCGTGCCGGCATCGGCATCGACTGTAACCCAATCGCCGGTCTCGATCACCAACAGCGGATCCCGATCGAGATCGGTGACCGCCGGCACGCGGGTGACGACCGCACCGAGCGCGATCTTCGTCGTCATCCGCGTAAAGATCATCGCCGCAGGCTGGACGCCGTTCAATCGCGTCATATGGAAATAGGCCGACCAGCCGGACGAGCCCTTGGCGCCGGGAAAGACCAGAACCTTGCCGGCGAATGAGACCCCCCTGAGCTCGTGGCGACGTTCTATGATTGCACCGCTCCGCTCGTTGATGCCGCCCCAGCCGGAAATCGTCTCTGATGTCACCAGCGCCTCGCCCTCCGAGCGCCCCCCCACCACCTTGCGCCCCTTGAGGACGATGGTTTCAGTTCTGGTTTCGGCCGCGATATCCATCAGATCCTCCCGTTCCACGTCCCCGTCAGCGCGGCATCCACGCAATCACGTACGGAGCCGAACCAACCCTGCACCCCGGTGATCGCCGGCAGATAATGCGCCTGCTTGGCGGAATCGGTGGCGATGACGCGGGTCCCCTGTGGCAAACGGCGGGAGATGGCGGGACAGGTGTCGCTCATCACGACGCCGCCTGCTTCCTTGATGACATCGATGTAGCCATTGCGTTCGGCGACCTGCTTGATGGCCCGCGGCGTGTGCACCCACAGCGCCACATCCGAATGAATTCGATTGCCCTCAAGGAGATGGGCGATCAGCGACATCTGATCGATGGAGTTATGCGGGCAGCCAAGCATGATGAAATCGACTTTTTTCTCGGTCGCGCTCTGCAGCTTCTCATAGGTCTCGCGACGTTGTTGAGAACCGTACCGGAACGTGCCCTGCATTTTGCGGCCACCAAAGGCTTCCTCGACCGATTCCGCTTCCGGCGTGATCCCGGGGATATGATACATCTCGACACCGCCCGACGATGCCGCGGCAGCGCCAAAATGTTTGAGCTTGACGAGATCCGGCTGGCGGATAGGGCCTTCCACGACGGGAATATCTTCGCCGATCACCTCGCCGAGGTAATAGCCCAAAAGCCCCCAATCCATCATCTCGTCGACCTCGATATCGAGCTCGACCAAATGGGTGCCGCGACGGTTTTCGGTGATGTGGAAACCCCAATAAGGAATTCGGCCCGTCAGCGCCGCGGCACCGGTACTTTCCTTTCCCTCGACATTGGTTCGGGCACCCAGCACGGAGTTGCAGTAGATCACCGCCGAGGATTCCATCCATGCGCAATGCTCGCCCTTCACCGGCACATTGCCAACCTGATAGGGCGTGCAGGTGGCGAACATGTTGACGCCGCGGCGGCCGAGGAACTTTTCGTTTTCCCGCTGCATGTCCACAAGGGATTTATCAACGCCCTGCAGTTCCCAATTGTCGTTGTCGATACCGGTGATCAGCTGGCAGGTATGCGCCACCATATGCGGCACCTCCACCACCTCGTCGCTGTCGAGGTTGAGCTCGGAATAGACATGCTCCATGCCCTTCCGGGCGATCGGCTGCACAGAGGGCGTCGAGGCGTTGAAGGCGCCTGCAACATTGTTGGTCTCGACCAGCCGTTCAGCGCCGAGCGCTTCGCCGTAGCGCACGAGCAGGTCCATGGCACGTGCCTTGGCACGGCCGTGCTCGCCGTCATACATAGCCTTCTCATAGTCGCTCAGCTTCATCGCTTCCTCCTCACGATGCGGCGCGCATTTCCTCGTCGGACCAGCGATAATGCTTCTTTTCGACATTATCAGAAACCCGTTCGCGAAGTGCTGCGAGATCGATCTGGTGCACGCTGCCCGTCCCGGCAAGATCGAGAGCATTGGCGGCGGCCATGCCCATGCCGATGCAAGGCCCCATGACCCTTACACTCGAAAGGGCGGCGGAATCCGCATCGATACACCGACCGGCGGCCGCAACGTTATCGCATTCCTCCGGCGTCAGGCTGCCGAGCGGGATGTAGTGGGCATGGTCCTCGTCGAAGGTGATCCAATGATGACCGTCGCCATGATCATGCAACTCGATCGGCCACGCCGTGCGGGCGACAGCATCGTCAAACCTGGTGCCAGCCTTTATCTCTTCCACCGTCAGATGATGCCGACCGGCGATCCAGCGGGTCTGACGGATGCCCGGCAGGCCGAAGGAGCGGATGCGGGCATTGCCGAAGCATTCGGGAAACTCCGTCTTCAGGAACTCCACAGCACGCGCTGCCTGGTCTTTGCCTTCAAGCGCCTTCCTGGATGCCTCAACCGGATCGAGCGGCGTCTCCACATGGGTCATGTTCATTGCGGCGATGCCGCGGCCGGGAATAGTGAAGCCAAGCCCCTCGCGACGCAGGAGGCCGTAACCCGCGCCCTTGTCCTTCATCCGGTCGGCGATCTCGTAGCGCGTCGGCTGCTTTGCCTCATCGATATTCTCCAGTACCACCATCTGCGTGCCGAAGACGCCGCCCCTTTCGGGCTCGCGGCACGCAAAACCGGCTTGCCAGACGAGTGCGGCATCGCCGCTTGCCTCAACCCAGCCCGTAGCCTCGACGGATACGCCGCCGTAACGCGTCATGAAGTCCGTCTGAACGATACGTCGTCCCTCGACATGCACGTCGAGAATGGTGGCGCCAAGCACGACCTGAATACCCGCCTCAAGAACGGCATTCTCCATCCAGCGCCCGAGCACCACTTCGTCGTAATAAACGACGGTGGTATTTGGTCCGTGCCGGTAATGGACTGCCTTGTCCTGCGTCTCGAGGTAGGCAAGCAGCTCATCGGCCACGCCGTAGGTGAATTGATAGCCGTGGGTGCCGTTGGAAAAGAGGCCGCAGAAGGTGGCGATGATCGAGTTGACGGCCTGTCCGCCAAGCGCTGCCTGTCCATCCACGATGACCACCGAACGGCCGAGCCGAGCCGCTTCGAGGGCTGCGGAAATACCGGCGATACCCGCGCCGACGACGCAGATATCTGCCTTAAGCTTGCGAAACGGCGCCGCCTTTTCGCGCCTGACGATCCGGGTTTCCCTGCTCAGCATCTGTGACATCACGCCTCTTTCGCACGGTGCCGTATCCTGTCGGCACTTATCGGTCGGATGGTAGCTGAAGATACCGTCATCGGAACCCGGCAAGTTAAGCGATCAGCTTTCGTGTTTTGCGAAAACTGGAAGGTAAACAAGCGCTGATCTCCTGTCAGAAGGCAGGAATGTCCTGTGTTGGAATTCCTTGCGCAAACCGTTTCTGCGCATAGGCGATGAACTCGGCGACGACGTTCCTGTTCATCTTGATGCGCGGCACCGACGCCTTGACCCATAACGGTTCAACCGGAAACTCCGGCATCACTTCCTCCAGCATACCATTGTCCAGATCCGACTGCGCGAGGAACCGCGGGAGGATCGCGAGCCCTAATCCCTGCCTGGCGGCGGCAAGCAGGATACGGCTGTCGTTCGCGGTAAAATTCGAGGTTATTTCCACGTTGAGCGCGCTTGTTTCCAATTGGAAGGTCCAGGTCGTGCCGATGGTATGGAACGTGATGCATTCATGGCCGACAAGCTCTGTCGGAGTCTTGGGCCTCCTGCGGTTTGCAAAATAACTCGGTGCCGCGCAAAGGGCTCGCGGATACGGGCAGAGCGGGTGGTCGATCACATAGGCATAGGATTGCGGCAACGCGCCCACCGCCACATCAAACCCTTCCTCCAGCGGGTTCACGGAGCGGTCGAGCAGCACGATCTCCAGCTTGACCCGCGGATTGGCCGCCTGGAAGGCGGCACAGATATCGCCGAAGAACATCGACGTCAGCGTCGTCGGCGCCTTGATGCGCAGCGAACCTGTCAATCCCAGTTCCTGCGTATTGGGCGTGGCCAAGGTCTCCTCGATCTCCCCGACGAGAAGCTGCAGCCGCGGCCTTAACCGCTCCCCATCGAGCGTCAACGCCAAACGTCGCGTTGTACGCACGAAAAGCTGGGTTTTCAGATGGTCTTCGAGACGCCTGACCCGCTTCGTGATGACGGAGGTCGCAACACCCAGATCTCGACCGGCCGCAGAAAAACTCCCAGCGCGGGCGGTTGCGAGAAAGGCGCCGATATCGAGAAGTATGTTCACTGTCTTCTCATTCCGAGCAAAAATCGAAGCGGGCATCAGACATGCAAATCAGAGCCTGCGCAACTTCACCTTATTTACAAAGCGCGCTATGAAGTGCGAACTCCGCCCTCACCCGTTCTACCGCCCTGATATCGGAGAGGCGCAATGCTATCCAGGCAGATACGGTCGCCCAGGCGGCGCGCATATAATGGTCCGCGCGGTAAAGCGCCGCGTCAGGATCACTCTGCATCGCCATCATCCGCTCGCTCAGCGCCTCAAAGTCGTCGAGAACCGTAAGCAGCGCCTCTGACGCCTCCGGATGTTCCGCGGAATAGGCGTCCACCTCGTCCCGCGCCTTCTGAAGAAAAACGCTGAGCCCCTTGCCCTCGTCACGCCAGAGGCGCCGCGCCAGAAAATCCAACGCCTGCATACCCGTCGTGCCTTCGTAAATCGTCATGACGCGGGAATCCCGCAGATACTGTTCGAGGGGCCAGTCACGGGTGAAGCCGGCGCCGCCGAGCACCTGTATTGCCCGATGGGCGACATCGAAGCCCGTTTCCGCGCCGAAATTCTTGATCAGCGGCAGCATCCAGCCGCAAAAATCCTCCAGCCCCGGCTCGGCTTCCAACTGAGCCAGATCCATGGCAGTCGCCAGTTCCAGCACTGCTGCGCGCATGATTTCGGTCGAGCTGCGCAACTCATGGAGCTGTCGCCGAATATCCGGATGGCTGGCGATCGGCACCGGTGGCTGGTCCGCCGGGCCACCCTGTCGGCGCTCTCGGGCATAGTCCTCGGCAATATCGGCGGCAGCGGACGCAATACCCAGCCCTTGGCAGCCGGTGAGAAGCCGCATCAACTCGATCATGGTGAAGAGCTGCGGCAGGCCGCGCCCTTCCTTGCCAAGGAGAACCCCCTTTGCATTGTCGAATCGCATGGCGCAGGTCGGGGAGCCGTGCAGGCCCATCTTCTCCTCGATCCGGTCGAGCGTGACCCCGTTCGGCTGGCCATCGACGAAATTCGGCACGAGAAAGAGGCTGATGCCGCGTGTGCCCGGCTGATTGTTCGTGCGGGCAAGCAGGCAATGGCCGATGCGTGTCGCCATATCGTGATCGCCGAAGGAAATCCAGATCTTCTGACCCGTGACGAGCCATTCTCCATCTAGGAACTCGGCTTTCGTACGAAGCCGCCCGACATCGGACCCGGCCTCCGGCTCCGAGATGCAGATCGTAGCCGCCCATTCGCCCGAGGCGAGCTTCGGGACCCATTCGCGTGCAGTCGCCTCGTCGGCCACCTCGGCCAGAAGATGGGCCGCGGCCCGCGTGGAGCCCGCCGCCATCATGAGTGCGACGCAGCCGCGTTCGAAGAGGGGTGCACAAGCGGCATGCAGCGTCAGCGGCACCGCCTGCCCGCCGAACTCCTCCGGCACGTCCATTCCGAGCCAGCCGGCGTCGGCATATTGCCGGAACGCATCGGCAAATCCATCGGGCGTCTTGACGCGGCCATCAACGACCCGTGCGCCGACCCGGTCACCGACCGTATTCAACGGCGCCAGTATGCCTTCGGCAAAATTCGCCGCTTCCCCGACGATCGCCACGACCGTCTCATCGTCGCAATCTTGCCGCATCTCCTTCAACCGCTGCCAGCCCGGCGTCAGGGCCAGGAGATCCAGCGTCCGGTTTGCCTGATCCTGGAAAGACATCTGTGTCACCGCGGCTGCATGCGGATGCCGCCGTCGAGCCGGATCACTTCGCCGTTGACATACTGGTTCTCAATCAGGAACCGCACCGCATCGGCAAATTCCGCCGGATCGCCGAGCCTCGACGGATAAGGGATCGCAGCGGCCAGACTATCCTGCGCCTCCTGTGGCAATTCGTGGAGCAAGGGAGTGAGAAAAATGCCCGGCGCCACCGTATTGACGCGGATACCGAAGCGCGAGAATTCGCGTGCCGCCGGCAGCGCCAGGGAAACTATGCCTCCCTTGGAGGCCGCATAGGCCGCCTGACCGACCTGCCCCTCAAAGGCGGCGACGGAGGCCGTGTTGACGATCACGCCGCGCGCCTTGTCATCCCGTTCCGGCAGCGCCGCCATGCGCTCGGCCGCAAGCCGCATCATGTTGAACGTGCCGATCAGGTTGATGCGGATCACTCTTTCGAAATCGGCCAACGGCATCGGGCCTTGCTTGCCGAGGATGCGTCCGGCGGTGCCTATGCCTGCGCAGTTGACGAGAATTCTAAGACCGTCGCCGGCTCCGGCTGCAATATCCAGTGCACGCGATGCATCACCTTCGTTTGTCACGTCGCCAAGGAGCGCCGTCCCGCCAATTTCACCCGCTACCTTCTCCGCGGCAGCCGAATTCCGGTCGAAGATATGCACGATCGCCCCAAGTTTCGCGAGCTGGCGCGCCGTCGCCTCGCCGAGCCCCGATCCGCCGCCCGTCACAACCGCGCTCGCTCCCTCGATCTTCATGCCGCAAGCTCCTTCCCGACGCGGATGACATCCACTCCATCCGCATAAAGCGCCTCGACCAGGTCCTTACGTTGAGCGAGCACGGCACGCTGGTTGATCGAACCCTTGTCGGTCACTTCGCCCTTTTCGAAACGCAACGGCTCGGTCATCAGCATCACACGCATGATGCGCGTCGCCGAACCGCTTGCCTGCCGCTGATGGCCGGCAAGGCGCGAAGCGATCGCCGTCCTCACCTTGGGATGCGCGATCACCGCCTCATCGGAAAGGCCGGTCTCTCCTGCAATGATCTCCCGCAAAGCCGGCATGAACGGCACGGCAAGCGCGCCGAGTTCTGCCCGGTTTTCGCCGGTGATGACAGCATCGCGGATAAGACCGCCAAACTGGTTGACGAACTGTGCGCGCAACATGCCGACGGCGACCCAGGTGCCCGTCTGCAGCTTGAAATTCTCCGCCGTCCGACCGTCAAAGTAGAACCCCTTGCTCGGGTCGCCGGGAACCGCAAACTTCACGGCGTCGCCTATGCGGTAAAATCCTTCTTCATCGAAGGCGGCTGCCGTCAGCTTCTCGTTCCGCCAATAACCGGGGGTGATGTTCGGACCCTTCAGGCGCAGTTCGAACTTGTCTTCGAAGGGCACCAGCTTCAGCGTGACGCCTTGAGCAGGTATCCCAATATTGCCTGGTTTGTCCTGAGGATCCGTGCAAAAAAGCGAAAATGGCGCCGTTTCCGTGGAACCTAAGCCCGTGCCGAGGGGAATGCTTCCCCCTACAGTCATTTCCGCAAGCTCGATCAACGCATCCCAGGTGTGCTGCGCCATGCCGGCGCCGGCATACATCATCATTTTCAGGTTCTTGAAGAAGTTCTGGCGGAGCGTATCGTCCTCGCGCATTTCCTGCACCAGCATCTCGTAACCGGCAGGCACGTTGAAATACCAGGTGGGCGAGATCTCTCTCAGATTGGCGATTGTCTGGCCGATCAGCTTCGGCGTCGGCTTGCCGCGGTCGATATAATAGGTGCCGCCGTGATAGATCACGATGTTGAAGCACTTGTTACCGCTCGCCGTATGGTTCCACGGAGACCAATCGACAAGGACCGGAGGCTCGTCGCGGAAATAAGCATAGCAGTCAGCCACCATTTCCTGGTTCGAGCAGAGCATGCGTTGAGTCTGGATCACTCCCTTGGGAGAACCCGTAGTGCCGGAAGTGAAGAGAAATTTCGCCATCGTATCAGGGCCGACGGCGTCGAATGCCTCGTCCACGGCCGCTGTCGGCTCGGTACCGATGACGTCCTCAAACTGATATGAGTTGGACCGGTCACCCGGGAGATTGCTGATGGCAACGAATGGGACATCATCGCCGAAAGCCGTATCGACGGCTTTGCGGAAGACGGCCGCGTCATCGGCGAACACCAGGCCCGGCGTGATCTGCGCGGCAATTTCGGCAAGTTTTCCAAAGTCGGCGGATAGCGTTGCATATGCCGGCGCGATCGCCGCCGAAGGTATCCCGACATGCTGGGCGCCGAGCGCCATCAGGGCGTGTTCGATCGAATTTTCGGAGAGAATGACGAGCGGACTTTCGGCGGAAAGTTTCAGGTCGAGCAGGAACTGACCGATACGCCGTACCCGGTCGAGCGCCTCTCCATAGGTTACGGTCCGCCAGCCCCCTGTCGCGTCGCGATCGGCCATCCAGGCGCGGTCGGGCGCAGTCTTTGCCCAATGCACCAGCCGCTCGTTGAGCTTGTCCGGATAAGCACCGAGGGGATCGTCCCGCCAGACCAGGAACTCGCCGCCCGGCCGTTCCTCCCACTTTACCACAGGCGACCACAGCTTTACATCACGCGCGGATTGACCGGCCATGACACTCCTCCCAGACGTCAATGCCTCCACAGGCTCCCAAAAATTTGTTTACAAGGAAACAATCTCCATGTAAACGATCAAAAACTCAAGGCGGATGAATGGGAGCGTCCGTTGCTGGAGGAGTAAGCACAAAATGGCCGATCAGACGGCAACGAGCTTCGTGACCTATGAGCTCAAGGGCAAGATCGCCCATATTGGTCTCAACCGCCCGGAAAAACGCAACGCCATCAGCGACCGCTTCGTCGAGATGATCGCCGAGGCAATAGCCCGCGCCGAAAGCGAGGCGAAAGCCGTCGTCCTTTTCGGCCATGGCGACCATTTCTGTGCAGGGCTCGACCTTGCCGAACATGTGAAGAAGACGCCGATCGAAGGCGTGCGTGGCTCGCGCCGCTGGCATGCGGTATTTTCCGGCATCGAGCACGGCACAATCCCGTGGATTTCGGCTCTGCATGGCGCGGTGGTCGGGGGCGGCCTGGAACTTGCGGCGGCCACGCATATCCGCGTCGCGGATCGCTCCGCCTTCTTTGCGCTGCCGGAAGGCCAGCGCGGCATCTTTGTCGGCGGCGGCGGTTCGGTGCGAGTCGCGCGGCTGATGGGCGTCGCGCGAATGACCGACATGATGCTGACCGGTCGCGTCGCCTCCGCCGAAGAAGCTGAGAGTTGGAACCTCGCCCAGTACGTGGTCGAAAAAGGCACGGCGCGGCAAAAGGCGCACGCGCTGGCGGAAGCGGCCGCGAGCAATGCCGAGATTTCCAATTACGCCGTCATCAATGCGCTCCCGCGCATTCAGGATATGGCGAAGGAAGACGGCCTGTTCGTGGAATCCTTCATCTCCTCGTTTACCGCCACCAGTCCGGAAGCCGAGGAGCGGCTGCGGGCCTTTCTGGAAAAGCGGGCTGCGCGTTTGAAGGCGCCGGGTTCGGCCTGAGAGGACACCATCATGGATATGCCAGTCCGCACGTCAGAAGACGTCGATCTAGACCGGCTCAGCACGGCGCTCGGCTTCCTGATGCGGCTCGCGCAGCTCAAGATCTATGAGCGGTTTTTCGAAGAAGTCGGAGAGCACCACCTGAAACCGGGCGAGTTCTCCGTTCTCTGGGTCATCCTTCACAACCCCGGCATCCGCCAGAGCCTGCTCGGCCAAAGGCTGATGATCAAACGCGCCCACATGACCAAACTCATCCGCGCGCTGGAAGATCAGGGCCTCGTCACACGCCAGGTTCCTGACGATGATCGCCGGGCGGTCGAAATCACGCTTACGCCGGCTGCCGCAGACAAAATCAGACAGGCAAGCCATTGGTTTTTCACCTACGAGGATTCCGTTGGCGAAAACCTGACCAGGGACGAACGCCAGCAACTGACGGGCCTCTTACGGAAATTCGTCGGGATTGACTGAAACAGGATCGGGAGGAGCCGGCCTTGAATATCGATGAACTGCTCGCGATCGACATCCATACCCATGCGGAGGAGCCCTGCTGCGGTCCGCGCGACGACGGCTACGACGAATTCCAGGCCGGCATGGCGAAATATTTCAAGAACCCGGCCGGCCACAAGGGCATGCTGCCGACGGTGAATGAAACCGCCGTCTATTATCGTGAGCGCAAGATCGGCTGTGTGATCTTCCCGGTCGACGCCGAACGGGAAACCGGCTTCCGCCGTTACAATAACGAAGAAGTAGCCATGATCGCCGCCGAAAACAGTGACATCATGATCCCCTTCGCCTCGATCGACCCGGCGAAAGGCAAGGCCGGCGCACGGGAAGCCCGCCGCCTTGTACGGGAGTTCGGCGTCAAGGGTTTCAAATTTCACCCGACCATGCAGGGTTTTTACCCCAATGACCGGATGGCATATCCGCTTTACGAAGCAATTGCCGAGGAAGGCGCGATCACACTCTTCCATACCGGCCAAACCGGTGTCGGCGCCGGCATGCGCGGCGGCATGGGCATGCGGCTCAAGTTCTCGAACCCCATCCATCTCGATGACGTGGCGGTCGATTTCCCCGATATGCCCATCATCCTGGCTCACCCTTCTTTCCCGTGGCAGGAAGAAGCGCTGTCGGTCGCGACCCACAAACCGAATGTCTATATCGACATGTCCGGCTGGTCGCCCAAATATTTCCCGCCGATCCTAGTGCAGTACGCCAACTCCATCCTGAAGCACAAAATGCTGTTCGGCTCGGATTGGCCGGCAATCACGCCGGATCGCTGGATGGCCGATTTTGCCAATATTCCAATCAAGGATGAGGTGCGGCCTCTGATCCTCAAGGAGAATGCCCGCAAGCTTCTCAAGATCTAAAAAGTCGCGCAACAGCGCGTCCCGGCTGCTCAGACTTCCGCGACAAGCGGCGTTGGATCAGAAAGAGCTGTCTGCATGAGATCAGTTAAAAGAGGAGTCAAAGCCGATTGACGCCGGCAGCACCGTCAACGACGGCGAAGCGTTGGAAAACAGCGGCAGGTGAATTCCGCTGCTTGCGGTCGGCAATGCCGATGAAATCCACCTCCGCAGACCGCTCGCTGAGACGCATGATCGCATAACCATGCTTGCCGGAGGCAAACTTGAGATGCGGGTTCTCGGCGAGAGCCGTCGCCAGGCTCGCCTCCGACGGAGCATCCGAGGTGATCGAGCCGCAGACGAATTCGCTGGCGATCGGACGCGCCTTTTCATCCATGAAATCCCGCTTCACATCGGCGGCATAGAAGGCATGCAGATCACCGCCGATGACAATCGGGTTCGAGGCAGCCGAAGACTGTACGGCGCTCAGTAATCTGCCACGCGCGGCGCGGTAGCCGTCCCAGCCGTCAAGATTATAACCCGTCTCAGGCCCCACCTTGGTGTCGCGTTCCGAAACCAGCGTCTGCTGAGCGATGATATTCCATTTCGCCTGCGACATGCCGAGCGTTCTTGCCAGCCATTGTTCCTGGACCGACCCCAGCATGGTCCGCTCCGCCTGATCGTTCCCGGCGGTGCCTTGAAGCTGCGGCGAGCGGTATTGCCGCGTATCGAGCAGGCTCACGCCAAGCAGATTGCCAAAGCGATAGTGATCATAAATGCGCAGCGCGTCGAAGCCGGCAGCCAGGGCCGGCGGGACCGGCATGTGTTCGAACCAGGCCTGATAAGCAGCACGGCGGCGGTCGAGGAACTCCGCCCGGTTCGGAGCATCCGGCGCGCGATCGCTCGCATAATTGTTGGTGACCTCGTGATCGTCCCAGATGGTGAGCCAAGGGAAAGCGGCATGCGCCACCTGCAATTGCGGGTCCGACTTGTATAACGCGTAGCGATCACGGAATTCGTAGAGAAGCGAAGGCACGCCGGTTCCATGCCGGCGGACAAGCTCGGCACCGTAGCTGCGTTCGTAGATGTAGTCGCCGAGGTGCACGACGAGATCGAGGTCGCTCCTGGCCATCTCACCGTAGGCGCTGTAGAAACCCTGCTCATATTGCTGGCAGGAAGCGAAAGCGAAACGGAAAGCGTCTCCGCCTTCCGGCGCAGTTCGGGTGCGCCCGACCGGACTTGTCGCATTGCCGGAGCGGAAGCGGTAGAAATACCAACGGCCGGGCTTCAGGCCCTTTACTTCCACATGCACCGAATGCGCGAATTCCGGTACGGCGCGGAAAAGACCGGACTGTACCGTTTTCGAGAACGTCTCGTCCTCGGCGACCATCCACTCAATGTCCATAGGTTCCGCCACCCGCTTCGGAGCAGGGGCAAAAGGATCGGCGGAAGTGATCGCAGACGTATCTTCCAGAATCAGTCGCGTCCAGATGACGACACTGTTCGCCCGCGGCGAGCCGGAGGCGACGCCCAGAGAAAACGGATCAGCCTTAAAACTTGCCGCACGTGCCTGCCCGAGCGGTCGCCAGATGGCCGCAGCCGCAAGTCCGCATGCCAGGAGGCTTCGCCGATCAATGCGTGGCATAGATTAGTCCTTCCAGCGCCCGGCGATCCTTGCCTAGATATTGCGTCGCTTGCCTTCGAGCAGGTCGAGGATGGAGTTCGCAGCATCGAGAACATTGGTGCCGGGACCGAATACCGCCGAGACGCCATGTTCCATCAGATAGTCGTAGTCCTGTCGGGGGACCACACCTCCGACGACAACGATGATGTTTTTGGCACCGTTCTGTTTCAGCGCCTTCACGAGCTGCGGCGCCAGCGTCCTGTGGCCGGCGGCAAGCGAAGACATACCGACCACTTGCACCTTTTCCTTGATCGCAAGCTCGGCAGCCTCTTCGGGCGTCTGGAACAGCGGGCCGGCGAGCACGTCGAAGCCTATGTCCCCGAAGGCGGAAGCGATTACCTTGGCGCCGCGGTCATGGCCATCCTGGCCAAGCTTGGCGACCATGATCTTCGGGGTGCCGGATCTTTTGGCGTAATCGGCAAGGCGCGCGGTAAGGGTCTTATATTCCGGATCGTCCTCGTAGGCGGGGCCATAGATATCGCCGACCACTTCCGGCACGGCGGAATGGTCACCGAAGGCCTTGCGCATCGCATCGGAGATTTCTCCCACCGTGGCACGGGCCCGCGCCGCCTCGACCGCAGCGGCGAGTAGGTTGCCCTGACCGGAACGGGCGACATCGGAGAGGGCATTCAGTGTCTTCTCGACTTGCGCCGGATCACGCTGGCGGCGTACCTCCTCCAGCCGCTTGATCTGAGCCTTCCGGACTGCGGTGTTGTCGATCGCCAGGATATCCAGCTCGTCCTCGTTCTCCAGCCGATACTTGTTGACGCCGACGATGATCTCCTCGCCACGGTCCACTGCAGCCTGGCGCCGGGTGGCGGCCTCCTCTATCAGCCGCTTCGGCAAACCTTCGGCGACAGCTTTCGTCATACCCCCCATGGCCTCCACCTCCTCAATCAGCGCCCAGGCCTTTTCCGCCAATTCATTGGTGAGGCTTTCGACATAATAGGAGCCTGCCAACGGATCGACGACCTTGGTGACGCCGGTCTCGTGCTGCAAAATAAGCTGCGTATTGCGGGCGATGCGGGCGGAAAAATCCGTCGGAAGCGCCATGGCTTCGTCCAGGGCATTGGTGTGCAGCGACTGCGTGCCGCCGAGAACGGCCGAGAGAGCCTCGTAGGCGGTGCGGATAACGTTGTTATATGGATCCTGCTCCTGCAGCGAGACGCCTGATGTCTGGCAGTGGGTGCGCAGCATCAGCGACGATGCCTTCTGGGGCTTGAATTCTTCCATGATGCTGGACCAGAGCAGGCGCGCGGCACGCAGCTTTGCCGCCTCCATGAAGAAGTTCATGCCGATTGCGAAGAAGAAGGAAAGACGGCCGGCAAACTCGTCGACGTTCAGGCCCTTTGCAAGCGCAGCGCGAACATATTCGCGGCCGTCGGCGAGCGTGAAGGCCAGTTCCTGCACCAGCGTCGCGCCCGCCTCCTGCATATGATAGCCGGATATGGAAATTGAATTGAAGCGCGGCATTTCCTTCGCGGTATACTCGATAATGTCGGCGACGATCCGCATGGAGGGCTCAGGCGGGTAGATGTAGGTATTGCGGACCATGAACTCCTTCAGGATGTCGTTCTGGATGGTGCCGGAAAGCTCGGCCCGCGAACAGCCCTGCTCCTCGCCGGCGACGATGAAGGAGGCAAGGATGGGGATTACGGCGCCGTTCATGGTCATGGAGACGGACATTTCCTTCAACGGAATTCCGTCGAAGAGGATCTTCATGTCCTCTACGCTATCGATCGCCACCCCCGCCTTGCCGACGTCGCCCTCCACGCGGGGATGGTCGGAGTCGTAGCCGCGATGGGTGGCAAGATCGAAAGCGACCGAAAGACCCTTCTGACCGGCAGCCAGATTGCGGCGATAGAAGGCGTTGGAGGCTTCGGCCGTCGAGAAACCGGCATATTGGCGGATGGTCCACGGCCTTCCGGCATACATGGTGGCACGTGGCCCACGTACGAAAGGCTTGAAACCCGGCAGCGAACCGAGATGATTGACGCCCTGAAGATCTTCGTCCGTGTATAGCGGCTTGACATCGATGCCCTCCGGGGTGTGCCAGAGGAGCGTTTCCGGCGGCGCCTTCAGCTCTTTTTCCGCCAGAGCTTCCCAATCTTTCACGGTCTTTTCGGACATCGTTCAAACCTCATTACCGCAAAGCGCTCGCGCCTGCGTCGGATATATGTCAGGCGCCCTCAACTGAAAGAGCTACTCGAATTCCAGGATCAGCTCATCGACCGCCAGGCTCTGCCCCGGAGCCGCAGCTACTCGTTTCACGACACCCTTTCGCTCAGCCTTCAGGACGTTCTCCATCTTCATCGCCTCGACTGTGGCGAGCGTCTGACCCGCCTCGATGTGATCCCCTGCCTTCACCGCCACCAAGGTGATCACGCCGGGCATGGGGCAAAGCAGCATTTTCGAAGTGTCCGGCGGAGCTTTCTTCGGCATCAGGCGGGCAAGCTCGGCTACGCGCGGCGATCGAACCCGCGCCGTCACATCCATACCACGCCAGCGCAACCGGATTGCCGATCCGACAAGATTGACCTTTACGCCCATTCCCTCACCGTCGATATGGAAAACAGCGTGGCTCTGTCCCGGCAGCCAGCCGCTCGCGACCGACATTCGCGTCCCATCGGTGAAGACGACGGATGTGCCGTCGAGCGTGGTTTGGAGGGTGACGGCGTCTTCGAAACCGGCCAGCGTCGCCACCCATTCCTTGCCTACGACACGGCGATGGTTGCCGATTGTGCCGGAAACCTGTACGGCGCGCTCCTGAAGAGCCTGATTGGCGAGGACGGCAATGGCGACAAGCTTGCGCGCCGCCGCTTGATTCGGCAACACCCCGGAAAACCCTTCAGGGAACTCTTCGGCTATATAGGCGGTCGTCAACCGACCGGAGCGAAAGCGTTCCTGACCCATAACCGCCGAGAGGAAGGGCAGGTTATGGCCTATACCCTCCACCTCGAAATCATCGAGCGCGGCACCCATGGCGTTTATGGCCGTCAACCGGTCCGGTGCCCAAGTGCAGAGCTTGGCGATCATCGGGTCGTAATACATGGAAATTTCGCCACCCTCGTACACGCCGGTGTCATTGCGGACCACGGTGCCGTTGTCATGTCTGCCTTCGCGAGGCGGGCGGTAACGGCTCAGCCGCCCGATTGAGGGCAGGAAGCTGCGATAAGGGTCCTCGGCATATAGCCGGCTTTCGATCGCCCAGCCGTTGAGCTTGACATCATCCTGGTTGAACGAGAGCTTTTCACCGGCGGCGACGCGGATCATCTGCTCGACAAGATCGATGCCGGTGATCAATTCTGTGACTGGATGCTCCACCTGCAATCGGGTGTTCATCTCGAGGAAATAGAAATTGCGGCTGGCGTCGACAATGAACTCGACCGTGCCGGCGGAAAAATAACCGACCGCCTTCGAAAGCGCGACGGCCTGCTCGCCCATCGCCCGCCGCGTCTCCTCGTCGAGGAATGGCGACGGCGCCTCCTCGATGACTTTCTGGTTGCGTCGCTGGATCGAGCATTCGCGCTCGCCGAGGTAGAGAACATTGCCGTGTTTGTCGCCAAGCACCTGGATTTCGATATGACGAGGCTCGGTGACAAATTTCTCGATGAAGATGCGGTCGTCGCCGAAGGAGCTTTTTGCCTCGTTTTTCGAGGACTGAAAGCCTTCGCGAGCCTCCATGTCGTTCCAGGCGATGCGCATGCCCTTGCCGCCACCGCCCGCCGACGCCTTGATCATCACGGGATAACCGATGGATGAAGCAATCCTCACCGCCTCGTCGGCGTCTTCGATCAGGCCCATATGACCAGGTACCGTCGAGACGCCGGCTTCGGCTGCCAGCTTTTTGGATGTTATCTTGTCGCCCATCGCTTGAATCGCCCCAACGGGCGGACCGATAAAGACGATGCCAGCCTTTTCCAAAGCTTCCGCGAACGCCGGATTTTCCGAGAGGAACCCATAGCCCGGATGCACGGCATCGGCACCGGTCTGCCTGATTGCGGGGAGGATGTTGTCGATGACGATATAGGACTGCGACGAAGGCGCCGGACCGATATGCACCGCCTCGTCGGCCATCCGCACATGCAGGGCATCGCGATCGGCATCGGAATAGACGGCGACCGTCTTGATGCCCATTTTCTTTGCCGTCTTGATGACCCGGCAGGCGATCTCGCCGCGATTGGCGATGAGGATTTTATTGAACATGATCAGGACTCGCCTTCGCGATTATCGTCTTCGTCGCGATACTTGGTGTCATAGGGGAGGGTGAAGATCGCTGAGGCAGCCGCGGCGCCGCCAAAGAGCGAGGCGAACGGCACAATCACCAGAAGAAATGGAGGGATGGGATTGGGCGCCCGCGACAGCAGCTTTCCAAGCCCGCCGATATCCAGGAGAATCAGGGCAGTGCCGACGGCTGCGCCGATACCTATCCCGGCCAGTGCGTGAAGCCCGAGATACCGCAGCATCTGCCAATGATCCCTCCTTGCTTCCTCCGGGGTCATTCTTGGCTTGCGGCTGTTGTGGAGGGATGCGGCCCGGGAGCGCTCGCCCTCGGCCCACCGCCTCAGCCACCGAATGGGATCCGGCAGCCTCGCCATATGCAGATCACGTTGAGACATTGCCCTCCTCCCCACCGACATCACACTTCGAAAACGTCTTCAAAGGACTCGGGAAAACTCTGGCGCGCAACCTTCTCGTTGATCTGGAGAAGAGCTTCATAGGAGAGGGGATCAAAATCCTTCTCCGCCGGCACCACTTCCCGGCCAAAGAGAAGGTTGAGGCGAGCGGCGTCGAGATTGCCGCGCTCGAAGGGTTCCGGACCGAAATGATGCCAGAGCGCATGCAGGAAGGCCGCGTCGACCCGATGCTCCGCCGTGCCGGGACGGCCGCGGCGGGGCAAGGCCTTGATCGGCGTCACCCCTTTTGGATTGGCGCGGCGGATGGTGAACTGGATGCCGGTGCCCGGCATGCCGGACGGGAAACCCCGGTGTTTCGTCATGTCGGGCAGGCTGGCCATTCCGCTCTCCTCAGGCTATCGCGATCTTGTCCTGCGTCTTCGTGTCGAAGTCGGAGGCATCGTGGCGTTCATGCAGCTGTTCGGACGGATCACCCGATGTCCGGTTGACCATACGGCCTCGGCGGACTGCGGAGCGCCGATCTATCTGTTTTGTCCAGCGCTGCACATGCTCGTATTCATCCACGGACAGAAAATCGCCCGCATCGTTATAAGCGTCCTTCAGGGCGAGCCGCCCATACCAGGGCCAGATTGCCATGTCGGCGATCGTGTATTCGCTGCCCGCCATGAATTCGTTGTTCGCCAAATGCCTGTTCAGCACATCCATCTGACGCTTGACCTCCATGGCATATCGGTCGATCGCATATTTGATCTTCATCGGGGCATAGGCATAGAAATGGCCGAACCCGCCGCCCAAAAAGGGCGCTGAGCCCATCTGCCAGAACAGCCAGTTGAATGTCTCGGTGCGCGTCCGCGGGTCGGTCGGCAGGAAGGCGCCGAATTTTTCCGCCAGATAAACGAGGATGGAAGCAGATTCGAAAACTCGAAGAGGTTCGCCGCCGCCCTTCGGCGCATGATCCATGAGAGCCGGGATTTTTGAATTGGGATTGACCTCGACAAAGCCGGAACCGAACTGGTCGCCCTCACCGATCCGGATGAGCCAGGCATCATATTCGGCGCCCTTGTGACCGGCGGCCAGCAACTCCTCCAGCATAATGGTGACCTTCACGCCGTTCGGGGTGCCGAGCGAATAAAGCTGCAGCGGGTGCTTTCCGACCGGCAGGACCTTTTCGTGGGTCGGGCCGGCAATCGGACGGTTGATATTGGCGAACTGGCCGCCATTGCCCTTTTCCCAAGTCCATACTTTCGAAGGCTCGTAGCCGGCGGGAAAATTGTCGGCGGGGGATTTTTCGGACATGAAAATTGATCCTTGTTCTCTAACGGGTCTCGCATCTGGCGAGCGCTACGCGGTCAATATAGGCACTGCCTCAATGCTTTTCCGCCCCCCGTCAGAGCGGGATTGTGTCGTGCTTTTTCCAGTGCGTCGTCACCTGCTTGTTGCGCAACGAGGCAAAGGCGCGGGCGATGCGGCGACGAGACGAATGCGGCATGATCACCTCATCGATGAAGCCGCGCTCGGCCGCGACGAACGGGTTGGCGAAACGCTCCTCGTATTCCTTCGTGCGTGCCGCAATCTTCTCGGGGTCGCCAAGTTCGGAACGGTAGAGGATTTCGGTCGCGCCCTTGGCTCCCATCACCGCGATTTCGGCAGTCGGCCAGGCATAGTTGATATCGGCCCCGATATGTTTGGACGCCATCACGTCGTAGGCGCCGCCATAGGCCTTACGGGTGATCAGCGTCACCATCGGCACGGTCGCCTCCGAATAGGCAAACAGCAGCTTGGCGCCGTGCTTAATGACGCCGCCATACTCCTGCGCCACGCCGGGCAGGAAACCCGGCACGTCGACGAGCGTCAGGATCGGGATCGAGAAAGCATCGCAGAAGCGCACGAAACGTGCGGCCTTGCGCGAACTGTCGATATCCAGGCAGCCTGCGAGCACCATCGGCTGGTTGGCGACGACGCCAACCGTCTGGCCCTCGATTCGGACGAAGCCGGTGATGATGTTCCGGGCAAAGGCCTCCTGGATCTCGAAGAAATCGCCCTCGTCGGCGACCGCCAGGATCAGCTCCTTCATGTCGTAGGGCTTGGCGGCGCTATCCGGAATGAGGCTATCCAGCCGGTTTTCGAGGCGGGCCGGATCATCGTGGAAGGGACGGACCGGCGGTTTTTCGCGATTGTTGAGCGGCAAGAAATCGAAGAGCTGCCGGACAGCTTCCAAGGCTTCGATGTCGTTTTCGAAGGCTGCATCGGCGACCGACGATTTTTTCGTATGGGTGCCGGCGCCTCCGAGCTCTTCAGCCGTGACGATTTCGTTGGTGACCGTCTTCACCACGTCCGGCCCTGTGACGAACATGTAGGAGCTGTCGCGCACCATGAAAATGAAGTCGGTCATGGCCGGCGAATAGACCGCCCCGCCGGCGCAGGGGCCCATGATGACCGAAATCTGCGGAATGACGCCGGAGACCTCGGCATTGCGGCGAAAGACCTCCGCGTAACCGGCAAGCGAAGATACGCCTTCCTGAATGCGGGCACCGCCGGAATCATTCAGTCCAATCACCGGAGCGCCGACACGTACCGCCATATCCATGATCTTGCAGATTTTTTGTGCATGGGTTTCCGAAAGCGAACCGCCAAGGACCGTAAAGTCCTGACTAAAGACATAGACCTGGCGGCCGTTGATCGTGCCCCAGCCCGTGACGACGCCGTCGCCCGCGACCTTCTGTTCGGCCATGCCGAAATCCACAGCCCGGTGGGTGACATACATGTCGAACTCCTCGAAGGAGCCCTCGTCGAGCAGCACCTCGATGCGCTCGCGCGCCGTCAGCTTGCCTTTGGCATGCTGTGCCTCGATACGCCTTTCACCCCCACCGAGCCTTGCTTCCGCCCGACGCCTCTCAACCTCACCCAATACCGCGCGCATGATCACTCCCGGATGCTTTAACTTTTCCTATTCCGTCTACGTGCTTCAGAAAACCATTGAACGCGTGTCGTTGTGAAATTATAAAATCGCATAACTAAAATTGCGAATCTGCGAACATGGCAATCGGAAAGCTCTTCATAGGCCGGAAGGTAAGGGAACTGCGGGCGGCGAGCAATGCCACGCAGAGTCAGTTCGCCGAGCGCATCGGCATCTCCACCAGCTATCTTAACCAGATCGAGAACAACCAGCGGCCGGTTTCGGCCGCCGTGCTTTTGGCGCTCGCAGACAAGTTCCAGCTCGACATCGCCGAACTGTCGACCGGCGAGACGGACCGGCTCCTCTCGGCGCTCGCCGAGGCGTTGTCCGACCCCCTATTCCAGGCTTATGCACCGAGCGTTCAGGAACTGAAGCTGGTGACCCAGAATGCGCCGGGGCTGGCACATGCATTGATCACCTGCCATCAGGCGTATCGCCGCAGCGGCGAGCAACTGGCCAGTATGGACGACAGGCTGGGAAGGGCCGCGGCCGCGGAAACCACACCCTATGACGAAGTGCGGGATTTCTTCCATTTCGTCGACAATTACCTTCACGACCTCGACACGGCCGCCGAGAAGCTGGCACTGGACCTCGGCCTGCCGTCTGCAGACAGCTATCCAATTTTGACGAATTACCTGGAAAAGCAGTTCGGCGTGCGTGTGGTGCTTGGGCCACTGGCCTCCGACACCATCCGACAATACGAACCGAGTTCCTGTGTGCTGACCTTGAATCCCTATGCGCCTGCCCAGACGCGCGTCTTTCAGGCGGCGGTGGAAATTGCCCAGCTTCATGCCGGCGCGCTCGCCGACACGATCGCCCGCAATGCCGGTTTCCGGACCGAGCAAGCGGTGGATATCTGTCGCATTGGCCTTCACAATTATTTCGCAGGCGCGCTTTTGATGCCCTATCAGGCCTTCCTGAAGGCGGCGCGGGAGCTCCGGCACGACATCGAGCTTCTGGCGGCGCGTTTCGGCGCATCGCTCGAACAGGTGTGTCACCGGCTTTCCACCCTCCAGCGGCCCGGCCTCAAGGGCGTGCCTATCTTTTTTGCCCGCATCGACCGGGCCGGCAACATCACCAAGCGGCATAGCGCCACCAAGCTGCAATTCGCACGCTTCGGCGCGGCCTGTCCGCTCTGGAACGCCCATCAGGCGTTCGAAGCGCCGGGACGCATCATCCGCCAGCTTGCCGAGACGCCGGACGGGGTGCGCTATTTATGTCTGGCCACACAGGTGAGCAAAGGCATCGGCGGCTTTAGAACGCACCAGCCGATTTTTGCTCTGGCGCTTGGCTGCGAGATTTCCTACGCGGAAGCCTTCGTCTATGCGGACGGCCTGAACCTGACCGATCGTGCAGGCTTCGATTCCATCGGCATATCCTGCCGCATCTGCGAGCGGCCGAACTGTACGAGCCGAGCGGTCCCACCCTTCCGCCGCAAGATCTCCGTGGACCACAACATACGCGAGACCACACCTTACAAACTCTGGTAGCGACCAGGGTTAGGCATTACGAGCCACCCGTGGGAGCAAGCTCATTTTCATCAAAAGCCAAAGCGCCGGCCGGGCGCCGCTTCGGGTATCCGATTCAGGTCATTGGGCATGCTGCCCGCCAGGCCGCGCAACCTTTTTCAGGCCGGCGCCGGCGGCGGCCGCTTCAACCAGAGCAGCATCCCCGAGCGAGACGACGCCGGTGAGGCGCTTGTCGCGGTTGACGACCGGGAGACGGCGCACCTGCACTCGACCCATATTTCTGGCGACGTCGTCGATGTCTTCATCCTCGAAGCAATATTTGACGTCTCGCGTCATCACTTCGCGAACCTTGGCATCACCGCCGAGCCCATCGGCGAGGCCGCGCACCACCAGATCGCGATCGGTGATCGTGCCGACCAGGCGGTCGTCCTCACCGACCGGCATGAAGCCGATCTCGTCGTCGGCCATGCGCTTGGCCACGTCCGCGAGCGTCTGCTGCGGGCTGGCGATTTTGACATCGCGAGACATGATATCTGAAACTTTCATCGTTCTTTCTCCTGCTTCTGGTGAGATCAGCGATCGAATGTGCCCTTAGATGGCCTCCGCTAAGGCCGTAGCTGCTCACCTCACTCCAAAGGAATTTGGCGCCTCCGATGTAGGTATTTAAGGCTGCAGGGTGGCAGCGGGGCCAAAACCGAGACGCTCAAAGAAATCCCTCATACCCGAACTCGGGGCCTCCCATACTGTTCCCCGACGAGCCGGCTGTATTTTCGGTCAGCTGTCCTCGGCGGCCGATTTGCGCTGCTCCTCCATAAGGATGCCCCAGGCTGCGATGAAGAGAGCCGCAATCAAAGGTCCGATCACGAAACCGTTGATCCCGATCAGCGAAATGCCGCCGATGGTTGAAATCAGCACGACATAGTCCGGCAGCTTGGTTTCCTTCCCCACCAAGGGTGGGCGCAGGAAATTGTCGACCAAACCGATGACCAGCACGCCGATCGCGACGAGAATGAGAGCTTTAAGCCAAAATCCCGCAAGAGCGAGGTAGATCGCCGTCGGTATCCAGACCAGCGCGGCGCCGACGGCGGGGAGTAGGGACAGGAAGCTCATCACCACGCCCCAAAGCAGCGCGGGCTCTACCCCCAACGCCCAGAAGGCGACACCGCCGATTGCGCCCTGGATAACTGCGATGATGACATTGCCCCGAACCGTTGCCCGGATGACCGAGGTGAATTTGGCGCTGAACCGCCGCGTATGGGCCTCACTCAAAGGCAGCGCCGTCCGGACAGCGCTGGCTAGCGAACGGCCATCCCGGAACAAAAAGAACAGCAGATAGAGCATAACGCCGAAAGCCACGAAGAATTGCAGCGTGTTCTGCCCGAGGCTCAAGGCACGACCGGCAAAAAAGCTGCCACCCTGCATGAGCGCGCCGGACACACGGTCCCGCAACTCGGCGAAACCCGTGAGCTCCAACGTCCGGATTCGATCCTGCAGGAAGATGGGCAGAGCGTCCTGAAGTTGCTGGAGAAGCCGCCGGACATCAATCTCGCCGTTGTCGATCCGCTGGTAGAGATTGTTGCCTTGCTGGATAAGGGAACTGAGAATGATCAGGCCGGGTATGATGACGAGGCAAACGCAGACCAGGACGGACAGCCCCGCTGCAATATTTGGATGGCGCCCTCCCAATCCCGCTTCCAGTTTCACATGCAGCGGGAAAAATATGATCGCCAGGACCACAGCCCAGAATATCGCGGAATAGAAAGGCAGTACGACGGCGACGAAAGCCAGGCTCACAAGCACGAGGAGCACATAGAAACTGATACGCTGGACAGGCATGCAATCTCTTTCGTTTCGGACGGTCGTTGCCGGATCGTAGCACAGATATTTTTGCGCAGATGCGGCCGATCTGGAATTCCTGCCACCTTGCTGCGCTGTCGATGCCAAGAACAGGCATGCTTGACGCCCTTATGGATAAAGCCGCGCCCGCGACATAGATTATTCGTGTCAGCGCAACCGCAAGAGCCATACCTTCGCACCGGGAGAGCCGCATGCCGATCAACAAGAAGACGCAGTTCAACGTCTGGTACTGGGTTGCCGCCTTCTTTGGACTCATGGTGTTTCAATACTTCTTCACGACGGCAACCCAGGTCGCCCAGATACCCTACAGCCAGTTCGAGACGGATTTGCAGGATGGCAAGATCGCCGAAGTCGCGGTATCGGACCAATATATCCAGGGGCGCTACAAGGAGCCGCAGAACGAACGTCCCTATTTCATCACCACACGCGTTCAACCGGACCTCGCCCGGCAGCTCCAGCAGCATGGCGTGGTGGTAACCGGCCAAATCCAGAGCACCTTCCTGCGCGACCTGTTGTCATGGATCATCCCGGTTGCGCTCTTTTTCGGCGTCTGGATGTTCATGTTGAAGCGGGCAGGCGGCGGCCTGGGCGGAGGGCTGATGCAGATCGGCAAGAGCAAGGCCAAGGTTTACGTGCAGTCGGACACCGGGGTGACCTTCAAGGACGTGGCCGGCGTCGACGAAGCCAAGGATGAATTGAAGGAAATCGTCGACTTCCTGAAGGATCCGGTCGCCTACGGGCGACTCGGTGGGCGGATGCCGAAAGGCGTGCTGCTGGTCGGCCCACCCGGGACGGGCAAGACACTGCTCGCGAGGGCGGTGGCGGGCGAAGCGGGCGCTCCCTTCTTCTCAATCTCCGGTTCTGAATTTGTGGAAATGTTCGTGGGCGTCGGTGCCGCACGTGTCCGCGACCTTTTCGATCAGGCGCGCGCCAAGGCGCCGGCTATCATCTTCATTGACGAACTCGATGCGCTGGGTCGTGCCCGCGGCATCGGCCCGATGGCGGGCGGCCATGACGAGAAGGAGCAGACGCTCAACCAGCTTCTGGTGGAGCTTGACGGTTTCGACTCCTCGACCGGCCTGGTGCTGCTTGCAGCAACCAATCGTCCCGAAATTCTCGACCCTGCTCTTCTCCGAGCAGGGCGCTTCGACCGCCAGGTGTTGGTCGACCGCCCCGACAAAGGGGGCCGCATCCAGATCCTCAACGTCCATCTGAAGAGGGCCAAACTGGCACCGGAGGTAAACGTCGAACAGATCGCAGCCCTTACGCCCGGCTTTACCGGCGCCGACCTCGCCAATCTGGTGAACGAAGCGACGCTGCTCGCCACCCGCCGCAAGGCGGATGCGGTCGCCATGGAGGACTTCAACAATGCAATCGAGCGCATCGTGGCGGGGCTTGAGAAGCGCAACCGGCTGCTCAATCCCAAAGAGCGCGAGATCGTCGCCTACCACGAGATGGGCCATGCGCTGGTGGCTATGGCGCTGCCGGGGGTCGACCCGGTCCACAAGGTCTCCATCATCCCACGCGGCGTCGGCGCACTCGGCTATACGATTCAGCGCCCCACCGAGGACCGTTTCCTGATGACCAGGGATGAGCTCGAAAACAAGATGGCGGTGCTGCTCGGCGGTCGTGCCGCGGAATGGCTCGTCTACGGCCATCTCTCGACGGGCGCTGCCGACGATCTGGTAAAGGTCACCGACATTGCCCGCGCCATGGTGACCCGTTACGGCATGACGGAAAAGCTCGGGCATGTGGCACTGGAAAAGGATCGCCGCTCCTTTCTCGCGACAGACCAACCCTATTATGGGCCGCAGGAGCACGAATATTCCGACGAGACGGCCGCAGCGGTGGACGATGAAGTACGCCGGATCGTAGACGCAACATTCGATCGGGCGGTGGCTCTTCTTAAGGAGCGCAGAAATACGCTCGAAACCTCGGCGCGACTCCTGCTCGAAAAGGAAACGCTCGGCGAGGAGGATCTGGTGCCGCTGCTCAAAGCGCCGGCAGACAGCTCTGTCACAGTCTGATGCCCCGATCCGGCCAAAACGGATCAGCCGGCGGCCGTGATCTCGATGGACAGACGAGCCGACCGCCCCTCACCCGACTGCAGGACAAGAAGGCCAGCGGCGGTTCGCAATTCGGGCGGGAAACCGAACACACCCGCGACATGCGACACCGGCTCCATGCAGAGGTAAGCAGGCATACGATGCACCACGAGATGCGGCAGAGCCGGGTCTGCGGCCAGTCTGACGCGCGCTCCATCGTTCAAGGCGGCGGTGGCATGGTGCCATTCCGAAAGGAATATAGTGAAGCCTTCCTCCGGGAAATGCTTGTCCTCTCGTAGGATCGGCGGTGCGCCGCCGGGAATGCCCGCCGCGCTTAAGGGCCAGATTTTTTTGGCATCGGATGACGCCGCCTGCTTGAAACCGGCTGCGAAATAAGGATGCCAACCGAAGCCGCCCGGCATCGAAGTTTGCCCCGTGTTCGTGAGAGATAACTCAATGTCCAGGCGATCCGCCGCAAGGGTAAAGCGTTGCACGGCACGGAAATCGAAAGGCCAGTCGGCGTCGGCAGTATAATCGAGGGCGAGTTCGATCCCGTCACTTTGGTGGGATACGACATGCCATGGCCGGCGGTGGGCGGGACCGTGCTGGGCATCCGGAACCAGCAACGGATGCGGCGGAACCCGGTAGCGCTTTCCTTCATGTTCGAAAGCTGCGCCGATCAGCCGATTGTGATAGGGGAAGAGCGGGTATGCGCCGGCCTTCGGCCAGTTCAGCGGATCGAACTCCGCACTCGCCGTCGGGACCAGGATACTGCCGAGCCGGTCATGGACGAGATGCGTCATCCGCCCTCCATTTTCCGGCAGGAAGCGGGCCTCGATCGGTCCACCTCGGATTTTGAGCCAATCAGGCGAAGGCATAGGACCCGTCCGGCCGCTTCGGCACACGCCGCTGCCAATGGACGTAACCGTCCTCCTGCATGGCCTTTTCATCCATCTCGACCCCCCAACCCGCACGGTCCGGTCTCAGCTCGAGATAACCGTCCTTCGGCAGGTAAGGGTCGACCACGTAGCGCGTCGTATCTTCACGTTTCTCGACCTCGGTCCCACCATAGACGTAAGCCTGACCCGTGGGCAATCGGTATTCGAGAATCTTGAAGTTCTGCTGCGCAGCGGAGAAATGCACATTGACGGCAGTGGCGAGCGGGCCCATCGGATTGTGCGGAGCCACGCCCACGTAGAAGGCTTCCGCCAGCGTCGCGATCCGCCGCATCTCAGACAGACCGCCGACCACGCAGATATCCGGCTGGATCAGATCGGCGCCCTTAACCTGCAGGAGCCGCAGGAATTCGTAGCGGCTGTAGAGCGACTCGCCGGTCGCGAGAGTGCAGTTCAGACCCTGCTTCAGATCTCCCCAGGCTTCCATGTTTTCCGGGCGGAGCGGTTCTTCGAAGAAAAGGGGATCGTAGGGAGCGAGCGCATTGCCAAGCTGGCGGGCAGCGGCCGGCTCGTAGATCTTCGCATGCGCGTCGAAGGCTATCTCGTAGTCATCACGAATGGTTTCGCGGAGCTGGCGGAAATAGTCCGCGGACGCTTTGACGACATTGCCCCAGCGATTGGAGTGCATGTCGATCCGCCACGGGCTGAGTTTGAAGGCGGTGAAGCCCCATCCCGCGTTCAGGCGGTCGAGCTCGTCGCGCGCAGCCGGCGCATCTGGCGCGGTATAGACCCCTGCATAAACCTTGATCCGATCACGCACCTCGCCGCCAAGCAGCTTGTAGACCGGCACGCCGGCAGCCTTGGCGGCGAGATCCCAGAGGCAATGATCTAACCCGGAAATCGCCGCCAGGCCCATTGCACCGGGCGGGAAGCGGCTTTGCTGGATCATCAGGTTAACGAGGAAATCCACCCGGGTTGGATCCTGTCCGGCGATGAAACCGTAGAGATAGTCCAGCAGCGGCGGCAGCGCCTTGTCGGGGCCATGATTGTAACATTCGCCCCAGCCGGTCAGGCCATCGTCGGTATCGAGGCCCACGATAACGCGCGGGCGATCCTTGTCGCGAGTCATGAAAACCCGCATGCGGTCAATTTTCATTGTCTTAATGTTCCTTACCGATTGAAATAGGAGCGGCGGGAAAGGCGTGCCTGTACGTATAGATGTTCGCCATAGGTGCCCGGATTGTAGGATCCGGAGCTTTCCGTCACCGGGATTGCCACATTGCCTTCGCTGGGGAAGCGCGCGACAAATTCTTCATCTATGTCGCATCCGAGCCCCGGTGCATCCGGCACCGCGATCGACCCACCCTCTTGCACGGGGTGCGGGACGATCGTGTGCTTGCGCCCTTCCCAATCGTCATCAAGGCGTTCAAGCATCAGTGCGTTCGGGATCGAAGCCAAGAGGTGCAATGCGGCATATTCCGCAACAGGCCCAAGCGAGCCGGAATGCGGCGCCATCTGAATATGATGGGCCTCCGCCATCGCGGCGATCTTCTTCATCTGGGTTATGCCGCCTGCCCGCCCGGTATCGGGCTGGATGATGTCCACCAGCTCCTCCTCGATCAGCTGCCGCTCGCCGAAAATCGTGGCCATGCGCTCGCCAGCAGCAAGCGGAACATGGGCGGCATCGCGGATGCGGCGATAGCCTTCGAGGTTTTCAGGCGCGATCGGATCCTCGACCCAGAAAAGCTCATAGGGCTCCAACGCCCGAACCAAGCGGCAGGCATCGGCCGGCGTCATCCAGGGCGGACCATGCAAGTCGATCGCGATATCCATTTCGTCGCCGACGGCTTCGCGCAGCGTGGCGACCTTGCGCAACGGGTCGGTCACCCCGCCGCATTTGATCGTCTTGATACCCCGGTCCTTGAGCTTGAGCGCAAGCTCGGCCGTATTGGCATGCGAATAGATCGGTATACGGTCGCGAACTTTCCCACCGAGCAACATCCAGACAGGAACGCCCAGAGCCTTACCCTTGATGTCCCACAACGCCATGTCGATACCCGTCATGGCGCCGCCGCCGACAGTGCCGAGCATGCCATGGCCCATCATGGCGACCGCCATCTTCTGCCAGATCTTCTCGGTATGAACCGGATCCTCGCCGATCAAAAGCGGCGTCAGGTCCTTGATCGCGGTCTCGACCACACGCGGCCAGCCGGAGCATTCTCCGATGCCGGTAATGCCCTCATCCGTTTCGATCTTCAGGAACAGCCAGTTGCGGGTTCCGGCAAAGGGCTGCTCCGCCCTGGAGGGCGGCGCCGTCTGCCGCTTGCCGATATCCGGCGCACCTGTCTGCATCAGAAAGGTTCGGATTCCGGTGATCTTCATCGCGCAGAACTACCGTTTTTTGCAGCACTTGGCTCGGTGTAGCGGAAGCGCCTGGAGTGGTCGCGGTCACGCGGGTCAGGCCGTGGAATGGCCGAGATGAGCGCCTGCGTATAGGGATGATCAGGGGCATTGCAGACCTTGTCCGCCTCGCCCACCTCGACGAGCTTGCCGCGATACATCACGCCGACCCGATCGCACATATAGCGGATGACACCGATGTCGTGGCTGATGAAGATATAGGCGAGGCCTAGTTCATCCTGCAGCCGCATCAGGAGATCGAGGACCTGGAAGCGCACGGAAACGTCGAGCGCCGAGGTCGCCTCGTCGGCCACGATGATGCGTGGGTTGAGCGTGATCGCACGGGCAATGCCGATACGCTGGCGCTGGCCGCCGGAAAAGGCGTGCGGGTAACGCTCGCGTGTGCTCGGATCGAGGCCGACCTGCTCCATCAGGTGGCAGACCCGCTCGTCCAGAGCCTTGCCTCTCGCTATACCATTGACGAGCAGTGGTTCGCCGATAACCTGGGAGACGGTCATGCGCGGATTGAGCGATCCGAACGGATCCTGAAAGACCATGCGCAGCTCACGCCTTGCCGCCTTCAGCTCGCCGCCACCGATTTTGGCGAGGTCCATGACGGTGCCATCGGCGCGGCGGTAGTGCATTTCGCCGGCGGTGGGATCGTAGAGCCGCATGATCGACCGCCCCATGGTGGTCTTTCCCGAGCCGCTTTCCCCGACGATGCCGAGCGTTTCCCCCGGAAGAAGGGAAATCGAAACGTCGTCCAGCGCCTTCATCTCTCCGAAATGCATGGAGAGGTTGCGAATCTCGAGAAGCGGGGCAGCGGTCTTATCGAGCGGCGGCCGCGCGAGCCGGATTTCCGCCTTCTGCTCCAGCTTCAGGACCGAGCCGATCAGCATGCGCGTGTATGGATCCTGGGGGGAATGGAATATCTGTTCGACCGGCCCGTATTCCTTCGCGACGCCGTGGTGCATGACGAGGACATCGTCGGCAATCTGGGCAACGACCCCCATGTCGTGGGTGATGAACAGCACGGCCATGCCATGGGCCTTCTGGAGCCGCGAAATTAGGTCGAGGATTTCCGCCTGGGTGGTCACGTCAAGCGCGGTGGTCGGTTCGTCGGCAATGAGCAGCTGCGGTTTGCAGGCCAGCGCCATGGCGATCATCGCGCGTTGCCGCATGCCGCCTGAATATTGGAATGCATAGCGGTCTATCGCTTTTTCGGGATTGGGAATTTCCACCTGGCGCAGTAGCGAGATCGCTTCCGTCCTTGCCTCGGCCTTGCTCATCTTGAGGTGCAGACGCAGAGCCTCGGTGATCTGGTCCCCCACTGTGTGCACCGGCGAAAGAGAGGACATCGGCTCCTGAAAGATCATGGCGATGTCACGCCCGCGGACAGAGCGGATCGCCCGGCCGCGCGGATCGAGCTTGGCAAGATCGAGCGAGGTACCATCAGGCTGATGAAGCAGGATCGATCCCGACGCGATACGACCGGGCGAATCGATGATCTGCAGGATCGAGCGTGCCGTTACCGACTTGCCCGAGCCGCTTTCGCCGACGACGCAGAGCGTCTTGCCCTGCTCGATGGAAAATGAGAGGTCGTCGACGGCACGGAAGATGCCGGTTCGGAGCGGGAACTCCGTTACCAGATTGCGGACCTCAAGCAGCGGCTTGTTGGTCGTCATTGCAGGACGGGGTGCGATGGACAGGATATCGGTCATCGGCGCCTCACTTGTTATAGGGATCGGCAGCGTCGCGAAGGCCGTCGCCGAAAAGATTGAGCGCCATGACGGCAATGACGACAGCAAGCCCCGGCAGGAAGAGCCAGGGCGCCGTGGCGATCGAGCGAATGTTCTGCGCCTCGCGCAGAAGCACGCCCCAGGAGATCGTCGGCGGCTGGAGGCCGAGACCCAGGAAAGACAGCGAGGTTTCCGCAAGGATCATCGCCGGCACGGCAAGCGTCATGGAGGCGATGATGTGGCTTGAAAAGCTCGGGAGCATGTGACGGAAGATGATCCTCCCCTCTGACACCCCATCCAGACGCGCAGCCGCCACAAACTCCTCCGTCCTGAGCGACAGGAACCGCCCTCGCACCACGCGGGCAAGCTGAGCCCAACCGGTGAAGGACAATATGATGGTGATCATCATGTATTGCAGCGTCGCCGGCCAGCCTTGCGGCAACGCCGCAGCCAAGGCGAGCCAGATCGGGATTGTCGGAAGCGAAAGAACAAAGTCGATCACCCGCTGCATGACGAAGTCGATGCGGCCACCGTAATAACCCGAAATGCCGCCGAGCACGATGCCGAGAGCCAAGGACAGGAACACGCCGACGAGGCCGATGGAGAGGGATACTTGCGCGCCCTGCACCACGCGACTGTAGACATCGCGCCCGAGGCGGTCGGCACCGAACAGGAAGAGCGGACGCGCTTTATCGGTACTTGCGATGAGGTGGATGTCGGTCTGAAACAGGCCGAGGACCGAATAGGTGTAACCGCGACCAAAGAACGCGATCGGTATCTTTTTTGCCGTATCTTCCACATAGATGGCGGCCAGCGTTTCCGGATCACGGGTGAGCTTCAGCGGGAAATAATGCAGACCGAATTCGAAGCCGTTGGAATTGTCGATAAGGTGGATCCGCTGCGGTGGATGAAATGTCGCCCGCGCATTCTGGACGGTGGGATCGTTTATGGCGAAGAAACCGGGAACAAGGGCCACGATATATAAAGCCAGCGTCACGAACAGAGCGGCCATCGCAAGCCTGTGCCGCTTGAACGCCCACCAGATGAGCTGCCATTGCGAGGCGACTGCGGCGCGCTCGGGACGAAGGTTGGCTATTGAGACGTCGACCATTTCAGCAGCCTCCTATTCCAGCCGAATGCGCGGATCGACCAGCGCCAGCAGGATGTCGCTGATGAGGGAGCCAATCAGCGTGAGCGCACAGATCAGGAGCACGAAGGCACCGGCGAGATACATGTCCTGCGCCATCAGCGACTGCAGCAGCAGCGGCGCCGCCGTCGGCAGGTTGAGCACGATCGCCACGACCACTGAGCCGGAAATGAGGTTCGGCAGAAGCCAGGCAATGGTCGAGATGAACGGGTTAAGCGCGATCCGGAGCGGATATTTCACCAGTAGCCGGAATTCCGAGAGGCCCTTCGCGCGTGCGGTTGTCACGTAGGGCTTCGGCAGCTCATCCAGCATGTTGGCGCGCATCACGCGGATGAGGCTGGCGGTCGAGGACACGGCCAGGATCGCCACCGGCAGCCACAAATGCGTCAGCAGGTCGTACATCTTGCCGATGCTCCATGGCGCAGTCTCGTATTGCGAGGAGAAAAGGCCCCCGACATCCTGCCCGAACTCGACCGCGGCGACATACATCAACACCAGCGCCAGCAGGAAGGATGGGATGGAGAGTCCGAAAAAGGTGAAGGCCGTGAAAGCATAGTCACCGATCGAATATTTTTTGACGGCGGAATAGACGCCGATCGGCAAGGCGAGAGCCCAGGTGGCGATCAGGCTTGCGAGAGCAAGCACGAGCGTAAGCGCCATGCGCTCCCAGATCAGTCCCGAGACCGGCTGCTGCCATTCAAACGAGATGCCGAAATCGCCATGCGTGACAATGCCCCAGACCCACTTGAGATACTGTACCAGCATCGGCTGATCGAGGCCGAAACGCTCACGCAGCTGTGCGGCGGTGTTCTGGTCGACCACCTCGTTGGACGACGCGAGGGTGGCAATATAGGTGGTGACGAAGTCGCCCGGCGGGAGCTGGATCAGCACGAAGGCGAGAAAACTCACCGCGAACAGTGATGGGATCATCCAGAAGAGTCGTTTGACGATGAATTTCAGCATGGAAATGCTCGCAATTCGGGTTGCATGACGCGCCGCTGCGAACCGTAAGGCTCGCCCAAGGTCTTGCAACGGGACTGGGAGAAAGTGCCGCCGCAGCGAGTCGGCGGCACCGACGAGGCAAATCAGCTCGTGAAGGTGAACTGCTGCGGGAGGGCAGGACCGGGATTTGGCCATGACCAGCTATCGGGCTGCTTTTCCGGCACATTGCGCAGGTTGTTGCGAATGACGCCGAAGCCGCCGACCGCAAGGCAGACGCCGATGGTCTCGAAATCTTCCGCCGCGAGGTCGAAGATCTGCTTCATGATCGCGCCGCGCTTGTCGAGATCGGCCGTTGACCGCGCCTCGTCGAAAAGCTTCATGCGCTTCTTCTGGCTTTCCGGAGGTTCCTCGCCCTTCTGGCCGTTGGACGTATACCAGAGCGTCCACGGAATTGCGTAACGCGAACCCTGCGGATGGAAGGCAAAGTAATCACGCGGGTCAAGCATCGGGTCGAGGCCGCCGGGACCTGGCCAGACCTGCGCGTCATGGGCATTGTCGTCGCCGCGGGTGTAGTAGAGCGCCCGCTCGATGGTATTGACCTTCATGTCAATGCCGATTTGCGCCCAATGGGCCTTCACAAGCTCCAGCACGTCGACCAGGTCCGGGTAGAGCGTCGGAATAACGTCGACCGCGAAGAAGACAGGCTGACCGTCCGGGCGCAACCGAATGCCGCTGCCGTTCTTCTTGTCGAAGCCAGCCTTGTCCAGCATGGCATTGGCCTTGTCGGGATCGTATTCCGTAAACTGCCGCCCCAGCTTCTCGTGATGCCAGGGATGCCCAGGGCGCGGGCCGGTCTGATAACCTTCGCTCTGGCCGAAATAGATGATGTCGATGATCTCCTGCCGGTTGATGCCGATCGAGAGAGCCTGACGGAAGGACTTGTCAGCGAACATCTTTCGCATCGCCGGGTCCTTGTGGGTCATGTTCAGGTAGAGCTGGCACTGCTGCGCCGCGGACGGGACGAGCTGCAGTAGCCGGTAGTCGCCTTTCTGCATGTTCTGCGACAGAGTAGGCTTGTTGGCGAGCGTGCTGATATGGCGCTCCTGTATGTCGATCTTGCCGGAGATGACGTTCAGCATCAGCGACTCGACGTCCTGCGAAATGCCGAAGTTGATCTCGTCGACATAAGGAAGCTGATTGCCCTCGGTGTCGACCTGCCAGAAGTAGGGATTGCGGACCATGAGCACCCGCGTGGCGCCGCCGGAATAGGCTTCTTTGACGATCCAGGGGTCGAGCGTCGGCTTGTCGACGTTACCCCAGCGCGACGGAATTTCGATGTCGCCGCATTTGGCGCGGAAAAGCTCCGTCCAGCTCGATACGCCCGCCGCCTTCACGTCGGCGTCGAGGTTCGGATTGTATTTCGGCAGGAACTTGCTGCAGTAGTGCTTGGCAAAGAGCGTCGGATGCTGCCCAAGAGGGGTAGCCAGGTTTTCCAGATAGAGCGCGTTCGCGGCGGCGAAAGTGAACTTGACGGTATAGTCGTCAACCTTTTCGACGGTGACCGGCTTGCCGGCAACGGAAATCTGGGCCGGCGTCGCGCTGTAGAGCTCCTTGTTTTTGACCACATCCTCAATGGCGAAGACGACATCATCGGCGGTGAAGGGGTGGCCATCGGACCACTTAGCACCCTTCAGCAGATGGAACGTGAACTGGGTTGCGTCAGCACTGACCTCCCATTTCTCGGCAAGATTGGGCAGGACCTGGGTGAAATCCATGTTCCAGCGCACGAGCCCCTGGTTGCCGACCATGCGCAGGATGCCATTGTGGTCGGATGAGCCGCGCAGACCGCGCCGCAACGTGCCGCCGTAGGTGCCGATCTTCTCGAACGGCTTTATCACCAGCGGGTTCTGCGGCAGGCGCTCGGCCAGCGGCGGCAGCTTGCCGTCCTTTACGAGCGCTGCCAGTTGCGGCGCTTCTTTTCCGGTTGCCGCCTTTGCGCCGGTGCCGGCAACGGAAAGAGCAACAGCTCCACCCACGCCTGCCAGGAATGTCCGGCGGGTCACACCGGCAGAAATGAAATTGTCGTCGTGCATCTGATCTCCTCCCAATCCATACCGAGCTTCTCCTCGGGCCGTCCCGCCCGAGCGGCCTCCCAGCCGCAACGCCTCGGACCTCCATCCGATCGCCTCGGACCATAAGCCGCTTTTCAGATGATTACAAGTATTGACAGATTTTTACAGATTGCATAGCTGTACGGCAAAAGACCAGGTCCGATAGGAAGACAGGAATGACGTTCACCGAGGAAGCGCTCGAGAAGCTGAAGGCCGTTTCGACGGCCACGTTGACGACCGTGCTGTTGAAACGCGGACTTCGAAACGTATTCATTCGCGGCGTTCACAAGATCAACCCGGACGCTCCGCGGCTGGTGGGGCCGGCTTTCACCTTGCGGTACATTCCGGCTCGGGAGGATATCGACACTATCGGCGTCTTTGCCGACCGCGCCCATCCGCAGCGACGTGCGATAGAAGAATGTCCGCCCGGCCATGTTCTCGTGATGGATAGCCGAAAGGACCCGTCAGCCGCTTCCGCCGGCGGTATCTTGGTGACCCGGCTCCACATGCGCGGCGTCGCAGGCGTCGTGACCGACGGCGGCTTCCGCGACACACCCGACATCGCGAAACTGCCGTTTGCCGCCTATCATTCCGCACCTTCTGCTCCCACCAATCTCATCCGCCACCACGCACTGGATATCAATCAGCCGATCGGCTGCGGCGACGTGCCCGTCTATCCCGGAGATATCATCGTCGGAGACGACGAGGGCGTGGTTGTCATTCCGGCGGACATGGCGCAAGAGATCGCCGACGAGGCTTTCGAGCAGACGGTTTTCGAGGATTTTGTGGAGGACCGCGTAAAGGCGGGACGAGGCATTTTCGGTCTCTATCCGCCCGGCCCCGAAGCCGAAGCCGAATTCCGCGATTGGAGACGTGAGAAGGGACGTTGATGGAGCAGCCAGACGTGATAGCGGCGGCGAAAGCTGAACCTCGTTTCAGCGACATCATCTACGAGAAGATCGTGGGAATGATCGCCGACGGCCGCTTTCCCGTCAACGAACGGCTGCCATCGGAGCCAAATCTGGCCATCCTCCTCGGTGCATCGAGACCTGTCGTACGCGAGGCTTTGGAGCGACTAAGGGCGGACCAGCTGATAGTCTCGCGGAAGGGATCGGGCTCCTATGTACGCCAGAGACCAGACTCGTCGGTTCTCAAACAGGTTCCCGTCGGATCACTTGCGGATGTGCAGCGGTTCTTCGAGTTCCGGGCCGGCCTGGAGGCGGAGGCCGCGGAACTGGCGGCCCGCAACTGGCAGCCTCACGACAAGATCCGCATCACCGCAGCGTTGAAGGCGCTCGAACATTGTCTCGAGGTCGGTGAGCTTGGAGCGGAAGAGGACCAGGCGCTGCATGACGCGATCGCGATGGCGACCGGCAATCAGTTCCACACCATCGTGAGGGAATGGTTCAAGCCGCATTTCGCCATCGGCATGTCCGTCACGCGCAGTCTCAGCCTGAAACGAACTCCACTGCATGTCCGCAACGTCCAGGACGAGCATACGGCAATCGTGGAGGCCATCCTGGCCCGAAACGAAGTGGAAGCACACGACGCGATGAAGACGCACATCCTGAACGCACGCGCCCGCATGTTCCAGGGCGTGGGAGGATAGAGGCTGCAACGGGCCGCGGCGCGGGGAGGCGCACGGAGGAGGATGTTTTGCAACGGATCGCAATGACGGGCGGCTCAGGCCACATCGCCTCGCAGCTCAGGGCTTTTCTCCGCCCTGAATTCGAGCATGTGAGGCTTATTGACCTCCGGCCGCCGAAGGAGCTCGCTCCGAATGAAAGCTTCTTTGCTGCCGATCTGGCCGATCGCGACGCGATGGTGGCAGCTTTGAAGGATATGGACGGCATCATCCATCTCGGCGGGATTCCGCGGGAGGCGGCCATCGGCGACATCCTGCGCAGCAACGTGCTCGGCACCTATAATCTCTATCAGGCGGCACGGGAAAACGGCATTGGCCGGGTGGTCTTCGCGTCGAGCAACCACGCGACCGGCTTTTATCCCCGCACCGATCCCGTCACGCCGCTCGATCCGGCCCGCCCGGACAGCCGTTACGGCCTGTCGAAATGCTGGGGAGAGCTCGTTGCCGGCCTCTATTACGACACCGCGGGCATCCGAACTCTCTCTATCCGGATCGGCAATGCGGCGCTCTATCCCAACAGCGAGCGATCAGCTGCAATCTGGATCAGCGCCCGCGATCTGTGGCAACTCGTGAAGATTGGCCTGACCCATCCGGATATTGCCGCTGCGGTCGTCTACGGCATGTCGCGCAGCGATGCCGGCTGGTGGCGAGACGAAGTTGCCAAGCGCCTGGGTTACCGGCCGCAGGACAGGGCGCTCGACCATCTACGGATTGAAAGCCGCCGGACGGAAAACGCGGTCGAAGGCGTCTTTCAGGGCGGCGGTTTTTGCGTGCCCGAGCATGACGGGACGATACGAACGCGTGACAGAAATGGGCTGGTGGCATGCCTGGAGGTGGCGCTGTGAGCAAAACCAAGATCATCACCCCTCAGGTGAGGCGGGTCATAGACCTGCCCTTGCGGGTCGGAGAGTCTCCCACCTGGGACGACAGGACCGGCGACCTCTGGTTCGTCGATATTCTTGCCCCCGCGGCACTCTGCCTGCGGGCCAACGGGCGTCTCGACCGTTTCGACATGCCTTTCAAGATCGGTTGCCTAGCGCTTTGCGAAGGGGACGATATCGCCGTGGCCCTGGAGAACGGCGTTCATCTGCTGAATCCGAAAACGGGCGCGATGAAACTGCTCTGCAATCCCGATGGCGGACGCCCCGACAGCCGGTTGAATGACGGGAAGATCGGCCCCGACGGCTGCTTCTGGGTCGGCACCCGCGACGAGGCGGTGCCGCAGACCGGGAATGGCCGTCTTTACCGGGTTATGCCCGACGGCAGCTTTTCGACGATTGCAAATAGCCTATTGACCTCCAACGGCCTCGCCTGGAGCCCGGATGGCCGAACGATGTATCATTCCGACAGCAGCGGTCTCTTTGCCCAGATCTTCGATTTCGATCCGGCTTTGGGCGTTACCAGCGCACCCAGGCGACTGCACGATTTCACTCCGGAGGAAGGCCGTCCGGATGGGGCGGCGATGGATGCGGACGGCTTCTATTGGATCGCCGGCGTATTGTCGGGCGGCGTCAACCGGCTCTCGCCGGAAGGCGATGTGGTCGAAATTTACAAAATACCGGCGAAATCACCCACCATGCCCTGTTTCGGTGGACCGAACCTCGACACGATCTACGTGACGACGCTTTCCACCGACAACAACGGCACCTTCGAAAACGGTACGATATTCGCCTTCGAAACCGGGATGCGCGGCACGCCGGTGCATCGCTTCGCGATCTGATCCATCATCTCCCCATCTGGAGAGGGAAAACCATGAACATTCGAGAATTCCGCAACGTCCTCACCGGCATCTCCGGCGTGCCTGTTACTGCGTACGGAGACGATGGCGAGGTCGATATCAGCACCACCCGCGCGATCTACGCGCGGGTCGCCGCGGCGGGCATCCACAACATCGTGGCAGCGGGCAATACCGGCGAATTTTATGCCTTGGCCCCAGAAGAGATCAGCCGCGTTGTCGAGGCCGCAGTTGCCGGCGTCGATGGCAAGGCGCCAGTGACTGCGGCTGTCGGCCGTTCGCTCCGCGAGGCAATCGCCATGGCGAAAACGGCCAGGGATATCGGCGCTTCAGCGGTCATGTCTCATCAACCGGTCGATCCGTTCGCAGCACCGGCGGCACAGATAGATTATTTCCGGCGGCTGGCGGAAGCGTCTCCGCTGCCGCTGGTGGCCTATGTACGGGCGGAAGGTTTCGGCCTCGACGACATGCTGCGGCTCGCGAGCCATCCGAACATCGCGGGCGTGAAGTTCGCCACGACCGACATTCTCCTCCTCTCGCGGTCTGTTGCAGCCGCCGATTCAAGCCATGCACTTTTCGTCTGCGGACTCGCCGAAAGCTGGGCTCCCGCCTTCACAGCCGCAGGCGCCCGCGGCTTCACATCCGGCCTCGTCAATGTCGCACCGCAGTTTTCGCTCGCCATTCACGCGGCTCTCGAGAGAGGCGCCTTTGGCGAGGCGCGCCGGATCATCGATCTCATCGAGCCTTTCGAGCGCATGCGCGCCAAATATCGAAACGGCGCCAATGTCACAGTCGTCAAGGAGGCAGTGAGCATCCTGGGAACGCCGGTCGGCGAGGTGCGTCTCCCCGGCCTACCCAGGCTCGATGCCGAAGACAGGGCGAGACTTGCCGATCTTCTCGCGAGCTGGTCCGCCGAAACTGACCCGACCAAAGCAGCGGTCGCAGGGACGCACTAGACAAGGCCGGCCGATTGGGCACGTTTCGACAGGATTGCAATCTGCGAACCGCTTGACGCATCTCACGTTTGCGCCCGAGCCTGCCGGACTCCAAGAGTTGCAGCGTATCAGTAACGCATCCTTTAGTGTCGCCTGATAATACTCCGGGCGTACGGAGGAGTGTTATGAGAGATTTCCTGAAGACTAGGGCCGGCAGGCAGCTGATTCAGATCTCCGCCTTCGGCCTGTTTTTCTGGCTTGTCTGCCTGATTTTTCGCGAAAAGATACTGGCGCTTGTCCAGGCGGTCAGCGCAGGGAAGGCCCATCTCATCATCGTCACCCTGATTGTGGCGGGCATCGCCAGCTTCGCCTATTCGGCCCTGCGCATTCTAGACATGCGCGACGAGATGGCGAACCGCCGCAAGGCGTTCGACGAAGCCGACCGCATCGCTACTCACGATCACCTCACCAAGCTCCCCAACCGCTATGCGTTCGACCGCCTCGTAGTATCCGACCTTCGCGGAGCGGTGGAAGAGACGGCTTCGCAAACCGCAACCGTGTTCTCCATCGATCTCGATGGCTTCAAGAAGGTCAATGATCTGCTCGGCCACCAAGGCGGCGATATTCTTCTTAAAGAGGTTTCGCGACGGATCTGTGCACTTGCAGAACACGAATGCGTCTTCCGCTTCGGCGGCGACGAGTTCGTCGCCGTCGCCCGCGACCTGCCGCCAGAGAGGGAAGAACTTGTCGCGCAACTGCTGATCCATTCGGTCTCCCGGCCTGTGCGGATCGGCACATTGTCGACCGAGGTCGGTGCAAGCGTCGGATATGCGAGGCTGCCCGATCACGGCCGCTCGCTCGAGGAGGTCTGCCACCGCTCGGATATTGCCCTTTATGAGGCAAAAAGCCGGGGGCACAATCAGTATGCGCTGTTTCAGCCGGAAATGCAGGAAAAGGTCGCGGAACGAGCGAAGCTGGAAGGCGAGCTCCGCCGAGCCATCGACGAGGGCAAGATAGAGCCGTTCTATCAACCCTTGATTGACCTGCGGACCGGCGCCTTGTGCGGCTTCGAAGCGCTTGCGCGGTGGCGCAACAACGAAGGGGCTTTCATTCCCCCCCAGCAGTTTATCACGGTAGCGGAAGAAACTGGGCTGATAACCGTGCTGTTCGAGCAACTGCTGTCGCGGGCATGCCGCGATGCCCAGCTCTGGTCGGAAGCCGCAACGCTTTCGTTTAATGTCTCACCCGTCCAGATGGAAGACAGGCTGTTGGCGCAGCGGATTCTCCATATTCTTCAGGACACCGGCCTAGCGGCGTCGCGGCTGGAAATCGAGATTACGGAAAATGCTCTCATGGGAGACCCTGATCTCGCCGCGTCGACCATCGACCATCTTCACGCCGCCGGGATCCAGGTGGCGCTCGACGATTTCGGAACGGGCTATTCCAGCCTCTCCCAGCTTGCCCGCTTCAAATTCGACAAAATCAAGATCGACAAAAGTTTCGTTGCCGCCTGCTCCAACAACGACAAGAACGCCAAGATCATCGATGCCATCCTTGGGCTGAGCCGCAGCCTCAATCTCAAGACGACGGTGGAGGGAATCGAGGAAAACGCCCAGCTGGCCTATTTCCTCGGCCAGGGATGTGACATAGGCCAAGGCTATCTCTTCGGCAAAGCCATGCCTCAGTCGGAGGTGACGGCCTTTGTCGCCGCACGCCGCCACGTCCTGGCCGCCCGACACGCATAAGCGGAACGCTGATTTCTCAACAACACGCGGAAGGCCTCCGTCGTTTCGGCATCTGCCTTGGTTTATGACCGATCGCCTGCATCATTGATCGATAGTGCGCCGGCTCAAGTTGAACTCCGAGATTGTTCTTCATTGGGCGGGTTGGATTTCTCGCCGGTCGGTTTCTGCCGTTTGAGTTCGTTTTCGATGGTCTTGCGGGAGCCTTCTGCCGGATCTTTGTCTTTCGGATCTGTCATTGCTGGTCCTCCTGGTGAATAGCCTAACCTGTCGCGATGCCGGATGTTCCGGCTGCCCGTAAGCGGATTCTGGAACGATCACCATCCTCCCTGGTTAGTCCCGCTGGCAACCAAAGAGGAAATGCAATGAAGGATTCATCCGAAACCCGTTCCATCTTCGTGACCGGTCTCAAGAATGCGCACGCCATGGAAAATCAGGCGCTGTCGATTATGAAGCCGCAGGTCTCGCGGATCGAAAACTATCCCGACGTGGCATCGCGGCTCGAGCAGCATATCCGCGAGACCGAAGGGCAGATCGCCAGACTTGAGGAGATCCTGAGCAGCCTATCCGAAGATCATTCTACCTTGAAGGACATGGCGCTCTCCTTCACCGGCAGCATGGCAGCGATGGGCCACAGCATTGCCGGCGACGAGATCATCAAAAACTCCCTCGCGAACTTCGCCTTCGAGAACTTCGAAATCGCCGCCTACAAATCCCTTATGACGATAGCCGAACTCGGCGGTTTTCCCGGATCTGTCGCCGCTCTGAAAGCCAATCTGGACGAGGAAATCGCCATGGCCAAATGGCTGGACGATAATCTCAGGAGCGTGACGATCAAGTTTGCCTCGCTCAAGGAAGCCGGGATGAGCGCAAAAGTCTGATCGGCTTTCCTGACCCGCCCGAAGGAAACAACTTACGAGGCTCCTCGAACGAGCCTCGTAACGGTTTGCAGGTCGGGTGCGCGTCGGCCGCGATCCGGAAACACAACAGTTCTCAAAAGGGTTATTGCGGAACCTTTCGGCCCCCATCCTTGAACCGCGGCAGGACCTCCCGCCCAAAGACGTCGATAAATTCACGCTGATTGCGGCCCACGTTGTGGACGTAGATTTCCTCAAAACCCATTGCCACGTCCCCTTCCAGCCATTCCACGTGTCGCGCCGGATCCGCCGAGATGCGGACATGATGATCCATGTCCTCCGGCCGCACCTTGGCGCAAGCTTGATCGAATTCCTCCGGCAAACGCAGCGTTTCCGAAACAGCTGTTGTCACGGCATTGCTGCGCCACTGATCAAAAGCGTTCGCGCGAGCCTCATGATCGGAGCTTGCAAAGGAGACATGGACCTGCAGGTAGAGAGGCTTGCCTTCTCCACCGCCGCGCCGAAAGGCTTGAATTATCTCCCGGAGGCTTTCCCGCGGCTGATTGATGGTAATCAGTGCGTCGGCCCAGCTTCCCGCCCATTCTGCCGTCTTCGGCGACAGCGCACCGGCGACAAGGCGGGGCAATTCCTGAGGAAGAGTATGAATGCGCGCCTCGTCTACCCTGATCGGTCCTTCCCGGCTGACGAGTTGGCCCGACCACAGGTCACGGATTATTCCCACCGCTGCCTCTAACCGTTCGTTCCGTTCCCGCTTCGAAGGCCAGCGTTCGCCGGTGACATGCTCGTTCATTGCCTGGCCGCTGCCGACGGCCATCCAGGGCAACCGCCCCGGAAACATCTCCGCGACGGTCGCAGCCGCCTGCGCCGTGATGACAGGATGATAGCGCCAGCCCGACGGTACCGTGATGATTCCAAATGGGATGGCTTGCGTCGCCTTCAGCGCCGCCCCAAGCCAAGCCCATGCAAAGCCCGATTGCCCTTGTCGCTCGCTCCAGGGGGTGAGATGGTCGGAGGACATGACCGCGTCGAAGCCTGCCGCCTCTGCGGCTTGTACATGGCCCAGGAGCTCGCTCGGCGGAAACTGCTCGTGGGAGGCGTGATAGCCGATCAGTGTCATGATCCGTTGCCCTTGGAAATCAGCCAGCGGTAGGCATAGGGTTCGAGTTCCAGACGGGGATCCTTTCCCACATCGAATTCGACTTCGTCTATCAGGTCGCGAAAACGCTTCGGTTGCATTCCGCCGAAATTGATGTCGGTCCCGATCCGTCGGCCCGCCAGATTGTGGACAAGCAACAACAGGTCGCCTGCATCTTCGAAACCGTGCACCAGGACGGCAGGGTCAGTCGCACTCAACCTTACTGGCCGCCCCTTTGTAAAAATGGGCTGACTTCGGCGAAGCGCGATAAATCTTTTGATCCTGTTCAGCAGCGAATTGGGGGCTTCCTGTTGATCGGCAACATTGGCCTTCCTGTAGGAGAAGGGCCCGTCGTTCACAACCGGCTGAACCAGCATCCTGGGATTGGCGCTGGAGAACCCCCCGTTCTTCTGTGAAGACCACTGCATCGGCACCCGCACCGAGTTCCGCCCCGGCTGGGAAAGATCCTCTCCGATACCGATTTCGTCGCCGTAAACGATCAACGGCGGCCCCCTCAGGGAAAAGACAATGCTGAAAGCCAGCTCGATCCGACGCTGATCGCCGTTCAGCATGGGTGCCACGCGACGGCGGATGCCGCGTCCGAAGACCTCCATCTCTTTCTTCGGAGCGAAGACCTCGAACACCGACTGCTTCAGATCCGGCGGCACGCGAGAGAAATCGAGTTCGTCGAGATTTCGAAGGAAATTCACCCAGCCGCATCCGGGCGGCGGTTCGGGAAGAAGGCTCAGTCCCCGATTGATCACAGAGGCTTCCTCCTTGGCAAAACCGGCAAACAGATAACAGGCCAGCATGAAATTGAGCAGAAGCTGGAGCTGATCACCCTCTCCGAAAAAGGCGTTTGACGCTTCCGGCGGAAGATTTACTTCGCCAAGAAGCACGCCACCCGGCCGGCGGCTCTGCAGATAGGACCCAATCTGCTTTAGGATGCCATGCGGATCGCGGGGATTGGCATGTTCGAGCCCCTTGTTCGCAATGATGAGCGGGGCCGCATCCAGTCGGAAGCCGCTGACCCCGAAGGCGATCCAGTAGTCGACGATCCTTAATATCTCTTCACGGACCTGGGGATTGGCGGCATTCAGTTCCGGCTGAAAGTCGTAGAAATGATGGAAGTAATAAGCCCTGGCAATCTCGTCATAGGTCCAGAGGCTGTCCACTTCACCGGGAAAGATCGATCTGGCGCCCGCGGCGACCGGCGGGGGATCGGCGCTCCAGACATAATAGTCCCGGTAGCGCGTCTCGTCGTCCCGTCGCGCCGCCTGAAACCACGGATGCTGATCGGACGTGTGGTTGACCACCAGGTCGATCACGACGCGAATGCCGTGTTCTCCCGCGCTGTGCAGGAATGTCAGAAAGTCGTCGAGCGTCCCGACCTTGGGATTGACGGAATAGAAGTCGCTGACATCGTAGCCATTGTCACGGTCGGGACTTCGGTAGAACGGCAAAAGCCAGATACAGGTGATACCGAGTTCCGAAAGATAGGTCAGCTTTTTGGTCAGGCCGATAAAGTCTCCGATGCCGTCGCCATTTCCGTCGGCGAACTTTTCGACGTCGATGCAGTAGATCACCGCCTCTTCATACCAGGTGCTGCTCGGGTTCTGCACTCGCGCCGTCTCCTGCCAGTTCCCATGGAGAGGCGTAAACGATCAGAGCTTGGGCAGGTTCCCACTGCCGAATGAGAACCGGCGGTCGTTCGCTTTTCACAGGCAGGGGCTCTCGGTTCTTCCCTGAGGTTCGCCTGCGGCAAGAAGAACCCGGACTTCCTCGAACAGACGGTGGTCCTTGAAGAACTGATGGGAGAGGCTGCGTTTCCTGCGCCCGGAACGCAAAAAGCCCCGCGGTTGGGCTTTTTTGGGATGTGTTGTAAAGATTGGTTGCGGGGGCAGGATTTGAACCTGCGGCCTTCAGGTTATGAGCCTGACGAGCTACCGGGCTGCTCCACCCCGCGTCACCAAGAATACGGACCTTTGAGGCCCGGAAGCAAGTCAGGCGCGAGC